>JAABUZ0100000002.1_pt1 | contig 708664 bp, 632 predicted proteins | sample 5562091 | NCBI WGS metagenome assembly JAABUZ01 (sample SAMN12813069, study PRJNA571459) | rock metagenome | isolation source: Antarctica rocks | place: Antarctica: Victoria Land, Linnaeus Terrace sud | collected 2015-12-21 | reverse complement strand
GGGGTGCCCACTCCAGAGCTGGATAGCTAGGTCGAGAAAGGAGAAGCGCTGACAGCATCTAAGCGCGAAGCCGCTCCCAAGATGAGTCTTCCCGCTCTCTAGCAAGAGAGCTAAGATCCCAGAGAGAAGATCTGGTAGATAGACCGCGCATGCACGCCTGGTAACAGGTGCAGTGAAGCGGCCCTAATGATCGTACGGCTTGTCTCAAGAACGTGTCCTTGCCCCTGAGAGGGGGGAAGGGGTCATGAGATGATGCTGTGAAAGAACGAGAGAGCCCCTCTGCACGACTCTTGCCCGATGGCGGCAAGGGGCTGGTGCGAGCAGAGGCGTTCGACAAAATTGAGGTCTGCCTGCCTATTCAGATTTGTTCAATATCGTTATACCGCTGACGGAAGAGTTCGCAGTACAATAAAAAGCGAACTCTTTTTGTTGTACTGCGAACTCTTCCGAGGTAACATGACATGATTTTAGATTTTCATACGCATATCTTCCCCCCAGATGTCTGTGAGCAGCGCGAGCGGTATTGTGCTCGTGACGCGTGGTTTAATGCTTTGTACAGCAATCATAGTGTGCGGCTTGTAAATGCGGAAGACTTGATTATGGAGATGGACGCTGCTGGTGTCGATGCCTCTGTAACCTTCTCTTTCGGCTGGACTGATTCCAGTTTGATAGAGGAGGCGAATAGCTATGTCATTGATGCAATGCACCGCTATCCAAATCGCCTCTATGGGATGGCAGTAGTGTTACCAACAGTTGGAACACGCGCTGCATATGAGCTGGAACGTTGTGCTAAAGCGGGTATGATTGGTGTCGGTGAACTGATGCCGCACGGACAGGGCTACAAGTTAAGCGATATTTCTCTACTTTTACCGCTTATGGAAGTCGTACGTCGTTACCAACTGCTTGTGCTCTCTCATTGCAGCGAGCCCGTGGGCCACATCTACCCCGGCAAGGGTGATGTCTCGTTACAGGACATCATTGCCTTTCTTACCGCTTTTCCCGACGTTCCGTTCATTGCGGCACATTGGGGAGGAGGACTGCCTTTCTACTCTCTGATGCCAGAGATACAGCGTGTAACCGCCAATGTATGGTATGATACAGCCGCAACCATCTATCTCTATCGTAATACAATATTTCCTATAGTGCAGAGACTGGTAGGTGTGGAGCGTATCCTTTTTGGGAGTGATTACGGTTTGCTCTCTCAAAGCCGGGTAATAAACCACATTCGTCAGTCCGGCTTGAATGATGAGCAGCTAGACATGGTTCTAGGGAAAAATGCACAGAGGTTGCTAGGGTTGTAAGAGTATGTATTTTTCTTCAATTTGGGACAATAATCATGCGAGTTGTATCATTAGGGAGTGGCAGCAGCGGAAATGCTTTACTGGTAGAAGCGGGTCCACAGGGACGTACAAAGCTTCTCGTTGACGCAGGTCTGAGTGGTCGTGTATTAACGGACCGACTGCGTAAAGTGGATGTGCATCCATCTCAGTTGCAGGGTGTATTGCTTACTCACGAACACAGCGATCATGTGATTGGGGTACCAACTTTGAGCAAACATTACGGAATTCCCGTAATCGCTGATCCACTCACTTATAATGCTGTAGAGGATAGTCTTCTCTCTGGTACGTGGCGCACCGACTCTGGAATGCTTACTATGAATAAAGCGCTTGCCGAGACAGAGACGCTTTCTCCTTCAGACTCCATACGTACTCTCTCTCTTCCTGTCGGTTCACGCTGCTCGGTTGGAGACGTAGAGGTGACTTCGTTTTCGATTTCGCATGATGCTGTCGCGCCCTGCGGATATCTGCTCAAAGCGGGTGGTTGTCGGGTATGCGTGGTGACAGATAGTGGCGAGGTGACGCCAGCAATGCTCGAGGCGATGCAGCATGCTGATCTGCTTATTCTTGAGTCAAATCATGATAGAGATCGACTTATTCGTGGCCCTTATCCACAACACCTCAAACGACGCATTTTAAGTTCCACAGGTCATCTCTCAAATGAGCAGGCGGCGGATGCCATACTGCGTACGTGGAGACCGGATGGCGTTCGCTGGCTCTGGTTAGCACATCTAAGCAAAACCAACAACACGCCATCCATTGCACTTACTAGTGTACGTGCTCGGCTACAAGCCGCGAACGCTAATCTCTCACAAGTACACATTTCGGCTTCACCCCCTGCTATGGGCCACATCTGGGACTCTAGACAATTGTGGCAGGCGTCATCTTTGTGGGAGATGCAGCATTGATTCCTAATTGATTACAAACCTCTCTTATAGAGAACCAGCGCTTAGACGGGTGCGCTCTTCGCGCAAGTGCCACAAAACCAAGCCCGATCAAAAGTGCTATACTCTCGATGCCTTGTAAAATAGTGGGATCAAAAAGTAGTTACGCTACTGCCATACTGTTGTCACTCGCACACGGTAGAATGTTGGTATGAGAGAAACCGAGTGCCGCGGTTGGGGCGGCTGCTCAGTTTTGAAAGGAAGGAATACACATGGCAAAGCTTCTCGGACCCGATTTTATCAGTTTGCAGGTGCGCAACATCTCCGCCTCGCGGGCGTTCTACACGGAGGTGTTGGGCTTGACTGTCGATCCGGGCTTCACGGCTCCCGACTTTGTCCTCTTCGATTCCAGCACGATCCCCTTTGCTCTCAGCGAAGCAAGAGTGAACCTGGATGAAGCACCGCAGCCGGGATGGGGTGTAGCTCTCTGGATCGACTGCGATAATGTCAATGAGTTGCATAGCAAAATGGAAGCAGGAGGAGCCACCATCCTGCAGCAACCCTATGATGGTCCCTTTGGGCGTACCTTCGTCTTTGCTGATCCCGATGGATACCGGATTACGGTCAACGAGAATCCCTGGGACCGCTTTCCTTTGGGTGGCAGGCACCAGCGCTAGGAGAATGGAAGGCATGGGTCGGGTGCAGGGTTTGAAATTTGAGCGATACATTTCAGATCCTGCACCGGGCAATTTGGGCGATGAACATTTTGAGAAAACGAGGGTTTTCTGGGCAAGTTCAAGCGTAACAAAAGGTTCATTCTTTCATGCCCCATTTCATTCTCGTTATTTCACACGGGCGCTCTATTATCCTGTATCATTGCCAACCGGACGCGTTCCGCGTTGAGTTCTGCGTTCATGGACTCGAAGAAGCCGAGGGCCTGCTCGAAATGATAGCGTGCTCGACCGAGATCGGCACTACGTCTACTTGCGTTGCCTTCGTTCAGTACGCTAGCACGGCGCTTATAGAGCATGCCGAGGTGATAGAGGGTGACGCCTCGTTCCCATGGAATGTCCATTACCTCGCAACGCTGGAGTGCCTCACAGAGATTGTCCTTTGCCAGTGCCCACTTTTCTTGTTGCATGTACATACGTCCCCGGGCACGCAGTGCAATAGCCAGGCTTCTTTGTGCGCCCGACTCTTCCGCGAGTGCTACCGCGCGCTCACAGAGGCTCTCTTGCTCCTCAACGCTTTCACCCGTTGTCACCATCAGTTCCGCCAGCGTTGCCAACACCTCTGGTGAGGGCAGCGGTTCGCTTTCTCGCAGTTTCTCTTTATAGTCTGCCGCAGCGCGTGTCCAGTCTTCTCGCGCGAGATAGATGTCACGCATCCTCGTCGATGGTGTCGCTGGCGCTTCATTATCACTTTTACCCTCACGTCCTGCCTGCTGCTCGATGAGACGCCTGTATTGGCGGGCGTAGTCGTCACCTTGCTCTTGATTTCCCTGATGATACTCAATGATCGCGAGTGTCTCCAAGGCCCAGAGCTGCCGTTTCTCGTCCTGTTGATATTGTTGGATCAGGCGTAGTATCTCTTGAGCCACCTGGTGGGCTTCCTCCCAACGGTCCCACTGTAGCCAGGTCCACATGCGCCAGGCCATACTCGTCAGCAGGAGGGATGGACTCTCCATTGTCTGAGCGTTGTTCCATGCGCGTCCAAACCACATCATCGCGGTACTGTAGTCAGCGACCTGCTCATGAATTTTGCCTAATGAGATGTGGAGGTCGTACAATTCTTCACGGTCAGTGAGTTGACTCTCCAATTGCTGACGGCGATGCTGTATTTGATGAGCATCATGATATTTATGGTATTCAGCGTAGATGAAGCCAAGGGCGTCTAAGGCGAGCGAAAGCGCGCTAGGATTATTCAGTTGCTCGGCAAGACGTAGAGCCTCGTGTCCACTTGCCAATGCCTGTTCTGCCAGCTCTGCCTTCTTCGCGTACGTCGTGGTCTCCAGTTGACGAATGTACCAGAAGGCTTGATAGGTGAGAAAGGCGACACGGTCCGCATTTAACGGCTTGCCGTCCAGAAGTAGTAGACCGGCATCGATATAGGATTGTGTCTGCTGTGAATCGGGTGGAGTATCAAACCCTCCTAGCCAGCGGGTCGAAAGCTCCGCGAGGCGTTCGTAGAGGTACAGCAGGTCTACCTTATCAGGTGGTACCCCTTCTCCCGTGGCGAGGCGTAGTGCTCTGCGATACTCCTGCCATGCCTCATCCTGGTTGCCCCGCTGCGCGTAGGCATCACCCAGCTTTTCATGCATTGCCACCTGAGTAGGCGCGTCCGCGTCATTGTCGAGCAGCAATTCAGAGGCGTCGTTATACGCCTGCAATGCCCGCAAAGTGTAGTAGCTATTAAGTGCCTGGTCGCCAGCTAGTGTCAGGTATTTGATAGCGCGGCGACGCAACTCTGGTCGTGTGAGGCGTACTATGCCAATGGTGTCGAGCGAGCTTGTCGTTTCAATTGCGTTCATTGCCGCCGACCATGTTGTCAATGCCTGTTGGTAATGATAGGCCAGTAGTTCAACAAACTCTTCCTGGTTGTCCACCGTCGTCTCTTCGAGCCAGAACGCGAGCCGCGCATGTTCCTGAGAACGGCGCGTTCGTGGAATATTGTTGTAGACGACATCACGGATGAGAATATGCTTGAAACTAAAGATGCGATCATCATCTATAGGACTACGCACCTGCGTATCTGTCTCTTCAATAACAAAATCATGTCGAATAAGCGTAGCCAGTATCTCAAGTATGACCCCTGAAGACATGCCATTTGCCAGCTCAAGCAAAGATGATAGCCAGAAGGTGCGACCAATAATCGCTGCATGCTGAAGAATAAGCTTCTCAGTTGGATGCAACAGATCAACGCGAGCCGCGAGTACGCCCTGCACGGTATCGGGGACGCGTGGAAACGGTAACACGTAGTGCATATTCACCAGGCTATCATCGGGCGGTTCGACTAGCGTTGTCAAGTCATTTACAAGCGTGTCATTGCGGCTGACGAGTCGCCAGCAGGAGCCTCCGTGCTCATGGTCCTCTTCACAGACGAGCAGCCCCTGGTCAATAAACATGCGTACAATCTCTTCAACAAAGAAGGGATTTCCCTCCGCTCGGGTCAAGATGGTGTTGCGCAGTACTTCTGGCAAGTCGTTTGTGTTTAAAAGCGCATCGACGAGATCACTGCTCTCCTCTCTCGACAGAGCGTCAAGTTCGATAGTAGTGAAATTGCGTTGTCCACCACCCCAGTCGCGTCTGCGATCAAAGAAGTCTGGACGAGCGGGGCAGAGGAAAAGGATCGGAACCGTCGTAATGCGGTCGGTCAGGTATTCAAGCAGGTCAAGCAGGGCCTCATCTGCCCATTGAAGATCGTCAACAACGATGATAAGCGGCTGAACCTGTGCCAGGGCTTCAAGCAGAACGCGCCATGCCCGCAAGAGTGCAACCTGTGTACCTGGTTGTTTTACGCTTGTAGTATGTACGCTGTGGCTGCTACGCTGGTGGTCTCGTTTAGGTCTTTCTCTGGTACCTTGCCCGTCAACGATACTTGTACTTTCGCTTAATCCTCGTCCAATACTACGCAGGATAGTATTCGCGATCTCCTCTGTTGGCTCGCTGCGTTTGGCCTTCGCCAACGTCTCGCCAACAAATTCCAGAAAGCGTTGTTGCAGAGCCTCGTTGCTCTCATCATCTTGTACATGTAAAAGTGAGCGTAGTATTTCGATGAGGGGCCAGTAGGTAATGCCCTCGCCATAAGGAGGACAACGACCTTGCAGCACTCTTGGCACGACACTGGATGCTGTGCTCCTGGCCGATTCTTGTTCGCGCGCGATAAATTCGCGTACCAGCCGTGATTTACCGACGCCAGGAGTACCGAGAATAGTGATAAGATGCGTATTGCGCTCGGCCTGCACGCGTGCATAGTTGGTATGCATCAAGGTCAGCTCTAAAGAACGTCCCACCAGCCTGACGCTTCGTCCCTCTATGCCCCGTGGATGTTGAGTGATAGTGAGCGTGTGCCTACGCAGCCCTAGCACGGCGTATGACGTGATAGGCTCCGTTTTCCCTTTCAGCTGCATTGGGGCGGTGGCCTGAAACTCGAAGACCTCGCGTGTGGCGAGGTAGGTGCGTTCGCCAACGAGAATAGTATCAGGTGTGGCGACCTGTTGTAAGCGAGCAGCGACATTTACAGCATCGCCTGTGATCAGGAAGTCCTGACGTTGATGCTGCTCATTGTTGGGTATTGCAACCTCTCCGGTGTTGATGCCGATACGCATCTGTAAGCGCGTCGCATCAGGGTCCTGTGCCTGGCGCTGCTCATTAAATATGGAGAGGGCTGTCTGCATGTCGAGGGCGGCTCGGATTGCGCGGTCTGGGTCGTCTTCATGAGTGATCGGAGTTCCAAATACGGCCATTACTGCATCACCAATGTACTTCTCTACAGTGCCTCCATGCCTGCGTATCTGCTGCGTCATCAGGTTAAAGTAGCCAGTCAGGATGGCTCGCATATCTTCTGGGTCCATGCGGTCTGCCAACGGTGTCGAGCCAATGATGTCGGCAAACATGACCGTGACGATGCGCCGCTCTTCCGGTGGCAGGAGCACTTCCGGTGAAGGTGGCAACACCTGTGGTGTCTCAACGGGTATAGAAGTGCCCGATGGTAGTGGTCCCGTGGTATCACTTCTGGGCTGTAGCTGGGTGCCGCACTCGATACAAAACTTTGCAACGGGCAAATTGATTGTTCCACAATTTGGGCAGACCACGAGACGGTTGCCACATTCAAGACAAAATTTGGCGTTTATTGGATTAAGGGTTTGGCAATTTGGGCAGTGCATGGAAGTATATGTACCCTATCTCTACTTTATAGTGTCTTGTAGATGAGTGTGTTCGTATTGTACAACACAAGCTAATAGTCATGTTAGAACCTCTACCACTTTGACTTGATGCATATGGGTTTAAGAATTAGACCCCTACTTATTTCCTTTCAGGCTTGACGACTGAGCAATGTTTTCGTACTATAGGGTTCAACGAAAGGGAGAGCGATCATGCAACAACAAATGTTGGTGGAAAGTCGTAGTTATGATCAGATAGTGCGTGGCTCATGGAAGGCGTATCGGCTCGATGAGCAGATGCAGTTGGGTGAGATGCTGAGAAGTGATACAGCAGGCATCGACGAAAACAATGTCCTGCGCCTCTGGCTCCCCGCTGGCACTCCTATGCGTTGGGCGACGGGAACACGTCCTCTGCGTTACAACTGTGTCCAATTTTTCTGGCCCCAGCGCTGGTATCTGCTGAGCGCTTTCTACAATGAGCGCGCCCTGATTCATACCTATGCGAACATTATTCAACCAGCTACAATCACGTTAGACCGTGTATCGTATGTTGATCTGGATCTGAGCATTCTCGTCAAGCCGGACATGTTCTACGAGGTGTTAACCCAGGCAGAGTTTGACCAGACGGCGGAGATGTTACATTATGATGAGGAGACGCGCATAAGTGCGTTGATGGCGATGCGTGCTGTGACCAGTTCTGTTCAGCGCAGCATCGGCCTCTTCACCATCGTGCCACATCAGCTTAACCAGACAGATTTTCACCTGGCGCATAGTTCGTAGGGGTCTAATGATGGGTATGAACACATTGACGTAGAGAGGAAGAGGTGGGGGCGTAGGGACGTCAATAAGGAGAACATATATGCCTAAACGTATTGACCATGTTGCCATTATTGTTCATAGTATTGAGCAGGCACTCGGTTTTTACCGCGATACGTTGGGCGTTGAGCCGAGCGATATTCAAGAGGTACCGACCGAGCAGGTGCGTATTGCCTTTCTACCAATGGGTGGCCCAGGGGGAAGCGAGATCGAATTGATCGAACCAACCACCCTCGATTCCAGTTTGGCAAAGTTCCTCGAAAAGCGTGGAGAAGGGATGCATCACATTTGCCTCGAAGTCGATGACATCGATGCCGCCCTACAAGAGATGCAAGACAAGGGTGTACCTTTGCTCGATAAGCAGCCCCGTATCGCCGCGGAGGGGCGCGCAATTTTCCTCCACCCCAAAGGGACCAATGGTGTCCTTCTCGAACTCGTTGAAAGAGACAAGTAGTATAGATTGGTTTCCTCGAAGTATTCTCAAGAATTACCACTTTTAAAGGAGATAAACTGTATGGCGAACTGTACACATCTCAATCAAATCCGCAATGTCACACCAGGCTCACAAGGTTGTGAAGAATGTCTCAAGATGGGAGATACGTGGGTACACCTGCGTGAATGCCTCGAATGCGGGCATGTCGGCTGCTGCGATTCATCAAAGAACAAGCATGCCACCAAGCACTTTCATGCTACTCAGCACCCAATTATGCAGTCTTTCCAAGCTGGGGAAGACTGGCGCTGGTGCTACGTGGATCAGGTAATGGTCTAAGTACAGCAAGGGCACCCGCAAGGGGATGCCCCTCCCATAGGACGTCCAAGCGATGACCAGTGTATGGGAGGGGCATCCCCTTGCGTGGCAAAATGTCTGGGGGACATGTGCCCTTGCCCCTTCGGTGCAAAATTATGAACCATACCCTCTCGATATAGAAGTATTGACAAGTTTTTTCTCATCGGTTATAACTAGAGCAGTGAACCGCTTCCCTATATATAACTACTTAAGCAGCTAGAGAGACCTTCTAAAGCTAAGAACTCTCAGTTATAGTCAACATCCATACAAAGCTCTGTGCTACATAAAAAGGGTACCACTATCACGAACAGGTCAATGTTGCTCGTTTTCAGACCCTCGTAGGGAAACGTTTCCCTACGAGGGTGATAGGAGGAGACCAGGTTCGTTGGATATTCCCGATGCTGTTCTCGTTCTTTGAGCAGAAGAGCATTTATATTTTTTGAACGACGTGGCTTGGAGCGTATACGCTTCATAGATAGTGACATGGTGCACCGCAGCGCCACAAATTGGGAGAAACAATTCATGGACAATGATTTTCAGCAGATAGTGGATCGGGTTGCAGAAGCGGGGTTTGATGTAACGAAAATGCCTCGACGCGATTTCATGCGGGTCGCGGCTGGTGTAGTTGGAGCTGCGACGTTAGCAGCTTGTGGTAGTAGCGGGAGTGGAAGCGGCAGTAGTAGTGGTCCAACACTTACGCAATGGTACCACGCGTATGGTGAAACTGGCACGCAGGCAGCAGTCCGTCGCTATGCCAGCGCTTATAGCAAAGCGAAGGTCAAAGTCAGCTGGGTGCAAGGGACAGGAAACGAGTATCCGACCAAGGTGAATGCCGCCTTGCTTGGCTCCGGTGCCCCAGATGTATTTGAGCTTACTAATCCCACAGTTGACCAGGTCAAAGCCGGACTGATTGCGCCCCTCGACGATATCATAGCCAACGCAAAAAATGATTTCAGTGCCACTACGCTCAGGCCGCTCACCATCAATGGCAAGGTCTATGCCATCAAAGAGGTCAATGACATGGGGCTGTTGTACTATCGTAAGAGTCTGCTCGACAAGGCCGGAGTGCAGCCTCCCACCACAATGGATGAACTGATTGCCGCTACGAAAAAGCTGAATAGTGGTAACGTCAAAGGGCTTTATATCGGGCAGGACGGTGGTGTCGATGCGCTCTATCAGGTTGCCCCCTGGTCTTCTAATGCCGACTTCATCAACAATGACAAGATTGTCTTCGATACTGATCGCACCGCCGCTGCTTATGAGAAGCTGCGCGAGCTGAATGCTACTGGTGCATTGCTCATTGATGCGCCTACCTTCTGGTGGGATCCTTCTGCATTTACCCAGGGTCTGGCTGCGATGCAGTGGACGGGTCTCTGGGCCATGCCAGGCATTACTAAAGCCCTGGGCAGCGATTTTGGAGTTGTGCCATGGCCCGCACTGGACGCTCAAAGTCAACCGGGCACATTCCTGGGCGGGTGGTCAGAAATGGTCTATGCCAAGGGCAAAAACGTCGATGCAGCGAAACAATTCGTCAAATCGCTCTGGATAGATAATGCCCAGGACCAGACAGACTGGAACCTGAATTATGGTTTCCACGTGCCACCGCGCTTAAGCATCGCTGCAAAGGCCACAAAACTGCAAAGCGGACCTGCGGCCCAGGCCCTGGAATACTTGAACAAGTATGGGCATGCCAACCCCCCGACCTGGGATCAAACCATGGACCTGGCGCTAAGAGATGCATGCAGCAATATTCTCAAGAATAAAGCCGATGCCAAGAGCGAGATCCATAATGCGGCTCAGAAGTGTCAGGCCGAACTGACCAAACTCCTTAGCTAAGCAGTAACAGTGAACAGCACTGTAAGTTTGGACATCCGCTCGTATTCTTTATGTAGTGGGTGTCCAAACGTGCATTTTAAGGAAGGATGGACACATGAAGTTTCCAAGCGTTACTTCACCAGCAGAGACGCTGACTGCAAGTAAAGAAAAACAAAAGGTTATTGTAGGAAGAGTGAAACAACGCACTCTCAAGACGAGCCTCATATTCTGGAGTTTTGTCGGTCCCCTGGTCCTCGGCCTGTTTATCTTTGTCTACGCCCCTATCATTTGGAGCATAATACTGAGTTTCTCCAGCGCACGCGCAACCATTACGCCCACCAGCTTCGTTGGCTTACAAAACTATCAATCTATGCTCAGCGACCGGGAGTTCATCAAGGCGCTTGTGACCTTCACCATCTTCGCGGTGTTCATTATCCCAACGACCTTCGCGCTCTCGTTGGCCCTCGCCTTGCTGGTCAACAGTATCCGCGTCGCGCAAGGGTTTTTCCGCTCAGTCTTCTTCCTCCCGACGGCCTGTTCGTATGTCGTGGCCTCGCTTGTCTGGAAAATGAGCATCTTTGCTGGCTTGCCTTACGGCCTGGTCAATTCGGTGCGCGAAGTCTTCGGCCTTAGTGCCATTTCCTGGGTATCAAGCACCAACCCTCCCTGGTACTGGCTGGTTCTGGTTACGGTGCGCCTCTGGCTCCAGGTCGGCATTTATATGATCATCTTCATTGCAGGTTTGCAGGAAGTCCCGCGTGAACTGTACGAAGCCTCCTTTGTTGACGGAGCGAAAAAAGGCTGGACCACCTTCCGTTACATCACTTTTCCTCTGCTGCGCAATGCTTCGGTCTCGGTGCTCCTTTTGAACCTGATCGCGGCTTACCAGGCTTTTGACGAGTTCTACAACATCATGTCTGGTGGAAACCAGATTCTGGCACGTCCACCGCTGGTCTATCTCTACGATGTCGCACTGAATAATCAGGATTACGGTCGCGGTAGTGCTGGTGCCATGATCCTGGCCCTCATTATTATTGTTTTCACTCTAATTCAGGGACGTTTCCTGGGTTTTGGGAAGGCCGATTAGTTGAGTACGATTCTGAACATGGTGGATATCGTTTCGCGCGAGTCCGTTATGCTAAGGTCTGTAGGTAATAAAAAGGGAAGGTTTTATGGCAGCTATTGTTTCTCAACCAACTCAGCCACGACGTACCTCTGGTCCGTCTATCCGGTCCATTATTAGTACGATACTAAGTTACGCTCTCCTGATTATCCTGGCTATTCTCTTCCTGATACCGTTCTATCTCATTGTTAGAAACGGTCTCGCGACGGATGCGGAGATTACGTCATTGCATTGGACATTCTTCCCCAGTACGCTCCATTTCGAGAATATCCGGGAATTGCTCAGTGACCCAGATGTTCCATTCTTACAGGGTTTGACGAACTCGGCCCTGATCTCGATCATACAGACAGTGGGTCAACTCCTCTTTTGCGCATTGGCAGGCTATGGTCTCGCTCGTGTTCCGTACCGTTGGGCAAATGTAGTTTTCTATGCCATATTGGTCACTCTGACGATTCCCAGTGCAGTGATTTTTGTGCCAACCTATGTGATTGTGTCCTACCTTGGTTGGGTCAGCACTCTGCAAGGGATTATCGTCCCTGTGATGTTCAGTGGTTTCACCACTTTTTTGTTCCGCCAGTTCTTCCTGGGTTTCCCGCATGAGCTAGAGGAGGCTGGTCGGGTCGATGGTTTAGGCTACTGGGGTGTTTTCTGGCGTGTTGTTGTGCCGAACTCGTACTCCATCATTGCAGCCCTGGGTGTGATCACCTTTATCCAGAGCTGGAACGCTTTCCTGTGGCCGCTGGTGATTGGGCAGGACCCCTCTGCTTATACAGTACAGGTAGTTCTCTCCAACTTCCTGAACGCTCAGCTGCTCAATCTGCACGAACTCTTCATCGGTTCTGCCATTGCCATCTTGCCGCTGGTGATCGTGTTCTTCTTCCTGCAGCGCTACATCGCTGAAGGATTCAAACAGACCGGTCTTAAGGGTTAAGAAAGAGGAGTCAGAACGCACACGCGCCTGCAACCGCCATTGGCGGTTGCAGGCGCGTGTGCGTTCTGACTCCTCTTGAATAAATTTCTACAACGGGATATTTCCGTGTTTCTTGGGCGGGTTAGAGTCCCGTTTGTTTTTGAGCATTTCTAATGCATTGATGAGTTTAGTACGTGTGTGGCTCGGCTCGATGATCTCATCGACGTAGCCACGGCCGGCGGCGATGTAGGGGTTGGCGAACTTCTCGGTATATTCGGCGATCAGTTCTTTGCGCCGCCGGTCGGGATTTTCGGCCTTGTCGATCTCGTCTTTGAAGAGAATGTTGACGGCTCCCTCTGGACCCATGACGGCAATCTCGGCTGTGGGCCATGCATAATTGATATCGCCGCGCACATGCTTGCTGCTCATCACGTCGTAGGCTCCGCCGTATGCCTTACGCGTAATCACGGTGATCTTGGGTACCGTGGCCTCACAGTAGGCATAGAGCAGTTTCGCTCCGTGACGGATGATGCCGTTATGCTCCTGACCGACTCCTGGCAAAAATCCGGGAACATCTACGAAGGTGATGATAGGGATGTTGAAGCAGTCGCAGAAGCGCACAAAGCGTGCCGCCTTGTCCGATGCGTTAATGTCTAGCACGCCAGCTAATGAGCGCGGTTGTTGAGCGACAATGCCTATGGAACGACCATTTAAATGTGCGAAGCCAACCACAATATTTTTTGCGAAGTGTTCCTGTACCTCAAAGAAGTCACCGTCATCAACGATATGTTTGATGATGGCGGTCATGTCGTATGCCTTGTTAGGATTATCCGGGATGATGGTATCCAGCGCCTCTTCTGCACGGTTAGGCGAGTCAATCGGTGTGATACGAGGAGGGTCATCGACATTGTTGGATGGAAGGTAGCTCATTAACTGACGGATCATACGGATGCAATCGGGTTCGCTGGGACTGGCGAAGTGCGCTACCCCACTCGTGCTGTTGTGAACGAGGGCACCGCCGAGCTGCTCAGATGTAACATCCTCGTGTGTGACCGACTTCACCACGTTTGGGCCTGTGACGAACATGTAGCTTGTCTCCTCGACCATAAAGATAAAGTCGGTAATGGCGGGCGAGTAGACCGCACCACCCGCGCATGGACCCATGATGGCGGAGATTTGCGGCACGACGCCAGAGGCGAGTGTGTTGCGCAGAAAAATATCGGCATATGCTCCAAGGCTCACGACGCCATCCTGGATGCGTGCGCCACCCGAGTCGTTGAGTCCAACGACGGGGGCACCATTCTTCATTGCCATGTCCATCACCTTACAGATTTTCTCAGCGTGGGCCTCGGAAAGGGAGCCACCAAAGACGGTGAAGTCCTGCGAGAAGACGTAGACGAGGCGACCGTCGATGTGTCCATAGCCTGTGACGACGCCATCACCCGGAATTTTCTGGTCCTCCAGACCGAAGTCGGTGGAGCGATGAGTGACAAACATATCTAGCTCATTAAAGCTGCCGGGGTCGAGCAAGAGGTCAAGACGTTCGCGTGCGGTCAGCTTGCCTTTTTTGTGTTGTGTCTCGATGCGCTTTTCGCCGCCGCCAAGTGTTGCGGCTGCCTTCAGCTTGTGCAGTTGCGCGACCTTGTCTTGTGTGGCCTTGAGACCAGGGGAATCTTGTGAGCTACGTTCACTCGTGGTCATTACTATCTCCGTTGATATACTAAACAACATGGGTGGATTATGCAGAAAGTATAGCATCTAGAAGAGAATGGTGTCTATTATATCTTTCTGACTGTCGGCTCTGCGAATGAATAATCCTGGAAGTGCTATACTACAGCAGCAGCAGTCGAAAAGCCCGCGTTTTCACGAAAAAAAGGAGATAAAGCCTTCGCGGATAGCTATCGACTGTTCAAGGACGAAGAGAGTCAGGAGCATTTGAATATGTCTTTCACTAGTCAGGGGGCATCTTGCGGCTTATCGTAGTGAGGCACGGCGAGACAACGTATAATGTACAGAGGCGCTATACTGGTCAATCTGACGTTTCACTCAGTGTACTGGGTGAGCGTCAGGCCGAGAGGGTTGGTGCGTACCTGGCGAAAGAGCACCTTGATGTCATTGTCTCCTCTGATCTACAACGTACCCACGTCATGGCTCAGGCTATCGCAAGCTATCATTCGCTCCCTGTGCAGGAAGATGCCGACCTGCGCGAAATCTCGATGGGTGAATGGGAGGGCGCGACATACGATGAGGTTGTGGCGCGGAATGCAACAGTGGTGGCGCGCTGGCGGGATGATCCGACAATCTACGCGGCCCCTGGTGGCGAGAATCTTATACAACTTCGGGATCGTATCGTGCGTGCTCTAGAGCGTTGGCAAACCGACTACCCGGAGGCTACGGTGGTATGGGTCACGCACGGTGGTTTCATCGGCGTGCTCATCTGTCACCTGCTGGATATAGACCTCAATCGTCGCTGGCAGTTCCATCACGATAACGCGTCGATCTCCGAGTTTCGTCTAAGCCAGACGTACACGATCTTTACCTGCTTGAATGAGAGCTCGTACCTCCGCACTCCATAGGGTTATTCCTGGCGAGTGACCCTACGAGACCTGATGTGGTATACTGCTCTCAAATCATCGAACGTACCTTTTCAGCGCCATCGAAAGATATCTGGCACTTCTGCCAAGGAATGGGGCTCTGCGTTTTTGCCTGTATAAAAACTAGTAGAACGGAGCATTGCCATGAGTAGCGAAGAGAATATAGCCAGGATACAAAGTGGCCTCCAATGGGGTGCAATATCCTACGAGGACTATGACGAGAATTATCCTCGCGTCTTTGCTGAAGTCGCGAAGGCGATTCGATCCGTGCTGCCTTCAGCACAAGTCGAGCATGTTGGCAGCACGGCGGTACCAGGGTTAGGAGGCAGAAGGGTTCTCGACATCGTTATTCCTGCTGAGAGAGCAAGACATGATGAGGTTGTAACTAAAATGCTGAGTATTGGGTTTGTCAAGAGTCCCTTGACGCATATACAGCCCATGCTTGCTGGTTCGATCCAGTATAATGGCAAGGACTATCCAATGCTTCTTTACATCCTACCTGAAGACAGTGAGATATATCAGGGCTGGATTGTCTTTCGGGCTTATATGAAGCAGCACCCCGAAGAGGTGCAGGACTATGCCGAAGTGAAGAAAAAAGCCATAGCGGCAGGAAAGACCGATGGATGGAGCTATCAACGAGCAAAAACTCCCTATCTAGAGAGCCTTGTAAAGAGAATAGAGCAAAAAAAGTAAACAATGAAACAGACCTGGCAGCGCACGTGTGCGCTGCCAGGTCTGTTTCATTATGTCTCGCTTACAAGCTATAGATCTTCTCGAACTTGTTGGTCAGGTAACGTGTGAAGTACATCGGATTGAGCGACTCACCTGTGACCTGTCTTAACAACTCATCGGGCTGATAGGTCGCACCGAACTTGTACATCGAATTGCGCAGCCATTGGAGGATGGTTGCGGTGTCGCCCTGGGCTAACAACTCGTCAAAGTTCGGCAATGCTTTGTGGAGCTTGTCGAAAATTTGCGCCGCGTAGAGGTTGCCAAGGGTGTACGACGGGAAGTAGCCGAAACCACTCGTCCAGTGGACATCTTGTAATATCCCCTCTGTATCGTTCCTGGGAGTGATACTAAGGTACTCGTAGTATTTCTCGTTCCACATGCGCGGCAGCGACTCGACAGCTACATCGCCGTTGATCATCGCTTTCTCTAGCTCGAAGCGGATGATGATATGCAGGTTGTACGTCACCTCATCGGCCTCGACACGAATAAAGCTGGGTTCAACGTGGCTTAAAGCACGGGCGAATGTCGCCGCATCAACGTTCGCATACTGTTCTGGGAAGATCTTTCGCACGATGGGGAGTTGACCCTGCCAATATGGGGTAGAGCGTCCGATAGCGTTTTCCCACAGGCGCGATTGCGATTCATGTACACCCATCGAGGCACCGCCGACGACGGGCGTGTTGACAAGCGTTGGCGCGCTTCCCTGCTCATAAAGCGCATGTCCGCCCTCGTGAATTGCTGCCATGAGCGATTGTTGGAGAAACTGCTCGTTGGTGCGAATGGTGACGCGCACATCGAAGGGGCTTCCTATCTCTGCGGTGAAGGGGTGTGGAGACTGGGCGATGGCACCACGGTTAAAGTCGTATCCCATGCCTTTGAGTATCTCTCGACTGAGTTCTACCTGTTTGTCTACAGCGAAGTGGCCTTGCAGACAGGAGATATCTACCTTGTTGCTGCTTTCTTCAATGCGCTGCAATAGCGCTTTGCTGACCGAACGCACAGGGGCGAAGAGAACCGCAACTTTGCTCGCTGTCAAGCCTGGTTCGTAGTCATCGAGCAAGGCGTCGTAGCGCGTTTCGGTGTAGCCCATATGGTCAGCTAGTTCGCGTTGTAGGGCGATAGTGCGACTGAGGAATGGAGCAAAGCTAGCAAAGTCGTTGTTGGCTCTCGCTTTGCGCCATGACTCGAAGCTTGCCGCCTCGATACGCGCCATCTCTTCGACGAGCGTACGGGGCAGCTTTGTACTGCGTGTATGGTGGCGCAATGCCTGGCGCACCAATCCACGATCCGCGTCGGTATACGATGCCTGTTGAACTATTGCCGCTAGTGTATTGAGCAGCTTTCCTAGCTGAGGATCGCACCACTTATCGTGGAGTATTCCCTGCATGACCGCAGATTGTATGCCGCGTACCTCCGCTGCTCCCCCTGGCATGAGCGTGTTCTGGTCCCATCCTGCCAGTCCGCTGAATGCGTTCAGGGCATATATGTCACGCATACGGTCGAGCAGTTCGCTAATTCGTGTATCACTGCGTGTAAAATCTGGCATTGCTGCCCCGTTTTCCTGGCTTGTATCATGCTTGGCTATAGCCATAGTCTTTTGTTTCCTCTCAATCTGACTGTGCGAGCGCGAGAAGACCAATGTTCATCGCGTAAGGTGTTCTCTAAGTATACAAGTATTGCCTCAATATTGGTAGCCCTGGTTGTTAGATGATTTTGGCAAAAACAAGGAGTTGGTCCTGTAGAAAAGAACAGGAGCGAAGACTGGCTAAAATAACGATGCATTCACCATGCTTTCGGAGTATACTCATGAAAAAAACCGCGGATTTTCGTGTGCGCAGCCGTAGAATAGAAAGAGCATGCATTCCTATGAGACCAATAGTTAGTTCCCCATCAGTTCCTGGAAGACGGAGTCGGAATCCTGACGATGACGGTTTCAGTCTGAAGCAAGTTCCTATCGCATTTGCCAGTATACCGCGTGTCTTACGCCTCGTGTTAGCTGCCAGCGTCCTCTTTACGGTACTAATGGGGTTTTTGAGTATCTTACAAGGCTTTATGCCTGCCGCGAGTATAGAAATTACGCAGTTGGTGATACGGAGCGTGGAGAGAGGTATTAGCATTCATTCCGTCAGTCCCATCTGGCTGCCTGTTGGTTTGCAACTGGCTGTGGTATTGCTTACCGGTTTACTTGGTACCTTAAGCAACATTGTGCAGCAGCTTTTACAGGAGCGCGTTTCAAACAAGATTCAACTGCTTGTGCTGGAGAAGTCGAACACGCTGGACCTGGCCTTTTTTGAAAATCCTGAGTTTTACGATAAGCTGCGTCAAGCCTCCGATCAATCGACGTATCAGCCAGTGTCGATGATTTCGCAGACATTTGATTTGTTCCGTACGACGGTGACGCTGTTCTCCGTGATCTTTATTCTGCTGCGGCTCGAATGGTGGTTGGCAATCGTCGCGCTGATTATTCCCATACCCGCCTTCATTTCAAGTGCCAAATATGGTTGGATAGGGTATCAACGGATGCGTCGTCAATCGCCGGAACGTCGCATGATGAGCTATCTTCAAAGTCTCATGACGACTGATACCTATAACAAGGAGATTAAGCTTTTCACACTCGGCACATTTTTCATCAATCAGTTCCGTCGTCTTGCCAATAAATTCTATGAAGAAAACAGAGCCATTCTGATACGGCGTTACCTGGCGAACTTTTTGTGGACGGGCCTCACAGGGGTTGCAAACACAGCGATTTACCTGTACGTAGCATTCCGAGCGGTGACAGGCTCAATTGGTATAAGTGGCTTGATTGCCTACACGCAGGCTGCGGTGCAGGCTGGACAGAGCTTTCAGAGCCTTCTGAATGGTATCTCCAATACGTATGAGAACAATCTCTACATAAACACCCTGTTCGAGTTTCTGGAATATCAGCCAAAGATTATCTCACCTGCAAAACCGCGGCCTGTTACACCTTCTACTGAATTGAGGGGACTAGATATCGAGTTCCGTGACGTGAGCTTCACCTATCCTGGCAAGGACCCTGAGACACACTATGCGTTAAAACATGTGAGCTTCATGATACAGGCAGGTGAGGCAATCGCGCTAGTTGGTCGCAATGGTGCTGGCAAAACGACGATGGTCAAGCTGTTAACGCGCCTCTACGATCCTGATGAGGGCGAAATTTTGATCGGTGGACGCAACATTAAGGAGTATGATCTCAAAGAGCTGCGCGAGCAGGTGGGCGTCATCTTCCAGGACTACGTGACCTACTTCCTGAGCGCGCGAGAAAACATCGGTGTTGGACGCGTCGCGGAGATCGAGGACCAGGAACTGGTGACGAGTGCCGCCCGTAAGAGCGGTGCTAATGCCGTCATTGAACGGCTTCCCGAAGGCTACGATACGATGCTGGGCAAGTGGTTCAACAAGGGAACACAGTTGAGTGGCGGCGAGTGGCAGAAGGTCGCACTGGCAAGAGCATTTATGCGCGACGCCCGTATCCTTATCCTGGACGAGCCGACCAGCTCACTCGACGCGCAGGCAGAGTCCGAAGTCTTCTCGCACTTCCGCGCCCTGACGGAGGGCAAGACGGCGCTCTTTATCAGCCACCGTTTCAGTACGGTTAGATTAGCCGACAGAATCTTCGTACTGGAGAACGGGACGATCCTTGAGAATGGATCACATGAAGAGTTGATGAAACTGGATGGTCGCTACGCGGAGTTGTTCAACTTGCAGGCGGAGGCGTATAGATAACAGAAGTGGCTATCCCACGTGGGATAGCCACTTCTGTTAAATCTCTTCTTGCTCTTCATCCACAGCAAGGAGTTCCCTTCTCGCCTCTTCTATATTCTGCGCAATGCTTATCTTGACAACTAAATGGCGAAGTTGTGTTGGAGAGTCAACAACAGCAACTTGTTTGCGCGCAAGACGCAGTAACTGTGGGAAACGCTCGATGATGACATCTACGACTGTCTGACGCAAAGCTTCTAGCTGTCCTTCCTCGCGTCCCTCCTCGCGCCCTTTCTCCTCTCCTCTCCGCAAAATTTGTTTGTAGGCAGGTGTTTCTTGTAAGATATCCTCTAACATCGTAAACCTCCTGATGAGCCAATCTTGATCTTCTTCATTATCAAACGCCGTCGAACGTCCATTTTGGGATCAGCAGTAGTTTGAAATTCGAGGTGAAACATCATGCGCTCATCATGCATGATTGTCTCTTGCATCAAATCAGCTTCAAATGTTACACTCTCGAACTCTTTAGAGCGGTTCCCTGTGAAACGTGCGCCAGGACATAACCAATCAAGAAAGTCCTGTGTGTTCTCATTAAGCAGGCGTTTCATGCCATTATCCCAGGGTTTTGCCACATCAAGCACACTCCTATCCATCTATTCTAACAGAAATGTAACATAATGGAAATACGTTGTCGAGTGGGAAAACTATTCTATTTTATTGCCGCTCGATTCCTAATCCTCGCTCGACCTTCGACACATCGTACACCCCGCTGTGTTGCTCATACCCACCCGTGAATGGGTCTTCTGCAAGCAGCATCGGCGTGTCCAGGTCGATGAAGCGGAATCCACCGGTGCCTGCGGCGAAGTGCACGGCGGCACTGATTGCTAAGCGCGACTCGATCATTGCTCCGATCATCAGCTGGGTGTTCGTGCTGCGGCAGATGGCGGCGATCTCCATTGCCTCGACGAATCCCGATTTCATAAGCTTGATGTTTACGCAGTTTACGGCTCCCATGGCGATGAGGCGGGCGACGGCGGCAGGACTTGAGGCGCTTTCGTCGGCGGCGATGGGGACGGTCGTGTGCTGGGTGATGTAGCGTAGCCCCTCGTAGTCGTGCTTGTGCACTGGTTGTTCCATCAGGAGTGGGCGTATGTCGCGGTCGTCCAGTGCTTCCAGGCATAACAACGCTTCGTTGGGAGTATAGCCCTGATTTGCGTCGAGTGTTAGTCCAAGGCCAGGAGCACCTTCGCGGACCGCCTCGACGCGGTCTGCATCATCTTGCAGGTCGCTGCCAACCTTAACCTTGATGCTGGTTATGCCGCGCTCTACTATCTTTCTTGCTAGATTGCGTGCATGCTCAGGCGGGACAAGGGGAATACTTATATCTGTCTCGACCGCAGTGCTGGCTCCACCGAAGAAGATATAGAGTGGCATGCCATAGGAGCGGGTGAGGGCGTCGAGGAGCGCCATCTCTATGCCAGCGCAGACGGTCGATTGGCTGTAATAGATGCTGCGTACTAGCTTGGAAAGCGTGCGCCAATGAGCGGCGTCTTTACCTTCGAGCATCTCAACACACCCACGAGCCGCAGCAAGTGCTGTTTCTTGCGTTTCGCCCGTGCTTGGTGGAAATGGGGCACTTTCACCATAGCCTATACTTCCATCTTGCAGCGTGATGGTGATGAGGATGTTACGTGCCGAGGAGACGCTACCCGTGGCGATGGCAAACGGCTCTAATAAAGGGATGTTCAAAGGTTCGATGAAAACCGAACGAATGGTGGTGCGTGACATGTCTCACCTCTTTTGTAGGGGTCTAATTCATTACACCCGCATTCATAGCGCACAAATGCCGAGTGATGCCGAAACAGGGTGTGATAAATCAGACCCCTACAGGCTGGTCCTGTTACGCTGCCTATCCTTGTGGCGTTCTATTGCTAACTCAATAAGTCTGTCCAGCAATTGCGTATAGGGGAGGCCGCTTGCTTCCCACAGCATTGGATACATGCTGATCTTCGTAAAACCGGGAAGCGTGTTGGCCTCGTTGATATACACCTTACCCGTCTCCTTCTCTAAGAAGAAATCGACGCGGGCAAGACCACTTAGATCAAGGGCGAGAAACGCCTTTACTGCCTGACGGCGTACCTCTTCTGCTGTTGCTCGTGGAATGTCGGCGGGGATGAAAACCTGTGATTTGCCGTCAATGTATTTGGCGTTGTAATCATAAAACTCGCTGCTGGCGACGATTTCACCGACGACGGAGGCCAGCGGCTCGTCGTTGCCAAGCACGGCGCATTCCAGCTCGCGGCAGTTGATGCCGCGCTCTATAATGATCTTGCCGTCATACTCAGCAGCTATTCGCATAGCATATGCCAGTTCTTCACGATTGTGCGCCTTGTTGATGCCCACGCTCGACCCCAGGTTTACGGGTTTGACGAAGCAGGGATAGCCCAGGCTTTGCTCAACGACGTTCATGACAGTCTCGGGGGAACGCTCCCATTCTTTACGACGACAGACAAAATGCTCTACGTTGGGAAGTCCGACAGCCGCAAAGACCATCTTCATCTTCTCTTTGTCCATGCCCAGCGCGGCACCCAGGACGCCACAACCGACATAGGGCACGTTCGCCATCTCTAGCAATCCCTGCAGTGTGCCATCTTCTCCATAGGTGCCGTGTAGGACAGGAAAAATTACGTCTAACGAGCCGTTATCGCGCAACGGTTCGTCACGCTGCAAGGGGATGAGACGACGTAGCGAGGGATCACCAGTGAGGGTGACAGCTGTTGTAGTCTCCTCCGTATCCTGCTGGATACCCTGATTCAGCAGTCGGGTCGGCTCGTTGCCCAATAGCCATGTACCTGTTTTGGTGATGCCGATAGGAACAACCTCGTATTTGTTGCTATCCAGGTTCGCCATGACTGAGCGAGCCGAGGCGAGCGAAATCTCGTGTTCGCCAGAGCGACCGCCAAAGACGAGGCCAATACGTAGTTTTTTCTCTGCCATACGATATCCTTTCAGGCATAAGGCGGTACAATAGTGATCCTATTGTCTCAATGTATCAAGTGTCCTGTAGGGGCCTCATTTATTAGACCCACGTTCGGTAACAATCCCACGGTGGTCCTGTGGTGACACGGGTGTAATGATGCCGTTTTACCAAATAATCTGGTCATGGAGATTCCCCGTAGGGGCGCAATTGATTGCGCCCTGTGGTCGTCGGCAAGGCGGGGCGCAATCAATTGCGCCCCTACGGGGAATCATTACGGCATTATTTTATTACAGTGCATAATTAGACCCCTACAGCATGTTTATTATTGTCTCGAGACGCATTCCGCGTGAGCCTTTGAGTAGTACAAGGTCGTCGCTTTGTACCTCGTGTTTGAGCAAGTCGGCGACGGCGCGTTTGACGGCTTCTAGCTCGGGGCCGTTGTCTACATTGGCGCAGAAGTAATAGGTGTGTGACTCAGGCATTCCCGCTGCGATTGCACCCTCAACATAGTAACGCGCTTTATCGCCAATGGCGACGAGATAGTCGATGGTTCCCGCGAGTGCCTCTCCACTTGCAGTATGCTCGGCTTGTGCAAATGGCCCCAGTTCAAAAATGTCGCCCAGGACCGCCCAGCGTTTGCCTATAGGAGCCTGCTTCGTGTCGTGCATGGCCCTGGTAATCGCTATGATCGACTGACGGTTAGCATTGTATGTGTCGTCGATGAGAGTACTTCCGTTGGGTCCAGTTTTGATCTCGCCGCGTCCCTTCGCGGATGACAGGGCTTCTAGTGCTGCTCCTGTCTCGTCGAGAGACATGTCTGCCGCACAACCCACCGCCGCCGCCGCTAGTGCGATAGTTATGCCGTGCGCTCCTGGAAGGCGTAACTGTACGCGTCGCTGCTGTCCTTGATAATGCAGGATGAAACTACTACCAAACAGCGTATCGCCCTCAACATCGGTGGCGCGCACATCGGCTCCTTCATCTTGACCATAGAAGAGAGTTCGAGCTTTTGTGCTTGTGCTCATGCCGCGCACGTTTACATCGTCGTAGTTGAGAATAGCGATGCCCTCTGCTGTAAGCACCTGCACCAATTCTGTTTTGGCGATGATGACGTTCTCCTGCGAGCCAAAGAACTCAAGGTGTGATGCGCCAACGTTGGTGATGAGCGACCAATTGGGGGCGGCAATGGTACGCGAGAGCCAGGCAAGTTCACCGACCCACTGCGCTCCCATTTCGAGGACAGCGTAACGATGCTGTGGCTCTAAACGCAAGAGAGTGAGGGGGTAGCCAATCTCGTTGTTGTAAGATGCCTGAGTTTTGAGCGTCGGTGCCTTACGGCTCAAGACCGCCGCGACAGCCTCTTTGGTACTGGTCTTGCCATTGCTGCCAGTGATCCCTATAAGTACAGTATTGGGTTGACGCTGCGTGCGTACTCGCGTAGTTACGTGGAGAGCCGCGACGACATCAGGGACGAGAATTTGTAAGAAGTCAGACGGAACGTCGCTTACAGGTTGGGTACAGAGCGCTCCCAAAGCTCCAGCACGTGCTACGGCTGGTATAAAGCTATGCCCATCGACCTTTTCGCCCTTGATGGCGATAAACAGGTCTCTCGGCTCGATCTGACGGCTATCATGATGGGCTGCTCGAAAGACCTGTTGAGGGTCAATAGGTCTACTACTTTGTATCTGGACTTTATCACCGTTGCCTTGCAGTATGTCGTTGAGGGTGAACATGCTGGAATATCCTCTGCCTCTCTACAGTTATCGCAAGCAGATTATATCATGATTGGTATAGTAGGGCGATACTCCTATGTATTGCTAATAAAGTGTTAGTTACTTGACAAAAGGAAGTAATGTATGCTACACTTGCTGTGGTTAGTAAAGTTGCTGACCGCATACACTACAAAGAAGCCAGATGGAGGATATTTTTATGACCTGGGAAATTGACCCCACACATTCAGAGGCAATGTTTTCTGTTAAACATGCGATGATTTCTACAGTAAGAGGACATTTCAACGTAATCAGTGGACACCTGCATATTGACGAGCAGAACGCCGCAAACTCGTGGGTTGATGCACAGGCGGATACTGCTAGCATTAACACTCGTGACGAGCGTCGTGATGGACACCTACGTTCACCCGATTTCTTCGATGCACAACAGTATCCGACCATCACCTTCAAGAGCAAAAGGATTGAACCTCTCGGTGGCAACGAGTATAGGATCATTGGAGACCTTACGATGCACGGCGTGACGAAAGAGGTTCCTTTCACCGCCGAATACGGCGGCCAGGGGAAAGATGCCTATGGAAAGCAACGTGTGGGTATAAGTGTCAAGGGTAAGATCAACCGCGAGGACTGGGGGCTTACCTGGAATGCTGCACTTGAGGCTGGCGGCGTTCTGGTGAGTAAGGAAGTCAATGTCGAGATTGACCTCTCGGCAGTCAATCAGCCAGCTGCAGTTAGCAATAGCTAGACGGCAAGTAAGCAAAGAAAACGAAGCAGGGATCTAAATTAGATATCTGCTTCGTTTTCTTTGCTTACATTGTACAATACAGACATGTATTTTCGTTAGATGAAGGAGTAATATTCATGCGAGCCATTGTCATCACCAAAGCTGGTGGGCCAGAGGTACTAGAGATACAGAATGTCGAGACACCGGAGCCGATAGGGGACCAGGTACGTGTGCGTATTCGAGCGGCGGGGCTGAACCGTGCCGATCTCTCTCAGCGGATGGGAGCGTATCCCGCCCCCGTTGACTCGCCAGCAGATATTCCAGGTTTAGAGTTTGCTGGCGAGGTTGATGCGGTTGGACCGTTGGTACGCAGTTATAAAAAGGGACAGCGTGTCATGGGTATCTCTGGCGGTGGTAGTCAGGCCGAGTATATCCTGGTACATGAGGGGTTGCTCGTAGAGATTCCTGAGAACCTCGATTTTGTACAGGCCGCAGGAATACCAGAGGTCTTTATGACTGCCCACGATGCCCTCTTCACACAGGCAGGCTTACGGATGGGCGAACGCGTTCTCATTCACGCGGCTGGAAGTGGCGTCGGTACGGCTGCCATTCAGCTTGCTCATGCGGCAGGTGCAACCACTTTTGGTACGTCGCGCACACCAGACAAGCTTGAACGTGCCAAACCTTTGGGACTGGATGCTGGCCTTTCCGACAAGAACTTTGCCGATGAGGTAAAACGCCTGACGAATGGAGTGGGCGTGCATGTCGTGCTCGATTTTATGGGTGCGTCCTACATGGCGCAAAACCTTGAGTCGTTGACGGCGTGGGGGCGTATGGTATTTCTAGCGACGCTCGGCGGCACGCAGGCAAATGTCAATCTAGGAATGCTCATGGCTAAACGCATCCAGATTCGCGGCTGTACTCTGCGCACACGCACTCTTGAGGAGAAACTAGGGGTCACGCGTCTCTTCTCAACTCAGGTCGTGCCACTATTAGCAAGCGGAAAGGTCAAACCCATCATCGAGCAGGTCTACCCGATGCATGAGATCGGCGAGGCGCATAAAGCTATGGCCGAGAACAAGAACTTTGGGAAACTGATCTTGACAATAGAGTAAGGGAATTATCGCTTACATGCTGTTTGTTGTGTCTAGTGAGATGCTTGAACGACAATAGCGTTTGTCGTTTGTTTACTTCTTTTAAAAAGGAGATACGTTATGTCAGTTGTTGACGAGTTTGTTCAGGCGAACGAAAAATACGCTTCTACATTCCGCAAGGGTGCCCTGGCTATGCCACCTGCCAGAAAGGTGGCTGTTCTTACATGCATGGATGCGCGTATCGACCCTGCACGCGCCCTTGGTCTTGAGGAGGGGGATGCCCATGTCATTCGCAATGCTGGCGGAAGAGCCGCCGATGCAGTGCGCTCGCTCGTCATCTCGGAGCAGTTGCTTGGCACCACTCATATCGTGGTCATTCACCATACCGACTGCGGCATGCTCACCTTTAGCAACGAAGATCTGCGTACAAAGGTGAAGCAGGACTTGCATACCAATGCGGACAATATTGACTTTCTGCCTTTCGGCAACCTGGAACAGTCCGTTCGTGACGACGTAATGCTGCTCAGAGAGTCGCCGCTCATTCCAAAGAACATAGATATCAGTGGCTTCATCTACGACGTAAAGGATGGCAGAATTCATCCCGTGAACTGATGGATTCATTGTTCTTTGAAAGAAAATAGCAAATTGGAGGAGTTCCGTGTCGGAGAATAAAGGATATGCACATTCAGAGGTTCTTGTAGACGGTGATTGGGTAGAGGCTCATCTAAACGATCCAAAGGTTCGTCTTGTTGAAGTCGATGTAGACACGACCGCGTATGAGCAAGGTCACATTCCTGGTGCGGTTGGCTTTAACTGGCAGAAAGAGCTTCAGGACCAGATCGTGCGTGCGCCCCTGAGCAAGCAGCAGTTAGAAGAACTATTTAGCCATGCGGGTATCAGCAAGGATACTACTATTGTTCTCTATGGCGACAATAATAACTGGTTCGCAGCCTGGGCACTCTGGATATTCAAGTATTATGGACACTCAGATGTACGCCTACTTGATGGTGGAAGAGTAAAGTGGCTTGCCGATAAGCGCGAAATTAGCACAGGGGTTCCCTCGTATGCCCGAACGACCTACAAGGCCGAGGAGCCACACGCCGAGATTCGTGCATTTCGCGATCAGGTCTTCAGTGTGCTTGGGCATAACGATGTGGCTCTGGTTGATGTGCGCTCTCCTGCTGAATACAGCGGCGAGTTGCTGGCACCAGCGAACATCCCACAAGAGGGTGCGCAGCGTGGGGGCCACATTCCGGGTGCTGCTAATATTCCCTGGGCGACGGTTGTACGTCCAGATGGCACCTTCAAATCTGCTGAGGAACTTCGCGCGGTCTACGAAGGCAAGGGAGTTACGCCCGATAAAGAGGTTATCGCCTACTGCCGTATTGGTGAGCGCAGCAGTCATACCTGGTTTGTGCTGAACTACCTGCTGGGATATCCCAACGTTCGCAACTATGATGGCTCATGGACCGAGTGGGGTAGTCTCATTGGCGCGCCAATCGAGCGCTGAACATATAACTTCTAAAAGTCTTCAAAAGTGAACAGGACGGATCTAAGCCAGGGCACCCGCAAGGGGATGCCCCTCCCATAGGACGTAGGTATGTAGCATCATGGTGTATAGGAGGAGCATTCCCTTGCGGGTGCCCTGGTCTTTCACGGCTTTATTCCCCTTCCCATAAGAAGTATTGATGTCTTATAATGCTTGATAGCAAGCTGTTTTGAGTCTGACCTGGGGTGTCAGACTCCCCTCTGAGAGAGCTTGTTGTATATTGTCGTAAGTACTGTGAAAGTGAGGCCGATACCTATGCGCGTCTCTTCCCGTTCAAAGGCAAGTTTCCTCTTCTCGTTCATTGCCTTAGCAGCGCTTACCGGAACCTTTGTGTTTCGTAGCGCGGCACATTCAGCCGATGCTGCCGGAGTAAGTTCCTCTTCTAAGGGAACGATGGGATCAACAAAGGTGGTGGCTACAGTTGATCCAATGAAAATTTCAACCGGAAAAGCTCCATCGATTGCTCGAAACAAGATGATGCCCGTACGCACTCGTCCTAAAACCAGTGGAGCCAATGTTGTTGGGAGACCTGGGGTGGCAGGTGTACCGTTTGCGGCTTCGCGCTTGCTGCGCAACTTTGATGGTGTCAACGCAATTGAAGACCTGAACGCTAACGGTTATCCTTCTGAGCCAGCAGACGAAGGTCTGGGCGTCGGCAATGGCTATGTTTTCAATATCGTCAACTCCACCGGAGCAATTTACCGGACAAATGGCACAGTTGTAGTTCAGCCATTTGACTATAATATCTTCTATGCGGAGCCGTTGAGCGCGTTCCTCAGCGATCCAAGGACCTACTATGACAAGGCCAGCAATACATGGTTTTCGACGATCCTGGAGGCCGATATAGCGAATGCGAGTGAGTCGCACCTTGATCTCGCTGTCAACGCGTCCGGCAACCCGACAAGGCCGTGGACTATTTATCGTATAGACACGACAAACGCTGGCGCGAACGGTGTAAGCGATGCTAACTGCCCTTGTTTCGCTGACTACCCTATCTTTGGCATCGACCAGTACAACGTCTATATCAGCGGTCAGGAGTATCCGATTGCTGGCAATGGCAACACTAATGGATCAGAGATATACGTGCTCTCGAAGTCTCAGCTTGGGGTGGGTGCGGCAGCCAGTTATGCGCGTTTTGGAAGTTTGAATGTTGCTGGTACAATAGCCTTCCACGTACAGCCCGCGACCTCTTATAATAATCCACCAGCCGAGTATTTCATGAACTCGTTGGACCCCAACAGCACCTTTGACAATCGCATAGGTGTGTGGGCGATGACCAATCGGCAGGCGGTCGCGAAGGGAGGTATGCCGAACCTCTCGGTGACTGTTATCACCAGTGAAGCATATGGTTTTCCTGTAGATGCGCAAACGCCCGTTGGCTTCAACAGTTCCAAGGGTAAGCCTACAAGTGGCTTGATACAATCTGACTTTGACGCCATGCAAGAGGTCGAGTACATCAACGGACACCTCTATGGTGCTCTGTGCACGCTCATCACTATTCCTGGTGATACTGGTTCGCGTGATGGACTTGCCTGGTTTGAGGTTAAACCGAACCTCTCCGGCAGCGTCATCGGTGGTTCCACCAGCGTCACTGATCAGGGCTATGTAGCTTCACAAGGCAACTTTCTGCTCTATCCACATATTGAGCGAAGTGCTGATGGAACGACTGCTATGGTGTTCTCGATCACTGGTCCCAATGTCTATCCAAGTGCGGCATATGCTGTAAAGCCAGCAAGGCAGCATAAATTTGGAGCCATACAGATAGCGGGCGCTGGTGCGGCTCCTGACAATGGCACCTCCGCTGTAGGCGGCTCAGGCCGCTGGGGTGACTACTCGGCTGGACAACTTGATCCGACGAGTAACAATATCTGGTTCGCTACACAATACATCCCTAATAACGGCACGCGGTATGCCAACTGGGGTAATCGCGTGTTCGAGGTGGCTGCGTAAATACCTCATGATGTCAGGCTGTAGGGAGACCTCTTATGGGTCTTCCTACAGCCTAACATCACCTTTGAAAACGATATTCAACGTTATCTACTGTGCTCGATCAGCAACAAGCCAGTTTCCTCTTCTCGTCCTACCACAACTGGTACCGTGCTGCTACCATCTATTTTCATGCAATATTTCAGGTCTGGACTCATGTTAGCGGCAATGATGGATTGTGCTGAGTGCGCAAAATCAATCAGTCTGGGTGGCTTGAACTCTCTGTAAAGGGCTATAGCAGCGTGTACGTCGTCGGGGGGGTCAATATTTGGATGCTGACGTTGGATTTCAAGGGCGAGGTAGCCTGCACAGGTTGCATCATCAAGGGCGAAATAGTTGGCTTCGGCGGCACAAACGATTCTTATGTTGCTATTGTGCTCCTGAGCCAGTGAGAGGGCGCGGGTGGTGACGGCGTGTGCATTATAGAAGCAGCCTGCCAGTCGGGTGCTACTCTCTGGACAGGCGTAGAAGGCGCGGGTGCCGTTAGTCGTTGTAAGGACTAATTCGCGTCCGGTCAGGTCGATCTGTGAGAACTGCGCAGGCGAGTTGCCATAGTCAAAGCCGGGGATGGGGTAGGCATTGCGTTCTCCGCATAGGAGACGTTCTGGAACTTTTCTCGCTGCATCTCGCGCCTGTTCAATAGTGCCTGCCACCAGGACGCGCGCTGCTCCGCTATCGAATAGGACGGTAAGAGTGGTGGTAGCGCGAATGACATCTATAACAATATAAATATCGTTGGCATTTGTCTCGACTGCGGTAAGGTCTGCCGGACTAAAGAAAACGCGTACTTGCAAACTACTTTCCTGACTTTCTGTGGCATCTTTCATATTTGGTTTCAGAACAAAACGAGTGTCCACCCGGATTATACTCTCATCTTTGATGTGATGCATTGTGTTTTATACCAAATTGCCATGTCAGGACGACCATTTCCGAAATTTGCCTGCCGACATGTCCAGGTTCTTTAAAAGGGAAGTAGTTGACAAGCCTATCTTTTTGCCTCTATACTTCTCATATGCCTCCACTGACCTTTTGTCAGCACTACGATATTGCGATTGGCGTCCGATTACTCGTAGTATTCTCTTTGTTGAATCATTTGCGAAGAAACGAGGACTGAAGCGATGAAGCGACGTTTGCTCTTCCTGCTTGCGCTGCTTACACTGATGAGCGGCTTGATGGTGACTTCCAGCCGCACTGTACAGGCTGCAAGTAGCTGTGTCGATTCCAATGGAACGCATACACTTCACGGAATACTTTCTGGAGCCAACTACACGATTTCCGTCCCTTCGAACTGGAATGGTACGTTGGCCCTTTACAGTCATGGCTATGTATTTCCCACCGAACCACTTCTCAATCCGGCACCCGTTGCTGGCGATTCTTCGACCGCGAGTGCTCTTTTGAGCCAGGGCTACGCGCTTGCTGGATCTTCTTACAGTCAGAACGGCTGGGCACTTCAACAGGCATTCCACGATCAGATCGCGTTGCTTGATTTCTTCAATCAGACCTGCGGTCATGCCACCCGCACTATCGCCTGGGGTCACTCGCTTGGTGGTATCATCTCTGCTGGTCTGATTCAGCTTTATCCTGAGCGTTTTACGGGGGGCTTGCCTATGTGTGGCGTGCTTGCTGGCGGTGTTGGGACCTGGAACCAGGCGCTAGATAGTGCCTTTGCATTTAACGTGCTACTGGCGAGAAGTAGTTTGTCTGTTGTCCATATCAGCGATCCCAACGGAACCCTCAATAGGGCTGAGTCCATACTTGGAAATGCACAAAATACCCCTCAGGGGAGAGCACGTATCGCCCTGGCTGCGGCACTAGCTGACGTTCCAGGCTGGTTTGACTCTGCCTCATCCGAACCTGCTCCCAAGGACTTCGCTACACAGGAGCAGAATCAATTTCTGTGGGAAAGCAAGGTAGACTTTGCTTTTGCCTTCGGTGCCCGTGCCGAACTGGAGGCCCGTGCAGGTGGCAATCCCTCATGGAACGCGGGGATTGACTATCGTGAGCAATTGGAGCGTTCGGCAGACCGCAATGAAGTCAAAAATCTTTACAAGCAGGCTGGTCTGGATCTGAACAAGGACCTGGGTACTCTTGCAGTGGCTCCACGCATCAAAGCTGATTCACAAGCGAAGAAGTATCTGAGCAAGTATATTACCTTTAACGGGGACCTGGACATTCCTGTGCTTACGATGCACACTACTGGCGATGGTCTGGTTGTTAATCAGGATGAGAAGGCGTATAAGAGCGTCGTTCACTCGGCTGGTGACTCCGGGTTGCTGCGTCAGACTTTCATTCATCGAGCTGGTCACTGTGCCTTCACACCTGCTGAGATGCTGACTGCCTTCCACACGCTGATTCATCGTCTCAATAGTGGGAAATGGGACGGCTCTACAGACCCTCGTCTGCTCAATCAGGAAGCAACTGCGCTTGGTGCAAACTTGAATCCAGCACCGCCCGCGTTCATCGCTTTCGAGCCAACTCGCTTCCTGCGACCATTTGATATCCGTAACCTGCGGCAGTAGCGGATGAAGAGTGCAATCAGGGTACCGACCCCTAATAGGAGTCGGCACCCTGATTACCGTTACTCGAATTTGAGCAATATAACGCTTCAGTTAAACGCGTACATCATGCCACTGAGGCTTCCTATATAAAGATGATTGTTCGCCCAGCATGCGGAGGCGCGTATCTCACCTGTGGTGTAATGCCAGACGGGACGACCGGTGCGGGTGTCGAGGGCGTAAAAGATGCCATCACCTGAACCAATGTAGATATGGTCAGTGACAACGATAGGCGTCGCTAATACCTGAGCACCTGTTGCGTAACGCCAGATAAGATTTCCATGTAGAGCGTCGATACAGAGCACTTCGCCCCGGTAGTCACCTACGTAGAGGCGTCCGTCAGCGAATGCCATGTTTCCACCTATGCCGTCGATCATGGAGCGCATGTGAGTAGTGTTGAGCGAGTACGACCAGAGACGCTGACCTGTGTGCCAATTGAGCGCAACGACGGTACCGTGCCATGTCGCTACATAGATCATCTCGTTTCCCACGATAGCAGTGCTCATGATACGATCACCTGTATCAAATGACCAGAGAACATGTCCGTCAGCAAGGTTGAGCGCCCATAGTTGTGTTCCAGAGCCGAGACCGACATAGACGGCATTTCCCGCTATCGTAGGTGAACCTGTCGTAGGCCAGCCATCGGCTCCGTGATGAAATTTCCATAGGAGGCTTCCACTAGCTGCATCCAGCATCCATAAGGATGTACGCGAGGCGAGTAGGACACGACCATTTTTGACAAGTGGAGGAGATTGTATTTTCTCGTCGGTCTCAAAGGTCCAGTAGGGCTGCCCCGTGTGTATGTCAAGTGCCTCCAATGCAGTACTATGTACCGCCACAAATAGTACCTGTCCTTGAAGTGCAGGTGTTGTGTCTGTCAGGTAGTCGCCCAGCTTGACGCTCCATCGCACCGTTCCAGTATTCTGTTTCAAGGCATAAAGACGACCGTCTGTGCTAGCAACATACAACATGCCTAATCCAGCAACGGAAGACGAGAAAACAGGACTGAATTTGCGCGACCATACGATACTGCCTTTTGCCTGACGTGGATGCGCTGATTGGTCTACGTGTCCGGTATGAGCTGAGTTATAACCGAACATGGGCCAGTCATTTGAACCTTGTAATAGAGCCGCACTCACTCCATGGTTCTGAGTAGAGACAGAGCTTATTTGAGTCGTTCTATCATTACATGCCTGTAATATGAGGACTACACATAGTACTAGCAAAAGTGGTGGACAGCAGGTAGTTCTCCGCACGGTTTTACCTCGCATAAAATAATCGTCTGCCCAACTAAACGCTGTCTTCACGTGGATTCCACCCTCATGCCATGCATTTCGCTTGAAACCCCACCAATCACTCTCGGAGATCACGTTCATTGCAATAGAGGAGCAATACCTTTTTTCCTCATTTATGGTTGTATGATACGGTACTTGTAGTTCGTTTAGTAAGACTATATAGTGTAAGGAGCAGACGTTTGCAGGCAAACACCAAGCGTTGGCTGAGGCACCACCGATATGCTGTTATCGTTACAGCGGCGGTCGCAGCGTTGTTTATTATGTCAGCCGCCATCGTCCCTCGCAGCTTTTCCTATCAGGGGCCTCCCAACACCCATTATACTCCCTCCAGTGCTTTTGGTGATACTGATGACCTGCCAGCAGGTACACTCAAATCCCCTAGATTGAAGTTGGCCGCTGGTTCAGTTGGAGTAAGTGGCGTTGTTACTGATGCTAAAACAGGACAACCCGTTGCGAACGCACAGGTTGGCATTAGTAACGGTACGGTGGGCGGAACGGCACAGTACGCCACGGCTGGGACCGACGGAAGCTACAGCTTCAGCGGAATTGCATCAGGGACCTATAACCTCTCCGCATGGCGTTATACCGTTAGTGGTGCCCAGTTCATGTACAAGGACGCCCAACAAACGCAGGTCAACGTCAATGGTAGTGCTACCGTCAATTTTAGTTTGACGCCAATCGCCATCCCAGGCTCACGCACTACTCCGGCGGGACGAGCCAAGAATATGATTGTCGTAGACTTTGATGAAACGTACTACGAGTCATGGCTCTCGGATCAACAATCGATGGCAAACAAATCGCCCGCGACTCATCAATTGGCGCGGAGCGGCGTCAATGCGACAGAAACATGGACTCAGTACGGATGGTCGCCAATCGATCACTATCAGATCGCTGTTGGTTCTTACCCTGGATGGCGCACTCCTGACGCACCCGCCAAGGTGTGGGGACAGCCAGACGGACTCGACACGAACATCTGGTATGGAGGGAAGGAGCAATTCGGGCAAGAGTCAATCTTTGATGTCGCGAAAAGCTACGGAATGAGCACCAGCGTTATCGGTGGTAATGACTATCCAACTGGACACATCACTGATGCGAACGTTGATCAAATTTCGCTGGGTAAGAACATCAATGGTGTTCCTACTCAATGGATAACACAGGTAGAGAACTTTATCAGTGCCAGCGCCTCCAACAACAATGGATTTATGGCCTACGTACCCATCACTGAGGCAGAGGGGCGATCCGTTGAAAGTACCAGCCCTCAGAGTGCTTCGGGTCTCTACCAACAAGCCAGTGGTTGGGACGATCAAGCCTTCGGGCAACTGCTCACCTGGCTGCAACAAAACAACTACCTTGGCAATACCGCCATATCTCTTGTTGCCGACGAGGCGCAGAACGATCATACCAGTTATGACAACTTTTATGGGCTGGGCAGCACAGGCCAGGGTACAACAAGGCACATTCCATTCATCTTCTCTGGGCCTGGCATCGCCAGTGGACAGAGCTATACTAATACGGTCGGCATCGACGATATGAGTACCAACTACATGTATGAGCTTGGCCTTCCCGCTCCTGTTGACAGCCGTGGAAAGGTCATCCCTGGCTTCTACACTGGTGGTGGTACAACTCCCACGCCCACTCCGACTGGTCCACCTGCGACACCGACAGCAGTGCCGACCAACACGCCCATATCTACACCGACAATGTCACCGACCAACATGCCTACAGCTACGCCGACAACAGTACCGACCAGCACACCGACCAACACGCCCACGCCTACACCTCCGCCTTCTGGCTCAAATCTCATACAGAACGGAGGCTTCGAGGCAAGTGGAGGGTGGACTGCTACAGGAAATACTCCTCCGAAACGCACGCAGGCGGTTGTACATGGTGGACAATACGCGTTGAAGGTGGGTTACAGCAGTGGTCAACAAGGTGACGCTATCGCCTCTCAAGCGGTGAATATTCCGGGAAGCGCGAAAAGTGCCTCCCTCAGCTTTTACTACTGGCCCGCCAGCAACGACTCTAGCACCTATGGCTGGCAAGAGGTCGATGTAGTGGATAGCAACGGGGCTGTGCTGCAGCAACTCCTCATGGAAACCGCGAATGATCGTGCCTGGATTCAGATGTCCTTTGATCTGTCGGCATATGCAGGAAAGACCATCGGTATTCGGTTTCTAGATCACGAGAACTCCAATGGAGGCTCTTACTACAACTACATGTATGTTGATGATATCTTGCTTAATGTGAAATGACATCGCAACTTCAGATGCGCCCTGGAAAGGGAGTCAACAGCTTGTGTGGCTCTCTTTCCAGGTATTATTGGGCTGATGAGTCTGATGGTGCTCTTCTTCCCTGCTTGCGGGAATGCATCGGCTCTACGTAGGAACTGTAGAAGGGATTGTCTATGCGTTGGACTAAGCGCGGTAAGTATGGCTATCAACGGTCTGTATGGATACAGCCTTTGATAGTGCTTATCATGCTAGCCCTGGCGGGATGCTCAGCACCCTGGAACACTCCCTCTACCAGTTTGCCGACACCGACACCACAATACGCTGGTGGTGAACCTGTATTGCCTCAACTGCAGAAGTTATATCATGACGCGCCATCGCTTTCTGGCAGCGTGGTCCCGAACGCCTCTTCATGGCCTCTAGCCGGTCATGATCCCGCCAATACGTCCGCGAATGATGCCTTGCCTATACGGGGAACGATCCACTGGTTTTTTCAGACGGATGGTCCTGTCCTGGCGTCGCCTGTAGTCGCCGGGGGGCTTGTAGTGGTCAATGGAGGAGATGGTGTCCTTTACGCGGTGGATAGACATACAGGGGCTATAAAGTGGCGAACACCTCTTGGTGATACCCTTGTTGCAGGCACCGCCGCTGTAGCGGATAGTGTCGTCTATGTTGCGGCTCAAGGGCATGGCTTGACGGCACTTCGCCTCGATACTGGAATCCCTCTCTGGACCGTCGATACGCGACTGCCCATTCGTGCGGCACCGCTTGTCGTCGGATCAGTTCTCTTTGTCCTTGCGGGTGCCAATAGTTTGCTCTGCCTGGATAAGCGAAACGGAGAGGAATACTGGGAGTTCAAATCGGAGGATGTCCTTGCTAATTTTTGGCCTACTCAGGGACGGCCAGCGATTGCTGCTGTTGACGGGGGGCTGGTCTTCAGTGGGTTGGGGGCATCCACCGAGTTCAATGCTCTCAACTTACGTACAGGACGTAAAGTGTGGGAGCAGACGGTAGACTCTCGTATGGTTGGCTCTCCCGTATATGATGCACAGTTGGGGCTTGTCTTTGTAGCGACGTGGTCGGGGCATATCTACGCTATGAACATCCACGATGGGGCCGTAAGATGGCGTTTTTCCTTACCACAGTCCGGGTCAATTGGTGCCGGTCTGGCTACTGGTCCCGCGCTGGCAAACGAAACGCTTTTTATCGCTGACTATCAGGGGCATGTTCTGGCGTTGGACGCTCGTACTGGTCGTTCGCGCTGGACCTACAAGGCTAGCAGCGCGGTGGTGAGCACGCCTCTGGTTCGTCTTGTAAACGGTGCGGCTGCCGATGTGTATGTGGCTGGTGAGGACGGCACTCTTCTCGCGCTCAGCGGCGTGACAGGCTCACAAGAGTGGCATGTTTATCTTGGAGAGTTACGGTCGGCACCCATTTTATCTGGAGACACACTCTTTGTCGGTTCCATCGGTGAGCACGGACTATTCGCGCTTCAATGATCTAGCATGTGACGCACTGATTAAGTTGATCGAATGCCCTATGAAGGTGGGATACATCGATAGCTGTATAATCATGTATTTTGTAAATAACGAGGAGAAATTGGATATGCAACACCTACGAAACAGCAAACTCAGTCGCGGTATACTGGGGGTAGTCGTCCTAGGAATCATGATACTACTGGTGGCCTGTGGAGGCGGTAATAGTAGTAGCGGCAACAACAGCGATAGCACAAGCGCGAAAGGTGCAACGGCGACACCAGACGCAAACCACACCTCTTTGGCAAAGATGATGGGCAACCCTACCGCGAAAGTGACGACAGGGACAAATGTTGAGGTGACAGGGCAGGTGAAGAACGTCGATACGAAGCAGCATGACGTTAAACTCAAGGCAACCCTGACCAACGCAAGTGGGCAAGTTGTTGGCACCGCGACTGGCCTGGCAGATAATATTCCTGGAGGTGGGACCGACGACTACACACTCAAGGGAACTCTAACCCAGCCAACGTGGTCTAATGTTTCTGTTGTCATCACAAAAGTTACAGAGAATGTAGATGGTAAAGGAGGTGACTAGTACGCAGGCCCGGGCACAGCGCTCCAGGAAGAGATGGATGAGATGGGGCGCGGTGCTGCTCCTGGTCCTGGTAATTCCTGCCGCGGTTATCGGGACGTGGGAGCAATTGCCTCATTCCGCTCCACGGGTCAGAGTCATGCCTCGGCCATCTCCAGCGTTTCGGCCTGTCACAGGTGATGTTGGAGATGGAGATGATGGATTGAATGTTGCACTTGGTCCCGTCCCGGGCTTTCAGTTCAAGAACGGTGGGTATACACTGAAGGGTGTTACCGTAGATGCGCGAACGCAGCGGGCTGTGGGTGGCGTGTCCATCTGGATTACTTTGCCACCTGTGTTGGGTCAGCGTACCGCACCTCAACTACGTTCAGTCTCGACGGTAAGTGGTGTGTTTTCTTTTTCGCGCCTGGCTGCTGGGAGGTACAACCTCGCGGCGGCACGCTACTTTGTGCAAGCCGGGCAACCAATCTATCCCGAGGCGACATTGACGAATGTGGTGATACCTCAGCATACTTCCGTGAGACTATCACTTTCGCCCCAGTCGGCTCCTGGGACGCGTCAACGCGCGGGGGGGACCGCACAGAATGTCGTCATTTTGGATCTAAGCGGCGTCTACGCAGAGTCATGGTTTGACGACCCGGCCCTACAAGCCGAAGCGCACAACGTACGTTCGCTGGCTACTTCGGGTGCTCGTGCCGCTCACGTGGTCGCACCCTATGGTTGGCATCCCGCCGATCAATATGCATTATTGAGTGGGACATATCCATCATGGCGGGGATATGACTCCTGGCCTCAATTGCCCTCCTGGGGAACACCAGATGGTATAGACACGCCATTCTGGTATAATCCAAGTCCGACAACTCTAGAGTCAGGACAAGAGAGCCTGTTTGACGTGGCGCGAGGGTATGGTATGAGTACGGCGGTGCTAGGGGGACAAAAGTATCTTTTGAGTGATGTAAGCACACGTGGCGTGCAAACGGCCCAGGTTGGTCTGGTCTTTGATAGCGCGAGTTGGCTTGCAGCGGCGCAACACCTTGTTACAACGATGATCAGCAATTCCAATGGCTTCGTTTTTTACGGCGAACTGGACCCGCCCTTTGGAGCTGCCAGCGCAGCCGGAGCAGTGCCGGATGCACCAGGAGGTTCGTACGCACGTGCAATGCAGACGGATGATGAACTGGTAGGAGCGTTACGAAGCTGGTTAACCAAGCAAAAGCTGTTGGACAATACCGTTGTTATCGTAACGGCCTCAGAAGCGCAGGTGAATGAGACGACCTCTGATAACTATTATGGGATGGGACCAGGCGGTCGAGGCAGTAGCCTGGATGTGCCGCTGGTGATCTCTGGCAAGGGTGTTATGGTTGGTGCGGTAGAGGACAGAACCATCTCCAGTTTCGCCGTTGCCGCCACCGCTCTGAGAGCACTTTGCCTGCCACCACCTGCTAATGCTCGTGCGTCAGCCATCACGTCATTATTTCAGATGCATTGTCCTTGATTCTTGTGAGGTAGCATATATGAGGAATTCAAACGTACTTTTTTATCTTCTTACGTGTGGCCTGGTACTACTGGTGGTTGCGCTGAGTGGATGTGGTGGACAGGCACAGCAAGTAGACGCGCGCCTCAAATATTTTAGCATCGTTGACTCGCGCATTCTTATTGAGGGAAGCCAGGCAGAGGTAATCGGGAATGTGATGAACACTAGCACGATGAAATTCCCTTTCGATGTCACCATGCAGGCAACACTCATGGACACGAATGGCAATGCTGTAGGTACCGCTAGCGGGACCGCGGAGGATGTTGGACTTGGGCAGGTGCGCCAGTTTGTGCTGCTAGGTAATGTAGATGGCACGCGTTACGCAAAGCTTAAGGTTGAGCTGGTGTCTCTACAAGAGAAACGGCAGGAACTCAATCAGCCAACTCCGACACCCATAAGCTCATAGATAGGAGGAAATGGCGCGTGTTAGGTTTGCTGCGCTTTGGCTGGTGGTCATTACGAGGAAGGTGGGAGCGTGTCGCAACGCTCTGCGTAGGGCTATTGTGTATCTCTACTTGCACAACGTTGCTCGCTGGCTTTACCCAACTCTCAACACTGACCGCTACTCGCCAGGTGAGCCACTCCTGGCGAACATCTTATGATCTTCTCGTGCGTACACCTGACGCGCTAAGCCCGACTGAGCGTCAGTTACAGGCCGTTGATCCAGGGGCACCGGAGCAAACCTACGGGGGTATTTCTCTTTCTCAAGTCAATACGATTGCGCATATTTCGCATGTCGATATTGCCGCGCCAGAAGCAGTTGTTGGATGGGTAAATATCCGTCCATACGTGCCGATATCTTTGACCCAGCCGGGAATCTATCGCGTAACGACCGAACTGGTCGAGCGGGGGACTGCTAGCTACGCAACACAGGTAACACGTATACAACATCTGTTCGTAGTGCTACCATTAGCATTGTACGCACGATTTGCCGGAGAGCAAACTGCTCCTGATGTGACCTATTTGTCTTTGGGAACATCTGGCACCACAACTGTTGCCGCTACCTGGACGCTACCGACATTGCTAGCAGGCATCGACCCTCGTTTGGAGTCACGTCTTGTCGGCCTTCAGTGGCAGCCATCGACCAACGGAACTGTTGGGGGCAGCGGACTGCCACTCCTCATGAATACTCATCCCTGGACAGCGTTGACAGCAACTGTCACTGTAGAGCAGGCGCGGTTGTCCTCGGTAGATATGACGAGGCTCAATACAACACACTTACTCAATAAATCGCTCTCCTGGACGATAGTCGTGCAACATCAGTTTGATGAGCGGTCTCTCTTACTACTAGTAGCACATGAGCTAGGGATACATGATCAGCAGAGTTTATCCCCACTTCAAGGCGGCGGGGTAACGCGGTATGCACGTGTAGGCTATGTACAGAACATGCTCACACCATCGCTGCTTGATGTACTCAACGTTGGAAGTGACGCCAGTGGACCTTTGACACGCTTTCCCTTACTGCCACAAGCGACGACGCCCTGGATCGCGCTCAATGGCGGTACAGGCTCCTTCACCACATTTGATTCGACAAAACTGCCGATCAGGAATGACAGTTTAGCAGTACCATTGGGTCTCTATCAGCCTGAACCAGTGGGCGCATCTCCTGGTCTTTTTCCTCAGCGTAGTGTCGTACCCTGGCCTCCGCTGCTCTTTACTACTATCAATGCAGCGTGTACGCTCACAGGAGTACGGTGTATCAGTGCGGTTCGTGTACGTGTTGCTGGCCTCGGCTCATTTGGTCAGCGCAGCGAGAGTTTGCTACAACAGGTGGCGATGGATATCGAGGGACGCACCGGACTGCATGTAGATGTGGTAACAGGAGCATCGGGTCGTCCTCTAACAATGCGTGCCGCTCCAGGTGCTGGGCCGCAGCCGACCTTTTCAGAAATCTGGACGCAGCCTTATGTCGCCGTCACTATTACCAACGGGGTCAACACAGCTAATATCCTGCTTCTGCTCGCGGCGGTAAGCGTGGCACTTCTGGCTCTAATCGCCGCGGCACTGCTAACTGCTAGCGGGCGTAAGTCTGATGTACTCCTCCTGCTGGAAACCGGGTGGTCGCGGAGGCTTCTCCTCTTTGAGGCGGTATTAGAGGCGGGTGTTGCAGCCCTACTCGCGGCTCTTCCTGTATGGATATCCTCTTTCCTGCTAACTCGTTTGGGCGTGCCTGAAGTCCCATTATCGGCCTTGTTGAGTGTTCTAAGCGGCGCTATAGTGCTCTATATTGTAGTTGTCGTAATAGCGACGCGAACGGCGTTTCTCACTAGAGAACGCGGCATGAAGCGTAAACATCGAGCGTGGACGAGCGGTTCCTGGTGGTGGATGATGTTCCGTCGCCAGGTGTCGTGGCGGCGAGGCAGCGCAGCCCTTGTTGTTGTTTCTATTATGGGAGCATGTGGACTGGTGAGCTTTATGCTGCTTGTGCAGTCGGCAATAGATAGTATACTCTATGCGACGCTTTTAGGCCGACAGGTACAGGTGAGTCTCTCCTCTGTGCATGGTATTGCCGCGTGCTTGACGTGTACCAGTGCAATGCTGACGGCGGGGCTAACTCTGCTTCTGGTTGTGCGTGAAAGACTTCCTGAACTGAGTGTATTGCTTGCCATTGGTTGGACAAGGCGTAGTATCGCCTTTGAGATCGCGCGCGAGGGGGTGCTGCTGGGCCTTTTTGGTGGGCTACTCGGTGGTGTGGTAGCAGAAGTGTTCTTTATTAGTCTCTACCATGTATGGTCATTGCCACTGTTTGCCGCGTGTGTAGCAGCCGCAGGATTGCTCGGTTCCATCCTTTGTGCACTCAGTGCTGTCTATCCTGTTTTGTTAACTCTGTGGCTCTTATCCAGGCGAATTCTAATGGAAGAGTAGAGGATACGAATGTGCGCATAGTTGGGCGTCTCAGTAACGCATCTGAAGAGAATAGTGATTCTACGCAAAGATCGCAGGGCGCGTCAGTCATTGTAGATGACATTCACAAAATTTATGGTGCAGGACGCGTTGAGGCATTGCGCGGCATTGCACTGCATATTGAAAGCGGGGCATTTGTCTCTATCACCGGACCGTCTGGTTCGGGCAAATCCACGCTGTTGCGTATTCTCGCTTCACTTGATCAGCCCACAACAGGTAGTGTAATTGTTGATGGGGTAGATACGCGTCAGCTATCCGGTGATGCTCTAGCTGCATTCAGGCGTGAACACGTTGGACTTATCTTTCAAGGGTTTCGTTTGCTACCAGCGTTAAGCGTGTTAGAGAATGTCATGGCTCCGCTGTTGCCCTACCGCTCCTCTAAAAAATTGCGAGAGCAGGCGTGGACGATGTTATCAAGGGTGGGTATGGAATCCCGTGCCAGGCATCTTCCCGGCGAACTGTCGGGCGGCGAGCAGCAGCGTGTAGCGATTGCTCGCGCCCTCATCGCTCATCCCCATTTGTTGCTTGCCGACGAGCCAACAGGGAGCCTGGACACGGTGACAAGCCACGCTGTGATGGACCTCTTACAGGAGTTGCAAGCCGATGGAGCAATGACGCTAATCGTGGTAACGCATGATCCAAAGGTTGCATCGCGCGCACAGTACATTGTTAAGATGGAAGATGGTGTGATTATTGATAGTATCGGTAGTATGAATGGTACTTGATGATACTTGATGATACTGTTACATTATTTGCCTAATTTCTTTTGACGCTCCATCTCGCGTAGTTCGACGCGGCGTATCTTGCCTGAAATTGTCTTTGGTAGTTCGGTGACGAACTCGATCTCGCGTGGATACTTGTAGGGCGCGGTCTGGTTTTTCACGAACTCCTGCAACTCGGTCGCCAGGGCGGGAGAAGGAGTGTAGCCAGAGGCGAGAATGACATAGGCTTTGACGACCTCGCCGCGCATCTCGTCGGGGCTGGCGATGACCGCCGACTCGGCGACGGCGGGATGCTCTTTTAAGGCGCTCTCAACCTCGAAAGGTCCGATACGGTAGCCCGCGCTGATAATGACATCGTCGGCGCGGCCCACGAACCAGAAGTAGCCATCCTCATCTTTGTAGGCGCGGTCGCCTGTGATATACCAGTCACCACGAATACAAGCCTGAGTTGCATCAGGATTGCGCCAGTATTCCTTAAACATCCAGGGCGGGCGGTTCGGCTTGATGCGTATCGCTATGTCGCCCTCGTTGTTGTGGGCAAGTTCGTTGCCTTCGTCGTCGATAACGCTCAAATCGAAGCCGGGTGAGGGTTTGCCCATTGAACCGGGCTTGACCTGCAAGGGCGGGAAATTGGCGCAAATGAGCACCGTCTCGGTCTGTCCATAGCCATCACGGATGGTCATTCCTGTGGCATCTTGCCATATTTTTATAACTTCGGGATTGAGCGGCTCCCCTGCTCCGACGCAGTGGCGTAGTGCCCTGGGTGGATTTTTCTTGAGATAGGCCATTGGCTCATCGAGGACGAGCATACGGTAGATCGTGGGGGGAGCGCAGAGCGTCGAGATGGGATATTTGTTGAGGATGTCCAGCGTCTCAATTGGGTTGAACTTGCCGCGCGAATCCTGGATAAACATGGTTGCACCCATTTGCCACGGGCCAAACAAGTTGCTCCAGGCTGCCTTTGCCCAGCCCATTTCCGAGAGGTTCCAGTGCAGATCGTCCTCGTGCAGATCGAGCCAGTACTTGCCAGTAATGGTGTGTCCGATGGGGTAACTGGCCTGAGTGTGAAGGACCATTTTAGGATAGCCAACGGTACCAGAGGTGAAATAGACGAGACAGGGGTCATCGCTCCGCGTCTTAGGCCCGGTATACGCGGGTGAAGCCTGTTCCGTGATTGTCCGAAAATTTGTCCAACCTGTTTTGTCCGGTGCATCTACCAGCACTGTAAAGCGGATGGTGGGGCATGCCTTACGCACTGCGTCGAACTTAGCAGCCCCTTCGCTATCGGTGATGAAACCCACAACTTCCGCGACCTCGGCGCGGAACTGAATATCCTTTGAAGTGAGCAGCGTTGTGCAAGGGATCGGAACGGCTCCCATTTTCATCAAGCCCAACACGGTCTCCCACCATTCTGGAATGCGTGGCAGCATCACCAGCACGCGGTCGCCTTTTTGAATACCCAGTTTGAGGAATGCATTGGCGGCGCGACTGGAGCGTTCCACAAACTGGGCGTAGGTGATGGAACGTTCTTCGCCATCCTGTCCGAGCCACAGCATGGCAACCTTGTCGGGATTCCTGGCCCACTTGCCTATCACGTCGATGGCAAAGTTGAACTGTTCGGGAACATCGAGGTGGAAACCGCGTCGTTCGGCCTCGTAATCGGTCATATTTGGGGTCTTGGAGATGGGCATAGACAAAGCTCCTTCCAAAGTGGGACGCATAAATAGACATAACAGCATTGTTCGGCTCCCATTTCTTGTATCATACCACGAAAACCGGACCTTTTAGCAGGACTTAGAGTACCGACGACCATTCTCGTTCATTGGTTTGATCCTGAAAAAATAGATGCTGATGTCAAGCATTATGTCATGCAAGAACTGAAACCACTGGGATTACTTCCTCATTCGCAGCGATTTGGAGAAATACTAGAATACGGTATCTCATTGAGCTATCCTTCTGCACCACATTCGTTCGCCTTATGATATACTGACGTACCTGATACAATACTCCAAGCACTATTATGAAGCTACATCGCGTTTTCTAGGAGCGAACTATGATTGAGAATCAGCCTTCTATCAGTCCTACCCAAGCCAAAACGAAGAAAGTCTCTATTCAGGAACGGTCAGTGCTTGTGGGAGATATGATTGTTGTGAACGGACATGGAGTGAACAAAGATGCAATGAAAATGCGTTTTGCTGAAGGTGAGTATGCATGGAATGAAACACCTCATTTTATCCTATTTTCTCGCTCAGCTTCTCCTGCATTTATTTTAGTTCATTTCTTTGCTGCAGAAGAAATGAATGCTGATATCAAACACTACGTTGTGCTTGAACTCAAACCGCTTGGTTTGCTCAAGAAGACTTTAGATTTCGGAACCATTTTCAGTGGCATCATTGGCTCCTTTTTTCCTGACGACGCTCGTGCAGCTTGGCATGGCTATGGAGCAAAAACGCTACAACGCTTTCTCTTGTATCTCTCGACAGCACATACACCACAAAAGTTTGATTACTATGCAACAATTGGTGTATTTGCTACTTGGTATCAGCGGGTGTGTGAATTATTTGTAGGCCAATCATTTTTAGATGCAGGTTGCGAGTCCGGCTTCTTGCCATTGATTATTGCAGAACGAATGCCGTTTGTAACAGATAGTGTAGGAATAGATATTCGACCTGATATGTTCACAGTGGTCAGAGAACTTGCAGAGGAGTGGCAGTTACATACTACCCGCTTTGAAGTGGTTGATCTCCTTGCTGATAATTTTCGTTCCCTCGGAACTTTTGATACCGTTACTGCTCTTGGAGTCATTGAACATTTTTCGGAAGAGGAAATGTATCGTGTTCTTACCAACCTTTTAGCGGTGACCTCCCAGCGACTCATCTTCGTCGTTCCCTATGAGGAAGAGGCAGAAGTTATCTATGATCATAAACAACTATTTACACGCGAAAAACTCGAAGCAGTTGGACAATGGTGCATACAACAACTAGGTGGTGCGGGAAGAATGTGGTATGAAGACTGTGATGGAGGACTCCTTCTTGTCGAACGTCATTCCTTTTAACTAGAGGCGAAGAATAAACATGAGCTTATTTAGCTTCCTCTCATTGAGTGTTTCTAGTATTTTTTTAATGCAGAGTTGCGATATATCTATTTAAGGATGGGATACGATATTGAATATCCGAAACGAATGTTTTCACGCGTTTGTTCTCAGGTGAAGTGATGAGAAGACCCTGCTGAATATAGTCTGCAAGCTGTTTGTTAACAAGGGGAGCATTCACTGTTTCAATAATCGAAACATTTTGTTCTACAACGGCTAAGCTTGCATTCTCATCTGCATACAAATATGCTGCTGCTAAAGCTACAGACGCGCTAGCGTGCCGCAGATTACTTGTCTGTGGCATAGAAAGTGCTTTTTCAAAGAAGTGAATAGCCTTTGGATAGTTTCTTGTGGCAAGAGCAAAGTTTCCTGCTAAATGAAGCCAGCTCGTAGCATCAAATTCTTCACTTGGACCAATTTGATCAAGAAGTACCTCTGAGGCTTTGAGTTGTCTTTGCGCGTTTCTATAATCTCCTACTTTTATGGAATTGTCAGCATAACATCCTAAAAGATGAGCTTTTGCACGTACATACTTCACCTCAAATTGGTCTCCAAGAACACGGAATGCTTCTTCTATTGTTTGTATCGCTTTAGTACATTGACCAAGTGCTTGATATGCATTTGCCTGACAGATGAGACTTTGTACGACGTACCACACTTCACCAGTCGCTAATGAGGCAACATGTGCATTCATATGTACATCTAACGCAAGCTGATACTGTTCCTGAAAATATAGTGCTACCCCAATAAGATTGTATACGGAAGAATAATACATAGCGCGAATACGAGAAGACAAGTATGAATGATTTTGCTGCACAAGGGTAAGTAGAGCCTGACCAACAGCTAAGACCTGTGCATTGCCTGCCGTATGAAAAAGTTTCCATCCTGCCGCAATGCTTTCTCCTAATGCGTGATGAAGTTGTACCAATTCTTCTTCCGAAACATGCTTGCCTGCAAGAACAGGGATACCATGTATCATTGCATCGGCCCCCAATGCAAGGAGGTTCCGCCTCATGATGATCGGCATTCTCTGGACTCCCTGGAGGACGATCTGTAATGAAGCGAGTATCTCATCAATGGACCACCCTTCTGTCAACAATTGTCCCAGGTGGCTTGCGCCTTGTGTCAGCCAGGCATGCTCTTGTGGCTGAAGGTGTACGGGAGATGCGTTCGAGAGGATTGTGGGCGCAGGAAGCTTTCTGTGAGCAAGCGGCCCATCGGGTGGCTCTTCTCGCTTGACAACTCCCAACTCTTCGGGAGATTGGACTCCATACAATTTGCATAATTTCTCTCGATACTCAAGTCCTGGGGTCTGGACTCCACGCTCCCATTTGGAAATCATCTTGGCATTGATTTCCCCGCGTCGTCCTGGTCCACACAATTCTAACAAAGCCTCGGCTGCTTGCTCCTGAGTCCAGTTTCGGACCTCTCGATAGTAGCGCAGCGAACGGTTCGGTGCCTTCGGCTTGCTCATTGCCAGAATATCCTCCAGATTGAGAGAATACGAGAGATGAAACATCTTCTTCCTCGTGTTGATTGTAGCCGATGAGGAGCACATTTGCAATGTATGAGTTGGTCTTGGACTGATCTGAACCTTCTCAAGGCGACTGGAAGGCGACTCTCTGTTGAGCAGGAGGAAAAGAAGGTGACTGGAAGATGTTTTCCAGGAGACGAAAATCCCCTATGCTCGTCACAGAACCTCCTTCTTTGTGGACCGATAGGAACGGGGGACCAGGTGATAAAAAAGAAAACATCCCACTTGATTTTTGCGAGCGATGGCAAGGGATTGACCCAACTGACCCATATCTATGCTGAACCCTTTGAGGAGGCATCGAGAGCCGCGAGGAAATGGCGTGATGAGACGCATCCTACCCTGTGGATTCTCAAAGTGAGAGCGCAGCCCCAAGGGTTTCAAGTGGGGTCCGTAGTCCTTCCAGGAACGATAGAGGAAGAAGAGGAAGGGGCAAAACTCATGGATATTGATTTGACCATATAACGAATAAGAGAAAGCGGGAAACAGGGATGAGTAAAATGAGATGGTATGCCGGACGCGGCAGCGACTGTTGCAGCTCGATGGGCCACCACTATGTCCGTTTAGAAGATGGGACCGAGATCGAGGTTGATTCTAAGACCTACGAGCACCAATTTCATGCCTACCTTGAGCAGATCGGCGTCAAGCCGACAACGTGGTCCGAGATCATGCACCAGGCAGAGAACGAGTGGAAGGAGTATTGCCGCGTCATGGATGCCTTTGCTGAGAACCAGCAGCAATGGCTCGACTATCGCGGCTTCGGCGTCCGCATTCAACGGCCTAAATTGCCTGCACAGATGAGCAAGAAGTAAGAAAGATACCCCTCGCCTCTGCTGAACGAGGGTCTACAGAGATGAAAGGTAGTTCTTGTTATTGTGCTGGTGTCGGCGTTGTTGTTGGCGTCCCCTTTATCGCCTTGCCGCCAAGGAGCTTATCCAATAAATTGGGATTGTTCTGGTATCGCTTCGTCAGCTTGTCAAGTTGCTTTTGCGTCAGAGAGCCGCTATCTATGGCGGGCTTGAGGCTCGTCTGCATCGCGTTGGACACGATTGTATGCAACTGAGTTGTCGAGACACCCTGTGCCGTTGCGACATCACTTAGCGTCTTGCCCGATTTCAACTGCGTGGTAAGCTGGTCGGGTGTGGTGTGTAGCCCCTGCGCGATCTGGTTCTTGATGTCTGGCGCGTACTGCTTGAGAATTTTCGCTGTGCCGTTGCCGCTTTGTTTAGGTGTCGTGGTTGGTGATACGGTCGGGGTGATCTGAGTTTGATTTCCACTAGCGGATGTAATCATTGGGAGGAATATGAAAGTGCCGACTCCAATGAGTATCAGGAGTAGCGCGATAGCTCCTACGATAATATACAGCGTTCGTTTTGTCATAATGTAAAAAGTCTCCTGTTACATGTCTTTTGCATTGTCTATAGAACGTTTTAGCTGCGTCATTCTTCTCGTTGACACCTATAGCATAGTACCTGCATTTAAAGAAACTGTTCAAGGAAGGTCAAGCTTTGCTCAAGAACAATGTAATAGAGCAATAAAAAACTGGCGTCTCACATGTGAGACGCCAGTTTTTTATTGCTCTATTACTACTTTAGAAGCTTTGCCAGGCACTCCTGGTTCCGCTATTTTGTCCCATGTGACGATTGATGAGATTATCAAGCATCGGTGAGTTGCTCGTCAACTGTTTTTTCACCATGTCAGCTTGTGCCTGGGTGATATCACCAGCGCTTACGGCCTGCTTGAGTGTGTTCTGAATGGCATTGGTGAGAAGGTCCTTGAGCTGCGTATCAGAGACATTGTGTGCTGCTGCGATGTCGTGCAGGCTTTTACCAGACTGCACCTGGCTCGTCAGATCGCTACTGCTGATGTGAAGTCCTGTGGCAACCTGTGCCTCAGCGTTGGTAAGGTACTTCTGGAACTTCTGCATCGTGCCTTTGCCAAACTGGTTATGTCCGGCTTTGTCCTGGAACTGGCATTGTGTGCCCGAACTGATGCGTGACTTCATCTGGTCGGCCTGGGCCTGTGTCAGCTTGCCATCTTTGACTGCCTGGGCGAGCGTATCCTGTGCTGCCGCAGCTTCAGCCTTTTGTAGAGTATCTCCCGAGACGTTGAGACGTTTTGCCAGGTCCTGCTGGAACTGTGTACAATAGTTGTTGGTTGCTGTATTTGCTGTTGTGGCAGTTGAAGTCGTGGTAGTAGCGGATGCGTTCCTCGCGCTCCCATAAACAGCACCGATAAGAATGCCCAGTAATAGCAGAGCACTTGCCCCACTTATAACCAGTAATCTTTTCACGGCATATCTCCTCTTAACTATGATGGTTTTGTTGAGCACCATCAGTGGTGCTTCTTTCGTCTTTGCGTTTGTTCTATCTCACACCCACTAGTGATATCCTAATCATACTCCATAGGAAAGAGAAATGTGTGAGGAAAGCTTAAAGTTTGTGTGAAATCTTGAGCATGTTGACGAAGTTATGAATATTCAAGATTTTCTCAAGATTGGGGAGTATGCTCTAAACGAGATAAAAACCATGTATTTCTGCTCATTGTGTATGCTACTATACATGCATAGCCTATATCTTTCCCGGGAGCAATGCATATGTCTCAAAAAATTCTTGTCATCGAAGATGAAGATGGTATTATTCACCTGCTCAATCTCTATCTAAAAAATGAAGGATACAACGTTGTGATTGCAAAAGATGGAGCCGATGGCCTGGCGCTTCATGCGCGCGAGCAGCCCGATCTCGTTATTTTGGATATTATGTTGCCAGCGATAGATGGTTTTGAGGTCTGTAGGCGTATTCGCGCATGGTCAAAGACTCCTATTCTTATGTTGACCGCACGCGGCAGCGAGGACGACCGCATTACGGGTCTGGACCTTGGTGCCGATGACTACCTGGTGAAGCCATTTAGTCCGCGTGAACTGGTGAGCAGAGTTCGCGCGATTTTACGCAGGACAGGCACGTCTGACGAGACTTCGCCTTCTCGTGAGCAGCCGACATCTGCCAGGACTGACGTGCTGCGTTTCCCTGGCCTGACGGTGGATCTGCCCGCGCGTCGTGTCGAGGTAAATGGTGTCGAGATAGCCCTGACGCCCACCGAATTTGACCTTCTGGCGCTGCTGGCGAAAGCGCCTGATCGCGTTTTCACGCGTGAAATATTGATGAACAAGGTGTGGGGATATGATTATCTTGGTGATGGACACACGATAGATGTGCATATGAGTGCGCTGCGTAAGAAGATAGAGCTTGAGCCTGGACAGCGGTATATCAAGACGGTATGGAGGGTCGGCTATCGTTTTGAGATCAAGACACCTTTAGCTCGTCCAACCATCTTACCATCATAAGGGAACATACTATGCGTACACACTGGTGGCAAAGTATTCGTTGGAGGCTGGCATTAGGATCAATGTTGGTGGCTTTGCTGGCGACAACACTGCTGGCATTGGCGGCGATTATTGCTATCAGTTACTACTATGGCAACGATCAGCAGGCGCGGCTGCAGGGTTTTGCCACCGATTATGTTCAGCGTATTGCTGATAGGTATGGGCCACATTTTAGATTAGGGAGAGTCGCTGCAGATACATTTCGCCTCAGGGCTGTCGCTGGCGGCATAATAAGGACGCCACAAGGGGAAGACTACGAGGTAGTCGTATACAATGTTGCCAATCAACCTGTTTACCCATCCGCTCCCAATAACAAGAATCCTGTCGCTAGCCTGGTAAAGTCAATCGCCAATGCTCCGCTAAAACAGCCTGCTAATGCTTATACCGAGATGCATGAAGCTGTAATAAAAGCGTTACAACAAAAGATACCGACTACAGGTGAACTAGGTAAAAGTCGCATTGGTTTTCCCCCTCGTTCGTTTGTTGTGCAGCCTATTGTGGTTACAGACCCAAACGGGGACCGTGTTATTGGCGCGCTGCTCCTGGTCCCGCGTTACGCTGCGGAAGACACTGTGCCGCTCTTCATCGCGACCGTTGGTAGAGCGGTTTTGATCTCGTCCATTTTCGTAGCAATCTTTGCCGTCCTCGCTGCGATTCTCTTTTCTAGTACCATCACGCGCCCGATAGCAAGACTTACAAGTGCTGCTCGTGTGCTAGCTTCCGGCGACTACAGTACACAGGTGACAACTAAAGCACATGGTGAAATCGGTGAGCTTGCTCACAGCTTCAATGAGATGGCGGCTCAACTCAATCGTGACGTTGAGGAGTTGCGGCGACAGGAGTTGTGGCGGCGCGAACTGATTATGAGCGTTACTCACGATCTTGCGACTCCGCTCACGGCTATCGCTGGTCTCGGTGAGTCTTTGGCAGATGGCGTAGCGCAGAGTCGAGAGGACTACGAGGCGACGGGTCTTATCATAGTGCGCGAGACGTTACGCCTGCGTCGTCTCGTCAAAGACCTGCACGTGATGGCGAAGGTAGAGGCAGGGGCATTGCAGCCACAATGCAAGGAAATACGCCTTGCCACACTGGTCGATGAAGTGCTGGCGGTCCTCGCTCCCGAATTCGAGCGTGCCGATGTAGAGCCTTGCAACGCTATCCCCTACACACTTCCGGGTATTCAAGCCGATGCTGATATGCTGACCCGCGTCTTCTCGAATCTCTGTGATAACGCTATGCGGCACACGCCGCCAGGTGGAACTGTGACTATCGAGGCGGTGTCTCATGGAAACACGCTGATTGTCTCTGTTGCCGACACAGGTGAAGGTATTCCGCCCGAGGCTCTATCACACATCTTTGAGCGCTTCTACCGCGCGGACAGTGCGCGCCAATCCTCAACGGGTGGTAGTGGCCTCGGACTCGCCATTGTCCGCGCGATTGTTGAGGCGCATGGCGGCAAGGTATGGGCTGAGAACGCGCCAGAGGGGGGAGCGCGCATTGTGTTTACGCTGCCAATGGAGGTGAATAGTCCGTAGGGGCGCAAGTTAAAGGGGTCGCATTACGATTACCTTGACGCTTATGGGGCGCAATCAATTGCGCCCCTACATTCTTTCTGCGGAGATCACTCACTCCAACTGATAAACCTGGTTGGTGTGATACGGATGGCTTGCGAATAGCTCTTTGCCATCGTCTCTGGATTCATAAAAGCATAGCCCATACGATTGATCTTCTCGACTGACGAAATAGGCAATGCTATACTTTTAGCAATGCCTCAATTATTATAGAGTGTATGACGATACTAAATTAAAGAGAGATGGGATGGTAAAAGCCCAGCTGTGTAATATCGACTATGTAAAAGAGGGCCTCCAATGACTGCAAATATATCTTCCATACGTGATCGTCAGTTTGTCTCTGCCTCTACTTCTGTCGAAGGTGAATCACAGGAACTGGTGGATGTCCTGCAGAAGATTGTCTATAATGCGGGGGCTTTGTTAGAGGTGCGCAACTGTTCTATTGCCCTTGTAGATGCAAGTGGGACAACACTTGTGACGCTTGCGGCCCTTCAAAAAAATGGACGCAAGCCCCGTCATACACGCTTCCGTCTCAATGAAGGAGTCGCAGGCTGGGTCGCGGAGCACTGCGAGCCCCTGGTTATTAACGATGTGAGCCTCGATCCGCGCTTCAAACGCCTGGGACGTACACCTATTGGCTCGATCATGTGCGTGCCACTCATCGACGAAGACATGTTTATCGGTACGCTCACCGCCAGCGGTCAGGAAACTAGCGCCTTCGACCCCAAGAAAGCAAAGATGATGATTACCTTTGCGGAACAGGCGGTGCTGGCAATCACAAACGCACGACACGCGGAGCTGGCGCGGCGCCAGGCGAACCAGCTTGAGATGCTGATGGACCTCTCACGCGGTATTACCACACGCCTTGAACCCCATGCTCTCTATCGCACCATCCTGGTTGATGTGCAGCGCCTTGTCCCCTGTGATGTCGCGGTCCTGTACCTCTATCAAGAGGGGACGCAGGAGCTTTATCCCGTCGCCGAACTGTATGGAGCCGATGTATCTCCCGACTGTGAGCACGAGGTATGCGCCGCCGATGTGAAGATTGCTGATCTTCAGCAGGACAGGATACGCCTCTATGATACGCAGTCGATATCCGCGTGGGCTGGTGTTCACAAGCACCCTATGCTGCGCTCACCTGCATTGGAAGTACGCAACGATGTATTTAGCGAAGAGGATATGGCGGAGATGGCTGCTCCCTTCGTCTCTAAGCAGGTATTATACGGCGTTCTCTCACTCAAACGCGTTGAGCCCTTCACAAGTGAAGAGCTACGCCTAGTGCGCAACCTGAGCAACATGGCGGCGGCAGCCTTAGAGAACGTAGAACTGTTCCATATGGTGCGTACTGACCAGGAGCAGTTACGCGCTATTGTGGCGTCCAGTTCGGATGGTATCGCGTTGTTGGGTGTTAACGCCTGTTTCATTGAGGCTAATGCAGCCTTTGGACGCATCTTCGGACTGAACCCAGAGCAGGTTGTTGGGATGGAGTGCATGGAACTACTGGGATGTGAGGAGGACGGCGGACACACCTGCTGCCGTGACATTTGCATGGTACATCGAGCGTTGCAACGAGAGGAACCGCTGCCCTATGTCGAGATCGATCTCACCATCCAGGGCGCATCACGCTCGGTTGGCCTGAGTATCACTCGTGTCTCGACGAAAAACAAGCCGATCTGCCTGGTTATGGCGCGAGATGTGACAGCGATTCGAGATGCGACACGTATGAAGGCAAACTTCGTTTCGATGATTACCCATGAACTGCGCTCACCACTCAATGCCATCAACGGCTACCTGGACCTGGCGTTGACAGGGGTGGCAGGAGAACTCAATGATCAACTGCGCGAGTTCATGCAGCGCGCGCGTTCTGGTAGTGAACATCTGTATGCCCTGGTGGAGGACCTTCTGCTGGTTTCGCGTGCTGATTCGGGCCAGCTGCGCCTGAGCCGCGAGGTTGTCAGTATGCGCGACATTGTTACCAACGCTGTTGAGGAACTGGAACTGACCGCCACCGACCGGGGTATCAACATGAGTGTTGCTATTCCAAGCGACTTTCCACAACTCTACGCCGATCCCATCCGTTTGCAACAGGTCCTGCGTAATCTTGTCAGCAACTCGCTACGCTTCACTTCGGCTGGTGGATGCGTTACCATTTCGGCCTCTATTGAGTACCTGGAAGGTGGAAACGAGGATATAGACGACCGCGATGTAAAGGTGGCAAAGCTGAAAGTAGGCGATACTGGCTGTGGTATTGCTCCTGAGCAGCAGCAACGCATCTTCGAGCGTTTCTATCAGGTGCCGCAGACAGCAACTCGCGTTACCGGGCAGGGTCTCGGTCTCTCCATCGTAAAAATGATAGTGGAGCTACATGGAGGTGCAGTGACGGTTGAAAGTGTTGTTGGAGAAGGAAGCACTTTTACCTGTACATTGCCCTGCGTTTTGTCATAAAGTATTCTAGAGAAATGGTCTACGCGTCCTAAATTGGTGTGCATGCACGCCAATTTAGGACGCGTAGACCATTTCTCCGTTGTTGCCCTTGACTGACTTCTCAATGCGTGCTATGCTCAATTTATCCTTATGTATTTCCTTGCTGAGATAAGAGGGGCAGGGAAGAAGCACGAACGTACAAGAGAATACAGACGAGCCTGTACAAAAGAAGGAGACAGACTGTGGGAATGCTACGGATCATGTCCCGTCGTGGTGACGACCGGGTCGTATGGGATGCGAATAAAGCTGAGGTCAACGATGCTGAGGCGTTAGCGGCAATCCGAGAGGCCGAGCGCATCTTCAATCAAGAGAGTACAAAAGGGGCCACAGCCTTCAGAGTAGAGCCTGGAAAACCTATAGAGCGTATCGAGAAGTTTGACCGAACTGCAGAACAGATCGTCATTGTGCCGCGCGTCGTAGGTGGTTGAGGAGGCTAAACGGCTATGCCCATGTTGGAAACGCTGAGCTTGTTTCTCGGCATCTGGCTGCTGTTTCTCCTGCTGGCGGTCTACTACCTGTCGCAATCACCCGATGGCGGTGTAGGGCGTCTTCGTGAATCGGTAAGTGAGCATCTTTCTGCCGAAAGCCGAGCGAAAGCACTGCTGCGCGAGATGTTGTCTGAGAATCAATATCAGCAATTGATCAAGTATGGCTACCTGGAAGTCGTGAGTCCAAACATAGATAGCCGGGTCTACCGTATTCCGGGTTCAGGTGGACTAGTAAAGGTCTACGAACGGGGATGCGCAATTATGGAACTATGCCTGCAACCGGCAGAGCCGTTGCCTGATGGGGATGTGGTCGTGATGCATAAGCTGATGATAGAAGCCAACGAGCAAGAGTATTTGCAAAAGGCTAATCATTTCGCGCCGGGCATCATTTCACTGCGTTGCCAACACCTGTAAAATACATTCGGAATCTGTAGGGGTATTCCCTCGCGCGTGCCCTCGTTAGGTGTAATAAACGTTTCTAAGAAATAGCGTCAAGTGCTGACAAATAACGTCATGTATGCTATACTTCCCGTATGAAGTTAAGTGAGTATGCCAAACAACAAGGCATTAGCTACCGTACCGCGTTTCGCTGGTGGCAAGCAGGAACCATCAACGGCTATCAAGCACCGTCAGGAACAATTATCGTGACCGAAGGTGACAAGTCGTTGATAGTTCCTGAGAAAGTCGCTATCTATGCGCGGGTCTCTTCTCAAGAACAGAAAGAGAACCTAGAACGTCAGGCGGAGCGATTGAAAGATTACTGCGCCGCAAAAGGATATCAAGTGGCTTCTGTGGTGAAAGAGATTGCGTCAGGTGTCAACGAGAGCCGCCCGAAATTGCTAGCTTTGCTGAAAGATACAAGCATTACCCGTATTGTGGTTGAGCAGAAAGATCGGCTTACACGTTTCGGAGCGACCTACATTCTTACCTTGTTGGAAGCACAAGGCCGCACGGTTGAAATTGTTTATCTGACAGATGACGACAAAGAAGACTTGATACAGGATTTGAGTAGTATTTTTTCTAGTTTTTGCGCGCGGATGTATGGGCAACGTCGGGCGAAACGCAAAACGGAAACCATTGTCAAAGAACTACAGTCGAATGGAGAACAAGAATAATGCGATTAGTGGAGCAGCATTGTATCGGCAAGCAGGACCCACGCTATGGGGTCCTTGATGCAGCGTGCTTCGCCTCCAAGAACCTGTACAACTACGCTAACTACATCGTTCGACAGTCCTTCATTCACGAACACATCTACAAAGGCTATGCAACGATTTATCATGAGGTCAAGCACAGTGAGGCGTACCAAGCCTTACCCGCGAAAGTTGCCAATGATGTGTTACGCCTCTTAGACAAAAACTGGAAGTCCTTCTTTGCGGCAATGAAAGCGTGGAATGAGGACCCTAGCCAATTCTTAGGCAGACCTGCCTTGCCCAAGTACAAAGACAAGCAGCAGGGGCGCAACATCCTCATCTATGACATTCAAGCTCTGAGTAAGAGAGGACTCAAGAAAGGCTTGATACAACCGTCTCTTCTAGGGATAGAGGTTCAGACCAAACAGACCAACGTTGCTCAAGTACGCATCATCCCTCGTTGTGGCTTTTACATGGTGGAAGTGGTGTACGAACAGGACCCCGTACAAGCTTCTGTAGACCCTGCATTACTAGCGGCGATAGATAGTGGTGTCAATAATCTTGTGGCTCTAACTTCAAACAAGAGTGGCTTTGTGCCGCGCATTGTTAACGGGAGACCAATCAAGAGCGTCAATCAGTTCTATAACAAGCGCAAAGCAGAGTTACAGGCGATCATGAAGTCAGATACCGCGTTTACCGCTCGTATGGAACGCGCAACCATGAAACGGACACGGCGTATAGACCACTACTTGCATACGGCTAGCAAGAGGATTATTGACCTGCTTGTTGCTGAGGGAATAGGCACGCTCGTTCTTGGTAAAACCCCCTTGTGGAAACAGGACCCCACGATGCGCAAGAAAGAGACGCAGCACTTTGTCCAATTGCCTCATGCTCGTTTTAGCGAGATGCTACTGTACAAGGCAGAGTTAGTTGGTATCCAAGTGGTGTTCCAAGAAGAGAGTTATACCAGCAAAGCCTCGTTTCTGGATAATGACCCGATTCCAACCTATGGCAAAGTCAAGGATGAGCCGATGTTTCTCGGCAAACGGGTCAAACGGGGGTTGTATCAATCACGGCATGGTATCCGCTTCAATGCCGATGTCAACGGGTCCTACAACATCTTGCGAAAAGCAGCTCCTAACGCCTTTGGGCAAGGGAGTAGAGGATGTGCAGTACATCCCAGACGGTTCGCCGTCTAAACAGAGCCGTAGTTGTCTATGGTTTCTGATGCTGTACATGAGTCATCATGCAACTACATCCAGCGAGGGCACCCGCGAGGGAATGCCCCTACAGACTATATATTCTACCTCCCTTGCATCCATTTGAACTTTTCCTGCCTCGTTACGTATTTACTAATGGGGGAGGTAGATACAAAGATAGACATAACTCTCGACTCTAAACAGGAAACAACATATAATTTGCTGAAATAGGCATACACAAGAGTTTCCAGGATATGTATAGTGATTATAGGGCTGAAGAGTCTACAAGGCTGAAAGGGCAGGCAAAGGAAGATGGAATGTCCTTATTGTAAAGCAGAGAATCGCGACGGAGTGCGCTACTGCGGTAGTTGTGGAAAGCTGATGGGAGTAGTTACTCCTGCTCCGCTGGCTGTTGGTGGCAACGGCAGAGGCAACACAGGTATTGTTGGAGGCCCTTCACGTTCACTTACTCCCGGAGCGCGGTTACAAGGTGGACGCTACGTCGTCAAAAGAGTTCTCGGCCAAGGTGGTATGGGGGCGGCCCTGCTCACAATAGACATTCGCCTGGATAACAAGCTTGTTGTCATTAAGGAACTTATCTCGAACAACAGCGATGCCAGCATGCTGCGGGAAGATGTGCGTGACTTTAAGCGCGAAGTATCGATGCTGGCACATATCGACCATCCTCTTATACCAAACGTGACTGATCACTTTCAAGAAGGTCTCCGTTACTACATGGTGCAGGAATACATAGAGGGGGAAACGCTGGAAGAGCACATCGACCGCACAAAGCAGCCGATGAAAGAGCGGGAGGCCCTAATCTACGCCTCAGAAGTTCTGGATGTGCTTGACTACCTGTCGCAGCAGACGCCTTCTGTGGTTCATCGTGATATCAAACCTGCAAACATTATCATTGGGGCAAAGGACAGGCGAGTCCACCTCGTCGACTTTGGTATTGCTCGTGCGGATGTAGCTCGTAATGAGAGGCGCTGGCAGACTTCAGCCCTTGGTACACCTGGCTACGCACCACCTGAGCAGTATCAGGGAAATGCTGATCCGCGCTCTGACCTGTATGCATTGGCCGCGACGCTGCATCATCTGCTCACGAATCGAGACCCGCGCGATCATCCGCCGTTCACTTATCCAGCAGTACGCGCCCTTAATCCGCAGCTTTCGTCAGAGATCGAACGCGTACTCATTCGTGCTCTCAATAACGACATCAACCTGCGCTACCAGAGTGCGGCAGCAATGAAACAGGAAATTGATGATGTCCTTCGCAATCAGTTTGGAGTGTCGGGTTTCTCTAATAGCTACATGCTTGGAAATCCTGGCGCTATGGCAAGGTCAACTGCCCCAAATCCAAGTGGAGCAGTGCCTGCCGTGCCAATAGGGAGAACTATTTCTCAACAACCGACGCTTGGCAGCACTGTGCCACAACAACTACCACCGTACCCAGGTCAGTCGCCGATGACAACGGATACGCTGTCCTATCATGTGTACAACAACACGCCTCAGCGGTTTCAACGGAGAGGACGTTTGTTACCCTATCTCCTGCTGCTCGCGTTACTGCTTTTGCTTATCTTCAGTGGTGTGTTTGCAATCATTAACTATCTACCACGCTCACAAGCTACTCATGGCAATAGTACACCCTTTAGTACGGGCAATGGGATAGGTGTGACGAAGGTTGGTAACGATGTTATCGGCGTTAGCGATGGAAGCTTTGCCTTTGATACTGCACGCGCTGATGGCACATTGAAACAACAGGCGGCAAACCAGCTCAAGCAGAAGAGCAGCGACAGCAATACTATCATTGCCTCTCTGACCTCGGCGATTGACCAGGACCCGAACGATGGAGAGGCACACATCTATCTGGAAGATCAGCGCGTTATCAGCTCCGGTGCGCCCTATGTCACTATTGTTGTGGGCACTATGCTTTCACAGGACAACATTGGTGTTGGCCGTAATGATCTACAAGGTGCTTATGTCGCACAAAAGGAGTTTAACGATGGCTCGAAGCTCAACAGAGGGGTTAAGGTTCGTCTGCTCGTTGCCAGTTCTGGCAGCGACAAAAATTACGCAACCAGTGTCGCGAAGCAAATTGTGCAGTTGGCAAAGTCTGATAAAACGTTCGTGGGTGTGATGGGCTGGCCCTTCAGTGCGCGCTCGGTCAACGCCATCGGTGTTCTGGGTGCGGCGCACATTCCCATGCTGTCGCAGACCTCGTCGAGCGATGCCCTCACGCATATCTCACAATACTTTTTCCGTGTAGTTCCCTCAAACAAAATTCAAGGAGTGAGTGGTGCGAAGTACGCAGAGCAGATATTGCAAGCGAATACCGCGGCGCTCTTCGTCGACCCTACCGATCCCTATAGTCAGAGTCTTGCGAACGATTTCAGTACGCAGTTTGAAGCGGATGGTAAGAAGATCGTTGTGCAAGAAAAATATACTGTTGGGAAGACTGATCAATTCTCCACTTTGTTACAGGATGCATTGAGTCACAATCCTGGTATCATCTACTTTTCTGGCTATGCTGCGGATATTAGCACGTTGTTGACAAACCTCCCCGCAGGGAACCCCATTAACGTAATGGGAGGAGATGCACTCTACGAGTTAAACGGCTATCAAAGTAGTGCAAGCGCAGGTTTTACTCACCTGCACTTCACCGCGTTTGCCTATCCAGATGAATGGGATGTATTGGGACAGGGGGCACGCAAACCAGCCTTCTTTAGCGACTATTCCGCTGCCTTCTCTTCCAACGGGCAGAAGACGGGCTATGGCTATACTCGCGCCGACAACGACGTGGCTCTGTCGTATGACGCAACGGTTGCTTTGTTGAACGGATGTAATATTGTACTGAAGGGAGGAAAGCAACAGGTGACACCAGAAGACCTGCGACAGGCATTGACAAAAACGGTTTTTCAAGGTGTAAGTGGTCAGGTTTCATTAGGGCCTGACGGTGATCCGGTGAATAAGGCAATAGTGATATTATCGGTTGACCCCCGTGGACGCATCAGGATGGAACTTCCTGTGCAAGGTCAATTTTTCAAATAGAAAAGATAGGCATCGATCATGAAATGTCCTGTTTGTAATACAGATAATCCGGCAGGCGAGGCGTTTTGCATCAACTGCGGTGCGGCGCTTAACCAGACGACTTCAACAACGAGTGCTGGCGGTGGCACGAGTTCAGGTAATGCTGGCTCGGTGACATTTGGCGGCAGTGGAGGGACCTCACGGACTCTCGCGCCCAACTCGACTCTGGAAAATGGCCGTTACGTTATTCAAAAGATACTGGGTCAAGGTGGCATGGGTACAGCTATGCTGGCTAAGGATACAAGAGTATCGAATAAGCTGGTTGTTATCAAGGAACTGATCTCAGAGAATACCGACCCGGTGCAGCGCCAGGAAGATGTGCGCAACTTTGAGCGCGAGGTGGAGACGTTGGTGCAGATCGACCATCCCCTTGTGCCAACCGTGACCGACAGTTTCCATGAGGGTACTCACTACTTCATGGTGCAGGAGTATGTTCCAGGCGAGAACCTGGAAGACCGCATGGAGCGAGCCAGTGCTCCCATGCCGGAACGTGAGGCGCTCGGCTATGGCTCACAGGTCCTCGATATACTTGATTACCTGAGTCAGCAGACGCCGCCAATCGTGCATCGTGACATCAAACCGGCCAATATTATTATCGGCGGCAAAGATAAGCGGGCACACCTGGTGGATTTCGGTATCGCGCGTGCTGATGAGGCTAAAAATGCCAAGCGCAAGCAGACCTCGGCCCTCGGCACACCTGGGTATGCTCCACCTGAGCAGTATCAAGGGAATGCTGATGCGCGCTCCGATCTGTACGCGCTGGCGGCGACGATACACTACTTGATCACGAACCGTGACCCGCGCAACTATCCGCCGTTCAACTATCCGTCGGCACGCTCGATCAACCCCCACATATTGCCAGAGACTGATCGTATATTGACGAAAGCTCTCAACATAGACATAACCAAACGCTACCAGACTCCGGCAGCCATGAAGCGTGATGTTGATAATGTCTTGACACACAATTTTAATCTAGCGGGTGATACAAGTAGTTATGTGCTGGGTGCATCTGGACCTATAACTACGACGCCTTCGCCGCAGCCTGCGCGTCCGCAACCAGCGCAGACAGCACAGCGTCCGCCGAGCCAGCCGTCGGCGCAGCCACGTCAGCCACAACCCGTGCGGCCTGCCTATCCAGCACAATCGGCACCGCGTCCCGCACCATATCCGCAGCAAGCGGGGATGTATGCCAACCAACCAGCACGTCAAAGTGGGGGTAACGGCTTTGTACGCAACTCCCTGTTGCTGCTGATCGTCGTTTTGTTGCTCGGTGTGGGACTGTTTGTGCTGCCGAACATTCTAAAGTCGCGGAACACTGGTGGCGCGACTACGCCAGGAACAGGTGGCAGCGGTGCAGGTGCAACACCGACAATCGGCTTCACCGCGCCCAGCAATGGTATTGGTGTACAACCTTACGTGAACGACTCTATCGGTATCAGTGACGGAACGTATGCGTTTGATACTGGGAGCCCGCGTACAGATGGTGATCTCAAGACGCAGGCTGCAAACACTTTGAAGTCAGGGGATAAGCAGGGAGCCGCTTCAACTCTACGGCAGGCGGTTGCTACCGATCCCAGTGATGCAGAGGCGCAGATCTACCTGGAAGATTTGAATGTGCTGAACTCTGGGAAGCCTTATGTGACTCTGGTTGTAGGAACGATGCTTTCGCAGGATAATGTTGGTGTGGGACGCGACGACCTGCAAGGGGCATACATTGCGCAAAGAGAGTACAATGCTAGCTCGAAGCTCAATGGTGGTGTGCAGGTACGTCTGCTTATTGCCAGTTCTGGCAGCAACAAAACATATGCTAACCTTGTTGCACAGCAGATTGTGCAATTGGCGAAGACTGATAAAACGTTCGTGGGTGTGATGGGCTGGCCTTTCAGTTCTCGTACCGAGGCTGCTCTTGCAACGCTTAGGGATGCACACATTCCAATGGTTTCGCAGTCGTCATCTGATGACTCACTTTCAGGGGCTTCGTCCTACTTTTTCCGTGTTGCTCCACCGAACAAGAGCCAGGGAATTGAGGGCGCGAAGTATGCTGAGTCAACATTGCACGCCAAAACTGTCGCGCTTTTTGTTGATTATTCCGATTCCTACAGTCAGAGTTTGGCAAACGACTTTGTAAACCAGTTTAAGGCAGATGGTAACAATGTTGTCGTCACGGAGCAATATAAGGTTAATGCGAAGGATACAACATTACCCAGTAAACTACAGGATGCGCTAAGCAAAAAGCCTGACCTGGTCTACTTCTCCGGCTATGCCGCCGATGTAAGTATCCTGCTCTCGAACCTGCCGGATAATACTCTATCCACACCTATACTGGGAGGCGACGCGCTCTATGAGTTAGGTGGATACAGCAGCGGTTCGGGCAGTGCCTTGAAATATCTCAAGTTTTCGGCGTTCTTCTATCCCGATGTGTGGGGCATTATCGGCGCGAATAACTCGCCCAAGAAGCCCGCCTTCTTCTCGGAATACTCCAGTACGTTCGGCGCGGGTGGGAAGACAGGTTATGGTTACACACGAACTGATAGTGATGCAACGCTCTCCTACGATGCAACCGTTGCGATGCTGAACGCGTACAACATTGCCGCACCGTCAGGAGGGTCGATAACGCCCGATGCTCTCCGACAGGCGTTAAGCAAAACATCGTTCCAAGGAGCAAGTGGTCAGATTGCATTCGACAAGAATGGCGACCCTGTTGACAAGGCGATTGTCATTCTGAAAGTTGACTCTCAAGGGCGCATTAGCCTGGATCAACTGTTGGGCAAGTTTCTGCAATAGGCTCAGAGGTTGACGACGGAATACAGAAGACGGACGGATGCTTCGCGACAGCTTTAGTCAAGTGTCACGAAGCAGTTGACCGCCTGGGGTAACTCGGCAAAACGGTAGATCGTATAATCGGGCGCAATGGTCTGATCAGACGGCTCGCCTTGATTGTACGAGATTAAAATGGCTTTCATCCCCACCTGTTGGGCACCGAAGATATCGTGGTATAAGTCGTTGCCGAGAAAGAGGGCTTGTTCCGGTCGTACCTGTAAGGCATCAAGAGCCTTTTGAAAGAGCCGGGTGTCTGGCTTGCGATAGCCATAGTCACCAGAGACGATAATAGGGTCGAAGTAGTTTAGTAGCCCCACCGCGCGCAATTCTGGAACGGCATACGCACTCTGGGCATCGGAAACGACTGCCATGGAATAGCATGAGCGCAACTGGTCGAGGGTCTCTTGCACCTGGGGATAGAGACGGAGTCGCTTGCGGGCAATGCCCCGATGCAATTCCGCCAGGAACAACGGAAGTTGCTCTAGCTTTTCTGGAGGCAGAGAGCGGGTGTAGTTGCTTGCCTTGTTTTGTAGGAACTCGCGCCAAACCTCAACAGCGTCCCACTCCGCGAATGTCTCGGCACTTCTTGCACGCTGCTGCTGCATGAGCTGAAAATACAGGTCGCGTACCTCCCAGCGGCGCAGTGAGATGCCCTGGTACATCAAAAAATGCCCAATAGCTCGGTAAATCTCCTCCAATCCCTCATCCGTCTCAATATCGATAAGCGTTCCATTAACGTCGAAGAGCAGCGCACGAATATCCATTAAAAGGTCCTCAAAGTAAATTTTGCTTCCTCGATGAGTCGGCGACGATGGTCGTGACTGATCCAGGAATTACGGGCGATTCGCAGCAGGGTAAGGCCCATCTGGAAGGGCAGGCGTCCACAGATGGAGCGAAACGCACTGTTGCGGTCGGGGAAGTGGCAGGCATATTCCCAGAGGAAGTGGCCGATAAAAGGTTCGGCAGCATATTTGTTGCCCGTGATTTGCAGGAAAAAGTGCTGGAGTTCTCCGGTGATACGCCCAATATCAAAGACACGATCAGCCCGCTTCATTCTTTCCAGGTCTATCCCGATGACGCTCAGCCCATGCCCAAAGAGGAAGTTCGATGGCGTCGCGTCACCATGAACGAGGACTTGCTGGTCTGCCCACATCCGTGGCTGTTCGCGCCAGCGGTCACGCAGCCAGGAGAACTCATGGACCTCATCCCAATGAAGAAACTGTTTTTTGGAGAGCTTTCGCACGAGGTGGTCGAGGTAGGCACAATCTTCGTGAAAGTTCACTCCGTAGCCGTTTGCTGTCCGGTTATGAAATGTGGACAGGAAATACGCCAGGGCGGTGAGCTTTCCGTAGAGTCTGTCAGGCTGACGAGAAAAAATCGCCTCTGTGATGACGCTGCTCAGCGACTGGCCGCCACGATACTCCTCAACCAGCAGGCTGTTCAACCAGCCATTGTAGCCGAGAGGGCGTACGACATCGTGCGGGTATCCAACCATTCCATAGCTGCGCATCAGGTGCAGATTGTGAAATTCTTGCTCCATGCGCTGATATTTCTCTGGCATACGGGACTCCCCATAGCCGTTTCCTGCAAAAAACTTTCCTACCACCTGCACGTTGCTATGCTTTTCTTCATACAGGTACACTTCGTTGCTCCCCCCCATGCGAAAGACGCGAAATTTCGCATGATGATGATCTGACCCTATCTGTGGCAATATATCATACTGTAGGTAGTGATGGAGTGGATCGTGGCTGGGCAAATGCCCGATATACTGCTTTGACATACTGATTGACTCCCACACTCTCCCTTTTTACGAATGAGCGCGTTATGAATATGTTAAATGAGGATTAACAAATTGTTAAATCTTGTCCCATATGATAGGTGAGAAGAGGGGGGGATGTCAAGGAGGGGATGTTCAACTTGAGGTCGTGGGTGAAGACGCATCACTATCCGCCTTGTAGCAGATCAGTAGTTCGACCCCTTGTGGGTCGCATACCGCTGCGACCCACAAGGGGTCGAACTACTGGATGGTGGAGGCTGCGACCCACAAGGGGTCGCAGCCTCCACCATCAATCTTTCAATTGATGCCGTATGGAGGTTTCCTTAAAGTTGTCCTACTGACTATTGCCCTGTTCCTAATTTCTGTTTCACTTGTTCCATCGTCATGCCAGCAATCTCCACCATCTTGTGGCGGCTGATGGCTCCGCGCACGATAGTGATGCTGCGTCGGGAGATGTCAAGACGCTCGGCTAGCAGTGCGACCAGGGCTTCGTTGGCGGCCCCATCGACTGGCGGGGCCGTCAAACGCGCTTTGAGGCTGTGCTGCTCCCATTCGAGGACGTTCTGCCTGCTACGAGGAAAGACACGAACAGCTATCCGCATGTTCCTACCAGGTTTCAGGGAGCGATTGAATCAAGAGTATACTCAGGGTAGAGAGCAGGAAAAATGCGATCAGGTACGAGGGGTCGATAAACATCGACGAGGGGCGAACGATGCGCCGGACCGGGTCGATAAAAGGATCGGTAAGCCGTGCCAGAAAGCGGATGAAGGCGAAGCGTTCATCCATGCGGAACCACGAAGCGATTGCGCGTATCAGCATAGCAAGTATAATGAACCCAATGCCGTAGGAGACAAGGTAGTGGACGATGGGTATGGGAAAGCCAAACATTGTAGCCTACTCCTGAACAGTACGTACATCAATAAAGGTGTATCCCAGGAACTTGCGGCGGCTGATATCTGTGACGCGCACTCCTTTAAGATCAGGCAGGGTCGTGAAGTGCTTTTGCACATACTCTCCTAGTGGACGGGCCGCCGCCCAACCCGTGACTGAAGAAGCAGCAGCAGCCGCCAGGCGCGTGCGTGTGTGGTTGGAGGCCAGACCAAGCATAGAGCCAATGGTGACGAGCGAGATGCCAACGGCGAGGTTGGTGCCACAATTGGGGTGAATGGCAAGCTCAGCCTCACCACCCTGTAGACGGCGCAGTGCCTCGTCGAGGGCGCGGCGTAACAGGCCAAGATCGACATCATTGAAGATAATGAAGCCATCTGAACTTGAACGCGCACTGCCTGTAAAGTTCGGGTCCATCTGGGCCATAACAGTAAAGGTCGCATGTTCCAGAGCGTGATTCTGACGGATGCGACGGCTAAAGATAACATCGTTTATTTTCATGAGATTGCCTTCCTGATATAGTTCCTTTTTCGTAACCCGTAGGGGCATCCCCTGGGGGTTCAGTGAGAGGTACGTTCGCCAAAGATTGCCCGCCCGACGCGGACAATAGTAGCACCTTCTTCTATCGCTACGCAATAGTCATCGGTCATACCCATTGATAGGTGTTGCCACGAACACTCTGGTACCTCACCGCGCAAGCGGTCGCGCAGCCCTCGAAGTTCCCGGAACACCGGACGCACCTCTTCAGGGTTTTGCACCAGTGGCGCAATAGTCATCAAGCCCTGCACCTCAAGCTGAGGAAGGGCGGCGATCTGGTGAGCCAGCGTTGGTGTCTCTTCTGGCGTGATACCCTCTTTGCTCTCCTCGCCGGAGACGTTGACCTGAAGTAGTATCGGGATACGTAGTTCAAGCTCGGCTGCGTGACGGTTGAGAGCTTGCGCAATATGCAGACTGTCAATGCTCTGCACGCTGTCGAAAGAACCAATGATCTTTCCGACTTTGTTGCTTTGCAAATGACCAATCATATGCCATCGAACAGGCTGTATTCCCTCGTAATGAAACTCGGCAATCTTGGGTAGTGCATCCTGCACCCGATTCTCACCGAAGTCGGTTAGCCCTAGATTATATGCCATCTTCACCAGTTCGACGGGCTTTGTCTTCGAGACCGCGACGAGGGTGATCTCCTCTGGTCGTCGTCCGACGCGTTCCGCCACCTCCGCGATGTTTGTGCGTACATGGGTGATATTTGCGGCTAGTGTCTCTTGAGTGGAAAAATTGTCTATCACACTATAGCTTTCTTGTTTCCTAGTCTCTTCTAAATGTTGTCTTTATATTTGACGGAAAGGTACCGTATACTTTCGTTTGTCGATAGACAAAACGATCTCTAACACTTCCTAAAAGGGCTGTTATGAGATATACGACTCGTCGTTTTGTACGTTCGTCGATCCGAGGGGATGAGAATGCTCTTAAAAGAATTGCTATGAGACTTGCAACGCGTCGTTTCATATTACCGTCCTTTCGACAGTATCACGAAGAGGTCTGTAACAACTGTAGGTCCGCATTAGTCTTATAGTCAATACGTTTGAAGAGCGTACTCAGTTGCGGTCGATGTAGATTATTGTTGTTCATCCTCTAGCTGTCCGGCTGTGTGCGCGGGATTACGATTTCTCTCTTTATCGTTGATGTTTAGTATCTGCACAAGGTAGAGGACGCCAAATATAGCTGCCAGGACCAGCAGGGTAATGACTATCCAATAAAGGCTGGTGGAGAACTGCTTATAGCTGATCCCTGCATATATTCCACCTGCCGCGCTGATCGTCAAGACGAACAGTGATACCAGGATGCCTGCCAGGAGCCTGGGCTGCATGTAGCTGAGGTGCTCACCTCGTATGCGTGCCTCGCGTACCCGCCTGATCTCTTGAACAATGTTGACAATGCCGCCAACAAGGATGATGGGTAGACTGATGATAAACAAGATGATGGCAACGATGTAGATAGAGTTGGTGTTACTCATAATACTATCTATCCTGCTTCGCTAACGTTTTATAGAAAACTCTGGGACCGCTCATTTCGAGCGGTCCCACTGCATCACATCTGAATGGTGTAGTTAGGGTCTGAACTGCCTTCAAGCCAGATAAGCGTTTGTCCATCAGACTCCTTCTGCCTGTTGCTTATCTCTGTTTCCCAGTCTTTACGTGGAATGTTTTGCACGGCGTCGAGCAGACTACAACGAATGTTGTTCTGAAGTCCCTCAAGAGCTGCTTGATTCTCGCCCTCGTCGAGACGCTCAGTGATATATTCTCCTAGTCGCATGGATTTCTCACTTTCTCTCATTACAAACAACGGTACGTGCTGCTAGCATACCAGCAAGTGGTAAGCGCAAATGCGCACACGCATTATTCACGTTTTACCTGGGTAGTTTCGCTCACTCCATACAGGACGAAATCTTTGTCTCGCTAAGCTTGTATATTTCGACAAGTACTTTCTACAAAAGTTAATTTCTTACATAAAAGTCGCAGAATGATTCCATCTCTACAGTTACGATAGCGCCACAATCACCGGAAAGCGTCCAGTTTTGCTATGTTCGGCCCTGTGAGAGAAAAATTGGTCGGTGTTGTCACTGGTACAGATGTCTGCGATCTCAATATGTTCTGGCCTCAAGGCAGCCATCAATAATTGGCGGCGGTTGGTCTCGCACAGGTCAAGGCGCAGGCTATCCCTATCGGGAAGGTGCTGTATAGAGAAAGTTGCGGACTCGCGTACAAGGTCTCGATACTGCTCAGATGTGGGCGCATAGTCAAATTGTAGCTGACCCGAGAAGATTTGTTGTACATGCTCGGAGACCTCGTAGCAACAGGGGCCAATGGCGGGACCTATGCCCGCGTAGATGTTGCGCGGGTGGCTACCAAAGTGCTCATTCATAGCTGCTACGGTAGCAGCTACTATGCCACGAGCGGTGCCACGCCATCCTGCATGCGCTATACCAATCACTTGCTCTACCGGGTCGTGCAACACGATGGGGACGCAATCAGCAAACGAGAGGGCCAGCGCGACGCCTCGCTGTCTCGTGATGAGGGCATCGCCTTTGTGTATCTCTTGGGGTGCCCAGGCTTGCGAATAGTAGGAGTGGTAGGCCCAGTCGGTGCGCCAATTATTCAGGCCGTCGGGTATGAAAATGTCGGCACCGTGTATATTCCAGAGCGTGACGCACGGGTAGGAGAGGATGCCAAGACTGTGAAGCACGAGTTGGCGATTGCGTATCACGTTGTCGAGGTTGTCACCTCCTCGTAGTGAGCCGAGTGTATTGAGTCCCTGGTAGGGCGAGTCGCTGTAACCACCCTGTCGCGTGAAGACACCATGAATGATGTTGGGAAATTGCTGAAAGCTGTTGAATTGCAGGTAACACGCATTGTCCCGCTGCTGTTCGATCAAAATGGTCCCCTTGTCTCTTGTATTGATATCGGGGATATTGTAGCACATGCGGGAGCTTGCCGATCCTTGAACGCAGGGCGACCACAAGCGAGGAGATCACAAGCAGGGCGACCACAAGGGATCGCCCCTACTCTACTGGATCGTCTTGCAGTCATGACCTATATAGTAGGGGCGATCCCTTGTGGTCGCCCTGGAGGTTTGCTTGTCCCTACCCCGTGACGTTGCAGCTTTGTGCATTGCCCAAACCGAAGACATGGTTTACTACGGGCTGGATATTATTGCAGTGTGGAAGAACTACGTCCTGGTTCGAGCCTATGGAGGGGTCGTAGATGCTTGCAAGATCGCCATAGTCCTGGTTGCCGCTGCCGGGTCCCAGGGTGATGCGCTGAATAGAGGTGCTGGGGAGTGAGCGCCCGTAGTTAGCAAAGGCGAGCATCTCTTGTTCGTTGAGGTCAGTGTAGACGGTTCCGGTCAGGTCCTTTATCAATTGAGGGAGGTCTGATAGGATACTACTAACTGTTAGTTTCTTTTTGAGCGCCTCTAATACCTGCTGCTGTCGCTGAGTGCGTCCAATGTCGCCGATGAGATCGGCGTGACGCGAACGGACGTACTCTAGTGCTTGTAGTCCGTCCAGGTGTTGTAGTCCAGGGGCGATGTACAAGCGCTTGTAGGCGTAGGGATCGTTGGGGTTAGTCCCCTTGCCCGTGTCATCGGGGTAGGTGTCGTCAACGATGGGATGCGTTACATCGACATCGACGCCGCCAAGAGTGTCAATGACCTTGGCGAAGCCACTTAGTCCTACCCAGCCGTAGCGGTCGATGGTGATGCCATAGTCCTTCTCAATGGTGAGGCGCGCTACCCGTACGCCGTCATCAAAGCTGTTTTTCTTTTGAGATGCTAAGAAGAATGCCTGGTCGATCTTGTGCATGCCGCCGATCTCTGGCACCTTTACCCAGGAGTCGCGGGGAATAGAGACCATGGAGACGCTATTGTTGACGGTATCAACATGGATAATCATCATCACCTGGGTGAGTACGGATGGGAAGGTGTACTTGTTGTCGTTGTCGCTGCCCAAAAGCAGAATATTCCACGAACGCCCCATAATGACATTATAAGACGCAGTGGGTTGCAATGTAGGTTCATCCGCGGTTCGACTTACTGGATGAATAAATTTCTTTAACGGCGTATGGACGTTCGTGTCATAGTAGTGATAGCCGTAGGCAAACACGCTGCCACCTACTGCCGCAAGAAGCAAAAGCACTATTAATACGATCTGGAATGGGCGTATTTTGCGTCTGCCCTTCTTCTTATTATTGAGAGATGGTGTGGATATCGTAGGTAGGTCTGCATATTTACTGGAAGGACCAGCAGGAGACTCCTGTACGCCGTGTATGGTCTTTGTGTTACCAATACTATCAAACGATTTTCGAGGGCGTTTAATGGTCGCAGAAGGATCGTCGCTCATAGTATTGTTCGCTGATGTATCTTTTTGAGAGGGGGATGAGACTGCTGGTGTAGCTTGATCTTGTAATAATTGTCCTGATTTTCCGGTTGGCATTTTCGGTAATTTGATTGTTGATTCATCGTCCATTTTTGCGCTGTTCCCCTCATCACATCCTTATTGTTTATGTACACCCAGCCCACTATACCCCTGGGATTAGTATAACAGGGGGAACCAAAGAAATGCTATGCTTAAAGGATTGTTTACAAAATCTTGAGATTTGGTATGAATTAGAAGATGATACAATGGCACTATAGCTCTAGTCCGTCAAGGAGGTTTTTCATGGAACTGGAACGTATTCAACAGGCATTACAAGAGGAGCAGGTAGATGGCTGGCTCTTCTATGATTTTCGCAAATCCAATGCTATCGCGTATCAGGTGTTGGCGCTGTCTCGACATGAAATGTACACTCGGCGCTGGTTCTATTTTGTGCCCGCGCAAGGTACGCCGACGGCCATTATTAGTGCAGTGGAGTCGCACGTGCTGCGTTCTTTACCTGGAGAGCGATTGGTCTTCCGCACCTGGGAAGAGATGCAATCGCATCTTGGGAGCCTGCTGCAACCAGGAATGCGGGTTGCGATGGAATACTCGCCCATGAACGCCATTCCCTACATGGCGCGTGTCGATGCTGGCACTGTCGAACTGGTGCGTTCCTTTGAGGTAGAGGTGGTAAGCTCTGCGAACTTGTCGCAGCGTTTCGTGGCGCAACTAACCGATGAACAAATCAGAACCCATCGTGAGGCTGGACGCCGTCTCATGGAAGCGAAGAAGCTATTCTTTGCCGAACTGGGCACCGACCTGAGTGTCAATGTCGAACTCGATGAATATATGGTACAGCAGCGTTTTCATGCGCTCATCCAGGAGATGGGACTGGTGATGCCTGAGCCGCCAATCGTGGCGGTGAACGCGAACAGCGGCAACCCGCACTATGGGCCGACGAGCGAATGGCATAGCCCTATTCAGCGTGGCGATCTCATTCTCTTCGACTTCTGGGCCAAGCTTCCACAGGAAGACGCGATCTTTGCCGACTATACCTGGATGGCCTTTGCTGGAACTCGCGATGAGATACCTCCACGTCAACGGGAGGTTTTCGATATTGTGCGCCGTGCGCGTGACACAGGAATCGCTTTCGCGCGCGAGCGCCTGGCGGCGGGCGAACGCGTTGAGGGTCGCGAGGTCGATGATGCGACGCGCTCCGTTATCGCAAAGGCCGGTTATAGAGACTATTTTGTGCATCGCACAGGTCACAGCATTGGCACTGTGGATCATGCCAATGGTGCCAACATCGACAATTTCGAGACGCGGGATGAACGTATTCTCTTAACACATACTTGCTGCTCTATCGAGCCTGGAATCTACCTGCCAGAATTCGGTGTGCGCAGCGAGGTCAATTTGCTGATTCTGGAGAATGACGCGGAGGTGACAGGCGTGCCAGTGCAGGAAGAGATTGTAGCTTTACTTTGATGATGAGTATGAATAAAAGCAGTGGGAGATGCGCCAGCACATCACTCACTGCTTTACCTTACCAGTGTTCTCATTACACTATTCCCTCTCTGCACGGGAACCGACAGGGCACCACGGGTGAATGCCCCTCTTTTCACGCAAAAACCCACAGCCACACAACACATCAGGGCGCGCTGACCCTGTTGGCCCAGCCGGTGCAAGGGTTGATAGATGTACTGAGAAGTGGATAGACCGATACATGAGGCGATACAACACTCTTGTACCAAGCCCGTCCTGGCTATCCATGGAAAATCTCGGTGATACCGCTTGCTTTCAAGCGATTTCATAGATATATTTGCATCTCTTCTATCTTCTACATCTCTGCTCGCTTCTTGCATTTATCACTACTTTAGAGTATTATTTAGTGGAGAGCTACAGCGAAACAGGATACGATCACTGAACAGGTCCTGGTGAGAGTGACTCACCATCCACCTTCGCTCAGCTCACAGAGTGTGAAAGTTCGCACTCCTATATGCTGGAGATGCGAGACTTCATTGATGAAAGGATGCAATGCTTATGCAAGAACAGCAGCAAATCCCTGTCCTGGTCCGTGCGATCAGGCACAACCCGCCACTGGCAGATGCCATCGTGAACACGCCCCAAACCCTGGTGGAACAAGGGTTTACGCCGCGCGTGCTCGACATCGTGTCGCGCCTCATCCCTCACTTGTCCCTTACGGAGAAGCCGAAAGAGAATCCGGTCTCCCTGAGTTGGTGGGGATACTACTAAGGAATCCGGTTTTGGAGGGAGCGCCGCCCAGCAATCTGCTGGTGCAGGCGTTCCCTTTCTCACGCTATTGCAATGGGACGTTTGTCGATGAGTGATCCCTCTCTGAACCAGCCGTTCGCCTCGCTGCAACAGGTGCTCCGCGAGCGGCTTACGGTCTTGTTAGAACCACTTTCTCCGCACCTGAGGGCTGATGTCGAGTGTGCGTTCAAAGAGCCAGGCAAGCTGCTCTTTTCCTCATCCAGCACCACATCAGGCTCGACTCTGCCTGCGGGAACATGGGCATTGCTGACGCTGCTTGTCGCTCAACACGTCTGCCCTGACATAGATCTTGCTGTGGCCACATCCGTTGCCGTCGCCGTGGAGTGCTTTCTCTGTGCGCTGGATCTGCTTGACGACATTGAGGATCACGACCACACCCCCATCGTCCGGCAACTTGGCCCCGCCCGTGTGTTAAACACCTCGACAACGCTTCTCACCCTCGCACATCGAGCTCTGCTTTCCCTCCAAGAGCGAGGAGTTTCCTTCGCCTGTATCCTCCATCTGCTTGATATCCTGCAGGAGGCATCTCTGACTGCTACAGAGGGGCAGCATCGCGACCTTCTAGCAGAACAGCAATCGGCCACAAGCTTTACCCAGCAGGAGTGTGAAGCTATTGCCGCGGACAAGGCCGGAGCCCTTATGCGCCTCGCCTGTCTGCTGGGGGCACTGTGCGCAGGGGCAGAGCCTGAACACAGTCAGCTGTTCGCAGAGCTTGGCATGATGCTTGGTATCGCCCATCAACTGGACAATGACGCACACGATCTCGAGCACGAACTTTCGCAACACTCCTCCTCGGCTGCGCTGATCCCCGTCGAGGCAAAAAAGGCGGACCTCGCACGCGGAAAGAAGACGCTTCCCGTGATCCTTGCAGCAAAAGAAATTCCTCAAGAACATCTTTCTCTGTCCGATGAAGAGAAACAAGAGATCTCTCTGCAAGCACTCTATGATGGCATTCTTGCCACCTGGGGCGTCTGCCTTCTCTACCGAGAACGCGCACGCGACTGCCTGCGGAAGATCGAGGCGAAACAGCCTATTTCTCCTGCGCTGCGGGAGCTCCTGGGGTTCACCTAGACGATCCAGGACTCGCTTGCGCAGTGAACGCGAGGAAAGTGTATGTCATACGCGGCATGGCGGGTCCCGAGACACACGAGGCGTCTTCTCATACTTGTTGCTCCTGTAGGAGCGTATTGCGCCCTGCTTGCTGTAGATGCCTTGCACTCTTTTGCCCATGCCTCTTCCCTCAGAGAGCTTGCGGCCTACGGATTTGCAGCCTTTACGGCACTGATGTTTCTCGTCATGGGAGCCCTTGTCTGGCTCTATGCAAGGAATCGACGCGTTGGGCAACTGCTCTTTGCAAGTTCGTGCGCCACACTGCTTCCACTGACACTGGAAACGGCCACGGTGAAAGGTGATCGGCTCCTGCTGGCTATCTCCAGCGCAGGAAGTTCACTTGCGCTCCTGCTGTTTGCGCTCCTGCTTTTGCACTTTCCAAAGGACTTCTTTGCTCTCGTCAGCCAGGCACGTTCCCCAGCGGGACGCAGTCCTCTTCACTCTCATGCACTTCAGGGATATGTGGCGGTTGCAACGACGTTTTGCCTTCTGGCCGTCCTGTTCGCAGGATTCCATATCGGAGCGGCACCTCCTCCCTTCTGGCTCGAAAGTTGCTATAATCTCTATAATGTTGGCATTCTCGCTGGCATCGGAATCACGATCATTGTCTCCTATCGTCGTACGTCTACACTGCGAGAGCGCCAGCAGCAGCGGCTGTTGGTCTGGGGCATCATCCTTTCCTTTGGCCCATTGTTCTTACTCACGGTTGTGCCCGGAACCCTCCAGCATCTGCTCCACCTTGTTCCAGTAGACGGCCAATTCAGTGCAGTGTCCCTGGTCCTTCTTCCGCTCTCTCTTGGCTATAGCATCTTACGCTATCAGTTGTTGGTCTTTGATACCTACGTGAGGAGGGTCGTTGCTGGGGTCGTTGGAGTCGTCTGTCTCGCTGTTTTAGTGTATGTCGCACAAGGAGCACTAAAGAGCCTGGAGCCATCTCTGAGTGGTACCCCTTCCTCAGTCGTCGTGGTGGCCCTGGTCGCGGTCCTCGCGCCTGTCGTGTGGCTCCTGGCAAAAAGAGGAACCGAGCAGTTCTTCTTTGAGGAAGTCATTCATTCTCGCCGCATTTTCACCCCTGCGACCATCGGAGAACAGGTGCTCACTCAAGAGGAAGTTGCACGTTCCCTGCTGTCGGCAGCCAAGCAGACGTTTGAGACTCCTGACGTGTGTCTCTTTGTCCTGAGTGAAGATGCTTCAACGTACCAGTTGTGTCCAGCCCCCGAAGATGAGAGGATCGGCGAAGTGTCCCCCGCATTTGCCCAGGATGTCATGAGAGCACTTCTTCCATCAGCTGCCAGTGGAATGTCGTTGAGCCTGTCGGCAGAGACTCCAGCAGCAACGTCCATTGCTACCTCGAAGCGTCCCCTCTTGCTCAGAGAGGTGGTGGGGCGTGATGAGCAGGCAGCAGGATTGACGCGGTTCCTGAACACCGAAGGACAGCAGAATGGAATGAATGTCTTGCTCGCGCCGATACGGAGCAATGGAAAGATGATCGGGATCCTGGTGCTGGGACCGCGAGGCGACCGGCACCTGTACGCTGGGCCCGACTTTGAGATCGTCCGAGCCTTGCTCGGGCAGTTTTCACCTCTCCTAGAAACAGCACGTGTCACGCAGACACTCAGGACCACCAACGCACAATTACGCGAGGCCAATATCCAGTTACGTGACGCCTATGAGCAACAGAAGGACCTTGACCGACTCAAAGACCAGCTGATTATCAATGTGAACCATGAGCTGCGCACGCCACTCAGCGAAGCCATAGGGTATCTGGCATTGTTGGATGAGAGTGGAGGCGACCTTGATCCTGCAACGCGGGCGCTCTTTGTCAAAAACGCCGTGCACGGCTGTAATGAACTGCTTGAGTTGAGTAACACCATTCTGAACGCAGCGCAGTCGAGTAAGGCTCCTCAGCGTACGTTCCTGGAGGTCGTGCCCCTTGCACTCATCGTGCGCGAGGAACTTGATCATCTTGATCCGCGCCTCATCCAGGCATACCGCATCGAACAGCAGATTGCGGAACACATCCAGGTGCGAGCCGATGGGCAGGTCCTGCGCCAGGTCCTGCGCAATTTGCTCTCCAATGCGCTCAAGTACTCACCGCCGCAGACAACGGTGACAGTGAGTGCGGACGTTGAAGACCAGCACACGCCTTCAGACAGTCCTGTGGTGCGCGTGTGCGTGAAAGATGAAGGCCCCGGCATTCCCGCTGACGAGCTTCCCCTCTTGTTTGGCAAGTTCGTCCGTCTGCAGCGTGATCTCTCCGGCAGTATACGAGGAACAGGTCTCGGACTTTCCATCTGCAAGCAAATGGTGGAAGCGATGGGGGGACGTATTTGGGTTGAAAGTACTGGTATTCCTGGTCAAGGAAGCACTTTCCAATTTACCCTTCCAAACGGCCAAGCGCAGAACGGCCAAGCGCAGACGAACACAGCTCCCGAAACAGCGATGGTTTTGATGTAGAAGCATCACTTCCTAACGAAGAGGGGTAGCCTGTAGAAGCTGGAACAAGCTCACGGGCTACGTCACGCGTATTTGACGTGAGCGAGCTTTGCAGCATAAAGCCAACAAGTTGTAAGGCGACAATTGCCACCACACCAACGGCGACACAAAAGACTGCCAGGACGGTTCGCTGTCCACCTCGGAGCAGCGAACGGGACGTATAGTTGAAGTACATCGAGGTTTTCATGATTGTATCTTCCTCTCACAAAGAGTCGATAATGAATATAAAATGGTTACTGTTCTTGAGCTTGCTACCTGATGCAACTATCGTACAGTAAGTGGTGTTTCACGTTCTCGAACGCTAACTTCTTGGGTAGTATTTTTGCCGCTTCGATGCGCTGCTATAGAGAGACCTACGCCATAAGCGATTACGGCTCCTATAAAGCCAAGGGCCATTTGTAAAGAGACGCCGCTTTGTTGTCCGTTCGCAAGAAACGAAGCACCACTGAGCCACGCAAAGACTATCATGGCAAGTCCAAAGCCGGCTGTCAGTATTTCTGGTACACGTCGTACCCAGATGCTTATGCCCAAACCGACAAGTGCTACCACGAGCAATGAAGTACCGAGGTAGATATGAATCGGGACGACAAGCGTATGGGTCATCGCCCAACCCCATCCATTTCCATTGTTAAGTGAGGTTGGAAACTGGATGTACAAGTTTACAAGCATACCGAACACGTATTGAATAACCAGGAGGATAAGTGTCACAAGGAATGTACCGCGCAACACGTTTAGACGAGTTTTCGTCTGGTTCATGATGTCTTCTCCTTCTACCTGAATGGGTGCGATAAATCGTGAATGGGTGCGATAAATCGTGAATGGGTGCGATAAATCGTGAATGGGTGCGATAAATCGTGAATGGGTGCGATAAATCGTGAATGGGTGCGATAAATCGTACCCCTACTGGTGATTCTGCCGTTGGAATTGTCGATTTCCGCGATATTACCGTCTACGATACGCAAAGCGTGGTCTGCGTGTGAGGCCACAACCGGGTCATGAAGGCATGTTACGCATCACCCTTGCTGTGCTACATGGCAAAGGCAGCGGGCAGCCCACCAATGATGAAAAGGACGCACACAATCCAGAAGAATTGGGGAAACAGATGGAACATGAAGCCCAGTATGGTCACTGGACTGCTTAAAGCAAAGGCCCAGGCGGGGATAAGCCGTGTTCGACCAAGCAGAATGCCCAACAAGATTGCACTTATCAGATGACCTATGATATAGATGTATTGATAGGTCATGATAAATGGATCGGCATTAAATTGTCCCCATAACGTCACGAGTTGTGGAATGCTCCCCACACGAGCGACATCGTAAGCCAGAATGTCAAGGCTGATAATCGCGCCAAAAGGAGCCCACCCAACCAGAGCAAAGATTGCCGCGATCGTCGCAAGCCACGGCGCACGCTTCATTCCCAGCAATGCCATCCCAAAGAAACCAAGTGGAAGGAAAATGGTGGCGAGGATGCCAAAGATCATATGGATGTGATTGGTAACAGTGCCGAGTGCTGCAATGCTTTGACTGTAGGTGAGAGAGGAGCCACGGACATTGATCCAGGTCATGAGGTAGACAGTCACGGTCAGTGGCGCAAGAAGAATACAGAGTCCGAGCAAGCGATGCTGGACTCGACGATAGAGCGGGAGAGACAATGATGCTGCCGTCTGCTCTGACTGAGATGTGGAAAGGATCATGAGATGTATCTCCTTCTAAAAAGATGGTATCTTTTCTATTGACTATACACATTTCTATTTGATAGAATAACATATATTCAATTTGTTGTCAAGACAGAGAAGGAGGAAATCTTCATGGTTGAACAGGTTTCTGCAACATCGAAAAAACGGGCGTATCACTCGCCAACGCGGCAACGCCAGACAGAAGAGACACGACACAAGATACTTGCGGCTTCGCGCAGATTGTTTCTCCAGCGGGGATACGCTGGAACAACGACGGAGGCAATTGCCGAAGAAGCGGGCGTCTCACCAAAAACGGTGCTCGCCGCCTTTGGTTCGAAACGTGGAATACTCGCCGAACTCTTGAGCCTGAACTCATTTGGTGAGCACTATCAAGAGCTTCTCGTGCACCTGCGCGTCGAACCCAATCCCCTTCAGAGAGTCAACCTGGTCGCCCAAATAACCCGGCAAATCTATGAGACATCGACTCCTGAATTCGATCTCTTGCGAGGGGCGGGAGCGATCGCTCCCGAATTGGCAGACTTCTATCGAGAAGTGGAGGAAGGTCGCTGGAGCCTACAAGAGCGGTTCATCACGTTTTTAGAAACGTGTGGTGTGCTGCGTGCTGATCTCTCCCACACACAAGCAACCGATGAACTCTGGGCATTGACAAGCTTTGATCTCTATCGCCGCTTGATTGTTGAGCGAGGATGGTCAACGGAACACTATGAGACCTGGCTTGCACAGACGCTTATACAGCAGTTGTTCCAGTCAGAGACCCTGCGTTAAGAGAGCGGGAGTGTTGCCGCAACGTGGAGAACTGCGGCACAAGTTCCTCTTTGAGAGACCTTGGAACACGTTGTTCTCGGCGGAGTTGGCGTATCAGCACAGTTTTTGACGGGATACAGTGGTTTTACTCTGTCGATACCATCCCACCAGAGAGGGAAAGCTGGACCGATAAAACAAGGTATTGGTCCAGTTTGGCTGATCACACGTATTACATTGAAGTGCCTGCACCTTTCTACAGGCCCCTCCTGTGTATACTACCATTGTCATTGCTCCAACTACTATGTATACTGATATTCTATTCATATTGCTAAGAGAAATGGAGGGAAAAGGGATGGATGAAAAGGAAACGGGGCGACTGGAAGCCTTTAGCGATGGCGTATTCGCTGTTGCGATTACCTTACTCGTCTTAAATATTAAGATACCTGGGTTAGAATCATCTCTTGCTAAATTGCTAGGAGATAAAGATTTGTGGATAACGTTGCGTGGTGAGTGGCCGATGCTGGTAGCTTATGGAACGAGCTTTGCAACAATCGGCGTCATGTGGCTGAATCATCATAAGATCTTTAAGCATATAAAACGTGTTAATAATCTGCTGATTTTGATTAATCTCTTGCTCTTATTGATCATTGTTTTCATACCTGTTCCCACTGCATTGCTAGCGGAGTATCTTATCCGTCCCGAATCGCACGCTGCTGCTGTCATATTTAGTGGAACGTTTTTCCTAATGGCTTGCTGCTTCAATATTCTCTGGCGTTATGCTGCCTATCATAATCGGCTGTTGGGCAAAAACGTCGATTCCCAATCCGTTGCGGCTATCAGTAGACAGTACCTATTTGGTCCTCTCCTCTACCTCATTGTCTTCGGAGTGGCTTGGATCAATACGCTGGCCTGTATGATTCTCAGTTTCATTCTCGCCCTCTTCTTTGCATTGCCTGATCGTCCTCTACGTTCAATGGTACAAGAAGAAAAATAGTTCAGAATTTTTAAGACAGTTACTAGATCGAGCGATAAAGATGAGAAGCCCTCTGCCTACTCCAGCAAATTCCCCTGCATCATGAAGTCATTCGAGGGCTTCCGAGTACCACTGAGTCTCGCACGATAAAACCAGGGTTTCATTGTCTCACATAGCTCTATCTGTCCTCCTCACAATCTGCTGTAGGGCCAGCATACATTTAAAGAGACCAATTGAAATAGCTCATACACTAAAGATAGGAGTGAGTTTCATCATTTGATGTGGTGGTTGCTCGAAAGTGGTGGAGTAAGGTAGTTATTGGTGACTCAACCAGGTAATTTCGTAGAGGATGTAGCAAGTAGAAAGGGGACCAGACCAATCGCTTCGAGGGCTATTTCCCTAGATCACTGAGATGGTTTCCGGGAGTCTACTCGCGCCTGGCTTATACCTTGAATCTTCCTCATGTTATGGGGTTCATCATGTTTAGAGCAACTGCTTGAGACTCCAGGGTCGCCTATTAAGAATTAGTTCGCTGTACCGCATTTGAGCCGTTCTATCCCTTTAGACGAGAACTCTCTCGTGCGGTACGCTCGATATGCCAATAAAACCAGAGGCCAGCTTACATTTAAAGGGGCCAATTGGAGTGGTTGATATACTAGAGCCAGGTGTAAGCCACATCATTTGCATGAGTCATAGTTTCTCGAAAGCAGCGGGGTTAGGAGGAGGTGCTAAGTGGAGAATGTCTTCATCCATCCAACGGCAGATGTTGCTTCCGATGCATCAATTGGAACAGGAACACGTATCTGGAATCAGGTGAAGGTGTGCAATAGGGCTCGCATAGGGGCTGAATGCAACCTCGGTAAAAATGTCTATATTGATTTTGATGTCATCATTGGTAACCGTGTCAAAATTCAGAATAATGTATCTGTTTATCATGGCGTGTCTATTGAAGATGGTGTGTTTCTTGGACCTCATGTGTGCTTTACGAACGATCTTACTCCTCGCGCAATCACTCCTGATGGCAGAGTCAAGGGCCAGGATGATTGGGAAGTTGGGCCTATTGTCGTGCGTTATGGTGCGTCAATCGGAGCAGGGGCGATTATTTTACCCAATGTGACAATTGGAACATTTGCCCTCGTTGGTTCAGGCTCAGTGGTCACACGCTCCGTTCCAGCTTATGCCCTTGTGTATGGCAACCCAGCCCGGCAGCATGGATTTGTGTGTTGTTGTGGGCAGCGTCTTCTCAAAACGGAGCAAGCACCAACTGGCTTGACGGTGTTGTGTACTGCTTGTGGAGAAGAGGTTGTACTTGTTCCTGGTAAAGCTCAAAAACTTTCAATTGATGAGATGAATAGTGTCGAGGAAAGATTTCTATGATTTTGGTTGCACGTCCCCTATTAGGTATCGAAGAGGAAACGGCTGTTCTCGAAGTGCTCGCTTCAGGACAGTTAGCTCAAGGAGAGCGGGTTGCTGCCTTTGAACGCCGCTTTGCCGAGTTATGTTCGGTGAAAGAGGCGGTGGCTGTTTCATCGGGAACCGCCGCGCTGCACCTGTCTTTGCTGGCGCACGATATCGGGCCTGGTGATGAGGTTATTACAACTTCCTTTAGCTTCGCGGCAACTGCTAATACCATTTTGTTGGTAGGAGCTACTCCCGTCTTTGTTGATATTGAACCGGACAGCTATAACCTGAATCCCACGTTGGTTGAAGCCGCTATCACGCCGCGCACTAAAGCCATACTGCCGGTTCACCTTTACGGTAATCCTTGCGACATGAAGCAGCTAGAGGCAATAGCGAAGGCGCATAAACTTGTGCTTATTGAGGATGCATGCCAGGCCCACGCTGCTGCTCTCGATGGAAAGCCAGTTGGAAGTTTTGGTACAGGTTGCTTTTCGTTTTACCCGACCAAGAATATGACAACCGGCGAAGGTGGGATTGTGACCACAAATGATCCCGCGATTGCAGAGCGTGTGCGCCTTCTACGTAGTCACGGGCAAAAAGAGCGTTACAAGCATGTTGCCCTGGGCTATAACCTCCGCATGACAGAAATGCAGGCGGCACTTGGACTGGCACAGGTTGAGAAACTAGGAGGATTCACTGAGAGACGTATTGCCAATGCTGCGTTCCTAACAGAGTGTCTTGGCAAAGTAGTTCGAACTCCGGTAGCACGATCTGGGTATCGGCACGTCTATCATCAATACACGATTTGTGTGCCTGACGAGCGCGATGAATGGGCGAAAGTGTTGCATGAACGAGGTGTAGGTACGGCAATACATTATCCGCTCGCGATTCATCAGCAGCCATTCTACCAGGCTTCGGCGCATTTGTATCGCATTGCGAGCGCTGTCAAAACGGGTGCGGATGAAGAGTTTGAGAGGAAGCAGACGCAACAAATACGACTACCAGTCGCGGAAACTGCGGCAAAGCAGGTGCTATCACTTCCAGTTCATCCAGCATTAGGTAAGGATGATCTGAAAAAGATTGCCGAGGAGGTACTCGCTCTATGCGCATGAAAGTAGCAGTTGTCGGAGCAGGGTCAATGGGGATGAATCACCTGCGGGTGCTAAGAGACTTTAGCGAGGAGCAGATTCAACTGGTAGGCGTAGCCGAATCATTCGCACCGAGCCGGGAACAGGCGATAAGCCGCTTTCACGTCCCAGGCTATAGTGATTACCGCGAAATGGTTGAACAGACGCACCCTGATCTGGTAGCCGTCGCTGTCCCTACCTTTCTGCATTTTGAGGTAGCAGCATATTTGCTCGACCGCGGGCTCAACATTTTGCTCGAAAAGCCGATGACGAGTACTGTGGAAGAAGCATTGGCCTTGATTGAAATCGCGCGAACCCGTGGAGTAAAGATCGCGGTTGGGCACATAGAACGCTTTAATCCAGCAGTCAAGGAGGTCAAGCAGCGCCTCGTTCAAGGCGAACTAGGTCAGGTTTTCCACCTGCATGCTCGCAGACTTGGTCCATTTCCTGCGCGTATACAGGATGTTGGTGTCACGCTCGATCTTGCGACGCACGATATTGATATCATGCGTTATTTAACAGATGCAGAGGTTGAACGTGTCTATGCAGAGACGCAGCGTCTGCTCCATACGAGGCATGAGGATGTTCTTCTGGGTCTTCTTCGCTTTACCAACGATGCTATGGGTGTACTCGATGTAAATTGGTTAACACCTACGAAGATTCGCGAACTGAGCATTACTGGTGAAAAAGGTATGTACCTCGTCAACTATCTCACCCAGGATGTCTACTTCTATGAGAATGACTATACACCTACAACGTGGGATGCGCTACGCACGCTTACAGGGGTGAGCGAAGGCACAATGACACGCCTCAAAATTCAGAAGGCAGAACCATTGCGTCTAGAATATGAAGACGTATTGGCTTCTCTGCGGATGGATACTACTCCTACTGTATCGGGTGAGGATGGCTTAGCGGTTTTGAGAATTGTGAACAAACTTGCTGAACCAACAAACTATGTGGAATCTATAGGGCAGCCAACAAAGGTGGAGGTGTAGTATGAAGGTCGTATCAATAGTAGGGGCGCGGCCTGAGTTCGTGCAGCTTGCGCCGGTAAGCAAAGCATTCCGGGAGTGGCACGAAGAAGTAATCATCCACAGCGGGCAGCATTACGATTATTGTATGTCCGCTCAGTTCTTCGATGAGTTGGAGATTCCGGCCCCTGACTATCATCTTGAATGTGGTTCCGCATCACATGGTACTCAGACCGCTCGTATGCTCGAAGCTATTGAGGGCGTTCTGATTCAAGAGCATCCAGAATGGGTAGTTGTATTTGGTGATACAAACACAACGCTCGCGGGCACACTAGCGGCAGCGAAACTTCATATTCCGGTTGCTCACGTGGAGGCAGGGCTGCGAAGTTTCAACAGAGCAATGCCAGAAGAAATCAATCGGGTTGTTGCCGACCACATTTCAGAACGCCTCTTTTGTCCAACAGAAACAGCTCGCAAGAATGTGTATAACGAAGGCATCAGGCAAGGCGTCGAAGTTGTGGGAGACGTGATGTATGACGCATTGCTTCAAGCGCAACCAGTGTTGAACGCGCGTACCGAGGATCTTTTGCACGAATTGAAGCTCGCGCCACAGAATTATGCGCTTGTGACGGTGCATCGACCAGTAAATACCGATGATGTTACAGCGATGCAGAATATTGCTTTTGCTCTCAATAAGCTGGATATACCCGTTATTTTTCCTATTCATCCGCGCACTCGCGCGCGCCTGGAAAAGTACGACATTTCATGGAAAAAGCATATTCAGTTCATTGAACCTGTAGGGTATCTGGATATGCTTACGCTTGAGCGTTCTGCATACCGCATTCTTACCGACTCTGGAGGCGTTCAAAAGCAGGCGTTTTTCCTGAGAGTGCCATGTGTAACGTTGAGAGAAGAGACGGAATGGGTTGAAACCGTTGAATCCGGTTGGAATGTGTTGGTTGGGAGCCGCAGCCAGGCAATACTCGAAGCGGTGGTCTTCCCAAAGCCAGAAACTCCTCAGCGGAAGCTGTTTGGTGAGGGAGACGCGGCGATACGGATCGCACGAAGTTTAGCATTGCATGCTCAAAATGGAAAACACACAGAATGCATGATTATTTAAGAATTCGATTCATTTTGATATCTCTATATATTAGTAAATGAGCAAGAGGAGGATAGTTATGGAATATGTTCCCAGACATAGTAGCCCTGGAATACTTCCACAAAGCTCGCGTAACACCTTTCGTGAAGAAATTCCTATAAGCAAGAGTCGTTTATCGTTAGCAGCGGGATCAGAAGAGGAGCATCAACACTCTTACGGTCCTGATTTCAGCAACTTGAAAGAGCCGACTGTTGATTTTGAGAGCAATCCAGCGCAAGGGATACCACAGCGCTCAAAGCCTTCGGCAACCATGTGGCGTTTTACCCTTTTAGCGGGTGATAGTATTCTATTGTTGGTCGTGCTTGGGCTCATGTTAATAGTGCCCCAGACCTTATACGGAGGCATGGGGATACTGCGTTATGAAACCGGGTCGTGGGGTTCGAAGCTCATATGGGTTTCTTTCGCACTACTATCGTGGAGTATTGCAGCAAATATAGTGCAATGTCAGAAGCTCCTCAACATTGCGAATCGTTTGAAGAGCCCATTATATACGCTATTTGCGCTTATGCTGATGTGTATTCTTTGGTTGGGGATCTCCTACCCTTTTAACGCGGATGATATTGTCTCCTACATCAAGTTTTTGCTGTTTTTCTTCTTGCTGGCTGTGCCCATATTTAGTATGTGGCGTGTGCTGCTAGCCGAGTTCATCAATCTGCCTCGTTTTCGAGGCCAGGCAGTTATTATCGGGGACAACAGTGCTGGAGCGGCTATCGCAAAAGAAATACGACATACGAAACGACCTATTGCTACTATTCTTGGATATATTAGCGAGTCTTCAGAGGAAAAAGGGCTGAGGGATGGATTGCCTATACTCGGTGGTAGGAGCTTGTTACATCACATTATAAGGAGTGGCAAGCTTGACATGATCATCATGGCAATTGATCACAAAGTAAATCCAGAACTGCTTCAAGATGCTATCAACGCTGTGCAGTGTGGAGTCTCGGTGGTTCCCATGCCGATAGCGTATGAATACACAAGCGGCAAGGTCCCTGTTGAACATGTTGGAGACCAATGGTACATGGCACTGCCAGTGGAGCGTAACGTTCCTCTACTTTATTCCTGTTGGCAGAAGGTGGTGGATATCAGCTTTGGACTATTTGGTTTGCTCATACTGCTATTACTACTGCCTACTCTGGGTTTGCTCATTTATCTGGACTCTCCTGGCCCTATCTTTTACACGCAGGAGCGGATGGGATACTCAGGAAAGAGATTTCGCATTCTCAAGTTTCGCTCTATGCGTACCGATGCTGAAGTGAAAGGAGGTGCAATATGGGCAGCTAAAAGTGATTCGCGAGTGACACGAATCGGGAAATTCATGCGAGCCACGCATTTAGATGAGTTACCGCAGGTGCTGAATATCCTGCGCGGTGAGATGAGCCTGGTGGGTCCAAGGCCAGAGCGAGAAGAGTTTGTCACGCGCCTGGAAAAGAAGATTCCTTTTTACCATTGTCGCTTGAGCGTGAAACCAGGATTGACAGGCTGGGCACAGGTAAAGTATCCCTATACGAGTTCAGATCATGATGCGATGGTGAAGTTGCAATATGATCTTTACTACATCAAGCACCAATCGTTTACACTTGATATCTTTATTATCTTAAAAACAGTTGTTGAAGTTTTGCTCTTTCGGGGGCGGTAGCGGGTTAATGAATGATAGGTAGGGGCCATAAGTTACTACGCCTGGTCCCGCGTAATAAGAAATTGGAAGTAAAGTGGGAAGGTATAAAACATGACGTTTGAAGCCTACTGGAAAAATTTGGTAAAGAACTGGAAACTCATTATAGGCTGCATCTTTTTAATGGGAGCAGGAGCATTTATTGTTAGCGAATTTATGACTCCAATGTATCAATCGACCGCAGTTGTACAAGTTGCCATTCGAACAGGAAACAACCAGGCAGATTACAATAATCTCCTTGCCAGCGATCAACTCGTGCAAACGGAAGCACAATTGGCGGTAAGTAATCCTGTGCTGCGCGAGGTCGCCCTGGATTATCAGGGTTTAACGGCTGAACAGGTTTCGAAAGAGGTCAATTCAACGCCTAAGTTGAATACACAGCTTTTTGAGATCACTGTACAGGATTCAAGCCCGACACGCGCGGCGGGTCTTGCCAACGATATTGCGACGACACTGATCAAACAACAAATCCAGGTGGTTCAGCAAGACAATAGCCAGGCACAGCAGCAGATTCAGCAAGACCTGGATACAACTCGTCAGCAAATTGATGAGACCTCAAAGAAGATCGTTGCCTTGCAAGGGAAGGGTGATGACCATGGGCAACTTTCTATCTTGCAATCACAACTGAGTGATTTGCAGAAGCATTATAGTCAGTGGCAGACAGTATTGGCACAACTTGCGTTGACCCAGGCAGAAAGTGGCAATTTTCTGCGTGTCGCGCAGCCTGCTCAGCCCGCGTTCGACCCGGTTCGACCAAATAAGCTTCTTAATACGAGCGCTGGCCTGGTAGGAGGCTTGTTCCTGGGAATGGTGCTGGCCGTGCTGTTTGAGCAATTGGATACACATGTGCGCACCGCCGAGGCTCTCACTCAGTTACTAGAGTGGCCTGTGCTCGGTACTGTCTGGAAAACACGCCCTGCTGATAAGAGCGAGGTGATTAATCCACAAGGACACGATGCCAATGTTGAATCCTACCGTATTTTGCGCACGAACCTGGGGTTCTCCAGCATAGACAAGCCGCTGCATTCGATGATGGTGACGAGTGCTATGCCCGGGGATGGCAAGAGCACTATTGCTGCCAATCTGGCGATTTTTATGGCAAAGGCAGGGAAGAATACGCTGCTCGTCGATGCTGACTTACGCAGGCCAATGCAGCATCAGATATTCAACCTCACGGCTGACAAAAAGGGCTTGAGTAATGCCGTACTCACGTTCGGTATGCCTACGGCTTTAACCCCGTCTTCTTTCCCTGGACGGAGTACTCCTACTTCGTCTCCACACGAGGTTAGCCAATCGAATACCTCGAGCGTCTCTTTAGAGCCGTTCTTCCATAAAGTAGGCATTCCAAATTTGCGGGTGATGCCATCCGGTCCATTGCCACCCAATCCTTCAGAGTTGCTCGACTCGAAAGCAATGCAGCGTTTTTTTGTCGCACTTGCCAATTGTGGCATCGAGGTTGTCATCTTTGATGCGCCTCCTATTCTTGGCCTGTCAGACGCCAGCATTCTTGCCTCGAAAGTCGATGGTACGCTACTTGTGGCCGATGTCACACGTGCAAATAAGGGCCACCTCAAGCAAATGAAATTAATGCTCGCCCAGGCTGGTGCTCATGTTCTCGGCTGTGTTGCGAATAAGCAGCGTCGTAGTCGTGGTGATACGTCCTATTCCTATTACTACTATGGTCATCCTAAGACAGCCAAAGAGCAGAAAGCAACCCGAGCAGAAAGCGACCCAAGCACAACAAATAGTATCTCTTCTGCTGAACCGTCTACAGCCTTCAAAGCAGCCAGAGGTGTAGAAGAGGTAACCCTAAAGCAGCCAAAGGTGTAGGGGTATACTTATGCCGTTTTACCAAAGAATCCGGTCATGCAGATTCTCTGTAGGGGCGCAATCAATTGCGCCCCGTGGTCGTCGGCCAGGCAGGGCGCAATCAATTGCGCCCCTACGGGGATCATTCCGGCATTATTTTAGTAAAGTGCATCATTAGGTCCTCGTGCCGCTAAGAAAGGCGAACAGTCTAAAAATGAAAGATAGGCAAAGTGTAAAGAGTAAAAGGCAAGCATTAAAAAAGCTATTTTTAACGTTTATCCTTTTACTCTTGTGCGGCTCATGTTTGGGGTCATCGCTGCTAGGGTATCAGGCATACACGGCAAACTATCCCAGGTATATGGCGTTAGCCCAGGGGGGGATGCAACATCTTAGAACTGCTGCAACCCTGCTGGAAGCGTTGTCCAAAAACCCCTTTGACTCGCAGCGAGCTGCTCTAGCACAGCGTGAGTTCGCAACCGCCTTGACAACCTTTAACGAGATAGATAACGGGGTGAGGTCATTTTCAGGGATAAGCCCATTTGTTCCCGTGTATGGTTCTCGTTTGAGTGCTGCATTCAATCTTTTGTCTGTTGCCATGAATATATCTCAAGCCGGAGTAGCAGGTTGCACTATCATGAGGGTGCTCATAGCGCGGTTTCATGACCCATTGAGTACTTCAGGGCATGGCCTCACGATGGCGGATGTGAACGACATGACCCAGGAATTTCGCATTGTCGAGGCTGCATTAGATTCGGCCATTAATGCAGCATACCAGGTACAACCAGGTGACTTACACTTTGACCCGCATATTGGCAGCATGTTTAAAACCTTTACTGAAGAGCTACCAGCTTTACAAGCCGGGCTTGAAAATGTGGATACGCTTCTCACCGTTATGCCTGCACTTTTAGGAATAGGCAAACCAGCGAATTACCTACTTGAGATGCTTGACTCGACTGAATTGCGGCCTGGAGGAGGCTTTATTGGTAACTACGGCTTTGTCACGCTTTCAGGGGGGAAGTTAGCCGCCGCTCACGTTATAGATGTTGATTTGCTCGATAGATTCTTTAGAGCTACTATTGGCAAAGTACCTACCGTGCGCTTTCCTTATCCTCCAACTTACTCGTGGTTTGGTAACTTTGTCGCACACGATAGTTGGAGTTTACGCGATTCCAATCTTGCTCCCGATTTTCCATTGGACGCGAAGTATGGAGAACTGAACTACCTGCGAGAAGGCGGCAAATTTCCTGGTGACGGTCCTATGCAGGGCGTGATTGCTATTACGCCTGCACTCATCGAGCGTGCTCTTGAAATCACTGGCCCTATTGCCGTCCCAGAGTATCACGAGACGGTGACTTCGCAGAACTTGATTAGTCGTATCCATTACTACCAATTAGGAGGTGGAGGGGTGGTCCCTGGCGAGGGTGACGGTTCTAGTCCTTCTCCTGATGGTCATTCGTCACTAAGAAAACATTTCACAGCGCTTTTGGCGCAGCATTTCATGGCACATATTCGCCAACTCTCATCGTCCGCTCAGCCTAAGTTCTTAAAGCTACTGATCAGTGCGCTGCACTCCAAAGATCTCCAGGTGTATTTCAATTCGAACGCGGCGGAAAGCGTACTTCATTCCTTTCACCTTGACGCTGCTATACGGCCACCTGCTAATGATGGGATTTTTGTCGTGGATGCGAACATGGCTGGCAATAAGGCGAATAATTTAATCATTAATAAATTAGATGACCAGATAGATGTCGATGCTAAGGGATACGCTGTGCATCATACGACTGTCAGTTACAGTTGGACCCTTCCAGGCCATGTGTACGCAAGTACTCTTAAAGATCACTATCGAGGTTTTGTTCATGTCTATGTACCTGCTGGTAGTACGTTGCAGATGCAGAATGGCTGGTCACCATACGCCGCAGGCTATGGCTTCGGTCAACAAGTATGGGGTGGCTTTCTTGAGCTTGACCGTGGTCAAACCAAGACAATCGACCTGGTATGGACTGTTCCTTTTGCTGCTAAGCAGGATGAAAACGGCTGGCACTACCAGTATCTCGTTCAGCGACAGGCAGGATCGAGCTGGACGGTTTCCGCGCGGGTAAGGTTGCCATCGTGCGCAATGGCAACTACTCTATGGGGAGGACTGGTAGCACAAAGTAAGCAGACCGCGATGCTCAGTCAAAAGCTGGATGAGGATAAGAATACTGGCGTGAACTATACGTGTTGATAGCTTGGTGCCTGTACGTATACTGGACTTGAGAGACTGATAAGGGAAAAGAGCATGATTGATACTCACCTGCATATTTTGCCAGGCGTTGATGACGGGCCAGACACGCTCGAAGAAGCGCTCGCACTGGCTCGCGCGCTTGTACAAGAGGGTGTTTCCTATGCCATAGCTACACCGCACTACAACGATGAGTTTCCACAATATTCAGCAGCAGAGATTGAGGCGCGAGTACGTGATCTACAGCAGGAACTGGATGCCCTACATATTCCGCTGCGTCTCTTTGCGGGTCATGAGGCGCTCATCAAACCAGGTTTGGTTGAAGATATTCAGGCTGGCCGTCTCGCAACACTTAACGGTAGCCACTATCTCCTCCTGGAATTGTGGAACAGCGCCTGGCTCCCAGATACTGAGCGCGTAATTTTCGAACTGAGAGCCTTTGGTGTAGTGCCAGTGATAGCCCATCCCGAGCGTTATCGTGTGTTCCAGAAAGATCCAGGACGACTTGCTGCATTGCTGCACCAGGGTGTACTGACCCAACTGACGGCGAGCAGCCTGCTTGGAATGCAGGGAAACACGGCACGCCGCACCGCCGAAACGCTGCTCAAGCGCGGACTGATTCATTGCATTGCCTCCGACGCACATGGCCTTCATAAGCGTCCTCCAAGAGTTGCAGAGGGCATACAACGTGTGAAGCGACTGCTTGGTCAAGATCAGGTGCATAAAATGGCAGAGTTGTGGCCTGCAGCTATTGTTAACGACGAAGTGCGGGGTTTGCAAGAGAATGCGGGCAAGAAACTAGCAGTCAGCAATGAATGACTATCTGAGCGCGGGTAGACCCCAAGCTAGATGCGCTAATGGCGTTGGTAGTCCGAATAACGAGAAGTTGAAAAGGAAGGTCTGAGATGAGAAGTGGTGCGTGGGGTGATTGGGGCGATGCGGTTTTAAAAGATAGAGTTTCTTTAGCTTTACCTTTTCCCGTAATCGCGCTGTTGATAGCTCTGTTAACAGGATGTGTGCTTGGAGCATTTGGTACTTTTGCAATAGCAGCTGTTGTCGGTACACTGATCATGGCGGTCATTATTATTCTGCGCCAGGACGAATTAGCGGTAACGCTTGTCATCGCCGTCCACCTGTATGTTGATTGGTACCTGGGGTTGCATCTTTTTGGACCACTTATGGCCCTGATCTTGTTGGTGATTTACTTCTTGGGCCGATCTCCTCAGTTCCCATGGGTAGAGCCTCCTGGAAAATGGCTCTGGGCCTTGTTCCTCGTACTTACTATTTATCCAGCAATGCGAGGAGGACTGCAGCTCTATGACCTCGCCTCCTATTATCCCAGTGATATTCTCGGAGCGTTGTTGATGTTCTGGTTGGGAATAGTTATCGCCAGGAACAATGCGAGTGCGCGGAAGTTTTTTATACTATTTGCTGGCTTCGGTACACTTTTAGCGGTGCATACTATTATTCAAGCGACGACAGGAACGACATTACTGGGAACAGCACACTATGATTCACTTCTTTCACTGACATCAAATTTTCAACTGGACGGACTAAATGCTCATCGTGCCGGGTCATTCTTTATAGATCCTAATTGGAATGGCACCTTTTTTGCCATGATGTTCTTTCTTCCCCTGGGGCTCTTTATTGAAAGTTCGTCTCTTCCAGGAAAGGCAGTCTTCCTTGCAGAAATGGCCCTTATCTTACCCGCGCTGCTTTTCACGTATAGTAATGGAGCGTGGATAGGCGTTATTGCGGGAGTTATTGCCTTCATAGTATTTGTTGGACGCGCTCGCTATCGGATTCTGCTTCTCTTATTTCTCCTCCTCACTATAGGAGGGATGCTGGTTGCGTTTCCAGCACAAATCACAAATCAATTCTATCATGCATCACGACCTCTTGAGGTATCATTGCGGGTTGCTGTATGGCAAACTGCGACACGAGTGATGCTTGCTTATCCTCTCTTTGGAGTCGGTCTAGGCTACCAGAACTATCTCATTCGTTCTGACCCGTTTCGTGTACCAGCGCAATTTGTTCCTTTAGCTCACCCGCACAATTCATATCTCGAATGGGGTGCTATGGCGGGCATACCTGTCCTCTGCATATTTCTTGCGTTGCTTATACTAGCTTTGTGGCTTGCGATACGCAATTGGGCAATGAGCGATCAACATATACGTCCTTTGCTTGGCGGAGGGATAGCTTCCATAATCGCGTTGAGTATCAACAGTTGGAGTATCAATGCCTGGACGCTGCCAGCGTTGTCAATGGTCGGTTGGCTTATTTTAGGGGTTATTGCCTCTCCTTTACTCAGGAAAAGCCGAAATAATGAAAGTATGCAAGAGAAAAATAATAATCAAAGGAATTGGTAAGGGGCCAGGGCAAATGTCCCCAAGACATTTGCCCTGGAAATGACTGTCAAGAGGAAGAGGAGTATATATGTCTATACAATATAGGAACGCAGAAGACAACATGCACTCTGGAGCGAGGGAGGATAGCTCTGATTTGTCTTTCTATCCTGTCGATATGTCTTCATTCTTGACTTTGGAGAATAGCACGCTTGATGCAACCGGGGTACCATATCAGGCGTATCCGATAGCCTATAATCCAATTACGATTGTACAGTATGCCCTGGCTCATTGGAATCAGTATCTCGTGACAGGTAACGAATGGTATCGCAAGAAATTCCTGGTGAAGGCGCGCTGGCTTGTTCAGCATGAGGTTCGCATTGATGAAGACGCGAGTGGCTGGCCTATCCAGATTCCTCACCCGGATTTCCATACCAGAGGTGCATGGTTATCCGCTCTAGCACAAGGGTGCGGCGTCTCTGTACTTGTGCGAGCGTATAGGCTTACTTCAGAGAGAGTATTTCTTGATGCCGCACAGCGCGCTGTTCGCACCTTTGAGCGAGATATTCTTGATGGTGGTGTTTGTAGCCCTCTTAGCGAAGATGACATCTTCTTTGAAGAGGTTGCCATTTACCCTGCTGCACACTCGCTCAGCGGTTGCATCTTTGCTCTTCTCGGACTTTATGACTACGTGGCGCTTACATATGACACCAACATCGAAAAACTTATTCAGCGTGCCCTTGCTACTCTACATACTATGCTCGAAGAATTTGATGCTGGTTACTGGACCTACTCCGATTTGCTCCAGCGACGCCTTGCATCACCTTCGCACCTGTCTTTACAAATTGACCTTCTTGAAGCACTGACCTTGTATTTCCCTTGTGATGCCTGCTCAATCATCATTACACGCTGGAAGAAGTATCGACGCCAATGTCGCTCTCATCTTCGCTATTACATTACGAGCCTGTATGTTTCCTATCGCCACGAACTATGGAGCAGGGTTCAGGCGGCGCTGTTCCCCAGCCCTCAAGCCAATGCTCATACACGCGTCTGCGTTTGCATTCAGGACTTCCCGACCACAGGCGGTGTGTTGACTGTCCTGCAAGGGCTTGCTCATGTCATGAAGGGCATATGGCAAGTTGAATATCTTACGCAATATCTTGGTCCGAATGCGGAAGAATATATCATTCAAACGTTTGGTAGCAGGAGAATGACTCCGTGGTATTTCCCTTTTGTCTGGCTCTACGTCTTGTCTGGTACGCGTAAATTGCTCTCGCTACTACGGCGTGGGGCTGGTTATTCCCTGATATTACCGCAAGATGGAGTCTTCTCAGGTGTGCTGGCTGGATTGGTCGGTAAACTCACAGGTGTGCGCGTGGTGTGTATCGACCACGGAAACCTCAGTTTTTTCACTTCTCGTAATAGCCGTGTCTATCGAACTGAACGAATTGCTATGGTGGCAACAAAATCGTGGCCCTGGATTATTCGCTTGTTAGCCAGAGGACTCCTGGCATTATATTGGCCTTCTCTCTTCCTGCTGGCTCGTATTGCTGCTTGCTGTATTGATCATTACCTGATTCCTGGCGTTGCAGGAGACAGCGTAGATGAGGGTTGTAAGCTTATTGGAATACAGCCGGGTCGTGTTACACGCTATGGCAGTATGATCGATATTCATCGTCATGTGATTGCGGATGCTGCCTCAAGAACGACGATACGTAGCCAAAAAGGTATCGCTAGTGATGCTATTGTGGTGGCTATTGTTTGCCGACTTGCAGCAGAAAAGGGCCTGGATATCGCTCTGGCGAGCTTGAGTCAGGCTCTCTCTGCACTTTCTTCCGCGCAGCGTACAAGGGTACGCGTGGTTATAGCAGGTGACGGACCTTTACGCAAATACATAGAAGAGGAAATTTACCGGCTGGGCTTGGGTCAGTATTGTTCGCTGTGGGGAGAACTCTCTGCTGATGAAGTCGTGACACTGCTCGGGATGAGTGACATCTTTCTGTATACCAGTACGCGAGGGGCATGCATGGCGATGGCTGTCTTAGAAGCGATGGCTTCTGGCTGCGCTGTCATTGCTTCGACAGAACCGTTATCAAATGCTGTGCTGCTTTCTGAAGGGCGCGGCATCGCTATTTCGGCGGGAGATATTGAACAGACGAGCAAGGCATTGATACATCTTCTAAGTGATGTGGAACTGTGTCATCGGATGGGAAAATTGGCGAGGGAGTATGTTTCACTGCATCACAGCCCTGAAATATTCAGGCGAACCTTACTACGAGCGACCCGGTGGTCGAGCCTGGATATACTATTAGATGCTGCGAAAAATAGTGAAACTGTTGGGTAGAGGGTGAAAGCTAGCTATGACATCATCAATAGATGAAGTGAAAGATCAACACCATGTCGAGAAGGGAAAAATAGCAGCGATGGTACGCCTGACCCCATTCTTAGAGGAATCAAGGCAATATTTCGCTGCTGAACAGGGAGATGCGGCATGGGTGGATGATTTTCCTTCGCTCGTGATACCGACTGTGGACATTGACAAAATGCCCACGAGCGTCGGTCTCAAAGCTCTCTACAACCCACCGCCTACTCCTTACTTTGCTATGGATGGTACGGCTCTCAGTGAGCAGCCAACGTGGATTATTCCAGTGCTACCGGCCTCAAAGAAAGTGCCGAAGCCCATAGCGCGAGATGCAGAGGGAGAAAGCTATGCTTCAATTATGCTTAAGCTTGTCAAAAGCTCTGGTATCTACGCGATAGCTTCGTTAACTGCTCCTTTGGTCTCGCTTGTCCTCGCCCCGTTTTTGACGCGCTATCTCTCGCATTCGGAGTACGGAGCACTTGTTATTCTCAATGCCTTCGTTGCCCTGGTAGCTGGTGTGACGCAGCTTGGCCTCGGTGATGCCTTTTCCCGAGCCTACAGCTATGATTATGAATCGCAAAGTGATCGCAAAAGTGTTCTCTCGACCATTATTATATTGCTCTTACTCATCTCGATACCTGTTACGATTGCAGGGATAATGGCAGCTCCGTGGTTGGCAGCTCTCCTATTGAATAGTCCCTCTTTAAGCGATGCTGTGAAAGTTGCCGCTGTAATCATCCTTATGCAAAATCTTACTGTACCAGGATTGGCGTGGTTACGGGCTGAAAACCGTGCAGGATTATTTACGGTTTTGTCGATAGTCAATCTATTTGTCACTCTGGGGGCCAACATCGTCCTGGTGGGAGTTGTGCGGATTGGTGTTACTGGCTCACTCCTGGCAACAGGAAGTGGCTATGCGATAGTAGTGCTCTGTACATTCCCTTTCATTCTGCGCTATACCAGCTTTTACCTGCGCTTTGACATTGCTCGCGGAATGCTAGTGTTTGGCCTACCCCATGTCATAAATCTCCTTTCAGGATGGTTATTACAACTTTCAGATCGCTATCTACTTGGGCAGTTTGGATCGCTATCTCAGACAGCAAGCTATGCAGTCGCCTATAGCCTGGGCAGCGCGTTGTCCGCTTTTGTTATTACGCCATTCTCATTTGCCTGGTGGTCACTTATGTTTCCTATTGCTAAAAAAGAAGATGCTAAACATATCTTCCGGTTGATATTCCGTTGGTTCGGCTTTGTATTGCTGTTTGCTACCTTTGGCGTTTCGCTCTTTGGCACTGTTGTCCTGCGTTTATTCTTTCCACCAATATACTATGCAGCAACGCCAATTATACCGATTATCGCGGTGTCAATCATGTTCAATGGAATCTTTGTGGTTGTGGCAGTTGGAACTTCTGTGCGGCGGAAGACCTGGCTGGTGGCTATCTTTATAACGTTTTCAGCTCTTCTCAATGTTGGTCTCAACATTGTTTTAATTCCTCTTTACGGGACGATGGGTGCTGCTGTGGCAACGCTTATCGCCTATATAGCACTTGCCCTGGTTACGTACATCGGAAATCAACGTATTTATCCCGTTCCATTTGAAATTGGTTTGTTTCTCATCGCGCTGCTAGCAGGTGTTGCACTGTATTTGGGCGGTGAGTTTCTAGCACAAACTCAGCCAATGTACGTAGCCTGGGGTATCCGTACTGGCAGCCTTATTCTCTATGCAGGATGTCTGGTGTTGCTAGGTCTGCTTCCTTCTCGAAAGAGCCTACAAGCGCCTGTTGTTGATAGTCAAAAAAGGTTTACTCGTTATGAAAAAAGAGCTTCATAGCAGCCCTACCAGTCTTAGTCGGTCGGAATATGGAGTCGGTTCGGAATACAGAGTATGCATGCACATTTTGGGAGCATTTCATAGTGATGTACGGGCAAAACGCGCAGCTATCGCCCTCCGAGAAGTGGGCTATGAGGTCTCCGTTATCGATATTGCGAGCCAACATACTCATCAGGATTCAGTATTCCGCTCTGCAACGAACTCCGTTCTACCTGACGGTCAGCAGAGCGGCAAGGAAGATAAGGAAAATAGCGACGGCATTTCTGTAGAACATATGCGAATGCCCAGCTCGTTTACCGCTACCGCAACGCGCTTCAAACGAGGGGCAATGATCAGGGCTGCGTGGATGTTTATACGCAGTACGCTGCGCTTATTACAAACCAGAACGGATATCTATCATGCGCTTGACTTGTCAGCCTTACCTGCCTGTTATGTCGCGGCTAGATTACGTCGGAAACCTCTCATCTTTGAGTCTTACGAGCTACCATTGCACACGCTGCCTCTATCCGAAATAAGCAGGAGCCGACGATGGTTACAGGCATTGCTGGCACCTCTATTGAAGCACATGATACCCCGATGTGCTGGCGTTATCGCCGTCTCTCCTCTCATTGCGCAGGAGATGCGTAAATACTATCCGGGTTCAAATATTTGGCTGCTGCGCAATATTCCACCATATCAGGCCGTCGTGAAGAATAATCTATTGCGACAACAGCTTGGCCTTGGTTCCCATGTACGGATCGCGCTCTATCAGGGTGCATTGCAAACTGATCGTGGACTCGAAAGGCTGATTTCTGCCGCAGCGTTTTTAGAACAAGATATTGTAATCGTCTTGATGGGCAAAGGACCTGACGAGACAGTGTTTCGGCTGGAAGCACTTATAGACAGGACAGGAGTTACTGATCGCGTAAAAATTCTTCCCGCCGTTCCCTATGAACAACTCCTCGACTGGACAGCATCAGCAGATATCGGCTTACTCATCTACGCGCCGGACTATTCACTGAATGTACGAATGTGCCTGCCAAACAAACTCTTTGAATTTCTCATGGCTGGTCTTCCTGTCCTTGCTTCACAACTAGATGCGGTCACAGAGGTTGTCAAGACTCACGATGTCGGGCAGATTGTAGCTTCGCTTGCCCCCGAGGACATTGGTGCGGCTATCAATGCAATGGTAAGTGATTGTGATGCTTTATCTCGAATGCACTCAAATGCTTTGGATGCGGCCCAGCACGAGTTCTACTGGGAAAGGGAGCGTGAGCAACTTTTTCATATGTATGCTGATGTCCTGGCAAGATACGAGATGTAGACCCGCGTTCTTGAAGAAGAATTGAGTCGTAGAATTACTAAAATTATTTATGAGGAAATAGATATGCGTATTTTGTTTGTAACGCCCTATCCACCTTCACGAGTTCGTGTACGCAGTTATGGGTTTTTAAAGCAGCTTCAGCGGAGTCATGAAGTTTCTGTTATGCTGCTGTGCAGGTCGGAGCGGGAACTGGCGGATGTAGAGAAATTGCGAAGCCAGGGATATGATGTAATGGTGGTGCGAGAGTCGAGGCTGTGGGCAATACTGCGCAGTGGCCTGGCCCTAGCAAGTTCGCGCTCTTTACATGTCGCATATGCCAAGTCTGCACGTTTCACACAATCATTACACCATCTCTGTACACAAAGACATTTTGATGTTGTGCATGTAGAACATTTGCGCGGTATCGCCGCGATGGAGCTTATAGCGCACAACTATCCTCTTGTCTGGGATGCTGTTGACTGTATAAGCCTGCTCTATAAGCAAGCTATTGTCGCTGGGCCGAGTCTGCCTATACGTGCGGTGGCCTTACTAGAACATAAACGCACGCAGAGCTACGAAGCTAAGATGTTGAGCAAGCTACAACATGTCGTGGTCACATCGGAGCGTGACCGTCAAGCTATGATTGATCTACGGCGTCTACAGACTGAGGATGTGACGAGTGACGATACACAACTAGGTTCAGCTATTACTGTGCTACCAAATGGTGTTGATCTAGAGTATTTTTACCCGGTGCAACAAGAACGAAAACGCTTCAATCTGGTCTTTTCAGGAAAAATGAACTATCACCCGAATGTAGCAACGGTTCTCCACCTGTATCAGCGGATTATGCCGCTTATTTGGGAACGCAGGCCGGAAGCTACACTCACTATCGTAGGTGCTGAGCCGGTTGAAGAAATCCAGCGCCTGGCAAGCGATCCGCGCGTGGAGGTCACAGGGTATGTAGGTGATATGCGCCCCTATATAAGGCGAGCCGAGGTGATGTTGTGTCCGATGGTCTATAGTACCGGCATTCAGAATAAGGTGCTGGAAGCAATGGCACTGGGTACGCCTACCGTTGTGACGGCCCAGACCGCGGAAGCTTTAAGCGCTTACCCGAATCGTGACCTACTCATCGCGGAAACTCCACAGCAATTTGCTGACGCGACTCTCCACCTTCTGGAACATGCTGCTCTGCGAGCCACATTGAGCCAGTATGGGCGCGCGTATGTTGAGCAGCATCATGATTGGCAAGTGACGACGGATAGATTAGTGAACATTTATCAGCATGCGATTGCCACCTGCGCGAGAAAAGACCTGCCTCTACTATCCGTTGAGCAAGCTTTGCTTCTGTAACACGGCTACCAACTCAGGTGAGCAGGATTGATTGCAACGTGTAGTTGGAAAAGCGATTCCATTGTTAATCGGGTTATGGATAGGTGGGTGAGCCTGCTGACGCGAAGCTACCTGGCCGGAGTTCGGGGAGACTTGTAGAGCCGACTCATCGACTGCCTCAAAGTCTGATGCATGTAAATTGCCTAGAAATGCCAGGCTGTTGTTGTTCCAGTGGTCTCCTGGTGTACGAGCACCGGAAAGCTCCAAACTATTGAGGTCACTATTGTCGGCCACAAACACACCGTAGTGTTTCAGCGCAGTCAAGATCACCTGGTTCTGTGGCGAGAAAGAAGAGATATCAACGCCTGCCTTGAGGCGCAGGCGAAGGCCCATCGGTGGTAGATTGGTGCTGCTGTCTGTGGAAGCGAAATGACGAGCAGGCCAAAGGAAAGCGCGTTGAGTGTGGTTCACGGCTACGCGAAGTGCATGATTAATGACTCCTGTTTCAACTTCGTCGTAGCGTACCAGACCTGGTAGGATGGGCAGACCAGCCGCATCCGCAGATGTCCAATATTTGGGACGTAGAGAGTTAGACTTCAAACTCCACATGGATCCGCTGCCCGCCTTCCAACTGCCATCAGGTTGAGGATAGCTAGCCCACATTTCGTATAATTTGCATGTATCACTATTAACCACAATCGCATGGCGATCACCGGGATTCTGTCGTCCACCCTCGACAGGCACATTTGGTGGAATAGGGTATGGTCCTGGAGTGCTTTCTTTTGCATAGTAAAAATGCACCGATACATATGGCTGAGTACCAGGCACAACGACGTAGGGCATGCCAGGCGGTGGATAACCAGGGATGGTAGACCCAAAGGCAGCATGCAATTTACTCGTTATACCTATACTCGCAATGTAATTGGCAGAATTAGGAATCACAGGCAAGTGAGAAATGTTGTAGTTCCAGATATTGTTGGCTGGAAAGAGCGGGCAACTCGCAATGCTAGAAGTAACACTTCTAGCAAGCTCACCAAAAGAGGTATGTCCCAGAGTATCTGATGCTGCCGTTTGCGAAGTTTGGCTCCACAAGAAGATACTCATGCTCATCATTATGATAGCAGGTATAGTTATAATCCATAGTTTTTTGCTGTTCATCGCTTTTCTCTTTTTGCCCTTTAAGTGCATTGCTCAGACTTCGCTGCTCGCTGGTGGAAAACCACGAAGCTGCTAACATCATGATTGTAGCAAGCAGGCTGTATAGTGAAGTATAAATATATATATGATCTATGTCAAGTGTGATATATAATGAAACAAGATTAATATATAATGAAACACAATGAAATATATTGATACACAATGCATTAGATATATATCACCCGTTAACCTTGAGGGAGGGGAAATGAGCGAGTTAGCTTACTCAAAAGCTCGGAAATTGTAACTGGTTTATGAGGAGTGCAGAGAAAAAGCCCTCCGTCACTCTGCGGATGTGAGTGACGGAGGGCTTTTTCTCTATCTATAAAGAGGAAATTAAATCAGCAAGCATGCTTAATTTACGCTTCAGATCGCTGTCCCCTTTAGCGTTATGCAAGCGTTGGAAATTGGGGAGCAGGCCGCGCTCCATGAGAGGATGCAAGATGCGAAAGGTTAATCCATCAATTCCGAATAATAGTACGCGCATCTATATCCCATCACACAGGAACAGCTAGAGGAGAAACTAGCTTCTGCAATATGTTGTTTACAGCAATCCCCCAGGTATCCCAGTTCAACCGCTCATCATATGCCTCTCTACTCGATTTTACGAGGGCATCGTAACGCTGATCGTCCTGGTAAATCTCGGCAATGAGCTGTGCATACGCGGCACCCCTGGCAGTGTAGGGAAGCACATAGCCGTTTTCTCCATCTTTCACTACAGAGGAAACGCCGCCGGTATGCGTTGTGATGACAGGAAGTCCGAAAGCATTGGCTTCCTTGTAAACATTGGGGGCGCAATCAGCTCGTGTCGGCAAGAGGAGAAAGTCGGACGTGGCGTAGAGCCGCTCTAGTTGCTGGCTTTGTCTTGCGTCGTTTTTATCCAGGAAAGGAATGACCGTCATCCTTTCATGGACGAACCCTGCGGGAGGAGTCGTTCCGCACATAATCAGTTCTGCCGCAATGCCCATCTCCTCCAATTTTAAGAGTGTTTCAAAAGCTATCGCGCCGCCTTTTCTCTCCCAGCCGATACCCATAAACAGGAGTCTACAGTGCTCTGATTTCTTCTTCGCTAAAGCAATCTCTTTAGTCGGGATACGATCCAGGTTGGCTCCAAAGTAAATGGAATGAACCTTCTCTTTCTCGATAGAATAGTCGTCAAGAGCAGATCGAGCTGCCCAATCGGAGGAAAAGAGAAGTGCCTCTGCGTTTTTGTACGCCATGGTCTCCACGAAGTTTGCTTCGCGTGCGGACCAATGTAAAAGATTGGAGTAGAGGGAGTAATAGTTTTGCTGTAAGGAAAAGGTCACATCGAGCGGTAACGCTATGGGAATATCGGTTTGCAGGAACGCGACTTCCGGTGTACCGTTGGGCGCAACAATCACATCGAAGTGTTGTCCAGCGATTCGTTGCGCGACGATTTTAGCATTTTTCTTCGCAACAAAGATGAGGCGATCATAAGCGACACTTTTCTTGAGCAGCCGTTTTGAAGCTTCAAGCAGAAGCCGCGCCACGTACCTTTTCTCAAAGGAGAGTATTGGTTCAAGATAGGTTACATCGCCACAGTGCTTTTCAAGAGCCTGGCCCATATAGTACAAGCTACCTGAGTATGATTGCTTATTTTTCGGGTTCTCAGAAGTCAGGAACGCGATTTTCAGGCGCTTCTTCTCGTCATCTGCTATTGAACACTCCTCTGCTTCGTCCGGGTAACTTCTCATTGCGGAGAGCCTGGTCTTTGCCTGCCTGCCCTGAAAAAACTCTAAGGTGTATTTTGGCGATTTTGTTGGGCTATATTCACCCTTTGTAGATTGGGAAAGAGCAGAAGGAATATTGTTCTTTGTCTTTACTTGTATAGGCATGTTCTTAAAGCACCTCGTTTCCACATGAGCATCACCAAGTATAGTATTTTTTATACCTGCGTATAGTTTACTGGCATTACCAAATATCCGTTGTCACCCCATGCAGGTTTTAATGTGTCCCCGCTAACTTCAAAGCTTGCGCGTATGAGCGTACCACCTGGCACATGTGTCGTGTTATTACATGCGCCAGAATCATGTGGGCATCTTCTTCCTGCTCGATATTCTGACCGGGGGCAAGCACGTAGGCATCTACTATATCTTTGATTTTGCCACCGTTTGCGCCCAGGAGTCCGACGGTGGAGGCGCGGAACTGCTTCGCGAGGTTCAGGGCATTGATGATGTTGAGAGAGTTGCCACTGGCACTGATACCGATGACGACATCGCCTGGCTCAATGAGAGTAGCAAGCTGTTCGGCGAAGATGTGTTCGTAGGCGGTATCGTTGCTCCACGCTGTAATCAGCGGGACGTGGTCGGTCAGTGAGATGGCTTTGAGGCGCGGAGCTTTGGACATGATGGTGTTTTTAGCGAGGTCGAGCGCGAAGTGTGACGCGGTGGCAGCACTGCCACCGTTGCCCATGACGAAGACACGATGCCCGTTGTGGTAGCACTCTTGAAGCAATTGCAGGACGCGTTGAAGGTTGGGCAGTGAGATGGTACGCACCATCTGTTCTAATTCGGTAAAGTAGTTTTGAATTTCGTCCAAGTTTTTTTCCCTATTCTCCATGAGGCACGATGATGTACTTTACTAAAATACTGCGGCAATGATCCCTTCCGTAGGGGCGCAATTGATCGCGCCCTGCCCTGGCGAGGACCACGGGGCGCAATCAATTGCGCCCCTACAGGAGCATTTCTATGACCGCATTATTTTGTTAAAAAGCATTATCGCGTCCTCAATGTGGTGGCCTTTTATGATTCACATCTATCTCTAGTATATGAGCTATTTCAATTAACCCCTTTAAATATAAGTTGGCCCTACAGCAACTTGCGGATAGGATAAATTGAGCTGTGAGCGTCAATGAAGGAAAACCAAGAAGCAGATTGTAGAGACCTTTCAGGTGTCCTTGACAACGATCAAACGATATCCGAAGCAGTGGCGAGAGACGGGTAAAGTATAGGATTTCTAGGTCGATGGAGGGCAATGAGGTGGATCAATCATCACAGGCTGTTCACCCATATCAAACGCACGGACAATACTCTCCTTGTAGCACTTCAGGTATATTTAGTGATACAACTCATTTTCGTGTCCAGCGTATACAAAGTAACAGAACATAATACAAACATAGTCTTGCGAGGGCGCAAGGCGTGGTACAGATATAAGGGAGGACACTTATGGGCGATGACCGGGAGCAGCGGGACTCCGATTTTGGAACGGGTCAACCAGGAAGAGAAGATATAGATAAGCGTTTAGAAGATATCAAAAAGGCGGTTTCTCAGGGGGCGAACGAGGCGCAGCAGCGTATCAGGCGTGTAGTAGATAAGGCAAGCGACTACTGGCAAAAGGGGCAAACGGCACCAACTCCCCCGCGCCAGGCTGCGAACCTTGAGGAGCAGCGTATCCGCCAACTCGCCAACGTGTGGAGCAACGAAAATTGGCGTGTGGCGCGAGAACTGGGCAACTACATGGACATCGTGTCGTGGCACACTGACGAGGTGTGGGAGGTGACGGTTCAGACACGCTGGGAGACGCGCAGCCTTGACTCCGTGACCGAGCCGTACACGGGTCGTTCCACAGGAAACAAGCCGCAGCCAATTCTCCCTGTATGGGATTATGATCTCCCTGCTGTGACGAGCCTGAAAGCTCCGGCAAGCCGTACACGACTGGAAGGATTGGATGAGACCATCTCCTGTCTGACGTGTAACGGAACCGGGCGTACTCTGTGTGCCAACTGTAATGGGCGCGGTTGGATCGTCTGCCCAGAATGTAAGGGGCGCACCAAGAAGAAATGCACAGCGTGTCGTGGGCGCGGCTACGTCGCGGATTGGACGCCAGGGGAGAAAAAGCCTTTCTTCCAAAAGCAGGCCGAGAACGTAGCAAGCTCGGTTGGCGAGAAGGTTTCGGACGTATTCGAGAGCATCCGTGGGCAGGGAGTGCCGATACCTAATCCGCTTGATGCCGACCCCGCCAGTAAGGGTCCCACGATTCCTTGTCCAGATTGTGTCAACGGCGAGGTTAATTGCACCTGTGGCAATGGCAAGCGCGTCTGTGCAACCTGTGAAGGGTCAAAGATGTCACTGTGTGCCAACTGTGGTGGCACTGGTAAGGTGGTTCGTCACCGCGAGATTGCGCGCCGCTTCGACCTTGATGTGCAGACGCGCATCGTAGGAGAGAGTGTTATTCCGCAGCAGCAACTCCTCACCGCGGGCGGTGAACTGATCTACAATGCAGAGGTTGACGACACGTTTTACCCCGAGGTCACTCCAAACGGAGTACCGATGGATGTGTGGAATACCACCGTCGCGCTGGTTCGCTCCGAGAGCCAGGAGAAGCCGAGAAGCACTACCAAGCCGTTAAGCACAAACGAGAACTCTCAGTCCAGCTCTCGCGCTACGTTACAGGTTATTGAACTTGTTCGCATCCCCTATACGAGGGTGCAGTACCGTTATGGCGAGCAAGAATACACCTTGTGTGCCTATGATGAGGAGGGACGTGAGAAATTCTATGCCGACCGCTACCCCGCGCGTTGGGATCGTATTGAGCGGCTGGTAAAAGCCCTCTCCAACGATTTGATGACGCCAGGACAACAAGATAATGCGCCACCCACGACGAGTTCGTATAGTGGAGGGTATCGCGTTCCCGTTGAGGTGCCGCCCTACAACATCTCTGAAGAGGATGAAGAGGATACGACCGAAAGACGGTGACTACTCCCTACGCGTAGAACGCGGGGGCTTCTAGGGGCAAGCCCACGCTGTGTAGTCCCACAGCTTTGATGTTTAAGGCCGCATTGTGGTCACGATCAATCGAAAGGAGGCAACAGGGACACTGGTACATCCGCTCACCCAACGGCATTTTTTGCCGATGATGACACCTGCTGCAATCTTGTGATGTATATGCAGGGGAGACCTTGATGAACTGTCTGCCAGCTTCTTCCGCTTTGCAGGACAGGTGGGAGAAAAAGGCCGACCATGCCGCATCACTAATGCTCTTTGCCAAACAGTGATTGTGCACCATCCGATTGACATGCAAATCTTCTACGCAGATGACCCCAAAACGGTCTACAATTTGGCGGCTCTGCTGATGAGTGAAGTTCTCGCGTTTGAACGTGGCACGCTCATGGACTCTTGCGACCACGCTGCGTCTCGTCTTGCGTTCAGGTGTTCCCTTCTCTGCTTTGCAGAGACGACGTTGTGCTTTTGCAAGAGCCGTTTCTTCCTGACGGAAGAAGCGCGGGTTGTCAATCTCTTCTGCATTGGAGAGGGTCGCAAACGTCTTGAGTCCTACGTCAATACCGACTTGTGTAGACGTTGGCTCAAGACGTTGTGGCTCACACTCACACGAAAAGGTGACGTACCACTTGTTCGTGCTAGACCGATGGACGGCAGCCGTTTTGATGGAACCACGTACAGGGCGATGATACACCATCTTGACCGCGCCAACCTTAGAAAGAGAGACACGGGTATCGTGTGTGATGCTAAAGCCACTTTGGGGATAGCAGAAACTATCATAGCGTCCGTAGCCTTTGAAGCGCGGGTATCCAGGGGTCTCACCTGCTTTCACGTGACGAAAGAATGCTTTCATAGCAAGGTCAACACGCACTGCCACGTTTTGCAACACTTGGGAATGAACGATACTCAGCGAGGGGCGTTGCTCTTTCAGTATCGGATACGTTGCCTGTTGCCCATAGCACGAAAGACTCTTGCCCTCTTGCTCATACGCCGTTTTGCGGGCCTCAAGCAAGTGGTTATAGAGCCATCGGCACTCTTCAAGGGTGATTTCAAGCATTCTCAGTTGTTTCTTGGTCGGAAAAATCCGATATTGAAAGTTTTTAAGCATGTTCATATTATAGGTAAACTGTAGTGTGTGTCAAGGGGAAATCGCCCATCTTGCCCCAAAAGGGAGGGCCATTCATCCCCATGACTAGAAGTCAAGGGCCTTCTGGCCCGTGAGGTAAAATTCAAAAGAGGATGGAAAAGATATATGATGCATTGCATCATATATCTTTTCCATCCTCTTTTGAATTTTATTTTTTATTGACAAAATGGTCATTTCCATGTTATATCTTATCCTATGGATGAATCGAGCGATGTAACCAGGGGTATACCGCATGCCTATGGTGACACAAAACGCGTCGAATATTATCAACCTCGCCGTCCACAATCTATCTTGTTGCCAAGGAGAGCAACACATCACAACCGATAAATTCTGTGTTGTAGTGCGTCATTGTACACCACGATAAAGTAGCTTCTAACTAAAAGTCAGCGAAGACCTTAAAGAAGACGGGCATACGTGCTGTAGTGTACAGGAAACTCTTTCACGTCGTTGTGAAACGAGGGACCGCATCCGCGCGACGACAAGAAGAGGGTGACGCAACGTGGCATAGTGCAGCGTAGTGATGCCCTCTATCAAACAACTTCCACGAAGTACGCTTGCAAGCACGCCTAGCCTCATTGAAGAGAAGGAGAAAGACATGGCAAGCAATAGATGTGTTGTGTATATGGAGCCGGGTAAGGTCGCGGTTCAAACTATTGATTATCCAAAGCTGGAGGTACCAGAAGGAGTACCAGGGAACAACCGTAAGGCTCAGCATGGCGTTATCCTCAGAGTCGTGGCAACCAATATTTGTGGTAGTGATCAGCACATGGTGCGAGGTCGCACGACTGCTCCTAAAGGTCAAACATTAGGGCACGAGATCACCGGTGAGATTATTGAGGCCGGAAGCGATGTCCAGTTCCTTAAGGTGGGCGACATCATCTCTGTGCCGTTCAACATCGCCTGTGGGCGCTGCCGCATGTGTAAGGCTGGCAATACTGGTGTCTGTCTCAATGTGAACCCTGCGCGCCCAGGTGCCGCTTATGGCTATGTCGATATGGGCGGATGGGTAGGTGGTCAGGCTGAATACGTCATGGTCCCCTACGCAGACTTTAACGCGCTGAAGTTCCCCGACCGCGATCAGGCTTTAGCGAAGATCACAGACCTGACTATGCTCTCGGACATCTTCCCGACTGGCTATCATGGGGCTTACACGGCTGGCGTGACGACAGGCTCAACCGTCTATGTTGCTGGTGCTGGCCCTGTCGGTTTGGCGTGCGCTGCATCGGCACAGTTACTCGGTGCTGCTGTGGTCATTGTGGGTGATATGAATCCTGATCGACTGGCGCAAGCAAGAAGCTTCGGCTGCGAGACCGTTGATCTCACGACAAGCGGTGCTCTACCAGACAAGATCGCCCAGATTCTCGGTGAGCCTGTCGTTGATGCCGCCGTTGACTGTGTGGGCTTTGAGGCTCGTGGTCACGGTTCAGGTGCATCAGAGGCTCCCGCTACCGTGCTTAACGATGTCATGACTATCACGCAGGTCTCCGGAAAAGTTGGTATTCCTGGACTGTATGTGACTGGCGATCCGGGTGCCATCGACGAGAATGCCAGGGTTGGTCAGCTCGGCGTTCAAATCGGTCTAGGCTGGGCCAAGTCCCTTACCTTCACAACCGGTCAGTGTCCAGTCATGCGCTACAATCGTCAGTTGATGATGGCGATCCTGAATGACAGGGTACAGATCGCTAAAGCGGTCAACGCTACCGTCATTTCTCTGGATGAAGCCCCCAAGGGCTACCGGGACTTCGACAAGGGTGCCGCCAGGAAGTACATCCTCAATCCAAATGGGATGATTAAAGCCTGAGCTGTAACGTAGTACTGCCACACGTCAAGAAGAGGTCACGAGCGTTGTTCGTGACCTCTTCTTGACGTGTGGGAGTCCTACGGTATGGTACCTTTTTCGCATTACTCCACAGCTCATGTATATCTTACTATGATACTTCGTTGAAAACTAATGGAGCGCACCAGGCTCCTATAAAACTTTGATAAGTGAACTTGTCTATGAAATAGAACTAAGAGAGAAGAATGATTACTAGCGCAAAGCCCATACCTTCTACATCGTCTCCGTCGGCAGAGCAGCAACCTCACTCACAAAGCTTGGTGCAGCGCATTCACTATAGAATGGGGATGCTTTTGGAAGATGGGAAGCAGAAAAATACGATTGCGGTGCTTGATGGTGTGCGTGCAATTGCCTGTTTGTGTGTCCTGGTCTTTCATCTCAACTTCTTTGCACGTGAAACAAAAGTCTGGTATCCCATACATGATTTAGGGTCAGTGGTCGGCTCGATTGCTCTTGCAGGGCAGTCGGGAGTAACGCTCTTCTTTGTGCTTTCTGGCTTTCTGCTCTTTATGCCCTATGCGAAATCACTCTTGTTTCATACAGCGTGGCCCTCGGCGCGTCTCTTCTATCTGCGTCGAGCCTTTCGTATCATTCCTGCATACTATGTGACGCTGTTCCTGATGATCGTGCTCTTCCACCAGGAATACCTGAAGCCGCAGCACTGGAAAGAGGTGGGATTGTTCCTGACTTTCTTCATGGATGCGCCAGCAACATTTCAAAAGATCGATGGTCCGTTCTGGACTCTTGCGGTCGAGGCGCAGTTTTACATGCTGCTACCCCTGCTTGCCTTGGGCATCAGCCTGATTGTGCGACACAGCAGTAGAGTGTGGCGCACACTATCAGTCTCAGTGTGCCTGCTAGGTGTGGTTGCATGGGGGCTGCTCTCGCGCTACTGGGGACATTATTTGGCGTGGAATCCAACACACTCAATTCTCTCGTTACCCCGCTCGTTCATTGACATGGCCCTACCTTTTGTTTATGGCACTAACGGAAAGTACCTCGAAGACTTCGCTATCGGCATGCTCATCAGTTGCGCCTATATCTACGCGCAAAACATGCCTTTGGATAACAAGTGGAATCGGTTCATGCGTGATGTCAGCCCGACGCTGTTTGGCGTGGGTCTGCTCGACCTCTTTGTCATGGCCCTGTGGCACTTCAACATCTGGTACTACCACTATGCCCTACACTTCCTCGACCCGCTCCTCAACTACTACGATGAGTACAACGAGATATGCCTTGCCGTTGGCTTTGGCCTTTGTGTCCTTGCAATCCTATTCGGTCACTCATTGCTTAAGCGTCCCTTCGAGTGGTCGCCGCTGCGCTGGATAGGCTTGATTTCTTATAGCCTTTATATGTGGCATGTGCCGCTGATAGGGTTCTTCAGCTATGGCCTCATTGCACACCTACAAGGCTGGCGGCGCATTGCGGAGTATAGTCTCTTCTGGGCTTGGGCACTCTTGGTCATCATTCCAATCTCGCTGCTGTCCTATGTCCTGGTTGAGAAGCCATTCATACGACTGGGTGAGAAACTGCGACGCGCACCGGAGAAGCGGAAACAGAAGCTTAGACAGCCTGTACGACCTGTTTCACCTGTAGAAGTGGACAAGGTAGCAGTAGGCAAGTAGAATCTGTTCCCAAAAGGAGTTATAGAGAAGAGGGATGATGAGCAATCTGCCAAGCTTGTCCTAGTCTCTAGGCTACTTCTTTATTCTATGGTATAGTATAGAAAAATGCGTAGCGGGAGAGTGTGGGTGCAGTATCAAGACCTTAGCTATCGTATTCATGCGCGCCAGTCCATGTTCACGCGCTCTATTTCCGATGAGTGCGTAGAGCATATCTTAAGCAATGGTGAAGCGATAGAGGACTATCCTAACGCGTTCCCGTTTCCAGCTAAGTTGTTGCAAGGCTGGTATAACGGGCGCTCTATTCATGTGGTAGCCGCAGAAAATAGTAGTAAGCAGCAAGTTATCGTGATAACAGCATATGAGCCAACCCTCGATAAGTGGGAACCAGATATGAAGACCAGGAGGAAACACTCATGAAGTGTGTTATCTGCCAATATGGGGAAACTGAACCAGGAATCACAACGGTCGTGCTTAGCAGAGATGAGACGACCATTGTGATTCGTGATGTCCCTGCCCAGATTTGCACGACCTGTGGCGAGGAATATGTAGATGCAGTAACGGGTAAACGGCTTTCTCAGATTGCAGAAAAAGCCGTGAATGAAGGCGTACAGGTGGATGTACGACGCTATAAGGCCGCATAGATCACGCGAGCATAACCGATAGAAGCTCTAGACATGATAGAAAGTCTTCTTGTCCAGGGCCTTCTTAGGTTCCATAAGCCTCAGAATTTCAACCTGCTTATTTCCATGATCTCTTTATACTGAATAAAAGGATATGTTTGCCTTCTGTCAGAAAGAGAGATCACTATGACTTGTTTGAGGTGGTTGTTCGGGAATGTTGCGGTAGAGCGAGACGGGGCAACGTATAGAGATCCCAGGCTTTTTTTATTGTGAAAGGATTTGTTCCTCAGTTAGAACTATTACAGCATACAGCGTTGTTCGTGACGCATGGTGGAATAAACAGTGTGAGTGAGGCCCTGTACTATGGTGTTCCTCTCGTAGTCATCCCGCATTCCGCCGATCAGAACCTGGTTGGGCAACGCATTGACATTATTTCTCGTTATTCCCCTTCAGATACAAGATTACCTCGCTGCACTTGACTTTGACTCCATCCGACTCCTCGTGCCTGATTGTCACAACATCTTCGGCTAGCTCGTCTTCACCAATGATGATGGCGTACTCGGCGTGACTAGAGTTGGCGCGCTTCATCTGCGCTTTGAAACTGCGATCACCGTAGCTCATCTCGGCCTTGATGCCTGCATGTCGCAGGTCCGCGACGAGTTGGACGGTAGCGTTCTTGAGTTCGGCTGTCTTGCCGAGGTAGGCGACAAAGACCTGAGTCGGTGGCTCTGCTGGCGGTGTAATGTTCTGTCGCTTGAGTTCAAGAATGATGCGCTCCATTCCCATGCCGAAGCCGATACCAGGAGTGTATTCGCCGCCGAGGATTTCAGCGAGACCATCGTAGCGTCCGCCGCCGTTAAGGGCAAGGTTATCAAGCTCACTGGTGAACTCGAAGACGGTGCGTGTATAGTAATCGAGTCCACGCACAAGCAGTGGGTCAATGCCATAGGGGACGCGGTACATGCCGAGGTAGCGCTTAACCGCCTCAAAATGCTCGCGGCAGGCTTCATCAAGATAATCAATGATTTTGGGCGCATTAGCGATTTTCTGCTGATCCTGTGGCTCTTTACAGTCGAGCAGGCGCAACGGGTTCTTGTCGAAGCGCACCCTACAGTTATCACAGCAGGTATCGAGCAGAGGAAGATAGTATTCCTGTAATACCTGGATATATTCTGGGCGGCAGTTCTGATCGCCGATGCTGTTGATGTTGACGCGAATGTGCTTGAGCCCAAGCCGGGTGTAGACCTGGTAGAGCAGGCCGATCATCTCCGCATCAACGGCTGGGTCGTTTTCGCCAAGGGCCTCGCAACCGAACTGGTGATGCTCACGATAACGACCTCCCTGTGGCCTTTCGTGACGGAACATGGGCGCACTCATATAGTAGAGTTTGACGGGCAACTGCTGCTTGAACATGCCATGTTCCAGGTAGGCACGCACGACACCCGCGGTTCCCTCTGGTCGCATAGTGATATTGAGACTGTTGCCCTCTTTATCGGCGCGGTCGTCGAAGCTATACATCTCTTTATCGACAACATCGGTACCCTCACCTACCGTCTTACGAAAGACGGAGGTTTCTTCTAGCAGAGGCGTCTCGATGCGTCGATAGCCGTAGAGGCGACATACCTCTGCTGCCGTCTCTTCGATGAAACGCCAGTAGGGTTGTTCATCGGGCAGAATATCTTTGAAGCCTTGCAAGGCTCGGTACTGTTCAGGCATAGTAATACTTCTCCTCCACATTTCATGGGTGCGAGGCTATTATAACAGACGAATGCAGTGCTATACAATCCAGCGTCCCATGAGGAATTGTAGGAGCATGAAGGTCAGCACGCTCACGGAGATGGTGAGATAGTACAGGTTGAACGATGATTTCTTGCCCATTGCTGCCAGGACGATGAAGGCGGGGAACAACTCGATCACGAGGCGCGAGAGCGATTGCAGCGGGAATTCACCGGCAGAGGGGAAGAGCATCAGGAAGAGATAGAATGCGACTCCATACAGTCCATACACGATGCGGTCCCGACTGAACTTCCAGGGACCGACGAAGCAGAGTACCAGGATGAGCAGCATGAAGAGGCCCATAGTCAGGTCGATCAGGTTGTGCATAGAGTCAAAGGTAAGTGCATGATGCGCCCTGATAATGGTGATCGCGTCATCATAGCCCTGCCAGGGAAGTGAAAGATGGCGTCCCCAGATGACCTGCGCATGCGAAAATGCGAGAGAATCGTGAAATTTGTAATAGCAGTAGAGCGAGAAGAGGCCAAGACCCGCAGGGATGAGGAGCCCACCCACGACACCAAACCGTATTTTTTTGAGCTGAAATTCATGCTGCCGTAGATACTCATAGCAAAAGGGAATGAGCAGAAAGACGCCTGCAGAACGTGTCAGGCTTGCCAGGAAGCCACAGAGTCCAGCCAGCCACCAATGCCCACGCCGCATAGAATAGAAGCTGAAGATGGCAAGGAAAAGGAAGAGCGCCTCGTTGTAGGCTGCTGAAAGGAAGAAGGCGGTGGGGAACAGCGCCAGGTACAGGACAGTGCGATACGCTTGTGCCTGGTTGGTGTCCTCTTGCACGAGGCGGTAGAGCACCGTAAACAGACCCAAGGAGGCGAGATTTGAGATAATAAGTCCCGCATAGTAAGGATTGTGTACAACGAATTTCAGGCCAGCTTCAAGAAGTGGATAGAGCGGAAAGAAGGCGGTACGCCATGCTCCATCATAACCGCCAGTTGCAATTGATGTAAACTGGCTTGTATCCCAGTGATTCCACTCCTGCACAATGTCGTGGAAATTTAGCGCTTGCGCCGAGAAGTTTCCCAGGAAGAACAGATTTACAAGATAGGTCAGGAAGAGAAACGCGATGTGTGTCGCTAGATAGATGGGAAAGATGCTCTGGAACGCTGTGAGCCATCTTCGCCAATTGCTATGTACCTGGACTTGCTCTTCAGGTTGCTTTTCATGGGTGATATCGGTGGCTGCTTCAAGTGTGTAACAATCAGTGATAAGCGGTGTGTCTTGAGCTACTTCTAATGGTGACGCTGCCGATGTGGCAATTGTGTTGCTTCGAGAATTATTGGTAGATGATTGCATAGATATTCCTCTTTACTATATCCTTTCCCTACTCTACATAACCGCTGCATACTACAGGACCCAGTGACCAGTTAAAAACTGGGTGAGCAAGAAAAAGAGCAGCGCACCTGAGATAACGAGATAGTTCATGTTGAACATGCGGTATTTGCCCAAGGTCGCCAGGATGATGAAAGCTGGGAATAGCTCCAACAGGTAGCGAGAGATTGATTGCAGCGGGAAGAGTCCCGTCCCGCCGACTGGAAAGATTTGTAGAAACAGGTAGAGCACTCCCGCATAGATACCATATGACCAGAGTTTGCGCGAAAATTTCCACGGTCCGACAAAGGTAAGCACAATCAATACAAACATCATCAGGTCCGGCACAAGGTCGAGCAGATTGCGTATGGCCTGAAAGCCAATGATGCCCCCGCTCTCGCTAATGGCTTTCATTGAACCAAGAATGCCGTACCATGGTGGCTCAAAGAGATGATTCCAGTGGGCCTGTGCATGCGAGAATGCGAGAAAATCATGAAACTTGTAATAGCAGTAGAGCGAGAAGACACCGATACCCGCCGCGATCAGTCCACCAGCAACCGCGTCAAACCGTATTTTCTTTATAGTAAACTCGTGTTGACGGAGATATTCATAGCAGAAAGGCAAGAGCAAGAATATTCCTGCTGAGCGGGTCAAGCTGGCGAAAAATCCGCAGAGTCCAGCTAACCACCAGTGACCATGACGCATATTGTAGAAGCTGAATAATGTGAGGCAGAGAAAGAGTGCTTCGTTATAGCCTGCGGCGAGAAAGAAGGCCGTGGGGAAGAGAGACAGGTAGAGGACCGTGCGCCAGGCGCGCTCCTCATCGAAATCTTCTCGCACAAGCTGATAAAGGACGACGAGCAGAAAGAAGCCCGCGATATCGGAAATGATCAGTCCGGCCACAAGAGGATTATGTGTGATATACATGAGGCCCCGTTCGAGCAGAGGATAGAGCGGGAAAAAGGCGGTATGATATGCCTCCTGATAGCCGAACCTGGCGATCACCATGTAGTGTCCAGTGTCCCAGTGATGCCATGCCTCTGGCAAATTTCGTAGAGGAATCCATGAACCATCGAAGTCTCTGTGCGTAAATAGATATGAGAGGCATGTCGTAAGGAAAAACCCGATGTGGACAGCGATGTATACTGGAAGTATACTCATGAGTGCAGGCAACCACTTCTGCCGAAACGTCGGCGTTGTCGATGCACTTTCAGAAGAAGGAGTATGGGTTATCTCAGCAACGTGCTGAGCTTCAGGGGCATGAGAAGCGGGTTGTGCATCGTTGGGCTGTGATGATGTAGGTTGTCTATCCAGGGTATCCATCATTACTCCTACTGCATAGGGTGCTGCCGGGCTTTTCCTACTATAAAACGTTCTCATGAAAGAGGGGTAACAAATAGCGTTGTACTCCTATATACGTTACAGACATCATGAAATGCACGTTCTATTTTTCACATGTGATTGTCCCTATTGGGCAGATACGTCAAAGGATGTTGCTATTATTGGCAGCGTGTAGTCTTGTATCTTGAAATGCGTCTTTGGGCCTTTGCGAGACTACCACAGGATAACAAAGGAATTTCGGCTATGTCAACCGATGAGCCAAGCGTGTCTTCTACGCGTGTTGCAACGGGAGTTCATGAGCAGCCAGAAAAGTCAGGGGAGCAAGGGCAGCAAAGACAGGCGAAAGAGCGCGAGATGAAGATTGCGTATAGCCTCTCGGTGGTTATGCCCGCTCATAACGAAGAGGTGGCGATCAGGGAAACGATACGTTCGGCGGTCGATGCCGTGTCTATGTGGACACAAGACTTTGAAGTCATCGTGGTCAATGATGGCAGCAAAGATCGGACGCGTGCGATTTTAGAAGAAATTGCCGCGACAGAGCTACATATACGTGTGATAAATCACGAGGTGAACAAGGGGTACGGTGCCGCGCTTGTCAGCGGATTTGAGGCCGCTACTAAAGACCTTATCTTCTTCATGGACTCCGATGGGCAGTTCGACATCTGCGACCTGGAACGCTTTTTTCCATTAATTGAGAAATACGATGCGGTACTTGGCTACCGCATTGATCGCCAGGATACATGGCTGCGTAAGCTCAACGCATGGGGCTGGAAGATGCTGGTGCGCCTCGTTTTTAAGCTGCGCGTGCGCGATGTTGATTGTGCCTTCAAGCTCTATAAAGCACAGTTCTTTCATGAGCACCATTTAGAGACGCGTGGTGCGATGATTAACACAGAGATACTCTACAAGTTCACGCGTGCAGGACATACTTATACAGAGGTAGGTGTACATCATCTTCCCCGCAGGGGTGGACGCGCTACAGGTGCCAAACCAGCAGTCATCGCCCGAGCCTTTCGCGAGATGTTCGTGTATGCTCGCAAATGGCATAGCGACGAGCAGGAGAAGTAGCATATGAGAAAACGGTACTGCTATCATACCACATTCTCCTCATCGGGGAGAATGTGGTATGATAGCAGTACCGTTTTCTCATATTCAGGAGCCTATAATGCCCATCGATTTCGCAGAGCTTTACAGTAAGCTGCTCAAGGACGTTTTCACAGAGCAGGCACGACAACAGTTGGAACAAGGTGCGGATGGCTTTACCTGCGCCGATGCCTACGCGGAGCAAGGCAAGCCTGAGTTCGCGCTAGCTTACCTGCTTCTGATCAATCTCTCCGATGATGTGAAACGTGACATTTTGGCCCGCTCCTACGAACGTCGGGCCGAACTCTCTGAAGAGAAAGCTGATGCCTTTGATAGACAATTCCATCGGCCATTCCCGCTCATTAAGTTAGAGGCGCAGAAGGATCGCACTGCTGCTCAGCAGATACGCCAGGGGAAACGTGTACGGCGCGAGGCGAAGCCACTGCGCGTGAATTAACGTTGGTAGGGGGGTGATAAGATAAATCGGGCCGATGGGGTGATGGAGCACACGTGAAATATTGGCAAGGTTGCCCCGTCACCTGCGGGCGCGATAAATCGGGCCCCTACATTTGACGAGGCAGAAAAATGTGATATACGTCACATCTTCTCGCAACCGCTTTATGATATGATCGCAACGGGCGTCTAAATCTCTATTGATATGAATACTATATAAACATTTTCTTTTTTGGGGTGTAATGATGCGGTACTGTCTCAATCCCAAAAATCCGCATAAAAATGTGGGTCTATCTACCAATTCTCCTGATTCGAGCGTGTTGCCGAGGGACGATGCATCTCCACCGCAGGTGATGTGCCGATGGTGTAAGTATCTTCTTGAGGATGCTGTACTCGATGATTGTCGCGTGATCCGTTGGCTCGGCTCGGGAACCTTCGGTGATGTATATGAAGCGGAGCAATTACCCCCTTTGCGGCGGCGCGTTGCACTCAAAGTCATGTCCAATGAGCATGTGACAGATGGCAATGCTATTGAATTGTTCGAGCGCGAGGTAAGCGCAATCGCGGCCCTGGATCATCCAAACATTATGCCCGTGCTGCGGGTAGGTACTATAGTTGACGGTCCTCCCTATCTGGTGATGAAGTATGCAGCTCACGGCTCACTACAAGCTTACTGCTCTCTGCCGATATTATCATCATTATCCCGTTCTCTAGCCAAGATAACAACTATCCCGCCGATGGAATTGGTGCAAGAGTCTCAAAAAGAGCAAAATGGAGTAGAGGTTCTTACTACTCAAGAGACTATCGTCACAGACGAGTCACCTCAACAAGAAGCAGTTGTTGCTTCTTTCATCGCTGAACAAGAAACAGTGGGAGGTGAAGATAGTGTTGAAGCCGAAGCTGTTTCCGCAAAAGAGGATACGTGTGATGAAGGTGACGAACAGGAAGAGAGCTTAGAGACAAGGGAGATTTCCTCGGATGGGCCGCAACTACTCACACCACAACAACTTTTGCCTTATCTTGAGGAGGCCGCGAGCGCTCTGCAATATGCACACGATCATGGCATTATTCACCTGGATGTGAAGCCCGCAAACCTGCTGCTCGACGCGCAAGATCGCCTTTTGCTCACGGATTTTGGCGTCTCCACACTGCTAGAAGGATACACCCATGCCTCGCTGCGCGGCTACGTGGGAACGCCGCTCTACACCGCGCCGGAGCAGTGGTTAGAACAGCCTCGCGCCGCCAGCGACCAGTATGCTCTTGCTGTTACCTGTTACCAGTTGTTAACGGGTCGCCCTCCTTTCATAGGGACTTTCTACTCCATCATGCATGGGCACATCAAGCTGCCACCACCGCCACTGCACGAGTTCCAAGCATTTATCCCTACTGAGATCGAGGCAGTAATTTTGCATGCTCTGGCAAAAGAACCGTTGGAACGCTACAACGATGTGCAGAGCTTCGCACAAGCCTATCGAGCCGCTTTAGAGCGGAGCGCGAGTGCGCAGACAGATGTAGAGGGCATGCACTCTACTACCGCGCTGGCGGCACAGGCTGTCGAAAACGATCTCAACGCGCCGCCCGCGGATATGACGGACCTTGAGACGCACGATATGAAGGTGGTACCTTCGCACGAGACAGACGATGGGAGTACTGCCGAGGAACAACAGAAGTCGCATGATATTGAGGCGCACACTATGTCCCGAACGGTTGCGACGGTAGAACCTGCCGCGATCAGGACTGCTGAGCGCGAACTGAGAGGGTCAAAGATACAGCCTCGTAGGAGTAGATGGTCTTTCCTGGCAACGTTGCTGATACTGGCGTTACTTTTCTCAGCGGTTGGCACTTACGGAGCCTTACGTGCCTTCGATCCATGCCTGTTAAAGATATGCCCCGCTTTGACACTCAACACCGAAGATATACTTTTTTTGAATGACGGCACACAAAACATATTCATTCGTAACACTGGAACTGCAGATATGCACTGGAAGGCGTCTTTACAGAAAGATGTGCCATGGCTAAGCCTTTCCGCCCAGGCGGGAACGCTACAACCTGGGAAGGTTGCCACGCTTACAGTGAAGAGTCGGTCAGCAGGTCAGGATGCTGGCCCGCATACAGATGAAGTGCTTATAGCAGGCCAGGACATATCGACCCAATATGTCTCTGTTAGGATGGATGTAAAGACTGGATTGGACGCTGTTGAAGTTAAAAAGAATGGCGCGGACTTTTCGCTTTCTCAAGGACAACTACAACCACCTTCACAGAGCATCACAATTACTAATAAGAGCGGGCAGGCGCTCGAATGGGCGATGACGTATAGCGAGAACAACTGGCTTGTCGTAACACCCGATCATGGCACACTTAAAAGCGGCTCGTCCACGACGCTAACGATCACGGTGAATGGGCAGGCTCTCTCGCCCAATGCATATATTGCGACGATCACGATTGGTGGCAAACTGGATAGTATGAGTAAACCTCAGTTTCTCGGCTCCTTTGATGTACACCTGAACGTCGCGTCATCCCCTGTTACGACGCCGCCGACCTCGTCTGTCACATCTACAGCAACGACACAGACATTTCAATTCCCGCCCTATACGGCTCAATCGGCTCCCTCAACAAACGCTCCGACAACGCTTCGTTCGGGGCATGGAATGGTGTGGGACGATCACGATAACCAGCTGCTTGTCTTCGGTGGCGTGGATGATTCAGGAAACTTGCTCAACGACCTGTGGTCCTACGACACGGGAAAGGGCAACTGGAAGCAACTGAATGCATCGACTGCGGTGACGGGTAACGATTGTGGCAGCGTTCCCGTGCCGCGTATGAATGCCGCGATGGTGTGGGATGGCGTCGATCAACAGGTATTGCTCTATGGCGGCGTGGGTGCCAACAATCAGTATCTTGGCGATCTATGGTCGTACTCACCGAGTACAGGAAATTGGACTGCTCTACAATGCACTGGTAGTGGACCAGGAGCACGATCTAGCAACGCTCTATGGACTGGACAGCAAATGTTGCTCATCGGCGGCATCAACAAGGGAGGTCTCCTGGCGGACTTCTGGTCGTACACACCGAATAACGGCTGGCAGAAGATATACACAGCGACTCCGATGGGACCACGTGCATATCAGGCGATGGCATGGGACACACAAGACAATCGTCTCTACGTGTTTGGCGGGTTGGACGCGACGGGATTGCAGCGCAACGATTTCTGGTCTTATACGAACAGCGACGGCTGGCTTCAGTTGAATGCACTTAGCAACGCTCCGACGACTCCACCTGCTCGCCAGCAGGCAATGACGACCTGGGACAGTACGCATAAGATGTTGCTCTTGACGGGAGGCTGGCAAGATGGGCAAGGTGTTCCTTATCATGCTCAATGGGCCTATGATCCTGGGCAAAATGCCTGGGACCTGTTCACGCCATTGGATAGCAACAACAATGCTATTATCCCTGGTCGTACCGACTCCGCAATGGTGTGGGATGCCACGCACAAACGAGCCTTCATCTATGGTGGAGCGGGCAAGGACAAGACGCACAGCAGTTTGAACGATCTGTGGGTTGTGTTGTAAGGACGCGATTGTGAGAGAGGGTGAGTGAGCAGGGCGAGGACAAGCCGTCGTCCCTACTAGACCGCGCCGCCTTGCGGCAAGATCGTCTATAGTAGGGACGACGGCTTGTCCTCGCCCTGCTCGGTAGCTTACAGGATGTATCTGTAGAGTTCCTGCTTGCCATTTGCAACACTAAGCAGCCAGAGGGCTGCGCCGCTCTGTCGTGTAGTTGGCGTCACCATGAGCAGCGTGCCAGGGGCTAGCGTCTTTGTTATAGTGCTCCACTTGTCGCTCGTAGGGTCATAGCGTTGAATATCTGTAGCATCACCAAAGACTACATGCTGATTAATGGTGACTTGTGCTCCCTGTTTTACCTGTCCCTGTTTTCCGGGAATAGTTGTACCTGAAGGCACTACTGTACCTCTCGTGACTGTAGGGTGTCCAATCGGTCCACTGATCGAAGAGCTAGAGGCGATGTAGACATGCGCATCCGCGCTTACAAACCAGCTCTGTACAAGGGCTGCTCCTGACGGTGCCTTGACATCGTGCCACGTTGCCCCGCCATCCATGCTCATATGCAGAAGGAAATTTATACCTTGACGTATAGGGGGAACGGGGTCGGTTCCCGTCATATCCGATTGTGGCACTGTAGGCCGTACAAGAGGCATTATGCCCATTGAGCCGCCTACATAGATAGCTTCGGGTTTTCCACTGGCAACTTGTAGCTTGCTTCCATAGCTTAATCCGCTGAGCAAGCGTGTCCAGTTCCCACCGCCATTAGTTGTTTTATAGAGCGAGAGATTGCCATAAATGTCGTCTGTAGCGATTCTGGGTATTGGCTTGACCGGAGGGCGAACAGGTCCCCATGACGTTCCGACAAGCTCATAAATTGTTTGTGGATCAGAGGGCAAGACGACATAGTCACGGGTCCCTTGCAGTGTCGTATCAACGTAGTTGTCTATAATTGACCAGGTATGTCCACCATCATTGCTCTCTACGAGACGCGATGCGGAAAGCGCGACAGCTACCACAGGATCACCAGTTTTATCGACAGGGGGTGAAACTGGTGACGGTATCCACTGTATACCGAACAGGCGGTTTTCTACCAGGCTGACCTGTTGCACGGACCACTGCACAGGTACTCGTGTATTTGAAGTGCTGAGCGTTGGAAGAATCTCTGTCCACGTCTGGCCCCCATTGGTGCTGTGTTTAAGAATACTGGGAACTTGCCCGTTGCTCGCGGTATAGTCTGCCAGACTGACGACATAAAGATTGTTGCTGTCTGTGGGACTGATGGCTAACTGGCAGGTTCCGTGCAGAGCTACCTTGACCTCTTGCCAATGCGAGCCGTTATCTGTACTGCGCAGCAAAGTGTAGTTGGGGGTAGCCATTCCTGGGCCAGATGGAGTGATAGCAGAGGATTGAGCATGAAGCGCACATGCGTAGAGGACGGATGGATTGCTCTGTGATGCCATCAATGACGAGACGATGTAACCATCCAGCACGCGCTCCCATCGACCCGATAGGGGTGCGGATGTTGCGCCATGACGTGCACGCCAAAAAGCAAACACCGCTGCGCTCGTCCCGACAAGCAGTGCAACCACCAGGATAGCTCCAATGTTAGCGAGCCGCGATACACTCCTTGCTCGCGCAGATGATGTTGTTTGTGTGTCTAATTTGTCTTGCGTCTTCATGAGGAACTCCCTCCGACACTAGTCGATGTTATCACACTCAGCGCACTAAACTACTCATAGAGAAGACGCAAAAGCGATTATGAAAGTTCCCTCCCACATTGACACAATGCATCACTTAGTCATATTATGGGCAGGATGGTCCGATAGTGCTACTTGTATACATCCTATACAGGTCATGTTACGCTCACGTTAGTTAGTAAACAAGGATTCCATTATGTCGCATATGCAAGATGGCAATAGTAGACTCCCTAACGGGGAAGACGAAGACGACCTGGAAAAGCTCCTCTCGGATGGTATCACTTTGGATGAGAACACAGAGGCGATAATAGCTCGTACAACATCCAGCACATCTTCTACCGAAGAAGACGATGATGATGCTCCTTTGAGTAGTGACGTTCAAGGGGCACTGGGACTCTTTGCGGAGGCGGCGCAAGATATGGCAACCGCGTCGGTCGAGCTGAGTCTAGGACGACACTTTGCCTGTGCGGATTTCTGCAATCAAGCGGTCGAAAAGGCCGCGCAGTCTGTCAGCCTGCTGCGTTTTGGGCGTCGTTCGGTATATAACCATGACTTGCGAGCATTAGGGGCTACTGTTGGTGCTCCACCTGGTATTCAGGATCAGATGGCGATTTTGACACTGTTCCATCCTGAAACCTTCTATATGAATACGCCACCCGAAGAGGCAGACGAGGTTATCAACGCGGAACAGGCCAGTAGCTACGTACAAAACGCTCGTACAGTATTGCGTTGGGCAAGAGACATCGTGTTGCGCCCGTAACACATATTTTATGTATGGGCGTAATTTCTTGCGCCCTTGTAACGGTCTATGATTATACGTTGGAGGGATATTCATGACACAACAGATCACACGTTCAGCGTTGGATGAGGCGGTAAAAAAATCACCGCGTAAGTGGGTCTATCTATTTAGCGAAGGTAATGCCAAGATGCGCGAACTGCTGGGTGGCAAAGGCGCGGGCGTTTCCGAGATGACGAATGCGGGACTTCCTGTCCCCCCCGGCTTCACCATCACCACCGAAGCCTGTAACGCCTACTACGACGCCAACAAGCATTTCCCGCAAGGCATGTGGGAGCAGGCTATAGCGGCCCTCAAGATCGTCGAGCAGCAGACGGGCAAGGGCTTTGGAAATAAAGAAAATCCTCTGCTCGTCTCTGTCCGCTCTGGTGCCAAGTTTTCTATGCCTGGCATGATGGATACCGTGCTTAACCTCGGTATCAACGACGAGACGGTACAGGGGCTTGTTGCACTTACAGGCGATAAGCGTTTCGCCTACGACGCCTATCGTCGCTTCATTCAGATGTTCAGCAAGATTGTGCTTGACACCGACCCACACGACTTCGAGCGCGTCCTTGAGAAGTATAAGGAACAGGCCAATGTAAAGAGCGATGCTGAGATACCCGCCGACGCCCTCAAGAGACTCGTCGGTGAGTTCAAGCAGATTGCTGAAAAGCAATCGGGGGAGCCGTTCCCCACCGATGTTTACAAACAGTTGGAGAAGGCTATCGAGGCTGTCTTCTCTTCATGGAACAACAAGCGTGCCATCGATTATCGCAACTTCAACAAGATCGAGCATACGCTTGGTACTGCCGTGAATGTGCAGAGCATGGTCTTCGGCAACATGGGCAGTGATAGTGGTACGGGCGTTGCCTTCACCCGCGACCCCAGCACAGGCGAGAAGCAGCTTTACGGCGAGTATCTTCTTAATGCACAGGGTGAGGATGTGGTGGCTGGCATCCGCACTCCCTCAAAAATCAGCAAATTACAGCAGGACCTGCCGCATGTCTACCAGGAATTCCAGGAAATCGCCCAGCGTCTTGAAGGACACTACAAAGACATGCAGGACTTGGAGTTCACGGTCGAGAAGGGGCACCTCTACATGCTCCAGACCCGCTCGGGCAAGCGCAATGCGGGAGCGGCCGTCAAGGTCGCTGTCGATATGGTCGAAGAGGGGCTCATCTCGCAGCAAGACGCGGTGAGGCGCGTCGAGCCGTCCCAGGTCTATCAGCTTTTGCTGCCGCGCTTTGATGATTCACAGAAGCTGCAGGCAGAAAAAGAGGGACGCTTGCTGGCGAAGGGCTTGAATGCCTCCCCTGGTGCCGCCTTTGGTAAGGCTATCTTCGATGCAGACCGTGCGGAGGAGCTTGGCAAGGCTGGAATGCCCGTTGTGCTAGTGCGTCCAGAGACGAGCCCTGATGATGTGCATGGTATGCTTGTCGCAAAGGGCATTTTGACCGCACGCGGTGGTGCCACAAGCCATGCGGCAGTGGTTGCACGCGGCCTTGGCCTCCCCTGCGTTGCAGGTTGTGAGGGCATTCGCGTTCACGAGGCAGAGCATCTCTTCCGCGTTGTCGGCTCCGATATCGTCATTAAGGAAGGCGATGATATCTCTATCGACGGTGCCACAGGAGAAGTCTTCGCAGGCATCATCAAGACGGTTGACGCCGACTTCGATAAAGAAGTCGATTTGAAGAAACTGCTTGGCTGGGCCGATGCGGAGCGCAAGCTTGGCGTATGGGCCAATGCCGACTATCCACGTGATGCGAAGCGTGCCATAACGTATGGTGCGGAGGGTATTGGTCTCTGCCGTACCGAACACATGTTTATGGAGCAGGAACGCCTCCCGATTGTGCAGAAGATGATTCTGGCGAAGACGGTGGAAGAGCGTCAGGCTGCCCTCGATCAATTGCTCCCCTTCCAGCGTGGTGACTTCAAAGGTATCTTTGAGTCCATGGTGGACCCCAAGACGGGCGAGGGCTATCCGGTTGTAATCCGCCTGATCGATCCACCGCTGCACGAGTTCCTGCCCTCATATGAGGAACTGCTCGTCGAGGTCACGCGCCTTGAGACAAAGGGTGACAATCCTAAGGAACTGGCCGAGAAGCGCGAACTGCTAGAGGCTGTCGGTTCGATGCGCGAGATGAACCCCATGCTTGGTCTGCGCGGCTGTCGCCTGGGTCTGCTCTTCCCGGAGATCAACGTCATGCAGACACGCGCCATCCTCGAAGCCGCACGCGAGCTGGCAAAGGAAGGCAAGAAGCTGCAACCCAAGATCATGATACCGCTCGTTGGACACGTCAACGAGTTGAAGGAGGTTCGTCGCCAGCTTGAAGCGGTTGCCCAGGAGATCGCGGGAGAGGTTGGTGGAGCTATCGAGTACAAGTTCGGTACGATGATCGAACTGCCACGCGCTGCTCTCACTGCTGATCAGATCGCCACGGTTGCCGATTTCTTCAGTTTCGGTACCAACGACCTGACGCAGACCACCTTTGGCTTTAGCCGAGACGATGCTGAGGGCAAGTTCCTGCTGCGCTATGTTGACGGCCTCGATGAACCAGGCTTGAAGCACAAGGTCAAAATTCTGCCCACCAACCCCTTCCAGACGCTCGACCGCGACGGTGTAGGCCAGCTTGTCCGTATGGCGGCAGAAAAAGGTCGTCAGACAAACCCACACCTCGAACTGGGCATCTGCGGTGAGCATGGTGGTGATCCCAATAGTATCGAGTTCTGCTACATGGTTGGGCTGGACTATGTGAGTTGCTCGCCTTTCCGCGTTCCCGTTGCTCGCCTCGCAGCAGCTCAGGCTGCTTTGACGAGCCAGGAGAGGGATCGATAAGGTTGGTTAATGTCTAGAACTGGTGAGGGAATGAAATGGCTCCATAACCGTCAAGTGAAGCGACCCACAAGGGGTCGCTTCACGCCACTCATTCTTCATGATCCAACGCTGCGGCCTACAAGGGGTCGCGGCGAACACTATATCTTCTCTATGAGATGGCAATCACGTTTTTAATGCCGTCGGCCTTGCCGAGCAGCAAGTTGGGTGCGGACTCTATCGGGTAGCGGCCCGTGATGAGAGAGCGTACTGCCTGGGGCCAATGCCGCGTAAATATGCCAAGGTCACGAATTGCGTTCTCGAAGGAGTCTTTACCTGCATTGACGGTCCCAAAGATGACCTGATTTTTTAGCACTGCGTCACGCATGAGGAGGTCCGTGTCTACCTCTATTGGTGCCTTGCGACCGGGTACGCCAGTAAACACGAAGACGGCGTTGGTGCCCAGGACCTTCATCACTTCAAAGGCAAGCTGTGAGGCACCGGCTGCTTCATAGACGAGGTCGATGTTGCCCAATTGCGCTGCAAGCTGATCGACCGTCGTGTTTTGATCGGAAATATATTTTGCTCCTATCGCCTCGGCTAGAGTCGCTTTAGGATTTGGTGCAGGTGAACGAGAGTAGATATAGGTCTCGAAGCCTGCTGTAATAAGCGCCATCGCTCCCAGGAGTCCGACAGGTCCAGCCCCTAAGACGACCGCTTTATGTCCCCTACCTCGCTCCTCTGCTGGCGCATTGGGGTTGATCCAGGGAAGGCGCTGCTGAATTTGCCATACCTGAGAGATGGCCTTTTCAGCGATGGTCAGTGGCTCAACCAGGACCGCTACGTCTCTGAGTTCGCGTGGAACAACATTCATGTACTGCTCATCGTCAACGACCATTTCCGTCATGAAGCCATGAGCCTCTTTGATGCCGCGCTCGGTGAAATCCCCTGTGAAGCAAAAGTCCTGGCGACCTGAGCGGCAGGCGCGGCATTCAGGATGTTGACAGGGACGACGCACCATCGTGACAACCAGATCGCCAAGCTTGATGTGTTGTACTCCTGAGCCGATCTCGATCACCTCGCCAAGCGACTCATGCCCAATAACCAGGTAATCGAAGCCTGCTGGTGGAGTGCCGTACTGAAAGGTGCAAATCTCCTTGTCGGTGCCGCAGACGCCGATCTCGAGCATTTTAAGTTTCACCTGTGTAGGTTGGGTGAGCTGAGGCTCTTCATGGTCGATGAGTTTGACCTCTTTAGTATCTGGAAATACAGCGATTGCTTTCATTTGTTCCATCTTTCTTAAGAAATATGTGTGTTATTCACTATTTGATTAGAGATGGTAGCGGGATATTTGTTCCATCTCTATCTTCATCAATACCTTCAACACTCCTCTTTCCGCAGCATACTCGAATGCCTTCACGCCGTCATCAAGTGTGTAGGTGGCGCTGATTAAAGGACGTACATCGACCATGTTTCGCTGTAGAGCACGTAGTGCAGGTGCGAAGGGACCACAGCGAGAACCCTGTATGCGGATTTCGTCGATCACAATCGGAGCTAGACTCAACGTACTCTGATCGGCGACGGTGCTTTTGAGGATGATAGTGCCCCGAGGTCGAACCATTCTCATTGCTAGTGCCAGGCCGTTGGCCGAACCAGTGCATTCTACTACGACATCAACCCGTCTGCCACTAACGACCCCAACCTGTTCAACATCTTTGAGAAGGTAGGTTGTGATGCCTCTACTCTCTACAAGGGCGAGTTTGTCCCGGTGTTTGCCTACCATGATGACTTCGCACCCGCTTAACGCGAGGACTTGAGCCGCTAGTTGGCCCATCTTGCCATCGCCCAGGATGATAACGCTGTCCGTTGGCTTAAGATGCACCTGCTCAAATATCTCGAAGTTAGCAGCGAGCGGCTCTACAAACACCACCTCTTCATCACTCACCGAGTCGGGAACGATGTGCAAATTCTCGATGGGCAATAGGGTATAGTCAGCAAATGCACCATCGCGGTTGACGATCCCAAGAGTTGTACGATTGGGACAATGAGTGAGCATACCTTGTTGACAATACACACAATTGGGACGATGACAGGCTGCGTTGATCTCGCCAACCACACGCTTCCCCTGGAGATGGTGATTTTGCTCCCGTGCCTGATCGCCGTGAATGTCTTCAATGACGCCCACAAATTCATGCCCCAGCACTCCCTTAAAATCCATGTAACCATGAGTAATCTCTAAGTCAGTATTGCAAATCCCCACCTGCAACATCCGTATCAATGCCTCACCCTCCGCCGGAACGGGCTGAGGATAATTTTGCTCTAATGTCAGCTTGATGCCGTTATATACCAGTGCTCGCATAAATACATACACCTCTTGCAAATAAAATCTCTATGCTTTTCTTGCACAGTATAGCATGTCTATAAGCCAGGTTTGTACTTCTTTTTGAAGGTGTTTCACGTGCCGATGCCAATTGCTATGCAGAGGAACTACGAAACACTCTCAACTTATAGATTGGGATTCACTACCGAATTGGTTGCAACCAGATACCGACAAGACTGATTGATGTGGTCTCTCTTGTAATCTGCTCCACACACCGTTATACTAGTGACCGATGTCATGTGACTGGTGAATACCTGCTCGTATTAGGAGATATTTTTATGTATGACGGGCCGAATCAACCACAGCAACCACCGCCGGGACAGCCACAACAGCCTCCTTACGGTCAACCACCGCCGGGACCTTCGACACAGTACAATCCCCAGCAATACGGACCACCACAACCACCATACGGACCACCACCATATGGCGCACCACCTGTTCCAGGCTACCCTCCTGGCTATGCAGTGCCACAGCAGCAGCAGAAGGGGTCACTGCGTTGGCTCTGGATCACGCTTGGTATAGTCGGTGGCATAGTTGTGCTTTCTTGCGCGGGATGTGCTATTGCTGGCGCGTTTGGCTTCAACATCCTGTCGCAGACCGTTGCTCCGGCGGTCACCGCACAAAGTTATTACCAGGCCATTCAAAATCAGGACTACACCAAGGCGTATAGCTACCTGGATAGTGGTAGCATTGCCGCTGGTAATCAGCAGGCGGCGACACAGGATGCCTACGCCAAAGTGGCACAAGTTGAGGATACAACGTTGGGCAAGGTCACGAAAGCCAGTGTGTCGAGTATTAATGTTGACAGCGCGAATACTAATGCGAGGATTACGATGACGGTCACGCGCAACGGGCAGCCCTACGATGTGCATCTTCAGGTAAAGAAGGTGAATGGCGATTGGAAGATCACTTCCTTCGATAAAATTTGAACTCTATAACAGTTGCTTAGATAGACCGAGAGAGACATGGACGACTACGATTTGATCGCGCCCTTTTATGATATCGAGCATGCACAGTTCAGCGAAGACCTGGACATGTACAGCAATTATGCTGAAGTGAGTGGTGGCTCTCTACTTGAACTTGCATGTGGCAGTGGGCGCGTTCTGCTGCCACTTGCTCGTGAGGGCTATGAAGTGACTGGCGTCGATACATCCAGGTCCATGTTAGCTCTTGCTCGCCAGGCCCTACAGGAGGCAGGAGTTGCTTCTCATTCTGAACTTGTGCAGCAGGATATGCGTACAATGCGTTTGGGATGCAAGTTTCGCATGGCATTTATTGCTCTTGGCTCATTTGCGCACATCACGTCTCGCAAGGAACAGCAGCAGGCCCTTGCTACGGTACATGCCCATCTGAGCACTGGTGGCCTCTTTATTCTCGATATTAGCAACGCGGATGCACGCTATATGGAGGATCTCGGCGGGCAAATACTCCATCAAGGGACATGGAGTCGCGATGATGGAAAGGTACTTACTCACTTTGTAAGTCCAGCCTCGTCTACAGACAGACATCTGCTGGAGCTAACTCACTTTTACGATCAGCACAGTCAGGGGGGAACAGTACAACGTACAACCGTTACCACTCATCTTTACCTGTTCGAGCGTGGCGAGATGGAGCTGTTGCTGGAACAAGCAGGTTTTATCATCAAGGATGTGTATGGCGACTATGATCTTGGTCCCTATCAGCTAGAAAGTCCACGCATGATAGTTGTCGCTGAAGCAACGTAGGGACCAATTATTCTAATGAAGGATTCCGATGTCACAGGTATCACGAGAACCACTACACGAATGGAAGCTTAGCCCGGAAGAGGCGATAGCTCTGCAACGCGAACTTACCAGGCGCATTATACGCGAAGATCAGTTGGACGAGGTGCACTATGTCGCGGGCGTCGATATGGCGATCAACGAGAACAATGGAATGGCCCGTGCCGCCGTTGTCCTGCTCACCTATCCCGACCTGGAACTTGTAGAGCGACATGTTTATGAGGAGCCAGTGCGTATGCCTTATGTTCCTGGTCTGCTCTCGTTTCGAGAGGCACCATGTGTGCTAGGTGCGTTTCATAAATTGCGCCAGGGCCCACAACTCGTGATGGTTGATGGAGCTGGCATCGCGCACCCGCGCCGTATTGGAATTGCCTCGCATCTCGGCCTCTGGCTAGACTTGCCCACCATCGGCTGCGCGAAATCAATCCTCAGCGGTCACTATAACAAGGCTGCCTTGGGCGAAGAGGCGGGAGCGTGGGTGCCGTTAATCGAGAAAGGCGAGACCATTGGTGCCGCTGTCCGCACGCGTACACGCGTCAATCCTATGGTTATCTCGCTAGGGCATCGTATCAGTCTGGAGACGAGCATCTCCTATGTGCTCAAATGCAGCCGAGGGTACCGCTTACCGGAGCCAACTCGCCTGGCAGATAAGCTCTCGAAGGATAACGAGTGGAGCGAGCCACAAGATGAAGAGCAGAAGACGTTGTGGCAGTAACGCACCATCCGGTGCGTTACTGCCACAACGTCTTCTGCTCTTCATCTACATTTTCTTTTCCCTATATACAGGGACCGTGAAGTAGAATGTCGTGCCCTTGTTAGGGATGGTATCGAATCCAATGGTTCCACCGTGCTGCTCTATAATGAGTTTGGCGATAGAGAGGCCGAGGCCGTAACCGCCCATCTTTGATTGTTGATTATGGTTCGACTGATAGAACCGCTCAAAGACGTGGTGTTGATCCTCGTAGGGAATGCCATAGCCCGTATCAGATACAGAAATCATCACAAAGTGTGCATCATAGCGACGAGCAGTAATGGTAACTGTCCCTTCTGGTGGAGTAAATTTGATTGCGTTAGAGACCAGGTTGTTGAGCACTTGTACAATGCGCTGTGGATCGGCAGAGAGCGAGGGCGAAGAGGTAGGAATGTCCTGGCAGAGAGCGACTCCCGCCTTTTGTGCCTGTGGTTGTAAACTACTGATGACCTGTCGCACCAACACACGAAACGAAACCTCTTGCTGCTTAATTTCAAATTGTCCCAGGTCAGATCGTGTCATGAAGAGGATGTCTTCAACTATCGAGACAAGCTGCTGTACACCCTCTTGCGTATAGCCAAGGTAGGTACTTTGCTCACTGCTTAATGCTCCCATGTGACCCTGTAAGAGCAGATCAATGAAGCCATGCACCGAGTTGAGCGGTGTACGTAGTTCATGTGATACCATCGAGACAAAATTGGAACGAACCTGGTTAGCGACCTTGAGAGCGGACACGTCACGCGTTGTGAAGACGACGTACTGAGCATCGTCAACCTCTACGGGAGTCACGCTGGCGGAAACCTCACAGAGATGTTCCGGCTTTGTTCCAAGAATCAAGTCTTCGTTAGGGAGTGGTTGCCTATGTTCTAGAACTCGTGCCAAGGGGCAGCTTGAAGTCCCACAAAGTTCCATACGGTTGAGGTTTTGGCAGCGCAGTACTTCGGCACAGCCATGTCCAATCGCGGTTTGCGCTGACCATCCAAGGGCAGCGGATGCCGCAGGATTCAGGTCGAGGACACGATAGTTGTGATCGAGTGCGATCATCGAGTCGGAGGTAGTGGCAATCATCGCTTCGAGATAGTGGCGCTTGTCCTTAGGTGGACTGTTGGGTGCAACGGAAGTTGTCTCTACAACGTCGAGCATAGTACGCTGTTGCTCTCCATGTATCTCATCCACCTGTGTCTGTTTTTGAACGTGCTTTCTCAACCGTTACCTCTATCTTCCAATGAACTTATAGCCCATGCCGCGTATGGAAAGAATGTGCTGTGGCTTGTAAGGGTTGATCTCGATCTTTACGCGCAGTCGCCGTATGTAGACATCGACGATGTTGCTGTTGTTCTCGTTATCGTTCCACACATCCGCCAGTAATTTGTCGCGGCTCACCACCTGACCTGGACTGCTCATCAAGACACGTAACACTTGCATCTCAGTGTGTGTGAGCGTCATTGGCTCTTTTTCACCAACTGCAACCTTCAAATCTGCTGGAAAAAGCTCAATGCGTCCGCCACGTAAACTCTGGTTGCCAACTCTGCTGTGGTTCTTAATGCGACGCATCACTGCATGCACACGAGCAACAAGCTCTTCATGGATATAGGGCTTGCAAATGTAGTCATCGGCTCCAATTTTGAACCCCTCTAGCTTTGACTCGATGGTGTCCTGGGCTGTCATGAAAATAAGAGGCGTGTCGTACCCGTCGGAACGTAGTTTTGCGGAAAACTCAAAGCCACTTTGATAGGGCATCTTTACATCGAGAAGCAGTAGATCAGGTTCACGTTTCTGAATCATCTGCAAGGCACCGCGAGGATTGTCCGCCGTCTCCACTTCATACCCTTCCTTATCCAGAACAAACTTCACCAGCATGTTCGCAAATGGATCATCGTCAACGACCAGGATGTACATAGTTTTCCCCTCTTCTTTATACATCTTAGGTTGCTATGCCTCTTTCTCAGTACATCTATAGAATATGCATGAGAATGGGCGTATTCTTCAATACAAGGACATCAAAAAAGGATGTCAAGGCTGTGCGAGGTACTGTGTCATCATATAGAAGCAGTCGTATATGCAGGGGGGATAACATATATATTTGATTCTACTCCTCGTTCATCGCTCTTGAATGTGTTATATACTTATGTATAGTACAAGCTGAGGTTCTGTTTTGTCAAGTATGTGACCGTACTGCACGCATCTTTTCCAGATAGATCATCAAAATGGCGACATCTGCCGGTGTGACACCTTCCACACGTGAAGCTTGTCCTACCGTGCGAGGCTGTGTGCGTATCAGCTTCTGTCTCGCCTCTGTACGTAGATGCTGCACATCCTGGTAGTCCAGTGATTCAGGAATACGCATCGCCTCAAGGCGCTGTGTGCGATGCACCATCTGTTCCTGTTTGCGCACATAGCTTTCGTACTTTACCTGTAGCTCGACCTCCTCCGCTGTCTGCTCTGAGAGCGTTGGAAGTATCAGTTCGCTCTGGTCATGCTGCTCATGTACATTCAGTTCATTGCGCTCTTCCATCACGCGCTGCGCCAACTGTGCCACCTGGTGGTAACGCACTTCTGGTCGGCGCAAAAGATTCCGTGCCGAGAGCATCTGCCCAAGTGGAGCGATGCCAACCTCATGAGCACAGGTCTCGACCATACGCGAAGAGGTAAACATGGTTGACTCTAGCTGTGACAGTGCTTGCTGAATGCTTTCGCGCTTCTGCAACACCTGACTGTAGCGGTACTCATCAATCAGTCCAAAGCGGTATGCAGGATCGCTCAGGCGTAGATCGGCACTATCGGGTCGCAGCAAGAGGCGATGTTCTGCACGCGATGTATGCAGGCGGTATGGCTCACTCAGGGGCCGCGTCACCAGATCGTCAATGAGCACGCCGATATAGGCTTCGTGGCGTCCGAGCACAAACGGCTCTTTCCCTCGCGCATGCAGGGCTGCATTGATGCCAGCCATGATGCCCTGGGCTGCTGCCTCCTCATAGCCGGATGTTCCATTGATCTGACCGGCCAGGAAGAGGCCAGCGACGGGCTTTGTTTCCATTGTCGTTAACAACTGCTCCGGCGGGACATAGTCATACTCGACGGCATACCCGACGCGCATCATCTCTGCATGCTCCAATGCGGGAATGCTTCGCAGCATAGCGATTTGCACATCTTCGGGCAGACTGGTATTCATTCCCTGTACGTAGACCTCGCCTGTACGCCATCCCTCCGGCTCCAGAAAGATTTGATGCGTGCTCTTGTCGGCGAAGCGCACGACCTTGTCCTCAATAGAGGGGCAATAGCGGGGGCCAATACCCTCGATAATGCCTGTATAGAGGGGAGAGCGATGCAGATTATCACGGATAACCTGGTGCGTTCTTTCCGTTGTGCGCACAAGGTAGCAAGGTAGTTGTGGTCGCCAGCCGTGCAGGTCTTCATCGACTGTGGGATAGATGGGATTGGGACGACTGCCAGGAAGCTGTACATCTTCGCGCGCCGAGACATCTTGTGAGAAGTAGAGCGGTGTACGGCTTCCTGGTTGTGGCTCCGTCTTACTGAAATCTATTGTACGCGCGTCGATGCGCGGTGGTGTACCCGTTTTAAAGCGACGCACCTCAAGGCCAAGTGCTCGTAGTGACTCAGAGATGCCGAGGGCTGGACCCTCGCCTGCTCTACCCCCTGGCTGCGTCTTCTCGCCGACGACCAGCCGTCCGTTAATGAATGTGCCCGTAGTCAGAATGACCGTACGCGCCTCGTACTGCCAGGCGTTGTTGGTAACGACTCCGGTAACGACGGTGCGTCCATCATTCCTGGTATGGCTCAAGAGGCGCGAAACATTGGCCTGCTTCACTTCCAGATTCGGCTGGCTCTCCAACACAAACTTCATGGCGAGACGATACGCCTGCTTGTCGCATTGGGCACGCAGGGCCTGTACAGCTGGACCCTTACTCGTATTGAGAAGACGAATTTGAATAAAGGTGCGATCCGTGTTGCGCCCGATCTCGCCACCGAGGGCATCGATCTCTTTCATGAGATGTCCCTTCGCGGGACCGCCCATAGATGGGTTACAGGGCATTAAGGCAACACTATCGAGATTCATCGTCAATAACAGTGTCTTTCGTCCCATGCGTGCGCTCGCCAGTGCTGCCTCGCATCCTGCGTGACCTGCACCTACAACGATGACTTCATATGTTCCCTTCATCAATGGGGAAGTGTTCTCGCTCTCGTTACTCATCTTGAGACCTTGTACCTGAAAGTTTCCTTTATGAATGGTTATTCACGTCTACATCAATCGTATTATGCCCCAGATGCGTTCACGCGTCAACATATGAAGTCCGCGTTAGTATTTTTGCTTCTTCACACGGTTTTCACATCATTGTATTGACGCTCGTTGTGGTTGCCAGTATGATAGGTGACGAGTGGGGAGGAGTGGAGAAGAGGAACATATTTGTAGTGGCTTGATGTTTCGTGCCATCGTGGGGGTGCCAATAAATCGCACTCATCGTAGGGGACCGATTTATGGCTCTCGATGGAGGATGTATCGTGTCCGCCGTGTAGAGTAGGTTTATGTCTCACATATCAGCATGGCGAGAGTTTTTGGGAAGATGTATTACTGATACTCAGGAGCGGCAGCGTATTGCTAACGAACTGAATGTCAGCCCTGTGACTCTTACGCGTTGGGCGAACGGCGTTTCCAATCCGCGCCCACAAAATCTGCGTCATCTTCTTTATGCATTGCCTCAACAAGATGTTCAACTACTTGAACTAATGAGCGAGGAGTTTCCAGATTTGATTGATACACTTGAAGACGATCAGGAGAAAGATGCATCCCTTGAGATTCCCGCCGAGCTGTATGCTCATGTAATGCTTGCATATGCCACGACGCCGAGGGTACAGCGCTTCTGGGCATTGAGTAACTTCATATTGCAGCAAGCCCTCGGACAACTCGACCCCAATCAGCTGGGTCTGGCGGTGACGCTGGTACAATGCATGCCGCCCTCGGAGCAGGGGCTCATCCGGAGCCTACGCGAGCGCGTTGGGCGTGGTACGCCGCCTTGGACCATTAACCTGGAACAACAGGCTATTTTGCTTGGTAGCGAGTCTATGGCTGGCTTTGTCGTCAACAACTGTCGTCCCCTCGTTATTCAAGACCAGAGTCACGGGACATTTCCCGCGCACTGGGTCGAGTGGGAAGAGAGTGCAGCTGCTTACCCTGTGCAACGCGCTGGAGCCGTTGCGGGTAGCCTTGTGGTTTCCAGCAATCAGCCCAATTATTTCCTTCCGTCTCGCTGTAAGCTGATCGAGCAGTACAGCGAGTTGATCGCGCTCGTTTTTGAGCCAGAAGAGTTTTACCCACTGGATATTGTACATTTACAGATAATGCCACCTTGCCGTTCGCAATGGTTGCAACTCTCAAGCTTCAGCAATCGCGTCTCTACGATTATGAAGGAGGCTGCACTGAGGAATAAAGTGATGCATGTAAACGTGGCTGAAGAGATTGCATGGCAACAATTGGAAGAGGTCTTATTGGAACAGTTTCCTGATTTGTAAACATGCTAAGCGCGTGGGGCGAGAAAGTGTGACCAAGAAAGAAAAAAGTGGTTGACGAAAATGTGGTGTCATGGTAGTATCATGGCACCACATCGCATGGGGCGGTGGCGGAACGGTAGACGCCGGGGACTTAAAATCCCCTGACCGCAAGGTCGTGAGGGTTCGATTCCCTCTCGCCCCATCCTCTCTAGAGGCGCATGAGAAGCCAATCTATACAAAGTCCTACCACAGAAAACCAACTCCAAAGACTTTATTTTTTTGCCATTTTTATAAAGTCCCCTGATCCAAAAAAGACGGCTATTCGCACGCGGCTCGACTGATTCAGGTACTGACCCTTCTCGAAGCCCGCTTCGGGTCCGCTGAGGCCCAGCATAGAGGCGAGATACCCACCCTCACTGACCCCATAGACGCCGATGCGCTGCGGATTGATCCCGAGTTCATTGGCGTGGGCACGCAGGAAGCGAACGGCGCACTTGGCATCCACCACCTGGTCTAACATCCCGTAGAGTGGGGGAATCGGTAATCGATTGAACCAACGGCAAAGCCGCGAGCGAGCAGATTGCTGCGCAGGTGAGTGAAGTAGACGCCATCGGGGTCAGATAACTGGCGATTCCCGATAAGCCCTTCACCGCCATGCATATAGAAGACGACGGGCACTGGTCGGGCGAAGATTGCTGCTGGTTCAGAGAGATACATTGCCAGCGGATCGCCACCGGGATGGCAATACTCTAGCGTGGTCATCTGACCGACAGGTGCGCTGACCGTTGAAGCTGGAGATGCGGGGAACCAGGTCGCGTTAGGTGCGCTCTCAGAGACAGCAGGCCAGCTCAACAGGCTGATGATGAGCAGCGCAGGCAAGACACCCAAAGAGACAAGCCAGACCCTGGGCGTCTGAGCGCGCAAACGTGGGAAGACAGGGCGAAGCAGCAGGAAGAGTACAACCAGCCCGAAGGCTGGCAGGAAGATCAACTGGAGACTGTCTGGAACGGTGCCGGGAGTCGTGAAGAGGGCCACCATGAAGAGCGCCGTCGTGACCTGATTCAGTAGCGCCAGGGTCAAGAGACCTACCAGGAACAGGGAAGGAAGCGCGGCCAGGATGACGCGAAAGGCGCGAGAGAGCGTGGTCCAGGTGCGGGCCGCGAGGCTGCAGAAGAAGAAGGCTGCGGTCCCTTCCATGATGGGAACCCACATATCTGCGATGCTAGGCGATTGCGCTCGCCAGAGGGTGAACCCAACAGGCACTCCGGTCGTATGTGCTAGCAGCCAGAGGAAGAGCGCAAGCCCATCGACAACGCCGGCCGCGATCAGCAAACGGCGCGCGGGCCACACCACAACGCTGACGGCACTGATGGTCTGAATACCTGCACCGATCAATATGAGCGCGATCAGAAGGCCGGATTGCGGGCTGTGAAGCAGGATGGCCAGGAAATGTATGATGGCTGCACTCATCTTGAAGAGCAGGCGGATGGAGCCGACCTGGGCAGAGACCCCACGCACTTTTACGAATAGCCAATTCATATAGCGATCAAGGTCAGGATATTAAACCAAGCCAACAAAACCAATATGGCAATCAGGGGAACGAGAGCCAATATGGGCAGGGGCAATATGATAGCGAGGGCAATCCAGACCCTAACGGTCCTCAGGGTCAGGAAGCCAAATCAGATCAATATAGTGGCAATCAGGATCAACAGAGCGAGCAGAACAAGCAGTAGCCGTCACAGAATAAGCCCCATTTGAACCTATTTGAGTGAAGTACGAAAGTATGAATCATCTCTAACTTTTGGAGAGGGATGTTTCATGTTTTTAAACTATACGATACTTCAAATATCTTATAGATGTGGTATACTTGGTACAAGCAGTGATTTGATACACGCTGTTTTCCTCTTGGCACTCTGCCACCAGGATACCGGAGAACCTTTTCCTTAAAGGAATGAGCGCTATGGTATCCCGTATTCTTATTATTAACGACGCTCAGGATATGTTGAACCTCTTTTATGATATCCTTGATAGGGAAGAGTTTGATTTGGAGCTGTCCAACTATGCCTTCGAGGACCAGGATACGATAGAACGACTAGGACCGCACCTTGTGATCCTGGACTTCTTGACCGAGGATCGAGCAAAGAGATGGCAACTGCTCCAAAAGTTGAAGATGCATCGCTCGACAGCTTCTATTCCGCTCATAATCTGTACTGCGGCGCTGAACGATGTTCGTGAACAAGAGGATTATTTGCGGAAGAAAGGCGTCCAGGTCGTCTTTAAGCCATTCGAGGCTGACGACCTCGTCCAGACCGTGTATCAGACGCTCAGGTCAACCAATTATGCCTCATAAGCGATAAGACAGTAATGAAAGGCTTGACACTACCTCGTTCTCTCTGTTACCCTACGCTCATCACTTTTAGAAAGAGGACGCCAGTGAAGCTATAGAGAACTCATCCATACTAAAGTAATCGAATACACAGGAATACAAAAGGAGTTCTCTACATGAGTAAAAATACCGCCCTCCTGGTCATTGATGTGCAGGTGGGGCTTATCAGTAACCCCGACGATCCAGCATATAACTCTAGCGCGGTCCTTGCGAACATTGCGGGATTGCTCTCCAAAGCGCGCACATCGCATACGCCTATCATCTTTGTACAACATGATGGCGCTGAATATGACGGTGAAGGATACACCCTCGCTCCCAATTCTCCTGGCTGGCAAATACATTCCTCTGTTGAGCCTATCAATGACGAGCCTATTGTGCGTAAACGTGCTTCGGATGCTTTCTACGGGACAACACTTCAGGACGAGTTAAACGCCAGGCAGATCACGCACCTCGTTATCACGGGATGTAGGACCGAGATGTGTGTCGATACGACGAGCCGCGTTGCGATTAGTCGTGGCTATGACGTGACACTGGTCAAGGATGCCCATAGCACAGGCGAAAGTGATGTGTTATCGGCGGCACAGATCGTTGCTCATCATAACTACACGCTCGATGATTTTGGCACCGATGAACACGTCGTTGTAACAAAGGCGGCTGATGAAGTAGAGTTTTAACACGTAGAATTGACAGAAAGGTGTGCGCGGACGGCATTCATGCACACCTTTCTGTCAATTCTTTAATCTTTCTTTACATCTGAACCTCCTAATATGAATATTTTTTCACACATTAGTGTTATAGTAAGTGACATCACGGAAGTACCTGTCCTCTTGTCACTCAGTCTTGGGCGTGTTACACTGCAACGAAAGATTACAACTTTTTTAGGGACCGCTCGTAGAATGAGTATAGGAGTATCTGTGTTTTATCTCTTCCAAATAATGAATGAAAAGTAAGCAATGAGCGGTGATACATGTTAGAATCAACGATAGATGCTTCAAATACATTAGGGGTTATCGGAGCGCTTGCACAGCCAGAACGTAAGACTCGTCGGAGTCGGCGTACTGGGGCGCTTGCGAATGCGCAGGATGTTGCAAGTGTAAGCCGAGCGAGTAGTAACTTGACGAAGTCAGGTTCCATTGTGGAGGCGATGAGCGATGCTGCACTGGTCGAACTGGTGCTGCAAGGCGATCAGGATGTCTTCACGGTGCTCGTTGAGCGATATAAAGACGCTGTACAGAATCTTGCGTACAGAATGCTAGGGAATGCAACTGAGGCCGAAGATGTGACGCAGGAGGCGTTTGTGCGAGCATACACACAACTCGTGACGTATAAGCCTGCCCACAAGTTCAGTACATGGTTACTCTCGATTGCCTCGCATCTGTCGATTGATCAACTCAGGCGTCGGCGCTTTCTGGCGTTGCCACTTGAGGATGTGCCATTCCTGGAATGGATCGTCGACGCAGGCGTTAGCCCTGAACAATCTGTCCTACAAGGGGAGCAGCAAGACCAGATTCAGACCTATCTGCAGCGCTTGCCGAGCAAATATCGTGCAGTCATTGTCCTGCGCTACTGGCACGACTTCTCCTATGATGAGATTGCTGCCGCGCTCAACCTGACTGCACCTCTGGTGAAGGCGCGCCTTCATCGTGCGCGTGAACTGTTGGCTCGCTACATGCAGAGCAACACGATGAGTGAAGAGGAGCATGTCGATGCGCTGCCACGACGCTAAACAGTTACTCATGGTTCAGCGCGACCAAAGGCTGACGCAAAAGCAGAGCAACGACGATCAGGAGAATCCTGACCTGTTAGCTCTTCAGGAACATCTTAAACAATGTTCTGTGTGTTGCGCTTTTGAGCAACATCAGCGCGATGTAGATGCTCTGCTCAAGACGAAGATGGCCCAACGGTCGTCCGCTCAAAGTCCACGTGAGGTAGGGCGCGTTTCGACCGGTGCTATTATGCTAGCGGTACAGCAACAGAGACAAATCACACAACAGCTTGAGACTATTCGTGAACAACAGCGATGTCGTGTAGCGCGTTTGCGCAAGGGTGGTACGGCATTCGCAGCAATAACATTTTTTACTCTGGGAAGTATACCACTCCTGTTGTTGGCTATAACTCTTGTGCAAACCGATCTGATGGTACACGCCCTGTCCTTTCTTAGGAGCGTCGTCGACGTACTATATGTCATTGGGCAGTATATTCAGACGGGATTAACGATTGTGACACGTAACAGTTTGCTTTTAGCGGCGGTCGCGTTTGCAGTCGTTCTCATGATGGGGATGTGGCTTCGCCTGATGCGTCCTCCACAAGAGGCATAGGTGGCGAAGGTCATGGTCAATCGGTCGACCTCTTTATAAGTTTATAAAGAGGTTGAAAGAGGCTGAATGAGCATGGCAGGGAGTTACAGTATGCGAAAAGCTGCACAGAGACATGTGCTCCTCTGGACGCTGCCCGGACTATGGATCCTAGCAGCGTTTTTAATAAGCGGAGGCACAGAAGCCTTAGTAGGCAAAATTCCTGATGCATTGGCTGCTGATGCTCAAGCAAACAGCAATCATCAGGGTAATGCGTATAGTCAAAACAGTCAAAGTGAACAGGCTTGTACAGGTACGCATCGCCGTCCATCCTTTAGGAGTGACGTTGTGGTAGACAGCAATGAGGTCATCTGTAGTAATGTAACCTCATTCGGTGGTACAGTTGTGGTGCGGGGTGAGGTTGTGGGGGATGTGGTCGTGTTTGGTGGAAATGTGTTAATCGCTGGCACGGTTCACGGCGACATTACGTTGTACGGCGGCGATGTCACTCTACAGAATAGCGCTACTGTCTATGGGGACATCCATCTTTGTGGAGGGCAGAGGACATTTGATACAGACTCTCAGCTTCACGGAAGCGTAGTTGGCTGCCCTGAGAGCATGAACCAGCTCTTGCTGAGCGACGCGGGTCCTAGTTTTCGGTTCTGGTCTATCTTGACGTGGGTAGCTCTGGGTGTTTTACTCATCTTACTGCTACCAGAGCACATTATGCTGGTACGTACTACGGCTATGAGCAGGACGCGTCGTAGCCTTGCACTTGGTCTGTTGAGCGTATTGCTGGCGTTGCCGGTGCTTGCCATCCTTAGCGCGCTTATCATCTCTATCCCTTTGGCGATTATAGTAGCTGTAGGACTTATTGCGGCATGGGCACTAGGAACGGTGGCTGTAGGCTCACTTGTTGGTGAGTATATTGTGCGTGCGATGGCTCCGCATCAAAATACGCGCCCGGTACAGGTCGTAGTGGGATTGACGGTGTTGGTATTGATTGAGTCGCTCCCCTATATTGGCTTTTTTATTGCTATTGGAGCTGGATTGCTAGGGCTGGGTGCCGTCTTTTTGAGTCGTTTTGGAACACGGCTCTATAGTCAGCCAAAACAGCCAATTATGTTATAAATAAAACATGCTGGAAAGATGTGACGGACATATGTGGCAACGGACGTTGCGCGATGACCGCGAGGTGAACATGAGTATTGATGTTGAACTTACAGACCTTGCCTACGGCGGCGATGCTGTGGGCCGATACGAGGGACGAGTCCTTTTTGTTCCTGGCGGCATTCCGGGTGAACGTGTACGTGTGGATATCGTCGAGGAGCGGCGAGGACATGCACGAGCAGACTTGCTAGAAATCCTGCGCTCGGCCCCGGAACGGGTGGAACCTGCGTACCCGCTGCTCACCGATAGTGGATGTCAATGGCAACACATTGCGTATCAGGCACAACTTACCTGGAAAGCTCATATCGTGCGCCAATTGCTGGTGCGCATTGGAAAACAGCCTGACGCACTTGTTCATCCAACCATTGGCATGCCGAACGGTATCTCATCCTGGCACTACCGCAATATTGCTCTATTTTCTGTCGGTCCTGCGGGTGAGGTGGGTTTTAAGTTGACTGAGAGCCACGATATACAGGACCTTGAGAATTGCCCACTGCTGCACCCAGCGCTTGATATGGTCTATCAACGGGTGCGTGAGAAACTCAAAACATATTTTGGTGATATGCTGGGCGAGATGATTCAAGGTTTCACTATTCGCGGTGCCATCGGGGCTGTGAATAATGCTGGTATCGGCGTTCCGGTGGATGCGGCTGGAGCGACCGCGAAGGCGGTACCAACGCTCCTGGTCGTCCATGCCCGCCCCGGTTCACTTATCGAGGACCCACAACAACTGGCAAACGAGTTGATGACTGTCGCACCCGGTATTGTTGGCGTCATCATTGAGCGCGTCGGCGGTAGATATGGACGTGTATTCGCTGGTCAGGAGTTCTTGACTGATACTGTGCTTGGGCGGCGTTTCCGCGTCTCTGCCGACTCATTCTTCCAGGTAAACCTCATCCAGACAGGTGTGTTAATCGAGCGAGCGCTTGCTCTGCTTGAACCACAGCGCAGTGATATTGTATTGGATGGCTATAGCGGGGTAGGACTTTTCTCTGCTTTCCTGGCTTCACGCTCTTCACGCGTAATTGCCATTGAGTCACAGCCGAGCGCAGTCATGGACGCTCGTGCGACTACCGCTCTCAATAACCAGAACAGCATAACGGTTCTGGAAGGTACGTTGGAGCGTCTTTTGGGGCAACTACACTACAGACGCGAACGGGTTGATGTTGCCCTTGTCGATCCACCGCGTGCGGGCTGTCACCCCAAGGCGTTGCAAGCACTACAAATCCTTGCCCCTCGTGCCATCTGCTATGTTTCTTGCGATCCTAGCACGCTAGCACGTGACATTGCTACTCTTTGTATGGGGGGACGCTATCGGCTGGTCTCGGCGCAGCCTATCGACATGTTCCCGCAGACCTACCACATTGAAAGTGTCGCGCTTCTGGCACGTGTTGGTGGCATGAGGTAGATCAGATATAAAAAAACAAGTCTGCCGTCAACGCTTTGTGTTGACGGCAGACTTGTTTTTTTATATCTGATCTACCAATGATGGCTTCTTGCTCAATACGATTTCGATCTTGCTTCCTTGCTCCATCAAGGTCCCTGGCGGCGGATTCTGGTGCATAACATGTCCAGGGGCGATATTGGTAGTGGGAATAGCCTCGCCCCATACCGAAACGTCGAGCCCCAACTCTTGTGCGCAGGTCATCGCTTCCAGCAGGTCCATGTCCTTTAGATTCGGTGCTCCTCGAGTCTTCGTGGTGTTCTCTAGTGTTGTTATCACGTTTCCGAACCATTGGTGCAGAAGCTTCTTCTCGTCGTTCTCCTTCTTGATCTTGTCTTCTTTCTCCTTATGGGTCTTGATGGCAAGAAGTTCATCCTGAATCAGGAAGGGGTGATCGACACCTTTGAACACGATATCGGGCATACTTCCTGGCGTCTCGATATAGACATTACCGATATCCAGGAAACGCTCAACTATGTTGGGCACCTTCACCTTGATGTCGCGAATATTCTTGTACTCTGTCTCAATACGAGCCTCGTAGGTGAAAACGAAAATGCGCCGAATGTCGATGATACGCCGGTTGGTCAAAATGTAGATGTCATCAATGTAGTTGACGTAGACCGCGACCATCGCGAGAAGCAGTCCCAGGACTACCAAGCCCGCGAAGAGCCACCAGTATGTTAGTACTGCATCAGGTATGGAGCCAAGAGAGGGTGGCACGATAGCTATAGGCAGTACCAGCATAATCAACAGGGCAGGTAGTGCAAGGTTCTTGTACAAGACATACTGAGAACGCTGGATATACTTGACGCTCTGCTCTCCTGAAAGATAGCGCACTCTACTCGATATACGTAAAGGACCACCAAAGGTACGTCTTGGCCCGCGCACAAGGTCGCTGTCACGCGGAGGTGGGAAATGCTCGTCTGCGTCTGCCAGCTTGGGAACGGCCTTTCCCTTCGCCAGCTTGTCAAGTACTGTCGCTAATTCGGGGTCTCTAGGGACTGGTACAGGTTCTTCCTTGGGCTTCTTCGCCTTGAAACTCTCGGAGATACCCTGAATGGCGTCCTTCACCCTTCTCGGATGAGGAACGCCTTTCATAATAAGATCGCCACCGGTTAGATATACATGTACTGTTCCATAGCCAAACACAAGTTCTAGTGGGTTGTCAAAATCTATCCCTACCTGTATTATCTTCTCAATCGGTGTCTCCTGACGTGTGGGTTGCAGCAGGCCACGAGAATTGATGATGCGCTTATCTGTGATAATATAGGTTTGGACCCACCAGACAATGAGGTCTTTCCATGCGAACCACAATCCGGTGCCGATGATGAGAAGAATCGCCGTGATTTCCAGTACGAGCCATAATGAGCCGTAGGCGGGGTATGCACCAGCACCGCCCATGATCAAAAAGAATGCCAAAATCGAGCCAACAAAAGGTAGACTGGGTATGACAAGAAATAACCAGTGCTTGCGTACAACCTCACGGACCTCTTCATCTGGCTGTTGTCCAGAGAAGTGCCACTTTTTGTCTTTGCCGCGCCGGAATTCCTGTATGTTGAAACGTGGACGTCCAGAACGCCACTGATCTACAGGTCTCTCAAGCCGATTCTTGTTGGTAGCTTTTTCTGCCATTCTTCACCTCGGTGTGTTTCCTTTACACCTCAACTCTTCCTGAGATTCCGCTCTTGCATTTAATGATACCACAGCTTTCCTTCAAAACCTAGAGGGAGCAGCGCCAAAAATGCTCAAGTGACATTTTAGGAGCATTTGCGTCTCTTGCTAGCATTGGCACGATGCTAGAGAAACCTGGCATGTTCCTACTGTAGGAAAGCTTGCACGGCCTGCATAAACGCCTCAAATTTACGTTTGTAGAGAAACGCGTAATGTGCTATAATAAGGAAGGTTGGATCAAACTTTCTAGGACTCCTCCACTCAATGCAATGCTCTATTTCAACCCGATATCGCTGTTTGGCTATGTCTAATTTTTTTGGTGAGGATGAATTATGGAACTTGGCAATATCAGGCCAGTCAGTATTGTTGAGGAAATGACAGGCGCGTATCTTGACTACTCTATGAGTGTCATCGTTAGTCGTGCGCTGCCCGATGTTCGCGACGGTCTGAAGCCTGTCCACCGTCGTGTATTGTATGCTATGGATCAGATGGGCTTGCAATCAAATAGGCAGTTTCGCAAGTGCGCAGGCACCGTGGGAGAGGTGTTAAAAAGCTATCATCCTCATGGTGATGTCGCGGTCTATGATGCCCTTGTGCGTATGGCGCAGTGGTGGTCCATGCGCTATCCCCTGGTCCTGGGACAGGGCAACTTTGGGTCCCAGGATGATGATCCGCCAGCCGCTATGCGTTACACCGAGGCGAAGATGGCGGCGATTGCTGATGAGCTGCTGCGTGATATCGACAAGGACACCGTCGATTTCGCCCCGAACTATGATAATCAAACCGAAGAGCCAACGGTTCTGCCTGCGCGTCTCCCCAATCTTTTGTTGAATGGCTCTACCGGTATCGCGGTGGGTATGGCAACCAACATTCCGCCGCACAATCTCGTTGAGGTCTGCAACGGCATTGCCTATCTGATCGACAATCCAGATGCGACAACCGAGGATCTTTCACGCATTGTACGCGGTCCAGACTTTCCTACCGGAGGTATTATTCAGGGGCGTGAAGGTATCCGCAATACCTACTTGAATGGACGTGGGCGCATCGTAGTACGGGCGCGCGCACACTTTGAGCAGTTAGAGCGTGGTCGCACATGCATCATTACTACCGAGCTTCCCTATCAGGTGAACAAGGCTGAACTGGTCAAAAAGATTGCGGAACTGGCTCGCGACAAGAAGATCGAAGGGATTTCTGATGTACGGGACGAGTCCGACCGCCAGGGTATGCGCATGTATATCGAATTGAAGCGTGACGCCAACCCTGAAAGTGTCCTCAACTCGCTCTACAAGTATACCGCGATGCAAAGTGCCTTCAACACCAACATGCTGGCACTTGTGGATCGACAGCCGCGCACGCTAAGACTCAAAGACTTCTTACAGCATCACATTAATCACCGTGAAGTCGTCATCACACGTCGTACGCGCTACGAACTCGCCAAGGCGGAGGCAAGACGCCATATCCTGGATGGCCTGAAGATTGCTCTCGATCACCTGGACGAGGTCATCACAACCATTCGCCAATCGCAAACAACCGAGATGGCTCTCACAAACCTGCGCCAACAGTTCTCTTTCTCGGAAGAGCAGGGGAAGGCAATTCTGGATATGCGCCTGGCTCGCCTGGCTGCCATGGAACGCCAGAAGATAGAGGACGAACTTAAAGAGGTGCTCAAGAGCATCGAGTATTACAACATGCTGTTGAGCGACATCAACGAGATTCGGAAACTGATCAAGGCGGACCTGCAAGAACTGAAGGAGAAATATGGTGACGCTCGCCGCAGCGAGATTGTCGATTCGGAACTGGGCGATTTCCGCGATGAAGACCTCATCCCCAACGAAGAGGTTGTGGTCACGCTGACGACGAAGGGCTATATCAAGCGTCTTCCATCTACCACGTATCGAGCACAACGCCGAGGTGGACGTGGCATTACAGGGATGGTTACGCGTGATGACGACGCCGTGAGGCACCTGCTGATCACGCACTCTCATGATAGTCTTCTGTTCTTTACGGATAGAGGTCGCGTCTTTCAACTGCGCGTCTACGAACTGCCTGATACGAGTCGCACGGCAAAAGGTGAGCACCTGATCAATCTGATCTCCATTGAACAGCGCGAACGCATTACCGCCATAGTCTTTGTGCCAAAGGGTGTTAGCCGCGACTTTATGATTGTCGCCACCAAGAAGGGCGAGGTCAAGAAGACTGCGATGGAGGAGTTCGAGGTCGTGCGTCGCAATGGCCTCATCGCTATGGACCTGGAAGAGGATGACGAGCTGATCGGGGCGAAACTGGCACGCGCCGATGATGATGTATTGATGATTACCGCGCAGGGACAGGCAATTCGCTTCACTGTTGCTGAACTGCGCTCTGCCTCACGTACAAGCGGTGGTGTGCGTGGTATCCGCCTGGCTAAAGGTGATATGGTCGTCTCGCTCAATCTGGCACCTGCGAACAGTGAGCTACTGGTTGTTACCGAGTACGGCTACGGCAAGTGTACTCCTATTGACGACTATCCAAGGCATAGTCGTGGTGGTGGAGGAGTTATCACCTCGAAAGTCACAGACAAAACTGGTCGTATAGCGACGGCGCGTATTCTCACCGAGAAGGACAGTGATCTTATGATTATCTCGTCTACCGGTGTTGTGATTCGCATGGATGTTGGCAATATCATCAGGGGGGGACGCGCTACGCAAGGCGGGCGGATGATGAACCTCGGTGACGGAGATGCTGTTGTGGCCGTGGCAACTACGAATGGCAAAAAGCCGAGTACTTCTGAAGACCATGCAGAGGAGGAAGAGACCGAGGTATTGCAGGATGAGAGTACCGTCACTGACGAGGGACAAATAGTGAGTGAAGTGGAAGATGCGGATGAGGAAGTTTCGCCAGGGGATGAGACGCTGTAAACGCTAAAAATGGTTGGGGGACAGACATACGTGTCTGTCCCCCAACCATTTTTAGCGTTTACAGCGTCTCAACAAAAAAGTTGAGATGGTCCTAACTATTTCGGTGCGGTGTAACCAAAGACGTTGGTGCCGCCCTGATCACCATAATAGTTGAAGTACATGGGGCGCTCTGCAACGATCTTTGCACCAGAACCTAGTGCCTGTACCGTGAGAGATACCGAGTACGGGTCAACTCCTGCAGGTGGATTGGTGTATCCTTGCGCGACGGGAACCACCAACTGGTTGATATTGATGGTTTTACGGCTCTGCGCCTTGACAAGCTCCTGCTGCTGAAGCACGTAGGTACCGACAAAGAGTGTGACTGCCACCACCTCGTCGACAGTAGTGGGGTTCTGCAGCGTCAGGTACTCCTGGAAGGAGCCTTTAGTATAGCCTTCGGCGAAGGAGTATACGCTATTCGAGGCTGGCCCAGGCTCTCCAACCGCCTCAGTTGCTCCCGAAAGCTTGCCAGCACCGTAGTGGAAGTACATCAAGCGGTCCACCACGATGTTTGCCACCGAAGTAACTTCAGCGGATGCCGTGTTTGTTGTTTGACAGGGCGAGACATCACAGATTCCAACTGGTGCCGCGTTGACCTTATTCACGTCGTAGTAGACATGGCCGAGAGCAGGAACTGATACTTTCACAGCCTGCTTGTGACCATTATCATATTCCAATGTGACTGTTGCGGTCGTCGCCGTCGAACCGAAGTTCGCCAGCACCAGGTATTCCTGGAAGCCGTTGCCGGTATAGCCCTCGGCAAAGAGCCAGTCTTTACCAGGAGCCGATGCTCCTATTTCACTGGCTGCTCCGGTTGTCAATCCTCCAGCTGTGGGAATTGTGTCGCTGAAGTACGTGGGACGCTCTACAACGATGGCTCGGTCGGACGTAATCATAACTGATGTCTGCTGATGCAAGTTCACACCCGCGTCCGTTGGTGAAGCGGTGGCGCGATGCGAAGGATCAATAACCACCTTTTCCGTGGGACATACTGGTGAGTTAGACTGCCCACAGCTACCCGTGTAGTAGGTAATGGTCGCCGTTGCCTGCGTATTGCCTGGGTTCAGCATTGTCAGGTACGAGTAGTAAGTACGTCCCTTATTGCTTGTATCCACTGAAGGGAAGTAGTAGGAGGTCTGAGGTGCGGTCGTCCCCATCACATCCGTACCGCTTTTAATTCCGTTGAACGAGAAGTACATCGGGCGTTCGGCAACGATGCCAGGATCACCTTTGGCGACCTGGACGATAGCCGAGATGGCCTGCTGTGGGTCTGTGACCTTTACACCGAGGTCCTTATTGACATCGACCGTGTAACGCGAACTCGCCGCTACAGGGTGACTCACTATGATTGGGGCCTTGTTGCCCTGGAAGAGATAGGTGACACTGACCGTTGCACTCTGCGACACGCTGGGATTTTGCAGCGTGATGTACTCCTGGAAACCATTGCCGACACTGCCCTCTGCAAAGTACCATATCGGACTCGCTGGTGAAGTACGAACTTGTGTGGCGCTTTTCACAAGGCTTGTTGCCAGGCCGAAGGCTTTGTAACTCCCCAACCCGGTTGCCATATCGTAGCCAGCAGCGGCACCGTAGACTCCTTTGTTGAGGTTATTATAGTCGTTGTTACCCGTATTAACGTCGTTGAAACTAGCTGCATAGCTTGTAGGATTGCTCGCCACCTGATAGAGTAGCGGGTTCACAAAGCCGAGATTGAAGCCACCCTGCTTGAGTGACATCTCGTTTGTTAATGCCATCATTGCCGCCCACATCGGTGCGGTAGCAGAGGTGCCACCAAAGCTGTACCAGGGCTGTGTGCTGCTACATCCTGCCGCAACTACGGTACAGTAGATCAGATAGCCATTGTTGGGGTCGGCATGCAGTGAAACGTCGGGTACTTCGCGACAGAAAGCATTCGCTGCCGCGTTACAAGGCGCTGCTGAGCTACTACCGTTCTTCACACCGCTTTGCCATGATGGAGCGGTCCAATATTTGCTAATGCCCCCACCAGAGGCTCCTCCAATGTAGCTCTTGCTAGAATCAGGAGCATTATTCCATGTGGCCTCACCGTTATATGCAGAAGTACTCGTGATAGCGAGCTTGGTGCCGCCGACAGCAGTCACAAAGGGTTGTGCGGCAGGATCACCCGCGCTCAGTTGTGCTAGAGGATCTCCAGGCTTAAGCGTTGTAGGATTAGTTCCTGGGTCATCAAAGGCACAGCCTGCGCTTCCGCTATCACCGGAGGCGGCGAAGACACTCTGTCCTTGTGCGGCGGCGGCAGTGAACAGAATATTTTCTTGCGAAACCAGTCCTGGGTCCGCCAACTGCTCACAGATACCCCAACTGGTGCTGACAACGGGTACCGCGTCTTGCACGATCTGCGCCCACTCGGCGAGATAGTCTGCACTATTGTTTCCGGCCTCGTAGATTACGAGTCTGCCAAGCTGAGGAGCGGTACTCAAAACCAATTCGGCGTCCAGTTCGACCTCTGTGATGCCAGCGTCGGATGCGACGGGAGCGGACCCTACCGTCACCGTCTGGACGGGGGTATGGCTGTTCCCATAGCAAGAAGCATAGGTAGCGAGGTCGCTCTGAGAGAAGGTCGCAAGCTCAAAGAGAGCGACAGACTGACCCTCGCCTTGAAAGCCAGCCCTGTACATATCTTTCAGGTTGTACGCCGTTGTGACCTGATCAGACGTGAGGTATGCATTTTTAGGATCAGTCCCCAGACAGGTAGTCGCATGAGGTGTCACGCGACTAACCGCGTGGCTCCGTACCGGAGGACGCCCGTAACGTGTAGCATTATTCAGTCCGCTGATACTCTGCACCTCTCCCGCGAGCCATGCCGGAAGCTGTGGGTCTGTATTGTTCGCGTAAAAGCTTCGGCCATCAGGCGCGGTGTAGTTACTGAGCTTGACTGAGAATGCCTGCTCCACCTGGGCAATCGTGCCACTGAAGGAGATCATGAGACGATGGCTGTAGGTGTGCGTGATCGTGAAGCCCGACCCCTGTAGATACTTGCTCAAGGCATCGTAGGTTGCACGGCTGGGACTGAACGCCCCCTGGTATTGTGCCGCTGTCAGGAAGCGATGGTAGTTAACCGAGCCTGGTCGCGAAATGTCCTGTACATATTGCGTCAAGGCTGCCTGATTGTGAACGCGCAAACCAATCGAGAGCGAGACGCGCTGCTGTGAGTTTGCAGGCCCGTTTAGATGGCTGCGTTGTAGTAACGCTGGACGCGCTGTGGGGAACGTCGTAGAGCTGTTAGCAGACGATGCGCGCGCTGGAGCAAGATGCATCATTTGGAGTGCGATGACTCCTATAATGCAGAGCACCGCTAGTATCGGTGCGACAATCGTAAGAATGCGACCATAGGAGCTACGCTGCTTCCCGCGGTCGCTGAACATGCGAGTTCGTACTGGCATGAACAATTCCTCCCTTTCAACCCAACCTCGTGATAAATTTATTTACTTGTGTTCGTTGTGTTACCCATGCCATTGTTTGGCATACTGGTGTGTCAGATCCAGGTACTGATTTCCGTAGTGAACGCTTGGTTCGATCATTGCCCCTTCAAACCACTCGTTGAAGGAGGTGATGGTGATCCACTCAGGGTTACTGCTCATCGCTGCGCTCCAACTGGTGTGATAGGTCGCTCCGTTGTTGCGTGGCACGATGTATGTCCCCTGGCGTCCTGGTACGCGCGTGTCGTCGTAGCCTGGAAGAACGCCCGCGGCCCAGATTTTTTGCGTGTGGTGCGCCTGGTTGTACGCGTTGATCTGGTTGCGGAATCCCTGGTCTACCTGTGGCATGGTGCCGTGCTGAATACCCCAGTAGCCTGCACTGAACAGGTGAATGCCATCGAAGACATTCAACAGATTCATATTGACACCCTCAGCAGACCAGATGACGTTGTGGTTTGGATCGACCTGGCTGCGGATGTAGGCCCATTGTGCAAGGGTACGCCCGTTACCAAGAGGATTCCAGAAGAAAAAGACCGATTTTCCATGCCAGTGGAAGAAGTGACTATCGCCACTGTAGTGCGAGATTGCGAAACGCAGTCCCGCGATCATCTTATCCGTGCTGTTGAGTAGTGGTGCGTCACTCTCCATATACAATGAAGAGGCGAAGTGAAACCCTGTTGTTTGCTCCAGAGTTCGGGCGTGCACCAACAGCTTGGCAAAGTTCTTATCGGTATTGTCCCCTGGTCCCCACCACGAACTGATGAAGCCTGTAATCCCCGCGCTCGCCGCCTGGTGGACCTGGCGATCAATGGTTGCATCGTCGCTAGAGTCATACTGACTGCTTGGAAGGTCCGACATATGGCAAGAGCACCAGTCTGAGTGGTGATACCACATGTAGTAAAACGCGAGCATCGGTTTGTTGTAATTGACCGTAACAGGTGTGGGGGGTGCAGGCGGTGGAGTGGGAAGAGGAATCGACCGTATACTGATAGGTCGCCCTCGAAAACCATTGCCATCACTTGCCTCCACTGACCCATGACCAACCACTATAAGCAGGGTTACGAGAACGAGGAAGATCAGCACCGTCGATCTGACGAAAGATGGATACCTGTTGCGTGAGACGTTTGAAAGACATTGACGCCCACGAATACTATTCTGACTACGAGACAAATGCATGAGAACCTCCTTCTGTATCCAAGATACACCTCCCCTCCAAAACCACATTTTTGACCATGCACATGTAGCTCTATATGTCAGAATGTCGCGTACTGTTGTATGATAACACGATTTGAAGAGTATAGGATAGGTTTTGGGCTGATGGTACTAGAAGGAGCTTTTCTTCTTCACCAGGACTTTAGGGGCGGCTGTAAAAGTGAAGATAGAGGGACGTGGTAGGAGGTGCATACTCTGAATTGACAGTATTTGATGGAGGCGACATGTTCTATTCGGCGGTCAATCCTGGTATACTACAGGCATATCCAGGAGGAGCGACACGCGGAGTCACTCCCCATAAAGAGAGAGCCAGTATGACCGTGGAAAAACCTATCGAGTCTCAAGGGGCATCATTCCATGAACCTGCGTCAAACACGAGAGCAACCCTGACGATTGCTCAACTCTATGAGCAGTTTCGGCGACCTATCCACTCCTACATCTATCGTTTGCTCGGCAACCAGGAAGATGCAGACGATGTAACGCAGGAGGTGTTTGTACGCGCCTGTACCTCCTGGAATGGCCTGTACGAGCGGGAACATCTCTCGTCATGGTTGTATCGTATCGCTACCAATCTCTGTGTTGATATGTTGCGGAAGCGCAAACGTATCTCCTGGTGGTCTCTGTCGCATCGCTACCGCAGCGATGATTATGGCGAGGAGGTTGCCAGAGAGGATACCTTTGCATTCCTCTCCGATGCTGGCGGCATACCAGAGGTTGCCGAGCGCGAACAGATTCGACTCGCGCTGGCGGATATGCCAGCAGAGTATGCTGTTGCACTGGTGCTCAGTGCAGCCCAGGGTGTTTCTTACCAGGAAATTGCCACTATTTTAGGAATCTCGCCAAACGCAGCCGCAACTCGTATTTCGCGTGCAAAACGTATGTTTATAGAGCAGTACCAGCGTCTCGGCAAGGATGGCGGAAGACAGGAGAAGGCACGATGAGTGATATAAATTTTGCTTCCCTTCCCCCACTCTTACCAGGAGAGACTGGTCCGCACGTGTGCGAGACCGTGCAACTGTACCTCGCCGTGTGGAACGATCTGACTTCAGAGCAAAGGCGCGCTGCATCTGCTCATATACGAACATGTGCGAATTGTACTGCTGAGCAAAGCGCTATGAGTCGCGCAACGCAACTGGTTGCTACTCTCGACTCATCGACTCCTTCAGCACGCGTCGATCAAGCTGTACTGGCTGTTATCGCGGCGCGCAGCAATGGATATGGTGAAAATACACCGTATCCCTTGCCCTTAAGAAGAAAATATATTCCACCTAAAAGTAAAAGGCGGAGGAGTCCTTTACGACTCGTGGGGGCACTTGTTGCTGCCGCCGCTGTTATTTTGCTTGCCACATTTAGTGCTATGAGTGTCCTGAAGGTCGCTTCTCCCCCGCAGCAAGCCTTTGCCTTGCCTTCTACGCTCTCGTGGAGTAACTATGTGATCTATCATACGCAGACAAAAATGGCCTCGAATGGGAAGAGCTACCATATCGTTAGCTATCATGATTTCGGTGCTGGCCGTATCAATGTGGAGACTGTGCAAGAAGGTATACTAGATATAGTTCTTGTAGGCGATGGACATGATACGCTTGGTATGGATGAGATGCATCATGTGGCCCAGTGGGGAGCGGATCAATGGAGTGTGAATAAAGCGGAAGAGTCGATGTTTGACCTGAACGATCTGCGTAAGGATATGGCTGCTCATCATGCCATCTACCTTGGTGAAGATCAATTCAAGGGACAGACCGTCTATCGTATTCACTATGACAATGGGCTTGTGCTTCTCCTCAATAAGCACTATCTGCCCGTCAATGTACTGAGGGGAGCTGTCGGTCCCGGCACTGGTGAACCCGTCTACGACAAGCTCCAACTGCTTTCGCCCTCGAATGTGCCATCGTCAATGTGGGAAATGCAGGTGCCAACAGGGTATAGGATGGGTACCTTGCCTGCGAAACCATGACACATTGAGCCGATTTATCGGACAACCCGTAGGGGCGCGATTGATCGCGCCTGCCTTTACCGAGAATTCCTCTATGGTCCTGCGGCAGGCGGGCGCGATCAATCGCGCCCCTACGGGTTCCATTGACCCGCCTCTCTCATACAGCATACAATACAAGAAATAGTCTTATCGTCATATCCACAGTGCTGTGGAGGAGAGTAAACCATGTCCGAACAAAGAGAGTTTATAGAGCGGGTCCCGGTGATTGTTGGGGCGGCTCGAACGCCGACTGGAAAGTTTCTCGGTGGCCTTTCCAGTTTTACCGCGCCTCAATTGGGTGCGCTGGCGATAAAAGAAGCTGTGCGTCGCTCCGGTATCGTGCCGGAGTCCATCGATGAAGTAATTATGGGCAATGTTGTATCCGCGAATGTTGGACAGGCTCCAGCGCGCCAGGCTGCTATCCATTCAGGACTACCCGTTGACATTCCAGCATTTACCATCAATAAAGTATGCGGCTCTGGCTTGAAGGCCGTTATGCTCGCGGCCCAGGCAATTCGCGCTGGTGATGGGCAGGCGTTTGTTGCTGGCGGTATGGAGAGCATGAGCAATGCACCTTATGTGTTGTCCAAAGCTCGTACAGGCTACCGCATGGGTAATGGCGAGATAATCGATAGTGTTGTATACGATGGTCTCTGGTGCGCCTTTGAGAATATCCATATGGGTGAGGAAGCCGAGATTATCGCCGACAAGTTTGGCGTCACACGCGAGGAACAGGACCGCTACACTTTGCAAAGCCATCAGCGTGCCGCCGCCGCAACCACAGCCGGGCGTTTTAAGGAAGAGATCATCTCTGTAGAGGTCAAGCAGAAAGAGGGCACGATCACGGTTGAAGCTGATGAGCCTATTCGCGGCGACAGTTCGATGGAGGCCCTGACCAAACTCATGCCCGTCTTTCAGGAGGGAGGAACGGTAACTGCTGGCAATGCTCCAGGTCTGAGCGATGGTGCTTCCGCAACTGTCGTAGTGGATTCAGCCTTTGCCAAAGAGCAGGGCTTGACCGTGCTGGCGCGTATAACAGGGTATGCTGCTGGGGCTATCACGCCGCGCTACATCTTCGCCGCTCCGCCAATCGCCGTCCATCGACTACTTGAGCGAACAGGGATGAAGATGAGCGACTTTGATCTGATCGAGGTTAACGAGGCATTCGCGGCTCAGACGCTCGCCAACGGAAAAGAGCTTGACTGGGATTGGTCGCGTGTCAACGTTAATGGTGGGGCGATTGCGCTCGGACATCCCATCGGGTCGAGCGGTTCGCGTGTACTGACCACGTTGATTTACGAGTTGCGTCGTCGAGGTGGTGGGCGCGGTTTGGCGACGTTATGTTTGGGTGGTGGTGGTGCTGTAGCTATGTCGGTTGAGGTGTAAAGTATGCCTGCGCGAGAGATGGGATTGCAGAGTGCAGCCCCATCTTTCGTTTAAAACAAATATCCTTGCTTCGTTTCAGATATCTTCAAATCCTTCGGTTTTACACCATCGGTGTCTATGCCTAGTATGAGCACAGGTATGTCTATATCGGATACACCTCGATGCTGCAAGTCCCAGACAAACTGCTCAAAATAAGATACTCCTGTAGACATGTGTTTTGCCAATGCCTTTACAGGTACTATTTCTACACCGCAATCGATTACTTCCAATTTGGCAAAGATCGTCATCTTTAGACTTTTCCGATGTTGTAGGGCGGGGAGGCTACGACTAGAGATATAGCTTTATCGGGAATCGTTTGCAAAAATGCCTGCGAGTCTCCATGATGAAGGGTAACAAGGTTGCTGTCATCGTAGCTATCCATAATGACAGGATCAAAATCAGGTGCAGGTTGAAATAAGGAAGTTATTATCATACAGCTTACTACTACCTCATAAAATGACTTAGTGTCATGATACCAAGTTATTTTGTATCATGATACTAAGTATACCTGACTGAATGAGGTCAGACAAGATAAATTCACTGTAACTTTTTTTGCTAACAGCCCAACAGACCAAGCTGTTGCCATATTTCCCCACTACGGCATACAATAGCCTTTAGAGTATCTCTTATAGAATCGAAAGGATATTGCTTCAATGCGAAGTAAGGTAACTGTTGTGGGTGCTGGCTTTGTTGGCAGCACCCTGGTTCAACGCCTGGCGGAACGCGACTACGCAGATGTGGTCATGTATGATATTGTGCCGAATATGCCGCAGGGTAAGGCTCTGGATATGCTTCAGGCAGGCCCTGTGCTTGGTTATGATTCGCTGGTAACAGGTACCAACGATTATGCCGACACCGCGAACTCCGATATCGTCGTCGTCACTTCTGGCTTTCCGCGCAAACCTGGCATGACCCGTGACGACCTGGTCAAAAAGAATCAGGAGATCGTCACGCAGGTGACAGAGCAGATTGTTAGGCATTCCCCAAACACTATTCTTATAGTCGTTACTAATCCTCTGGATGCGATGGCTCAGCTTGCACTCCATGTCAGTGGCTTCCCGCGTGAGCGCGTGATCGGTATGGCGGGAGTGCTGGATACTGGCCGCTTCCGCACCTTTATTGCGCAAGAAGTAGGCGCATCCGTGCGCGACGTACAGGCATACGTTCTGGGTGGTCACGGAGATACGATGGTGCCGCTCTCTCGCATGTGTACCGTTGCTGGCGTTCCTATTTCGCAGTTGATTCCCGCCGAACGCATTGAGCAGATTGTGCAGCGGACTCGTGACGGTGGTGCGGAGATCGTAAAGCTGCTTGGAACAGGCAGCGCCTATTTCGCCCCATCAGCTTCGGTCTTGCAGATGGTTGATTCCATCTTGCTCGATAAGAAGATGATAATGCCCTGTGCCGTTTATCTCCAGGGCGAGTATGGCATCCAGAATCTGTTCGTAGGCGTACCTGCCAAGCTTGGCGCAAAGGGACTGGAACAGGTGATTGAGATCGAACTAAACGAGGACGAGCGTGCGCTTCTGCAAAAGTCCGCGCATGCTGTCAAAGAACTTGTGGATGTGATGGGAATATAGAGAAGATGATGAATAGATGGTTGGGCCATTTGGCCCAATCCATCTATTCATCATCTTCTGGCTTTTCTTTAGGAACGCCAGCAATCACGACAATGTATTCCCCTTTGAGTTTTGATTGTCCAACTGACTCTATCAATGATGAGAGTGTACCACGTTCAATTTTCTCAAACATTTTGGTCAGGTCGTTCGCAACGGCGGCCTGGCGGTCTCCGTATACTTCTAGCGCGTCTTTCAGGCAATCCTCTAGCCTATAGGGACTTTCGTAGAAGATGAGGGTGTGGGGCGAGTCTTTATCAATCTCCATGAACTTGCGCCTGCCAATCGGCTTGCGCGGTGGGAAGCCACGGAAGGTGAAGCTGTGTACAGGGAGACCTGAGAGCACGAGTGCCATTATCAAGGCGGTTGGACCAGGAATCATAGTGACCTCTACCTGAGCTGCAATAGCTCTACGCACGAGTGTGAAGCCAGGATCAGCGATGCCTGGCGTGCCTGCATCGGTGACGACGGCGACCGATTGTCCCTGTTTCAATAGCTCCTCGATGCGTTCTCCCGCCCTCTGTTCATTGTGTTCATGAAAGGGGATCTGTGGCTTGTGAATGTCGAAATGCTTGAGCAGCAATCCCGTTTTGCGCGTGTTTTCGCTCGCAACGAAATCAACCTGGCGCAGCGTTTCAAGTGCGCGCAGCGTAATGTCTTGTAGATTGCCAATGGGTGTCGCTACCAGATAAAGCATGTCTGTTCTTTTCCTATTTATTTTCCCCGCGTATGGCTGGCAATGAGTTGAGGACTTCTTGCCGTTTCACTTTGAGCGTGTGTGTACGTGGGAAATCATCCTCAGGCCATATCGTAAAGCCCTTTATTTGTTGATGCGAAGCGAGTTGTTTATTCGCCTGTTGAACAATCGCTTTGGCATTCTTGGGGTCGTTTAAGAGCAATATGCCATGTACCTGAGGGTCTTGATCCTGTTGCGTTAGCCCGATAATAACGGCATCCTTGACTTCAGGGATGGTTGTCAGGACATTCTCTATATCCTCGGGGTAGACATTCAAGCCGTTGGCAAGCACGATAAGGTTTTTCTTGCGCCCTTTGAGGTAGAGATCGCCCTTTGCATCAAGATCGCCTAGATCACCTGTGTAATACCAACCGTCTTTGAACGAAAGGTTTGTAGCTTCGGGGTTTTTCCAATAGCCGAGGGCTACATTTGGGCCGTGTACGAGTATTTCTTTATCATCGGCGATGCGAACCTCTACTTCTGGTAATGGTCTACCTATTGAGGTGAGGTTATGGTCCCACATAGGATTGGCAGCGACTACAGGAGAGCATTCGGTAGCACCATATCCTTGAATCACGCGAAATCCCATGTTTTCCCAGCGTTGACCAAGTTTTGGTGGTAGATATGCGCCACCACTTACAAAGAAGCGAAAATGTCCGCCAAAGCGTTTGTGAACGGCTCTAAAGAGATAGTGGCGGACACCAAAGGGGAGACGAGCAGCGATGGTATGCAGTAGTTCCCATTGTTCTTCTTTCTTCTGACGCCGCACCTCACGCTCAATACCATGAAGGAAGAGCTGTAATGCCTGAGGCACCAGGACCATAAGAGTTGCGTTCTGGGTGGCTAGTAGCTTTAATAGTGTATCCGGTGCAAGCGTTCGCGCATACAGAATACTTGCTCCCGCAGCAAGAATTGCAACCTCGATTGTCAGTTCAAACATATGTGAAAGCGGGAGAATGGAGAGTGCCCGATCACTTTTCCTGACATCGACAACTTTCAGAGCCGCGAGAGCGTTCGAGATGATGTTGTTATGCGAGAGCATAACACCCTTCGGCTGACCTGTTGTGCCCGAGGTAAATACCAATTCGGCGAGGTCGTATTCCTCAAGCGTTGGAAGCGCAGTTGTATCAACTGTCTCCTGGGGAAGTGCGTCAATGTCAATGAGTGGAACAGGAGGCTGCTTCAGACCTATATATTGCTTTTGGGTGGTGACAAGAAATATGGCTTCCGTCGTCTCCACGACTCGTTGTAGAAAGTCTTCTTTACTACTTACATCAAGCGGGACGACGACCATTCCAGCCATAAGTGTACCTAGATATGCAATGAGCCAATGTATACGGCTCGCACTCCAGATGAGCAGGCGATCTCCGCGTTTGACCTGCTGCTGTTGTAGGTAGCCCGCAAAGCCCTGTGCGCGCTGCTGTAAATCGGTATAGGTCAGGTTCAATAGCTCGTCGGAGTCGAGTGGTTCGAGCAGGGCAGGACGAGTTCCAAACTGCTCGACGGTTTGTGAGAACAACTGCGGAATAGTAGTCATGTCTAGCCTTCCTTCATCATTGACGCTAGAAACGGCGTGTGCAATACAACAGCTTTGTTTTGCAAGGAACAATATGGTCAGAAACCAGGAGAATAATGTTTCTAACGATAGTCAATTATAGTGTAGTTACCCCCACTTTGGCTAGTGGTTAGCCCCCTCGTTTGCTCTCATCTTTTGACTGTCGGTTCGCCAGCACGCTTCTTCTTGGCTAAGAGGTTCGCAGAACCGATAGTCAATATTCTATAGTATTCTAAATTAGAAGAAGACATTTTGTTATAATTACGTGAATATTTTGTTTAGCTATTGTACACTGTACAAATAGCTAATGTTACAAAGCCTAATCATTGGAGCAGTATTGTAGCAATCTGGACAGCCATTTTTTTAATATAACAGGGCGTGTAATTCTAACCTAATTACTTATCCTTACAGTAGGAAGTGTTTGTATCATAAGTGTAGGAAAAGTAGATGTAACTTATTGACCTCATCGCAATATTGTGTTAAAATCGTTTATATGATTGTTCGCACACCCTGTTGTTTTCTTTTCTACACGTTATCGCTTGAGAGCGTCAGTTTGTGAATGAACGTTCTCGTAGATATATGTATGTTTTTAGAAAGAAAATGGAAGATGGATTCCATCGTTTTTGGAACTATCTTTATATTTGTGCGATCAAACAGGCTTACTCAGCTTCTTCACAGAAAATACATTTTGAAAGGAAATCCATCCCATGCCATCCCTTGAGACTGCTAATGTAGGGAAGGCTGTTGCCGCGAGAGTTGGAACTAATATTCGCGAAGTGCGTACAAAGTTAGGGATGACTCAAGCACAACTTGCCGCTCCTGAATTTTCAATCTCCTACATCTCAGCAATAGAAAGAGGCAAAATTCGACCGTCGCTGAAGGCTCTTTCTATACTTGCTCGGCGTCTGGATGTTCCCCTGACCTTTCTTTTGGAAGGTTCTCCAGCCGGTGCAGCAGAGGCTCGTGCTGTAGGTTACTCCCCAGCAGATGCTGGTCCAGATCAGAGAGTAGATGTCGATTTGCTCCAGGCCGATGTGCTTATTCAGCAGGGAGCATTTCATCAGGCAGAGGAACTTCTCGTTCCAATTCAGCCGGAGCGTATTACAACTGACCAGGTCTATCGTCTATACCTTTTGCGCGGTGAGGTCCATCTAGGAGCAGGAGAATACCAGGAAGCCGTCGTTGATCTGCGCGCCGCTCTTTCTCAGGGTGAAGGTTTAAACGATAGTGAATATATTGAACGCGCTCGCAATTTGCTCGGCAAGGCGTACTTCTCACTATATAACTACACACTGGCAATGGAAAACCATTTACGCTGTAATGCTGCAATTGAGCTGGGCCAGGTGACAGACCCTGTCTTCTCTCTGGATGTCTTTAGCAGTCTTGCAAACGACTACTTCAGACTGGGTGATCTTGACAAAGCTGTTACCTATTATCACCGTGCGCTCGATATTCTTGATACTATGAATCGAGACAGCAAGAGTTTCGCCCAGAAATATATGCAGATCAGCCAGCATTACAAGTCTCTTGGGAAACAGGTGATAGCGCGCGATTATGCGATGCGCAGCCTTGCTATCTATGAGATGCGGGACGAGCAGCGTCTCGTCGGCATAACTCATCAGCGATTAGGCAAGACTCTTGAAAAGCAGAATAACCTTGATGGCGCTGAGCAGGAGTATCGTCATGCCATAACCATTGAGAGTGACCTGAATGACGAAGTCGCAGCCTCTCAGTGTCATACGGCTCTGGCGGAGCTGTTACTCAAACGTGGCAAGGTAGATGAGGCTGAGCAAGAAGCACAGCAGGCCCTGACCTTTGCCCGGTCTGGAGATGACTCACAGACGCAGGGTCAGGCACTTATTGCCCTTGCTCAGATTCGTCATCAAAAGGGCGATTTTGCCTCTGCCGACGGATTCTTCACACAGGCACTGGAGTTGTTAGAGGGGTCAAACGCGCATGAGATTGCGGCGGATGCCTACTTCCGTTTCGCCAATATGTTGGAGGAGCGAGGTGAGGTGCAGCGCAGCTTGACTGCGATCAAAAAGGCGTATGAGCATCAGCGCAAAGGCAAACGCGGCGACCTCGAATAATGTGCTGCTCATGGAAAAACGGTTTGACGCAATCAGCGGGATAGACTCTATCCCGCTGATTGCGTCAAACCGTTTTTCCATGTACAATGCAAGAAATGGAACGCGAGGTTTTGGAGGACTTTCCTGATGCCATTCACGGCAAATGACTTGCGCTATCGTGCCGAGCAAAACTATCCCTTGCTCTATGCATACCTGCATCGGCATGCACAACGCCACCTGGGAGCGCTCAAGTACGATGCGCTGGAGGTCGATGTAGTGGTGGGTCACGTGGTAGAGCAGCTGGTGCGTCTTGGTCTGCTGGGTGCTGGAGATACGACACCGCAGGGCGCACTTGATCGTTTAACGGATGCACAATTTTACGCCTTTTTGAATCGTAGTGTGAAGAACAAGGCTATTGATCGTTTGCGTAAACGTCGTCTACAAGTCAGTACCTCTGCCGAACTAGAGGGACCTGATACTTTTGAGGGAGAAGACGCCCCGCTTAATGAGGCCGTGGAGTCGATATGGGGTGTTGCTCCCTTCTCTACTCCTGAAGAGATTACACTCTACCTTGTTTCGCAGCGAGAGCTGCGCGATGTCCTCAAGCACTGTATTATGGAGTTGGGGAGCGCTCCTCATCAGTTGCAGTCGATTCTACAAGAGCTACGCGAGATTGGAGCGGATGAACTGTTGGACGCTATGGCTGAGGAGCTTTCTGCCGCCGCTGTCTCCACATCTATGGTAGAGAGCGCTCATATGAGCCAGCACAAGGATCATGCCCACAAAAAGCTACGCCACTGCCTCCAACAACAAAGTTCAAATTTGACAGTGACGATTGCTTTACGTTTGACTGAATATGGAACACGAACCGCGCCTACCAATGACTATATGGCGAGTATTCAGACACTCGCGCAACGAGATCTTTCAGAGAATGATGTGCGTACTGGTCTGAGTCAGTTAGTTGCTGAAGGATTACTCGCCTGGCAGGGAGAAGATGTTGTTCATCTTACTACAGTTCAGATGAAGCGCCTGGCACGCTTTTATAAAGAGGAGTAGGTGGTACAACGGTAAGACTGTTACAAGGTCGGACTGATGGGCTGTAAAGCTTCATAGGTTCAAGGAGACACGCATGGACAACACACAACGATTCAATACTACCCCTGACCCACAGGGCGATCATCATAAACTGGCTCAATGGCTGCAACTGATAATGGATATTCCTCAAGCAGCACAGAATCGTGTATCGCCAGGAACTTCATTCTCAGAGACAACAAGAGCCTCTCTTATAGAGGAGCATGATACACAATTAGAACTACTGCTAAATAGTGATTACCATCTTCATTTCTATCAGCAATTGCCGGATTTTATTATGGCTTTACTCAATAATGATTCTCAGGCTGCGACCCATTATGCCCCGTTGCTCTACCACCTGGCTGGATGTAGCGAATGTCACCAAAGTTATCTGGAACTCTATGACGCAATGCATGCTGCCGTCTATCCCCATGAGCCTCGCCCGATTTTGGGTCAGGGTACACGGACGCTTGAAGCGACTCCACCACGTATGCTAGCACATCTCTGTCAAGTGTGGATTAGCCAGGGTGAAGCAATACTGCGCCAGGCAAGACGCGATGGTATCAGCGCTGATACCGCTGTTCGTTCGCTATTGCAGTTGGCTCTTCGCGTGAGTGCGCGCATTGTGCAAAGCAGCGTTCGCCGCCAGGCGTTGCGCGACCTTGTGCGCGTGGCAACGCTCTTCGATGCCCCTGTTAGCCCTGAAGTGAAAAGCGACTCCGTCGCGTATTCGTACACACCTGCCTTGACAGGTGCTGGTGGTAGGGGAGCAACGCGTCGGGGAATGGATATGCTAACGCGTTCGGCTGATATTCCACAAGAGCAACGCGCCATCATTTTGCAATCGCGTTCCCTGGAGGGCAGTATCACACAGAATGGGCAGATGCTAGAACTCCATCTGCGTGATTTAGCCGAAGCGCTGCGCGGTCATTTTGTCACGATCTCGGTGCTTCTAGGGTCGCTCATTGAGCCTGTACGTTGGCTAGGTGGCAATCCCCGCGCCATTCCTGGTACTATTCCTGTCGATGCATCCGGCGCACTTACAATGCCGCTTGGCGAGACGGAACTGCGGCTGAGCAACCCGGAGGAGCGCAACCTGCTAGAGGCAACCTTCTTGTTGTTAGAGGTTCGGGCTGCTGATTAAGACGGTTGGAAGTTGACGGTACCACTTTTACCGCCGCTCTTTTGTGCGACATAGGCTTGTTCCAGGGTAATCGTGGTATCGACGCCCTTGCACATATCGTAAATGGTCAGGGCAGCAACAGTGACAGCGGTCAATGCCTCCACGTCAACGCCTGTCTTGTAGTTCGTGCGGGTGCGTGCCTCTATCGTAATCAGACCTTCCTCGCTGTCGAGCGTAAAACGCAGGTCGATATGAGTCATGGGCAAAGGATGGCACAGCGGGATGATCTGTGGCGTCTGCTTTGCCGCCATGATGCCCGCTATCTTCGCTACCTCAAGCACACTTCCCTTCGCTACCTGGTTGGTTTCGATGAGGTGTACCGTGTGTGGGGACATGCGTACTCGGCCATGCGCTACGGCTTCGCGTACCGTCTCGGGACGGTCGGTCACGTCAACCATGTGGATATTGCCGCTCTCATCGAGGTGGGTAAGCCGCGTTGGCATGTCTTCTTGAGTATTTTGATCGCTAGGATATGATGCCATGGGAGATATTTGCCTTCCTGCAAGGGTGTGATTATGATTATCTCATTGATTTGCCGAAAACCATTATCGTGCTCCTACGTTGCTGCCCTATCCACCACTTCCAGCTTCCCGGTGTTGATATCAATCACCAGACCATGTACGGGAAGCCTGGGCAGGTATGGGCTGCTGCGAATAATGTTGACGACCTCACGCACATTGACGTGGACATCGTGAAATGTTCCGAGCCAGCGCATAAGTCCATTGATGTCGCCAAGGCCCTCGCGCTGTATCAACTGGTCGGGGTCTACTCCTAATGCCTGCATGGAAGATGTCAGCACTGTCGGGTTTGCGTGTGCCAGACCACATTCGGTATGACCGATTATCATGACTTCGCGCACACCGAGCAAATAGATGGCACCCGCGAGTGAACGAATGAGGTCGTTGGCAGCCCCTTCGCGCTCGACTTGAGAGATTGTCGCGCCAGCCGTTCGCATTTCCACGACATCGCCACGCTGTACGCCGAGGGCTGGCTCAAACGCTTGAACCAGTCGGCAATCCATGCATGTTACCACCGCCAACTGCTTGCGTGGAGTATGTCCAATCTGCGGCAAGTGTTGCTGCTGTACAAACTGCTCATTCTGGGCCAGAACCTCATCTATCCTCATATCCATCCCTCTACTCGCCCGAGACCTGTGAGTAGCCGATGTGCTCATCAAAGGTGTACAGGTTTTCCGTCTTGATGAAGTCGAAGCCACTGTCAGCAAAGCGTTGCAGCAAGGCGAGAATTTGTGTATGGGTTATCGGGCTGTTTGTTGAGGTGGACGATAAAAAGCGGCAACGCCAATGGTCGGTGGTGAAGGTTTCTGGCATGCCGTTGGGCCAAACCTTTGCGCCTCGATTAGTTATCACTGATAGCTTTAGCCCATCGTCGTTGACGCGTTGGAGAACTTCACCCAGTTGATTAGCGGTGCCATCATGCCAATCCAGGTAGACATCCACACCGACGAGTCCTTTTTTCGCAAGCATGTCTGGATTTGATGTATGCTCGTGATGAGTTTGTGGAGGTGCTGACGTGTAGCTGACCGCCTTGAGCGTCTGCGGCTTTTGCCCAAGTCGAGCAATGACGGCATCGGCAAATTCCTTGGTGCCAACCTTGCGTTTGCTCACGCCCTCAACGAAAATGTCGTAGGTGTGAATGCCATCTTCAATAGTGCGCAGCCACGCATTGTGTACGTATGTGGCAACCTCTGGCTGATTAATGTGCACCAGCATCATCACGGCACCCAAAAGAAGACCGGATGGGTTGGCGAGATTCTGGCCTGCACGACGCGGAGCCGAGCCATGAATGGCCTCGAACATGGCGAAGTTCTCACCGATATTCGCGGAGCCTGCGAGACCAACGGAGCCCGCGATCTGTGCCGCCACGTCGGAGAGAATATCTCCATACAGATTGGGCATGACCACGACATCAAATGCCTCTGGCGTATCGGCAAGTTTAGCTGCACCAATATCGACGATCCAGCTTTCGTTCTGGATATCGGGATATTCTTTAGCTATCTCGTCGAATGTTTTGTGGAACAGGCCATCAGTCAGCTTCATAATATTGTCTTTCATGAAGCATGTGACCTTCTTGCGGTTGTGACTTATGGCATACTCAAAGGCGTAGCGAATAATCTTTTCGGAGCCAGAATAACTAATGAGTTTGAGGGACTCCATCATGTCATGTGTCTGGCGATACTCGATACCTGTGTACAGGTCTTCTTCGTTTTCGCGCATGATGATCACATCCATCGAGGGATGTTTGGTATCGACGAATGGGTAATAGGCTACGCACGGTCTTACATTGGCATAAAGACCAAACGTTGTGCGGGTTGTGACGTTGAGGCTTTTGTATCCGCCTCCTTGAGGAGTGGTGATGGGTGCTTTGAGAAATACTCTGGTACGGCGGAGAGATTCCCACGCCCTTGGTTCCACGCCTGCACTGATTCCACGCAAGTATACCTTCTCACCGACCTCGATTGGTTCAATATCGATACGAGCACCCGCCTCCTGAATAATATGAAGAGTGGCATCCATGATTTCTGGCCCGATGCCATCGCCGTAAGCAACTGTTATTGGTGTGTTTTCACGCATAAGAAATATCCTTTTTCTGCACTTGCCACCTCTAGCGTGTGGCTGCTTCAGTGTAGCATAGGAGGGGTATACATACAAGTTATAGGTTGCATATTTGCATATGTACGAGTTGTGAAAAATCTGTTATAGTGTAGTAGACACACCATCGAGGTATTGATGTTCTTAGAGAAGGTGGCATTAGAAGTTCTTTGAGCGAGAATATACCACAAGCAGAGCCGGAAAACCTGGATAATACGTGGCAAGGATATACAGGTGTAACACCTCCACTGGGGCAGTTGCCTCCACGAGGCGAGCGTGTGTGGGTTGACCGCCCCGAGCAGTTGCGTGCGGCGGTGAATGTGCTCAAACAGTCGTCGGTCGTTGCGGTCGATGCCGAGTTTACACAGGTTCGTTCGCATACGCAGAACAATGTACAAAGCTCAACGCCTCGTCTGGCGCTCCTACAGCTTGCAGTTGACGGCTCCTGTTTTGTAGTGGACACATTGCGCTTACATGACCTTTCTCCTCTCACTGCCGTTGTTGGGAATCCTGATAGTATTGTATTGCTGCACGGGGCCGGGGCCGATATACGTGTGATGGCTGAACGAGGACTGGAGGTTGCTCACTACTATGATTTGGAGGCTACGAGTCGCGCGATCTTTGGACAGCATGAGTCGTCGCTGGCGGCTATGTTGCAACGTGCCTTCGGTTATCGCCTCGATAAGAGTTTGCAGCGCACAGACTGGACACGACGTCCTTTGCCACCCGCGATGATCGCTTATGCTGCTCGCGATGCGGAGGTAACGCTTGCCCTGTACTACTGGCTCGACCAGTACTATCATGATATCCTGAAGCTGTACGAAAGCACTGATGAACCTGATCCTGTTGCTCCCTGGATAGAGCCATTTTTACGTGGCGCGGCTCCACTTTCGGCGGAGATGGCGGTTGCCGAGGCGAAGAAACAAGGTCTCGTTCTTCACAAAGCGCAGGTGGCTGCGGATTGTCGTGACGCCTTAAAGGTGCTCAGGCATCCCATGCATCGTAGTCGTCTGTTGCGGCTTATCGCTGATCTCTCGCTTGTTCAACTCGTGCCAGATATTGTCCCTCTACTACACGCCACAACTTCGGACGAGCGGGCTGCATGCGTTCGTGCTCTCGGTCGTCTAGGGGTAAAGTCCGTGAAGGATTCGCTTCGTCCTGCATTGCAGGACTCTGTTAACGATGTGCGCAAGGCAGCACAGATAGCCTTGCGCAATCTTGGTGAGAAGGAACCTCGCCACCAACGGGCGACTCCCACCAAATCCTCCGATGGTACACGTACCTGGACAGTGGAAACCTCCAATCAGCCTGATAATACGCTCAATGATGAGGACCCCTGGAAGGCCCGTTTGCGATCAATGATGGAGCCTTGACTATTTGCGCGGTAAGCGTGTCCCCACCCATACCAGGAAAAGCAACACCGAAGCGGTGCCTACGCGGCGTATCCTCTGTATCCATTGTTCCTCTTGCGTGGGATTTCCTGCTCCGAGTCGAAGCAAATGTACTATGCGCTGAAGAATAGTCGTTCTGGGTATTGCTCGCTTTACAGTAGATATGCTCACTATCTCTTCCGACTCAGGCAAACTACTAGTATGTGAGCTAGGAGCACGCAACTGCACCTCTAAAGAGGTAAAGAATTGTTGAATAAGCAGCTTGGCCCCACCCTTAACCACCAGGGGAGGCAAAAGAGTGCCAAGTTTGCCGATGTTCAGTGTACCTCTATAGGTGATGACGGTCGTATTGTCATGCCTATTCAGGTGAACAACTCCTTCGCCGTTGATTGTGTTTTGCTGACCCTCTTCGCCGATGACGACGACGCGGTAGTAGGAAGGATATTGGCGGTCAGTAATAGTTACACGGCCATGATAGGTACCCATCAGCGGAGCGTATTTGATACGTATCGTCAGGGCGTGTGTCTGTTTATCCAAGCGCTCTAGCTGCTCTATGCCTGGAACAGAGCCTAGTAACATCTGTTTATCCATCAGGCACTGCCACACCTCTTCTGGTGCTGCCTGAAGCGTGTATGTTCCCTCTATCTCCATAAAAAAGTCCTTTATGATGTATGCGTTTGTGGCTTGTAGGACTCATTATAGGGGAGTTGTCTTGTGGGGGCAAGCCCCGTGCGAAATGCTTGCTTTCAACTAGCACAAGGTGTATACTTGCACACATACTATCGACGTGAGGAGGAAGACGGGTTTTTGCCCCACCTCTATTGAGGAGCTATATTTAGATGAAAGTTATTCTTTTACAAGATGTTGAAGGTCTGGGAAAGGCTGGCGACCTGAAAGAGGTTGCGAATGGCTACGCCCGTAACTATCTCTTGCCGAAAAAGTTTGCTGCCGGGGCAACGCCTTCCTTAATCGCTAACCGCGCACAGCGTGTTGCCGCAGAGCAGCGCAGACTTGAGAAGCTCGCTGAGTTGAATCGCGAGCAGGCTGAGCGTCTCAGCAATGTGACACTTACCTTTAAGGCGAAGGTTGGAAGCCAGGGGCGTCTCTACGGCTCTATCACTAGCCAGGATATCGCAGCAGCCCTTCGAGATGTCGAGCATATAACGATTGATCGTCGCTCGATTGATTTGTCGGACCCCATTCGTTCTATTGGCACTTTCACTATACCTGTGCGGGTTGCTAGCAAGCTAGAGCCAAAGATCACCGTAAACGTCATCGACGCAGCCGGAACGCCTGCTGCCGCTCAGTAATAACAAGAGGCTCGCGCTCTAAGAGCAGACTTCTACGGAGACACGATGCCGCGTTGGTTGTACTACTCATTGATAATGACCATTGTTGCTCCCATCATTGCCGTGATCGGGGGACCAAAACAAGCAATGGTCATTTTTGTTTTCTCTGTGCTCGGCCTAATTCCGCTTGCGGCCCTCATTGGTCGCGCCACGGAGAATCTCGAATATTACGTCGGTCCCGTCGCGGGTGGGTTGCTCAACGCGACCTTTGGCAACGCGCCCGAAATCATTATCGGCATCTTCGCGCTGCAACAGGGGCTGCTCTCGGTGGTCAAAGCCTCGATCACAGGCTCGATTATCAGCAATTCCCTACTTGTATTAGGTGGCTCACTGGCAGTTGGTGGATGGCGTTGGGGTGAGCAATATTTTAATAACCGCGATGCAGGGCAATATTCAGCTATGATGGTGCTGGCTGTGGCTGGTCTACTTATCCCGTATACCGCGAGCCTGGCTCCTGTGAACACGGCGCGTATGGAGCCAATTAGCATTGGTATCTCTATTATCCTCCTGCTGGTCTATGCTATGTATCTAGCTCTGCACGTCTTTCATATTCATGCCACGCGTCGCAAACCAAAGCGGCGGGGCAAGTATATCACCGTACCTCTAGCGCCTCCACAAGATGATGAAGAGGTCGAGGCTGTGACTGGTGGAGTCAATCCGCGTGAGATAAATGAGAACAAGATACCGCCACCGCCATGGCTCTCTCTTTTGATATTGTTGCTGGCAACCATCGGTACGGCCTGGAATAGCGAACTGCTAGTCAGCGGGATAGAGCCAGTGGCGCATCAATTAGGCTGGTCGCCCGTCTTTATTGGCCTTGTAATCATCCCAATCGTGGGCAACGCCGCAGAGCATTCCAGTTCTCTCATAGTAGCTTATAAAGACCGTGTCGATCTGAGCATGGCAATTGCCGCAGGCTCATCGATTCAGGTCGCAACCTTTGTCGCTCCGGTACTGGTGCTCTCAAGCCTCTTCTTTACGCAACACCTCGATCTGGTTTTTCAACCGTTGGAGTTGGTGATACTGGCGTTAGCAACTATTTTGTTTACGTTTGTCAGCCTGGACGGAAAGTCATCCTGGCTGGCTGGTGTGCAACTTGTTGCGGTGTATATAATGGCATGTGTTGTGTTCTTTTTGATACCTGGATAGCAATCATGTAGAACAAGTATAGTGATGTGCCGCCTGAGGGGTCATAGCCCCTCAGGCGGCGCATCACTATACTTGTTCTACGCAAATTCCTCGCCTGTCAAAAACGCGATCATTCTACGCCTGTTCAATGCGTGCGCTTCTTCTGACGATTCCTGTAACGTGAGTATAAATTTGGACTGCGACTCTAGCATCTTAAATATGGCTCCTTGATAATCCTGCTTATCAGTCTTTATCGTCTTTCCTTCCGGTAGGGTTATTCCTGCACGCTCCATAACCCCCTCGGTAGTATAGATAGGAGCGTTCATCAGGACAGCAAGCGTTAATGCATCGCTTGGTCTCGCATCCACTTCTTGCACCTTGTCCCCGTTGCGAACTTTGACCACTGCATAGAATATCTCATCCTTCATCGACTCGATACGAACCTCTTCTAGTTGAGTTTCTGTCACTTTTAATAGATTCGCCATGAGTTGTGCGGTCATGGGTCTTGGCATAGAAGTGTGGGCAAGACCTGCCGCAAGTGCATATGCTTCCGGTTGCGCAATCCAAATACTTAGGATACGGGGACCCTTCTCTTCCTGTAAGATGACAATGCGCTGATCGATGTCTGCGTTGATACGTACCGAATGGATGTGCATCTTTATCATCGGTGTTCTCCTTTGTTCCTCTTTTATCGGTGTTATTACTTGTTTCATAGGATATAGTGCTGCTAGCAATTCTCGAAGCTGTTTTCGCGCTCGATGCAGGCGTCCTTTGACGGCCACAACAGATATCCCCAGGACTGTAGCGATCTCTTGCAGACTCAGTTCCTCATAATAGAACAGAAGCGTCGCCTCTCGATCTCCAGGTGAGAGGCTGTGTACTGCGTCAAAGACGAAGCGTTGTAGTTCTCGTCGCTCTACAAGAGTTTGTGGGTCTTCGATCATAGCCAGAACAGCAGACGGGTTACAGCGCATGCCGCCCATCATACTTTCTAGCGACAGCACAGTAGTTTTTTGCTCACGGATATAGCTCCGGCAGACGTTTAGAGTGATGCCGTAGAGCCAGCTTTTAAAGCGCGAGTCGTCCCGCAGGTGGTCGAGCGAGAGGTAGGCGTGCAGGAATGCCTCTTGCATAAGTTCGCGTGCGATGTCTTCGTTCGCGACCATGCCTACCGCTATACGTTTGACCATCTGGAAGTAGCGTTCGATCAGTTGTTCGAAGGCGTGCTTATTACCCGCGCGCGCTAGCACAACCAGTTTGCTATCTATGCTCTGCTCCATGCCAACCTTTACTATTTAGTCTACTACTATAGTAGTGGGAGAAATGAGGAAAAAGGTTATGCGAGGAAGGGAAAACATGCTGAACATTTTTCCTCTTCACTCTGCTCTCGTACTATGGTATCATTCGTAGTATGAGAGCGATGTTCTTCTAACACAGTACAAAGAGGCTATTATGGCAATGACATCAGACCGACTAGAAGTCGTCATCCCCGCCGATCATGTTCCAGGACCTAAACAGGGGCATTGGACCTATAGCCACTATGCCGTTTTGCCAGATGAGGGACAACGCTACGAAATTGTGGATGGAGTTCTGTATATGGCACCAGCGCCAGGTAGATGGCACCAGAATGCCGTTTTTGAAATTGCTTCCTACTTACGAACCTACGTGAGATTGGCTGGCCTGGGTGAGGTGTATATCGCTCCATTTGACGTGCAATTAACATCTAATGTAGTAGTACAACCAGACGTGATTGTTGTTCTCAATGCGAATCTTGGCAAGATCAACGACTCACGTATAATTGGAGCACCTGATCTTGTTGTCGAAGTTGCGTCTCCCGGTACTAATACCTACGACCGACGCCAAAAATACGACGTTTATGCTCGTGCGGGTGTTTCAGAATATTGGCTTGCCGATCCTGGAACTCGGACGGTGGAGGTCCTCCATTTAGAAAATGGCAAATACCAACTGCTAGGCATCTTCAAAGAACAGGAGATGTTACTCTCTAAGGTGGTGCCAGATGTGTCGTCGGTATCCGTCAATCTTTTTTTTGCGCCTTCTGGCAAGTAACGTGGCGTGAAGCGTAATAGCATCATGGCAACCTCTAAGGTTGCCATGATGCTATTACGCTTTAGCTCTATTCATGTACGATCTTAAACATTGCTCTTGGAAGCTCTGGCAACAAATCTGACGCTAGCATACCAGCGTGTCCCATTTCTTTGCTGACAATTCCAGCGGCAACGGTGTGTAAGTAGACCGATGCGCTGGCGGCGTCGAAAGGCTGCATGCCTTCTTGTGCTGAGAAACCAGCGATCATGCCTGCCAGTACATCGCCTGTACCTGCTGCTGCTAGTGCGGGATTTGCCAGCAGGTTGATGCACGTTCGCCCTCCTGGTGCTGTAATGATGGTGCATGCACCCTTCAGGACAAGCGTTACCTGCCACTCCTTTGCCTTGCTGCGTGCAAGTTCCAGGCGGTCGATGTTGCCTCCAGACACCTTGATTCCTCCACAGAGTCGCCCCATTTCACCAGGATGTGGTGTGATCACGGTTCCTTTGGGTAGGAGTGTCCACCAGTGTTCTAGTTTGGACAAGTTATTCAGGCCATCGGCGTCTACAACCAGGTGGGGCCGCTTCTCCTCTGGGAGTGAGCGCAGATACTCCAGTACCTGTAGAATGACATCGCGTGTATTGGGTGCTTGCCCTAGCCCTGGTCCAATGAGCAGCGAGCGATAACCCTCTAATGTATCGGTGAGGGCTTTCGAGCGTTCAAAGCTCTCCGCCTCTTCAGGTGGCAGGATGACGAATGTTGCTTCGTGAAATGAACTGGCATAGATGGGAAGCATCTTTTCTGTGACGGCAAGTGTGATGAGTCCTGCTCCAACGCGCCCCGCCGCGCTGCCCGCGAGGAATGCTGAGCCAGGATATGGGAATGAGCCGCACAGGAGCATAACCTTGCCGAAGGTCCCCTTGTTGCTTTCCAATGGACGTGGCGGCAGTAATCCCCTTAGCAGATCGTCGTTCAACATCTCGGCCTGAATATCGCTCTCGATTTCAGGAGGCAGACCAATTTCCCCTAAGTAGAGATTGCCGATGTAATCGCGTCCAGGAAAAAAGAAGAAACCCTGTTTGGGACAGGCAAGCGTGATGGTTGTGTCGGCGTGAATTGCTCCTGGGTCAACCTCGCCCGTATCGGCATTGAGACCTGTAGGAAGGTCAACCGCGACGACCTGTAGCTCAGGACGTTTCTCACGTTCCTGCTGTATACGAGCGAGTAGGGAGCGCATATTCTCAGGAAGGGGACGTGAGTTGCCTGTCCCCAGGAGAGAGTCAACGATATAGTCCGCGCTCCCTATTGCCGATTCTAGCTCTGATTGTGTTTCCGACTCACTGATATCTTGCCCACGAACAGTAATTCGCTGCTCCTTCCAACGATAGAGACTTATCATGGCCCCCATCTCTTGCAGATGTTGAGCCATCACTAAACCATCACCTCCGTTATTACCTGGCCCGATCAGGAAAAGGACTTCAAGGTCGTTCATAGTATGATGTGGCAGCAGGTGTGCTTCAAACAGGTCTGCCGCGCTTTTACCCGCGTTCTCCACGAGTATAGGTCCGGTCAGACCATATTGGCGGTCGGCCTGAGCCTCAAGCTCTCGCATCTGCGCAACGGTAACGATATGCATTCCAAGCCTCCAAGCTTACTTGCATGTATTTTTGGTTTCTGTGTATGGTACGTATTGTATTCCGTTAGAGGATAAGAGGGAAGATGAGCTTTGCCTATATTGTAACGATTCTGTAACTATGGTAGGGGAAATAACGTGGTACAGGTAGTTGCAGTTGGAAATACATAGAAAAAGGGAAACAGAAAATGAACGATAACCCTCAAAAGTATGCACAGGGTGGGCAGGACGATACGAACCGAGAGCAGCCTAAAGGGACCTATCAGCAAAATCAGGACCAGGAGTCATCTCCAAAAGACCAACAAACTCAGACTCAAGGCTCTCCTCTGCAAACCGAGAATCCAAGCGTTTATTCGCAAGGTGGGCAGGACGATACGAACCGAGAGCAACCCAAGGGGAATTATCAGGACAGTCAGGGTCAGGGTTCCTAGTAGTGTCGGCTCGTAGAGCCTCTGAAGAGAATAGATGGACGATTTCTACACCCGGAGGGTGTAGAAATCGTCCATCTATTCTCTTCAGAAGGATGCATTAGTAGTCCTGCTGAGGATGCACCAGAGGATAGAAATTTATCGTCCAACCCATCCCAAAGGGTTGGGCTACTAAAAGTTGTGGATTTTTCCTGTTCCAAAGGGTATCGCGCACTCTCTCAAGCGTTGGAACTCTGAAGTCATAGGGAACGCCAAAAATTTTCCCATGCCACGTTCGCTCTCCAGGTGGCAAACGGAGTTGCTCCATAATGGCAACACTGAACAGGAATACCAAAACCATAGAGAAGAATACATTGCTAGCAGTCAACCCCTTCTTTTGGATCTTCATCGTTTCTAGCCTTCTGGGGCTTTCTCACCCCATGCTGTCAGGAGAACCATGGTTGCACAAAAATCATCACTCAGTACCTCTATTCCCATCTGCTGAATCAGGCGTTGCCACTCCTCTTGCGTGCTCACTCCCACGTTAGTGACAAAGGGTTCCATTAAGACAAACATGGAGTGTGTCACTTGGCGCAAGTTTTCATAGGCTTCTGCACCCACTGAGAAGTTAAGTGCATGAGCCTTGTGTTGGACGTTGCTAAAGCCAGCCTTCTGTAAGAGATGGCTTAACATAGGGATAATACCCAGTGTACGTCCAGTCGGGGAAAAGCTTTGCCCTGCTTGCTTCATAGCGCGGTAAAACAGACTAAAGAGGGTGTCCATCGCCGGGCTGTTCGTGAGCGCCTCATTTTCAGTAAGACGAACGATACCTCCTGGTCTCGTGATTCTCATGCATTCTTGTAAAAGATGTGCCCATTGATCGGGAGCAAGAAAAGCGATCAACCGGGCATTAACGAGATCGAAGGAATTATCCGGAAAATCAAGGGGCTTTGAGATATCCATGACCTGAAAAGAAGCATTGTTCAATCCTTGTGAATGGGCGCGAGCGCGAGCATAGTTGATAACGGCATGACTGTGATCAACTCCTGTGACCTCGATCTTCGGGTATGCATAGGCGACATCTAAGACCCATTGACCAGAACCACAGGCTAGATCGAGGATCGAGTGCATGGTTGCTATATCTGATCGTTCTGAGAATAGTCCTCCCATCGCCTCAGTAATAAAACGGTCTTGCATAGTGAGGCGGACAGTTTCCGACGCGCTTTCGGCATCGATAAAGTATTCGCCTTTTGGGGATGTTGACTCATCGAGCATCGTCGTTCAACCTTTCAAAAAGTAGTCCGTGTATATTCAACAACTTCAGATGAGAGCGCGCCTGAAACCGGTATCTTTTGACTGTTGTCCTCAACGGATTGAAGGAAATGCGCAAAAGTTAACTATACGAGAAGCATAGTGAACTCTTTCGATTTTGTCAAGGAGATGATGCATCTGTCCTCCTTCTCTTATGTGAGAGCAACAACGGTCTATAAAAGTCTGTAAAAGAGTGCTATACTCTCTCTATGACCTGGACAAACATCCCACAAAAAACAAAAGAGCTGGCTTCTAAAGCCAACTCACACCACTACAATAAGAGAATAAACACCGTTTGACACCACGTTTGACACCAATCTCAAGGTTGCTGTCCGTACAAATCATCCATCTTATCAACTGCATCCTTTTGCATCGAAGGCAGAACACTGCCATATACTCCTAGCGTTGTCCCAATGTCACTATGCCCCAGGAGCTCTTGCACCACTCTACTAGGAACCCCCATGCTTATCAAGATCGTCGCAGCACTATGCCTCAAATCATGGGGTGGGAAACGTGGCAACTCCACATCTTCAAGTAGCCTGTAAAAATGACGTAGAAACGTAGTGTATACAATGAAATCACCGACCTTATTACAGAACACGAGATTACGGTCTATCCACCCAGAACCAGCCTTTAACCTTGCTTCTGATTGAGAAACACGATGTTTCCTTAATAGGCCGATCAATACTTGGGGAAGCATGATATTTCGCTCACTGGTCTTTGTCTTCGGCTTACCCTCAACAAAATGATAGTGCGCGAAGTAGTGCAGAGTACGGGATACCTGTAACGTCCCTTTAGTAAGATCAATATCAGACCAGCGAAGGCCGAGTATCTCTCCACCACGCATACCAGTTACGACCGCCAAAGCAAGCAAAGCATCTAAATCACGTTCCCCTGCTTCTTTCATCAGTAGTTGAGCTTGCTCAGCAGTCAGAATATGTGCCTCATACCGCTCTGACTTTGGTAACTCTACATCCTGAGTGACGTTACTCCCAACAAGCTTTATACGCCTTGCATGATCTAGTGCCTTATGCAACACCGCATTAAAGCGTACAATACGACTCGCTGAGGTACCTTCCTTCAACTTTCTGGCATAAAAAGACTGCAACTGGCTTGCCGTTAGTTTCTGTAGTTTTATATGCCCAAGGCCAGGAATGAGGTGCTTATACACAACTACGCGATTGCCTAAATACGTACTCAAGCGTACCATAGGCTTTTCCACATCGTCTAACCAATACTCTAAAAACTGCTTAACCGTTTGTTGTGGCCCCGTTGCAAGCGTTCCTTGCCTCTGCTGGAACTGTGCATCTTGCAGTTTCTTATGCGCCTCTTTCTCCGAGTCAGCATATAGAGACTTGTACTTCCCTGTCTCTTCCACCTTGAACTTTGCTTCCCAACGACCATCTTTACGCAGAAAGACAGTACCACCGCCATGAACACTGCGTTTTCTTTGCTTTGCCATAGCACCCCTCATGTATAAAAAATGCCCCGCTGCCAGTTCACTGATAACGAGGCAAAAACAACCAATTTTTACGCGCTTTGTCGCTCACACCGACTTAACCACCTATCCAATGAGCTGGGATGCACACGCCGTACACCCCCTACCTCGATATATGGCAAGCCATTATGATACATGAGATTGTAAACCGTCGCCCGACAAACCCCTAACTGAATTGCTACGTCAGGAATAGTCAGCAATAGTGGTTGTGCAGTCGATAGTTTCTTGCATCGTGGCATACCTAATTCTCCTGTTCACCCTCATCTATCACGACACCATCCACAAGGTCCAACAACTCTAGCTCATACCCTACCTGTGTGCAAAACACCGCAGGAGGTTCGTCAGGCCACCAGGGGAACATCTGGTATTCCATCGTCACATACCCATCATCCGTGACCTTCGTGAACACCCCAACCTTGATCTTGTCATCAAGCAGGTCAGTAAAGCGTACCCGCTTGCCCAACCACTCACGGCGCGATTGCTCCACCTGAGCACGTAACGCTTCCGCTTGTTCCCTTCGTTGTTTGACTGTTCGTCGCGCCATCACTGCACCTCACTCTCTGTATGGCTTGCCATAAGCCGCCTTTGCTGACGCTGGAGCTTCCGTTGATAGTCCCACACGCTCACCACCCGGCGAGAATACAACTGCTTCCCATCGCGCAGATGCAGCAACGACTCTTCCAGGGCCGATTGTCGCCGATCTCGATAGTCCTGAATGTTGCTACTGAACGGGTCATGCTCATAGAGCACCCAGGATGATCGCGCAGGAGCTCGACCCTCATCCTCGCTCTCGTCCACATCAGGACCTTCAGGACCATCCAGCGCGATCTCTCCATTGCCCAGGTCCGAGAACAACCGCGCTCGCAGAGCACTTGTGGACTCAGGAAAGAAGTAATGAGTGTAGCGAATGCGCCGCGCTCGACTCATCTGCTCGACAGTCTGTGTCACTCGCTCGACAAGCGGTTGACCTTGCCTATCGTGACGCACGACATAGAGGTAGGAGCTTCCCCGCTCATCCTGGACGCCCTCAACCGCATCGAGAACAGAGGTCGCCTCTTGACGCTGTTCCTGTTTCACTCCACGCCGCTCGACTGTGACCTCTTTGGTGAGGTACTTGGTCACATAGCCGACCGCCCGTTGGTTCTTCACCTTACGAACATGAGCAATATAGGAGCGGCCCTCCGTCGCCGACCGCAACGCCTCACGCACCACAGGTTGTGGTAAAAAGTCCACACCCTTGACCAAGATGTGCCAATGAAAGCCGACCCGCTGAAAGTTCTTGTGCTCTTCCAACACCGAAAAGCATTCCATCGGGTACGCCTCTCGTACATCCAACCGACCACGCCCACGCCCTTTGGAGCCACGTCGCAAGTATTGCAGCACCGTCGTATAGGTTCGTGACGCTTCCTGAACAGTCCAGCCGACTTTGGTGAGCACCACATGCAGCGTTGGTTGTGCCTCCTTAATGAGCCGCCGCCACATGTCCACCTTGCGAGGACCACAATACAAGCACTCCCATCGGTTGCACCGCGCTCGTATCGTCTCCCCCGTGTCCTTGTTGATGAAGCGGTGCCGCAACGCCCACGGATGAGGGCAAAACAGCAACGTCTCCATCTGATACTTGCGCGCCAACTCCATTTGTTCCTCGAATGCTAATAACGGAAATCGTGTCACTCAGTACCCCTCTCTCTATCCATCAACATCCTATACTTACTAAAAGTAAGTAACTATCATCCATCGTCTTACTTGTGTGACTTATGCTTTAAAGAGTCAAGGGAAGGACTCGGCGGTTAGTACGTCGTCGGCACCCCATAGGGGACCCCGCCGCGCGTACTAACCGCACCCCACCAACCAGAGCCACACCCAACCACCCCTTGAGGTGTTGCATCACAAGCAAGAGGGAAGCGTTGTGGTATGGAAACCAGGCCGGACATGTCCCCTACCCTACGGACCACACCACCACCGACTCGCCCACGCTGAACACTCAAGAAGGAAACACCATCCAGTGCTAACCAGGGCGAGAGATGTCCCCTACCCAGGCCACCAGCACCCCGCCGAGCTTGCCGACGAGGTGCTGTACAACCAACAGTGACCTATGGTGCCATTAGCCGACTGGTTCCCAGGTGTAGTAGTACGCCACGACACACTGCAACAATTCGTGAGGAAGCCTCCAAAGAACCTGCTCAAGAAGTCGATCATCAGGACTACAGAGCCGAAACCCATCCAAGAACTCAACGACGTAATAGCGGTTCATTCGTCCCTGTCGGCGCAGACGTGAGAGCATATGGCTTGCCATTAGGCCACCTCCTCATCTTGAGCCATGCTATAGAGAGGAGCGAGAACCTCTCGCAAGCGGTCCCTTGCAAGCTGCTCAGTTGTGAGAACGCTGCTCTTGGTCACTCCCAAGTCCTTCGCTACCTCCTTTTGTAAGCGAGGACCATGCTCTTCCGTCAAGCCATAGCGCAAGGTCACGATTTGTCGTTGTCGGGTGGTTAACACCGTCTCAAGAGCCTCTTGCACCATCGCTGCAACCTGTTCTTGACGAGCGTCCTCATCAGCCCTCGACGCTTGAAAAAGGCTGACAAACTCATGCTTCTCATCACCTAGCTCGCTGTCCTCTAGCAAGCCCTCAATGCTCTCAACCCCCCGTTGTCGCTCGTATTCTGCCAAAGCATACATCTCTTCAAGCTCGACCCCCATCTGTTCGGCTAGCTCAAGCAGTGTTGGCTCCCGATCAAGTGCCGAGAAGAGGCCATTTCTCACACACCGCCATTTCTGGACCGACTCATACACCCGCCGAGGAAGACGCACCATCCCATCACGGTCCCGCAGCGCATGCTCAATAGCCCCCTCGATACACTTGCCCGCCAGAGCACGAAGGGGATGAGTTGACCCGACAGCATAGGTCTCAATCGCTTTGAGCAACCCAAAGTTACCCTCTTGCACCAGATCAAGCAGTTGCATACTGCGACTCTTAAACTGGTGTCTCTTTGCCAGGAAGACCACGAACGGCTGATAGCCCTCAACCAACCGATCACGCGCTCGTTGGGCCTCGTCGAGTATCCGCTGGTCTGAACGGGGTTGAGATTGTTCCACCCGACCCCGCTGCACACACTGTATCAAATGTGCCTCTTCCGCCTCTATGAGATCAGGTGTCCATCGAACCTGACGGATATATTGACTCAAGGCATCTAATGGCAAGCTATCATCGTGTGTTTCACGTTTTGACATGCGACCTTGCTCCTCATTCATCATGATTGACAAGCTAGGCTCGATGTAGGCATACTTACATCGAGAACCTAGCAACGCCTGAGCGCAAACTAGTGACTCACCGCCAGCCAGGGTGTTGGTGCACACTGGCTGACATCTCTACACATGGATAAGGATGAGTGTTCCAAAGTGGACACCGAGCCACCAGAGAACCAGCAGCACGATAATCAGTACAATCCCAATCGAAAGTGTCCTCATGTACTTCCCTCTTTTCTGTCAAATGGCTTACCAATACTCTCAAATCACTAACGACACTGCTTCAAAACGTCCTCTGCATCGGTCATGACATGCACAGGCTATCTACCCTTGTAGCTCCCAAAGCTACTGGTACGCGCACGGTTGCCCGTTGCGTGTCCCTTCTCACGCCGTTCCTTCCAGGACACACACGCTATTCGATTATTCAGGTGCTCGAACGCCTCTTACGGCTTGCTTGCTAATGTATCAAAGAATTAATTAGCATCGTTGCGATATTAACATCGCTGCGATAATTGTCGCACAAACAAGATTAGTAGTCAAGCAATGCTCATTGTGTTAAAATTATTCTAGTAGTATTCTGGTAAGGACAAGTGTTGAGGCTGCATGCTTAAAGAAATTGATCTAAACCGTGAACATATCCCTACACCTGAAGCCGCAAAACGGTCAGGATTGAGTAGGGTATATCTTGCCCAACTACTAAGAAAAGGTACCCTTGACGGTTTCCGACTTGGTAGAGATGGGTTCATTTATATTGACTCCCTAGAACAATTTCTAGCTACCAAACGTAAGCCAGGGCCAAAACCAGGCCCTAAAGGTCCACGTAAGAAGCCTAAAACTGCTGTTTCGTAGTGCCATTGATGAATCTATCTACTTTAATTATGTGTTTTTTTGGCCCAAAACTACAGGCACAGAATGTGGCTAAGGTGCTCTCTATAACGCGCCAGAGAGGATAAAACGTGGCTAAACGATCAAAGCCTACTCCATCATTTGCAGGACAATTCCTTAAAAATTATCGAAATGCACATAGACTTACTCAGGAACAACTTGCATACGATTTGAATATCGAACCACGTACCCTTCGGGCATATGAAAATGGAGAGCGTCACCTCAACAACATCAATGAGCTATTGCGCATTGCTGATGCACTAGCCATTGAGCCAGAAATCCTGGGGGTAGCAGCACCCATATACGTTCCCAAAACACCCGAAGAAATTGACGTAGCAGTAAAGCGTGTATGGTCACTCATGGACGAGCCTCGTGTGAGTGAAGCTCGCTCTATGATCGAAAAACTTGCACGAGATACAAGTAGGCAAACTCGATCAGAAGATACCAAACTCTTGCAGTCCCTTGCTCGTATCCAGCATGCAGCAGGTTATATCACTGGCATGGGAACAAGAACAAAAGAAAATGCAATCCCGATCTCCCACTATCAGCAGTTGGAAGATATTGCACGTACTATAAATGACGATACTTGGCTAAGCCTAGCACTAACCTATCATGGTGATATGTTGCGTCGTAGTGGAGATGTGAGAAACGCTATTATCTATCTTGAAGCCGCACGCGATACAGCACCTTACGCCGATACATCAGCACGAGGAAACGCCCTCCAACTGCTAGGACGCACATACCTACTCAGCAAAGATATTAAAGGCTTTGATCGAGCAATGGCCGAGTCGGAAGAATTAGCCTACCAAATCGACCCGAATACGGACAGCACGCGAGGACAATACAATCTCGCTGCGGTGTATGAAGAATATGGGAAAAGCTACGGAATATTAGGCAAGTCACAAAAGGCTTTGGACTACCTTGCTCGTGCTGAAGCTGCTCGTCCACATACAAAGTTTTGGGAAGTCTTACTCAACATCGCACGCGCTGAAGTCCTGGTATACAACGGTGAAGTAGATACTGGCTTGCCATTAGCTCTCGAAGCAGCAGAAATATCCCAACAACAAGGCCACCGCCGACGCTTGGAACGCATTTATGGCATGAAGCGGTATCTAAGCCGCAAAGCCTTAGACTACGCAAAAGCAGAGGAAGAGCTAAGCGATATACTAGATGGACCTATTGGACGATGGGACAAAATAGAATAAAGCATACATACCTAAATAACGAGAAATACTTTCTTGCTTGTTTATTCAGCTAAGAGAATATAGTAAAATAAAACGATGCTAAGCCACAATCAAATTGATTTACTCTTAAGTTGGCTAAATGCCTTTGATGCAAATCATTTGAGGAATGAAGATGATGTAGAAACAAAGTTCGTTCTACCCCTTTTTCAATACCTCGGATATTCCGATGCATATCGTCAAGGGAAATATCCAATAGATGATTACCTGTCAGAAAAAGGGAAACGAGGACGAAAAAATGGGATAGTGGACAAACTGCTTGAGAAATTTCCTGCTGCTGACCAAGTACGGCTGATATATTGGGCTTTGGCTTGAGACTAGATACAGAGCTTTCCCTTGTGGTTGTCCTGCCTTCTTGCTATAATGGAGATAGAAACAATCTTTGTTCTTGTTGTCGGTTACAGATAGAACTATAGGAAAATTGTGGAGAAATAACCTCGTATGCTTTTTGCTCAATCTCCTCAGAGTGCCAACCTTTCTCTTGTACAGCAAGTAGCAGCATTCTCTAACCTGGGTTCTTTCATCGCCTATTACCGACGCAGCAAGGTAAGAGCGTTTCTTGTCTCCTTTGCCCTCCTCTTCTTTGGCCTTTTACTGACATTCCTCGTTCTCTCAGGATTTGGTATCTCTTTCCACCCACCAACAGTTCTCGTTGGAATTGTCTGGGTGCTCTTGTTCGGTATCACCGCACTTGGTTTTCTACATGCAAGTATCATCTCTCTTCTTAGACGCAACGAGCACGTGACCATCTATGATCAAGGGTTGGTGCATGGTATCGGTCTACAGCAACATCAGTACCATGTTGTTCGCTGGGACGAAGTGGAAACCGTCTCTACCAACGGCAACGAGAAGGGGGGGCAGATCATACTTCGCCCACAGAATGGGAAACAAATCAGTATTCGTGTGAATCTTCAGCAAAAGCTTCCTCCCTCTCCAGCTATAAGTCTGGTCAGACTCGTCGAGGAAAGGTTTATTGCATGGCATATCCAGGGTGCCCTTTCTCAATTAAGAAGCGGGCAGGAGTTGAACTTTGGCAACCTCTTTCTCAGCTGGCAAGGCATCAGGACGAGCAAGACGTTTCTGAGTTGGCGAGACATCGCGAAGATGGAAATACGTGTGCTGACGGATGACGATAGGTCGTTCAAGGCATTAGTCATGTATCCTGTAGGGGGGAACTTCTGGCAACGAACATCCTTTAGACTTGAAGACTTTCCCAACTACTGTCTTTTCCACGAGCTTGTCATTCGCTATATAGGCTTCCCAATCACCTAAAGCACTCGACGTGAATGCTTGAAACTCACCTCGACAACCAAATCCAGTAGAGAGCGGTTGACCTGCAACTAGTGTACCCTTTCTTGACTCATTTCTCGCTTCTTTTGTCTGCTATCATACTACTTCAAACAGGTTCCGCAAAAATATGAATCACACCCTTGTATCGCCATGGAGAGGTTCAATCGGGGTCACCCATCACTACATCGCACAAGAGCTTTCTCGAATCTGCACTAGGATACTTTTTCACGCTGTGACAGCGAAATTGACAGCGAAACCGCTCAACGGCATTGCACAAAGATGCACAGTATTGCCTAAGAATATATCCTCAACACGCTTAAAACCTTGTGAAAGCAGTCCCTAGAAGACCCCAAAAAGGCACTAGATGAAGTGATGCGTGTCATTTGGCAAAGCAAAAGATAGCGACATACTCTACACGTTAACCGATGACAAGAGACATAGCGCCAAATAAGGAGCAAGTATTGACACCAAATTTGACACCAGAGAAGATAGATACCTATGTACAATGTTAGACAAGATTAGACAAAAATATACCTCCGCAAGCTCGATTATCAAGCCCACGAAGGTATACAAAGGCCCATTGCGGTGTGCTATACTCTCTCTATGAAACTTGCACTCAAAATCACACCGCAACGCAGCACTCAGTACACAAACATGGTTGCGGCATTGGCGGAACCAGAGTTACTCGCCAGTCCAGCAGGCGTCGCGATCAAAGAAATTACGCCTACAACCCTCGCGGGTCAGAATTATCTGTTGGTGACGCTCGATGATGGGATGTTTTCTTCCAGGATGCTACCTATCCTTGCTCGCATGGGCGCGACGAGTGAGGTCTACGAATATTTTGATGCTCTTGGAGAGGTACGGGGACCACTGCTGCGTCCTATTGAGCCGCAATTTACGCCTTTTGTGCCATTGGAGATAGCGGAGACGCGCCGCTACAAAGGCAAGACGAACGAGGTATTTACGCGCGTGCTGCTTAACGTCGCCCTCTTCGCGGGGGGCTATAGCGAACAGTTTACCGAGCGGTTGCGTATCCTCGACCCGCTCGCAGGCGGCGGAACGACGCTCTTTCTCGCGCTTATCGCTGGCTACGATGCCTTTGGTATCGAGCTTGAGCGTCAAGACGTTGAGACGACTGTCGTCTTTATTCGACAGTACCTGGATGGTGAGCACATTCACTATAAAGAAGTGGATGAGCGAGGACGCAGGGCTGGTCGTCGTTATCAGTTTGAGATTGGGCGCAAGGGCAATACACGCATGCTGGTACTGGCACAGGGCGATACTGCTCAGGCCGATCTACACATGCGAGAGGTCGTGGGTGGTCCACGCGTGCATGCTATCGTCGCGGACCTCCCCTATGGCATCCAGCACTTTGGCGAAATCGCATCTTTGCTTAGTAAAGCACTACCTGTATGGGAAAGTATGCTGTTACCTGGGGGAACTGTGGCTCTAGCATGGAATGCCACTCGTATTGAACGGTCGGCAATGATTGCGTTGTTGGAACAGCATACACAACTACAGGTACGAAACGATCCACCGTACACGTACTTTGCGCATATGGTGGATCGTGTGATTAAACGACGCGATATTGTGGTGGGGGTAAAAGAGTGATCTTTATCCCCGCACCAGTTGTTTCAGCATGACGGCGCCTGTGATCGAACCATTGGCCTGACTGTAGCTGTAGAGAACTAGGACCGCTTCCTGTGAACCGCCGTGGAAGCTGGGGGTGACGGTTACATTGGTTGAGAAGGTGGTTTTGCCCATTCCCTGTGCGCCCTTTGCTTGCGCATGGCCGATGTCGGTATACAGATGGTCGAGTACAAACAGCTTGCCAATCACACCCTCAAAAGCATTCCCTGTTCCCGTCACTGTCACGAAATCTGTAATGCGGGCCCGGTTCTGTGGAGAGGTAATCGACATTCCCTTGGATGTAACGGCCACAATCTCCCAGATGCCGCCGTTAGTGTTGCCTTCAAGCCGACTGAGGGTTACAGTGACTGTATTGCTGATGCCGTTATTGGTGTTCGTCACGTTGACAACCGCGCTATTGTCATGGAGACCACCACCACTAACGAGGATTGCCTGAGACTGTATGGGCCATTTCAGGAGAAACGTGGCGAATGCTTGTGCCGTCATTCTTGCATCCAGCTTCCAAGGATCATGGCCGTGATTGACTTGTGCCTGGTCGATCTCAGCCTGGAAACGCGTCAGGTCGGGGTAGATGCCAGGAAATGCGGTCTGCTCAAAGGCCCCAGCACCGTCGGACCACTTGAACTCGCGGTACAGGTCTGGTTTAAGATTTCCATCAGGCTGTCCCTTGTTGATGCTGGAGCCTGTGTCTATCTCTACCGTTAGAAGAGTACTGTAGCCACTTATTTTCACATTGCCCTGATTGAGGTGTTCCAGTTTGAATAGCTGCGCTGGTTTTTTAGCAGTGATATTGTTGTAGACATACACTGTCAGGAAACCACCTATGCTATGAGAGCGAACGCCGATCACCGCCTGAAGTGATGAATTGCCTATAAGGTTGCCGCAACTCACGCTCTCGACTCTATCCCCATTGGATGTAGCAATAATGCCATCCCAGTGTGCGGGAGCTTTCACTGCGCTGGGGCAGGACTGCGCACCAGGCTTGACTCCTGGTGAAAGCGTGGCGGTGGGAGTCGCGCCATTTGAGCTTGCTAATCCTACAACAGTTGTAGCCATGGGTGTCGGCGTACCGCCATTTCCTGTGCCGCCACCGTTTGTAGCGCAACCTGCCAGTACAATAACGAATAAAAAGAGGAAGGCCATAAAGAGAGACGTTTTGTAGTGTTCGCGGATGCTATTCATAGTATTCATTGCATACCTCCCTGTACGGGGAAAAACATTTTTCATAATAGAGAAAAGAGACATAGTACATACTACAGAGTAAAGATTTATATATTAGGAGAAGTATAGAAGTGAAATACTGTTGTGTCTATGAAGTAAACCACATAAATAAAGTGAAATACTGACAACGGAACGGTGCAGGATGCGGCAGGCGTGTGGTGGGACCTGCCCACCGTTTCTAGCGGCTCAGCCGCGCGATGTGGTGGATGTGTGGGTGAAGGTAGGCAAACGCGAGCGCTCGGCAGCGCGGCTGAATCGCCTTTATGTATAAAGTTTGCCCGCCACTGCCTGAAGAAATTCCAGACGAAGAGACATGTGTACCTCATTTAAATTTTGGTGTATACTATGCGTAACAAAAACTTGTACATAAGGCGATGCGCAACCATGAGCACACGCAGCCCCTGCTAACTTGCAGTTAGTCTTTTCTTTCGCATAAGCAGCCCGTATTCCTCCGTGGGCTTAGAACTGCCACGAGCGGCAATTGTCGGTCGTGGTATCTGCGTGCGCGCTCCTCCCTCTCTGAACAAGGTTTCGCTTTTTTACTGATTAAGAGGAGGAGTTTGCTCAATGTTCTTCAAGAATGTTCTTCGCTTGCCAGCTACCCAGCGGATAACTGCCTCATATATGCATGCGACCCTGCTCAGCTATGGCTTATTCGACGAAATTATCACGGGTTTGCCAGTCGTTGGTCTGCCCTTGCTGCGCGATCAATTGGGACTAAGCTACGAACAAATCGGCCTGCTGTTCGCTGTTGGCAGTTGTTCAGCGATGGTACTGGAGCCAATCATCAACGTGCTGAGCGACCACCACTCGAAGCGTTGGTGGATTCTCGGCGGGCTGTTGTGTCTGATCCTGAGTTTTGTGATGGCTGGTTCAGCCTCCAATTATATTGTTCTGCTGCTAGTTTTTGCGCTCTATTATCCTGCAGTTGGGACTGCCGTGGGACTCGCAGAGGCTACGCTTATTGATGCTGATCCAGCGGGAAGCATTGCTACTATGACCCGTTGGACCCTGCTCGCAAGCGTCGGGGATATTCTCGCGCCGCTGCTCGTTATTGGCCTGGTAAGCGTTCAACAGGGTTGGCCGGGGATCTGCTGGCTGGCGGCCTGCTTGTGGGCAGGCTTATTCCTGCTCACGGCTGTGCAACCATTTCCCAGGCCAGCCGCCGAGGGAAGTGAGCCAAAAGACCTCACTGAGAAGGGCGAGCGAACAGACCGCGCTCAACTAGACCCTGCTGAGGGAGGAGAGAAAACCGATCCCGTTGAGGAAAAAAGCAGAGCGAGCACCTGGAAAACCCTGAGCCAGGCAGTGCGCAATCCTCGGCTGTTGCGCTGGGGGCTGCTTGCGTTGATCCCAACCATGGTGGATGAAGTGCTACTCGGCTTTGTCGCGCTCTATCTGCACGATATCCTGCACGCCAGCGAGACAACAATTGGTTTGCTGCTCACGGGCGCTCTGTTGAGTACTCTGCTTGGGCTGGTGCTGCTCGACCGCCTGCCGTGGTTGCGGTGGGCAGCCAGCCAGGTGCCCCACCGCCTGCTGGCCGCGATGGCCGTGGTTGTCCTGGCAGGCATGCTCTTGCTGCTGACGACACGCACGATCTGGCTGGCGGGACTGGCTCTGGGAGTGGTCGGCCTGGGTGCTGCGGGCTGGTACCCCATCGCCCAGGCCCAGACCTATGCACAGTTGCCTGGTCGTTCAAGCCTGGTCCGTGCTATTACCGGCCTTGGTGCCCCCTTTGATGCCGCCCTGCCAGCCATCGTGGGTTTTCTGGCCGCTCGCTTTGGTCTGCTGGCCGGGTTAGCGCTCCTGGGGAGTGCTCCGTTGCTGATTCTGCTGGCGTTGATTGGCTATTCTCCCACATCACAGAAACAGGGAGCCAGCCCGGAAATTGTCCAGCGTGATCTGCCAGGAAAGCTCTAGTAGCAAAACGAGCTGTATCAATCTGAGCAGGACGAGCAAACGCTGCTACCCTGCTTATTCGCAAAAGTGGTAGCTCTCAACCTGCTTCTCATCACTTGCCCTTTGTGATGAGAAGCAGATGCTGTCAACTCCGGGCTGTGTCTATCCCCTCTGAAAATCGGCGCAGACCTGCTCTACCTCAGCAACAGTGCTCAGGCTGCATACATGATCTGCTAGCTCCGTTAACTCTTGGAGCGTGTGACCCATGAGGGCATCTCGTACGGCTGGTATAGCATTGGGGTTCATACTTAATTCATCAATGCCCAGGCCGACGAGAACGGGGGCGAGTCGTGTATCGCTTGCCATCTCTCCACAGACCGCTACAGGTTTTCCGGCCCTTCGCCCCGCATCGGCTACCTGGCGCATGAGTCGTAGGATGGAGGGCTGCATCGGATTATACAGATTGGAAAGTGCGGCATTCGTGCGATCACTGGCGAGAGTATATTGTAACAGGTCGTTTGCGCCGATACTGAAGAAGTCTGCTATCTCTGCCAATTCCGGTGCCATGACTACTGCTGCTGGCACCTCTACCATGATACCTAATGGAACTGAGGAAGGAATGTTAGACTGCTTCAGGCCCGCGTGGACTCGCTCAAAGATAGAGCGAACCGTTTGTAGTTCTTCGACGGTTGTTATCATGGGGAGCATGATGTGTAGCTCTATCTGCTCTTCGGCGGCTGCGAGGAGGAGGGCCTTTAATTGCTGTTCCAGGAGTTCCTGGTGGGCGAGATGGACGCGAATACCCCGCACGCCAAGAGCAGGGTTGGCCTCTGCCGCAGGGTCGAGAATACCTTGCAGGGCAGGCATAGGTTTGTCCGCACCCGCATCGAGTGTACGGGCAACAATGAGTCCAACAGGCGAAGAGTTTCCGCGAAAGGCTCGAAATACCTGGGCGTAGCTGTTGCGCTGCTCTTCCACACCTGGCATTGTCTGTGCGCTGGCGAAGAGGAACTCGGTACGCAGCAGTCCAACACCTTCCGCGCCCCATTGGCGTGCCGCCTCCGCCTCGACCGCGCTGCCAATATTCGCCAGGAGCATAATGCGGCGTCCGTCGATGACAAGCGGTTCCTGCTCCTTTTGAGCGGCGGCTTTACGAGCTGTTTGGCGCTGCTGCTGCTCTGTCATACGTTGTGCAAGCGTCTCGCGTATCTCTCTTGCTGGATGCAGGTAGAGTACTCCCTCTGCGGCATCCATGCCTAGCTCGTCGCCGGAGTGAATACGTTGCAACATCGTTTCGGAGAGCCCCGCAATCGCAGGTATGCCGAGAGCGCGTGCTAAAATTGCTGCGTGGGCAGTAGGGCCGCCCTGTGTTGTGCAAATGCCCAGCACCATCTCAGGGCGTAGCTGTGCAGTATCCGAGGGGGTGAGATCACGAGCGACGAGAATAACAGGTTTTTCAAGTGTGTTGAAATCCTGTCGAACCGTTGTTTGACTCCGTAAACGTTGTATGACGCGGCTCGTCACATCGCGTACATCTGCAGCGCGTGCTGCTAGCAGCGTATCGTCTAATGCCTCTAGCTGTGCGGCGTATTGCTCTCCCGCAGTGGCAAGGGCACTGGCGGCATCGCTCTGCTGCTCCTCGATGGCACGAGAAGCTGTTGCAATAAGCTGAGGGTCGCGCGCCATGAGGGCCTGTGCGTCAAAAATAGCCGCCTCTGCCGACCCTACCTGACTTTTGAGTTGTTGCACCGTCGTTTGAAGTTCTTGGATTGTTGCATCTAGCGCTTCACGTAACCGTGCTTGTTCAGCTTCTATCTGATTTGAAGAAATAGTGCGGCGCTCTACCTCGTTTAGTGATAGTGCTTGCGAGGTGTAGAGTAGCGCTGGCCCGAGGGCAACTCCTGTCGATGTTGAAACACCTTGCAGCATGTCAGATGTTTGGGGCTTCTCATATGCGACAGGTGTATCTCGTACCTGCTGCTTGGAGTTTGCTGTTGGCGGCACTGTGCCTGACGACTGAGGTGAAGCATCTGAGGTTTCGTAAAAATTGGCCTGTACCAGTTCGCTTAGAGCATCGAGTGCTGCCTGTGCATCGGCTCCACTGGCGCGGACAAGAATGGTTTCGCCCTGGCGTGCTCCAAGCGAGAGGATACCGATGATGCTGGTTGCATCTGCCGTGCGTCCACGTCCCTGTACCTCTACCCTCGCTTGAAAGCGCGCTGCTGTCTGTACAAATAGGCTTGCCGGACGTGCATGAAGTCCTGCCGGATTGTTGAGAGTGAACCGCGCCTCAAGCATGTCTTGAGGCGTTTGTTCTACCGCAATATCTGACTTCTGTTCTTCTTGCGTGTCTTCATTCGATGCGAAGGGCTTTAGTTGTTGCAGTTGCTCCGCGCTCGCTGTCTTCTCAGCCGCCTTCTTTACCTCTTCAAGATTATGGTCGAGGGAGGCTTCAAGAGCGGCGGCGATAGAACCCTCGACGATGGGACTAAAGGTGAGCTGAATATGACCTTTTTGCTCATTATTGAGCAGTTCAAGGGCCATCTCGGTTGAGAGAACAGCACTGCCGAGATCGAGTAGCACCAGCACTCCGTCCGGTCCATCAACGGCTTGAATGGCCTTTTGAATAATGTCGGCTGATGTTCCCAAAACGCCATTGTCCGCGCCACCAGCGGCCGCTATGGGCGTTGCCCCTTTGGTCATCTGGTTCGCAAGTTCAGCAACACCCAGGGCAAGCTGGGCGCTATGTGAAACGATTACCAATCCCACCGTCATAGTTGTTTCCCTTCTTTTAGGATGGGAGTAGGGGGACACACAAAATAAGCTGACATGCGTCCTACGCGCATACTTCGGCTAGAGCCTTGAGTAGAAGCCAGCTTGATGTCGCGCCTGGGTCCTGGTGTCCAACGCTGCGTTCCCCAAGATAACTGGCGCGGCCCTTGGTTGCTAGCATGGGAATAGTTGCTTTCGCGCCCTCTTCGGCAGAGGTTGCGGCGCGTGCCGTTATCTCCGCGATGCTTGCTCCTTGACCAAGAGCCTCCTTTGCGGCATTGAGGGCGGGAGTCAACGCATCGACCATTGTTTTTTCACCCGGCTGGGCCTTCCCTCGCGTTACGATACCACCCGTGAAGGCTTCGAGCATGGAGACAACGTCCGCGGCAGATAGGTCGGTCTTGTCTGCAACCGCTGTGCCAGCACGCAGAAACGCGGTACCATACAAAGGGCCGCTTGAGCCACCGACAGTGGAGACCAATGTTGAGCCAACCGTTTTCAACTGTGTAGCCATGTCCATTGTTGTCATCGTAGAAAATTTGTTGCGCACAGCCGTAAAGCCACGGTCCATGTTCGTGCCGTGATCAGCGTCGCCAATCGGTGAGTCGAGTTCTGTGAGATGCTGCGCGTTTTCATGCAGCACATCGGCTATACGTTCTAGCCAGCGCAGAATATCCTCATTGTTCATAAGTACAAAATCCCTTTGTCATACAATTATGGTTTGATGCCGTCTAGAAAGGAAGCTTCTCGGTTCTACGTCCTTCGGGGTGAAATACGTAGGTGATGGTAGGGGCGCAATTGATTGCGCCCGAGCACAGGGATCAATTTCCCGTGCGGGCGGGGCGCAATCAATTGCGCCCCTACCATCACCCGCGGGCGGGGCGCAATCAATTGTGCCCCTACCATCACCCGCAAGGATGGAGACCTAGCTTCTTTTGTAGCATCTCGCTAACGAGTGTTATTTCAAGGGCATCCCCTTGCGGGTGCCCTTGCCCTAATATTTGGTAGAACACTTCAGAGACGACATCGGGTATACAATAAATGCCAGGCTAGATGCCCCAGCGCAGTGCGGGTGTATGGACAGGAGCATCCCAATACCTGGCTAGCTCGTCGTCAAGACGAACGAGGGTGATAGAGCAGCCAGCCATATCCAGCGAGGTGATATAGCTACCGACCAGGGAGCGGCCTATAGAGATGTTCTTGCCCTTGAGAACGCGGCTCAATTCCTCAAAGACGATGTAGAGTTCGATGAGTGGCGTGCCACCCATGCCGTTGACGAAGGCCAGCACCTGTTCACCGGATTTGAGGCCGAGGTCTTCCATGATGGGGTTTGCCAGCATCTCGGTGATTTCAGCGGCTGGTGCAAGCTTAACGCGGCGGCGGCCCGGCTCGCCGTGAATACCGATGCCGATCTCCATCTCATCTTCGCCCAGATCAAAATTTGGCTTACCTGCTGTGGGGACCGTGCCGGAGGTGAGGGCTATACCCATACTGCGTCCCTGGCTGTTGACCTTTTTGGCGAGGGCCGCTACCTGATCGAGTGGGGCACCCGTCTCGGCGAGAGCGCCAACGATCTTTTCGAGAAGTACAGTGACGCCCACGCCGCGTCGTCCCGTTGTATAGAGGCTGTCTTGTACCGCTACGTCATCGTTGGTGACGACCGCTTCGACCTTGATGCCATCGGCCTCTGCCAGTTCCGCCGCCATCTCAAAGTTGAGTACGTCACCTGTGTAGTTCTTGACGATATGTAGGACGCCAGCCCCGCCATTGACTGCTTTCGTCGCGGCAAGCATCTGGTCTGGCACGGGCGAGGTAAATACGGCACCAGGGCAGGCCGCGTCCAGCATACCGGTTCCGACAAAGCCGCCATGCATTGGCTCATGACCACTGCCACCACCGGAAATAACGCCAACCTTACCCTGTGTTGGCGCACCCTTGCGCACAATGATCTGGTTCTCCATGTCAACAGTGATCAAGTCCGAGTGGGCGAGCGCCATGCCTTCCAAAGCCTCTTTGACGACATCTTCCGGTTTGTTGATGAGTTTCTTCATGATGTCTCCTTTTATGTGTGATTCCGCAATGGTTGGCACATGAGGGGCGCGATACATCGGCCGCTACGCCTGATAAATCAGGCAGGAATTGGTGCGATAAATCGTATCCCATTGTGCCAACACATCGGGTTGTTACACGCCAACCTCGGCGTTTATTTGTTGTTGGATAGGTGCGCGATAAGCATCAATCATAGCCTGTTTGTGAGCGGGTGTCCATTGTAGCTCTCGTGCCATCAAATTCGCTACCTCGTCAACGATGTGGAGACCGCGGTGACGGTCCTCCAAGGTGATCGAGGTACGTCGGCCCAGTATATCATAGGGCGTCATCGCCATTTCTTGCTGACAGGCATAGACAACCTCAGCCCAGATATAGGGAAGGTCGTCAATGAGTCGCCAGGCGAGCGAGGCATCATCTGTGATGAGATCGAGGAGCGAATTTGCCTCTACCCCGTAGCTATGTGCCAGGTGCCCGATAGTTACGCTATCCAATCCAAGCGCCTCTCCTCTGCGTTCCAGTTCTTTTTGCTGTTTAGGCCAACCCGCACTCCCTTGGAGAGGAAGGCTTTCGGTCGGATGTACTGGCTTAGAGCCATCGCGCTTGCTAACTACATCAACAGTATCTTGCGCCATGCGTCGATAGGTAGTGAGCTTGCCACCCGCGATAGTGATCAGGCCAGATGGATTTTGCAGAACAACATGTGAACGCGACAGCTTGGAACTTGTTCGACCTGCCTTGCGCGGTTTCACGAGTGGACGATAGCCCGCATAGGTGCTGATAATATTATCTTTGGTCAAATTGACCGAGAGATAGCGATTGAGATGGTCTAAAAGGTACTCGACATCATCGTGACTGGCAGTTGGGTTGTTAAGATCACCCGAACCCGTGTCGGTAGTGCCGAGAACCACGCGGTTCTCCCAGGGAACGAGGAAGAGAATGCGTTTGTCGTCTGTCTCTGGCAGTACAATCGCACTATCCCCTACTTGGAGGTCCTCATGTGAGAAGACTAGATGGACGCCCTTGCTCGGTACGATCTTGATCTGCGGTTCCTCGCCTGAGAGGGCCTCGATCTGGTCAGAGAACACTCCTGTCGCGTTGATAACGTATCGAGCGTGGACCGTTACATCCTGCCCGCCAAGGGTATCATGGATATGTGCTCCACTGATCTTACCATTCTCCCTGACAAACGAGGTCACTTCCGCGTAGTTTGCGATGGTAGCCCCGTATTGAGTAGCCGTCCGAATCAATGCCATCGTCAGACGAGCATCATTAGTCTGCGCGTCATAGTAGATGAAGCCCTCTTTTAGCCCGTTTGTGACCAGGGTGGGAGCCATCTTGAGCACCGTATCACGGCTGATATGGCGATGTCGATGTATACCGCGTCGTCCCGCGAGAATATCGTAGAGCCAGAGACCAATGTTGAGTAATCGGCTAAGCCCAATGCCACCGGGAGTCGTGAAGGGCATTCCGACCGGATGACGGTCTCCCTCGTAGATGGGGAGGAGAAAGGCGAGCGGTTGCACTAGAAAGGGCACGTTTTGCAGCAGAAGACCACGCTCAACCAGACCCTCGTGAACCAGACCAAAATCGAAGTTGGGAAGGTAACGAATGCCTCCATGAACGAGCTTGGTGGATTTGCTGCTTGTGCCGCTGGCAAAGTCTGCCTTCTCCACAAGGGCGACCTTGTAGCCGCGAGCAACGGCATCCAGGGCGACACCAGCGCCAGTGATGCCGCCTCCTACGACAAGTACATCGAAGGTTTCACTTCCCAGCGAAGAGAGATTGTGCGTGCGCACTGTTGATGATAGAGCTTGCATGATGACCACGGAAATACGAACGTGAAGGGTCCACCTCACATTCGTATTCCCGTCCTTTCCAGTTTGACTAGAGACTATTATTCGACGGCGCGTCTTCGTACAACGTCATCCCGGCCAAGTTCGCGAACGGATTCGCCAGTGGTAATGGTGTTATTGCCTGCGGTAGTCTCTTCCTGGGGTTCGCGAACGGACTCGCCTTTGGTGACAGTATCACCAGATTGTGTAAGCCCCCTCGCCTCCAGGACTTTCCCAATGGTGTAGTCGTAGATGAAGGCACCTACAACGCCACCGAGCAGCGGTGCGACGATGGGAATCCAGAAATAGTAGTTATTCTGGCTCAGGCTGGCACCGCCAGTGACGAGCGCGACCCAGAGACGAGGCCCGAAGTCACGTGCAGGGTTGATAGCATAACCCGTGTTGAGTCCAAAGGAGGCACCGATAGCCACGATCAGGAGACCGATGATGAGCGGATTGAGGTTTGCCTGCACAGGCTGATTGCGACCATCAACGATAGCCACGATCAGACCAACCAGCAGAGCTGTGCCAATGAACTCATCACCGAAGGCACCGAAGGTGCCGACGAAGGACTTAGGGCTGGTGTAGAAGACGCCGCCGACGTTTGTTGCGAAGTCGTTCCCTGCGTTAGCCATGAGTGCGCCATGATAGACGAAGTAGAGGATAGCTGCTGCAACAAAGGCTCCTAGCACCTGGGCCACTATATAGGGTGCAACCTTGTTCCAGGCGAAGCGCCGGGTTGCGGCTAAGCCAAGGGTCACGGCAGGGTTCAAGTGCGCACCACTAATCGCGCCAGATACATAGATGCCCAGCATGACCGCGAAACCCCAGCCAAAGATGATAACGGGCCAGGTGTTGGCAAAGGGAGTCGCTGCTCCGCCAGGACCTAATTTGTTAAAAAGTGCAAATGACGCTACACAGCCGTCGCCAAAGAGTATAAGGACCATTGTACCGAAAAATTCGGCAAGCGCCTCGCCCATTGTGCCTGCAAGGGCGGGAGTTCTCGTTCTATCCGCAAGTTGTGCCATGAGGAATTACTCCATTTCTCTCACTGCGAGAATAGCGGCCTATTGCCGCTCTATGAATAAGACCCGTATAAGGAAATGCACTAAAGGGTCAACAATCCATGTGCGGATGAGACACCTGAGATGGATGTATGGCTCACCCGCACTATCGTAAGAAACAAAGAGCGCAGAATAGATGAGTGGTTACGCCTTGACAGCAGACTGTTTCGGAGTAGGCTGCATCCAGCCGAGAGAACGCTCTACTGCCTTCTTCCAATACGCATACAGTTCTTCGCGCTGGTCGGCACTCATCCGCGGCTCAAAGGTGCGGTCAAGAGCCCAATGCTCGGCTACCTCTTGTTGGCTTTGCCAGAAGCCGACCGCGAGACCAGCGAGATACGCGGCTCCAAGTGCAGTCGTTTCCGCAACCTTTGGTCGCTGTACCGGTACACCAAGAATGTCGGCCTGGAACTGCATGAGCAGGTTGTTGACGACCGCGCCACCATCAACGCGGAGTGTCTTCAGATCGACGCCGCTATCGGCGTTCATCGCTTCTAGCACGTCGCGGGTCTGGTAGCACATGGACTCAAGTGTTGCGCGTGCCACATTACCCATTGTCGAACCACGGCTTAAACCAACAATAGTGCCACGAGCATAAGGGTCCCAGTAGGGAGCACCGAGGCCAACAAAGGCAGGTACGAGATACACACCGCCGTTATCAGGCTCTGAGCTAGCCAGTGCCTCTACGTCCGAGCTAGCCTTAATCGCCTTGAGACCGTCGCGCAACCACTGGACCGCCGCGCCGGTGATGAAGATGGCCCCTTCCAGGCAGTAAACGGTTTTGTTGCCGATGCCCCAGCCAATGGTGGTGAGCAACTGGTTTTTAGAGGGAACGGCCTTTTCGCCAGTATTCAAGAGCATGAAACTGCCAGTGCCATACGTGTTCTTTGCCATGCCAACTTCATAACATGCCTGTCCAAAGGTTGCCGCTTGCTGATCACCTGCGTCACCTGCTATTTTGATCGTTGCACCGAAGAATTCTGCGTCGGTTTCACCAAAGACACCGCTCGATGGCATCACTGTAGGAAGCATGGAGTGCGGAATTCCCAATTCCTTAAGAATGACATCATCCCATTTGTTTTCATAGATGTTGTACAGCAGAGTACGCGATGCATTGGAGGGATCGATAGCATGAATGCGTCCCTTTGAGAGACGCCACATCAAGAAGGTGTCAACAGTACCGAACGCCAACTCGCCACGGTCTGCCTTCTCGCGTGCACCTGGAACGTTGTCTAGAATCCATTTGACCTTGGTGCCGGAGAAATAGGCATCAGTCACCAGGCCAGTGCGGTTGCGGATTTCCTTGTCGAAGCCCTTTGCTGTCAACTCTTCACAAATAGGAACCGTTAGACGACTCTGCCACACAATCGCATTGAAGACCGGTTTCCCTGTTGCCTTTTCCCAGACGATGGCGGTTTCGCGCTGGTTTGTGATGCCGATGGCGGCAATGTCGGACGCGTTGGCGTTGGCCTTCTTTATGGCCTCTTGTGCGACTGCTAGCTGGCTTGACCAGATCGCCTCTGGATCATGCTCTACCAGTCCTGGCGAGGGGTAAATCTGGGGAAATTCCTGCTGTGCCACGCTGGCAATCGCTCCTTCGTGATCGAAGAGGATTGCACGTGAACTGGTTGTGCCCTGATCCAAACTTAGGACAAATTTTGCCATTTGTTAGCCCTCTTTCTTCCTTCTTGTAGGGGAGCACTCATTGCGCCCCTACGGAACAACAATGTATCGAAAAAGCATATGCATCACTGCTTATGCAGGAATTGGTGGGGTATACTTAAAGCCATAATTCACTACGTGCGACGACAATGCTCATCGCTCCTGCACGCAGCACTGTGCGCATTTGTTGTACCGTTTGAATAAGACCCGATGCGATGAATGGACGTGATGCTGGTAACTGCGATATGATATGGGGCACTACGAGAGCGGGCGAGATATCGAGTAGGTCAACTACCTCTCCATCTACCGACTCTAGAGCCGCGTTCATTCCGGTCGAGTCCAGGGCGAAGATACGTTGAATCGTTTCTAAGCCAAGGCTTTTTGCTAGCGACAACGTGCGAGGATGGCTGGAGACGATACCTGAGATGTGCATGTTTTCCGCGAGATAGCCCAGACCCGCGCTGTCAGCGTGAATACCGTCGATGTGGTCGATGCTGACATATGTTGCTAGTTCGCGTTGGTAGGCACGATCAAGAAGTCCCGCAAGCTCTAACACGTCGCAGTGTCGTAGAAAAATCGCATTGATGTGCCGTGTGTCGAGGACACGTAGAAACTGCGCTCGGCTCTCAATGAGCGGTATTGTCTTGCACTGCGTTGAAAGAGTGAGCAGCGATTCACGGGACCCAATAGGCATATCTCACCTCTGGCTCTAGCGTAAAACAACAAAGCCCTAAGCCCTCTTCTCCGGGGAAGGGGTGGCTCAGGACTTTTCAATTCACTGTCCTTCTTGTCATGTGCAGTTGTCGAGATACATCCGTCACAACCATCCGTGTCGCGAAAAGCTACAGTGTATCTTTGTAGGAAATCTCTTACAGTCTCCAAAAATACTGATTTGGGGTCTGCCGAATGGTAAAGTGTCAATAATTGTACAACACGTCCCGGTTGGCTTATAATGATATTACTTGGCAGAGTTCTATTTGTCAAGGGGCTTGTGCAATTGTGCCCTAGATGCATCTATTGAAGTGTAGGGAAGAGCTTTCATGAATTTCCCTCACTACCAGATATAACACACAAATGCAAGGGGAAGACCGCCGAGGGCTCACAGGGACCTTGTCGTTCTAAAGTGGAAACTCACAACAGGTCTCTCTACTTGTGTTGGTTGGTAAAGAAAAATGATGACAAAGCATGATTTTTTTCGCCTGGCTCATCAATATCCCGTTGCCGCAGCAATGAAATCAAGTGAGGATATGGAGCTTGTCCTGGAAGCGGATGCGCTCCTGCTCTTCTTTCTCAAAGGGAATGCCTTTCAACTCGCTCCATTTGTGCAGCGAGCGCATCAACGAGGGAAAGGGGTCGTGGTTCACGTCGATCTGGTGAGTGGTGTGGGCAAAGATCGTGCAGGAATTCACTATCTGCATCAAATAGGGATCGACGCCATTATCACAAGTCGCTCCCAATTGATCGCTGCGGGTCGCGCAGAAGGATTGGTGACGATTCAGCGCCTTCTCCTGGTAGATGACTCGGCCTTAGAGACGGGCGTCCGCACTATTGCTCGCGCGGCTCCTGATGTAGTAGAGGTGTTGCCAGGGATAATTTTTCCCTCGGTCGCCCCGATGCTGCAACAAATGTTACCTGGGCCATTTATTGCGGGTGGCTTCATTCGTACCGCAGCCGATGTTGCACGAGTGCGAACGGCTGGTGGTATTTTAAGCAGTAGCAGTACTTCTATGTTGTGGCGTCGCGCACCAGAGTTAGCATAAAGAGAGTAGATACTATGCGTAATCTCCCCAATATACTGAGTTTAGGTCGGTTGATCGCAACGGTCCTCGTGTTTATATTAGTGTTGGTGAACCAGCCCTGGGCCTTTCTCACATCAACATTGTTGTTCGCGCTTGCATCAGTCACCGATTTCTTCGATGGCTATCTCGCCCGACGTCTCAAGGTGGTGTCCTCGCTCGGTGTCTTCCTGGACCTGACGGCTGATAAGATTCTGGTTTCAGCAATTCTCATCGCGCTAGTGCAGATCGGTCTGGTACCTGCGTGGGTTGTCTTCATCATCGTGACCCGCGAGTTCCTGGTGACAGGTCTTCGGTCGATGGCGGCTGCAAAGGGGCGCGTTATCCCCGCAGGCATATGGGGAAAGCAAAAAACATTCATTACACTTACCGCGATGGGGTTGTTATTACTGGCAAAAGGTCTGGGGGCGCACCAGCTCTCGCTCTTTCCACTTCTGCTCACCTTTAACAGTCACACGCTTGTCTTCAGCGAGTTGCTGCTTCTGCTCTCGGATGTGCTGCTCATTCTCGCGGTTATCTGGACTGCCTTCTCTGGCATCGAATACATGGTAAGCGCGCTGCCGATTTTCCAGAATGAGCAAGAGACGACGACCTCACGGGCATAGTCGAATGAAGGACGGAATGCGAGCTAGCATTATGCTCGTGAGGTTGTGGGAGAAGATTCCGGAGCGGCAGGCTCTTTTTGACCAAGCTTGCGTTCTTTCCCGGCTAGGAGACGACCAATATTGTCGTAGTGAAGGAGAATGACAAGAGCCGGACCCAGAACTAGATAGACAGCTTGTGCGAAACTGACCCAGCCAAGAATGCCAAAGATAATTCCACAAATAAAGAACGTTGCTCCGCCCAAAATGGAGCCGAGAGAAACATAGCGTGTTGTCGCGATTGTTCCAATAGCCACAATCGCTCCAAAGAGAAAGGTAAGAGGAGAGATCACGAGTGCCGCTCCCGCACCCGTCATGACGCCGCGACCACCGCGAAAACCGATGAACACAGGATAACAATGCCCTATCAATGCCATGAGACCCGCTACTGTCATACCCCAACCCGCTGCATTGAACAAGGGAATGTATTTGGCGAGTAGTGCAGGTCCTATACCTTTGGAGAGGTCTACAAGGAGTACGACGAGGGCGGGCCCGTTGCCAAGAGTGCGGCGTACGTTAGTTGCGCCAGTCTTGCGGCTGCCGTAATCCCGTATATCAAAGTCTTTGCCGCGTAACAGCTTGCCCATCCAATAGCCAGAGGGGATTGATCCCCACAGGTAGCCGATAATTGCGATGAGCAAGAGTGAGATAATGATACCAGACATCCTAGCACTCCTTTGTGTCAATCTACTTCGTGTGATCGGCTCCGTTCGCCTTCATTATAGACTCGTTCAACTGAAATTACCAGGTATCCTCTCCAGTGTCGGCTCTGTGAGCCGATATAAATATCTATAACTGCCATTGCCCATCTTGCATCCATACAATGTTGTCGACGAGGCGAGTTGTTCCTATTCGTGCGGCGGCAAGCAAAATTGCACCAGGAGCGGCCTCTGGCAGAGGGACAAATGTGCGAGCATCACAGATGGCGGCATAATCAAGGTGAACAAGAGGATTGGTTGCGATATGGTCACGCATTGCCTGCTCGATAAGGGAAGATCGTCGCTCTCCTTCATCAATAACTGCCTTCCCCATAAGCAACGATTGATAAATCACGCCCGCAGCCTGCCGTTCCACTGAAGAAAGAGCCGCATTTCGGCTACTGAGAGCAACTCTATCACGCTCGCGCATAGTGGGAAGGACGCACAGGCTCACATCAATGTTCAAATCTCGTACTAGTTGCTGCACAATAGCGACCCGCTGCGCATCTTTTTGACCGAAGTAGGCAATATCGGGTCGCACGATCTGAAACAACTTGGTGATGCTCGTCGCTATACCCCGAGCGTAATTTGGATTGATTGCAGCCTCAAATTGTTCCGCAAGAGGTCCAACAGGTGTTATATAAGTAGAGAATGTAGATGGGTACATCTGCTCAGCACGAGGAATGAAGACAACATCGACCTGTGCTTTGCTCAGTGCTTGGAGGTCCCGCGCAAGGTCGTGCGGATAGCGCGTCAGTTCTTGTTGCGAAGCAAACTGCAACGGGTTCACAAAAATACTGATGATGCTGATCTCACATTCCTTTTTTGCCGCTTGCACCAGTGTCAAATGTCCTTCATGAAGATAGCCCATTGTTGGCACAAAGCCAACAGACCCTGCCGCAAGCCACCCACGAGCCGTCTCCGTCATTTCATCCAAACTATAAATGATGCGCATAATGACTCCTCGTGGCACTCTTATCCTTTGTGTATATTTTTTTACGGAATGGCTATGAATTTCGATGAACTAAATACGAAAGAATCCGGTTTTTCCTTTTTTACTTTTCTCATATTGTAGTTTCCATAACGTATGGTATGGGCTTCAGTAACCATGCTTCAGCACACGCCAGAGATTGGTGCATTGTCCCGCGAAATGCGAAGCGTGATTGAAAAATTGGCAGAGCGCTCCCGTGTCTATGTGCTTGACCTGCTCGGCTTTGGCCTCTCTGATCGACCGGATATACATTATTCTTGTGATGTATACGTCACCTTATGCCAGGATTTTCTCAAACTGGTTATGGCTAACGATGATACTGTTCATGCGATAGTAGATCGAGCACGTGATACAGCGGCCTCTATGAACGATGTAACAGGAGTTGTGGCGACTGACTATACTATAGAAGACGAAACGCGTGTGACAGAAATTTCTTCTAAGGGGCAAGCGCTAGACGAGCAGGTTACAGAAGGGCAGCGTAACGTGAATCAAGGGTAAAAATTAAGCTATCCTATCTCTTGACGTTCTGTAGTTCACAACGTATAATCTCCCTCATGCGTATTTCGCGTCTCGTTATCACCCGTTGCGCAGGTAGAGTGCCGCCTCGATCAATGTAAAAGAGACAGCGACCAACTTCAAACGTATAATAAACGTACAAATACATATGGATGCTGTTAAGAATGTTCATCCTCTTTTCCAGGAGGTTTCTAGACGACTAAAATGAATGTGGAAGAGAAGGCGGGAATAGGTGGAAGGCAAAGGGCTGGGAGGATGTGATGAGGTGGAGGAGTATGGTGGGTGGATGGATTGTGAGGAATAAGCGTGGTGATCGTCGTCGCGGTGACGATGAGGTAATGAAAGTGACTATCTGGAAGAGGCCAGCATTAGATCGAGGACCTCACGACCAGGGAGGAGTTTTACTATGAGCATTGGTGGACAGAGTGATGCAAAGTCGGAGCGCAAAATCTATCGCTTAACTCCAGAAGGCTTTGCCAAGAAAAAGGAACGCCTGGATTTCTTACGCGATGTCAAACGGAAAGAAGTCGCCGATTATATTCACGAGGCGAAAGAGGCAGGTGATATTAGCGAGAGTAGCGCTTACGAGGATGCTAAGAACCTACAGGCACAGATCGAGGGCGAGATTCTCCAATTAGAGCATTTGCTTGCCGTCGCTGAGGTTATGGCTCCTGACATGCATGGTGTGGAACAGGGACCAAGCACAGTTCGCATTGGAACACAGGTAGAGGTCGAGACAGAGAGTGGGGCCAAGCGCGCCTTTAAGATGGTAGAGACATTTGAAGCTGATCCTAAGGCTGGCCTGATTTCCGATCAATCGCCCGTGGGCAAGGCCCTGATGAGCCATAAAGAGGGAGATGACGTAAGCGTATCCACCCCTGGCGGTGTGACGAATTACAAAATTCTCTCTATTCGCCCCATGTACTAACACCTGTTCATTTAAAGCCAGGACTGAGGACGCGAAGCAAGTATCTCGTGTGTTCTCGGTCCTGGCTTTTAGTACATCCGCGTTGGCTTGCGGCGTCTCTCGTTCGGCAGCAGCACATCGAGGGCGTCATCAACTGTTACGACGCCTTGAAGGATGCCTTCGTCGTTGACCACGGGGACTGCCAGGAGATTGTATTTCGCCATTGTTTCGGAGACGGTACGTGAGTCGGTATCTGGCTGCACGGAGACAACGTCGGGCTCCATCAGGTCTTGCAGGAGTTGAGTGGGCGCGGCTACGAGCAGTTCCCATAGGGAAATGACACCGAGTATACGGCAGTTATCCTGTGTCTCGTCGGCAACACAGTAGACGTAGGCGGTGTGAACATCATTTTCCTGGATGTTTTGACGTATCGCGTTCATCGCATCAGCTACAGTTCGGGTCTGATTGATCGTGATATAGTCGGTGGTCATGAGACCACCCGCTGTGTCCTGCTCATACTCTAGCAGTTCCTGTACGTCCTCTGACTCTTCGGGAGTCATGAGGCGGAGCAGCTCGTCGGCGCGATCCTCTGGAAGTTGTGAGATGAGATCGGCTGCCTCGTCTGGCCCCATTGCCTCCAGGATATCGGCGGCTCGGTCGACTTGAAAGTTTTCAAGGATGTGACGTTGTCGCTCGGTGTCGATCTCCTCCATCGTGTCAGCGGCGGTCTCATCGTCGAGTCCCTCGATCAGTCGTGCGCCCTGTCCAGGAGTAAGCTGATGCACAATCTCCGCGATATCCGCAGGATGCATATCCGCGAGCTGACCACTTTGCGGACGTGACGTTTGAGCAAGCAACGACTCTTGACCTTCTGCGGCTCGTTGTGTGCCGATCAGTTCGATATCTGTCCACGGAATCAGCGTTGCGACTCTGTTCTTGCCCAGTAGCCATGGTGGAGCGATGCGACGCACCAGGCCGAGGTTGCTGTTATCGACTCCCAGGATATGCCAATCGTCATCAAAGACCACGTCATTGACGCGTATCGCTTTTTTGCGCTCAACGTCGATAACCTGCTTGTCGAGTACCTCTTGTGCCAGGAATATCTCCCGCTCCGTTGGTGTTTCCGGTTGCTGTGTATAGTCTTCTAGCCGTGTACGCAAACGAAACGTGTTATCTTGACGTTGCACCGCGTTCAATGGGACGCGCCACGGTTGGTTTTCCTCTCCCTCAACGAGTAGAACGCTGGGATAGTCGCCTCGACTATCCTGTGTTCCGACATCGGGTACCAGAACATCTACGACCTTGCCTATGCGTTCATCTTTGGAGTTTTCAACGGGTGCATTAAGCACCTGGCTCAGGTATAACATGACGTTTACATCTCGACGCGGGAATCGGGGAACACTTTACTTGGTTCACGCTCAAAAATTGTATCTGCTAGTTCCTGTCGCTGCCGCATCGTCTGCACACTCGCCCCGATGAAATCGCGGAAGAGTGGATGTGGACGTGTGGGACGACTCTTGAACTCGGGATGGAACTGAGATGCGACAAACCACGGATGGTCTGCCAGCTCGATCACCTCGACGAGGCTATTGTCGGCGGAGCGACCACTCACGACGAGGCCATGTGACTCCATGCGCTTGCGGAACTCGTTGTTGAACTCATAGCGATGGCGGTGACGTTCAAACACTATTGGTTCGCCGTATGCTAGATAGGCTTTTGTGCCAGCGGTGAGGCAACATACCCAGCTCCCCAGGCGCATCGTGCCACCCTTATCGGCAATTTCACGCTGTGTGAGCATGAGGTCAATTATTGGATATGGAGTTTGTGGATCGAACTCGGTGCTGTTTGCAGCGGTGAGCCCGAGCACATTGCGCGCGAACTCGACGACGGCAACCTGCATGCCCAGGCACAATCCCAGGTAGGGAATTTTTTTGCGTCGCGCGAAACTGGCGGCTTTGATCTTCCCTTCGATGCCACGATGCCCAAAGCCACCTGGAACAACGATGCCCGCGACATCCTCCAACACTTCGGTATAGCCCTCGCCCATGCTTTCCAGGGCCTCTGAATTAATCCACTTGATACGTACATCAACATCGTGGAACCAGCCTGCATGGTTGAGCGCTTCAGCAACCGAGAGATAGGCGTCGTGTAGCTCCACATATTTACCAACCAGACCAATGGACACCTCTGGTCGTGGACTTTTAATCTTCTCTACAAGTGCATTCCACTCGTACATCTGTGGCCCTTCGCGCTTCAGACCAAGCTCCTTCACCAGGAACTCGCCAAGTCCCGCCTCCTCCAGCACCAGCGGTACCTCATAAATGGTATCGGCGGTAAGCAGAGGAATAACGGCGGCGGCCTCAATATTGCAAAACAAGGCGATCTTCTCGCGCAGTTCGTCGCTCATGGCATAGTCCGAACGGCATACGATCACATCAGGTTGAATACCGACGCGCAACAATTCTTTGACGCTGTGCTGTGTCGGTTTGGTCTTGAGTTCTTTAGTCGCGCCAAGATAGGGAAGTAGCGTCACGTGTAGGTAAAGGACATCGCGCCGTCCTACATCTTTACGCATCTGGCGAATGGCCTCCAAAAAGGGTTCGCCCTCAATGTCGCCAACGGTGCCGCCCACCTCGACGATAACTACATCAGCGTCGGAACGTCGTGCGACTGCATGAATACGATCTTTAATCTCGTTGGTGATATGTGGAATGACCTGGATAGTTCCCCCAAGATACTCACCGCGCCGCTCCTTCCCGATGACTGAGGCGTAGACCTGGCCGGTGGTCACGTTGTTGGCCTGGTATGCTGGCTCATCGGTGAAGCGCTCGTAGTGTCCAAGGTCCAGGTCGGTCTCGGCTCCGTCGTCTGTCACAAAGACCTCGCCGTGCTGATAGGGCGACATGGTACCTGGATCAACGTTGATATAGGGGTCCAACTTCATGAGCGAGACGGAGACTCCGCGATTTTTGAGGAGACGCCCAAGCGAGGCGACACTGATACCTTTCCCTACCGACGATGCTACACCACCCGTGACGAAAATGAATTTTGACATAGAACCTCCTGCACCCGGAGCCGTGCCGTTGTGCTTGCACCTGTGTACCTACATGAGTACTCAATGCATAGAAAAACCATTTTTCTTTCTAATACACTATTGTGCTGCTATCGCGGTGATAGCAGCACAATTTGTGTCTCAGGCATGGTAGATAATGTATTACGATTGATAGTAAACTTAGGTAGTATATTTCTGGTCTCGACCCCCATTTCGCGGCAAAACTTGTCGAGGGGGCCAGGCGTATCAGGACGTTCCCCTTCTGACGGGATAGGTTGATAGTGCATAGGAATGACGACACGTGGCTCTACCTGACCGATGACTTCCACGGCTTGCGCCACGTTGATATTGTTGTGTCCAGCGATGGGGAGTAGCAACACGTCCGCGTCAGCGACCTCTTCCAACTGTTCCTCTTGCAACGTGTGACCCAGGTCTCCCAGGTGGCATACAGTGATGTCATCCATGTGAATGACGTAAATGGTGTTGCGTCCCTGCTCCTGACCACGTTTGTTATCGTGATAGGAGGCGATGCCTGTAATCAGTACGTCGCTAATCTCGTACTCGCCAGGACCACGCACCACACGAGGGCTCTTGCTATCGACGCCACCAACCCCCTCAACATAGTTATGGCCGGGGTGATTGTGGCTAATGGTGACGATAGTGGCGTTGATCTTACTCAGCCGGGATGCTTCACCATGCTGAGGAGTGAACGGGTCGCTGATAAGCGTTACATTTTTACCACGCAATGAAAAGCACGCGTGGCCTAACCATGAAATTTCCATAAGATAAGGGCCGCTCTCTCACATAAGTTCGGGCGGGGACCTATGTCCTCGCCCGAATAGTATTGTACCACAGGGATATGTGTTCTACAAGGGAAATAGCCTGCTTTGAAGAGAGTGTGTGAAGAATGCTGGTGCCGACGAGTCGGCACCAGCATTCTTCACACACTCTCTTCAAAGCAGGCTATATATGTAGTCCTCGCATCAAGGCAAAAAGAGGGACGATCCAAACAGTGGACCATCCCTTCTTTTCTAGCTGATCTTGAGCAAAAACTAGAATGCTTTCTACTCTTTAGCGAGTTCCCTTATACGCGGCGTGTACCACCACCGATAGCGCGCAGGATAGCAATCAGGATACAAGCACCGATGAAGGCGACTACAATGCTGCCCCAGAAACCGAAGTTTGCATCGGGGATCAACAGATTTGCAATGATCCCACCCAGGAATGCGCCGACGAGACCAACAATGATGTCACCAATGATGCCATAGCCGCCGCCACGCATGACCGTACTTGCCAGGAAACCGGCGATCAAGCCGACTATGAGCCATATGATGATGCCACCGGGGTTAAGAGCCGCGCCAATAACTAATGCTAGAGTTGCCATTTTTGAATTTCTCCTTCTTTAATCATTTCTCTGATACATACTGTATGCAAATGCGATTTAACTATATTATTCGCTCAAACATTGAGCGGTAGAAACTATTTGCATTTGCTGACAATAGAATAACCTACTTTTTGTTATAATACAAGTCATCAATAATACTCTAAGATGACCTTAAACTTATACTCAGTTTTCTAATGCATTGAACAAATGATAGATAACCATTTGTCCCTTCGGACACTTTTACTTTTGTATACCTGTCCCTTTGTCGGTTGCTTCTCCTCAAAGGCATATGGTACGCTATTGTAATACGTATTAGTGTGTATCAGGAGTTTCTTTTCTCATGTCTTCGGTGCCAAACACCCCAGAAACGACGCCACCAGAACAGTCAATATCGGCCAAGTCAATGACGCTAGACGACGCATCAAAAAGTCAATTGAGACAATCACTATTGCATCTTCCTCGTAATGTGTATCTGCTCTACTTCTTCACGTTGGGGAAGGGGTTTCAGTTGACCATCGCGATGTTGAATATCAGTTACTATGCCCATAGTCTCGGCTATCGCCCCGACTTTATTGGCCTGCTGAACGCGATGGGGGCTGTGGGTGCGCTCTTCGGGGCAGTGCCAACGGGTTTTCTTGCTGATCGCATAGGGCGCAAACCTGTTCTGCTCGTTTCTGCGATTCTCACTCCTTTGTTTCTTGCGCTCACAGGGTTAGTGACCTCGGCTCCCTTGCTTCTGGGCTTTAGCCTGATACAGGGAACAGTTGCGACCGCTTACTGGGTCACGAATATTCCATTGTTGATAGAGAGCACGACCGAGAGGCAGCGTGTTGGCGTCCTTGCCTTCAATAGTTTTCTCCTGCTCGGTGTCGGCTCACTAGGTAATCTCCTGGGAGGTGCAATTCCTGAGTTCGTGGCGGGTATACTACACGTCTCTGCCGCCAGCACGATTCCATTGCGATGGGGTGTCCTGGCAGCTGCGCTCTTCACGCTTGTCTTCGGGTTGCCGCTCTGGTTCTTGCGGGAAAATCGCCAAAAGAGCCAGCCTTCTACCGGAACACAGAATGTAGGGGTCCAATTTATTGTGGCCGTCAAAGAGCGAGAGCCTGTCTTTCTTTTTGTAAAGTTGCTGCTTCCCGACCTGGTATTCACGATGGGTGAGGGGGCGGTGGTTGCGCTTATTCAGCTCTACTTTGTCCTGCGCTTTCATCTCTTGCCGGGGCCGCTTGGAATTATTTTTACGATCTCGGGGCTTGCTGGCGGACTCTTCTCGCTTAGTGCCCCGCTCTTTGTGCATCGCTGGAGTAAGCTGCGCATTGTCACCTGCGTGCAGTATCTCAGTGCGCCGTTGATGCTGCTGATCGGTTTCGCACCAACACTGCCGCTGGCGATTGTGGGCGAATATACACGTTCATTTATGCGTACCTTAATAGAGCCTGTCTACGCGGCTTTCGCCATGGAGAATGTCTCAGATCGCTATCGAGGGCGTCTGAGCGGTTTTTACTCTGTAACATGGAGCGTCGGCTTCAGTGTTGGACCAAGTATCGCAGGTTGGTTGCAAACCAATATTAGCCTTTCAACCTCATTTGTGTTTGGAGCAGCCTGCCTTGTACTGGCCCCCAGTTTATTGCTCATGTTTTTTGGCAGGAAGCACATGTGACTTCGCGGAGTTGAAAGTCAAGCATCATTGGCATCATCTTTGCTCAAAACAGTGCGTATCTGTGGTCTGTTTTCGCTTCTGAAGAAGCTTCTCCCACATTTCCTGACTCACAAATTCCGAGCCACAAACCGAGCAAACCCACTCACCAGTATCAGAGTCCTGCTCATACTCTTTCTCAATGGCGGAATGAGAGCATGGTTTTCCAAATGTTTCTCTTCTCAGTCTGAACGCTTTTTTCGCTTCCATGCGATATGCTCCCTTCTTGCGTAACGTCATCATGTCCTTACACGCTTGACATAACGTAATTGATACACATCTCCTCTACTTTCCATGAGCCATCTCTCCATCTTGTTGCTCATTACCTCCGTCCTTTTCAAGCATCGGTTGCGTTTGCAGTAGCTTGCCTTATACTGGCCCCTGGTTTATTTCCTCGCACGAACTTGACGCGATTTGAAACAAGTGGGTGTCTAATTCGTAGGAAATCATGAACATTTTTCCTAAAGGTAAACCAATATGCTGTGTTTCTGTGTTTCACAAGGTATACTCTGAAGCAACGTGGATTGTTGTCGTACTAGAGGAGCGTTTGATGCGGTCGAGTGTTGTTGATCCCAATCGTGTATATGAGCCTGAGAATAAAGGGGGGCAATATGAGTTCCCCTTCCAAGCATACAGAACAGTCCCCAGATTTTCAGGGCAGCCTCCTGCACCTTATACTTCCTTTCAACAGGACAATGCAGCGACTGCTACTGAAGGCTGGTTTGCCCTACTGCTGCTGGCGGTGGCTGTTTACAGCGTCGTGTACTCTGTTGTCGTGGCGAACTGGGTAGAGCATAGTATAGTTTTGTTTTGGAGTCCTGCCATTGGTCTCCTGATGGGGATTGTTGTTGCCAGGACGCCCAAATTGCCACAATCCATTCTGCACCTTGCAGCCTGTCTCTTGGGTCACTGGTTTTCTGTCTGGCTTACCAGCGTAATCGCATTTCATGTCTCCTGGCTCCTACTTCTAGGGGGCCTACGCGCGGTCGTTATAGGTGGCCTAGGAGCCGCAGCCATGCCAAATGGCGATGAGATGGTCTTTTTCTTCTATCTCTCTTTTCTCTGTTTCTTTCTGGGATATTTTGGGAGCTGGCTGATCTATCGCGCCCGCTTACCGTGGCTGGTCGCGTTTGTCTACTGCTCCATTATGCTCGTCAACCTGAACTATGTGAAACAAGACCTGCTCTTTCTCTTTGTTCTATTACTATGTTCTTTGCTCTTACTCATCGCGCGAGTGCAACTGGCGACACAAATTCTGCAATGGAAGCGCGAAGGGCTGCATACTGATCGCTCCTGGATGCGCAATATTACTGTGCAATGCATGCAAGTTGCCTCTGTTTTCACACTTATCATTATGCTCCTCAGTCCACTTCTCCCCATTATGGATCAGTCGCAGAGCGGAAAGGTGTTCTGGGATCGGCTTGGTAACGCGTGGACGAATATTATCAATGGACATATTCCAGTGCAAAATCCAGGATCACTTGTTCAGCCCTATCAGTCCCCCTCGAACTTCTTTGGTGATCAATTGACGATTACTGGCAGTGTGCATCTGCCTATCGGGGAGGTCCTCAACTACACCAGTTCAGTAGGACCAAGCTATCTCGAGGGCTTTACATACAATCAGTTCGATGGACATACCTGGTCATCAAGCTTAAACAGTAGCAATAGTCACACATTTACTGCAGGTACTACACTTCAAACAGACGTGGTTAGAGGTGATTATACACAGATAAGTACAGATGTGAACGTCGTGCAGCCGCCCGAAAATACTAAGCATTACATCTTCGGCCCCGCACAACCAACAAGCTTCGATGTCTCTACCATTATCTACAATGATGGAACGACCACTACCTGGACGCAAGAGAGTCCGCTGACTCCAGGGGAACGCTATCAAGTACTTTCTACTGCTCCACCAGCCGTATCAGGGAATGCGCAATATTTTTCAAACGTTCCCTTGCCCGCAGATAGCATTGATGCCTGGCATGCAGACCATAACTATAATGTGCTTGCCGAATCTTACTTGCAGGTTCCCCATGACCTCTCCGCCAATGTTCTACAGCGTACAAGGCAGTGGACGAGTGGTGCGACAAATACTTATGATGCGTTAAAGATGCTAGAAGCTCACCTGAGCGATCAGAATGTGTTCACCTACTCCATCGACAATACGCCCGTTCCCAATAATGTCGATGTGGTCGATTGGCTCTTGCAGACACATAAAGGCTATTGCACTTATTATGCCAGCGCGATGAGCGTTATGGCACGCCAGCTAGGTATTCCTACGCGTGTTGTAAGTGGCTTCAGTCATGGACATTATGACGCCAAGCGCAAAGTGTGGGTGGTGCGAGGAGACGACGCCCATAGCTGGGTACAAGCCTATCTTCCAGGCTATGGCTGGGTTAGCTTTGACCCTACTCCTGGCTTCGCACCAGCCGTTGTGAAGGGCTCACAGCCAAAGCCGCAGCCGACTTCGACGCAGGCTCCTACCAAACCCGTCCCAACGGTGACGCCTCCTGCTAAAAGACCGATTTCGCCGCCTAAGCTGCAACAAAAGCCTGTTGCCCAGTCAGCAAGCTCTAACCCACTTACGCGATTGAACCCCTCGCTCCTGGCGGGGTTATCCGTAACGCTGCTTCTGCTCTCGTTACTTTTCTTCCTTGTTGCTCTTGGCAGGTACTGGTGGCGCGGTCTCTATGCCAATAGTACCTTCGTTTCGGGCATGTACTGGCGATTGTGCTACCTTGCCCGTTTTGTTGGCCTGGGACCTAAAGAGTGGCAGACACCCTACGAGTACGGCAGGATGTTGAGTAGCCATATCCCCCAAAAGGAGGGTATGCTCTGGCGTCTCACCGATATGTTCGTGCGAGATCGTTGGGGTACACCCTACCAGGCTCCTCATGACCGAGAAATAAAGGATGCCGAGCGGTTGTGGCCCAGCATTTGGCGAATGTTGGGACAACTGGCATTTAGAAAAATAAAGAAATAAAAATATGGTTGGGGTATGCAGGCATACCCCAACCATATTTTTATTTCTGCAAATCCGCATTCACGGATGTATCGATGCACGTTACTTGCCTCTCTGCCCCTCGTCTCGATATTATGGAATGGTAAAGGGAATTTATCGTACAGCTTATACATGATGTGTGGAGGATGGGAGGATGGAATGTCACAGAAGCCGTTAGTAACATGTGCCTATGGATGGGGGCGAGTTTTCAAGCTCTATCGAGATTTTGTCGACGTGAATGGCACGCTTTATACATTGAGTGACCTGGTACAAACTCGCAAAACTTATCGGCGAGTCTTGAATATTCCCTCTATGCGCCTCGAACTTCGTTTCAAAGAAGAGGACGTTGTGTTACGTGGTATCGCAGCGATAGACGATGCCAAAAAGATAGTGAAGTATCTGGATACCTACTGTGCTGACGCGAGTCCACTGGCGCGTCGGAGTCACACGCGTCAAAATCGTCAGCTTGAGAGAGCCAGTGCATCCTTTGGAACTGTTCGGGAGGCTCATGTAGACGCATTTCTATCAAATGCTCAAGTGACTTCTGTATTCTCTAATGATAGAAATATGCAAGAACTTGCTCAGGCAATCACAACTCCTGTGGAAACCCCACGTTGGTTACGTGACCTGGATAAGGACATTCAGCATACACGAGAACGGCAGCATTCCCAGGCTTTACGTTCACAGAATCGATATGGTTTTGAGGTAGAGAAGCTTGCAGGTGCTCTGCAAGCTGGTACTCTGCCATCTGTAGCTGTTCCGCTGCGTCTATTGGATGCAGAACGCGCTCACTATAGCACTGGCGCAACGTTGTGCGATGAGCCGTTGAGCGACTCTACACGCGACATCTATCCAGCTAAAGACCACGGGACCTTGATTTTGACGAACAAACGCCTGGTCTATATTGGGCGCAAGAGTCAACTCATGCTGGATTACACGCATCTCACCCATATCTCACGCTTACGCGGTGCAATCGCATGCTCTAGTGATCATTGGTCAAGACGCGAGATTTTCGAGATGGGCCATTCACTTGAGTGTGCAATGTACCTGGATAGAATTTTGCAGCAGTTTCATCGTCAGTGGGCCAAGCGTGAGCCACAAAGGCCGCAAAAATCGATGCAAACACCCTCTATTCACCCGACATCTACTGGACGTACCACTCATCATAGACAGGCGATGCGTACCTGGCATACTTCAGGTACACGACCGATCAAACCAGCTTCAACAGTAACAGATGTAGATACACTGCCACTCTCGGCGACCAGCCACGCCGAGATCGAGATGGCTGAGGAAAGTTAGATACATAAGTAGGGAGACCTCTCGTGGGTTTCCAGAGTGTGTGCTTGGGGAAAAGGATAGGAGAAGACGATGATCGACACACTTATGGCATTATGGAACCGGGACAGGAGGAAGAGAGGATCGAAGCTCCTCATGATATTTCTTCTACTTTGTATCAGTATATCTCTACTTTTGTGTGTACTGCATGTACCGAGCGATTCTCGACAGCAGAGCCGAAAGACCGCTACAGATGGCGTGGCCCCGACGGCGACTCTCTATCAAAGCACTATCGGTCCAAATATGACTCCTACCAGTACTTTCGTCATTGTCAATCAAGCGACGCCTACTGTAACAACGTCTGCCACGCCAACACTTGCTGCGGGAACGCCTTCAGCAGCAACTCCTGTCGCAACTGCCACTATGCAACCCTGTATTACAACACCTGCAAGCGGCGTGAGGAAGGGATCTGCGATTCATACTGATGCTCCGGTACGACAAGGAAACGGAGGGCATGCAAACAGGCCAACCGTAACAGCTATACATCCACGCCTAACACCGACGCCTATCATCAAGGTGACAAAACCGACACCTACAAAACCACGTCCTGTACTTAGAATGACCGTGACACCTGCTCCAACTCGACCAGTGGTACCTAGCCCAACAGCGGGTCCGACAATGAGGCCGACGCCCAGTCCGCCAGTGCCGACAAAGAATACACCTACTCCTGCTGCGACAGCAATGGCAACGCCGACATCAGGGACAACGGGAACGGTTGTAGCGAGGCCAGGCGTCTCTGTTCACCCGCAAGATGGAGGCGGGCCCATCATCACAAGCTCTCCCGTCCCCACCCCTACCTCCACCTCTTCCCCTGGCGCTGGTCAAAATGCCGCTACACCAAATACACCGTATAATGGCGGAGGCTCCAGTTGCATTGGGAACAATATTGGTGGCGCGACGAGTGATGATATTGTAGAGACTCTAGAACATAACCTGGGCCTTATCCTGGGCAGTTCTTTATTTGGAACAATGGCGTTCTATGGTGCAGCGTATGTGGTGAGGCGAAAAAAGCGTGTGTAACGAAGAGATATACAACGGGGCCAGGAAACCTCCTGGCCCCGTTGTATATCTCTTCGATATTAAAGATTTGTATGCTTATGTATGTTTATTTAGTGGACCCACGGCTATAACTTTTCCTTTGGGGGCGTTAGGCGTCGCTTTTGGTCCCACTTCCACGCTTACTGCTGCCGTGTCGTAACCTTTCACGTCACCTGAAAAATTGATTGTGGCATCTCCTCCGTTACCTTGTGGGTTGAGCAGACCTACACTCCTGGTTTCCTTACCCTGAATCAGCCAGCCTTGATACACCTCGGTACCTTGTAATTGCGGCAACCCATGAAGTACCATCACGGTAATATTCAGCTTGGGGATATAGGTGACCTGCCCAGTCGCACCGGGCGCATTATTATTTCCGCTAATGGCGTAGGTCGTTGTCGTGACAGCGTTCGCCCGTGAGGCGGTAAGGTCTCGCTGCAACGAAAGATTCCACGCGGTTAAACCGCCAGAGAGTACAAGCAGTAGTATTGCGGCAGCCGCGACAAGCGGCATTGCCCATCGTTGTGCCCCCGTGCGTCGCCTCTGTATCGGAGCGGATGCTGGTGGTATCTGTCGAATTGATGGCAGATCCAATATGGGTCGCACCGCGCCCATATGGTGTGTAGACTGAGAGGACGCCGTCGCCACGGCCTGAATCGCAGACAGAATGCGCTCCTTCAATTGAGGTGGGGGGACTACCTGTGGCACGGATAATGACAACAACTCCACTACAGAACGCATTTCTTTCAATTGCTGCATGCAATTTGGACACTGAGCAATGTGCGCCTCTATGGCTTCCCGTTCTTCGGGTGTGACAGCATCAAGCGTATAGGCACCTAAAAGCTCTTCAATTTCCGTACAGGTCATTATGGACGCTCCGTTCTGTCTTCTTGACCTTTACTACGATAAGAGTAAGAGAGTAGATTACCTTTTTTTAAGAAAGTCAAGATCAGTTTTCTCAGCATGCTTTAATACAAAGAGGTTTCAGGGGCGTGAGGTGGTTCCCCCACGGTGTGTTACTTCGTTATGTGCTCTCGAAAAACTACAGAATCTTTATATTAATTCACCTCCTGTATAGTAACACATTTGTGTGCTTGATAGGTCGCTTTGGTATTCTATATCACCGATTAAGAAATTTCTCTCACTATGTTCCATTCACATTGCAACTCTGAACATTCCCTAATGCAAAGATGTTATTTAGCATGGGCTGTATTACATTGCAGTTCGGGACAATCACACTCTGTGTTGACCTCAATAATGGATCATAGACATTCTCATAGCTCCCAAAGTTCTGGTCACTATGGCCGGGTCCAAGTGTGATGTGTTGTATTGCCGAGTTGGGAAGGGAGCGCCCGAAATTGGCGAAGGCGATCATCTCTTGTTCACCTAGATCGGTGTAGACCTGACCCTTGAGATCTTTGAACAGTTGAGACAAGTTACTGAGTATGCTTGTCACAGTAAGCTTTTTTTTGAGTGCTTCTAACACCTGTTGTTGTCGCTGCGTGCGTCCGATATCACCGACAAGATCGGCGTGGCGTGAGCGTACATACTCCAATGCCTGCTGTCCATCTAAGTGTTGCGGCCCTGATGCGAGCGAAAGCCGCTCGAGCGCATAGGGATCTTTCGGATTGGTTCCCCTTCCAGTATCAGCTGGATAGTTATCGTCTACAACAGGATGTGTGAGGTCGATATCAACGCCGCCAAGCGTGTCGATAACGTGGGCGAAACCACTTAAACCAACCCATGCATAGCGATCAATGTTGATACCGTAATCTTTCTCAACAGTGAGGCGGGCGAGCCGAACACCGTTATCAAACCTCTTTCCCTGGCTCGCGCCGAGAAGAAATGCCTGGTCTATTTTATGCATCTCCCCAATCTCTGGGATAGATATCCACGAGTCGCGGGGGATAGAGACGAGAGAGGCGCTATTGTTAACAGGGTCAACATGGACGACCATCATGACCTGAGTGAGAAGAGCGGGAAAGGAGTATTTTCCATCGTCATCACTTCCCATGAGCAAGATGTTCCATGCTCGTCCCGCGATAGAGCCGTCATACGCGGATATGTCCGGTTCATCCTGCCCTCGGCTAACCTGATGAATTAGCTGCGTGAGTGGCTGATGAATATTGTAGTAGGCATAGGTAAGTACACTACATCCACAAACGAGCAGAAGCGTAAATGTGAGAAGCGCCAGGAGTACGGGGTTCCATTGACCTCTTTTTCTGTTTTTTTGCGGATTCAGCCTGAACATGGGCCCTTTCTGAGATGTATGCCACGTGGGTATGCTTTAATGATCTATGCGGCTTTATAACCTCGTACAGCCACTTGTACGCCTTCATTCGCGACTGCTTCTGCAATCTGAGAAGGCCGCTTCCCCTCTACACATTTCCTGTACTATACCATAGGATAAGGAAGTTGGGCTAATTCATCATTGCTACTAATAAAAACTCATATGCGGCGGCAATTCGGTCTGGCCCACTTTGCCCACTTGTGCTCCTCCTTCAAGTTAAGATGTATATTCCACCTTTCCACAAAAGGCGACCAAATTCTTAATTGAATCTTTATTGACAGAAGGTATAGTACCTTGCTACACTCTTTCATAGCTCCTGGGCAACAAGATGGGGCTTGTTGCAGAGATACTCTCACCTTGGTCAAGCTTGCTATTTTTGTTCATTAGCGTCCTGTTGTTGCTCTTCTGCAACACAGCTTCAGACGCTGCAAGGGAACGGAGCATTTATGTCTTTCGACAGTACTAGAGGATTTTCAGGCCCTCTCGGACAACAATCCGGCAACCCGCTCGGTGGTAGTTGGGGTGTTTCAACGACTCCCCAGCCTCCACGTCCTGTACAGGCTTACGACAGTGGTAGTAGAGGTCCAGAAACAGAGTATCAAGGATCAGCTATGTTTCATGGGGAAGCTTTGGCTCGCGATCTATGGCTTGAACGTTACGCTGGATGGATCATGGCGATATTTACGGGCGTATTTGCGCTCTTCCTGATTGTGATGGCTCTAGCAAAACAAATTCCTGGACAAAGCTTCCTACTGAAGGGCATCTCCGATTTCCTCCAATTTGCGGGGGAGGGAGTCGGCTTCGTCTTTTGTCTGAGAATCGCGATCCGGCTTCGTCGTGTCTCTCTGCATTTCAGGCAGGTCATGATGCAACAAGGGACCAGATTGCGCCAGCGCACCGAATTGGTAGGGCAACGCACCGAAGCTCAAGCTGCTCAGCGTGCTTTTCTCGCCTGGGCTTTTTTGACGCTTGCTATTGCCTTGTATGCTAGTGGGCAGGCAATTTGGACGAGCTACGATGTGCGCATGGCATCATCAGCAGTACCTTTTCCTGGAATCTACGACATTGGCTTCGTTGGATCGTATCCCTTTTTCCTACTCGGAACGCTCCTGCTCACTCGTCGCAACAGGGCGACAGTTGGACGTACACGTTTAATCCTTGATGCTATGGCCGTGATTGGTGCCTCGCTCGCTCTTTCCTGGTTCTTTGTGCTGAGCCCTTCGATTGCAGGACTTTCTCAGGCTCCAAGCCCAGGTGCCGCTTTCCTCTCCATCTATTTTCCTGCGGGCGATCTCTTTCTGGTGGCAATTGGTGCCTTCTTAATGTTCAGCCCGCTTGCAAACCGCGAACAACAGCCTGTCTTCCTTCGCCTGTGTTTAGGACTCTTCTTTCTGGCAATCACGGACAGTCTGTTGGGCTATTTTTCGCTTTCTCCTTCAGGCTTCAATACTGGAACCTTGCAAGATATTCTCTGGCCGCTTAGCATGCTGTTGATTGGTCTGGCAGCAGTCGAGTATCCGCGTAGCATTGCACGTGAGCAGGAACAGGAAGCATCTACGAACACTTCCGGGTCTCTGCTCACAACCCGTCGTGCTTCTCAGATTAGCTCCACACTTCAGACTATCTCACCTTTTGTTCTGGCCCTTTTGACCTGTGCTCTACTCCTGGTCGTCATTGCCCCTCGTGGTGGGGCCATACTCGTTCAGGCAGGTGTGATCGCATTTGTGCTCTTTCTGATCGTCGCCGCCCGTCAAGCATTGACGTTAATCGAAAATAATCGATTAACCATGCAGATACGTGGTGATCTGGTGGTCTCGAACCGTGAACTCCTCGTTACGCGCCGCCAGGCTGATGAAGCCTCCCGTGAGGCCCAGGAGAAGCGCGCCTTGCAGGAGGGTGTGAGTATTCTCCAGCAGATCCATGCACGTGTGGCACATGGAGACTTCACGGCTCGTGTCCCAATCGCCTCTGGTCCTCTCTTCCCTATTGCCACGAGCTTCAACTTGATGCTGGACCGTCTGAGAGATGTTGCCCAACGGGGCGCTCGCTATGAGCACCTCGTCTCTGAAAGTAAACTGTTGCAAGAAGCTCTTGATAGACTTGAACAGGGATTGCCTGCCTGGTCAGCAGGGCAAGCACTACCGGCGGTCTCCGTCGAACTCCGACCTGTCTTTCTCAGCCTCGCCCATCTCCAGCGATCTCAAGAGAACCAGTGGCATCGCATGACCAATGCTGTAGAATCAACGCTGACTCTGACTCGGCGGCTCCGCGAGGTTCTCAACGAAGTTGGGCAGTCGAAGCTCCTCGCGGATATTAGCCAATCCACAAGTGAAAAAATGCTACTTGAACGAGCGATACGAGCAGGAGAGCAGATGGAACAACAGCAGAGAAGCATGCTCAGCCAGCTTCCTCATAGCAACACGCATATTGAGGAATCTCCACGTCCGGCCTCTCCTACTGTTCGAGGCGAACCTTCTCTCTACATGCCGAATCAACAGGCTCAGATGAAGGCATGGCAGAGACGATGGAAATCTGGTGAGTCAAACGTCTCACGATGATTGAGTGGCCTATTAGAGGTGATGTCGCCAGGTATGGTGGAACGTGATGTACCAAGAAAGGTCCGAACGTGATGGAGAGGAGCAGAAGGTACGGAACACGAAGCGAGGCGGCAACATGGTGCCTTGGGCAACCTCCACATACCGTTCAAGCAGGGGAGGTCATTTGTCCTGTCTGTGGAATGCTGGTCGAGAGTGCGCTTTTGGGAGCCTATCAAGTCCGGCAGCTTCTGGGGAGCGGCAGAAGCGGGGCCGCATACTTGGCCGTACATCAGCGGCGAAGCCAGCCCGTCGTCATGAAGCTCTTCGCCCCAGAGCAGGCGACTGTGAACTTATGGGAGGCTGCATGTCGTGAGGCACGCGTGATGACGGCATTACATTACGCATCGAGCCTCCCCGTCTTTAGCTGCGCACCATGGCATCCTAAGAGGCTCCCTGATGGACTCAAGACGTTTCATGAGCTGATGACAAGTGCCACTGGTCGAGACGCCTATTTGCTCACACTCTGTCAATATGTTCTTGGTTCACTCTCGCAATTTCTTGTCAATCCCGCAATAGACGAAACTCAATATATTGGTAGCGACCAAACAAAAGCCAGGTTGGAGTGGCTGGAGAACCTGATCCAGCAAATGGGAGCGGTCCTGAGCATAGCGCATGAGCATGGCATCGTACACGGGGCTCTCGTGCCAGGGAACATCCTGCTGGATAAGCAAGGGCACCTCTGGGTTGCGGATTTTGGGCTGGCACGGCTGCATCCACCGCCGCAGCCGTATCTAGCACCAGAACTGTATGCGGCGAGTCGTGCCAGTTTACAGATGAGGAACATGGTCTCCTTCTGGAGTGCTGTGACCCCAGCAAGCGATCAATACAACCTCGCTGTCCTCTGTTACCAACTCTTCACGCGGACCTTGCCCCCACATGAGTATGAGCGGGTACTCCCCGTTCTGCAACACGCTACAGATCAGAATCCAGCAGGACGTTTTGCGAATATAGCGGCCTTTGTCTCCGAACTGCTTGTGCAGATATCACGGAAACGCGCGAACTATCTCGCGCGAGACTCAGGAGTGCGAGGTGAGGGGTATCAACGGCGACTCTCTTCAAACGAAAAGGGGTCTTCTTCATGGAGAAGCACCGACAGCCTCGCCGCGTCATCTGATCGGTCCCAGACGGAAGACTGGGAAAAGACCGGAGACAAACTTTTCATCGCACAACAGTACGCTGCTGCGGTACAAGCATACCAGCGAGTACTCGAACTGAACCCAGCCAAAGTAACCATCTGGTTGGCACTAGGTGATGCCTATCTGGCGCAGCAGCACTATACCGAGGCCTTCACCGCTTACGACCAGGCAGTAAAACTTACCCCCGGCGATCCCTTGGCATGGACCAACCGGGGGACGGCTCTCGAAGGCCTTGGACGACGCAGAGAGGCCTCAGATAGTTACGAGCGAGCCGTTCAACTGAATTCAAGAGGGAAAATGTTATAACAGAAGCAAGAGGTGTAAGCAAGGGAAGTGGTGCTGCCCTAAGAGAAGAGAGCTATCTTGTGTTTGCTATCTCTGCTATAATCATCTATAGGGTATTGGTGCATCTGGATCATGCCGTTCATTCTGTCGTTTCGGAGGTAGCATGCCACGTTATTTGCAAAACCCTCGTGTGGTGACATCAGGGGACGAAGCGTCTCACCTGCTCATACGCGGATGCGCATTGCTGACACCGGACGAACCGGGGCGGCTACTCCGTAACCAGGATATTCTCGTTGTCGGAAAGCGCATTCGAGCAGTTGGTCCAACGGGCACAGTCTTGCCTCCTTCTGCTTCCGCGTCCATCGTCATTGAAGGCGAGGGTCGTCTCGCCATTCCTGGACTCGTCAACGCGCACACCCACTCGCCTGAGAATGTCTTGAAGGCGACATCGCCCTCGCTGCCGTTGGAACTCTGGTTAGTACCCCTCTTTGCGGGCTGCATCGAGTGGTCACCGCGACTGACGTATCTCAGCGCATTATTGGGTGCGGTTGAGATGCTCAAAACGGGTACTACTGCCGTCCTCGATCATCTCTGGACGGTCGAGGGGACCGCATCAAAGTATCTGGATGCGGCAATGCAGGCGTACCGTGATGTGGGGATTCGGGCGGCGGTGGCCGCCGCGATTGAGGACATGGACCTGGTGCTGGAAGCTGGCGAGAAGCGCGGCCTGGCATTTCCACGCCATCCGTTTATTGATCGCTTCTCAACCTGGCCCACTCTTGACGTGCAGGCCGCCGCGCTGGAGCAGTTTCTCGCCAACTGGCATCAGACAGCCGATGGTCGGTTACAGTGTCTCGTCGGTCCGAGTGGCATTCACTGGTGCAGCCCGCAGCTTCTGCACACGTGTATCGGACTGGCTGAGCGCTACGAGACGGGGATGCATCTGCATGCGGTGGAGACCGAACTGCAAGCGATGGTGATCCGCGAGACATACGGTCAAGGGGGCATCGCTTTCCTCGACGCTGCCGGAGCACTCAGGCGGGGGACTTCGCTGGCGCATACCATTTGGTTTGAGCAGGGGGACCTGGAACTGCTGGCAAGGACGGAGTCAACTGTTGTCCACAATCCCGTGAGCAACCTTCGTCTTGGCAGCGGCCTCTTTCCATTTATCGAAGCTCGAAACCGTGGGGTTACAGTGGCATTGGGAAGCGATGGGTCAGCCAGCAACGACACCCAGAATATGTTTGGTGTCCTCAAACAGGTTGGCCTGCTCCACAATTCTTCCCGTGAAGACTACCAGAACTGGCCTACGCCAGTGGATATCCTGCAGGCTGCGACCTGCGGGGGGGCATCGGCGCTCGGCATGGCCGATGATCTTGGTGAGATCGCACCTGGCAAACTGGCAGATGTCGTACTGCTCGATCTCTCAAAAGATGCCTTTCTTCCTCTGCGTGACCCGTATCTTCACCTGGTTTACTGCGAACACGGCGAGTCGGTTGAGACAGTGATCGTGCATGGCAAGGTCGTAGTAGAGCATGGAGTCGTTCTCACGTTGGATGAGCAAGCCCTGCGGCGCGAGATACGTGAGCACTGCAATTCTCTCTGGCCTGGGTTTCCGGAGAGCCTCGATGCCGTAGCGAACACCCGTGAAGTCCTTACAAAGCTCACTGCACTACGCAGGCTCCTTCTTCAGGAGAAGAAGGTATAGTAATAAGTTTTTTTCAGTCTACGAAAGGGGTATTTCTTCATGGATGAACCAGTACAGAGGTTAGATGAGAAGAGAAGAGATGAGCCGCCAGAGATCGCAGGAAGTTCCTCGGCGACGGAATCGACACTCATTGACTACACCTTAAAGTTCACTGGTGCCCCAGGTTTGGGACAGCTAGTGGCCGTCGCTGTGGCGGCGGCGGTGTACATCGTTTTGTCCTGGCTGGCAATCGTCTCGCTGCCTTCGGGCTTTCCTGTTGTTTCAGCGCTCTTTCTTGCTATTGGTTTTGGCATCCCGTTTGCCATCTGGTTTGGCGGATGGGCCTTTGTGATCGCCTACCTTGGGAATTTTATCGGGGCCGGACTTCTCTCGACACCTCCATTGCCGCTGCCAATAGCGCTCTGGTTCGGCACGGTTGATCTCATTCAACTGGGGTTGCCGATGATTCTGTATCGCACGCTTGCGAAGCGCTTCGGCGTGAATCCCATCGGAAAAGACGTCTACACGCTGCGAGGTTTTATCTTCTTCGTCTTGTGCGCGGTCTTGCCCAACAACATTATCGGGGGGTTCTACGGCAACTTCATTCTCGTTCAGACTGGTGTCATCCCCTCCAATGCATTCCTTTCTGTCTGGTTCGTATGGTCACTGTCGAACGTGGTCGTGACCCTGGTCATTGGTTCCATTCTGCTGAAGACACTGGGACCAGTCGTCGAGCGCTTCGGACTGACAGTACGGAATGCGCTGAGCTAACTCAGCACGTTGCAGTCAGAGTTTTAGCGAGGTCCATGAAGAGGGAAATCTCTTCATGGACCTCTTTGTTCTCCTCGCCAGAGCAAGTCTACTATTCATGATCCCAATTTGGGCAGCTTAACGAGGAACGTGTTTCGTCCCGAGGATTTCCAGCCATTGTTCAACGGTGATGAGCGGGGGAAAACCTGGATGCGCTGCTCGTATGTGGGCTGCTAGGGCGGCGGCGGGGGATGGACGCAGTCCTGTCTTCTGCACTGCCTGCTGATCGGTGAAGAGTTCGGTTGGTGTTCCTGTAAATGACAGTCTGCCATTTCGGAAGGCAACGACGCGCTGGCAGTACTCGGTCACAAGCGTCATGTCATGCGTAATCACCAGAATCGTCTTGCCCTGCTGCTGGAGACCGCACAGCAGCCGCATCATGTCCGTGATGGAGCGGTAATCCTGACCTGTGGTTGGTTCATCCACAATCAATATCTCCGGTCCCATGGCGAGCAGTGCAGCCACTGCCAGGCGTTGGCGTTGCCCCTTGCTCAAAAACAGCGGATCTTCGTCGGCATATGGTGCCAGATCGACAGCCGAAAGTGTGACCTCGATCACCTTTCGCCGCTGTTGTGGACTCATTCCCAGGTTTTTCAAGCCGTATTCGATCTCGTCACTGACCTTCCGGCAGAAGAGTTGATGATCAGGATTCTGAAAAACATAGCCGACTTGACCTGGTAGGAGAGCACGAACTCTCCTGGACACAACATCGTGTCCTAAGACACGCACCTTTCCGCTGGAAGGGCGATATATCCCTGCCACAATTTTGGCAAACGTCGTTTTTCCACTTCCATTTGGTCCCAACAGCGCGAGCATTTCGCCGCGATAGAGGGTCAAATCAACTCCGTGAAGCGCAGTTGTTCCATCCCCGTAGCGGTAATGAACGTTCTCGGCCTGGACAACAACCTCCTGAGCAGGCGTTTTACCTGACGCAGGTGCGTACGCGGAACGGGAGAGGCTAGAGAGAGCGGGAGCAAACGCCTGTTCCCCCTCCTCTAGTGTCAACGGCGGGCGCGACTGGTAGGTATAGCCGGACTGCCAGGAAATGCGGGTGAGTTCGCCAACCGAGGCACCAGACTGCTCCAGCAGTGTGCGCTCTGCGTAAAACGCTGCGGGCCGCGCGACCAGTTCAACTCGCCCTTCAGAGAGCAAGGCGATGCGGTCACAGAATGTGGTGAGGATATCAGGGTCCTGCTCAACCAGCACAACGGTGATACGGTAGTCGCGCCGGAGTCGCGCGATTGTATCAATCACCTCGCGTTTGCCAACGGGATCGAGATCGCTGGTTGGCTCATCGAGAATCAGCACCTGGGGACGCAAGGCTAAAAATGATGCGATAGCGACGCGCTGCTTCTGCCCGCCAGAAAGGTCAGCAGGATGACGGTAGACAGCTCCATGCCAAAGGTGTTCCAGGCCGACCCAGCGCAGCGCTTCATGAGTGCGCCAGAGAATTTCCTCGCTGGGCACTCCCTGAATTTGCAGGCCCAATCCAAGTTCGTGTAAGAGGCTCATGCGCAGAAACTGATTTTCGGGGTCTTGCATGACCATGCCTATGCTATGGAAACTCGCTGTTTTGGCGGTGACAGGTTCTCCCAGAAGCGTGATCGTGCCGCGAAAATGCTGCGGCAACTGCTCAGTAGTGAGACGCGCAGTAGAGGGAAGAATACCGAGCATGGTACGGCACAGTGTTGTTTTGCCTGCCCCACTCGGTCCCGTAATGCCAAGGCATTCCCCTTGATCAATATGCAACGTAACGTCCCGTAAGGTCCAGGCACTCGGCTTTTCACTGAATGTTGGATAGCGCCACCAGACATCTTCAAGAGCCAGGGCTACTGACATGCTGCCTCCCTCACATTAGTGGTCAGTCCAGTTTGATTTTTGTTGTGGGGCCTGACACCCACAAGGGGTGTCACTCCATTTATGCCCATAGGCACCAACTTAAGCATTGCTTGGGAACCAGGGCACCCGCAAGGGGATGCCCCTCCCAGACGACACCGCTCCAGAGGCCCATTCGTGTCTGGGAGGGGCATCCCCTTGCGGGTGCCCTTGCCTCGACGAGACTCCATTTATGCCTCACAAACCTAATTAGACTGACTACTAGAGATATCGACTGGTATTGTTCATACTGCTTCTCGTTCACCACAATCGTTGGAGCAGTGCGGTGACATCGAGACGCGGTCCAAGTGTTAGATACAGCAAGCCGAGACTCAAGACAACCATGGCCCAGTCGATGAGTCGCCATGGACTCGTTTCGTAAAAATCGGCACTCGGTCCGCTCAGCGCATAGCCTCGTGCGATCAGTGCATCGCCAATCTCACTGGAACGCCGAATCATCATAGCCACCATTGGCACCGCCAGGCTACCCAGATCGCGCAAGCGTCGCAAGAAACTGCGAGGACGAGCATCGATGGCACGGGCACGTTGAGCTTGACTGATCGTCTCATAGTCGGACAATGCCAGATCGAGGGAACGGAACACCGTTCCCAGGAAAAAGATGATGGGTTGCGGCATGCGAAGCTGGCGCAGGGCCCCCATCAATTCAATATCTCGACTGGTGACGACCAAAGCAATGGTGGAGAGGACCATGCCGGAATATCCAATGACCTTTGTGATTGCCACGAGCAGTCCACGATCACTGACGACGACGGCGAGAGGGTGAAAAAAAGCGACCTGAGCGAATGTCCACGCGGGAAGCCCAGGCAGCCGAGACAGTGCAAGCGCGACGAGCGTCGCGATAAGCACGCCAAGAGCGAGTTTGCGCGTCCAGAGGAAATATCCCCCCACAATGGCAAGCCACACTGCCTCCCACAGAGCCACACCAAGCGTCAGATGACCAGAATAGAGGGGGAACTGGAGCAACAACACCTTCCCTGGAACAGGGTTGAACAAGGCCCAGGTCGTGAAAAGACTTAAGAGTGCTGGAAGGGTGAGAAGAAAATAGAGTCGCGCCACTCTTCCATTCATCCCGCTCAACACGAACAACAGCATGGAGATACACCACAATATGGCTGCAGCGATAGGATCAGGATGCATCGTATCGATAGCGCGGAGCTGCACTCCCGATAGGCACAACACCAATGCTGTCCGTGCCAGCAAATGTGCCTGCGCGAAAGGGGCACCGATGCGGCGGGAGAAGAGAAATGAGCGTACGTAGAGTTGTCCTGCTGGTGGCTGCAAGAACAGTTCATTATGTGAGGAAGAAATTTTTTTCAACAAATACTATGCTTCTCCATGCCCAAAAATCCTACGAACCGTCTGCTAAGACTTCCTATTATACACCATTTAGTCTATTGCTACTATCACTTTCTTATTCTGGGTCAGGGCTGTTGCAAAGTCTAGGGCACCCGCAAGGGGATGCCCCTCCCATACAACGATGACAGATGGCCTCGCCGTGTCTGGGAGAGGCATCCCCTTGCGGGTGCCCTAGTCAGCAGAGTATTCCCGATCTTGCAACAGCCCTGTATTCTGGGTCTTTCTCCTTTGGGATGCCCCTACGGGTTGTGAGATATCTTCCACTCAAGGATGCAGACCCCTTATTCTTTGATTGGGGTGTAACGTGACCCCTCCGAAGGTATGTACGACGGAGTTATTCTTCATAATTACGGCACCTGCTCTGTTTGGGGCAACTTCGATATGTATCCCTTCGTCGAGCGTGATGCGTTGGGGACTTCCTAGCTCAGAAACCAGCAGTATGAGAAGACTATCTTTAAGTGATTGCCTGATGACAAGCACCGGACTGCTTGTGAGATTTGTTTCTTCATCCAGGTTGAGCGCCTGCCGGTATACACGATGGGCTGCCTGAGGACTGCTCGATAATTCGAGCGGTAGCCCACTCCATATGATGGTTCCTGCCCCGTGTTGATAGACCCTGAGATGATTATGTGCTTTCCTGACATACCCTATCTTTTCTCCATCAAATAGCAGACGGTATGCTTCACCTGGCGCAATCTCTAACTCCTCATAACGACTTACCGCGAGAGGCTCCAACTCCTCTTTCTGTATGCCAACAAGCATGGGATCGAAAGGGAGATTGTGAGGCGAGCGTGAAATAACACCACTGACGAGCAGAGTTCCTCCTGCGTACACAAAATGTTGGAGGATGCGCCATGCCTTCTCGTCGAACATCTGTACGGAGGGTACGATAATGATATGCGGCTGTTGCTCACCAATAGTTACTATGCTTAATTGATGTACACCTACTAACTGCGGTACGATTCCCAAATCATAACTCAGCACACGTACTGCCTGCTGTGTAGCTCCAATAGCAAGTTCGGGACGTACAAACCACTGAGAGTAGGGGATGACGACCCAGACAGATGGTAAGGATTCGGCTTCAACCATTTGTCCAGCTAGTTCCTGCATGAGGCTTCCAAATGCTCTCATCACCTCTAGCTCTGGTTTCGCACTGCCATCGGCACGCACCAACCCAATGCTGTTCTCGTTATCGTTTGTCATATAGCTGTTGATATACCACAACCACTGCACCAATCCCGCGCTCCTTGCAACAAGTCCGGTAATCAGTTTCCGCTCCAGGAGATCGGCGTTCTCTTGTTCACTACGCCAGGGCCGCCCATCGACATCGCGTACCAGCATAATACCCGTTTCCTGGATAAGATTGGGTTTATGAGGCGTTTTGTCCAGCAACATGTCCCATAAGAGTGCATCGTTGTTCCACCAGGGATGCGTCGTCAGTTACCCCTTGTCTGAAGACAGGGGCTTGCCCTCATCTCCCGAAAGAGATAGGGCTTCAGGGCGTACTGACGAAAGCCCACTGTACCGAGATACAGTAAATCGGTTGCGGATATTGACCGCAGCGTTGAGGTCGGCATGTTGTGCATGACCGCAGGAAGGACAGGTAAAGGAATGACGACGACGAACGCCACGCAAGCCGCAGCGAGAACACTTCTTGCTGGTAGAGCGCGGGTCAACCTTTGCCATGATCATACCCCGCTCTTGCGCCTTGTTGGTCACACATTCCCGTATCAAGCCATGTTGCCAGAGGCAGAGACGACGGCGCAAGGCAACCCCTCGTACCTTGCCCTTTTGTGGCTGTGGCATATGCAAGTCTTCAAAGACAAGTACTGCATGTGTGGGGGCAAAGACTACCAATTGCTTAGCAGTTTGTTGGGCAAAGGTGCGGGTACGGTTGCGTTGTGTGCGACCAAGCCGTTTCATGACACGTCGGATACTTCTGGTATCTTGGTGCTGTGCCTTACGGGTCGCATGTTTCTGCTGAAGACGGGCGCGTGTCTTGGCTGTTCGTCGGTTCTTGACCTTGATGCTCTTCCCCGAAACAAAGAGGGTATTTCCATCGGGGTCTACCGCAACAAGGGTGTTGGTTTCATTGAGGTCAATACCAACGGGGTTGATACCTTGGGGGGTCCGGAGCGTTCAGGGTAACAGTGACACGTCCAAGCAGACGCCCATCGCGCTCAATCACCGTCAAGCTATCAATCTCAACCGCACGGTTGAGCGTCTCTTGGAAGTCTTGAGGAACGCTATAGGTGAGGCGTTTGCGTCCTGCAATCGTCCAGATGGACAACGTTCCATCTGGACGAAAGTCAGCATCACGCCCACGTTTCCCTATGAGAAACAAGGCTCTTGCCTTCTTGAACACAAACGGGCGGGTAGCAGGCTTCTTGTTCGACCTAGCAGCGTGATACGCACCTGCAACCAGACGTATAGCGGAGATGGTCATTTGCGCATTCAACGTTCCTTTGAGAGAATGATAGCATGCACGTTGCAACGCCAACAAAGACAATGCAGTAGAACTGAACGCAACGAGAGGAGCATCATGAGAAACCTATCACGTATCGTAGACCTCATTCAAGAACTATCTACTATACGGTTTTTCCGACAACCCCAGCTTCTCCACCGATCAATACGGCATCCTATTATACAGGGATATGGTTGGTGCTTGGACTTGTAGTATTAGTTGTCTTATGGTTTACCAACCGCGAGAAAGTGCGGCAGTTCGGGAAAGCGCTTAGTGAAGGTGAGTAAGCAGATGTTCTCCCATCAAAAAAGCCCTAAGAAAGTCTCCCTGCGAGAGCGAGCATATATAATGGGAAGCGTTGTAGGCATTAACGCCTATCGAGTCAACCGAGACTCTCTCAAAAAACACTTCGTGGAAGGGCGCTACCAACTTCACGAAACTGCTCACTTTCTGGTTGGTTCGCACTCAGAAGCTTCAACTATTGTCGCGCACTGGTTTGCCCCTGAAGCAATAGATGCAGACCTCGGTCACTACTTCATGGAAGAATTGAAACCACTAGGCATGCTTGAACAGCCTCAGAATTTTGGCGATGTGTTTGGTGCAGTCGTAGGATCACTTTTTCCTCAAGACCCTCATCGTGCCTGGCGTCTTTTTGGCGTAAATACTTTACAACGTTATCATCATCTCCTAGCAGCACCTAACTATTCTCCTCACTGCGATTCGCCGGTTGATGTATTCACCACGCTGTACAGGCGTGTGTGCGAGTTACACGTTGGCGAGAGTTTGCTTGATGCTGGTTGTTCATTCGGTCTTCTTCCATTAGTCATAGCTGAGCGTGTCCCCATACTTACAAAGGTTGTCGGTGTTGATATTGAAACAGACCCTTTCACCGTTACAAGAGCAATTGCGCAAGAGCGGCATCTAAAGAGTGTTCAATTTGTCCAGGCCGATCTTCTTGCAAATGACGTTAATAAACTCGGGCTGTTTGACACCGTGACAGCTCTCCACGTTCTTGAGCACTTTACTGAAGAAGAGATGTATCAGGTTTTGACACATCTGTTACAGGTAACATCGCGGCGTCTCATTATCGCTGTCCCGTATGAGCCTGGTGAACCTGAAACTACTTATGGACATAAGCAACTCTTCTCCAGTGATAAGCTTGAAGCGGTGGGGCAGTGGTGTATTGATCGACTAGGTGGCGGGTCTATAGCAAGTGAGGACTGTGTGGGTGGCCTACTAGTCGTGGATCGGTATGCTCCTTAATTGGTAAGAATACCGCCTCTCTCCTCAATAAAACTAGAGTCACAGCCTTCCAGAATGACCTGCTACAAAAAATGTTCGTTTCATCTCACTTGGAATCGTGCCACTTCGATAAAAAAAAGTGATGTATTAGCAAAGAATCTTTTATACAAGAACGTTGTACTGATGACCTGCGATCATTTACAATTGAAGTATCCGTTCTCGTAAGTATGTTCAGGAGCTTCCAAGGGAAGCGCACTGATAGGATAGCGTGTGCTTGTGACCAAACTGATGCAGATAGTGCTGCATTCTCGTAGAATGAGACGTTGGCTCAAGAGGAAAAAGTATTCCTAAATCTCATCAAGAAGGTTCAGGGCGGGCAAGGAATATTCTTCTCTCGATCATGGTGCCTCTGTCTCTCCATTTTGATCGTACCAGTATGATTTTGGCTTGGACATCCTCAATGGTATGTCCGCGTGAACGTTCAGTGGAGGAAAGACATGAATATTATTCTCATTGGCGCGCAAGGATCGGGAAAAGGGACACAGGCAGAAAAGCTTTCACAGGTCCTTGGGGTGCGCCATGTGTCCAGTGGTGATCTCTTCCGTCAAGCCTTACGTGAGAAAACTGTGTTGGGTCTCAAGGTGAAACCGTATTTAGATCGTGGAGCATTGGTTCCTGACGATATGACGGTCGCAATGGTGCTGGAGCGCATTGCACAGCCAGACTGTCTCCCAGGTATCTTGCTGGATGGCTTTCCTCGCAACCTCGCACAGGCCAGTGCGTTGGATGAAGGCTTGCAACTGGTCAGGCAGCGCATTGACCAGGCGATTTATCTGGAGGTTCCACAAGAGGAACTCCTCAATCGGCTCTCCGGCAGATATATCTGTCGTGCTCACCAGCATATCTACAATCTTCATACCTCTTCCTCGAAGATTCCCGGTATCTGTGATATTGATGGAAGTGAGTTGTATCAGCGCTCCGATGATACGGGTGAGGCTGTACAGAAGCGTTTAGACATCTTCTTCAAGGAAACCATTCTCTTGCTCGACTACTACGGAAAGCAGCAAAAATTAGTCACGGTCAATGGGAATCAGGCTATTGACCGGGTCCATGTGGACCTCTTGCGTGCTCTCGAATGCTCGATTGAGATCAAGGGGATGAAGGAGGTCCTGTCCTGGCGGCTCCCTGTTGTCTCCACTGGCACCTCACCACAGATGGGCGCGAGCTTCTAACTTTGTTCTTCTCTACCTATCTCTGCTTCTCTTCCAAGAAAAGTGAAAGCAATTTGACACTTATTCTGCTGTACATGCGTAGGGGCCACAATTCATTGCGGCTCTACAAGTTATCATTTGGAGGGAATCCATGGACATGATCTTCATTGGAGCACCGGGATCGGGGAAAGGGACACAAGCTGTAAAGATCGCCCAAACCTTTGGCCTACAGCATATTTCGAGTGGTGATTTATTTCGCAAGGCGTTTGATGACAAGACTGAGCTTGGGTTACAAGCCCAGGCCTATGTCGATCTGGGGGAACTGGTTCCTGATGAGATGACGGTTCCCATGATGCTCAAGTGCATTGAAGACCCAGGAAATGCACAGGGTGTCTTGCTGGACGGATTTCCGCGTACACTTGCTCAGGCTCAGGCCCTGGATGCGGACTTACAGCGTATCGGACGGCGGATTGATATAGCCGTCTACTTCAATGTTCTGCGTGATGAACTGTTGAAAAGATTTTCAGGCAGGTTGTTCTGTCAGGCCAATCAGCATGTCTATCACGCTCGCTTTCATCCGCCAAAGGTTGATGGCGTTTGTGATCTGGATGGAAGCAAGCTCTATCAACGTGCAGACGATGCAGGAGAACCGATACGAAGACGGCTCATCATCTTTTATAACGAGACGATGCAGCTCCTTGACTACTATAAAAAGCAAAATAAACTCCGAGAGATAAACGGCAATCAGAGCATCGAGCAAGTACAGGTAGCACTTTCGCAAGAAATCAACGATCAGTTAAAGAAGGGAATGAAAGTATAAAAGTATACATGCGTGCCAGGGGCAATGAGTGCATAACTTTACTTTCTAAGTGCTACCAGCGCATACTTCTTTGACGTAGAACTGATTCTGCTTACCTTTCTCCCAGCTTGTAGCCACAGTGGGGACAGAAATGCACTCCCTTTACCTCTGGACGCACCGCTGCGCACTGTGGACACGTCCTCGCCAAAACTGTTCCACAGAACCCGCAATACTTCCAGTTCGCGGGCACCTCCTGTTGACAGGTGGAACACAGAGTGAGTCCTGCCTCAAAGGGCTTCATAATTGTCCCATCGAGGGTCGCCGTATGATCAAAGCGGCCTGGTACCAACAGTGACGGATCGATCTTCTCACGTCGGCTGATCGTCGCCACCACTGCCATCGCAGGATGAGTGCCGCATCCATCCATCTCGATCCTTAATTGGCTTTGCCACTGCTCAGATGTTTCTTTCATGTCAGGTTGCTCTAATGCATCAAGCTCGTCGATGCAAATGACACAGGGCGATGCATTTCTTCCTTGCTCAAAGAGGCCATGGATACTGCGACGCCCTCGTTGAGCCATCGTCTCCCTTTCTGCCTGACTCGACCCACGAGGCAAACGATCAACGTCGAAGAGGTCCGTAGAGTCACTACTTGAAGAGCGGGCCGCCTCAACAAGGGTAGGAAAGGAGAGCGAGAGCAGCGGGACAACCGCTTCACCGGCTATCGCTTGTCCAAGAAGCGTTCGACTTGTGCCAGCAGGGCCAATCAGGAGCAGACCGTAAAGGTACGAGCGCACATTCTGTTGCGTGAGCTGTGGTTTCTTGAGAAAATCAATCACCTCTCGCAGGTCCTGCTTCACTCCATGAAACCCGGCAATATCGGAAAAGAGAAGAGCAGGACGCTCGAACCTGCTGAGGGTTCTGCTGGAAACACCAGTGGTGAAACGCACCACGCTGCGTTGACGGATTCTTGACGTGATGAGCTGATCCATCGCTGTCGTGTAAGCTGGTCCCGAATGCTCTGTTACATAGGAAGGAAGCACGCTTCCTACTTCTGATAAGAACAACACCAGGAGCGGTTGAAGACGCTGGTGGCGCACACTCGCGAGCAACACATGTTCTAGCCGAACTAACGAGATGTGCATATGCGCTGCAAACGTGATTGCCCACTCGAGGCAGGCTTGTGCCTCTCTGGACAACGGGACGTTCCTCTCGTCTGCTTTGCCTGCATTCCTATGGGGAGGGAAAAGAGTCGCTGCCTGCTCGCGAAGCACCTCTCGATCCAGTCTTAGCGTGCTGAATGCCTCCGCGACTTCATCGCCATCCTGAGCGAGGACCCCAAGGAAGAGATGCTCTGGAGAGACCTCTGTGGCATTCATGCGAACGGCTTCATGTTGGGCCGTGAAGATAGCTTCACGAGATGCTGATGTGAAGTGCTCTTGTTCCTGTATACTGATTATGGTGCTACTCATGGCGTCTTTCTTTCTGTTCCTTCACTTATCGCTCGTACCGCAAGAAGGAGAGTCCATAAGTGTTATCGCACAAAGGAGGCGAGAGCCGCAAGCAGAACGTATGACGTTCGCTGTGCAAGCAATGGTACAGACGCTGGTGAGTAGATTACGTCACCTCGTCGCCTTAGTGGAGGACCTATCCTTACGCCCAGTTATCGCACGGGTGGCAAGAATTCTGCTCGATCAGGAGGCATCATTTTGCTCAGAAGAAGACTCTCTGTGGTACTATAATTATCAGAAGTCCTATTATTGATTGAGCAATGGAAGGTCCTGAAACGCCGATAGAGAGCATTGAAGCGTATACAGTACCTGAGTATCCAGAGAAGATAGTGGAGGGAGACTTTTCTCATGGCAGACCTGAATGATCCAAAAGTTCAGAAAATCCTTCACGCGAAGGGATTTGCACATCTGGCGACCATTGGACCCGATGGGGATCCACAGTCATCTCCCATGTGGTTTTTGTGGGATGGAGAGCATCTCAAGTTCACGCACACCACCACGCGAAAGAAGTATCAGAATATTCGGCGGGACCCGCGTGTCGCGGTGTCTATCATGGATGTGGATGATCCCTATATCTATGCCGAGTTTCGTGGGATTGTGGAGCGGATTGAAGAGGACTCCACAGGTGCCTTTTATGATACACTTGCGAAACACTACGGTGTGCCGTGGGGCTATCGTGGTGATCCGCGTGTGATCTTCTATGTCAAGGTTCAGCATGTCGTTGGTCAGAACCTCTAAGATGCAATCTATGTTTCCTTTGCTGCCTTTTTTCGGTCAGATTGTTATCATTCTCCTCAATATCGGTGTACTGTTCACTGCATTGCATCAATACTCTTATGCCCAATATCCCAAGAAACAGGTGCTTTTCAGCGTGATCATCTTAACCTTTTGTTGTGCACTCGCTGTCTTTGGTTTGATACCACTCGCAACTCATTTTGTACGGTTCAAGAAGGGAAGCTTTCTCTTCACTTACGATCCCTGGCTCCTGGCAAGTGGCATCTCTTGCTTGACCCTCCCAAGTATACGGGCAAGACGTTCTTTCTTCCTAAAGATTGTTGCAATTGGCGTCACTGGACTTGCAATCGTAGACCTCTTCCTAAATTGGGTAAACGACTGATATATTTCATGCTCTGTTTCTCATAGATCGGTGAGAAGAAGGGGCGATCAAGAGGATGAGTTCTGAAATGAATTAAGAATAGACAGCCTATTGTTAAGGAGGTTTTCTATGAGCATTGATGCAGCCTTTACCCACTTTCCCTCCCTCACCACAAACCGCTTGCAGCTTCGCCAGCTTCAGCCAACGGATGCAGGGGCACTCTTTGCGATACGGTCTGATCGGGAGGTGATGGAGCCCTATGGGCAGGAGCCGTATCAATCTCTCGAAGAGGCTCATACAATGATTCAACGGCTACAAATCCTTTACGAACGGCGCGAAGCTCTATTTTGGGGTATCACGCTCAAAGGAGAAGATACCGTCATCGGCTCATGCACCTTCTGGAATTTCGGTCCTGACTTTCATTATGCCGAAACCGGCTACGAACTTCATCGTGCGTATTGGCGACAGGGCATTATGGTCGAAGCGATGTCAGCTATCCTGACCTACGGGTTTACCGAGCTGGGATTGCATCGTATTGAAGCAATTCCTGCTTCTGGAAATACGCGCTCTAAGAGTCTCTTACTCAAGCTTGGCTTCACGTATGAGGGAACTTTGCGCCAGCGCTACATCTTCCGTGGTCACTTTGTAGATGAACAGTATTTTGGATTGCTCAAAGAGGAATGGTTGAAATCAACGTAAGCAGTTGTTGATTGTTGAATATCTTGAGGCAGAAACTTGTCTCTTTCATTGATCTCTGGCACGGATTGCGCGTGGCATTGACGATTTCTCGTGACACTCATATACTCTACAGACAAAGAGGGGTGGAGTTAAGGTTGCTGTCACCAGCCGCAAAGTAGAACCTGAAGAGAGAAGAGATACATGCCTTTACGACAATGAATGGACTTGAATCAGATAAGAACGAAACCGATGAGGATAGGAATCCCCGATTGATTCTCCTCTGCGGGCTTCCGGGCTCCGGCAAAACCACTTTTGCCAAACGCCTGGAAAACGAGTTATCGATCGTCCGCTTTTGCCCTGATGAGTGGATGGCCGACTTGGGTATCGACCACGATGACAGCGTGACCCATGATCGCCTCGAGGATCGGCTCTCTAAGCTTGCTCTGACTCTGCTCGGACTCGGCCAGAGTGTTGTGCTCGAGTACGGCTTCTGGGGCCGATCCGAGCGCGACCAAAAGCGTTCTGACGCTCGTTCTATCGGGGTCCCCGTTGACCTGTACTACTTCGACCCGCCGCGGGAGGAACTCTGGCAGCGCCTGATGGCGAGGAATCAGCACGGCGAACATGGGACAGTCCCTATCAGCCACACCGATCTGGAGCGGATGTCGGCGATCTTCCAGGCCCCTGACACCGCAGAGTTTGCCCTCTTCGATAAGGCAGCTGAAGTAGCAGACCCACGTCTACACCCGTTCTGATGCCCAGTCTCCTGACGTGGCAAGGGCAGTACCGTCGGCTGTAAATTTAACCGGTTCGATGGCTGATTCCACGGGATGCACAACGAGATAGTGCACAATTCGTAGGATCAGCCAGAGTATGGCATACCGCATCGGTGAGAAAACGTAAACTCATACTTTTAGCTGATCTGCCAAGTCGGTTGAGCACTTAACGTTGTAAATTTCGTCAGTGGGCCAGAAGGGCCTTTTTGGCTACCAGTACTTGCTTCATCAGGCAACTCGGAACTCGCCCAGGCTCTGAGATGATCTTACTTTGCGGCTGGTGACAGCAACCTTAACTCCACTCCTGCTACTCTTGTTTCTGTCGCCACGTTTCTACGAAAAACGTGAGTATCGCAGCGAGAGAAAGCGTGACACCACACAGAAAAATGAGCTTTACAAGAAGAGAGACGAGAGTGAACACAGGCTCTTTGAGAAGATACATCCCATTCAAGCAGACGAGGGCGACAACGATCAGACCCAAAGCGAGTAGTGCAAAAGGATACCACGGAGGAAAGGCTTTTTCTCTCCGTATCGTTCCAGCATTTTTCTTACCCTGAAATCGGCTCGAAACCCACGCTACTGGAGAGGGGATCGTCTCCTTGGGAATCAAACGAACGAGAAAAGGCAGAATAACGTGTTCATGCTCGATCACGTATTGCACTTCCTTCGTCTCAAGTAAGACACCTCTTCCATCACGGACAAAAAGAAGGATACCTGAACAGTTCATCTCTTCAGCAAAGAGATGAATACTCTGTCCTGCATCATGGGTAGACATCTCGATCCATTCAAGAGGGACCTCCATGATTGCCGCCTGCTGCTGTACTATGTCCAAGAAATCGTGTTCAGGCAGTCGAGATTCTGACGGTACTGCTTCTGCCTTCAACGTACACCGTAGCAAAAGAGGCACGAGGATTGCTCCGCAAGAGGAGGCAACTTCGATTGCAGCGTCAATAGCTCCTCTGTCTACGTTCGCAGTGCAAGGTAGCAAAAAACGAACCGTCATATCTGTGCTTCTCGTAAGCATGTACTACTTTCCTATCATGAATAAGTGTTCTACTAGTGGTCCTAGCGCAATGGCTGGAAGGTATGTTAAGGCAACAATAATAGCTGTTCCAACGACGACGGTTAAGAAGAGAAACGTAATTATGAAATTTCCACGCAGGTCTTCTTCTGCTCTCTTGAGTGTAGCATGAAGGTGCTCAAAATTCGTCAGGGTTTCAAGCGCATATATACATATTTCCTGATCCTGCTCGTTTTTTCCTGGTAACTCTCCTGCATGTTCTTGTCTTACCATGAGCTTCATGCTACACTACCCACGAACGTTTCTAGCAACGGAGAGAATAGAGAGAGGAGCACAGGGAAGTCGGGTCGGTACAAGGCGTCTTTATGGATAGTTTCAACAAGGTGGATCATTATCCCGCTGTGACATGAGGACGTGAAGTAGATCATACTCTTTGGGAGTTAATGAGACCTCTCGTCCATGCACGAAGACACGCCGCCAGGCAGGATCAACGAGCAGGGGACCAACGTGAATGCGTGCATCCTGTCCTGCATGTCCATAGGCAGCGCGACGCAAGGCCGCGTGGATGCGTGCAAGCACTTCATTCATGCCAAAGGGTTTTGGGATGTAGTCGTCTGCTCCGAGATTGAGCGCTTCTACCTTGTCCTGTTCAGCATCGTTGACCGCGATGACGAGAAGAGGAAGAGTGGATTCCTCTCGTATGCGCCGACATAGGTCGAGTCCACTCATTCCAGGCAGGATGAGCTCGAGCAGGACGAGATCCAGCCGATGCTGTGCATGCACGGTTAACGCCTCTTCGCCACTGCTCGCCGTAAATACCCTGTATCCATGAGCGCTAAGAGTACGCCGCAAGACGCGAACGGTCTCGATGTCGTTATCCACAATCAGGAGGGAAACCCCTCGCTTGCTCATGATTCTCTCCTTTCGCGAAACTTTTCCGTGTTGAAGCGATAGCCAACGCCAGGGAGCGTGAGGATGAAGCGTGGCTGCTCAGCGTCCGGTTCAATTTTTCGGCGTAACTGAGCGACATAGACATGCAGGCTATGGATTCTCTCGTGTGCATCTGCCCCCCAGACCTGTGTCAATAACATCTGCCGCGTCAGGACCTTGTCACGGTACGCGAGGAAGACTTTGAGCAGATCATACTCGGTGGGGGTCAACTGTACCTCTCGCCCGTTGATCTGGACACGGCGCAGCGCAAAATCAACAAACAGGGGACCGAGACGAAAGGACGGCTCGGTCCCCGTTTGCACGCGTGCGACGTGACGAAGGGCAACGCGTACACGTGCGAGCACTTCGTCCATGCCAAAGGGTTTCGGAACATAGTCGTCTGCTCCCAGATCGAGAGCCTGGACCTTGTCGCGTTCGGCATCTTTGACGGAGAGCACAATGATCGGGACGTTGGACGTCGCCCGCACCTGCCGACAGACCTCCAAGCCACTAATGCCAGGCAGCATCAGGTCCAGTAGGACAAGGTCCGGTTTCTGCTGACTCGCCATCAGCACTGCCTCTTCGCCGCTCCCAGCGGTCAACACGTTGTATCCGTGAGCCGCGAGACTGCGCTGCAAAGCACGAATGATCTCGATCTCATCATCAACAACCAGAATACGCGCGCCGATTTTGCTCATAGTGGGTTCCTTTCAAGCAAACATGCCAACCGGCAAGGTGACGAAGAAGACTGCTCCTCCTCCCTCTCTCGCTTCTGTCCAGATTGCGCCCCCGTGTGCCTCCATGATCCCCTTGCAGACAGCCAGTCCTAAGCCCGATCCTGTCGTTGGATATCCTTCATAGCGGCGTGTCCCCAGAACGCGGTAGAACTTGTCGAACACTCGCTTGTAGTCAGGGACAGGGATGCCGGGACCACGGTCCGCGACGCTGATCACGACGTTCCCCTTGGTGTCCTGGACGCGAATGTCAATGGGCGATGCTGGTGGTGTATAACGAAGCGCGTTCTCAAGCAGGTTTGTGAGCACCTGATCCATCTGAAGGTAATCCAGTTCGACTGGCGGCAGATCATCAGGGATGTCGGCTCGTAGTATGCGCCCTTGAAGAAGGGGATGCATGCGCCCCACCACATCATGTATTAACTCAGCGAGGTGATACCACTCTTTCTCTGGTCGTAGTGCTCCATCCTCAATGCGCGACATATCCAGGAGGTTGCCAACCAGGCGGTTGAGACGATCAGCCTGGCGTTCAATGGAGAGCAGGAAGCTACGCCTCGCTTCATCATCCCACTGCACATCTTCTTGCAATAAGGAACTGGTCGCGGCCTTAATCGAGGCAAGAGGCGTGCGCAGGTCGTGTGAGACCGAGGAGAGCAGGGCCGCACGCAGCGCATCAGTCCGCTGTAAAAGTTCAATGCGCAGGTTCTCGCGCCGCAAGCGTGTCCGCTCAACAAGCGACGTTGCCTGCTCGAGGAAGGTCCAGAAAAAGGCGGTTTGGGCATTTGGGTGTGCTCGCTCCTCTTGAAAGTGGTCCTCGTGCTTGAAACGTCTCGGGTCATCCAGAATCCACAGGCGCACGACCCCGACGATCTGCTGACCCACTGTCAGAGGAATGAAACGCAGTGAGCGGCGTACAGTGCCTCCTGCGGCGGTGCTGCGTACAATGACGCGTTGCAGAAAACGTGCAGACGGAGAAGGAGTGAGCGCGGCTTCGTCATACAGGCTCATTGCTCGACCGTGGAGGAGCACCCACGAAGCGACTGCCTGCTCGTCAGCGGACAAAGTCATGGTGTCAAGGGGTTGGGACGCGCTCGCCTGAACGTGCATGGCTCCGCTCGCATCCTGCTGCAGCATGGCGCAATCGTGGACCCCCCAGGAGGAGAAGACGTCAACGATTGCCTGCATGATCGTCTGAAGTTGCTGCTCTGGTTCTTCCTCACCATTGACCACCCGCACCAGATCATAGAGGATACGCGTCTCGCGTTCCCGCCGTGACGCGTTTTGAGCACGTTGACGCAAGTCCGCCGCCAATTGGCCGGTCAAAATGGCGTCAACGAGAAAGACAACCAGGGCAACATATTCTTCCGGTCGATACATGACAAAGGTAAAGAGCGGGGGAACGATAAAAAAATCGAACGACAGAAAGGCGACGAGCGATGCAAGAATTGCCGCGTAACGACCACGTGTACTTGCGAGCGTGATCACAACAAGCAGATAGACAATAGAAATGTTAGGAATACGGGGATACAGATGCCAGGTAAAGAGAAGCGCTGTGACGAGGAGTGTTCCTGCGGATGCCAGAACACTATCGATCAAATACCGCTGCCAGGGAAGGGATTCCCTTGTCTCAAAGTGCGAGATGTGCTCAAGAGTACTCATACGGACGTTTCCTGTTCAAAAACCAAGGACGCTGCTGAGGAACGGAAGACACGCAAGGAATGTGCCTGTTTCTGGTGGAGAGACACTCCATTCCTTCTGATGTGATGAGTATAGCGGAAATATGCTCAAGGAAAGCTCTGGGGAAGGAGTAGAATGCTCAAGGAAAGCTCCAGAGAATTTCATCGGCACTCCGATGCTTCTTCTCTTTTTACGTTTCCTTAAAACTCACATTGCAGTGCCAATAATTCGCTTCGGCCTTAGCGTTATGTAATCAGTATATTTTGTCAGAGCAAGATGAAGTGCTTGAAGCGAGAGGAGGAGAATATCCCCCAATGCTTCTGGTGAGTTGTGCCCATAGCCTGGAAGTTCTGCCAGAAACATCTGGTTCACTGTCGAGAAGAAGCGTTCTATCTTGCTGCGACCTCGTGGGGCTGTTGGCAGGGAAAAAATCAAGACCATTTTCACATCGGCTGCCACTTGCTCCAGGTGCTGGGAAGTAAAATCCGAGCCGTGATCGGTGTAAAAGGTGCTCGGAATGCCGCCGAGCCAGTCCCGCCAGACCGTGACGACGATACTGGGTAACCCAATGCTGGATCGTGCGAGGCGGGATACCATGTTCGCGGGCAATAGTTGCGAGCGGCACCTTCTGCTCCAAGAAAGGTTGAAGCAGGGAGAAACGTTCAAGAGCCTGGATGCGTTGCTGCTCTGAGAGTGCTGTGAGCAGCGATATTGAATCACTCACGCTGTTGCTCCTCAAGGAAAGAATCACTTGACCATGTGCGCTGTACTCGGATCATCTCCTTCATCCACTGTGACGAGATAGGGACCACCAGGATATTGAAACCTGAAAACTGCACGTCACAGAGGTATCTGCTCATCAAGGTCTAGTGGAAAAGCTGCATGGACGGGAATCAGCTACTCTTCCTGCTGTAACGCTTCATCAAGTGGAACGAGACGTTGCTGGGGCACGTAGATTGCTGCTTGTGTGCGATCTGCCAGGTGAAGCTTCGACAAGATATTTCCGATATGGGTTCTCACCGTGGGTTCACTGATGGACAACTCGACTGCAATCTCGTGATTGGAGCGACCATGAGCAATGCTGGTGAGCACCCCTACTTCACGTGGAGTGAGGTCCTTGAGAGGTGAGCTTTCGCGTTGCTGGAGTTCACGCAGGAGACGAGCAGCTATCATGGGATGCAGCTTGCTTTCACCACGTGCAGCTGCACGCACGGCTTCGACCAGCACGTGTGGACTGCTGTCTTTTAACAAATAGGAAAGCGCCCCAGCCTTGATGGCGCGAAAGATGTGTTCGTCCTCGGAATACGAGGTTAAGACGATGATCTGCACGCTTGGAGCGAGTCGTTTGATTTCACGAATCGCTGTCACGCCATCCATTTTGGGCATCAGCAGATCAAGCAGCAGCACGTCTGGCAACAGGTTCGTCGCGCTTGTAATCGCCTGCTCACCATCTGCGCACTCATCCACGACAGCGATATCTGACCGCTGCTCCAGCATAAAACGGAGTCCTTGTCTGACCACCGGATGGTCATCCACAATCAGTAGACGTATCAACTTCCTACCTCCCGAGGTACGCAAACAGTAATGCAGGTCCCCTGCCCTGGGGCCGTTTCGAGTACAAAGCTGCCATGCAGTTCCTGAATGCGTTCTTGCATCACGCGCAATCCGAGTCCATGCCGACTACCGCTTCCATCTGCCGATAACCCTTTCCCATTATCCGTAATCGTCAAAACGATGCTGTCTTCCTGAGGGGCGAGGCTCACTGCGATCTCTGCTGCGCCAGCGTGGCGTACTGCATTTGCCAGCGCCTCCTGGGCGACACGCAGAAGAGTATGCTCAACTTTTGCAGCCAGTGGGACTGAGACAACCGTTGTTATCACGGTCATTTCTAGCCTGGCACGGTATGTTGCAGCCAGTTCTTCCAGCGCCGCCACTAGTCCAAGCTGGTCAAGCTGGATAGGACGAAGCTCAAGCAAGAGTGCTCGCATTTCGCGAATCATATTCGTGGTGGTCTGCTCTACGGCAGCAATGGGCGATTGGAGATCTGAGTCTGCTGGAAGGAGCATCTGGAGACCATCAGTCAGCATGCGCAGTGAGAAGAGGTCTTGGGAGATGGCAATCGTATTGCCATCAGCTGCTTTGGTGATGTCGATGCCCAGGCTGGGTTTCCCGTTCACACGAGTCAGTGTACTCGAAGGGGCCAGTTCCTCCTGGACGGTGGCGACATCACCAAGCCTGACAGGTGCAGGAGCTTGCTGGAGACCTGATTGCGTCCTACCAGGACTGGGATTCGGGATGCCAGGTGCTGGTTGCTGAACGCCAACCACGAGATTCCTCAATGCTTGAAGGGAGGTAAAGGTGTTGCCAACACGAATCGCAAAGGTCTGACCGTTTGAGGTGACTACCCCGGCAGGAAGCGTCAGGTTATTCGTCTGGAGTGCATTCTGAACCTGGGTCGCACTTATTCCCCTCTCCTCTAGCTTCTTGAGGTTTAAGGCCACCGTCACCACTGGTTGGCGTACTCCTGTCACTGTGACTGCACTCACCCCGCTTATCCCTTGCAGTGCTGGCACCACGACCTTCTTGAGAGCCACTCCAAGATCCTGCTGAGCCTGTGATGATGTCACAGCGAGCGTAATAATAGGAAAATCTGAGACGTTGACCGTTTGTACCTGGGGCGTCACATTCGGGGGAAGACTGGGCTGCGCCTTCTGGATCTGCGCCGCGAGCTGTTGCTGTGCCTGATCGAGATTGATACCGAAGTTGTACAGCACGGTGATCAGTGAGAATCCTTCACTCGATTGTGATGTGGTCTTCTGTATATTTGGCGCGCCCTGAATCGCCTGTTCGAGCGGAGTAGTAATGTCTTGCTCGATTTGCAAGGGCGTCGCGCCGGGGTATGCGGTGAGAATACTTATAGCAGGATTGGTAAGAGGTGGCAGCAATTCCTGCTTCAAGAGAGGAATGACAAACAGGCCAATGAGGATGAGCGCGATACTGGCGAGTGCCACAACGCTCCTGTTCGCAAGGCTCAGCCGAGAAAGAAAAGACATAGTATGCTCCTTTGTGTCTACTCCTTAGACGCTCTTTAGACGCTCTTTCATGCAAATGGCAAGCGCCTTCTCTGCTTCCAGTTGTTATCGTTGTCTATTTCATGAGCTGGAAACTGAAAGGCAGAGTGCAACGCTTGAGAATGTTTGAGATCGAAGAGTGCATAGCTCATAAGCGAAGGATACTCTAGGAGGCAGGCCGTTGTGATCAGCACAAGCATGATTTTTCATCAGCATTTTGATGAGCGGAATAGTACTGCTGGGGGAGAGAAAACTGTCTGCTCATAGCTTACGTACAAAACGCTTTGCTATTCCTCTCATGAAAGAGGTCGCTTCTACAGCGGTGAACAAAAACATTGAGCTAAGTTATAGAGTCAACGGCGCATAGGACCTGAATAGATCAGTGAGTTGAAACAGGTAAAGGCTCGATCTTTCCGAACAGTGCTGTAGGTCGGTTACTACATTACCCCACACTTGTAGACAAAGGAGCATTCTATGAAAGTGCTTTCACCAGAAGCAGTGGCTCAGTTTCGCCAGCAGGGGTATTCCCTCTCTCATCAGCAGCTTTTCTCGCCCGAAAAGTTTGCGCAGTTGAAGGGAATCTTTGAAGAACAACTCGCGCAGAAAGGGATCAAAAAAAGTTGACCACTCCTCGTCCCCTCTGCACCTGCATGCATGAGGGGACGAGGAACATTCTTATGGCTACGCCGTGCCATTGATGTACCCCTGAGCCTTGCTCCACGCTTGAGTCGCAACCCGTTGGCCTAATGCACGCCCATCGAGGTCGCCCTGCTGAAAATGAATACCTCCATACCTGCGCGAAAGACCCGCCTGCTCTGCCGCATACGATAAGGTTAACCACAAGAGGGCAACCGGAAGCTTTGGGGTGATTCCCGGCTCGATCTGAGAGCTGCCCGGCGTCGCTACGTAGGAGTCACCAAAGAGATCGCTGCCCGTCACTTGCTGCAACGTGTAGAACCCCGCCGCGCTAAAGGTGCTATGCCCGGAGACGTATTCAGGGAAAGGAGGCGTCACCACCGTCGGCTCCTGATAGGGGATCCATTGACCGCCATCAATACGTTGCGTCCCTTTACCATACCCTCCCCATGCCGTTATTTGCTTACCGGTATAGAGATAATGCACCGCAGTGATGGGTCGCACCGAGTCATAGGCGCGTTTGCTATCCCAAGCGGCAATCCCCGCATCAAAAAGAGCATTGCTGAGCGCAAAGAACATTTTCACGTCATTATTGAGATCATGCTTGTATTTGAGTGAGAGGTACTGTGCGATATAACACTGGGCGAACACATCCCAGTGTCCAGGAGGGGTCTCCGTGTGAGGCCCATTGGCCCAATAGTCGGCAATCGTTTTGGTCTGGTCATCGAGTTCAGCGCTGTACTGCAGAATTTGATCGGCCTGGCTCTTGTAGGCACTGCTGGCGGCATTCCTGACGGGACCGGAAGGCCGGAATTGTGAGCCAGAGATCAGCGCGAAAGGAATGACCTTTCCCCAGTGTGGAGTCTGGAACATCTGCACCGTCCCATTCACACGTAGAGGCTGCCAGCGCGTCGGATCGATGATCTTATCCGGGGTATTGACCGGCACATACCCACTGGTGTCGGCATAGTTTCCTGCTTGATTGGAGCCATCGGTGTGGCGGAACGCGAGGACAGCCTGCGCAGCGACGTTGCCGACACCCGCCTGGGTCGTTGTATCGGTCGAGGTATTGCCAGGATCAAAGCCCATGTTGGTCATCTGCGCCGTAAAGAGAGGCGCCTGGGAGGGAAACAGATCCAGAAGCGCACAGTACGCAGCATAGCTGACCGCCATGGTCACGTCGGGGTATTTGCCTGCCTGGCGCGGGATGCCATTGGGGCGCGTCGGAACAGCCACCGCGTCATAGGTAGCCCAGGCATCATACATACAGGTATGCGTAATGGCAATGGCACGTGAAGCCACAGTTGCGCCCATCCCGACATTGCGTATCGCCTGCAAAACAGCTTTGTCCCACTGGATGGCCGCATTCTCTGTCAGGAAGAGAGCATGGGTCGAATCTGCATGCAATCCCAACCACGTTCCGATACCCGTCGCCGCTACTGCCACTCCCAATCCAGTTTTTAAGATCGTCCGCCTACTGATGGAAGTCTGAGCAGTGTCCCTGTTGCTCCTCGTCTCTTGATCTGGCACGAGCGTATTAAAAGGGTTCGCCTGCGCGAAGTCAGTAGAGCGATTTGAAAGCCGTTTTTTGTTCTCGGGGGTATTCTCAGTAACCATAGTAATCTCTCCTTCAACGACTCATAGGTTTACCTATTGAGGAAGGGAGTGACATGCTTCTGACAAGAGCGACTCAACACGAGCAATGACAGTCATCATCATCGCTAGAGCAACGAAGCGCTGAGCACTCCTCCTTAGAATCTAAATGTCCTCGCTTCCATGCGCATTACACAAGGTAACACCTCGCTATTATGAATGCATGTGAGCAAAAAAGAGAGAGCGAGCAGGTAACGATGCGGTGAAGATCGAGTAATTATTTTATGCATCGTGTGAAGAATTTTAACCTTATATGGTTGTGTTTATAGAACAAATCCGTCTATGAACTGACAAAATCGGCATTTAACCAGCAACCTCGCTGAGAGTGTATATAACCTCTTCAACTGAAAATGAGGCGTGCGACTCCAGGAGCCAATGCGTCTTTTCAACGTAAGCGGCTCTTCCGCGCTCTTGGTGAGGCTTGCTAGCGTAGAGTACAAGCCCTTGATGGAACACGCATGGAACGTCACTGCTTCCTAGAGGGCGAGTATCCGCTGGTCACGCTTGGTTCGTGTATAATCAAAGAGACATCAGCGAGTACAGGCAGGATAAGAGTGAAAGGATGCATCAATGAATACCATGCGAGGCTTTTTCTGGCCTGAAGACGCCTCATTGAGAAAGATTTTCATCCTTCGCAGAAAAGCGGTCGAGGGAAGAGGCTTCTGGAAAATTGGCTTTCCCTTTGCCACGAAGTGATCAGGTTGTGGTCCATTCGCCCCCGCTCTGCGCTCGATGAAGGTCTGGAAGCCTTCAAGCATGCGGAACAAAAAGGGATTTTATTTATTACACAAACTTCCAAGCTGTTGAAAAACCGCGAAGGAAAAACAGTTTGTGTGTTGCATTTCTTGTGCTTTCTATGTACCCTCTCCATGTGGAGAGGTACAAATCCTAGCAAAAAGAGAGGAAGAACATGAAAAATTTTGAAGACCGAAGCGATGGTGGAATATGCATTACCGACAACCAGACACGCATCAATCTTGCTTCTAATGAAGCCTATGCTTTATGGCAGTGGCTGTCTATGCGTAAGGACGCCTTCCAAGCGCACTCCAGTAAAAAGCAGTTGGAAATTCATCTGTACCAACAAGACCTGAGCCACTTTGACGAATTGAAAGCTACCATCTCTGACCTACACGAACGTGGGCCCATTATGAAGATACTCGACGCACGGTGGGAGGCAGTTTCCGAGCGAGCATTGCAGTTGCTCAAAGACTACCAAATCGAATATCATATTCATCCTTCGCTTGAAGAAGAGGATAGCTATGCTCAAGGGTAGACAAAGGCAAAAGATTCCCGCAGGCGCATAGCGGATCACAAAGTATAGCAGGGCTATATCCGAGTGACAGACTCGATGATCCACTATCTCTTCCCCAGAAAACAAAAAGTGGATAGCCCGCGCAGGACTATCCACTTTTTGCTCCTCACTTTTTGCTCCTCACTTTATGGCTCTCCGTTAAATTGACGCTTAACACCCTCCGGGCGAAGTCGGCCCTTTCGCAGATCGGGCAACCGCCAGGAACCGCGCTATTCTGTGGGTGCTCTATGACGTTGGGATACGCCTCTCTGAGCTACTCGGACTGAAACTGGGAGACTTTGACCGCAAGCATGGGATGGCCGATCTCCGCTGACTGTCGTTGTCGGGCGTATCATGGATATCGACACTATAGCACTTGGGAAGATGGTTTCCTCGATTGGTACAGGCTCATTTCTAACCTGTACATTCAGCAGTGGGGGCTGGTGACAGTTGACCAAATTGTTCCGGTCTATGCCCCTTCATCCGATAAAAATAATGTCCAGGCTTATATCGCGACGGTGAAACGCGCAGTTGATACGTGGAGAAGCAGCCATATTGTTGTGTAATGAGAAGAGATACCTTATCCTCTACAGCAATGCCCTCACTCACTTCGACAAGAGGTAGGGCCTTTTAGTGCTTGGAGAGGAGAGAAAGCTTGAATCGTAACGCTCCGCTTTCGTGACGTCGAAGATCAATGGCACCGCTGATAGCGCGCGAAACAGTTCAGCATCTTGGCCTGCAACTCTAGCCATTGCCTCCAGGTGAACGCGGCGAATGGCGCATCATAGCCCATCTCCTCGTGGCTGTCAAAGATATCCTGTATCTCCGCCACTGTCAGGCTTTCTTCACTCATTGTACATGCTCCTCCGACCTCTGTATAGCAGGGTATTTCCTGCCGATGAGAGGAGTATAACACAATTTCAACAGGTAATAAAGGATTACTATGAGGAATGGTCCTAAAAGGTATCTAAACAATAATCTGTTGTCATGAAAGAAGATATAGATCGTCCATCGCTTCCAGGATATGTTTCTATAAAAGAAGCGGCGAAAATACTAGGCATCTCAGATAAGAGAGTCTATGCATATGTTGATGAAGGTCGTCTCTCGTCCGTGTGGGCGTCTCGTATCATCATGATTCCATTAGAAGAGGTTGAGAACTTCAAACCTAAGATTTCAGGCCGTCCTCGTGCAAATGTTCCCAAGTGGCGTATATCCCCCAAAGATAATACATTACTTAGAACTTCTATCAAGGTAGATGTGAGGGCAGGACAACAGGCGCAATTGTTAGAGCGATTTGAAGAGATTAGGCAGAGTGAACAACATAATTTTCCTGGTACAGTGATACGCTATATAGCAGGGCAAGAAATAGCGCCGCAGAGAATAGAGATTGTGTTTATCTGGCGCAGCAGCGTGATGCCTGACGAGGTTGAACGCGAGCGTGAATTAGAGGCGTTCCGGCAGGCGTTAGCTGATGTAGTCGATTGGGATACGGCGCAATATGAGCATGATGTAGTGTATATGCATACGTAAGAGGAACATGTAGGGGCCTAATTATGCCTTCTAACAAAATCATCCGGTCATGGATCGATCCCTCCGTAGGGGCGCAATCAATTGCGCCCTGCCTTACCGACGACCACGGGGCGCAATTAATTGCGCCCCTACGGAGGATCATTCCGGCATTATTTTAGTAAAGAGCATAATTATGCCCCTACAACCGTTCGCTCCAGGACTACCACTGGAATGCGGCGGGTAGTATTTTCCTGATACTTGGCGAACCCAGGCATCTGCGCCGCCATCTGGTTGTATAGACGGTCACGCTCCTGCCCCTCTGGAACCACTGCTCGCGCTTGAAAACGTTCCTGGCCTACCTCAACTGTCACCAGAGGATGAGCAAGCACATTATAGTACCAATCAGGATTGGTGGGGGCACCAGCTTTGGACGCGATGATGACGAGGTGATCCCCATCGGTCGTATATGCTAATGGATTGGTGCGGGGTTGATTGCTCCTGGCTCCAAGCGTGGTAAGTAGAAGCAAAGGAGCACCGGCGAATTGACCGCTCACCTTGCCACCATTGGTGCGAAACTCCGCGATTATCGCCTGATTGAAGTCGTTGGGACTATTCATAAAATCTCCTTCAGGTCAGGTGTGGTTCTGAGAACGACTACGCCGGACCATAGTAGTGTTTGTGTATGAGGAAATACATCTTCCTCATGCCTGGTATAACACAGTGGCATGATAGAACTCATCCCTACTTACATTTTCCCCTCCACTCCGCGAATCTCCTCCTCTGTCAGCCCATACAACCTGGTCGATCAACGCATCGGTGCGCCGCAACTGGGAAGTACACGAAGATCATACAATTTAACCTGAGCAAACAAACGCCCTGCTTCACCGGTTTGTAGCTGATAAATGTAGGAAAGTAACTTACTGTTCAGAATACTTGAAATATAAATTGAAGCATAGTGTTTTGCTTTTACCAAATCCTTCGGTCGGAGTCTGCTTCCCAGACCGGATGAGCATGGCAGTGTGTGCAGGACAAAAGGACTCGCTGTGTTGCCATGTGTTAAGCTCGTTGTGTTGTATCCTTCGCTAGGTCCTGGACGATAGAGAGGATCGAGTCTGTCTGCGCTTTAGTCAGTTGCTCCAGCGCGAAGATCTTCTCATCCTGTTCGTCGAGGTGCTTCATCACTGCTTCGATGTCTGCGTACGTCTTCATGGTCGTCGCATAGGCCTCATCCGCTTGAAGTTCTGCCTTACGTCCCAGTACATTCTGTCCCACCATAATAATGGGCAAGAGCACCAACTGAATAAATGTTTGCGAGATCCACGCGGCGAGTAAGGCGACGAGAGGTGACAGCAGTCCCAGGATGGCGAACAGTCCGATGATTGCCAGCACGGCAAAGGCGTACGCTGTCCACATCGTCCCGACGTGCTCAGTCAGCCACACGGCAAGCTGGGTATTGAAGCCAGCCGCGGCTATCTCTGCTGCGTGCACGCGGTTTACGTTACGTGGTGTATATTGTGTCACGTGTGTTTCCTTCTTCATGATTGTGTCCTCCATTCGGGTGCTACTCTTTAGGAAAGATCCCATGGCGTGTGATCCGGTTTTGATGAAGCCATCTAGCGATTGTAAGCTTGGCGCTATTATACACTTCCTTCTAAACTTCTTGTTATATTTGTAGGAAATGAGGAACCGTTATCCCTCCGTGCGAAGCAACGACAGTGCGGGGAGAAAGTCAACTATTCAGAGTGCCAAGTGGTAAGGATCTGATGAGCAAAATTACCGTTTCAGTGAAAAATGAGGGGGGTGGACAGTATCAATTTTGCTTCCCTTGGACAGGGTGTTGATGAGCATTTTTAGGATAGGTGGTCAGGATGTTCATGAGCGAAAACAGACACGTTGCCTATATTTCCCGTCCATGCCTTCTTATTTACTGCACCCCTTTACACAACATTCGGTATGGCATCTCTCTTTATCTGTATGAACGAAGTAAAGCGGTGGGTGTTCAATGAGGAAAGATAGAACTATCCTATGAATTCATCAGTCCTTGCACATAGGCTTGCGCTTGATGATGAGGCTCTTGCCGCCCAAAATACCGTTTGATTCGTCGGCTCAGTTCGTTGAAGGCTGTGGTCCATACTTCCTCAGGGGATGGGTAGGGACGAGCGGAGGGGAAAAGAAGAGGCATGAGTCGTTCTCCTTCGTAGGCATCAAGCTTGTGGACTGAACCCCTGAGAGGGACTCAGTCCATGTTTCTCTCTTTCAGAGAGGAGAGGATAAAAGACGTGATGGCAGATTCCAGCCAGCCATAGTCCTTCTAGAGGTCCGAAGACGAGATGGATTGACGCACAGTGTCACGAAGTTGGTCAAGGTGCCCCTGACCATGTGCGATTCCAAGGGCATAGAAGCCGACCGCGTCCATCGGGCCGAAGAGAGGGATCAGCGTCTTGGTTACGTTAAGCTGGGGGTTGTCGGGCCAGGCATCAAGGAAAGCACGGCAGATGCGCTGGCTTTCCTTGATGCGTGCTTGCACCATCTGAAGCGTTGACAGATTCTGCCAGGGCGTTTCAGAGCGCAGACGTTCTTCCACCTGCACGCCACGGGCTAACATAACCGCAATGGCGGCGGCTTCTTCAAGTGTTGCCGTCAGATGGGTGACGACATGGCTCAAGGTCCATCCCTGCTCACTGTGATCTGAAGCAGCAAGATCCCGAGGCACGAAGAGAACGGCAGCATCTGTCGCTTTGGCGAGGATCAACGCAAGCGTGTCAAAGAGTTCGTCAGTCATCCGATACAAATCGGCGTGTTGTACACCGCGCATCATATCAGCGTAGCTAACCTGACCTGCGTACACTACATCCAGGTCAATTTTCATCACGCGATTCCTTTCTTTTTCAGAAGTGTTATGATTGTGCAGAGACGCTCACAAACTGTGGATCGTCAATCAGGAAGCGCCATGTCCCGTCGGACTGACGCCGCGTGACCTCAGCGGAGATACCCGTTATGCTGGTCATTCCCCCATCATGAGCGGCAAGAACAGCGTGATAAGTACTGGATAGCAGAGCTATGTTTCCTGAAACGAGAACCTTGCGCGTCCCGCCCTCAATCTGCTTTACGACGGCGAGGAAGCCAATCAGAAACGCACGGAGGTTGTCTATGCCTTGTAGGGGGTGTCCTTCCAGATCCGCAACCGTGGAATCCTGCTCATACAATGCCAGAAGGGCATCGACATCATGTGCATTGACGTAAGCAACAAAAAGTTGATGCAGTTCCTCGGGTTGTTGAGCAGATATCATGCTTCCTTGAGATATCGTCATACGTTTGTCCTTTCTTTTCCAGCACGAGAGGGTGCGGGTATGTCTATGCAGGAGCGCTGCATGAACACCTGTCACAAACCTGCACCTGTCTACTATTTAATTGGCATGCAAAATTATTCGGAAGCAAAAAAGAGTGTGGTTCGGCTTACTTTCCCTCGCAGTTCTGCAGTGCTCGCGTGAGCAGACGGAGGAAGAAGACCCGTTCGTCGGCGGAAAAACCTGCTAAGGCGTGAGCGTTCACCTCCTCTTCAAAGACAGCCGTAATCTGTTCAAGCGCTCGACCTCGCTCGGTCAGAAACACCCGTTGCACCCGTTTGTCGCTGGGATCAGGTCTGCGTTGGATAAGTCCCAGATGAGTCATGCGTTGAACCAATCCCGTGACAGTCGCTCCATCCAGACCGAGGAACTCTTGCAGTTCCACCTGAGATCTCCCCTCTTGACGCCAGAGTTGCTTGAGCATGGCCCATTGCGACATGGTTACGTCATAGCTTTTTAACCGACGGTCCATGTCAAGGGCCATCGCATGAGCCAGTTTATTAATGAGCAACCCAGGACTTTCAGCGAAATCCACGTCAGAAGCCTCCCAGTAGTGAAGTTTGCATGCCAATAATATAACAGCTCTCGAAGAGGATTGTCAAGGCTTTTTCGTTTCTGTTCTGTCGATGGTAGCTTGGCGGGATATCTCATGAGTATTACGTTTCAAAAGGAAGATGAGAGATTGCATTCCCATCTACAACTGTAGGATTAGTCCGGAGCAGGTACAGCGATTTCTCGAGGCTGGGGTCCGCTCGACGCCGATTTTTGGAGGTGAGGAGGTGAGGGCATGAGTGGCCACCACTAGGCGGACCTCGGGTCCGGTAAAGAGCACGATAGGAGAAGTTTTTCTGAGCCCGGACTGGTATATTACTAACGACTACTGGTGATCAACAAAAAGGAGTTACTATGTTCACAAAAATCGGCACCATCGCTATAGGCGTCAGCGACGCGTATGTTTCTCTCGTTTTGATATGGTCACCCCAATATGACGTGTCTGAGTTCAACCCAGGTCCGCTCCCGCGTCGGTCGATGGAATTGGAGGCGTTTCTACGTAAGCCGCTATGCAAAGAAAGGAACCGATAAGAAATGGGACAATTCGTTCAACTGAAGTATTACCGGAAATTGGAGTATGCTAGAGCAGGGACGAAGACCCTCACAATGGATGTATTTGTATCGGAAACAAGTGGTGAGAACGTGCCGGTCGTTCTCTGGATTTATGGAAGTGCCTGGAAGTTCCACGTTTTTCATTTTTATGGTCCGCCCATCCTGGGGCTGGTGAATCGGGGATATGCTGTGGCATCGATTGATTATCGCTTGACGAGTCAAGGCTTCATTTTTCCGGCACAGATTAAGGATTGTAAAACCGCTGTACGCTTTCTCAAAGCCAATGCGCAAAAATACGGCCTGAACACCGAGCGTGTTGGGACCAGTGGAGAATCCGCAGGCGGACATCTTTCTGCTCTGTTGGCATTGGCGACCGATGACCCCGAATTGGAAGGGGAGTTGTATCCTGAATACTCGAGTGAAGTACATGCGGTGTGCGACATTTATGGTCCGACTGACCTTGTGAAGCTGGATGCGCAAGCCAAACCGGAGATCAGTCTCATTGTTCATGATGACCCCGCGTCTCCTGAATCGCGCTTGGTTGGCGGTCCGCTCCAGCAGAAGAAGGAGTTAGCGGCAAAGGCCAGTCCCATCAGCTATGTCAAAGGCAAACACCCGGACGAAATTCCTCCCTTTCTCATGTTTCATGGCGATGCCGATCCGAATGTGCCCTATGAACAAAGCGTGGAGTTGTATGAGGCGCTCAAGCAGGTTGGTGCCGATGTGACGTTCCAGACAATTCCGGGTGCCAACCACTCACTCGAGTTCTTTGCTGAGATTGAACAGCAGATCTCTGTTTTGGTTTATGATTGGGTTGGTGTGGGAACCTCGAAGGCATTCAGCAGTGCGGATGTTGCCATGTACAATCCGATCAAGTGAATCATATCGACGACGCCCTTCTCGCCGAATGTATCGGTAGCACGCTTATAGAGGTCATCATCGATGGTGTGCTCGGAGACGAGTTTGCGGGTGAAGTCGTAAGCGGTTACCTCCTCAGCGGAGATATGCTTCGGCTCCTTGCCGACCTTGATCGATTCGATGGTTTCGTCATCCAAGTCAACGGTACGCGCGACGGCGGTATGGGCATAGAGTTCATAGGCTGAGTTCCAGACTGCACCGACGGTAAGGATGACAATCTGCCGTACCTTTGGCGAGAGCGACGTATTCTTGGCCTCGGAATCTACATAGTCGTTGAACGCTCTCCCCATGTGTGGGCTGTAGAGGAAGACGTTAAACGGTCCGGTTACACGAACCCGCTTCAAAAAAGACCACCAGTATTGCAATTTCACTCGTTCGCACCGGAATCTCACTATGCTGCTGACGTGCTACACCCTCAACATATGGGGCAAGAGCAGTTATGAAGGCAAAAACCTTGAACACAAACGACTGCACTACTATCTGCTAGCCCTCCCAAAAACCTGAAAAGCCGTATTTGCATGTGATTATGTGATTTTTTTGCAGTTGTGGATAGTATAGCAAGTTGAAAGCAGAGAAAGCATCAGGCGAAAGGATAGTGTTGTTTTGCCTGTTTGGACAAAGATAATTTTAGTCGTAAGAGTTTACATTCTCTTCAAAAATATTTCACCTTATTCTCATAAATACTGTGTATGCTTTCAGGAGTAAGCGGTAGCAAAGAAATCTCGACTATCACTTATGTACTCTACAGAAGAAGCAGAGCTTCTTGCCTCTTCACGATGTCTGTAGATTCGAGACAGTAAGGAGAATCCACATATGGCAGCTAATTTGCCACCCACCGGAACAGACTCACCAGCACAGAAAAAACCGATCAATATCGTTCCACTCTTTGTTCCTGGTACTACGAAGGCCATAGCCGCACCCGCACAACTTGTGTATGGCAATGGACCTTTGCTTAGTACTGTACAGGTCTTCACCATCTTCTGGGGAACTGCCTGGCAACAGGCACCGTTCAGTACCACACTGCAAAGCATCAATAGCTTCTTCGACGCCATCTTGACCAGTTCACTCATGGACCAATTGGCGGAGTATAGCACACCAACGCAGCACATCGGATATGGCAGTCGCATCGGCACGACCACGATTACCACGTCAGACCCAGGTACCTCGGTAGCTGATAGTGCTATTCAGCAGATGTTGAACGATGGTATCGCGAACAATAGCACGTTTCCAAAGCCTACCGCGAACACACTCTACTTTGTGTACCTGCCGGGTGGAGTTACAGTAACGCAGGGTGGGCAGATGCTCAACACGTCCTCCATCGAACGGTTCAATGGCACCGTTCGTGAACGACTTGCCACCTTAACGCGCAAATGTCGTCATGCTGCTCAGCGGCTGCAGGCACTGGAAACAGGGATGTACTTGATTGGCAGCACCTACAACTTTTGCTGTTGCCATCGGGAACTTAGCAAGCCTTTGTTGGCAGGAGCATCGAGGCCACCGCGACAAACTCCTGCAATGGCGAGTGGTCTGACGGACCATATTTGGAGTCTCCATGAATGGTTAAGGGACAAAGTGGCTCCTCCCCCTGGGAGGAGCCCAAACGACGAGGGCGTCTTCGTCGTCGACTCGTGACGAATCCCAACGTACCGAAGCGTCCACGAGGGCGTCCTCGCACACGACCCTCGCCTGATCCATTACTGCCCAAACGACCGCGAGGACGCCCTCGCAAGGTCCCTTTGAGCACGTTCACCGATTAATGGGGCTATACCACACTCGCCACCTTGTCCTATAAGCGATTGCTCATGGGTGTGCCCTCCAGGCGCGCCCGATTACGCATGCGTGCGTGATGATTGGTTGACCAGGTGTTTGACGAACCAGTCGCGGGCCGCCCCGCTGGTCTCCTCAAAGCCCTTGACGTAGGCATCGAAGTGGCCACCTGGCAGGATCACCAGCTTCTTTGGCTCGTTAGCGTGTTCGTAGGCAGCGATGGCCAACTCGGCCGGAGTGAGGTGGTCCTGGCGGGCGACAATCATGAGCAGTGGAGTGGGGCTGATCCACGGCAGGTACGTGCCCGGCTCGTACTCGGCGAACATCTCGATACTACGCAGCGTCACCTCGTTGCGCCAGGACGGTGCTCGCGTCCTGCCGGTCTCGGTGAACCACTGCCAAGAGTCGGGCGTAGGTAGGGCGGATGGGGCCAGCGGGTCCTCGGCGACCACTGGGATCATGGCCGCTGCCCCGCCACGGAAGCGGTTCAGCCGGTCCTCATCGAACTGGGTACGGATCCCTGCGATGAAGTCCGCGCGGACCAAGGCCCTGAAGTTGTCATGTCCGCTGACCAACAGCGCCTGACTGACCACAGCCTTGACTCGTCGGTCGATAGCACCGACAACCAGCACGTGGCCTCCGGAGTAGCTGCTCCCCCACACACCGATCCTGTTGGCATCGACCTCCGGTTGAGTAGTGGCATAGGTGATCGCATGCCGATAGTCGCGAATCTGCGCCCACGGGTCAATCTCCTGTCGGGGCTTGCCGTCACTCGAGCCAAAGTTGCGGTTGTCGAACACCAGTGCATTCAACCCCGCAGCGGCGAAAACCTCGGCATAGCGGTCGAGATACATCTCCTTGACCGCGGAAAAGCCATGTGCCATCACGATTGTCGGTGCCGACCCGCTCAGCCCCTCCGCAGGATAGAACCATCCACGTAGCGTGACATCCTCAGCGTTGAACTCGATGTCCCGTCGAGACATATGATGCTCCTTTCCGGTTGGCAACATGGCCCAGAGGACAAATAGGAACTCGACTCTGGCTACCATGGTTCCCAACAGTCGGAAGTGTACCCAATCTTCCCTCCCTCTGTCAAGAGAGCGCATTGCCTCACACAACATCTTACTTTGGCAGAAACGTTGCCTCGTGAGAGAATCTTACCAGCCTTGTGGAAACGCAGGTGGTTGCAGGAGGCTGGAAGGAAGTGAGGCTATGATGAGTCAAAACAGTCGTCGAGACCTCTTGGGAGTGGTTGCTCCTCGGTATCAGCATGCTCAAGCCGCAGAACGAGAGCAGATTTTGAATGAGTTTGTTGCTCGTACTGGCTACCATCGTAAATATGCCATTCAACTCCTCAACACCCTCCTGAGCCCTCAACACACCCGGGCAAGCGACCTCGTGCCGCTCACTACTCACCTTCCGTTCAGCAGGCCCTGATCGTTTGTTGGCGAGCCAGCAACGGGATTTGTAGTAAACGACTTGTGCCCTATCTGCCGGAACTGGTCTCAGTTCTCCAGCATCACGGCGAACTGCGTCTGGACGAACCAACCAAGACCCAGTTGCTTGCGCTCAGTCCTGCCACGGCTGATCGCCTCTTGAAACTGAGCTTGAACCACTTTTGTCGAGGCTCTAAAGATGCGAATTAACACATCAGTTGTTCGTAGACCGCTGGGCTCTTGTAGCCCAAGGAGGAGTGCCGTCGAACCCGATTGTAAAAGCACTCCGTGTACTCAAAGATCGTTTGCCTGGCTTGTGCCCGCGTCTGAAAGCACGCGCGATCGACACATTCTCGCTGAAGCGTTCCAAAGAAGGACTCGCTCACGGCATTAACGTAACAATTTCCACGACGTGACATGCTCACACGGATACCGAACTGGGCCAACAATCCCTGATACTGCTGGCTCGTGTACTGACACCCACGGTCGGTGCGGTGCAGTAAGCCGGCTTGAGGACGACGTTGCTGCCAGGCCATGCGCAATGCCTTCTCAACGAGGAGCTCATCTTGACGAGCGGCCATGGCCCATCCAACCACGCGACGAGAAAAAAGATCGAGCACGGCGGCCAGACTGTTTTTTTTAGTATGTCGGGTTCCTGCCGCGTTCTCTCCAGTTCGCGTTTGAGGCGGCGATTCTCTTCCTCTAGGGCCGTTTGGTGCCCACTGCCAGGAAAGGCTGCTGGACCGTGCTCATCTCACTCGTTGCGCCAGTGATGGATGCAGGTATCGGAAATGCCCAATTCACGGGCCACCTGCAGAATTGGCTTTCCACTGGTCTGTGCAAGTCGCACCGCTTCTCGCTTCAACTCGGGTGTATAGGTCTTCTGCGTTTTTTGCATGCGCTCTTCCCTCCCTTGAAAATAGGATATCCTAAGATTTCACTACTCTACAAAAGTGGTGAAAGCTCACGTTCGACTTGCCCTCTCTTGACGCATACCCGTATACTGAGGGAAACAGGCCAGGAGGGAACCCAATGCCTCAACAACCACAACCGCAATGGCAGCCCATTAGCCAACTCACGCTCATTGCATCGCATATCGACGGCATGCTGGAAGCGGCCCAAGAGCAATACCAGACACTCCAACCGACGCGAGCAAAGCCACATGTCCTCGATAATTATACGGTCGGACGTGTGATCGAGGTGTTCACGGTTCAAAAGAACGATCTCTGGTTGTTTGAGGAGCAACTGAAACGTTGGACCGCACAATCGCTCACGTCTCGACAACGAACAGAGGTGCAGCGACTCACCATCCAGATGGCGCTGCTGCGTCAGGTGATCACTGACATCCTGGCACTCGCCGACGAATTGAAGAAGGGGACGATAGAGCAGGTGCTTGGCAAGAGTGACGAGGAACTGGGCCTCGACTTCTTGCTCCGTCATCGTTCAGGAGAGTAGCAAATAGAGGAGTTTCAGTATTATTTGTCTGATAAAAAGGTTCTTACGTATCCTCGAAACAGCATGCGAAGCAGTGGATACCTGCTTCGCATGCTGTTTCTTCCTTCTTAGAAACGTTCTACTCGTACATCTCGTTGAAAGGAGAAGCTTCCGAGCACCATTCCATAGAGGAGAAGTGGGACAAATGAATACAGAAAGCCACCAAAATCAAGGCGTCCATGATTGATGAGCGTTCCAAAGAGAAAGGGGACGATGATCCAGAAGAGGACTCCTGTCGCAGCCCCCAGCAGGAGGGAGCGTCCAAGTGTTCTCTCACCTCTGCTCTCCATGAGACCAAAGAGGACTCCAAATATCCCACCCAAGATAATTAAGAGAAGAAAGCCAACGAATTTTCCCGCATCCTTGCTATCCAGAGCAAGCCAACGTGCGGGAGTGTGTAAGAGACCCCCTGGTCCATAATCCAGGAAAAAGAGGACTGCGAGAACGAGTCCCGCGAAGAGTCCCGCAAGCAGTCCATTCTGAATATGTTTCATGATACTCCCCTTTTGACAGTCGTCACACAAACCAGCGTCCCACGCGAGCAATGCGCGTCGTGTTCGCTGTTGCGTACAAACGTGGTGCAAGCCATTGGTCAATCCCGAGTCGGCGCCCCGCAGGAATGGCGGCAAGCACAATGCCAAGCAGGACCAGCATGCCATACGTCCAGTACCATTCTCCAGGTGCAACCGCAAGACCCACATATAATTGAACAGCGAGCAGGATTGCTAGCAACGCCCCCAACCGACTGAAGACCCCAAAGAGGAGGCTGAGTGCTACCAGCAATTCCGCAATCCACGTTCCCGCTCCCAGCAGGACGAAATTGGGAAGAAACACATGCTGGATAATGAAGGAATAGCCGGGAACAAAGGTGTATTTGCCTTCATTGATCACATAGCTGCGTAGCCCACTAAAACTGGGGGGCAATTTCCAGAAGAGTTGTTGAAACCAGAGATAGCCAACGAAGATACGTACCAGTGCGAGTGCAAAGAGACCGCCTTCGCTGACGACGGGAGCGGGTGAGATCGCATCATTCCCTTGCACTCCTGCGTTCGTGCGCTCCTGCTTTTTTGTTGATGGTAGAATACTCATAAGTCCTCCCCTATGTTTCCTGGATCGAGAAATACGCTCTCTGTTCAACACGCTCGTATGCCTCATTTTTTTCCCAATGCGTGTTGAACTCCAAAAGAGTATAGCATATATGATGCACGCGCAAGAAAGAGCATGGATGCAAAGTAACGCTCTCCGTTGATTTGTGCTACACTACGAGGGATGACAGAGAACGAAAGGAGAGTTGTATGTCAGGTACCCTCTTTCGCACACGCGATGGGAAAGAACTTGTCGTCAGTGAAGTCTGCGATGGTGGAGATCAGGGCTGCGGTGGTGGTCTCCTTCTGCTCATGCTACAAGCAATGAAGCGTCTGGAGGCAGGCGCAGTGCTCGAGGTACGCTCGACCGATCCAGGGGTGCGCGAGGACCTGCCTTCCTGGTGTCGTATGACGGGCAACGACTTGCTCGCCGCACAGGAAGGTGAAGAGCGTCATCGGTACTTCGTGCGAAAGGCGTCATGATGCATTCTTCTTTTCCTGTTGATCGTGAGCTTGACCTGGGCGAGCAGGGCTGTGGGCAACTCGTGATGGAAATCATGCTTGCGATGCGTCAGCTTGTTCCTGGACAGACGTTGCTCGTGACTGCCTACGATCCCGCTGCTGCCGTTGACATCACTGCATGGTGTCGTATGACTGGGAACACCTTGCGCCCCTCTCTTCCTGATCTGTCTGAACATCAGTTTCTTCTTGAGAAAGGATCACCCCAATAATGCTAAACAATTTTTGTGTTAATCTCACACGCTCAACCGACGACCCTGACCGCGCAACCGTTGCGATGGTGGTTGCCAATGCTGCTGTTGCGTCGGGCAAACAGACCATGATATTTTTAAGTAGTGAAGGTGTTCATCTGGCAAGCAAGGGGATTGCCGAGAAGATTAACGAAGAAGGCTTCCAGCCAATGAGCACGTTACTCCAGAACTTTATTTCAGCTGGTGGTGCGCTCTGGGTCTGTTCCCCTTGCTTCAAGAAGCGTGGCTATACAGAAAGCAACCTGATTGAGGGTGCAACCATTGTTGGTGGGGCCAAACTCGTCGAGTTCTTGTCCAACGATGGAACAAGCGTTTCCTATTAAGTTTTTCGCGTGGCATGTTGGGACGTATACTATTGCGCCTCAACATGCCCACATTCATTGGTTCATCTGCATTATCAGGTTCTTACCATAGTGTAACGAGAGAAAGAATCCATATGCCGAAAGAGTTACTTCTACGTGCGTTGCGAGGTGAGCAGGTCGAGCAAACACCCTGGCTTCCACACATCGGAACGCATGCCTCGCAGCTTCTTGGGGTCAGCACAGAACGCTACCTGCAGGATGCAGACCTCCTTGCTCGCGGCGCGGTTCTCTGCGCTGACCGCTATCAGTGTGACGGAATCCCACTTGTCGATGATCCGCAAATGGAAGCTCTAACGCTCGGCTGCACTCCTCATTGGTCAGAACAGGCTCCGCCCTCTCTTATTTCCTCACCGCTCTACGCGCTTCCAGCAGAGCACATTGCTCAGCATCTCCCCCCAATGCCTGACGAGACGATGGGACGCTGGCCGACGATCATTGCGGCGGGCGCACTGGCAAAACCTGAGTTGGAGCGACGCGATGTTGCACTGGTGGGAGTTGTCGCAGGCCCTTGCACCATTGCCTATCAGTTGCGTGGTCTGACCCTGTTTACCGACCTCTTACGTGCGCCAGAGTGGGCAGCTCGCCTCTTCGCGTATGCGGGTCAGGTAAGCGCTCTTTCCGCACGTATCTATGCAGAGGTTATTGGCTGTGACATTGTAGCAATTAACGATACACCCGCCACTATGCTGAAACCGAACTATTTTCAGCAGTATATCATTCCCAACCTTCAACCTGCCTTGCAGATCATTCACAGTGCGAACAAAACATCAAGCCTCTGGGCGTGAGGAGAGAGTGGAAGAGTCATCCGTGAGATGGCAAACAGTGGAGCACAGAGTATTGCTGTTGATGAGTGCATGGCGTTGGATGGTGTCGGTGAAATTGCCCAGGCGCACCATATCGGCTTTATAGGCAATCTCCATGTCACAAACGTGCTCTTTGAAGAAACCGAAGCGGTGCGTGCAGATGTACAGCGCTGTATGGACGATGGGCAACGCTTCCCCGGCTATGTTTTTGGCCTTGGTGGGCCGTTAACGCAACACGTTTCTCTTCAACGTTTAGAGGATGTTGTCACGGCCTATCAAGCACATCGATGAGACAGTAATACGACTGAAAAGAAAACGCCTACTATAGGAGAACAAGAATGCCCCTCGCTCATTCAGACCAGCCCACGCAGCAAGAAGGGTTGCTCCATCGCCTCTGGCTCTATACGAACTATGACTGCAACCTCTCGTGTAGCTATTGTGTTGCAGAATCGTTTGTCGGCTCCGAGCGTCGGGGCCTCACCCTTCCACAGATATGTAGCCTCATTGATGAAGCCGTCGAGTTAGGGATGACAGAACTGTTTCTCACGGGAGGCGAACCGTTCATTCTGCACGACATCTTCGCGGCACTTCAGTATGGATTAGAGCGTATGCATGTCACCGTGCTGAGTAATGGGATATTGCTCAAAGGAACATGCATGCGACAGTTAGAGGCTTTAGCCCACCGTGAGCGTCTCACCATTCAGATTAGTTTAGATGGCTCGAATGCTGAGACACACGACCTGTATCGTGGGAAAGGGAGTTGGCAGAAAGCCATAGATGCGATTGCGCTCCTGAAAGCGGCGGGTTTCCATGTCCGCTTGGGGACAACACAAACGGCAGAGAATAGCCATGACCTTGCTGCCACGTGTGTGCTTCATCGCTCACTGGGTATATCTGATGAAGACCACATCATTCGTCCTCTCGTTCGTCGAGGCTTCTCCGCAAAAGGGATGGCAGTCTCGCTCCCCGCACTTGAGCCAGAAGTGACAGTAGATCGCGATGGTGTTTACTGGCATCCAGTCGCAACTGACCCCGATCTGCTGATCTCGCCGCAAATATTTCCACTGCGTGACGCGGTGGAGCAGATTGCCACGATTCGCGAGTCGCTCCTGCTCGTCACCGACGGTGCCGCGAGCCGCTTCCGTTGAGGATAAGCACTCAGCCTCCGTGTGAGGCGACAGCGAAGAGAAGAAAGCTTGCTCCCTCATTCTACAAAGGGAGCAACGAACGTCGTGCCTGCTTTCTCAACATCTACTTTAGACGAGCCGAAGAACCATTTGCTTCTGCCTCTAGAAGCACCACCCACCCTTGACAAAAGAGGTCGATTGGGAACGTATGCGCGTGAAGCACGTGAAAACCTGCTTGTTGGCTGAAAGACTGGGCGTCGGAGGGCGGATAGAGCCGAACATGCTGTGGGTCATAAAGTTTGATCGCCCCTTCGAAAGCATTCCATGGAACGGGACTGTTTCGCAGGGTATAATCCTCAATCACCATGTGTCCCATCGCAACGAGCAAATCTCGCCATCTTCGCAGCATTGCCACGGGGTCTCTGAAATAATGCAGCGCGTTGGTACAGGTGATGATATCAAACATTGCAGGCGCAAAGGGAAGGGTGGCACTCTCCCCCAACGCAAGCTCAGCTTGCACCAAGTGGACGTGCGGTATGGTGCCCAGGACATGCTGAGCTTGCTCCAACATACTCGGGCTCGCGTCAACCCCATAGAGTTCCGCATCGGGAAAGCGTTCAGCGAGCTGCTTGAGCAAGATACCTGTTCCACACCCAACATCCAGGTTACGCAGGTGATAGTCCCGTTGCTGTAACAGAACCGCTTTCTCCAATACAGGAAGGACTGCAGCCAACGTGCGCTCACTGAATGTACGCTATTGCCTATTGTAGGTGCGAGCGTGCCGGCCCCGATAGTAGCTCTTCATAATACGACTCCTTCCCGCGTGGCAGTTCGTTGCCATTGAGACGAATGGAGAACGGCACATGCACGCGGCTCCTAATCGGTAAATGCGACAAAAACTCCTGTCCCTGCGCTACTGGTGAGAGATGCATACAACGCTTGCTCCTTTTGCGAAAAATGCATTGCATCTGTGGATACCAGTGGATTATACTTCTTCAAACTGCTGTTCCTGCCAGCGTTGCCAATGCTGGGCGGTCTGATGAATCACTTGCAAGGCCGTTACGCTTCCCGAAGCCTCTCCCTTCTCAAAATCCCCTTCTGTTTGCCCCATTTGGTTCGTGACATGCGCAAAGCACACGATATCTCCCTGTTTTTGTGTCGCCAGCGCATACAGAGCCGTCGCTTCCATTTCTACAGCCAAAATGCCTTCTGCCCGGCACGCAGCAATCGCCGCCTCTGTTTCCCGAAAGGGAGCATCCGTGGTCCAACTCGCCCCTACATAGAGCAGGACACGCGTGGCATCCCATGCCGTCGAGATCACCTCTTTGAGGACGGGGGACAGGACGCTATAGCATGACGGTGGCAGATAGTGGTAACTGGTCCCCTCATCACGGAGTGCCTTCTCGATGAGGACCACATAGGGTGGATCACCCATCGAACGAATTTGTCCGGCTGAGGTGATGCTCACGATCAAAGCACAGCCAGATGCGAACAATTCCTCCGCAACGAGAACGGCAAAAGGAGCACCAACCACCCGCCCAACGATGCCATATTCCACTCCTTCATACTCAAAGGTCTCAAGGACCGTGTGATAACACGCCCAGATGGGATGACGTTGCGCGTGTGCCGTCATGTGTAGATGATCCACGAGATCGCCGTCGGGGTCAAGAACACAGATACGCGGAACCTGCCCCTGCGCCAATCCTTTTTGCCGCCATGCCTCGCGTAGCAAGTTCTGGAGGTAATGTAGTAACGGACCTGGAACGTACGGTAAGAGCTACATACGTTCAAAAAGAACAGCACAAAGAACTAGTACAAGTAAAAGCTGCATACTACAACAATCTTATTAACTAGAATGCCTTTTTTCCTCTTTCCTAGAATGGCTTCTGGAGCGGTTCTATCGCTTATCGTATGTTCCAGGTCCGTTACTACATTACCCCCAACCTCTGGTTTTGACGGCTAGAGGGTGTCCGAAAAGGCTTGTAGCAGCGATTGAGAGCTTCGCGCAAGAAAAAAGAGAGCAGCGTGATAGAATAAGCGAGAAAAGGGGTGGAAAGGGTATCAATGTTTGCAAGAAAGACTGGGACGCCAATGGAAACCTATCCTTCTGATCTCACCGATGCGGAGTGGGTCATTCTGGAACCGTTGATCCCTCCTGAGAAGCCAGGTGGGCACCCACACCAAGTCGATATGCGCACCGTGCTCAATGGGATCTTTTACATCCTGAGAGCTAGCTGTGCTTGGCGGATGCTGCCACGAGACTATCCGCCGCGCTCCACCGTGTACGGCTACTTTGCGCTCTTTCGCGATGAGGGAATCTGGGAACACATGACGACGGTGTTACGCGAACGCTGTCGGGTTCAGGCCGGACGAGAAGCCACTCCAAGTGCTGGTATCATCGACAACCAATCGGTGAAGACCACGGAGCGAGGCGGTCCACATGGCTATGATGGGGGCAAAAAAGTGAATGGCCGTAAGAGGCACATCTTGGTCGATACCACGGGCCTCGTGCTCAAAGGAGTGGTCCATGCCGCCAGTCTCCAAGATCGGGAAAGCGTGCCACTGCTCCTGGAGCCGATCAAAGGCGTATTTCCTCGCATGAAGAAAGTGTGGGTGGATCAGGGCTATACAGGAAAAGGACGCGAATGGATCGAGCAAGAGATGCAGTGGAACATTGAGATCGTCTGCCACCCTTCGCGGGCTCGTGGAGAGTGGGTTCCTCATGGAGACCTCTCGGACCTGAGCACCGTTTGGTTCTCTTATGAGCGCCTCAAGCCAGGCCAAAGAGCTTCCGGGGAATCTTGCCACGCCGATGGGTTGCGGAGAACACCCAATCACAATACCCCTGAGACAGGGCTGTTGCAAGATCGGGAATACTCTACTGACAAGGGCACCCGCAAGGGGATGCCCCTCCCCTACACGGTGAGGCCATCTGTCATCGTTGTCTGGGAGGGGCATCCCCTTGCGGGTGCCCTAGACTTTGCTTGGCATCAGTGGGCTGCTGCAGTTGCTCACCTGGGTTGAGCGCAGACGAGTAGCGCCCAAGCCTCACAGCATGAGGAAGGCGGTGTCCCATGTCCAATCCCTCACCCAACACGGCTCCCCCCCACCCGCTTCCAGGCAAGTCATCAGTCGCTGGGCGGATCTGCCTCTGGCCAATCGACAGCGGCTCCTCTGGCTGCTGAGTCACCTGCTCGAACGCCAGCTGAAACGGAGCAGCGCACCAAGAAAGGAGGACGGCGATGAACTCGACGAGAGTGCCAAGTAAGTCCGGCCTCACCCGGCTTTCCGACTTGCGCGCGGAAAAAATCCATCCCTGGCATCGTGAGCAGCTCGCGGTCGTCTACGTGCGCCAATCCACCGTTCAACAAGTTCTTGACCACCAGGAGTCCACGCGACTCCAATATGGGCTGGTTAGTCGAGCTGAAGCGCTGGGGTGGGCGACTGACCGCATTCTGGTGATCGATGAAGATTTGGGCCAGTCGGGGACCAGTGCAGAGGGGCGGTCCGGGTTCCAACGGCTGGTCTCTGAAGTGAGCCTGGATCACATTGGGATCATCTTCGGGGTCGAGATGTCGCGCCTGGCGCGCTCGAACAAGGACTGGCATCAGCTCTTGGAGCTGTGCGCGCTCTTCCACGCCCTGATTGCTGACCTGGATGGGATTTACGACCCAGCGCAGTACAATGATCGACTCCTGTTAGGGCTGAAAGGAACGATGTCCGAAGCCGAACTGCATATCCTGAAGCAACGCATGCACCAGGGGCGTTTGAGCAAAGCCCGGCGGGGAGACTTGCAGTTTGCCTTGCCGGTCGGCTACGTCTGGAGTCCCACGGGAGAGCTTCAGTTCGACCCAGATGAACAGGTGCAGCAGGTCGTCCGACTCGTCTTCCGCACCTTCGAGGAGCTGGGCACGCTCGGCGGGCTGGTCCGCTACCTGGCTCACCACCAGATCCAGCTGGGTGTGCGCGTGCGGGAGAGACCTGGCAAAGGGGAGCTGGTCTGGCGCCGCCCGAATCGGGCAACGGTACAGATGATGCTCAAACCCCCCTCTCTGCTGGCTCCTCCGTCTACGGGCGACGACAGGAAGACCCGCGTCGCAAACAGCCTGAGCGACACGCACTGGGCGGGTAGTGATGACCACGGACGAGTGGCTGGTCCTGCTGCCCAACCACTGCCCAGCCTACATTTCCCCCGAGCAATATGAACGCAACCAGACGCGGCTCGAGGCCAATCGCGCTCGCGCCGATGCTATGGGGGCAGCGCGGAGCGGGCCAGCCCTCTTAGCAGTCCTGGTGGTCTGCGCCCGCTGTGGCTGTCGGCTGAACGTCCATTACGATGATGGTGGAATCCGGCTTCACACCTATGAATGTGTGGAGCGCTGGACGCACTACGGGGAACCGAGGTGCCAACACCTGGCAGGCCCCCTGCCTGGATACCTTGGTCAGCCAGCAGGTCCTCGCCGCCTTGGAGCCAGCGGCCTTGGAGCTGTCGCTCACCGCCACCGAGCGTCTGGAGCAGGAGCGTGCCGAATTAGACCGGCTCTGGCAACAACGGCGCGAACGGGCAGCTTACGAAGTCGAGCGGGCAGCTCGTCAGTACCATGCGGTCGAGCCGGAGCATCGGCTCGTGGCCCGCACGCTGGAAGGTGCCTGGGAAGAGAAGCTAGCGGCCCAGCAACAACTTGAGGAGGAGTATCATCGCTTTGTCCAGCACAAGCCCCGCCTCCTTTCGGAAACCGAGCGGGAGGCCATTCGCTGCCTGGCAACGGATATTCCCGCGCTGTGGGCCGCCCCACCCACCACGGCAGCCGACCACAAAGAGATCATTCGCCAGGTCGTTGAACGGGTTGTGGTAGATGTACAAGGGAACAGCGAACGCGTGAGGGTGCGTATCGAGTGGATCGGCGGAGGTTCCACAGAGGGTGTCGTGATTCGACCGATGGGCAAGCTGAGCGAGTTGAGTACCTATCCGCAGATCTGCCAGCAGGTCCAGGGGTTGACCGAGGCTGGCTGGGCTGCTACTGCGATTGCCCAGGCATGGAACGCTGCTGGCTTTCGCCCTTCTCGCTCCAATGACTCTCAGCAGTAATGGTGCCTGGGAAACCGTAAGGGGACACGGGGGTCTGCTAGCATCAAAGCAGATCGGGGGCTAGAGTGAGTGGTATGGTCAACACATGTGAATGCTTGCTAAACGTCGTAACGGGGCAACAAGCCAAAGATGCTGACAGGCCTTGAGCCAAAAGGCAGCGTGGCGGGCAGAGGCTATTTTGCGGGCCCTCTCGTGGACATCCAACGCCACCGGCGGATAGAGCGGACCTAACCCACTCGGTTATCTATGTGAAACACGGTAAGCCCGATCTCTTCCGTTCGCGGTAGGTAGCCGCAAGGTGTGCCAATGAGAGAACGGGTAAAGGAACGCGGAAAAAGCGAAGGTCATCCTGTAATGGGGTGGAGAGAGGTTGAAAGAGCACCTCACGCGAAAGCGGGCAGACTTCCGCACGGTATGCGCATGACGAGAACACTTGACCAAACGACTAAGAAAGGAAAGCAGATGACGGAAGAACCTCAAGAAGGCTCGACTGGTGCGCCTTTCCACGGCGTGACCGACTGGCATGCCACTAAAATTGCCAGGCTTACTTGAGGCATCATGACTCAGTAGAATTGGGCCATCTGCCCTACTGCGGTACGGGCGCAGGTGACGATACTTATGGCAGCATCTTGTCCAAGGACGAAGGAGGAGCATGGAGTTTACGTATCCTACCAGAAAGGTATCATAAAGAGCTATGAAACTTTCTTTCGATCATAATGCCGACGAACCTTTGCGCGATTGCCGCACGTTTTCATATCACACCAGCGTCGGCTCCGATTCTTACTTGTATCCAGGAATAGCCAGTTGCAATCGTCCGCCGAGCACATTCTGACTGCTTGTAGTTCTTCCGAGGTCAATAAATCGGCGGCAGATCGCACTACCGACCAGAGCATTCGATTCAGCGCACTATCGCTATCAGTCCAACTCCATGTAAAGCCATCTCCTTCTGTCACAACGCGGGCATGAGCCATAGCCTCAGAGAGAACTCTATTAAACGTAGTCACATCGGTCTCATCTGCCAAAGAGCCTTCCGCAACCGTTGAGAAGATATGGTACATTACTTCTCGCAAGGTAATCGCTCGTTGAAGAACGCTTGACGCTTCCACTGAATGACGCGCAGCCTCTTCAAGGAGTCGTCGTGCCTCCTCATCCACCACCACATGCGCCTGTTGACTCCATGACACAAGATCACTGTAGTTTGTAAGCAACTCACGAGGAGAGCCGGTAGAACGGTCTGTTAGTGTATTGATGAAATCCAGACACAAGTGATTAGCAGATAAATCAAAAATGCGCGGTGCTCTATTCGTTTCAGCCATTTTGCTTTTCCTTAACGTACTTAATTTTTCCTTAATACTCTATCACACGCACCTCTAACCATCAAAAACACCTTGACAGGTTATTTTATTTCGTCTATAATATAACCATCAAATCAATTTTAATCGGTTAGTTGTTTGATGTCAATGGGTTGAACTACTCATCTCACAATGGTTGCTGTCGTCCTAACGACATGCTGAAAGGACAACATATTATGCATTCTATGAACAGTTATAGAATGATCCAAAGGTATCAAGAAGAGAGGCAACGACAAGCAGAGTATGGGCGAATGATACAACGTGTAAAAGGTTCGCAGAGGCATCACTGGGAGTTCCACCGCAAATTTGCCCTATGGTTCGGTACTCATATGGTGAGGTGGGGTCAAAGGCTAGAGCACTTTGGAAGTCTTGAAGCACCACAACTTTCGCCATCGGCTTCACCGCACCATTGATCTATATTAGGGAGTAAGCAAAAATACGTTGAGAGCTCTTTGAAGCCATCAACATCATGAACAAAGGAGAGCAAGATGGAATTTGTCATCTTTCTGGTTGTAATGCTTGTACTTGATATAGTGGCAGTGCGTTGGGGCTTCGACAGTAGAGACAGCTTGAAACATGCCGAGCGTATGCAACCAACGAACTAAAGGTAGTCTCCATCCCTGCGCAAGAAACAAGATATGCCATACTCATCCGTGGGGGTCTCATTATTGGTGCATCCGCTTCATGAAGGGGTAGAGCTGTGGAATAGGCGGCTGACGAGGTATCGATAGTTCGGCCCTTCTTCATCCGCCCTTCATGCACGATTTCCATGCACGTGGCTTTTCAGATTGACATCCGCATTCCTGCGGTTGGAGGCTGTTGCAGCACATGTGCATCTCGCACGCTTCTCAGTAAACTTCCGTCAATCCTACTGCCCTTTGCCATGTACTGGACCTTCTCCAGCACGGACTACTATGACAGCTCCGTACCCATGAGACTCGCGCCTTGGAGGGCATCCCGCGTTTCGTCCTGATGATAGTCCGAGCATCCCCAAGGCACTCCATTCATTCCTTGAGAGACCTCGTTGGTCACGTTCCTGTTGCAGAAGTAGCCTCAATCTCACGTAGTAATTAAGGCTCAACAGGGCATCGGTTTCAGACATGGTACCGATGGGAGGACAGTTCCTCCGACTGGAATTGGGTCGGGTGGGCTGCTGCCGAGTTACTGTGGTTGCAGTACTTTTGCATCAGCCTCCCGCCAAACCGGACATGACTCTTTCGATGTCATCCGGCTTTCCAGTGATCTATTTCCTTGCTAGCTGTCCTGTCGGCCTTCCTGCATGAATGGCTTCGTGACAGTTGGCCTATCGGTGCGATTTTGACGAAAAGCGTCATGCCTCTGCGGACAGAGAGATCAATGAAGATCATATATTTCGTGCATAAACAGTAGTAGTATGCGATCTTCATAGGAAGATTATGCTTATTGGAAATCTAGGGCGTGATCCTGAGATGAACTATACCCCTAATGGAGTTGCTGTCACTAAGTTCTCACTTTGCCGTAAACCGCGTAAGTAAATCGCCAAGCGGTGAGCGACAAGAAGAGACTGAATGGTTCAACATTGTTGCTTGGCGGCAACTCGCTGAAACTTGCAATGACTATCTGAAGAAGGGAAGTAAGGCGTATATCGAGGGCCGCTTAACGCAGCGTTGGGAGGAGACGCGGCAAGCGTTGGAAGCTTTATTGCCCCCTTCTCTGTGGAAGGTCGAAGGGAGAGGAGGACTATTCTGACTTTAGAACGTCATTGCCTCTCGCTGCTGCGCCTGGGACGGGCCGCCGTGGGTTGTGTTGCAAGAAGTAAGCTGATCTGCTAAAATTGAGGAAAAAGAGCAAATGAGGATCTTTCATGGGAGAGCAACACTCGTTCAAATGGCGTCATTTCCAAGCCGATATCATCCTTTTATGTGTCCGGTGGTATTTGCGGTATTCTCTCAGCTACCGCGATCTCGAAGAAATCATATTGGAACGTGGACTCCACGTCGATCATACCACGATTTATCGGTGGGTTCAGCAGTATGCACCTGAACTCGAGAAGCGATGTCGTCCTCATCTCAAAACGACATCGGATTCCTGGAAAGTCGACGAGACGTATATCAAAGTCAAAAAGGAATGGGTGTACCTGTATCGAGCGGTCGATTCACATGGGCACACGCTCAATTTTTGGCTGAGTCCAACGAGAGATGCAAAAGCAGCGAAACACTTCTTTCTGAAAACACTTGCAACTTGTCATACGAGTGAGCCACGTGTTATCAACATGGACAAAAATGCTGCCTACCCAAAAGCGTTCAACGAACTCAAAGTGGAGGGACATATTCCCGAAAGCGGTGAATTGCGGCAAGTCAAATATCTCAATAACGTGATCGAACAAGATCATCGGTGTATCAAACACTTGACGAAGCCAGGAATGGACTTTTTCTCGTTCAAGACAGCATGGCAAACCTTACAGGGGTTCGAGGTGATGAACATGATCCGCAAAGGACAACTGCAAGGCGTGGCAAAAGGAGATGTGGAAGGACAGGTTGCATTGGTCGCCAAGCTGTTTGGAGTTGCGATATAAACCGAACAAGCAGAGTCACTTCATATTCAGTTCGTCTTCTTTCAATTTCTTGCAACACAACCCGGCAACTGGCTACGTCCAAACAAAGCCATGAAGGGAAGCGCGATCGGATGCAACCGCTCGTAATACGCGGCAAGTGTTGGTTCACCGCTGAGAGCGTAGCCGATGAGCACAGCAACAAAGTCGATCACTGCGGCGAAAACGGGACTGCAGACGACGTCGCGGACGCTTCTCAGAGTCCTTCATACCCAACCTTTCCCCGAGCTTGCACCTCCACGGTGACTGTTCGAAAAGCGGTAAAATTGGGGTAAAATAGAAAGGAGAGAGAAACCGAAGGAGGCAGACCCATGCGTTTACGAATTGTGTTACCCAAAGTGAAGCCTGAGGCAATCACTGTGCCCACCCGATGTGCCTATGCTGGCTGTGGTGGTCGAACGTTTCACTTGCGCCAGGAAGTGGCGAAACCGCTGCGAGATACCGTCTATCAGAAGGTCCAAGTGCATCGCTATCAGTGTTTGCGATGCCAACGGACGTTCCGGGTCTCTCCCGAAGGGACCAGTCGCGCCCAGACGTCACAGCGAGTGAAAGGGCTGGCGGTGATGCTGTACCTGCTAGGATTGAGCTATGGGGCGGTGTCATTAGCATTAGAAGGGCTTGGGATCTCCCTGTGCAAGAGTCGGGTCTATGATGCGGTGCAAGAGGCGGCCAAGCGCGTGCCTGGCCTCAAACGAGATCAGGTGTTTGCGGGAGTGAAAACGCCTGTGTTAGGAGGCGATCTAACCAGCGTCAAATGCAAGGGTGAGTGGTTACCACTGGGCATCACCGTTGATTCGATTAGCGGCCTCGCCTTAACCATCGATGCCTTGTCAGCAGAAGATACCAAGACGCTCAAGGAGTGGATTGAGCCGATTGCCACGAGTGTGGGTGCCAGTGTGTGGGTGACCGATGATGCCGATAGCTTCAAGACCGTCGCTGACCAGGTGGGAGTGCAGCACCAAATCTGTAAAGCGCATGTGCTGCGCAACACCGAGATGTTGATTGAACGCTATCAGCCCTTGGTAGCTAAAGATGCGGATGGATCACTCAAAGCCCTTGGAGTGAGCCTACAGCAGGCGGCAGCCGACTTGACGCGCTTAGGCGAACTGGTGAAGAGTCGACAACGGGAGCAGGCCACGGAACTGGAAGCCATGCACCGCCGCTATTTGGAAGCCTCGCCGCCACACCAAGGAGAGCATCAGAGTGTGGCCTATCGCCTGCGACTCTTGTTTCTGGATCGCTGGAACCTGTGGCATCGCTTGACGCGCTATCGCAAGTGGAAAGGACCCCAAGGAGAAACCCTCGATGGCACCAACAATGCCTGTGAGCGCGCCATTGGCTGGTGGGTCAAAGAACGTTATCGCACGATGCGTGGCTACAAGGTGCCGGAGAATGCGGTGCGCGTCAGTCGCCTGCTCGCCTGGTGTGGCAACTTCCTCAAGACGGAGGATGGAGCCATCCTGGCAGAGCTCTTGCAGTAAGCATGAGTTCCATGGGAGCCTCACGGTTTTTTCCTTCCTGATCTCTCGGTACCAATTATCGAACAATCACGGGGATGGAATAGTTTAGCCATGCCATTGCACTATCGAGAGGAGAGCGCCATAGCGAATGAGGGCCTGACAGTACCAGGCGGGTATTATAATATGATCACGACAGTTATGCGCTCTGTGGTAGAGAACGCGAGTGCTCTACAGACAAGAGATCATTTTCTTTACCTGGTTGGTGATGAGGAAGGAGTGCTCTATAGAGGAAGATCGTGAAACCCCATAGGTCGGCTCCACCAACACTTAGGATTGACGTGGCGACCAGGAAGCAGGCTAGAGACCTTGTTTCAGGCGCACAGAACGCTTGCGCTTGGTTGGCAAGTAGAATTGTACACGGTAGCCGATTGTAAAGAGCTTGTGCGCCAATATATGGTGCCGAAGTTGGGACCACTCTATTCGCTTGACACGTACCTCGACTCAGCTCGCCTTGATGCCTCTGTTGGTTTTGCAGAGCAAGCATTGATAGAACACCATCATCCCTGCTTGAATGATCGATTTAATGATGACCCGGCTCCGCTCCCAGAGAGATATAAGGGAGACGATGGTGGTAAATTGGGCTAAACTTCGACCGATTTTGAGGTGAAACAAATGAACAAGATTCACCTATTTACTACTAGGCAGGCCGATCTGAATTTACACTTTCTGAATGAGAACGGTTACTTCTGGAGCCATTTCTCAGGCCATCAATGGCTGTGCTGCTCAACCTTCGCGCCGATGCGCCCACATTTCACCCCACAATGTGTCGAACATTCACGCTATTTACCATCCTGGACGTCATGGTTCTTTGGTGTCTAGTGCGTCCACTTCTAGAGAAACTTATTCGTGTCAAAAAGGAGGAACAGAATGTCTAAGAAGTGCATCTACAAATTGGTGTTCACCGGTAGGCCCTCCAAGGCTCGCTATGAGCAGGGTGCTACCAAGTGTGTGGAGGCTGCAGCATGAGCGCGAATGCGATGGAAGCCCACGCCGAGCTTCCTAAACTCAAGCGTAGGTACAAGCTCCTCAATTTCACCCAGGGCCAGCTCTATGGCCTGTTCTTTGGGCATATCGGCAAGCTGTCGATGATTGCCCTCTACTTTATCCTGACTCAGTGGCTCTCTGGCCAGCATGTCGTAACCATGATCTTTGGTCAGCATCTTGACTTCCATCTCTGGAATGTCAAGTACACATGGGATCACCTGCTGAGCAGTGATGTCTCTCACGGTGGCGTCGTTCAGTGGCTGTCGACCAAGCGATGGAATGACATTCGGCACGTAGTGCGGCCGTTCATGGAAGGTCTCATGGCATTGCTGCTCTACCAGCAGATTGGCTTCGATTCTCTGAAGTACGAAGAGAAGACTGAGGAATCTGAGCCAGGCACGCTCGATCGCTTCCTTATGCGCATACCGCTTCTACCTTCGCGGTATAAGCCGGTTACCACGGCACAAGAAGTCGCGATCCCCTTCATCGTGCTCCTACTGGGTACGTTGATTGCGATCCCGATGTTCCTGTGGGTGTTGCCGTTCTTCCATGACACGCTGCATGCGGGGTGGCTTGAACCACAACTAAGCACGCATCCCTCTCTAGCTGCTAAGCTCTATGCGGACAGCTATGACGCATTCATTATTGGTATCGTCGCGGGCTTCGCTGTAAAGCGCATCACCCGGCCGGTCCTGAATGCCAATATGATGTTCTTTTGCCGTCGCTGGGTTGCGAAGGAACGCAAGCCCCACTGGTGGATGCCCCAGGGCATGCGCTCTACGATCCGGGTGCTTGATATGCGCGAGGCTTCAGTCGAGCACAACAAGGAGAAGCTTGCTCTCAAGGGCCGCTGGTTTGGTCCGTTTGCCATTGGCTCGGCGATAGTGCTTCTTCTCCTCGCCGCATACGGGTACTACATCATCGTGTACATTGCATAGTGAAGGAATTGGAAGGCGTTTGACCGAACATCCGTCTGCCTTTGCGTCGAGCAGCGGCGATCGCGGGTCAACAAGCATGGAAGCAGTCTGTGCCAGACAGAGGATGGACTAAGATCCTAGCGATTTTGTGCAGTAAAGCAATTTGTGATATTTGCAAGGAAAAGGCAAGGGGAGCGATGTTCCTAGATAAGTCTGTTTCCAGAGAAAACAGGAAGATGAACACGACCATCTTCCTGTTTTTGAAGGATGTCGTTTTTATGACGTGATGGTGATCCCTTGTTTCATTCCTATCGTCTTCAAGTGAAGCAGAACGACAGGGAGAACGAGGCTTCCTGCAACAATCTCTCATCAGCCTAGCGAGCCGTTCTCGGCTTGCTCATCAGCCAGCGCGATCCTGTGCCTCTTCCCGCAGCCGTTGCACGTCGCGCATCGGTGGGACGCCGAAGAGGCTTTTGTACTCGCGATTGAAGTGGGAGGCGTCCTGGTAGCCCACGCGATAGGCGGCACTGGCCGCGTCGAGGTCTTCGCTCAGCATCAGACGCTGGGCCTCCTGGAGCCGCAGCCGCTTCTGGAATTGCAAAGGACTCATCGCCGTGACGGTCTTGAAGTGGTGGTGCAACCCCGAGACGCTCATGCCGAGCTCGTGCGCGAGGCTCTTGATGCGCAGTGGCTGGTCGAAGTCCTGGCGGAGTCGCTTGACTGCTCTGGCGATGGAGGGGGTATAGCCACCTTCCATCGCCAGGTGATGGAGCCGGGCACCCTGCTCCCCTCTTAGAAGTCGGTAGATAATTTCCCGCGTGATCAGCGGCAGAAGGATCTGCGCTTCAACAGGGGCATCCAGGAGCCTCGTGAGCCGTACGCAAGCGTCCAGCAGGTTTCCATCCAACGGGCTGACGTTGATGGCCCTGACCTCAGTATGTTCTCTCGGCGAGGCGTGACTGGCCTCAGCCAGGACCGAACTGACGAGGGCGGGGGCGAGTTCCAGGCGCAGACTGAGGTAGGGCCGTTCCTTCGAGGCTTCCAGGACCTGACTGACGCGGGGCAACTCGACCGTGGTGAGCAGATACTGTGAGGGGTCGTACCGATAGCGGCTCTCACCCAGAAGGACCTCTTTGCTGCCCTGGGCAATCACGCACACGGATGGTTCGACCACGCTGTGAACCGGCTTGAGAGGGAAGGAACAGCGGGCCAAATGAAGCCCTGGGAGCGGCTGGGTAACCCCATCTTTGCGGATGGCTCGTCCGATCCGCTCAACCAGTTCCTCGCGGTTGGATTGTAGCAGCACGGCCTCGCGTGCTGCAGGCTGGTGGATCATCACACTCATCGGAACCTCTTCTCTTGTTTCTCTCTCGCTCGTCGGGAAGATTTGCAGAATCAGACAATTATTTTCGATAATTATTCTACCACCCTCTGCTCCAGGGCGTCTATACTACCTTCAGACAGAGAACATGATCCTCTCCATGTGCAATAAGCTGGACTATTCTTCAAGAAGGGACAACGCTGCGCGGAGGGGCTGGTCTGTCCAGCCCTCATCAGCTTTCAAAAGCATGCGGGCAGAAAAGCAAAGGCCTTTCGCACATTTTACGGCTCTCGCGTCGCTGAAAACCGCACGAGATGGGAGTGTGAGGCCTCACGAAGAAGCAACAACGATTCTACTGTGGAGGAATACAGCATATGGACATTAAAAGAAGTGGCTCGCAACCGTCCGGCAAAGGGCCGGCCGAGTACTTTACTGGCACGGTCCGCGTTGACCCTCTGTTCGAGGCGCCCGATCCAGCACGCGTGGTCGGGGCCAGTGTCACATTCGAGCCCGGCGCTCGGACCGCATGGCATACCCATCCGCTGGGGCAGACCCTGATCGTGACGGCTGGCTCTGGCAGAGTCCAACGCTGGGGTGGTCCGATCGAGGACATTCGGCCCGGGGACGTGGTCTGGTTCGCGCCGGGCGAGAAACATTGGCATGGTGCCACGCCAACCACGGCCATGACGCACATCGCCATTCAGGAGCGTCTCGACGGGAAGACCGTCGACTGGATGAAAAAAGTCAGTGACGAACAATACCAGGCCGGATGAAGGGCTGAATACGTTGAAGGTCACCGTCCAGAAATTATAGAAGAGGAGCAAGCGATGGAGTACGTTCGATTTGGATCAACCGGTCTGAAAGTATCACGCATGTGCCTGGGCTGCATGAGCTACGGGGGGCCCAGGATCAGAAGATCGCGGTGATCCCCTATTCACCGGTGGCCAAAGGGCTGCTGACCCGCAAACCGTCGAAAGAACGCAATGAAACGCTGCGCGCTCAGACCGATGACGTCGGGAAACGGTTATATACGGAAGAAGACTTGCAGATCGCGCAGCGGGTCAGCGATGTGGCCGAAGCCCGTGGTCTGCCCATGGCTCAGGTCGCTTTAGCCTGGATGCTCTCCAAACCGGTCGTTACTGCCCCGATTATCGGCGCAACCAAGCCACATCATCTAGATGATGCTGTCGCAGCAGTCTCTGTCCAGCTCACTCCGGATGAAATTCGCCATATGGAAGAAGTCTATCAGCCACATCCCGTGCTCGGTTATTCGTAATGTGCCATACTGGGCAGCGCTCTTTATGATAAAAATCGGGTGCCCGAAATGGGAAAGCTGGAGAACAGGAAAATGAGGCCACTATCCAGGGATAATCCGATGAACGAAAAGACAGGAGTTCAAAAAATGCAGAAACGTACACTTGGAAACAGCAACTTGGAAGTTTCGGCCCTCGGGCTGGGCTGCATGGGCATGAGCTTTGCCTACGGTCCGCCTGCCGACAAGCAGGAGATGATCCGACTGATTCGTGATGCCGTCGAACGCGGCATCACCTTTTTCGATACCGCAGAAGCCTACGGCCCATTCACCAATGAAGAACTGGTGGGCGAAGCACTTGCTCCCTTCCGCGGTCACGTGGTGATCGCTACCAAATTCGGGTTCAAACTAGGTCCCAATGGGGAGCAGATGGGCCAGGATAGTCGGCCAGAGCACATCAAGCAGGTCGCCGAAGCCTCGCTCAAGCGACTCCAGGTCGAGGCCATCGATCTGTTCTATCAGCACCGTGTTGACACAGACGTGCCCATCGAAGACGTCGCGGGTGCGGTGAGGGACCTGATTCAAGAGGGGAAGGTGAAGCACTTCGGCCTTTCTGAAGCAGGAGTGCAAACGATCCGTCGCGCGCACGCGGTACAGCCAGTCACGGCACTGCAGAGCGAATACTCGCTGTGGTGGAGACGCCCTGAAGAGGACATGTTCCCGACGCTCGAGGAACTGAGAATCGGCTTCGTTCCATTTAGTCCTCTTGGGAAGGGCTTCCTCACCGGAACGATCAATGAAAACACAACGTTCGACCATTCCGACTTCCGCAACATCGTCCCTCGCTTTACGCCAGAGGCTCGAAAAGCGAATCAAACTCTGGTCGATTTGCTTCATGAGATCGCAGAACGAAAACAGGCAACACCAGCTCAAATTGCGCTGGCCTGGCTGCTTGCCCAGAAGCCGTGGATCGTGCCGATTCCGGGGACCACGAAGCTCTCTCGATTGGAGGAGAACATTGGAGCGGCGGCCATCGAATTGACACCCGAGAATCTGCGTAAGATCGAGAGCGCCACCTCACAAATCACAGTGCAAGGGGCGCGGTACCCCGAAGAGTTGGAGCGAAGGACAGGTCTCTAAGCGGCCTTCATGACATGCAGGAGTTAAGATGATGAGTAAGAATATAGAAGGAAAAGTTGTCGTCATCATGGGCGCGAGGTGTTCGGGGCGTGGAGAGCCGAAAAGACTCACACTCGCCCGTTGCACATGGTGGGCACAGGCGCAAACGACGACGACCACTCAGACCGACGTGAGCGTATGCGGCACTCGACAGCGGGTACATTTACAAAGGAGACCTTTATGGCACACACAGATTTTAGCACTGGCTTGCAGAACGCCAGCGAAATCGATATTACCGTGACCGGTCGAACGTCCGGTCGAACCCATTCCTACCCCATCTGGTTCGCCCTGGATGGCAACAAGCTCTATCTGATCCCGGTGAGGGGATCAGATACCGACTGGTACAAAAACGTGCGCAAGTCACCGACCATCCGCCTGGCTGCCAGAGGAGGGAAGACGTTGACCGCGAACGCCAGACTGATCACCAATGAGGCACAGCTCGACAAGATCCTTGAGAAGTTCCGGGACAAGTACGGCAGGAACGTGAAGTCCTACTACCCCAAGTTCGATGTTGCCGTTGAAGTCCCACTCGAATGAGGTGCCAGCCTGGTTCTGGCAGGTCGTTCGTTGTGGCCGATCCCTTTCCCTTCGCACGACGTTCTTCGGTGGCGAGGGGAAGAGAAGAAAAATCTGTCAATGAGTAATAGCGAACGTGGGCAAAATCAATCAGGAAAGGCAAAAACAATGAGAATCACTGAAACAGCACTCAAAAACCACGAGGAACTGTTCCCGAATCGCAAATCAACCTTGATGGTGACCGATCCAGAACTGATTGAGGTCTTCGACAATTTTGCTTTTGATGAAGTGCTTGCTTATGGAAATCTGGATACCAGAACAAGGTTGATGGTTATTCTGGCATCCATGATTGCCAGCCAGGCTTTGGGTGAATATAGGGTGATGCTGGGTGGCGCCATGAATGTAGGGGTAACTCCGGTCGAAGTCAAAGAAATCGTCTATCAGGCTGTATCTTATGTGGGAATTGCCAAAGTGTACGATTTTATCCATGCCACCAATGAAATCCTGGAGAGCAGAGGCATAAAGCTGCCACTGGAAGGACAATCCACAACTCCACTGGAAACACGCTTTGAAAAAGGCCTGGAATTACAAAGAGCCATATTCGGCGAAGCCATCGACAAGATGTACCAGGAATCACCAGCAAATCAGATGCACATCCAAAAGTATGTATCGGCCAATTGCTTTGGTGATTACGTAACCAGAACCGGCATCGACCTCAAAACGAGGGAGCTTATAACGTTTTCCATGCTTTTGTCCCTGGGGGGCTGTGAGCCGCAGTTGAAGGGGCATATCACACGGTTTCTTCCAATGATGGGTGCTCGCGAAAGACCGGACGTAATTCACGAATTGCGCCCATTCCACCTACTGCATCCCCGTGACGACGCAACGTCACTCGATAGCTCACACGGTCGGGTCGATAGTAACGCTCTTGCATGTATACGCGAACATCTCCAGTTGTATACGAGATACGCTCAATCAGCAAAAGAGAAGCCCCACTTGTGGCATCAAGCATTCGAGCTTGTTCGGCCGTCGCTGTTGTAGCGGTGATGTGAAAGGTTCCAGCCTCGACGGGAATGCTATAACGGCTCTCCAGGATATGGTAGATTGTTTCCTGGGCTAGCATCTCTTGTGAGAGCAGCATCCCAAAACGAAGTGGGAGCCATGTAATATCGTAGGCGATAGGAAGAGCGTTTGCGAGACGCAGACGGTCTATTCGGATGACCTCCTCGCCTACACGGAGGCTGAGAGCCTCAGCAACGTTCGCGTTGGCCGACTCGTGGACAAAGGCAAGCACCTGTGAAGATGGGGCAAGTCCGGCAATGCGCATATCTTCAACAAAATCGGTGAGTCGCACCAAATCCTGCTCAATCCGTGGCTCCGCAACATAGGTTCCCTTGCCATGACGACGCACGACGACTCCTTCGTTCTCTAACTCGGTGAGTGCCTGTCGAACCGTGATGCGGCTCACGCCATAGCGTTGAATCAGTTCAGGCTCCGATGGCAGACGATCACCTGGCTTGTATACGCCTCGGTCAATCTCACTCCGCACACTCTGCTTGAGTTGATGATACAGTGGAATTGGTCCAGGACTCAGGGGATGCGTCGTCATGAATATCCTCTCTTCTCATTCGACTCAGTATCATGTCATGTTGACAGGGAGTAGTGCTGTTTATTATACGCTATCACGTCTTCATGAGCAACACCTCCCACATCGCCTCACAGGACAAGCCCGTTCCCTTCGTATCCCAATGCCCAAGAAAGAACATCCACCTACTCGTTATGACGATATATTGACAAAGAGGCCCCTCTTAAGTATACTTCTAAAAGAGGAGGGTTTGATGCACCACATTGGAATGGAAAAAGCGATTGAAGAAGCACCTGAAAAGGTGTAGTGTCCTCTTCCCAAATGATGAGCATTGAAGCGTATCTCAATGAACTAGTGGGAAGAGAGGAACAACGACGTATGGCAGTGACACTTGTACAGCACATCCTGGCGGTTATATCTGGGATGCTGGTTGGCTTCACCCTTGGTTTGATTGGAGGTGGTGGATCAATTCTCGCGGTGCCGCTGCTCCTCTACTTTGTCGGATATCGTGATACACACGTCGTGATTGGCACAACGGCACTCGCGGTTTCCTTGACCGCCTTTGCAAACTTGATTCCCCATTGGCGTGCGAGGAATGTGCGCTGGAAAGCCGCGCTCGCCTTTGCCCTTCCTGGAGCCATAGGCGCCGCGATTGGGGCTGCGATTGGCAAGCGTGTTCCAGGGAAACAACTGCTCTTTCTCTTCGCGCTCTTGATGGTCGTTGTCGCGATCTCGATGCTGCGTTCACGGTCTTCGACCTCTGCTCGTGCAGAACGTTCGGGATGGTCGATGCTGGCCTGGACGACACCCGTGAGCCTTCTTGTGGGAATGTTATCAGGCTTCTTCGGGATTGGAGGAGGATTTCTGATTGTTCCTGGCTTGATGCTTGCGACAGGAATGCCCCTCTTGGGGGCAATTGGAAGCTCGCTTGTCTCCGTTGGCACCTTTGGTGCGACCACTGCACTCTCGTATGCGCTTTCAGGACTCGTCAACTGGGTGATCGCCGCCGAGTATATTGTCGGTGGCGTTGTCGGTGGTTTGGGGGGAGCCTATCTCGCGACGCGCCTGGGTGGTCAGAAAAAGACGCTGACACGTATCTTCGCAGGCATTGTTCTTGCGGTGGCAGCCTATATTCTCTCCGTCAACTTGAGTGTCCTGCACCTCTAAATGAAAGAGGCATCAGCGTGTTCCCTGTGCAAGCAGCATAGGTGCTATTGCTCTGTAATACATAGACTCTTCTGATGGGGAGTCTTCCGCGAAGTTGATGAAACAGAGAAAACACTGTTTACGCGGTTCGACACCAGGAGCGATGATACCACGTCTTGCATTTCCTCTGTAGACTTTCCACACCTTCTCCTTGCCGAAACTAAGGGCAACCTCAGGAGAAGGGAACTGGTTTTCCCGCAGGAAAGAGCCTACGCTTAGAAGAGCAGATAAACAGAAAGACCTGCCACTGCTCTCTCTCGTGGTCCGGATGTCGGATCACCACACATTACATATCGGGTGTGTCTTTGTCATGCACGTCCTGTGTGCAGACGATGCACGCACGAGGAGGGAATTCCCTATGCGTCCTCACTCATCTTCCAAAGCCACATGGTCCCTGCCACGTTGGGCCATCCTTGGAGCATTGCTCCTGATGGTACTGGGTTTCCTTGGCTATGGCACTGCTACCGCTCTTGCCCATACCGCAGGAGTGGCAAATACTGCTCATGATACCCACAATCGGCATGTTCTCGTGACGGTCTTCTCACCAGGCAAAGGTAACACGTCTGGGGTTGCAGGAGCAGGCTTTGTCGTCGACCTCTCTCTAGATGCGGCCCGTCCCGCTGACAACGCGTACCTTTCTGCGGCGAACGGCTACAAGCCATTTTTCAATGCTCCGGGGAGCACCACCTTCCACCCTGGCTCCGATCCTGGTGCTCCTGGCCTGGTCGTGCTGCTCTCAACAACCAAGATGATCCCAGGAACCCCCTTTAAGGGTCCAGGAACAAATCTGGCGGGTCTCTTCCAGATCAACGGCGTTGCGAAAGTTAATCATGGCACGCTTGCCGAAACCTGGAATACCTGGCAGGTAGGCAAACCTATTGCAGGAGTAGGCATCCAAAGCACGCTCACGGTCTTTGTTGTCAAAGGCGCGGCCCCAGCAGTCATTGCTGGTGAGCCAGAGGACCAGCCGGGACGCATTTCCAATATCGTCCAGGTCACCTTCACGATTGCTGGATAGATCTCTGCATCAGGGGAGAAGAATGTGAAGGCATCTCTTTTTTTCTAAGAGACCCGGGATGTGCCAATGTGCGCTCATCCTGGGTCTTAAGATGAAGAGGGAGGATATCGCAGTAGCGAAAACATGTTCTACATCTTGTCTGTATCGATGCTGAAATTGCTAGTGAAGGAACAGACTCTTTCTTACCCTCCTTCAGGACCAGTCAGAAAACCTTTGCCATTTTCGGCTGTCCGAGCGTATATTGATTGGCAAGATTATGAGTCAGATCACAAGCTCATCAGTCTCTTTACCCAAATTTTGCTTCAAGAACAGGAGATAACTCGTAGTAGCGTCTCTGTATGTGTGAAATAGGAATGTGCGTCTTGTTGATATTTCTCCAGGAGTACGACATGATGAGAACTGTACTCTCTAGTAAGGAAAGAAGAACATATGCAAGCAGAGCCTTCTACGAACGCACAAAGCAAAGGAGATGCACAACCTGTACCCTCTCCCCTTCAGGAGCCAGATAGACAACACGCTGTCAAGGTAGTCGATACGACGTACACCATGATCGGCGGTATCCTGCAAGGCGGGGTCGTACTCAGCGCTACCGTTATTCTCATTGGACTTATCATGCTGTCCTTACAGCCTGATATGTTTGCACCTCAAATGCTCCAGCTGTTTCCGCAAACCTTTGGTCAGGTCTGGACAGGATTGCTGGTACTGCGTCCACAAGCCGTCATCACGCTCGGACTGCTCTTGTTGATCGCAACCCCAGTGGTGCGAGTAGCCGTCTCTATTGTTGCCTTTGGGGCGGAGCATGATCGACGTTTTGTGGGTATTACGACACTCGTGCTGCTGATTCTCTTGTTCAGCCTCTTCTATGTGGGTGCTGTGGTGGTGGTCGGGCAACACCAACAATTTCAACATGGTGAATACTCCTGGGTCTATCCCGTGTTGATCTTTGTCGGAGCAATTGTAGCAGGTTTATTGGGATCGCTTGTTGGTCTGGGCGGGGGGGTGCTGATTGTGCCCTTATTGACTCTGGTCTTTCACTTTCCGATTTACTTTGCCATCGGAGCAAGCATCATCTCGGTGATTGCCACGTCGAGTGGTGCCGCCGCCGCGTATGTGAAGGATCACATGACCAATCTGCGCGTGGGGATGTTCCTGGAGCTGGCAACGACGATAGGAGCCATTTGCGGTGCCTTCCTCTCCGGACTACTCGCCCCTGGCCTGCTCTCGGTTATTTTCGGCATCATTCTGCTCATCTCTGCTGCCCCACTGGTCTTCAAGCTCGGTGAGGAACTGCCGACAGGAGTCAAGAATGATCGCCTGGCGAACTGGCTGCACCTGAACAGTACCTATCCCGATCATCATCTGCATCGTGATGTGCCCTATCAGGTGACGCGTACGCCGCTCGGATTAGCAATGATGTATGTCGCTGGTCTCATTTCCGGTCTCCTGGGAATCGGCAGTGGCACCTTCAAGGTGCTGGCCCTCGATGTCGCCATGCGCCTGCCGATGAAGGTCTCCACCACCACCAGCAATTTCATGATCGGCGTGACAGCAGCAGCCAGTGCGGGCATTTACTTCTCACGCGGAGATATTCCCCCACTCATTGCTGCCCCCGTTGCCCTCGGCATTCTGATCGGCGCGCTAGCTGGTGCCCGCTTATTAGCTCACTTGAGTAGCAAGGTATTGCGTCTCATTTTCCTGGCTGTGATTGTGGTTGCTGCTGTTGAAATGGTGCTACACGGCTTCGGGATCGCTTGATAGTCACGTGGGACGTGAGCGTTTGCTTGTTACCATCACATCGCTCCTTTTTGAGAGAATCTCGTCTCATCAAAAATTGGCCGTAGCTCCTCAAGCGAGTTTGAGCCATTTTGTGGGTCGCCATGACGACGCAGCGTGACACGGTAGGACACGCGGTCCGTGCGGTAGTAGCGATCCTGGACGTAGACAGGCGTATTCCCTGTCGTACAGGATACGCGACGAATAAGCAGTAATCCTGCGCCGGGTGCAACGTGAAGCAGGTGTGCTTGCTCGACGTTTGCGGTTGACGCAGTGATGTGAAACACACCCATCTCGACTGGGATATTGTAGCGCGTCTCCAGGATGTGATAGATAGTCTCATGTGCCAGTTCCTCCTGGGAGAGCAACAGGCCAAAGCGCAGAGGAAGCCAGGTCGAGTCATAGGCAATGGGACGTTCATCAGCCAGGCGAAGTCTATCTATCAGTATGACCTCTTCGCCTACACTTACTTGTAAAGCTTCGGCAATATGGGTGGTAGCTACCTCTCGCTTCAACCTCAGCACCTGCGAGGATGGAGCAAGACCTGCCAGTTCCATATCTTCGACGAAATCGGTCAAGCGCACGAGGTCTTGTTCGATGTTGCGCTCGGCAACATAGGTACCTCTTCCATGCCGACGCACTACAACCCCTTCGCTCTCTAACTCGCTGAGAGCCTGACGCACCGTGATTCGGCTCACCCCATAGCGTTGAATCATTTCAATTTCAGAGGGAAGCCTATCGCCAGAGCGATAGACGCCTCGCTCGATCTCGTTTTGCACAATTTGTTTCAGTTGGTAGTAGAGCGGAATTGGTCCTGGTATAAGGTGCTCTGATGCCATAGTATTTCCTAATGGTTACTCAAGAGAACTCTTTATAACGTCATGTTGACATTTCACTGTTCACTCTATTATAGTCTCTGATTAGAATTTGGGCAAGACAACCTGAACCTTTTTTGTCAATCGGAACAATTGCTAACTGTCATCACTGAATGACCTATTGCTGTAGAGACGAAGAAAGAGGAAAGAGGTGGAGTATATTCCCTCCACGATACGGGTCTTCATTGCTGTTCTGCTTCGGAGACGACTGAATGCTCTCGCTTCTCGCTCTGGTTGGCACGCCGCGCGTTCCAGAGTTGCGCGGTCTGACTGATGATATGTAAGGCCGTCTCGCTTCCCGATGCTTCCCCTTTCTCAAAATCGCCCTCGGTCTGTCCCATCTGATTGGTGACATGAGCAAAGCAAATAATGTCAAGCCGCTTCACCGAAGCCAACGCGTAGAGAGCTGCTGCCTCCATTTCGACCGCCAGAATACCTTGCTCCCGACACCACGCAATCCATGTCTCTGTCTCCCGAAATGGGGCATCGGTTGTCCATGTGGCTCCCGTGAAGAGAGGCACGTGCGTGTGGTTCCAGTGGGTTGAGATGAGCTTGCGCATGATCGGGTCAAGAGAGCTGTACGGCGATGGCGCGAGGTAGTGGTAGCTTGTTCCCTCGTCACGTAACGCGCGGTCAATCAGCACCACGTAGGGAGGTTGGCCCATCGAGAGAATTTGTCCTGCCGAGGTGATGCTGAGCAAAAGCTGGCAGCCTGAAGCAAAGAGTTCTTCTGCGACGAGAACGGCGAACGGTGCTCCCACGACACGCCCAACGATGCCATACTCCATCCCATCATGTGTAAAGGTATCGAGCACTGTATGATAGCAGGCCCAGGTTGGATGACGATGAGCGCGATCTGTGACATGGAGATACTCAACGAGATCTCCATCGGGATCAAGCACACAAATAGGGGGAACCTGTCCCTGGGCAAGTCCTTTTTGCCGTCGTGCCTCGCGCAGGAGGTTTTCCACCGTAAACACCGAAGGTGCTGCATAGTCCTTCGGCAGAAGGAGAGGAGCAAGACCTCCCTGGTCCTGCGTTTCTGATCGCTGATAGAATGGTTCTTGTGCCTCGTTCATTGCTGGTCGTTCTTTCATGTCCTCGTGTCCTTATGCTTATTGTTGTTTGCTCCACTGTCATGCGATACTGCCAAGCAGTAGCCCATAGACCAGCAACGGAATGCTCGAGAAGAGGAAGCCGCCGAAGGTGAGACGAACATGATTGAGACCCGTCCCGATGAGCAGGGCCACGGCGAGTCTTTGTTCTTGCCCATCACTCAGACGTGATGGAACGGGGCATCGGAATCCGTTGCGGATGAAGAGAGACGCATACAATACTCTTTCCTTCCATAGCAAGACAGCGTTTCTTTTACTGTAGCACATCGGTCCGTGCCTTGCTCTCTATTCTGTCCTGGTGGTGCGATGGCAAGGTTTCCCGCATCACCGTTCCTACAACGACGCCTGACAACAGGGTCAGTCCTCCAATGACGCCAATCGCCCACGACGTTCCCACCAGATCAGCAAGCACGCCCGCCAGTAGTGCTCCTACCGCATAGCCGCTATCACGCCAGAGACGATAGACGCCGACCGCAGAGGCTCGCCAGGACGGATGCGCCACATCACCAATCGTGGCTAAGAGGGTTGGGTAGACCAGGGCCGTCCCAATGCCAAGCAGGAGCGCACTGACGAGGGCAGGCAAGAAGCCATGCACGAACACGATCAGGAAGATTGCTAGTGCTTGCACTCCCATGCCAGAGGCGATCATCCACTTGCGTCCCACATGATCGGAGAGGACTCCCGTTCCCAATTGTCCTAGCCCCCACACCATCGGATATGCTGCGGTGAGTAGCCCAATCTGTCCAAGTGAGAGTCCCTGTGCCGCAAAATAGAGCGGGAAGAGACCCCAGGACATGCCGTCATTGAGGTTGTTGACCAGTCCCGCCTGACTCACCGCGAACAAGGAGCGATTTTTCCAACTGGTCACCCAGAAAATCTCCGCGAATGGTGGCGGTTCCTGTGGGTGGTCTTCTGGCTTGCTGGTACGGGTCTTCTGGAGCAGCATCGCTTCATACATCGCGTGTCCACGCGACTCTCGAACGAAGAAGACGGAGAGCAAGAGGCCAAGCACCGCGAACACCAGACCGAGAACAAACGGCTGAGGTCGCAGGGCATAGGTCGCGGCAAGATAGCCAGAGGCAAGTGCAGCCAGAGCGACGGCGACGTAGCCAGCTGCCTCGTTGAAGCCCATTGCGAGTCCTCGACGGTCCGGTCCCACCAGATCAATCTTCATAATCACGGTGGTAGACCAGCAGAGCCCCTGGTTGATACCCAGTAGGACGTTCGCAACGATGATCCACCCCCAGGAGGGGGCCAGCATCAAAAGAATTGGCACGGGCAGCCCAATCAGCCAGCCTACAACCAGAATGCGCTTGCGTCCATACCGATCCCCCATGCGTCCTGCAAACAGGTTGGCTATCGCCTTCGTCAGCCCGAAGGTGGCAATGAAGGAAAGGATCGCGGTCTTCGAGGCAATGCCGAAGTCCTGCCCCGCCAACAGAGGTACAACTGTGCGTTCGATGCCGACCATCCCACCAACAAAGGCGTTGACCACGACCAGCAGGAGAAACTGCCGCCAGTTCGCGCCAAGTCCAAGTTGAAGTGCCTTCGCATGTTCATGCGATGCAAGTGGAAGGAGTGTCTTAGGAGATGGCACAGCGGTTTGCTCCTGCCTCCAACTCGGTCACGTCCTGTTCGGGGAGCAGACCCATTTCGTTCAGCCGGACAATCCGCTCGTAGTTGGGTGGTGTCGGCGGAATACGTAAGAGCGTCATTCGTACAAAGGTGTCGCGGGTCGCGTGAAGAAGACCCACTTGTTCATCAATCTCGGTAAGCGTTGCGGTAATAGGGATGCCATCGAAAGGCACCGATTCACTTGTGTGTCCTGACAGGACGAGCGTTTCTGAGGGCAGCGCGAGCAGTGTGTGCAGGCTGTGATACAAGGCTTCCGCTCGTGCGTGTGCCTGCTTCCCATTAGCGTCCAGGTCAGGACGCCCAACGCCAGTGGGGAAAAGAGTATCCCCTGTGAAAAGGACCTGGTTGTCCAGGAGATAACAGGTGCTCTCCCCCGTATGCCCCGGTGTATGCAGAGCCGTGAGCATCATCCCGGAGGTCACAAGCGTGTCGCCATCATGGATGGTCGTGAAAGGAAATGTGACGCGCTGTTGATCGGGCAGAAAGAGCATCGCCCCACTTTGTTCAGCAAGCTGACGAGAACGGGAGAGGTGATCGGCATGAATGTGCGTGTCCAACACACGGGTGATCTGCCATCCATGACGCGTTGCCAGATCAAGGTACACCTGCGGGCCCAGGGAGGCATCAATCACGAACGCCTCCTTCTCACGGCCAATCAGGTAGGAAAGGCATCCTTTGCCCGTTCGTCGCACCTGGATGACATGCGGCATACCAGCAGGCAGCGGAACATCAGCGGTATTCCAGGAGAGACTCCATGCCTTCATTCCTCCTTCAAGCGAGAGCACCTGCAGTCCTCGCAGTGCCAGTTGTTTGGCGGCAATTTGACTGGTTTTGCCCGCCCCACAGACGGTCACGATAGGCTGATCTGTCGGAAGTGCAACGCCTGAGAGGGCTTCTGGATCATGGGCTTTGAGCGCATCGTAGGCATCGATATGCAGGCTGCCAGGGATCGACCAGTCCGCATACTCGCATCCAGGGCGAACGTCAAGGATGGTTACGGGGCGATCCTCTTCCAGCCATGTACGCAGCGTCTCGACGGAAATCGTCATCATAGCAATTGCTCCCTTTCGATGTCGAGAGGAAGCCCAAGCGCATGCCAATCCGCAACCCCGTGTTCGAGCCTTCGTGCGCGATACCCCCGAGCGTGTAACAATGTCACCGCCTCATCAGCAAAAACACAAAAGGGGCCTCGGCAATAGGCGATGATCTCTTTCTCCAGGGGGATCTCAACGAGACGTGCTTCCAATTCTGCTACAGGCATGGAACGAGCGTGAAGCAAATGGGCCGCAGCATATTCCGCACCAGGCCGAACATCGAGCAGGATAACCTGGTCGGTGTCGAGAAGGGAAAGCAACTCGTCAGCCTCAATCGGGGGAAGGAGATGGCGATCCTGTAAAAAGGTTTCTACCACGCGGTCAACCTCAGCTAGATGTGCTTCGCCTACCTGTCGAAGAGCGAGCCAAAGGGTAGAAATCTCTTCGGACATGACGCGATAATAGATGGCCGTTCCCTCACGACGTGTCTCGACCAGATGGGCAGCTCGGAGCACCTGTAAGTGTTGCGAGGTATTGGCAACAGACATGCCCGTTTCAGAAGCGAGGGCCTCGACAGTCCGTTCACATTGCATCAACACCTCAAGCAATTCCAAACGATGTGCATTGGAAAGGGCTTTGCCAAGACGGGCAAACTGTTCGTAGAGCAGACGCTTATATTGTCGTTTCTTCTCTGCGTTCATATCTGTCTTCCTTTCGTTCGTACTTTCATAATCAATAGAATACTTGAATATGTGGTGTGTGTCAAGGTGGAGTGCTACAGGCGCATGTCGTTTTCAGTGATGACCAGGTCATGCAGCATGGCATAAGCCTAGCGTGGTGCAGACGGCACGCAGCAACCAATCCTTCATGATGTGATTGGTGCGATTGTGAGTGCGTTATGGATGCGATTGTTGATTCCGTAGGTGGTTGGATGCTTGGTGGCCTTGTCGCTCTAGGATCCATTATTGGCTCTATACTTACACGAACGGTTCATCTACCAGGATTACACAAATTCTTACCTTGGGGTCCACCTACCGGTCCTGGCATCATCTCGGTTCTTATCGAGGTGATGGTTGTGCTGTTGGCCCTGTCTGCACTTGGGTGCTAAGACAAGTAGGAGTAGCATAATCCCCATCAGTAGGGACAAATAAAGAAACAGGATGTAGAGAACGAGGCTATCCTCTGTCTACATCCTGTTTCTTCGTGCTCTCTTTTACTTCTTATTCACGCGACGCACCTAACATTACAGCGCGGCCAGTGCATGCTGTAACTTCTGAGCTGCTTCCTGAGCTATCGCGTCGAGTTGCTCATTTCCAACAATACCAAGCATAGATTTTGGATCGGCTATCTCGACACGGCTACCATTTCCTTCGGCACGCACTACGACATTGCATGGCAGGAGCAAGCCAATCTCTGGTTCCTGTACCAGGGCGCGATGTGCCAGGTGTGGGTTGCAGGCTCCCAGAATAACATATGGCTGCATGTCGGTTCCCAATTTCTCCTGCAATGTTCGACGAACGTCGATCTCTGTTAATACACCGAAACCCTCAGCTTTGAGAGCCTCTTTGACGTGCTTGATCGCCTCTTCATAGGGCATATTCAAGGTTGTACCAAAGCTATACTTCTTCTGCATACTTCTTCTCATCTTCCTGACGAATATATCTCTGCATTGCTACACAGAGAACTACACCTTACACGACACATTAGTAAGCGAACGCACGGTTCACCTGCGTAACGCTCAACCACCGGTACTACTTGTGCCCGGCGCACAACTATTATCGCTCCAATTACTGCCCTCGTTATTTCTCAAGGCAGCAATCTTCGAGATGCAACGTTGTGCATAAACATGTCCACAGGAGGGACATGTCACCTCATGAGCTTTGTTGTAACTCACCAGTCGCTCAAATTCTGTACGACAATGTGGGCAATGGTAGTCATAGAGCGGCATACGTGTTCTCTCCTTCTACAAAACTTCTTGAGTGCGATGGGATGTGTCCATGCCCAGTTCGCGTGCCTTTGCTGCGAATTGCTGGCGCACTTTGGCGCATACAACATCGCACAGTTCCAACACACTCTCATCCGTGATAGTATAGTAGATGCTTGTCCCTACCTTGCGACGACTGACGATGCCTCCTTGTGTGAGTGCGGTCAGATGCTTGGAGACATTAGGCTGGCTCGCATCTACAAGTGTTGCCAATTCCCCCGCACTCCGTTCACCTGATGCCAATGCCGCCAGTATTTTGAGGCGTAGTGGCTCACCGAGCAGTCGGAAACGAGCCGAGATATGTTCAAGAAGTGCCTCAGACATTCCTTGCTCGCCATGTGGTATATCGTACCAGTGATGTAAAAAGACATCTTGCTCTCCGTGATGCTCAATCACCATAGTCTGCCTTCCTTCCACAAACGAAACCCTTAGCCTTCACAACACCTCACTTGACATTTTAACCAATTGCTTATATGCTTATAGAGTAATATATTGAATGTATCTTGTCAAGGGTAAACCTACAACATACAGAAAGAGAGTCTTCTATGTTTCAACGACTTTTCGGGAAAAGCAGTGTTCCATCCGTGACTGCACCGGAGGCGTGGACACGCCTTGCGGAGAAAGGGTCTAACACAGTCTTGATAGACGTTCGAGAACCACATGAGTATAAAAATGGTCATGCGAGAAGAGCAAAAAATATTCCGTTGAGCCAGATTCAGCAACGAGTCAACGAGGTTCCACGTGACCGCGAGGTGTTCCTCATTTGTCAGAGTGGTCACAGAAGTATGCAAGCTGCCACCTTCCTTCACCAGCAAGGGCTGGAGAAGATCGTGAATGTAACGGGGGGAACGTCCATCTGGCGTTTGCACAACCTTCCTATGGAGTAAAGGAGAAAATGAGGAATGGCAACGCATGAAATGCACGTATGGGATCTCTGGATAGCAGATGTTGGCGCAACCGGCATCTCCTTCGCTCGTGGACGCCTAGATCCGACCGAGACGATGATTGTCCATGCCGCCCCTGAAACGTTGAATGTCGAGGTCCGCAATGCGGTAGGAACTGTTCTTGCTCGAGGCCAGGACCTGGCACGGACCATAGATAGCCCGATGGCGAAATTGCGTGTTCAGGGAAACACCATTACCCGAGAAGACTTCTGGCCGACAGAGGCCGACTACGGAACACTTGTTCTCGTTGCTGGAGGTGAAGTTGGTGTCTTGCAGCGCTGGTGGAATGATCCTCAACAACAAGAGTGGCGATGGAGTCTCGAGTTTTACAACCACCGATGAGAGTCCATCCCCCACAAAGGAGTGTGACAACTCTGCCGGGGAGTGTCAACGTCTTGCGAGAAACCTTGGGAGGCATTGTTGACACTCCCTGGTGTGTATGAGTGAGGCAGCAGCTGTCTTGCTACAGGCGTGTTGTCCATTTCTCCTCGTTCCTGTTTCCTCTTCCACGAACTCTTAGCGTTCTGAAGTATTCTGCCACGCACGTCTACTGCGTCGCCAGAGCAAGAACCCTATCGCGAGCAGAAGGAAACCAACGATATCCCAGACAATCTCATAGGGGGTATCTTGGGGACACGTGGCAAGCGAATTATTGCCATATGGCACGACGACGGTGCACACATGTTCATTCACCAGGTGTAGATGAAGAATCGCATGCTGGATGATACCGTCATAGAAGTTGAAGCCTCCTGCACCCATCAGGATGCCTGCGACAATGAGGGGTCCACTTGCATCTCTCCAACGGGCACGACCCTGCCACACGCGCAACAAGCCCCAGAGCAACAGGAGTGTACTGAAGAGATGAAAGAGGCCATCACTGAGGATGTGACCATGTTCATCTGTAGCTCAGTAAAACGCGTGCCACTGCAAGAGTTGATGAAAGAGGGTTTCATCAAGAAAGCCTGCGATTCCAATACCAATGAGGATGCCAGTGAAGAGGACAGAGCGAGTGAGCCTGCGACTCGTTTGTGGCTCTTGTGACTCACTCTCAACACGAGTGTTAGGTGTTGCCATAGCTGTTTTCTCCTACGCCTCACATAGAGGCTGAGAGAACGATGAGACAGAAGCCTAGCGTTCTCTCAGTTCTCTCCATGACTTCTTTAGAACACAACGAAAGAGCCCTGAGAAAACTGGATTCCCTGTCGTGGGCACGTTTCATTCATACATTTGGTTTCAACATTCCTCTGATACGACGAACATGCCTCCTTCATATCTCTTCATGATGACATGCTGCGTTATGACGACATGTTGACAAACACGGTGGAAGAAGCTATACTTTGAAAAGAGTTTCAAGCATCTCCTGAACAATGATGGAGGGAGAGGTGCCTGAACGTTGTCGCTTGCTCAAGAGGTCGTCTTCGTCTTGAGGAGTCGAGAGGTGCAATGATGCAAATCCTATCTACGTTCCTGAATGGAAGAGGATACGGACTCTCCGATGAGGAAAGCAGTCATCTTCTTTCTGTCCTGTTTCATCCGGGCTCTCAGTTCTTTCGTGGGTCGTCGCGTCCGGTTCTCTTTCGTCTCATGCAAGCTGTCCCGACTTCTCCCTCGTTGAGACCACTCCTCGGTTGTTACGGGAATCACTCTTTTGCGTCGGATTTTGAAAGGTAGGGAACTATGAACGCTCGTACACGCACGACAGAACACCATCGTATCGTTATCATTGGCGGGGGATCGGCGGGCATCTCCGTTGCAGCACGCCTCTTCCGTGCTCTCAAGCAGCCGGATATCGCCATTATCGAGCCTGCGGAGGAGCACTACTATCAGCCGCTCTGGACCCTGGTCGGCGGTGGTGTGTTCAAGAAGGAGGCGTCGCGCCGAGCAGAAAAAGACTTTATTCCACAGGGCGCGACCTGGATCAAGGAACGGGTGGTTGAGGTATGTCCAAACGACAACAATGTGGTCACGGATGGCGGACGTACTATCGAATATGACTACCTCGTCGTCGCAGCAGGCATTCAGATCGATTGGGGAAAAATCAAGGGATTGGAAGGTCATTTGAGACAGGATGGTCTCTGTAGCAACTACGCCTACGACCAGTGTGAGGGCACCTGGGAGACAATCAGAAACTTCTCCGGAGGACACGCTCTCTTCACGCAGCCGAGTTCAGCGATTAAGTGTGGGGGTGCTCCCCAGAAGATCATGTATCTTGCCGACGATCACTTCCGTAAAGCGCATGTACGCGATAAGACCGATATTACATTCGTCTCTGGGACGCCGAGCATCTTCTCGGTCAAAGAGTATGCCCAGGTACTCAACGAAGTCATCAAGCGCAAGGGAATCGACACGCTCTATAAGCACGATCTAGTTGAAGTACGGCCCACGTCACGCGAGGCCATCTTCAGAAGCCTCGAGACAGGCAATGAGGTCGTCAAACGGTACGATATGCTGCATGTGACTCCCTTCATGAGTGCGCCAGACTTCATCAAGCAGAGTCCGCTCGCCCAGACAGCGGATGGTCCAGCGAAGGGGTACGCCAAAGCGGATAAAAAGACGTTGCAGAATCCCGACTACCCCAACGTGTTCGCCATTGGAGACAGTTCTGCGCTCCCAACCTCGAAAACCGGAGCCGCGATCCGCAAGCAAGCTCCCGTGCTGGTAAAAAACCTGCTGGCGGCGATGCGTAATGAAACGGTTCCTGGACCAGCGAGCTACGATGGCTATACCTCATGTCCACTCGTGACAGGGTACGGACGACTCGTCCTCGCAGAGTTCGACTACGACTTGAAGCCAAAGGAAACCTTCCCCTTTAATCAGGCGAAGGAACGCTTCAGTATGTACCTGTTGAAGGCGTATGGACTCCCTGCGATGTACTGGCACGGCATGCTGAGAGGACGAATGTAGGTCGTCGAGAGGGACGTGACAACGAGAGCCGCTTTCCCTGCATCGAGAAGAAAAAATGTTCTCTTCTGCGTTCATCCACTAGACTCTTCACGAAAGAGAGACTTGAGAGGACTTCAAGCATGTACTTTAAGCAACTGGTGAAAGAAGACCTGGGCTGTGCGAGCTATCTCGTTGGGTGCCCGGATGCGGGCGTCTGCGCCGTTGTCGATCCGCGCCTGGATATGGTCGAGGATATCCTCGCGCTCGCTGCGGCAAAGAAGATGCGCGTGACGACCGTGATTGAAACCCATACGCACGCCGACCACATTTCTGGACATGGGGAGCTTGCCTGTCGCACGGGCGCGACCATTCGTATTCACGAGGCGTCGGGTGCAGAGTATCCTCACGTTGCTGTGCGTGACGGTGATGAACTGATGCTTGGTATCGTCAAACTGCGTGTCGTCCACACCCCGGGGCATCGTCCAGAGCATATCGCCCTTGCGGTCTCCGATACCAGCCGCAGTGACGACCCGTGGCTCTTGCTCACGGGGGACTCACTATTCATCGGGGACGTTGCTCGCCCTGACCTTGCCGTCTCCGGTGAGGAGGGAGCTTCGGCACTCTACGAGAGCATTTTTGATCGTCTTTTGCACTTTGAAGATGGCGTCGAGGTCTATCCTGGGCACGATGCAGGCTCTCTGTGTGGACGTGGAATGAATGCCAAGACGAGTTCGACCATCGGTTTTGAGCGCAAACACAACCCGGCGCTCACCCCACAGACACGGGCCGCATTTATTACGGAGATGAATGCCAACCTGCCTCAACGTCCTCCCAATATGGGCAACATTGTTGCCCACAATCGTCAGAACTATCTGCTCCAATCCGCTCCCCAGCTACCACACGCACTCGACGTGCGTGCCTTTGAGCAGGAAAGAGAGAACGGTGCTCAGGTGCTTGATACGCGCGCTCCACAGGCGTTTGGAGAAGGGCATATTCCAGGAGCGGTGCAGGTCTTCCTTCATGGGTCCGCGTTTGCGACCCGTGTGGGATTTGTCGTGACCCCTGAGCAGCGACTCCTCCTGGTGGTGGAGAACGAACATGATTTCCATGAAGCCGTCACCCAATTGCGTGTGGTAGGATTTGATCAGGTGAGAGGCTCACTTCAAGGTGGCATGTCTGCCTGGCAAGACGCGCCCCTGCCTGTCCAGTCGCTCACGCAAATCTCTGTTGAGCACCTTCGCGCCTCTCGCGCCTCTCTGACGATTCTGGACGTGCGTGACCAAAGCGAGTGGGATGAGGGACATATCGAAGCGGCCGTCCATCTTCCCTACTACGATATCGAGCAGCATTTGCACGAACTTGACTGTACACAACCGCTTGCGGTTCTATGTGCGACTGGGCAACGCAGTTCTCTGGCCTGCTCGCTCTTGCAAAAGCATGGTTTTACCAACCTGTCCAATGTCGTAGGCGGCATGGCTGCTTGGGAAAAAGCACAATTCGAGGGTGTCGAAGTGCCTGTCCACTAATATGATGCATGAGCACACTCTGGAATCCTCACGCTTCCAGAGTGTGCTCATTTCAAGACTCGCCTGAAGGAGGGGAACGTGTCTATGGAGCAACCGCACGTCATCGTGATCGGGTCTGGCCCTGGCGGTCTGACCGCTTCACGCGCTCTTGCACGGTCTGGGCTGGTCAAGGTGACCCTCATCCAGCGTGAAGGAGTGGCACAGTATCTCCCAGGTATCATTCCAGTGGTGTTGGGGCTGCGCCCCGTCTCTGTGTACCGTTCTGTTCTTCGCTTGCCTCACGTCCACGCTCTGGCTGGAGAGGTCGTCAGGCTGCAGGTTGGTCGCGTTACCCTTGCGGACGGAACGACGTTGGTGGCCGATGCCGTCATTGCCGCACCAGGTCTGGTGAGTGATGTTCTCGTGTCATCAACCGGGTCCCAGCATTTCGCCATATGGGAACTCAATGCTGCATCGGTGGCTTCCCAGGCGGTGCAATCCCTTCCATCGGGCCGTCTCGTTGTCGCCATCTCTTCCTTGCCCTATCGCTGTCCCCCTGCCCCATATGGGCTGGCGATTGCCTTGCAATCGCTGATGCAGGAGCGAGGCTGTCCTGTCGAAGTCATTCTTGCCACTCCAGAGCAACGACCGCTTCAGTCTCTCGGTGAGCGAGCCTCAACCTTTCTGGAGGGACTGATGAGCGAGGGCAAGGTAACACTGCATACTGGATTTCATCTCGATGCCGCAGCAAGTCACAATGGACTGCTCGTCGCGACTGATGGGAGGCGTCTTCCCTATGATCTCGGACTCATCGTGCCACCACATCGCCGTCCGGCATTTCTTGCGGACCTTCCAGGCAATGGTGTGCTGGTCCAGGTGGATGCCTCCCAACGGACTGCAATGGACAAGACCTGGGTCGTCGGAGATGTGGCCGCGACTCCGCTTCCACGCGCATCGGGGGTTGCGGAGGCGCAAGGAAGAACGGCTGCCGAGGCTGTTCTCGCGGCACTGGGGCTGCGTGACGCGCAAGCACCTATCATTCCCACGCCCACCTGCTATGTGTGGACGGGAAGAGCTAACGCCGCACGTATACAACTCCAGTTCCCCAATAGCCTCCCTCCTGTCGGGAAACCCGATGTGATTCTTGACGCACCGAGCCCGACCCTCTTCACCGAGGCGTTGCATGCGTCAACACTGTGGATGGACCAACTGGAGAAAGAGCGCGTTGAATAAGCAAGTCTTTCAGCTGTTCAGAAGAGCCGTGAACGGCACGTATGCATCCTAGAGAGAAGAAAGAAAGAAAGATGTATGACCAAATATGCCTTCGTCATTGACCAACGCAAGTGCATCGGGTGCCACGCCTGTACGGTTGCGTGCAAGGCCGAACATGATGTGCCTCTGGGCGTGTACCGGACATGGGTCAAGTATATTGAGCGCGGTGAGTTCCCCAATTCGCGCCGCTATTTTCTGGTGAATCGCTGCAACCATTGTGACGACGCGCCCTGCGTCAAAATTTGCCCCACCAAAGCGTTATATAAGCGAGCCGACGGCATTGTGGATTTTGACTCCAATCGCTGCATTGGCTGCAAGTCGTGTATGCAGGCGTGTCCCTATGATGCGCTCTACATTGACCCCTCTAGTCATACTGCCGCCAAGTGCAATTACTGCGCCCATCGGACTGAACGTGGCATGGAACCTGCCTGTGTGGTGGTCTGTCCTGAACGTGCGATTATCGCCGGAGACATGCATAATCCCACAACCGAGATCGCACAGATCATCGCGCGTCAGCCGGTACGTGTGCGCAAGCCGGAGCAAGGGACCAAACCCAACGTGTATTATCTGGGAGCCGATGAAGCAACGATCAACCCGGAAGCCGCCGTCCAAGAACTCCCGCATATGACGATGTGGAGCACCATGCTTAAACCCCAGCACGAAGATGAGCGCACCTTCGATGCGGGGACATCGCTTCGAGAGAGGGTGGATCAGCATCCAGCGACAGGACTGACAACAGAAGTAGGTCAGCATGGACAGACGCTGATGCCAACTATCAATCCGCTCAAACCGTATCAGTCGCTGGGTGGCGATCCAGCACAAGCACGCATTGTGTACGATACGCCGAAGAATAGCGCACCCTGGGGCTGGATGGTCTCAGCCTATCTAGGCACGAAATCACTGGGGGCCGGAGCCATGATTGTCGCCGCCTTTGCGCTTGCGCTCTCCGGTCTCCAGGGGAGCCTAAACCAGGACATACATGCGCTCCTCGGCATTGGCGCGCCCATCATTGGCGGTCTCTTTATCGCGCTCACCCTGGTGTTCCTGGTGGCGGACCTCAAGCGACCCGAACGAGCACTGTTCCTTATCACCAAAGCCAATCCTACCTCCTGGCTGGTGTGGGGAGGCTATATCCTGGGTATCTTTGGCATCCTTGAGGCACTCTGGTTTGGAGCAGCCCTGCTTGACCTGCCACTCCTGCTTCGTGTGCTGCTCGTTCCTGCCGCCCTCTTTGGAGCCGCATCAGCAGGGTATACCGCGTTTCTCTTTGGGCAAGCCGAAGGACGCGACTTCTGGCAAAGTCCCTTGCTGCTCCCAATTCTGCTTGTCCAGGCGGTGCTTGCTGGTGCGGCGGCACTCGGCATCCTCTCCTGGGTCTTGAAAACAGGAAGCACACTGACCCATCTCTTGACGAGTATCTTGCTTGGAGCAGTGGTGGTTCATGTCCTGCTCCTGCTGCTCGAAGTGTTTGGAGCGCATAGCAATAGTCATGTTTCGGCTGCCGCGCATGTGATCACTGCTGGGTCACTTCGTGCCATTTTTTATGGCCTCGTGCTGACGATTGGGTCACTTGTCCCTCTGGTTGTGCTTGTCCTCGCACTGCTTTTCCCATTGGCCCAACCTGTCCTGCTGAGCCTTGCGGCTCTTGCTGCCCTAGTGGGTTTGTTTGCCTATGAACATTGTTTTGTGGTCGCCGGACAGTCGGTCGCATTAAGTTAAGAACGGAGAAGGAGACAAAACGATGACCGAGCTTCCTTTGCACGAACATATCGCGCCAAATGGAGAACCGATGACGGTGCGTGACTTGTCATCCTGTCCCCCACCCGACCAGTGGCAGGATTGGATGGAATACGACGCGAAAGCGTGGCCGCGCAAGGTTGAGCGGCACTATGAACTCATTCCCACGATCTGCTTTAACTGTGAGGCCGCCTGTGGCCTGCTCGCCTATGTCGAGAAAGAGACGGGACGCGTCAAGAAGTTTGAGGGCAACCCCTATCACCCAGGCAGTCGCGGACGCAACTGCGCCAAAGGGCCGGCAACGATCAACCAGGTCAACGACCCAGAACGCATTCTGTATCCGCTGAAACGAGTGGGCAAGCGTGGGGAGGGCACATGGGAGCGCACAAGCTGGGACGAGGTATTAGAAACCTTCGCGACCAAGATTCGCGCCGCGATTCTCGAAGACCGACGCGATGAGGTGATGTATCATGTCGGGCGACCCGGCCATGATGGCTACATGGAGCGCGTGTTAGGAGCGTGGGGGGTGGACGCACATAACAGTCATACCAATGTGTGTTCTTCGTCAGGGCGCTTTGGCTATCACATCTGGTGCGGTCTGGACCGTCCCTCACCCGATCATGCCAATGCTCGCTTCATCCTGCTCATTAGTGCCCACCTGGAAACGGGCCACTATTTCAATCCGCAGGCCCAGCGCATCATCGAAGGCAAGATGAAGGGGGCAAAACTGGCGGTGATGGACCCACGCCTCTCCAATACGGCAAGTATGGCAGACTATTGGCTTTCCACCTGGCCCGGCTCGGAGGCGGCAGTGCTCCTGGCAATGGCACGCATCCTGCTGGTTGAGAAACGGTATAACCGCGAATACATGCGACGCTGGGTGAACTGGCAAGCGTATCTCATGGCGGAACATCCTGGCGAACCGCAGACGTTTGACCATTTTATCGACCTGCTGATCGATCTCTACGCTGACTACACGCCAGAATTTGCCGCCAATGAAAGCGGTGTTGCAGCAGACATGATTGTGGACCTGGCCCGCCAGATCGGGCAGGCAGGCACCGCCTTTGCTGCTCATACGTGGCGTGCTGCAAGTGCGGGTAATCTTGGAGGTTGGCAGGTACCGCGTGCGCTCTGGTTCCTCTCCGTCTTGACGGGGAGCATCGGGACACCGGGGGGAACGGCACCGTACACCTGGAACAAGTTTGTGCCCACCCCTTTTCTCAAGCCGAGTCCCACCAACGTGTGGAATGAACTGCTCTTCCCACCAGAGTACCCCCTGGCGAACTACGAGATGAGCATTCTGCTCCCCTACTTCCTCAAAGAAGGACGAGGCAAGATTGCCGCGTACTTTACCCGCGTCTATAACCCAGTCTGGACCAATCCTGATGGGACCGCCTGGATTGAGGCACTGACCAATGAGCAGCAGATTGAACTGCATGCGGCTCTGACCCCAACGTGGAATGAAACAGCGTGGTATGCCGATTATGTGCTGCCAATGGGTCTGGCAAGTGAGCGTCATGATCTCATGAGTCAAGAGACACACGCGGCACGCTGGATCGGGTTTCGCCAACCGGTGTTGCGCGTTTACCAAGAGCGACATGGGCAGCAGATGCAGTTCACCCACGAAGCCAATCCGGGAGAGGTCTGGGAAGAGGACGAGTTCTGGATTGAGCTGTCCTGGCGCATCGATCCCGACGGCAGTCTCGGCATTCGGAAATACTTTGAGTCGCCCTACCGCTCCGGCGAGAAGCTCACCATCGTGGAGTATTATCGCTGGATATTTGAAAACAGTGTGCCGGGCCTGCCGGAAGCGGCTGCAAAGGAAGGGTTGTTGCCACTTGCATACATGCAGAAGTATGGGGCCTTTACCATTCCAGAAGAGCAGGCTCCGGTGTTCCAGGTCAATGAGCAGGAAGTGAAACCCGCCCTTTTGCAAGGTGCGGAGGTCGATCAGCAGACAGGGGTCGTCAGCCACAACGGGACGAAGGTCGGGGTGATGATTGATGGGACCGCACGGGAAGGCTTTCCCACGCCATCGCGCAAACTGGAGTTCTACTCGGCCACGCTGAAAGAGTGGGGATGGCCCGAAGGGGCGGTCCCAGGCTATACACAGAGTCATGTGCATCCCTCTCAGATCGATCATGCGAAAGGGGAGTACCTGCTCATTCCTACGTTCCGTTTGCCAACCCTCATTCATACCCGTTCGCACAACGCGAAATGGCTGAGTGAAATCTCAAACGCGAATCCCGTCTGGATTCACCCGCGTGACGCGCAGCGCATGGGTGTACAGACAGGCGATCTCATCCGCGTCACCACCGATATTGGGTACTACGTCAATCGCGCCTGGGTGACCGAGGGCATTCGTCCAGGAGTGGTCGCCTGCTCTCATCACATGGGACGCTGGCGTTTAGCAACGGGACAAGGGGCGGATCGCTGGGCGTCTGCGAAGGTCGCATTGGGCAAGGGGCAGGATGGCATCTGGCACATGCATCAGGTCGAGGGCGTGCGTCCCTATGAGAGTAAGGACCCTGACTCCTCCCGCATTTTCTGGCGCGAAGCAGGCGTGCATCAAAACCTGACCTTTCCGGTTCATCCCGACCCGGTAAGTGGAATGCATTGCTGGCACCAGAAAGTCCTGGTGGAGGCTGCCCACACAGGGGATCGCTACGGTGATATCCAGGTTGATCCACGCCAGGCGCAGGAGGTCTACCAGCAGTGGATGGCGATGACGCGCCCGCAGACGCATCGACCAGACGGACTCCGCCGCCCACTGTGGATGCTTCGCCCCTACCGACCGGCGGCAAGTGCGTTTACAAGAGACCACGCGGAAAATCTCTCATGATGTGACGAGGAACAGACGAGTTCAAGACATGCTCTTCTCTCTCTTGGCGGTCGAGGATAGCAGAAAAAAAGAGAGGGAGAGCATGTCTTGAACTCGTTGAGTTTTCGAGTGTCGAGTTTGAGGTGACTCATTGCTATTGGGTGCAAGACCTTGCTGCAAGTAGGGAGCGTGCCTCTGTCTCCACCCTGACAGAAGCGAAGGTACGTGCAGGTGAAGGGAAGTTTGTCAGTGCATGTATTCGAGCACGCAAGCCGGATGATGCGCACGCGTTCCTCAAGATACGCCCAGATAAGTACTGCTCGCGCTCAAACTCGTACAAGAAACGTGTATGTCGTACGAGTTTTCTCATATGAGTTCGCGAACCCGGGAAGGACGTTCCAATGGAGGTCTGAGGCTAGTCTACCTAAGTTTCGCCCAAACTAATGACAATGTGTAAAGGAGTCAGCAACTCCTGCAAGGGAAGAATGAGCTTGTGAGCCCGGCGAGACTGCCGATTGAGCACAATCTCAACCAGATGATGAAAGGCATCAAAGCTGAGAAAGCCGCTGATATGAAAGACGTCACGCACCATGCGCATCATGCCACAATGTGGGCCTTCTGCAATGGTCAACCATCGGCGTGCCCAGACCACCGTATTGTGAGCGAGCGAGCCAAGCAGCACCAGCATGTGTTGGGCCTCAAAGCGCTTCTTATTGCGCCTAGTCAGACCCAGCCCCTGCTTGTCGTCTTTGAAGGTGGTTTCGATTCCCCCACCGCGCAGATCATAGAATGCCACATAGGCCATCAGACCCGCTACTGGATCACCAACCTGCCAACCGCTCTGTTGCAGCACTGCGAGCATTTACTCTGCCGACAACGAGCAGATCAGCACCCCATAGGCAAAGGTGCCGTCTTGTCTGCGACAGCGTACCGCAATGCGCTGGACCGGGCGAACATAGTCGGGAGGCGGTTCGCTGACCCAGCCAACCGCGCGCTCAGACCAGTTCGGATCCTGAATCCATTCGGTGACCGTTTTGGTCAGGCGCACACCGCGTCGCCCCGAATACCGCTTCGCCACAACAGGCATCGGATGCCTGTGGCTGCTCTGTTCCCAAGATCTGCAAGGCTGTCTCAGATCGGCCTGCCTAGTAGTAAATAGGTGAATCTTGTTCATTTTGACCTAAATATGAGCAGCGCAGCCATTCAGATCAATCTACCTGCTCAATATTCAGGTCAAGTGTTCACGTTTCAAGGCAAAAAGTGTCTACATTTCGGGTCAATTACCAATTGCCAGCCCGATCCCGACTGATGAGATCGACTCCCGGATGGGCCTTCAGCCAGGCTTCCAAGGTGGTCGCTTCACGATCAGGCAACAGATCAATCGCCACCCGTTTTTCCAGGTCAATGAGGATGGTGCCAAAGATGCAGCCCCGCCAGAAGGAAAAATCGTCACCTCCTAACACCCGTGGAGTGGGATGTTTCATTTATGGGGTGGAGCCAAGGAGACGGAGGAGAGTATCAGAGCTGCTCTCCAGCCCCATGCCTTCGATCAGCCGTTTCCCTGCCTCCCCTCCCAATGCAAACCCAATGAGGATGAAGTCATCGGTGAGACGGGTAGTGCGCCGAGCAGAGGGGGCAACTACGCTGGGGAGACGTTGGGTGAAGATCTGGCGAGCACATTCCTTGTTCAAACAGAAGAAGCGTCGTATATGCAGTTGGAGGCGAACCGCCCACCCCATCCAAGGCAAATCAGCCACCTGGCGCATCTCTCTCGAATGAATCTTGTCTGAGCGGGACGGGCACACCGGACAGCAACCTTCGGGAGAGGTGGTCTGGACAATGGCGGTGATGGACCGCGCAGAGGCTTCTCGAAGCAAACTACCAGTATTTTTCATCAACTTTGCGACAGACCCCCCAGGTCTTGATCAAGTATGCTCCTGACGGGCTGCTACCCTTCGCATCACCCGGAACCAGCCAATACTGCCGTCAGGTTTGCGTAGAAAATCGGCGGTCGCGCCTTTCAAAGGAGAAGCGAGAACGACCAAGCGATCCCTGTCAGAGAAAGCCACAGGCAATGGCGGCGGCGGCGGCGGCGGCGGATCGTCTTTTGTGGGGAAACCGATCTTGGGAAGATATTGCACCATGAGCTGCCCGTTCTGAAGCGACACATCAAAATCCCCAAGGGTGCTTGCATAGACTCCAAGATACGGCGCAATCTCTTCATCGGTGCGTTCTTGGGGAATCGGTTCGCTCTCTTTCGCTCCAAAATAGTGCTCAAGCACCCACTTTGTCACTGCCTCTATCAGGAGAGTGCCAGACTGTGCGTTGGTGAGGATGATCAGTGCGAAGTCGTGCTCTGGCACAAGCAACAGCGCAGCCGCTTGGCCGAGCGTCTCGCCCTGGTGATTCACGAGACGCACTCCATCAACCTGTTTCAAGAACCAAGCCAGTCCTATCGACTCTCTGGCACCGCCTGTCGGTATCTGTTCGCTTTGCATGTGTGCCAAGAGTTCTTTTGAAAGCAGGCGTGTACCATCTTCAGTGGTGCCCTCTCGCAAGTGAAAACGTACGAAGCGCAGCAGGTCTCTGACCGGGGCAACGACTCCCCCAGCAGGCCATACGGTGCGTGGCAGTGCCCAAGGACGGGCGACAAACCTTCCGTTCGCGGAGAACACATGCCCCACCGCGACACGATACGTGATGGCGTCATGAGCAAAGAAGAACGTATGGTGCATACCAAGCGGATCAAATACCAGCTCTTTGATGGCACTTTCATATGGTTTCCCTGTGACCACTTCAATCAGCCGTCCGGTGATGCTAAAGCCGGTATTGTTATACGACCAGGCGGCTCCGAGTGGCGTAATTTGTCGCAGTGAAGTGAGGTTGGCAACATAGGCTGCTAAAGCATCATTCCCCGGCCCCAGGTCCTCGAAGTAGTCCCCTTCCCATCCACCTGTATGGGTCAGCAGATGGCGCAACGTGACGTGCGTAGTGACTTCCGAACTTCCAAGATGCAGGTCTGGAAGATAGTGGCGAACTGGCTGATCGAGTTCCAGTTTCCCTCTCTCGACCAGACGCAAAGCGGCAGTTGCAGTGATGACCTTGGTAGTAGAGCCAACCTGGAACAGCGTTTCCGCGTCGACTTCCAGCGGGTTTTCGATACTGGTCAGACCCAATCCGATGGTGTGCTCTTGCCCCTGAGTGAAAATGCCAACGACGACACCAGGTACCTGGGTCTTCTGCATGAGTGCCTGGATCGTCTCTTCGAGAGAGGAAAGAAGCGTTTCGGGAGATCCAGGAGATGCGTTCTTTTCAACCATAGTGGGGACCCCTTTCTTTCATCGTGATCTATAGACGTGTAGTGGTCTGTCCGTAACCTCTGCGCTGCAAGATTTCGGCACTCCTCTCTTTGGGTGAAGAGCGCTATCCTGACAACGCTGTCTCTCCCATGAGCTCTTTCTTTCGAGAAGATCGGAGTCTGCTGGCAGTGAGCAAAGAACAGAACCTATGGAAATCATATCCTGGAAAACATTGATGCCACGCTGGAGGGTTGAGAGAAGATGGTGATTGAATGGTGTCGTGCCACGAGATGAGAGAACGCGTGAGTGGAATACCCCTGTCATTGCTTGTGAGGGCGTGTCAATGTTCTATTCTGCTCCGCTTACGAATCATCTCTTTGAGCAGAGTAATAATATTTTGGATGCGGATCTGGTGGACGAGGAGCGTTGCATGCCAGCGCTGAGCAATATCCAGGAGATCCTCGTGATGGTCCTGTAAAGGACCAGTTTCCCGGTTCTGACTGCGAAAGCTCTCCTGGCACTGGTCGAGCTGGCGTATGATCCGCACGCCGACCTCGATGGTATATCCCGCCTGGCGAAGCATGCGCACCACATACAACCTTCCCATCTGAGCCGGGCCATAGAGACGATACCCATTGTGTGGATGGCGTGGCACCTGGAAAAAACCATAATCTTCCCACCAGCGCACGATGTACGGCTTGGTGCCAATGCGTTGTGCTGCCTGCCCGATAGTGTGAAGAGGCACATTCTCGCCTGGAGCTTCTCCCTGTTTCCATTGCCTGAGAAAGTCGAGAGCGGCAGTTGCACGCGCCAGTTCTTCCTGTACCTCTCCTTGATGGTCATATCCTCGCGTGAGTGCCATTTCCAAACCACCAGAAGCGGCCAGCCAAACCAGGTCACGGAGGGAGTTTTTCATGTCTCTTCCTACGGCAAGTTCGCTCAGAGCGAGGCGAGCGAGTTGTAACTGGTCCACATGCTCTTCTGTAAAGAGACGGTACCCATTAGGACCACGAGGAATGGGCGGAAGAAACCCCCATGTCTCGTACAATCGAATGGTATTGGGATGGACCCCTACGGCTCTGGCAAGATCACTCGTCTGGAGGTAAGCATCTTTCATGATCCCGCTCCTTGGCTGCGATAATCCTGGGTATGTTTCTCACACAGTTTTGTTCGGAGAAGAGTATACGACACATACTAGTGTCTTGGGAAGTGGACCTGTAGTGACTGTTGGCGAACAGAAGGCGAACGTTGCTGTTTTGGAGCAGCTATCCCAGAGGAAAATGCAGTTCTAGTTTTTTTTGTGAGATATCATCGGCGTGATATTGCCTGTACCTGGCGATCGGCGCAGAGGTACAGCAGGATCACGACTGGCAAGACTCCCTCATAGAGGACCAGCCAGATGCTCCCGCCGCAGAGAAAAGCAAGGGAGATGAACAGTGAAAGTCCTTCGAGGATCGCTGATCCCCAGAAGGCCCAGCCTTTCTGCCTCCACATCCCCCAGGCTAATAGAAGCGCAAGGAGACCGATGATGAGGAACAACCCGCCTCCGAGTACCGCAAACGCTGTGGTGAGCGCAGCAGCGGTTGGTTTATGGTCTGCCGTCGCATTCCTCACTGTGATTATCCCTAAGACAAAGGTAAGCACCGCAAGGCTCAGTGAGGAAATGCTTTGGAGCGTGAGAAGCAGAGAAACGATGATGATACTGCGAGACTGCGGATTGGGGGTGAGAATTTCTACCATGTTGGTCCTCCAAACAGACTGTAAGCTAAGGGAACAGCAATACTGTCTTGAATAGATATCTAAAAAAAGAATAGCCTCTCATGCAGAAAACTGCGTGGTGCATTTGACCTATATTCTCTCTTCGTCAACGTGTTGAGGAATTTTCCAAAAACGGCAGTTCTTGTCACCACTAGCCAATTTATGCTGTTAGTCACATAGATCAGCATGACGACCTGATTTCTTCTGAAAGAGATTCGACCGCGAGCGATGGACTCGAACTAGACGGGCTTCTGCTCAGACCACCTGACTCAGCAGAAGGACAGCCATTGCCCATGGTTGTGCTCGTTCACGGAGGACCCTATGGGAGATGGGAGTATGGCATTCATCTGCATCCTCTCGACTGGGGTCAGTGGTTGGCCTTGGCGGGATATGCTGTCCTGATGCCCAATCCTCGTGGTGGCTCTGGGCATGGAGAGCCGTTCGCAGCGGTAGCGCGAGGAGGAGTCGGGAAGACTGATTACCAGGATATCATGGCCTCCGTAGACGCAGCCATTGAACGTGGTATCGCCGATCCTGAGAAGCTAGGCATAGGCGGGTGGAGCCAAGGAGGATTTCTGTCCGCGTGGGCCGTCACGCAAACACAGCGTTTCAAGGCTGCTATTATGGGTGCGGGCGTGAGCGACTGGGGCATGATGGTGATGAGCAGCGACCTCCCAGATTTTGAGCAAGAGCTCGGTGGGAGTGCTCCTTGGGACGGTGAGGAGCAGCGGAGGCACCTAGAACTCAGCCCAATTACCTTTGCAAAGAACGTCAAGACGCCTGTGCTGATTCTCCACGGCGAGAAGGATGCACGTGTGCCATTAAGCCAAGCCACCGGATTCCATCGGGCACTGAGGAGGCAGGGCGTGCCGAGCGTGTTTGTCACCTATCCACGCGAACCCCATGTAATCTCTGAGCGAGCCCATCAAGTGGATATCTTGCAACGTGTCAGACGCTGGTACGACCGCTGGCTACGGAGGTAGCGTAGAGTATACATGTAACGTTTAAACAGCTCATGTGCGATTGTAGGCAAGGAACTCCGCCAGGTTTGCTGAAAGTTCTTCAATAAGACAACGGCAGAAACACTTCAATATATTCAAAGAGAGAGCCTCTTGCTTCGCCATGCGTTGTAAACGTTTGACGTTCAACACACTCTTCCTTCAACGTCCCAAAGAACGATTCCATTAATGCATTGTCATAACAATCACCTTTTCTACTCATACTTGCTTGGATTTCAGCCTCTTTCAGCACGGTATGATAGCCCTGGCTCGTGTATTGACTTCCTCTATCAGAATGATGCAGCAGACCAGTTGGTGGATGCCGCCGAGTAAGGGCCATCAAAACTGCTTGTGTTGCTAAATGCTCGTCTCGCTCTTTTCCCATAGCCCAGCCCACTACCATTCGTGAATAGATATCGACAACGGCAGCTAAATAGAACCATCCTTGCCCGGTCTCAATTCCAGTAATATCTGCCACCCATTTCATATTTGGGGCATCTGCCGTGAAATCGCGTTTGAGCAAATTTGGAGCGATCGGATTGTTGTGCTGGCTAGCGGTCGTTTTCATCTTGCGTCGTTTCAATCTCGCGCTGATCCCACACTCACGCATCAGCCGAGCTATGCGTTTTTTCGAGCAATGCACTCCCTGCTCTTTTAGTTCTACATGCAAACGTGGGCTTCCATCCACCTGACGGTTTTCATACTATGCATCTTCGAGCTGCTTTGCGAGCTGCTCATCTTTTTGCTTCCGCTGGCTTGGCTCTCGTTTGCGCCAGGCGTAATAGCCGCTTTCTGATACCGCCAGCATCTGACACATGCGGATAATAGGAAATTCTTTCTGATGAGCAGCAATGAATGCGTATTTTATGACTGAGGTTGCGCGAAGACACGTGCCCGTCAAGCTCTCAGGAAAGGGAGGCTTCATCGAGGCGGAGCCGAAGACGGAAAAGAGCCGCCGGAGCATTCTCATCGCGCCCTTCGCGTTGGAGAAGCTCAAGGAACATCGCGTCCGGCAGTTGGCGGCGAAGCTCAAGGCTGGTTCGGTGTGGAAAGACAACGATCTCGTCTTTTGCAGTTCGGTCGGAGGGCATTTGCACTCCTCGCGGGACATCTTCTACCAGTTTAAAAAGCTGCTCAAGGATGCGGGACTACCGGATATCAGGTTTCACGACCTGAGACACTCTTCGGCGACGATGCTGCTGGGTCTGGGCGTGCATCCAAAGGTCGTGCAAGAAATGCTGGGGCATTCGCAGATCGGTATGACGATGGACATCTACTCGCATACGCTCCCGACGATGCAGCAGGAGGCCATCGGCAAACTCAACACTGCCCTGCAGGGGTAGAGGATCGAACACATCAATCGTTTTGCTGTCACTGTAGTGCGTCACCAGACCGCATTCGTTTTTGCTGTCAGTTTTGCTGTCAACCGGGCCGTGGGTTTTCGCCGAGTGGGGCTACAGGCCACCTCGGGCCTGGGGCGGAGGAGGTGGGATTCGAACCCACGAAGGCTATTCACCTTACACGATTTCCAGTCGTGCTCACTAGGCCACTATGAGACTCCTCCAGGTAGGGCGGAGAGAGTGGGATTCGAACCCACGAGGGCTTGCACCCTACCGCTTTTCGAGAGCGGCACTTTCGACCACTCAGACATCTCTCCGCCGAGAGTATAGCATATCTCATGAGATGTGACAAGCGTTATTTTTGCATGAGATCACTCCTCGTTGATTTCGCCTTGCTCGTATAGCCATCGTGCGAAGTGGATACGACAATCATCTGCTACGCGCTGTTGCATCTCGGTATTCTCATACAGATGTGTGCGCTGATGAAGCAGTTTAAGCGATTCCTCCCATGTAAAGCCTGATTCCAGCAAATGATCGAGCAACCTCTGCTCCTCAGGCGAACTCACCGGAGGCGTATTTGCTCCAACTTGTTGAATCGTATGCTCATTATGCTCTGAAAAGTTACCATTTGATGGATGCTGTCTATTCCACATACTGTGTCTCCTCAAAAGCTATCAAGAAGAGGACTCCGTACCGCCTCGTCTAGCATTTTCTATCGGCTTACAGCCTCTCTATAAATACCCCTGCTTGCTAAGGACCTCTGCTGGCTAAACAAAGGACTTGTGTCAATATCGGGACGCCCGAAATCTCTCTACACTGGAAGCATGGAGGGAAGGGAGAGGTGGTAATGGGGGAACGCATGATACAAGAGAGAAGGAATATGGCATGGGAATACCGATTACTACGATAAATGATACCTGGATAGAGTTCGTTATAACACGACGTACTGCATTACGAGACGAGCTTGTTACTCATTATGCTCCACTCGTACGGTTTGTCGTCAGCAGATTAGGCATCCCGCCAACAAGCATACTAGAGGCTGAAGATCTTGTGAGTTACGGTATGATTGGGCTCATCAACGCCGTTGACCGCTTTGATCCTGCTCGTGGTGTACGCTTTGAAGCATTCGCAACGACGCGCATTCGTGGAGCCGTCATCGACCAGTTACGGTCACTCAACTGGCTGCCGCGCTCGGCTGTCTCACGGGTTCGCCATGTCGAGGCGGCGTTAGCCGCTATAGAGCAACGTCTTGGTCGGCCTGCGAAAGAAGAAGAGGCCGCACAAGAAGTCGGTGTCTCGGTTGAGCGCTATCGTCATATGTTGGTCGAGGCCGGTGTCTCGGTCCTATCGCTTGATGCACCCCTATCTATGTTTGGACAGGAAGACGAACTCATGACGCTGAGCGATCTTTTGGAAGATCAGGGGACAATAGGACCCGCCGATGAGGCGGAAAGACGAGAGCTACTCGCTATACTAAGCTCCGCAATTGACCACCTGCCACAGCGTGAACGTACACTACTCTCCCTCTACTATCAGGAAGAATTGACTATGAAGGAGATCAGCAAGGTCATGGAGGTATCCGAGTCACGCGTTTGTCAACTGCATACACAGGCCATCATGCGTCTGCGTACCACATTGGCAAATCAGGGTATGGAGGAGACACATAAAAAGACGTTGAAGGCTGCAGTAAGCAGTAGTAGACACCTCGGACGAGACGCTTCGTAATCCGTTTGGATCTGTATATTTATGCCATCGCCCCTATGAGATCTTCACAAAATGCCGATAGTAGTAGGTAAGGTAGCAAGGACGTAGGGATGACTGATGGATACTATCATCTAAATGCCCATTGTGTGCATTGGGAGGGGTTTTTGTGAAAGGTACTATGGGTGCTCAGCTTCAAGTGGTCCACACGAAGCATGTAGCGCGGTCAAGGAAGAATGCAAAGAATGAAGAGCTCTACTCGTCATCCCGAATGGACCAGATTTCTGATATAGGACGACCATCTGTGATAAAGCGAAGGAAACGAGTCATGCAGATACCTGCTCAGCAGAGCCGTATCACTCGTGTAGAAGAACTTCGGGCACAGGTGCGTTCAGGGACATATAAGGTCGATAGTATGGCCCTTGCACAGTGTATCCTGTCAAACGAGAGTCATTTCATGGAAACCTTTATAAGCTGAAACCACTCAAAACAGGGTGTTGGGTACTTACTTTATGTTAGGGTACACAAGTTGTACCCGCTCTGCGCTGTCGTTGCGTCTACATGTGAAAGTTACTCTACATTCGCTGCCACATCTTCTTGAAAGCGTGTACATGCCCTTCAAGAGAAGTCTACTCAGGCATTGTCGCAGCGCAAGGACGCTCAGGACACGCTTCTGACAAAGGAGGCTATGTATGCTTGTATTGCGAAGAAAAGTCGGTGAAAGTATCGTACTTGATGGCGTAATCAATGTATCGGTGTTAGCTGTAGAAGGCGAACGTGTAAAGATTGGAATTAGTGCACCCGCAGATGTAACGATTGTGCGTGAAGAGTTGCTTCGCATTGTGGCAGACGCGGCAAACAATGGCGCATCGGTGCAACAGAGGTAAAATAGTAAGAACAAGGAGTGGAGTACGCCCCCGTTAGTATGCCAAAGGGTGGTACTCCACTTCTTGTTTTTACTACTCTATCTTCATTTCGACTTTGTGTCCGTTGGACTGCTCTACAATGGTACTTTGTGTGTTCTGAATGAACGCTGCTGTCATCTCGTGTGCCACATCGTCGGCGTGTTGAACTGGAGGAGACTTCATCAGATAGGCGCTCGGCCCTTCAAGAGTACCACTGATGCCGCGATCAAGGGCGAGCTTGACCATACGGACTGCATCAATGACCACTCCTGCTGAGTTAGGCGAGTCCCATACCTCTAATTTCAACTCGACGTTTAGTGGTACATCGCCAAAGGTGCGACCCTCAAGACGGATATAGGCCCACTTACGGTCCGAAAGCCACTCGACATAATCTGATGGGCCGATATGCACGTTCTCTGCCCCTAAATCGTAGTCAAGCTGACTCGTCACCGCGTTCGTCTTGCTAATCTTTTTCGACTCCAGACGGTCGCGCTCCAACATGTTGTAGAAGTCGGTATTGCCGCCGACATTCAACTGCATTGTGCGCTCCAACTTGACGCCCCGCTCGCGGAAGAGATGCGTCAACATACGATGAACAATTGTTGCTCCCACCTGACTCTTGATATCGTCGCCGATCATTGGTAGGCCCGCCTCTTTGAAACGTTCCTGCCAGTAATTCTCGCGAGCAATGAAGACGGGAATACAGTTCACAAAACCGACTCCGGCCCTAAGAATTTGCTCAACATACCATTTCGTCGCCGTCTCAGAGCCGACCGGAAGGTAGTTTATTACGACATCAGTCCCCGTGTCTTTGAGAATACGTACAATGTCGTCGGTCTGTCCCGGTGCCTTCGTAATGATCTGCGAGAGGTACTTCCCAAGCCCATCGTGGGTCATGCCACGATAGACTTTCGCGTTCAACTTCGGCACATCGGCAAAACGATAGGTGTTATTGGGAGCTGTATAGATCGCCTCGCTGATATCCTTCCCGACCTTGTTTATGTCTATATCAAAGGCTGCGGAAAACTCTATGTCGTTGACGTGATAGCCGCCTAGATTGACATGCATCAGCCCTGGCACAAAATCTTCTGGCTGTGCGTCTTTGTAATAGTGAACACCCTGTACCAGCGAACTGGCGCAGTTGCCAACACCGATCACTGCGACGCGAACTTTATTACTTGTCATACCCTTTTTTCTCTTTCATATTGTCCTTTTGCGTACCTACTCCATAGGTACAATTAATGTGTGTAACATAGTAATGCCATTCCACTATTCCCAACCTTGCCACTACTCCGTTTGCTTGAAAGACGTGGGGAGAACTGTGATGATCTTTCACGAAATAATCTGGCAAATTGAGCACGTCAAATCGATGCTTGTTGGAATATGCATTGTGTATCATAGCTTTCAAACATAGCCTATTCAGGCTATATTATGCTTATGAAATGCAACTATAGTTACATATTCGTTGTGATAGTCAGGAGAGTACACTCCATGTGGTTGAGTAAATATAACAGCGCCGAAGCGTTTACAACCGTATCTTCACTGTGTGGCAACATGATTGGTTGCTGTGGAATGGTATTATCTGTCCTATAATCGCTTCCTATATAAGGATAAGCGGTTCCGTTTTTGAACTAATATTGAATTGCTCCGATATATGAACATGTATAGCGTGCTCTCCGATAGAAATACGTTTGCGTATGTAGTTGAGTCTACGCTCATTTGTATATGTAAGTTGTCCAAGTGTTCCTGGTGAGCACGTTTTTTGAAAAACATGTTGAAAGGTATATTCATGAGTCGGCGAAAAAAAGTCCTGGTAATTGGACTGGACTGCGCTGCGCCAGAACTTGTCTTTGACCAATGGCGCGACGAATTACCGAACTTCAAACGGGTGATGGATGACGGCGTGTGGGGGAAGCTGGAAAGCTGCATTCCTGCTATCACTGTTCCCGCATGGAGTTCGATGATGTCGAGCAAAGACCCCGGTACGCTCGGGTTCTACGGGTTCCGTAACCGTGGCGATCATTCCTATGAGAAGAACACGTTGGCGAACTCCAACTCCGTCAAAACCGACCGCGTATGGGATATCCTGTCACGCGCGGGCAAGAAGGTTATTACCGTTGGTGTACCGCAAACATATCCACCTAAGCCTGTGAACGGTATCCAGGTTGGCTGTTTCCTCTCGCCATCGACGAAGAATCCAGACCGCCCTTACACCTATCCGGTATCCACGATGAAGGAGATTGAGGCAACCGTTGGTGAATACCTGGTTGACGTTCCCAATTTCCGCACAGATGATAAAGACTACCTCTTGCGCCAGATTTATGCAATGACTGAAAAACGCTTTAAACTGGTGAAAAAGTGGATTGCAGAAAAAGATTGGGACTTCTTTATGTTCGTCGAGATGGGGACCGACCGTATCCATCACGGGCTATGGAAATATCATGATCCTACTCACCGTAAATATGAGGTCAATCCAACATATAACAATAGCATCCGCGATTATTATCGCTATGTTGACAACGAGATTGGTCAGATATTAGACTTGGTAGATGATGAAACAACTGTTTTCATCGTTTCCGATCACGGCGCAAAAAAGATGGACGGCGGACTCTGCGTGAATGAATGGCTCATCCGCGAAGGATACCTGACGCTGAAGTCACAACCAACGACGTTGACCGCTATCGACAAGTGTGAGATCGACTGGAGCAAGACAAAGGTTTGGGGGGATGGAGGCTACTACGCTCGTATCTTCCTCAATATCGAGGGACGAGAGCCGCAGGGCATTGTGAAGCCCGACGAGGTAGAGGCCCTGCGCGACGAACTCAAAGCGAAGTTCGAGGCTTTGACGGACCCTGATGGTGTAAATATCGGCACAACGGTATTCAAGCCGCAGGACATCTATGAAGAGTGCAATGGAGTTCCGCCTGATCTTGTCGTCTACTTCGGCGATCTGTTCTGGCGTTCGGTTGGCACCGTCGGGCATGGCTCCGTCTATACCTTTGAGAACGATACTGGCCCCGATGACTGCAACCATGCCCAGTTCGGTATCGTCATCCGCCATGACCCCGATGTACATGAGGGAAAGGGTGGACGCGAACTCACCGGACTTCAATTGATGGACATGGCTCCTAGCATCCTGGAGCAGTTAGATGTCCCCATTCCCGCCGATATGCAGGGCAAAGCGTTTTAAATAAGGAGAACTTTTACGATCATGTCAAATAAGGGCTTCACTCTCTGGTTCACTGGACTCTCCGGTTCTGGTAAAAGCACCCTCTCTGAGGTAATCGAGCAGCGTCTCAAGGCACGTGGACGCAACGCCGAGGTCCTCGATGGCGATATCGTGCGTACAAATTTGAGTAAGGGCCTCGGCTTCAGCCGTGAGGACCGCGATACCAACATCAAACGCATCGCCTTCGTCTGTAATTTGCTTACACGCAACGGTGTTGCCTGTATTTCTGCTGCTATCGCTCCCTACGTTGAGGCACGCGAGTGGGCACGCAAAGAGATCGGGAACTTCGTTGAGGTCTACGTCAAGTGCCCCATCGAAATCTGTCGCCAGCGCGACGTAAAGGGCCTTTACAAGCTTGCCGACGAAGGAAAACTAAAGGGTTTCACCGGTGTAGACGATCCCTACGAGGAGCCACTTAACCCAGAACTCGTCATCGAGACGGACAAAGAGACCGTTGACGAGAGCGTCGACCGCATCTTTGCTAAGCTCGAAGAGCTAGGCTACCTCGAAGCAGAAGAAACCATCCAGGACGAATCGAAGGTCGTGACCGAGCGTCTAGCCGCTCTTGGATACCTGTAAGCTTAATCACACACATCATGGTGGGGCAGGGCGACCACAAGGGATCGCCCCTACTGTACATAGTCTCACTATAAACGTGATGTAGTGGTCGCCCTGGATCGGTGTGAATAGAAATGAAAGACTTATACACAATGACAGACGGATTGATCCTTCCACACGGAGGAAAACTTCTACTGAATATGGCAGAAGAGGCTGAGCGTACCGAACTACAAGAGCGTGCGAAGAGCCTGCCACAAATTCCTGTTGGTTCACGTCAACTCGCAGACCTTGAGATGCTCGCTATTGGTGCTTACAGCCCATTAAGCGGCTTCATGAACCGCGCTGACTACCTGAGCGTCGTCAAGGAGATGCACCTGAGTAACGGTCTTCCCTGGTCAGTGCCGATAACGCTTTCAGCCATGCCGAGCCAGACCGATGCTTTGAAGCTTGGCTCACAGGTTGCTCTGATGAACGAGCAGGGAACCCTCCAGGCGATCATGACCGTCGAGGAGAAGTTCGACTATGACAAGCAACTTGAGGCCAACAAGGTCTATCGCACAAGTGACGAGGCTCATCCCGGCGTGAAGGTTGTCTACCAGCAGGGCGACGTGCTGCTCGGCGGCCCTGTGCGTGTTGTTGCATTGCAGAACCAGACGTTTCCACAGTATCGCCTCACACCCACGCGGTCCCGCCAACAGTTCGCGGAGCGCGGTTGGAAGCGCGTCGTAGGCTTCCAGACCCGCAATCCCGTCCACCGCGCACACGAATACATCCAGAAGTGTGCAATGGAGACGGTTGATGGTCTCTTTCTGCATCCATTAGTGGGTGACACCAAGGGTGATGACATTCCTGCCGACGTTCGCATGCGCTGTTACGAGGTTCTGCTGGAGAACTACTACCCGGCGAACCGTGTCGTCCTGGGTGTTCTACCTGCCGCGATGCGCTACGCCGGACCACGTGAAGCCGTCTTCCATGCCCTGATGCGGAAGAACTATGGGTGCTCACACTTCATCGTCGGACGGGATCACGCAGGCGTCGGGAACTATTATGGCACCTACGATGCTCACGACATCTTTGCCGAGTTCGACGCGGCGAAGCTGGGCATTACGCCGATGTTCTTCGACCACGCCTTCTTCTGCCGCGTTTGTGATGCGATGGCTTCGAGCAAGACCTGCCCACACGGAAACGAGCAGCATGTGACGCTCAGCGGCACCAGGGTCCGCCAGATGCTGCAAGATGGCGAGATTCCACCTCGCGAATTCTCACGCCCAGAAGTGGCAAAAGTCCTGATTGAAGCAATGCGCCAGCCCGTAGCGTAATAATAAAAAGAACATTTACATGGGTAGGGCGTCTGACAGAGCTAGCCCTGTCAGACGCCCTACCCAATGCTCTGTAGTATTGTGGTTCGTTGGTATGAGGAGAGTAGAGTATGTTAATCGCCAGAGCGCCTATGCGTATTAGTTTTGGTGGTGGTGGCACCGATCTTGAAGCATACTATGCCAAGTACAGTGGCATAGTCATAAGCACCGCCATCAATAAATACTTCTATGCGGTGATTACCACCGATGAGTCCGATGATCTCCAGGTTATCTCGGCGGATTACCGTTCGCTCTTCCGTCACTCGCCCTATAACGATCTCTTCTGGAACGGCGACCTCGCGCTGCCGAAAGCCATCCTGCACCACTTCGGCATTCGGCGCGGTATCAATCTCTTTGTTGCCAGCGAGGTTCCTCCTGGTACAGGGCTGGGATCATCGAGTGCTGCCGCTGTTACGATGGTACGTGCCTTTTCAACGTTGGTCGAGCAGCCCATGACCAAGCAGCAGGTAGCTGAACTCGCTTCCTCTATTGAGATCAGCAAAATGGGCATGCCCATCGGTAAACAAGATCAATATGCAGCAGCCTTTGGTGGCATCAACAAAATTACCTTCACCAGTGAAGGCGTCACCGTCGAGCCTCTGAAAATAGACCCTGATGTACGCAAGACATTAGAGCGCCGTCTCATGCTCTTCTTTACGGGTAGCTCACGCGAATCAACATCTATCCTCAAGCACCAGCGTAAATCAACTCAAGACCGCGACGAATCGGTTCTTCAAGCTTTACATAATATTAAGCAGGTCGCGGTAGACGTGCAGGCATGCTTAGAGCGTGGCGATCTCGACGAGTTCGCACGCCTCCTGCACTACTCATGGCAGGAGAAGCGCCGCTTAGCTCCAAATCTTTCAACGGGCTTCATCGACGAGTGCTACGAACTTGCGCTGCGCCATGGTGCCTCTGCCGGGAAGATCACTGGCGCGGGTGGCGGAGGCTTCATGCTCATCTACTGTCACGAAAACGTGCAGGAGGCCGTGACTAACGCGTTGGAAGAGCGCGGCCTGAAGCGGATGAACTTCCACTTCGATCACCAGGGAGCGACGGTCATATTGAATGTCGCCAGCTTCAGTCCTCACTGGATCGCGCCCTACGACGATAAAAAACTCATAAACGAAACTGCCGATCTGAGTGCGCGATAAATCGAAGATGCAAAGACGGGCGCGATGCATCGTACCTCATGGGGAATAGGGGAACACACTTGAACGAAATTCAAAACTACTTTACAGAATTAGAACAGATGGTGCGTGGCATATCACTACCCCACCTTCAACGCATCCTGCAACTGCTTGAAGAGTGCTACCACAACGGCCACCGTGTCTTCGTCATGGGCAATGGTGGCAGTGCTGCCACCGCGTCACACTTCGCCCTCGACCTGGCTAAAAACACCATCATGTCCAAAGCCCCGCGCCTCAAAGCCATCTCACTAACCGACCATGTGCCCCTCATTACAGCATGGAGCAACGATACCGCCTATGAACACATCTTCGCCGAACAGCTTGCCAACCTCATTGAGCCAGGCGATGTCGTGATCGGTATCAGCGCCAGTGGCAACTCTCTCAACGTCATCAATGCCCTGAACCTCGCGAAGCAGTTCCGCGCCTCCACCGTCGGACTCCTGGGCGCAAACGGTGGCAAAATCAAAGATATAGTAGATGCCTACGTGCTTGCCCCCGGTCAGAACATCGAGCAGGAAGAGGATGCCCACATGATTCTGACGCATATAATAACACGACACATGCGCGAGATAGTGCGCTCATATGCGCAAACGTTAGAGTTAGCGGGGAAAAATTGAAACATCCATAAACAACAGGCCAGCCTGTTATCCGTAAAGGACGGCAGGCCAGCCTGTTGTTTATGCGTTTTTTAGCGTGATGCTCGGCTTGCAAGTAACTGCAATGCTTTTTGAGCACGCTCGTTATCCTGCTGCTGAACCTGCTGGAAGAACTTCACCAGCTCCTGATCGCCCTGGGCGTCCTGGATGTAATGCGAGTATGTCTGGGCACCTTCCAATGCATGATAGAGCACGCTTACAAGATTATAATTTTGGTTGCTAACGCTTGTGTTACTGCTTTGTGTCATAATTATCCTCCTATTGTTACTACTCATCCTTGAGTGGCTCATAGAGAAATGTCACTCATATTCATAACCACGATTAGCGGACTGCAAAAGTTTCTCATCTTATCTTATCTTTATTGCTTAAACTGCCAAGAGCCAGTAAAGCCTCACTGAGGGTCTGTGCAAGACTTATCTTGACGATCAAATCTTGCAGTACCTCTGGATCTGACACATTTTCGATTTGTTTTTTCGTCAGGTCTAGCATTTCAGGAAATTTCGTTTGCACAATTGTCTCGATTGACCGACGCTGGCGCTGACGTTCTTGTTGTCGCCCCTCCTCGCGTCCCTTTTCTTTTGTCTCTTGATAGACCCAAGATTCCTCTAATATATCCTTATACATGGCAAATCTCCTTTCGAGCCAAGCTCGGTCATCTTTATCTTTGAATACGAGAGAAGAAAACATTTGAGCATATCTGAGTAATGCAAATTGTTTCGCCTCGACAATCTCTGTCACCATTTCTTCTACTACTTCGTGTCGCTTGCCATCTTTCGTCAAAGGCAACAAAGGTAGCAATCCAACCAACCTCATTTGCATCACACTTTCTGCTGTCATCTCCCACAGTTTGATAACCTCAAAGTGAAAGCGTAATGTTTCTCGTCCGTCAGGAGTCATCCAAATTAGAGGTGACTCCACAATATTACTATCCTTCCGTAAATAGATCACACATGAAAGGACGCGCCGTTTGTGTTCACGAGTTGCAAGAACATTGTACTCTAACAGACGCAATGCCATGTCTTCGTCGTCGGTGCTTTGAAATAAGCTGGACGTTTTGCTATATCAGGTTCCTCGAACACTCCACTGTCAAGCTTCTCAAATTCTGGAGATACAATAGCTTGTACTAACTTCCCTTCAAGTATTTGAATGATATAATTATGGCCCCTACATGATTGATCTACGTCCCGTGCCTCAACAGGTACTTTTGAATGCGCGTATTGCTATTTCCTGAATTGACACTTCCCCGCTTCCAAGACGGGGAATTCTTCTTTCCACCAGACCACTTGCTTTCCTGTCTTGCAACAAGAGAGTAGAGGCGGGACTGTCCAGAAGCGTTCACACACTCACTGAGAGTACGCCCGTTCCCGTATGCCCTACGGTACGGTCTGCCTTATCTAGGATGTTGAGAGCCGCATTGTGGTCCCTATCCATTACCATGCCGCAGTGAGGACACTACATGCGTCCTCACACTGAGACTCTTCTTGACGCGTGTGCCGCATGCACTACAGTCCTGAGACGTGAATTGCGGTGCAACCGCCAGGACAGGAACAGTGTGTATCCCGCCATAGTAGGTGACCCAGGCGATGAACTTGCCCCAGGAGGCATCGCTGATGGACTTGGCAAGGTGATGATTTTTGGCCATGTTGCGGATGGAAAGTTTCTCGTAGGCAACCATGTCGCAAGACAGGATGAGCGTGCTTGCCTGTTTCCGGGCGAAGTCTTCACGCTGCCTCTGCACTTTCAAATGCGCCTTAGCCAGTTTCTTCTGTGCCTTGTTCCTGTTTTTAGACTTCTTGGCACATTTGTTCTGTTTTCTGTGGAGTCGCTTGAGTCGCGTTTCGGCTTTTCTCAAGTATCGGGGGTTCGCAACAGTCTTTCCTTCGGAGTCCGTAGAGTAGGCATGCAAGCCCATATCAATACCGACCTGCTTCCCAGTAGGCACATGCTCTATCTGTCTCGTCGCTTGTAGCCCGAACTGACAATAGTATCCATCAGCACGCTTGACAATTCTCACACGCTTGATCTGCTTGAGTGGGAACGTCTCTATGTCCCTAGAACCGATTAAGCGAACATGCCCGATGTTGCATCCGTCTGTGAAGGTGATATGGCCTCCACCGCTCTCAAGTTTCCACCCCGTTGTCTTGTATTCGACTGAGCGGGTAATGAAGAGATGCACATGATCGGGCTGTATCGCTCACCGTTCAATGCTCCATACGTTCTCTTCGACGACCTGTTCAATAGTCTGCTTTAAGCGATCATGTACAGGACCTACTCACACCGTACGTCGCCTCTTTGGACAAAACACCATATGATACAAGATATGTGGACGCGGTGCGACTCATGTATGTATGTCTCTTCCTAAGAGATCATGGCACTAACCAACATACTTTGTCAACATGTACCTCCAAAAAGGGAGAGCCATTCATCCCTCACTTAGAAAGATGAGGGCTTTCCGGCTCGTTCACTGTAATCCACAGTTGCCTTGACACCCTCTTCAAAGCTCACGGTTGGCTTCCAGCCTAAGATGTGCTCTGCCTTGCTGGAGTTGAAGTAGGCCAGGTAGATATCACCGGGGCGCTTGGGAGCGCGGGTGATCTCTGGCTTGTAGTTGGTGATCTGTGCCAGGATGTCGTAAATCCCGTTGACGGAGACAGGTTTACCTGTACCGATACAAAATATCTCGTTGTTGCCATGTTCGAGGGCCAGCACGTTGGCACGAGCCACATCCTCTACGTAGACGTAGTCTTTGCGCTGCTCGCCATCCCAGTCGATGCGTACACCTTCGTGGGCAAGGAAACGCCTCGCGAAGATAGCAATGACACCCGCTTCACCATTGGGGTCCTGGCGCGGACCGTACACGTTCCCATACCGCAGTGCCGTATAGTTCAAGCCATTGGCCTCTTGCCAGTAGCGCAAGTAATGTTCGGTCGTCATCTTAGTGATGCCGTAAGGTGACTCAGGGCGTTGTAGCACATCCTCGTCAATCGGTAGGCGGACAGGAGTACCGTAGGTGGCACCGGAGGAGGCAAAGGTAATCTTGCGGACGCCTACGCGTGTGCAGTTCGTCAGGACGTTGAGCAGGCCGAGCACGTTGACGCGTGCATCGAGTTGTGGATTCTTCGTCGAGACCGCGACGCTGTGCTGTGCGGCTTGATGGCTGACGATTTCCGGTCGGACCTCGTCAAATATCTTTGTTAACGCTGTTTCATCTGTGATATCGGCGCGATAAAATTTGGCTTGTAGGTTCAGGTTAGACTCTTTCCCGCCCCCTTCTGACCAGAGATTGTCCACAATGGCGACCTTGTGGCCTGCCGCCACGCATTGGTCAACGATATGCGAGCCGATAAAACCGGCTCCACCAGTAATAAGTATTTTCATAAGAAATACAACCTCACCTTCCACTATAATATGTTCCCTATAGGTCATTATAGCAGAGGGGTGATATGACTTCAAACCAGTTGATTGAGTGCGGTTTGTAATTCTTGTGGATGGGTGAGCACCGGGAAGATATGCAGACCGGTCTCGTGACGCAGACGCTCTAAAACCGCTCCATCCTGTGGATTGGAGAGCGCGACGGTAAGCGTGCCACGTTCCCGACCAAGTGGGTAGCATTGAAGCTCTTGAACCAGCTTGAGTGTGACAAGCCGTTGTATCTGCTCTGGTCGTTTGCGTGGAAGTAATGAAAGATATGGAATACCCAGCTTGCGTGCTAACGTGGTTAGCTCTCCTTCTTGCAAGGGGTGCTGAGATGACTGTTTCTGGACAGAAGTGTTCTGTGTTGCAATCTTGGTATGCCGATGCCCGGCCTTACGCGTTGTCTTGTCTGGGGAAGTATCGAAGCTTTGGCGAACCTCACTCGCCACGATAATACATTCATGCGCATCCTCAAACGGTTTTGGATAAGCTGCATGTCCAACGGTCATAATTCGAGGGCATACTATCTCGCCTTCGTGCGTATTGTGGACTCGCCAGAGCAGGGCATCCCAGAGGCGGGTCTGCACAATGTTTCCCCCCTCGATGTTCGCGCCGCGTAGGATGAAGTAGAAAGTGGAGTCTAACATATACACGATATCTGTTTTGCGTACCAGGCGACGTAGGGTTTCAAGAAAATGGAGTGTGCTGCGCTCAATAGCAAGAGGGTTTGTCAAAGCTCTTCCATTTCTCACCTCTGGCTCGAAATGCAGCGCGATAGTCACCAGTGCAACTTGCTCGCTTTGCGTTGTGGTAATGAACTGCATAGCTGAGGCGATAGCCTCAATAGAACTTACTGTCTCATACGCTGGTGTCTGCTCGGCGTACTCAAGTATGAATTGAGAAGTAGCCTCCTTGCCCATCTCATGGCTCCCCTTATACAGAATAGTTGTATGTGCACTGTATATATGATATCCAAAAGCAACCGGGAAAGAGGAGTGAGTGTGGTTGCGTTTGTGTTAAAACTTGTAGGTTATGGTTAAGATCACCATTTTGTTGTATTTATTGTTACCCTTCTACTCACCTATTGCATATTGTTTAATAAGCTCCTGCAGCGGATTCGTAAGAGTGCCTGTCTGCATGAGCGAAAGATCAGCTTGTTGTATGAGATCGAAAAGTAGAGTTGCCACTACCTCGTCATCACCTTGCGAGACGACCTGGAAATCCGGGATGATATCGCCAAAGATGGCGCTCGCGCTATCCAGTAAAAGTGTAAGAGCGGTGTCCATCTGTGTCAGAAGCGAACCTGTAAGGGTGCTTTTTGCTGCAGCAAATGTGCCCTCAAAGGAGAGGCGCTCTCCATTGTGCTCTTGCCATGTGTTGAGAGTTACCGTGAGCATCTCATACGCCTGTTGCCATTGTTCTGTACCGACCAGCGAAGGCAGCTCATCCTCGTCTGGGCCGCTCGTGATATCGAGTACGGCGAGGACACTTGTCGCAGCTTCAATAAGGAGATGACAGATTGACTCTATCCGTCCGAGAAGATGCTGCATCTCCTGAAACTGTGTCCAGGTGCGATGGCGGCGAGTGAGTATGCCAGGCGAAACGCCTTGTGTTGTTGGAATCGTCAAGGCTGGTAATGTAGTCCCATAAAGGTTATTGACGTAGTAGTAGAGGTGCTGTAGACAGAAGATAAGAGTCTCTATATCGTCTTTATTGGCACGCTCCCGAAAATAGGCGGAAATCCGTTCAAGTATCATTGTTAGCCACTCGCTAACGTTTCCAATCGCGTGTGTCTCAGCGTTATAGTTTTCCTGCTTGGCAACTGATATTTGTTGCACACGACGTATAATATCGTCATCTATTTTCTGACTCTTCATCCTCACGTGCCTCTCTCCCCTATGTAATGTAGGGGTCTCATTGATTACACCCGTGTTCGGCAATAATCTCACCCTGGTTCTGTGGCAACGCAGGGTGTAATCAATGAGACCCCTACAGAGATCATCTTCCCATATTAACCTATTCTTATTGTACCAATCTGACATACTGCACAAAGGTAGACGAAAGGTAAAGATATGACGATTTCTATGCCTCGTTCGGCTCCTCAGGTTTAGCATGTTCAAGAACACGCATTGTCTGCGCGCGCACCTTGTCCAATGTGACTCCCAGACTTTCAAGTACCCCTGCGGCAATCCCTTCGCCCTCTCGCACCATCCCTAACAAGAGATGCTCCGTCCCTACATAATTATTGTTGAGATGACGTGACTCGTCAACTGCAAGCTCAATCACTTTCTTAGCACGTGGAGTCAAACCTATCTCACCGAGTACAATGCGGTCTCCCCGCCCGATAATAAACTCGACAGCATCGCGCACTTTGCTGAGTTGAACGCCGAGGTTCCGCAAGACGGCTCCCGCGACACCTTCACCATCGTGCACCATCCCTAACAAGAGATGTTCCGTCCCGATATAGTTGTGCTGAAAGTGTTCAGCCTCTTTATGTGCCTGTTCTATTATCCTATGTGCCTGGTCGGTGAAGGGGTGTCCATCAAAGGGCTTGTTGCTTCGTATCTGCAACAACACCTGTTCTGGAGGATTATCTGTAGCTGCTGGTGCAGCCTCTTCCTGACTCTCCTCTATTGGTTGACCTGCCTGTTTAAGAATGCGCACAGTCTCGGCTCGTGCCCTCTCCAGCGTGACCCCCAGGCTTGCCAGCGCGCCACCAGCGATGCCTTCACCTTCTCGCACAAGTCCCAACAAGATATGTTCTGTGCCGATGTAGTGGTGATTGAGGCGACGTGCCTCATCAACCGCAAGCTCGATCACCTTCTTGGCGCGTGGTGTGAGTCCGATCTGCCCGAGGGTGCTGCGATATCCACGTCCGATGGCAAGCTCGACGGCACTACGTACTTTCGATGACTCTGCGCCAAGGTTTTCTAGGACGGTAACAGCAACGCTTTGCTCTTCATGCAACAGCCCTAGTAGAAGATGCTCTGTGCCAATATAGTTGTGCTGAATGCGTTGCGCCTCCTCTTGGGCTTGGCTTAACACCTTTCTGGCATGCTCAGTAAACTTATCAAAACGATTCCTGTCACTCACGGTTGTCTTCCCTTTGTGATATCAATGGGTAGCACTAAGCTTCTTCATATTATAGGTTATAGAATACTACATGTGTATAGTATTGAACAGAAACAAGGGTCTGTATCATAACGTCGACGTTATGATACAGACCCTTGTTTCTGTTCAATACTACGCTTTTCGTCCTCACTTGACAGTCTTACACTAGAGTAAGACAATAGAGGTAACAAAACGCAACAATGCTGTCATAGTCAGATGCAACAACGGGTCCGCAACTCGTTGATTGTAGTAAACGCATGCAAATATGACGACTGCAGCATTGCTGAGAACAAGTAATAGAAGATTATAAAATGCAACAACCGAACATTCCTACTGCTCATTCTACTCAAGAACCCACACAAGGTACCAACAGCTTGAATCATCAACAGTCCGATTCGTTTCTTACTACGCAAGAGGCGGCGCGTGCAGCTGAACGTGCTCGACTACGACAGGGCATCATGCATGTCCGTATCCGCCACTTTTACTGTACGTTAGAAGAGACGTTTGACCCGTCGCTACGAGGACAGAGCTTTGTCGTGGGAACGGGTACGGGACGCCCAAATGAGCCTGGACGGGTGATAGATGCTTCACCAGTCGCTATGCGCCTGGGTGTCAGTCCAGGTATGCCGCTGCGTCGCGCTCATCGCATTGCCTCACGTACTCGCTTTATGCCCGCATCCTATGACCGCTATCAACCGATTCTTCAGCAATTGCGTGAACGGTATCGTGTTTATTCGCGTATCATTGAGTCTATTCCTATCGCCGATGCCTTCATCGACCTGCGTGGATGTGAACTTCCCTTTGACTCACCTGTGACTCTGGCTGAACGGCTCTGTGCGGAGATCGCGGATATCGAGAATATTGGATTGACCGCTCTCATCGGCATCGCCAACGGCAAAGCGATTGCGGAACTGGCAGCCCTGATGAGCCGTAAAGACGGTCGGCAGGGGGTGCTCTATATTCCACCAGGGCGCGAAGCTTCCTTTGTACAGACGCTCCCCTTGTCTGCCTTAATGCAGTTACGTACTGCCGGTATGGGTATACCTGGTACGCTGCCCGAACTTGATGAGCAGGAGGGGAGCGGTTCGCGTCCACCAAAAGTGGAAGGAAAAAGCGAACAGGTCGATTCTGTGGCTGTGGCAGAACTGGTGACGCATCTGCGCGACTTCGGTATCTCGACATTTGCGCAGGTGGCGGCGTTAACCGAAGAGGGAATTACGCGTCGCCTAGGTCGTCTTGGAACCTGGGTCTATCAGGTTGCCAGTGGCGAGGATAGCAGTCTCGTCGTACCCGATGCTCCACCATTGAGCCAGAATGCTCGTGTACGCTTCCATCACGCTACTGATGCAGACGAGACCTGTGCCGCCATTCGCAAACTCGCCAATTACCTTGGCGAACGCCTGCGAGAGCAGCGGCTCAAGGGACAGACCATCTCCCTCATCCTCTGGCCCAATCACGTTGTTCACCGTGAAACACGCAGGCTGATGATGGGGGAAGAGGGTGAAGAGATAGCGGTGACGGCTGCTGAAGAGACGATTGGAGGCCAGATGATGCTCGCGCATCATAGCGACGATCCCGACTTGCTCGCGCAGCACAGCCTCATGCTCTTCGCGCACTATCACCGACCAGCAAATCGCTATCTTCAAGTACAACTGCGTATCGGTGACATCATCGCTACCACTCCCGTGTACTATCCGCCTCCTGCTCGCACTCGTGGTCGAGCGACTCGTAAACTAGGAGGATAATGGCTCAATAAAGAAAGAAGCCCGCCCATATTCGGGCAGGCTTCTTTCTTTTGCTGCGTCTGCTCTTTCGCCGAGTCATGAAACCAGTAACACTCCCTGCTCGTTATATTAGTGATATACTACTTCGCAAAGGGCTTTATTCTCTGCTTACATCTATCTAGGATAACCAGTCAACTACCCCATGCGTGAACGCAGGGGCTTGTCCCTAAGCCGAAGCTTGAGACGAGAGGCTCGTTGACGATAGCCCACTCTCTAAGGATGTACCAAAGAGAGCAAGAGAAGTAGCGATGTACTTGTCTCTGATGTTATAGGACGCGTTCAGGTCTGCATTTAAGCAGTACCCACAGGAACGGCAAAGGAATAAGGATTGAGAACGGCGATTGTTACGGGCCTGATGACCGCACTTGCTACACGTTTGGGACGTGTGGCGCGGGTCGATCTTCTCGACACGGATACCACGCTCTTGCCCCTTATAGGCAATGAAGCCATACAGTTGGGCAAACGTCCAACTATGCAACTTGCGCTTGTTCTCGACGTTCTTGTTGGCTTTGCCGCGTCCGATCTTGGAACTCTCTCGGATGGTAGTGAGATTTTCCAGGACAATCGTTGCCCCAGGCGGGGTACTGGCGACAATCTGCTTCGAGAGGACATGATCGCAATCCCGATGGAAACGCGACTGACGTTGACTCAATTGCTTGAGGTGACGCTTGGCCGACTTACTTCCGTTGGACTGCAGCCTGCGCTTGAGGCGGAACGAGCGGCGGTCAACTTCTTTCCATCGCTTGTTGCCCAAGAACTGTTTTTGCGAGGTCACGGCGGGTCGATTGAGTCCCAGGTCAACACCGATCACGGTCTCATTTTGAGGCACAACAGGCTCAGGAACCGACACGACCACATGCAAGTACCACGTCCCTTTGCGCAAGATGAGGTCGGCTGTCGTCCTGGGAGAACCGATGTACTTGCGGCAGTAGTCGGGCACGGTGAAGGAAACAAGAGTACGCCCGTTGACCGTCGAGAGGTTGACCGTCTGATGCGTCCAGTTGAGGGTAGAGGTGCGCTCATTATAGCGGATAGGACAGAAATCAGCAGAAGGGCATTGTACAGGCTTGAAGACGGGTATCTTCTTCCCCTGCTTTTGTGCTTTTGCGACTTTCTTCGGGTAGGCTTTTTCCTTTTTGTCTTGCCAGGTAAACGCACTTTTGAGGGCTTCAGTGGCTTTGATGCGTGCCTGGATCATGACATTGCTTCCAAGATCGGGATACTGTTCTCGCATCTGATGGTACGTGGCATGATGCAGCTTGACCCCGTTCTTTTCGTGGGCGTCCCACCCGTAGCGACACACTGCATTGAACACGCTCGTAAATTGCGAGGCGGTGTCTGCAAGCAGTTTCGCTTGTGCGGGCGTCGGATGAAGTTGTATCTGTATCGTTCTGTCCATACAAGAAGTAGAGCATATATGCAAAGATATTGCAAATACAGAAGTGTCTAGTAAATTTTTGAAAGGAGGGGTGAGCTCCACCCCATAGCTAGAAGCCTGATTCTTACCCACATCTTTTTTGGGCCGCTTGTAGAGCAGATCGATAGTGCAGAGGTTGTGAAACACTCTGCCATACTGTTTGGCTTGAGAGGCCGTTTCGCAAAAACCATTTGTAAAATGTGGGTAAAAGACAGAGCTAGAAGCAAGGGGTCGCCGCACACCCGTTTAGAAGATGCCTGATACATCAGTTAACAGTGATACACTGGTACCTTCTTCTCCTGCTAATAAAACAACAGATGAGTACAGTCAAAAAAATATGGTTACTGCTATGGCCTCTACTGACCCGAGCATAGTAGAACAAGATACTGTGGCAAGTGATGCTGTCCAAACGTTAGAACCTGATACCTCTGTAGAAAAAGACACTGCCATCGAAACATCTGAGCGAGAAACTCTAGAGGAACAGCCGTCGTCAGAGGGGGAACCAACGCAGAAACTCTCTAACCGTGTCCCTGCTACTGATCCTGTATTAACCGTACCAGTTGCTCCTGTCGGCCCTCACTCACACTTTCGCCTCCGTTTGCCGCGACACAAGCTTGTTCCTGTTGCTTTACTTGTCTTACTGCTAGTAGGTATAGTAACACCATTATTCGTAGGCATAGGTTATGGCATACAAGGATACTCGACCTATACGTTGCTGCGTACTCATGCGTATAGCGGCGTCCAACATTTACTCGACGTAAAGACGTTATTTACTGGATCCAGGACGCCTGCCTCTGGTACCTCCACCACATCGAGTTTACTCGATACAAACAAACTGTTAAGCGCGAAAAAAGAGTTTGCCGCGGCACATGGTGATTTTGAGCAAATGCAATCGCTCATCGACCACACTTCGCTCATCCATATCGTCGAGCAGTATCAGCCACAATATCGTTCTCAGATAACCTCGGCAAGGGCGGCGAGTCAGGTCGGCATAGATGTGACGGACATTGGTCAGGAGCTTGTCAATACTGCTCTTACGCTTGCACCCAGGTTTCGTGGGCCACTGCTGAACAACTCTCAGACACCACTCATCACCTCTACAGATATTGATATCGTGGGTAAGACTCTTGATACCGTCCTGCCATACGTCAATGATATGGAACAGCAGACGCGTACTCTATCCATAGATGCGCTTCCGGTGAGTGAGCATCAACGTGACCTGATGAGGCAACTCATCCAACTGTTGCCGCAGGTCAAAACGGCATTGGCGCAGGGACATGCCTTACTAGGCGCTGCTGGCTGGCTTATGGGGGTTAATGAGCCACGAACTTTTCTGGTGCAGACGATGGACCGTGCGGAACTGCGCCCAACGGGTGGATTTACCGGGCAATATGGTGAACTGCAAATTGGTGGCGGGCGTGTTGCCCCGTTCTCGTTGCGCGACATTTCGCTCGTTGAGTATGCCGATAACAGTCCTACCTCCGATCACCTTTCACCCTCGGCTTACCGCTCCTGGTGGCCCTTCGCCAACTGGGGCTTGCGCGACTCGAACCTGTCAGCAGACTTTCCCACCTCGGCGCAGATCGCTATCAATCAGTACAGGATAGAGGTACATCGCCAGGTTGATGGCGTCATACTCTTCACTCCCTTCCTAATCGAACAGGTCTTACAGGTCACTGGACCCATCTATATTCCTGGCTATAACGAGACGATTACCTCCCAGAACTTGGAACAGCGTCTCCATTATTACCAGTTAGACAATGCTGGCATCGACAAGCAACTTCACCTGTCGGCAGGTGACAAATCGACCTCTGACCGCAAACGCTTCACCTCGTTGGTGGCCCATACTCTGATGGACACGGTACGCCATGCCTCTCCAACAACACTGCTTGCCATCGGGCGGCAGATGCTCTACGACATGAAAACCAAAGACCTGCAGGTGTACATGGCTAACTCACAACTTGAAGACTTGCTCACGCAACACGGCTACGCGGCCCAGGTAGATCGCTCGACGACTCATGATGGTGTGTACGTGGTGCAGGCCAACGTCAGCGCGAGTAAGGCATCACAATATGTACATACTACTATTCATGATACCGTGACACTAGATGCTACTGGTGGCGCAACACATGTGATGCACTTGCATCTTGACTACAAACAACTTGGGCCTGTCTACGGTCTGGACACTTATCGTGACTACGTGCGTGTGTATGTGCCGCCATCCGCGCAGTTGCTCTGGGGCAGTGGCTTTGATACAGGAACACCTCTCTGCGGTGGACCTCTTGAGGCATGTCCTGAGGATGGCATTTATCCTCATGATGAGCTTGTATGTCCCGCAGGCCAATATAACGCTGGAGCTGCTGCCCCCATGCTTAACGATGACTATGCCGGAGTCAATCATCCGCTCGACAAGATTGGTCCGCCTACCAATAAAACAAGTGATGAGCCGGGCCGGGCCATGTTCGGCGGCTATGTCGTAATTCCTAAAAACTGCGCGATGACGGCAACGCTCTCCTGGTATGTGCCGCCAATAGATCATAACCCCTATGATCTGCTCGTACAGCGGCAAGCTGGAACTTTTCCAGAACTAGACCTGACTATACTACCTACTCCTGGTGATTGTAGTTCTCTGAAGACGCGTGGTCTACACTTTGATAGCGTTCTGACGCAGGATGCATCGTTTCCTCTCGTCACTGCGCATTTGTCGCATAGTGTTACAAACACCTGTTACTCTCAGCCAGGGGTGTAATACTACTGTGCCCAGTTCTATTTCGCGTGTTCTTCTTGAGGCTTTTTTGATCATCTGTATATCGTGCCCGGAAGCGGCGTAGTTTCAGCAAACTACTGCACTTGTCGTCACTGCAACAGCGCTTAGTACGACTTTTACTTTCAGCATAAAAGATCCACTGTAGGGAGGAAGAGATGGCTATAACTAAATTTCGTTACCTCTTACGTACGCTGTTCACTCGTAAACTGCTTTGCAGCAGTAATTTTCTCCTCTTCGACAAGGCATTGGGCGTGTTCCTTGTTGTGTATCTTATTTTTTCGCTGCTGGCCTGTTCATCTAGCACTTCCCCAACGCAAACCAATTCTGCCCCGTCAAAACCCTTAGTTACCCCATCGTTACAGCCCAGGCAAACAGCAACAACGTTTCCAAAGGGGATACTGCTCTATCAAGCAGATTGGTCTCATGGACTCGCGGGCTGGCGCGGCTCTACTCGATGGAAGGCGACTCAAGGATATCTCCAGACCGATTTGAGCGACAATGCCTCCATCACGGCACCATATATGCCAGCAGTGTCTAACTATGCGGTTGAGTTTCGTCTCAAGGTTGTGAGCGTATCACAGAATGGAGGGAGCTTTTTCATTGCAGCAGACAAAGTGCCAGGAAAAGACGGATACCAGGCAAGCGTGCTCAATATTCAAGGGCCGAGGCCACGCCCCGACTTTAGCCATCCTCAAATACAAGTCCTCATCGATCCTCTAGACTCCATGGAGCCAGGGAGTGCTCAGATACATGACTTTGAACCTGGTTTCCAGTGGCGGACCTATCGTATTGAAGTCCAGGGGGAGCAGGTGGTTTTCTTTGTCAATGACTTTCCGATCAGTCGCGCCGTAAGTACAAAGACGGATATGCTCTCCAATGGCCCTATTCGGTTGGAAAGTGGAAACGCCATCGTGCAAGTGAGCAGTTTTCGTGTCACTTCGCTATAGAAGCGACAAAATAGTAAGTGAAATATAGCTGAGAGTCCTGGGTACCTAACTGAAACGGATAGCCAGGGACTCTCAGCCATGTCTGGTTGTGCAGCTAACAGGAAGGACAAAATAAGATAAATGGGTGAAAGAGGAAGATAAACAGAAACAATAGGCTCTATAACGCGTTATGAATAAGTGTAATGAAATTCTGCCAAGCAAATAGACATACGAAAATAAAAGAGATTGTGTTTACTATTTATTGTTGTCTATATTAGAGGAACCGCATGTCTGAAGCATCTAACACGCCTGGTACGCCTGAAGCATCGTATGGAAGAGATGTTCCTATAGAGAACACAACCAAAGCATTGTTCAAGTCGCCCTTCCTCTTCGGTCCACTTATGAAAAAGGATACCCTTGATCTGGCAAATATAGACACTGTTCAGCATGTCGTGCAGTGGAGTCAAATCAGTTTGCGTAGAGAAATTGCTGCAGCCAAAGCTCAATCTCTGGTCAAATCTCCATCCTTTCCTGAACAACAAAGATTACAAGCCTTTTCTGTCAGGCGTGAGCCTGTCTCTGCTAATTTGCGCCCTTCTGCACCTTTACCTCCTCTTAAGCCGCTCGCGCCGACGACACCGACAAAATACTCTACGAAAGCAAAAATTTTGCTTATTTTGCTGCTCGTAGGGTTTTTGATACCAGTTATTACTGGTATAGCTGATTGTATAAGCCTTTACTCACTCTATAGTTCCGCTCATGATGGGGTTCAACATTTGCTTCACGTGAGAGACATTCTGACAGACCTCAAAGCGCACCCGACCAATCTTGATAGCAATAAATTGCACCTGGCACAGGCAGAGTTTGAGTCTGCCCATAGCGACTTTCAGCAGCTCCACACGAACCTCAATCAAAATGTGTATGCGAACGCGTTAGGAAGTGCTTTTCCGGGGTATCTCTCCTCGGCACTCGCTTTAAGTCAGATAGGAACTGATGCCGCTGATATTGGGCAGGAACTGACTGGCATGGCAATAATCTTAGCGCCAGCGCTGCATGGTGCGCTACTTGCGAATACATCACAGCCCCTGGTAACATCGGCTATGCTGGGAAAGGTACGAGCGTCCATTGAATATATCTTGCCGCGTATGAGAGATATTCAAGCACAAACACCGCAACTCTCACTTGACATACTGCCTATAAGTGCGGTGCAACGCGAACAGATAGCCCAGGCGATTCAAGCAATCCCACTGGCTGTGACGGACTTAACGCAGGTGCAGAATCTGTCAGACGCTATGGGATGGATACTCGGTGTCAACGAGCCACGGACCTTCCTCGTACAGACGATGGACCGAGCGGAACTACGCCCAACGGGAGGCTTCACAGGACAGTTCGGTGAGCTGTCACTGCGGGCTGGGCGCATATCACCGCCATTTAAATTGCAGAATATCGCGCTCTACGAGTACGGCAATAATCCGATCACGCCCAATACACCACCGGCAGCCTATCGCTCCTGGTGGCCTGTCGATAACTGGGGGCTGCGCGACTCGAATCTCTCAGCCGACTTCCCAACATCGGCGAAGATTGCAATAGATACCTACAAGTACGAGTTCAAACACCAGGTTGATGGCGTGATCGTCTTTTCTCCCTTCTTAATATCGCGTATCTTAGCCGCGACTGGGCCTATTTATGTTCCTGAGTACAAAGAAACCATCACCTCTCTTAATTTTGAAGACCGCCTACACTTTTATCAACTAGACAATGTAGGTATTCGTAAAGAGGAACTTGTCGAGCACGTTGAGGACCCAGGGCAGGCGCGCAAACTCTTCACGGGCAGAGTATCCAAACTTTTGATGAATAAAGTAAGCCATGCTTCACCTGGTGACCTGATCAATATAGGGCATGAGATGCTGCACGCCCTGAAAACGCGAGATTTGCAGGTATACGTCACAAACCCGCAGATCGAAAATCTCCTTATCAAGTATGGGGCTGCGGCACTGATGGATCGCTCGACTACGCATGATGGCCTCTTCGTGGTGCAGGCGAATGTCAATGCGAATAAAGGGTCGCAGTATGTGCGAACGCTTTTTCATGATGTGGTGACGTTGAATTCTTCGGGCGGTGCAACGCACGTTTTGCAAATGCGCCTCGTGTATCATAAACTCGGTGAGACCTATGGACCGGATACCTACCGCGACTATGTGCGCATCTATGTACCGCCAACGAGTAAGTTTCTTTGGGGGAATGGCTTTGAGCAACTTGGACATCCTCTTTGTGGTGCCAATGCTGGCTTTGCGCCTTGTCCAACCTACGATGCCTATGGCAACGGGAATCTTATGTGTCCTGTCGGTCAAAACGAGCCAATGGTGGAAACTCCTTTGCTCAATGACCCATATGCTCAACACAATCACCCTTTAAATATGGAAGGGCCACCGACAAACATGGTGAGCGATGAACAGGGGCGCACTATGTACGGCGGTTGGGTGGTCGTACCTAAAAATTGCACGATGACGGTCACGCTTTCGTGGTACGTGCCGCCGATGGGTCATGACCCTTACCACCTGCTCGTCCAACGACAATCCGGCACGTATCCCGAAATGGACCTGACTATTCTCCCAACGCCTGGAAATTGTGGGTCAATGAAAACAACAGGTAAGCACTTTGATGTTGTGCTCAGTCGAGATCAATCCTTCTCGCTGCAATTGCTCAACACCGAGGAGGGGTCAAAAAAGAGTTGTTATGTGCAGCCGGGAGTGTAAATATGATAATCATTGGAGGGCAGGGCGACCACAAGGGTACGCCCCTACTATACCCTTGCGGGTGCTCTGGCTCTTTCATGAGAGTACGCAGCACAACTATTGACACTGACATAGCTAGCCTCGTATACTGCTTTTGCTATGTACTCTCATTATATATACAGCCGTATGTTTTTGTAGGAATCGTCTGTGCTATGTATGCAGATGATGTCATGGGAAGATTGTAGAAGAGAAGCATCTATGGAACAACCAGCTATATTGAGCATTTTACGCACTGATACCGCATATCGTTTCCGTCTGGATCTTCCCGAAGGCCCTGCACCCGCCAGCCAGGACTATAACACCGATCTCACCAATGAGATACGCGAACGCCTGCGCCGCAACCTTCAGACGGCTGCCCAATCTATGCACACATTGGCACAGGCAGAGGCGAAACGACAGACGGTGAAACTGGGCGTAGTCAACGATGCTCTCCTCACGTTGGGACGCTTCCTCTTTGAGACACTGCTTCCTGCATCTCTTCAGGAACCACTGCGTCGCCTGGATAGCCCCCTCATTCTCAGCACGAATACGCCAGATATCCCGTGGGAACTCATGTTTGATGCGCATACAAAATCTGGCCGTTATCTCGCTCAATCTATAAGTCTTGGACGATTGTCACACAGTGGGCGTGACTCGGTGCATCGCAATTCTCTTCCTGACCGTCCAACGCGAAAAATGGGACGGCGCGAGCCACAGGGACTCTCTGTTCTCTTCCTCGTCAATCCTACAAGCGAACGTCCCAGTGCGGAAGAAGAGGTTGCGACACTTTGTACCACCTTGCCAGAATCGATAGCACGCATCATCCTGTATCGGCAGCAGGCTAATCAATTGGAAATGCGCATGCGCCTTAATGCCGACTCTCCACATGTGTTGCACTATGCTGGTCCCCTCCCGATCTCTAATGCAACAGGGGAACCTGTGCTAGCATTAGCGGGAAATTCTCGTCTAGATGGGAGTGCGGTTGAGCAACTTTTCCAGTCCCTGCCCAGGCGTCCACTTGTATTTCTTAGTTATCACGAGGACGAACGCCCGAACCGCAACGGGAGTACTGGTCATAGCCAGCAAGAACGCGATGAAGCTATGGAGCGCGTAGCGGGAAACCTTCTGGCATCGGGTGCAGGTGCTGTACTCGCACTGCGTTGGCCCGTGAACACGCAGCGTACACGAGATTTTGCCTCTCTCTTCTATCAAGATATCGCTGATGGAGTAACTCTGGGTGAGGCACTGCGCCGAGCGCGTTTCGCTATGATACAACATCATTCCGACGACACTTCGTGGATGAGCTTTGTGCTCTATGGCGATCCTACACAGCGATTAGTAGTGGGGTCTCTTGCGAACAAAGAGCGACCTGTTGAGCCACGTTTGGACTCGCTTGACGACAATCACATCATGGCACCGCTCTTTCCATCAGCCAATTCGCCTGACCGTCGCTTCCTGCGGGCCGTATTAGAGCTTGCGCTGGGTGAGGCGCGACGCATGCACAAGGATTACCTTGGAACTCCGCACCTCTTTATTGCCCTCACAAAACTGGATGGCGGCTGCACTCAGGACGCGCTGCGTAGTCTTGGCTTCTCCTCCAAGCAGGTACGCGATGTGATTCGTCTCGCCCTTGGTTCTGGCAAAGCCACGAGTGATACACCTATCCTTCCGACTCGTCGTTGCAAGGAGATATTGCTCACAGCGGAGCGTAATGCCGCAAGTGCTGGATCACTCGCGGTGGACGAGCGTGCTATAGCGCAGGCTGTTCTGAGCGAGGGTGATGGAGTTACACATGAACTGCTCACCAAACTTGGTATCAACCCTTCACAGTTGATCGATCTGACCTTGTCGAGCAATGCTCGTGCGCTCCTGGAGCTTGTTCCTGCCGCGAACACTTATCCAGATGCCGCATCCGCTGATCTGTCTGGCGCGCTCAATCCTGACGCCGGACTCAAGAGTGGCAATTCAGTATTGGAGCGCCTTGGGCGTGATCTGACAAGACAGGCCAGTAATAAGCAACTCACGCCACTCATCGGGCGCGATAAAGAAATTCGTCTCCTCATGCAGACGATGATGCTTAAGGATCGCAACAATCCCATTCTCATCGGTGATTCAGGCGTGGGTAAGACAACGATTGTTGGAGGTCTCGCGCAGCGCATCATTGACGGAAAGGTACCGCCTGAACTACGCGGTAAGCGTATTATCGAGCTATCAGCAAGTTCGCTGGTTGCTGGTACCAAGTATCGCGGCGAATTCGAGGAGCGACTCCTTAAAGTGTTGGAGGAGGCAGAGGGCAATGGCAATATCATTCTCTTTATCGACGAGATGCACCTGCTGATCGGCACAGGACGTGCCGCCGATGGTAGCATTGATGCCGCTGGCATCCTCAAACCTGCGTTGGCGGGTGGTCGCTTGCGGTGTATTGGAGCTACCACACCACAGGAGTACCGCACGATTGAGAAGGATGCTGCGATGGAACGTCGCCTGCGTCCTATCCAGATCGAGGAGCCGTCATCCGAAGAGGCGCTAGCAATCCTGACCGGCATGCGCGAAGTGTATGAAGAGCATCATCATGTTACTATTACCGATGATGCTCTGGATGCGGCTGTAAATTTGTCGGTACAATATCTGCCAAATCTGCGCCTTCCTGATAAAGCATGCAGCGTACTCGACGAGGCATGCTCGCAGGCACGTGTCTTCTCAGTAGAGCAAGACGAGGATGAAGAGGCACTGATGTCTCCCACCATTACCGCTCCTATGATTGCGGAGGTGATCTCTTATCGTACTGGCATTCCTGTCCGCGCGCCAGGACCTGAAGAGCGAGATCGCTTGCTTAGCCTGGAAAATCGCCTCAGGACGCGCGTGATCGGGCAAGATGAGGCAGTCAAGCGCGTGACTCAGGCCATTCAGGTTGCGCGTGCAGGTCTCAAGCCGCGTAATCGACCTGCGGGTGTCTTCCTCTTCCTGGGACCAACAGGTGTGGGTAAGACCGAACTGGCGCGCGCGCTGGCCGCAGAGGTCTTTGGCTCCCCTGAACATCTCATTCGCGTTGATATGTCGGAGTACATGGAGAAGCATGCCGTTTCGCGTATGATCGGCTCTCCGCCAGGATACGTTGGATATGACCAGGAAGGCCAATTGACGGGTAAATTACGCCGCCGTCCACACTGCGTTGTTCTGCTGGATGAGGTCGAGAAGGCCCACCCCGAAGTATTCGACCTCTTCTTACAGGTGTTCGATGCTGGTCGCCTGACAGATGCACAAGGCCACACGGTCGATGCGCAGCATGCCATCTGGATTATGACCTCAAACGTGGGAACCGATATGCTTGGGCGCTCTATGCCCAGCGGCTTCCGCGCTGGCATCAAGAGTAACGCCGAAGAGATGCAGCGCGACCGCCTCCTGGAGCGACTTCGCCAGACGTTCCGTCCAGAGTTCCTGAACCGTATTGACGAGGTGGTCATTTTCCACCCATTGGAGCAGGCTCAGGCCCATGCGATCACTCACCTTCAAATGAACGAGTTGGGAGCACGTCTCCTGGAGCAAGGACTTATCCTGAATGCTGATGAGAGCACTGTAGACCTGCTCTGCAAAGAAGGCTTTAGCGAGACACAGGGTGCGCGTCCCCTGCGCCGCGTAATCGAGCGGCTGCTGACTGTGCCGCTCAGTATGCGTATTCTCCTTGCTGACATACCAGAAAATGGTGAGGTGCATGTAAGTGCGGTCGATGGCAAGCTAGAGATCGACATCCGAGAGCCAGCTACAAAAGTTGAAGTTCCTATGGATGTTGAGATGCGAGCTACCTGACACTCTTATCTCTTAATGAGTTTCACGCACAAACTGGATAGCAGCACTTTGTGCTGCTATCCAGTTTGTGCGTGAAACTCATGCCTTAATTCTTTGACCACTTATAGATGTACGCTCTCGTGTTCATCTTGCGCTGCATGCCACTTAGTGCCATGTAGCGCACCAGGCCGAAGATGGGGCGTTCTGGTGCCCACGGACGGTCGTGTTTCCCTCCAATCGCCCAGGCGATACCTGTGTATCCGTTCGCGTCTCGCCCGTCGATTTCGTACTTGTCGTTGAGGTAGACCGCATCATCGAAGGCTTGCTCTGGTGATTCCGTCCATTCGAGAATCTTTTTGGCCCAGTACATTCTCATATAGCCATGCATGCGACCGCTGATAGTCATCTCGCGCTGACTGGCGTTCCATAGCTCGTCGTGGGTTTTGGCTTGCTCCAGTTCCTCCCGTGTATAGTTCCAGGGACGCGGGTCGTGCGCGTGTTTCTTGAGTGTCTCTTTTGCCCAGTCGGGGCAGCCCTCTAACGAGTCGTAATGAGGGTTGCGCAAGGCGAAGTTGATGGCTAACTCTCGACGCACGATCAACTCTTCCAGGTAGGTGGTACGCCCTCCATCGGCATCAATCTGTGAACTTCCCGTCGCTTCCGGCACATACTGTTCGATATCCCAGGCCATCTGTTGCACAGAGATATGGCCGAAGTGCAGATAGGCCGAAAGCTCGCTCGTCTCTGACACCTCTGGCAGATTGCGACGCTCTGCATATCCTGAGATACGCTCCTTAATGAAGACGCCCAATCTGTGTTTCCCCTCATCCTGGCCTCCATGGAACTGGCTCGATGGTTCGACGCTGCGATCAACCTTCAGGCTCGATAGATAGCTCAACGGGTCGTCGATTGCCCCTGGATCACAGGGTGGAGCATTCAAGGCATGGTCTGGTTCCAGATCAATGATAGGTTGAAGGTAGGTAGGTAAGAGTCGTTGTATCTTCGGACGAATCGTACGAGCCGCCCACTCTTCCTTCGGAAAATATTTCATAGGCACAACGACATCGGCATCAACACAGGCGAAGGGAACGGAAAGATGCTCTTTTACCTCACTCCGCCACAAGCGTGGTGTGCGCAATTCGCTTTCGTCACTGATAACTGCGGCTGCCCGAAGCTCATTCGCCATGCTTACCACCTCTTCAGGCGCTAAACCTCTCCGAATAATCAGAGGCGTTCTCCGCTTTTGTAGATGCTTTGCCGCAGTCGCAATGCCTTCAAGCATAAAGGAATAGTGGCGTAAGTTTGCCGCCGGATAATCCGCAACGACGAAAAGCACGACTACAGGGAGCTTTAACGTGTTTGCCAAAGCGATAACGGCATTCAACGCATGGTTATCCTGTCCACGTTGCGCCCGCTGCATCCAGTAGAGAACACATTTCCCCTCCTCATCACAGAGTCCTGGGCGATATATTTGTACACGGTCATTCTGCTGAAAGAACGTAGTAATATCAATCATATGCAAACATTCTCCTGTCTATACTATGAGACGCATCAGACAGGCATTTCAGGTTGTTCTCTCCACGGAAACCAAGCTAGCATTCTTCAAGTAGAACAAATTCTAATAGTCAACGTTGACTACCGTGAAATTTGTGTGTATACTTTTACTAACGATGATTATACAACGTTGACTATCGAATGGAGCTTAATATGCTTACACGTCTCATGGTACTGGGTCTTATCAAGCAGCAGTCTATGACTGGGTACGAAATCCAGCATCTCCTCCAGATTAGTAAAACTGAGCAGTGGGCAGGGATTTTCCCTGGTTCGGTCTACCACGCGCTCAAAAAGCTTGCAAGTGAAGGCTTTGTCGTATTGCAGGCTACTGAGCATGCTGGAAACCGTACAAAGGCCATTTATACCATCACTCCGGCGGGAGACGAGGAGTTTCGGCACTTGCTCCGAGAGGCTTGGCGAACCCCCATATTACATTTCCCATCGGGACTCTACGCCGCTCTCAGCTTCATGGGAGATCTGCCACTTGAAGAGGTGATATGTTCCCTGGATGAGCAAATTACTGCACTCGAACGTGAACTGGCTGTCTGGAATGCTGGCGAGAGAGCCAAATCTGAGGCTGCGCCAATGCCTGACTATCTCCATGCGCTCTTTGCTAATGGACGAGAACATATGGAGATCGATCTACGTTTAATGCGTTATCTGAGAGAAGTGTTGCCATCCGCTCCACGCCTCTCGATGATTCCCCCAAACTTAGAGGAGTAGAACTAATGAGCAATCTACTTGAGGCTCACAATCTGGTGAAGCACTATGGCAATCGTGTTGTCGTGGATGGTATTGACCTTGTCGTCGCTCCTGGCGAAATCGTTGCCTTGATTGGTCCTAACGGGGCTGGCAAATCCACGACTTTGGAGATGATCTTGGGTCTTCGGAAGCCTGATAGCGGCGATGTTGTGTTCTGGTCCAAGCATCCAGGCGGTCAGATCGGTGTGCAGCTTCAGACCACGCCGTTCTTTCGGGGTTTGACTGTCATCGAAAATCTCAGACTGTTCGCGAACTTCTACGGTGTACGGCTCTCTCGTCACCAGGGAATCGACATCCTGGCGCGTTGTGGGCTGGCAGAAGCCTTTCGCACCGAAGCTTCTAAGCTCTCGGGTGGTCAGCAGAAGCGGCTGGCAATCGCTCTAACCCTTGCGCATCAGCCACACCTGATCTTTCTAGACGAACCCACTGCGGCCCTTGACCCACGGGCACGCCGCGAAATCCGCGACCTGATACGCTCACTTGCCACGAACGGGACTGCAGTTGTATTCACCTCGCACGATATGGAGGAAGTAGGCAAACTGGCAGACCGTATTGTACTGATCGTGGAAGGGCGCGTGCGTGCGGAAGGAACACCCACGACCTTGCTCGCCCACTACCACGTCAGTTCTCTGGAAGAACTTTACCTGAGTCTCACAAATGAGGAGGAAAACCATGTTCATCACATTTAGTATGCTCTTGAAAGGTGCGCTGCGTGATCGCGTCTCACTATTCTGGGCGATTGCTTTTCCGCTTATATTCCTGGTCGTGCTGGGCTTCATTTTCCCCGCACCAGCATATCGGTGGCAACTCCTGACAGGTATGTTGGCTTTGAGCGTTCTCTTCTTCGGTCTACAAGGCATCGCCTTTGATTCGCTCTACCAGCGCAACAGCGGTGTCTACAAATTGCTACGTGCAACTCCATATCGCACCATCACCTTTGTCACACAACTCACCCTCGCTCGTAGCATAGTTGCCCTTCTTAGTGGTGCAGTTGTGACGATAGCTGGTATGCTCCTCTTCAATCTGTGGTTTCGCTGGGAGAGGGTGCTCCTCTTGTTACCTATTCTGTTTCTGGCAACACTCTGCTTTACATTTCTAGGCTTCATTGTCAGCAATCTCTCTCAAAATGAGACACAGGTCAGCGTGATCAGTAACATCGTCACACTTCCAATGATGTTTGCAAGTGAAATCTTCTACAGTTTGAGCACGGCCCCTAATTGGGTGAAAGTAGTGAGTCATGTACTGCCACTCAGTTATGTAATTGACGGAGAGCATGCGGCATTGGCTGTGAATGTGTTCGGTATCGTATCATCAATCCTGGTCCTACTTGGTTTCACCATCCTGGCACTTTCTCTTGCTGTTGTAACTTTCCGCTGGGACCCCGATGCCTCGCCAGTGCATTGCATTCTGCGAGTATAGACGGCCTAACGCGACTGGCCGGAATGTTCAGCCCTCTACATGGGGTGTAAACAGGAGGTGTAAACAGGAGTGCGAGGAGCATGACGGCGCTGTCATACTCCTCGCCACACTGTGGGGGGAAGGGAAACAGGAAAATGGAGATGTCTGCTGGTTTGTAGTGATGATGATCGAAGTTTGCCTGGAGCGCTGCTTCTATGCATCAGTGCTGAGTGAGCTTTGACTGGACACAGGTGGAACCATTCAGCTCAACATCGTGTGTCTGAAAGCGCATGCCCAATCGCTGACCGGAGCAGCGCTCGACAGAGCAAATTGGCACCCCAACGATCATCATTCACCACTGAGTACAGTATACTCCTGGCTACTTTACCCACTGTTTTTTCTCGCTTCATTCGACATAACAGCAACCTTTTCGCTCAACACGCTTCCCAGGCATCTCTACGGATATGAAAAGCCAAAGTTGGTCCCAGAATATTCTCTCATAGAGAAGAATTCTCTAAGTCTTACATAAGACAATTTACTCCTACGGAGGCGACACATTTTGTTTCTTAGCGAGTTCGAGCACACTCTTCCATACGTTCTCCTTCGGTTTTGTGGTATGATATAGCTGCAGCACACTCAAGATCATATCGGATAGTTGCTATCCGTACACATAGATGCTGAAGAACGAGGAGAAAACACTACTATGAAGGCTGTAAAAACGCATGTTGGACGCTGTGATACATGTGGCGAACCAGCAGCATATGCTCAACTATTGCCTGGCGGTCGCAGTTTTCGTTACTGTGAGCAGCATACGCCACTGCTAGTGAAAAAGCAGGCAGATGCCGCCGAGAATGCAAATAAAGCGAACTCAAAGAAGTAGACGTTATCAAGCAAGTGGGAGCTGGATGTGGAACGTGGAGCCCTCTCCAGCAACCCCACTACTTTCTATCCAGATTTTCCCACCCATAGCCTCTGTCAAGCGACGTGAGATATAGAGACCAAGACCAGAGCCACGTACAGGGCTATTCACGTCGCTCTCCAACCTGACGAAACGCTGAAACAGTCGCGCTTGATCCTGGATTCCAATACTTTTACCTCTATCAGTTATGCTGATCGTGACACTTGGAACACGAGTATTCATGACGTGAGCGGAGAATAAAATAGGAGTATGCGCAGGCGAATACTTCAAGGCATTGACGCTGATATTCATCAGCACCTGTCGAAGGCGTACTGGGTCGGCAAGAACAGAGGTACGGGCAGGAATCCGTACCTGTATCTGCCGTTGTTCCTGCTTAACCTGTGGCTCGATGATGTTGATGACACTCTCTACCATCTCCCACACATCCACACGCTCCACGAGTGCTGGTCGAATACCTGCCTCCACTTCTAACCGACTCGCGTCCATCACGTTGCTCAGTAGCACTACCAACTCCTCACAGCTCCGTCGTGCTTTCCGCAAGAACTCACGCCGCTGATCGGTTGGAAGAATATCATCGTACTGCCCTAGCAACTCGATGTAGCCCTGCACGGCTGTAAGTGGCGTTCGTAGTTCATGAGAGGCAGTAACCATAAACTGGTCCTTCAACTGGTCCAGTTCTTGTAACCGTTGATGTGTACTTCGCAAGTGCTGGTACAAATGCGCGTTGGTAAAGGCGACCGATGCCTGCTCCGCAAAATCCTGTGCCAATGGCAGGGACTCGCTACCAAAGGATTGTTTATCTCGTGTGCTTAGAGGCACTGATCGTCCCAAAACAAGCATTCCGACGGGGTCCCCTCCTGCTATGAGTGGGGCGAGAATGGCGGTGTGGACGTTATGCCGCATCAATTTGTCGTGTAGTGAGGGAGCACTATGTCGGTGATGTTCACGCATACGAGCATTCACTGAATAACTACCAGAGTCCCTCTCATGAAGATCTCCGTTTCCTAATCGCATCAATGTGTTTGAAGGCTGTGAGTTGTTCGGCTTGAGAGAGAAGAGAACTGGTTGTAGGGAGTAAAAGGCTTGTGCCTCGCTATCATGCGCCTGGATGGGGGGCCACTCAGTGGAAGGAGATGACACCTCCGAAGTAGCATCATACGACGCTAGTGATACCAGTTGCCCCTGATCTCCCGCTTCGTAGAGAATGGCATAGTCTGCCTGTAGCGCATTAGCCCCCTCGGTGCAGATCAACTGCTGAATTTCGGCTGGCTCTACAACAGCGGAATTCAAGCGAGCGGCGATGCTCGCCATCGCTCGCGCAAACGCCTCGTGATCGCGTGCCTCCTTGTAGAGAAGAGCATGTTCGATGGTAGTTACAACTTGCTCCGTGTACGCTTTCGCAAGTATCATATCATGCTGATTAAGTGTGCGTGATGTGCGGCGTGCCAGCCCCAGGCTGCCAAGCAAGTTGCCCTGGTAGATGAGCGGGAGAAATTGCATCGTCGCGATGCTGTGTTCTTGTTGCCATGCGTGTATCTCTGGCGGTACATCATGACTAAGTGTATCCCAACGAACCTCCACCGCTTTTTCTGCCAGAACTAGATAGTAAAAAAAGGTGTCTCCCTGAAGTCTCCACTTCGTCTTAGGCGTAAGGACGGACGATGCGTTGACCAGCAGGTGCGACTGTGAACCAAGCTGCCGATGAGGTTCTTCAATGAGAATGAGAAGCGCTGCATCAAAGCCTAACTCACTAATCGCCATCTCCGCTATGTGTTCTAGTAAGGGCTCTAGTTCGAGAATTCCTGTGAGTTGTATATTCAAGCGGCGTAGATGTTCGGCCTCTCTGTGCTCTCGTTCTCGCTCTTGTGCCATGACCTCATTCTCATGGGTTGCTAACAAATAGCGCGCTGCGATCAGGATACTAACGACTGCCGATAGGATGACAAGGTACTGTGCGCGCTTAGTTTCATCATAGTTTGCCTCGCCATAGATCGTTAGCACCAGCACGAACGTGAGCGGAATGTAGATCAACAAACTCCGCAAGCGTCTCCATGCACCACCAGAAACTTCTCTGCTATCTGTGAGCGAAACCGATGGAGAAACTGGTAGGCCGCTTTGTGCCTGGACCTGCTCATTATAGGCTCTGCGAGCAAGCGCGGCATATTGATAGAGCGCGGCCAAACCCATAAGTAAGAAGCCGACAAACCAGAAAGTATCAATCCAGGGGGTTCCTGTCTGATAGGTATACGTGAATATGTTCGTGTAGGCGTAGCCCGTGTCAGCCCATATCATGGCAAGCAGCCCGACCGCAAAGAGGATGAATGAAGAATGGAGAATAGGCTGTACGCGTCGTTGAATGAGTAGTGCAACCGCGAGAATAAGCACGATATCCCAGAAGGGATAGGAAAGTCCAACGACCAGTTTCAACACCTCTGGCAATGAGGTGGCCTGCTTAACATTGGCAAAATACACTGGACCAATGACAAAGAACCAGCTTACTCCGAAAAAGCAAAGCGTTGTAATCAAAGCGTCCAGCCCCATACGTATACGGAAGCGAAGTGCTGTAGGCATAAGAAGAAGACCAATAAAAACAAGTGGATAGAAGAAGGTGAAGCCGACATCAGAGTACGATGGAAACGGCTCGATGTGGATATGTTCCAGGTATGTGTAGTATGCTCCTCCCAGACCGCCTGCGAACAAGCCAATACTCACAAGTAACCATCCAAGTTGATGATGTGGCTCTAGCCGAATTGGTCCTCGACGCCCCATGTACGCAGTTTGCCCAGCCCACAGTGCGCCTACTAGCGAGGCAAAGGCATAAGCAGCATCCGCGAAGAGAATTGTGCCCTCCTGCCCATCGAGACGGAAAAGCATCCAGAACAGGCTGAACGAGACGAAAAGTATCGTGAATGCTGTAGCGAAATAAGTATAGCGGTCTAGCTTTTGAAGATGGGCAAAGGTTAACTTTTCTGTAGCAATCGTCTTCATGCGCTTTCCTGCATTCCCTATCCTCCACTATATAAGAGCAAATCTTGCAAGCAGTATACCCAACGCGTACGGCAGAGTCAACTCTTTCGAGAAGATGCGGGTGCCCTTGTCCCTCAAAGAGACCTTACCAGGTCGAGATACCAGAAAGGCTGGCGTTTGCGCAACATTGGCTTACTGCGTACGACATTGCCCGGAATGCTATCCAGAATATTGTAGGCGAGTTCTCCCGTGAGCGACCCGGCCATATCGCCAGGGCTATAGCCGAGAGCCTGTGTCGTCCGGCGGCCCGTGCGTTGCTCTCGAGTATCAATCGTCATCATAGTGAGCATCGGTTCCTCTTCGTCCACAATTATTTCAGACCACGGATAACTCTCGGTTGTAGGCGAAAATATGCCACTTTGTCCATTTGCTCGCATGATTCCTTGTTGTCCACTCCAATTCGCTAGTGCAAGGTAGACGTTGTGCTCTGCCGCGCGCACACGCCAGAGAATATAGTGGACGGGATCGTATTCTTCTGGTGCGACGCTTAAAGCGTGAGGAATAGTGGTCGGTGCTAGTCCAATAGAATCGGGGAAATTGAGCAGAGCGGGAGCGCATATAAGGTCTACTCCTTGACCAGCGAGGACGCGCAATGTTTCTGGAAACAGCACATCATAGCCCGTTGCAAGTCCAATGCGTCCCATTGGAGTGTCAAATGTGGGAAGACCAAGGTTCCCTGGTGTCGCCCATAAACGATCATGTGTAGTAAGGTGGAGCTTACGATATTTGCCATATACGCCACCTGGATCGATCAGCAGCACTGTATTGTAATACGTGTTGTTGCCATCATTTACGTCGCGCTCAGCAACACCAAGGACCATGCTGATCTGCAACTCGTCAGCGAGAGCCACCAGTGCATCCGTCTCTGGACCAGGAATCTGGACAGCACCGCCTCGAACATGCGTTACCATCGCTTGCTCGATTTCCTGTAAGGAACTTTGGTCTGATGTAGGAGTCTGTAATGGTCCTGGCAACACCAGTTCAGGCAGGACCAGAATATCCGGTTGCGCTGGTGCAGCATCGTTCAGCAAAGTACGAACCATATCTTGCAGGTGTCGGCTTGTCTCGCCTTGTGAATGTGTAGCGAAGTCTTGTAAGCGGGTTTGAATGATACCTGTACAAGAGAGTTGTCCAGGGGGCAACTCGCCGAGGGTGTAAAGACTATGGTAGCGCAGCGGCTCCCATAAGTACGTGTTCTGCACCAATGTCGTGTACTCTGAGGGTCTGCGGTCTGCAAGGGGATGACCCATTGCATTGCCTGTTAAACCTTGCTCTCCCCACCGTTTCTCCCGGCACTGCACGAGGTCAACCTCTCCATAGACTATTCCCTCGCCGTTATCGAGATATGCCTGAATTGACCCATCAGGATTAAGAATACAACTGCCTCCGCTGAACTGAACACCCCGTTCACGACCGTAGCGGTTCGCGGCGATGAAGTAGACGCCATTTTCAAACGCGCGCGCCATCCACCAGCTACTCGGACACTTCTCCTCAAGCCAGTTTGTGGGGAAGAGCAACACGTCCGCGTTGTGCAAGGCGGGGATGCGGGCCGCTTCGAAGTACATCGCATCCATGCAAATCAGTCCGCTCAGGCGCCCCAATGGCGTGTCCCACACAGGCATACCCAGATCCCCATCGCGTGCCCAGCGCGGCTCCGAGATATACGAATGAATCTTGCGGTAGACGCCGACAAGTCCCTTCGGACCCAGCAGGGCCATGCTGTTATAGTACACATTGGTCTGCGGGTCCACCTCGGGCAGACTCAAGGCAATAAAGCAATCATGGCTCGCTGCCAGGTGCTGAAAGCGGTCCGTAGTTGGGCCAGGAATGGGCTCTACATGCGGCGCGATCTCCGCACGTGACTGCCAGCAATAGCCAGTCGTCGCCATCTCTGGAAGCACGATGAGCCGTGCCCCTTGTGTGATAGCCTCCTCGACCAGTCGAAGAAGGTCTCCAACATTCTTTTCCTTCTCACCCAGTCTGGGCTCATATTGAATGGCTGCAACCCGGTATGTGGTAAAAGAGTGTGAGCGTGTGCCCATATCGCGGCTCCTGACATGCAACTTCAAGGAACTATGAGGTTGTTTTTACAACCATACCACTAGACCCAAGAATAATCAAGGTAGCTGTGAATTGTGGGTAGAAGAAGCCTATGCTGATAACCCCGTCTTACAAGCCCAAACTCATAGTAAGGAAACTCACGAAAAATTATAACGCGTACAGGTCTTCACATCCGTAACCACCTGTGCTATACTTAGTGAAATCAAACAATACCTATGGCAAAGATGAGATATGTTCCTTCCCAGTGGTAAACAGAGAGGAAGCATCAGCGGCTGAAAGTGCTCCAACCAGTAAGAAGAGGATACCCCTCATTAGCCTGCACAGAGTCAGTAATGTGCACGCCTCAACCCCGTTAGCGGTTGCATAAGCGCATTCTTCTTGCATAGTTTGACTACAGTGTATTGTGTTTGCCTATGTAGGGGTCTGATTTATCACACCCAATCATGTGGGACACGATCTATCACAACCACCGTGCAAGAGACGCGGAAACTGGGTGGAACCACGAAGAGATGTACACTACGCTTTTTCGTCCCAATTGGGGATGAAAGGGCTTTTTTATTGTCTTTATAATCATTACCGTTGTCACAAAACGTACGAAAAGGGGATTTCCTTATGTCAGTGGAAGTCGAATTACAAGAATCCGTGAACTATACGCCGCTGCAACGGATGCGGCACTCGGCGGCTCACGTTATGGCAGAGGCCGTTCAGGAGATTTTCCCGGACGCTAAGCTCGCCATCGGCCCTGCTATTGAAGATGGTTTCTATTATGACTTTGACCTACCTCGTCCACTCACGCCCGAGGATCTGCCAGATATCGAGCAGCGCATGAACCGCATCATCGCGGGCAAGTATCCCTTCTTGCGTGACCGCTGGCTCCGCGAAAAGGCATTGGAATACTTCCGCGACAAGGGGCAGGTGTACAAGGTCGAGATCATCGAAAACCTGCCGGATGAAGAGGTCGGCATCTACCAGCAAGATACGTTTCTTGACCTGTGTCGTGGACCGCATATAGAGAACACGGGGCAGATCGGTCCCGTTAAGTTGATGCGCGTCGCGGGAGCATACTGGCGCGGTGATGAACGTCGCCCTATGCTGCAGCGCATCTACGGAACAGCATGGTTCACGCAGGAAGAGCTTGACCAGTACCTATGGCGCTTGGAAGAGGCGAAAAAGCGCGATCATCGCAAACTAGGGCGTGAAATGAAGCTTTTTACGTTGCACGATGATGTAGGCGCTGGCATTCCAATGTTCTACCCTCGTGGTGAGACGTTGCGCCATCTTATGGAAGGCTACGTGCGCGAAACGCAGGAGCAATACGGCTATCAACATGTGTGGACGTCGAATATCGGCAAGGTGCATTTGTACAAAACGTCGCGACACTGGTACACGTATCATGACAACATCTTCCCGATCATGAAGGGCGAGCAGGAGATATCAGAGGATGATGCATACATCCTCAAGCCGATGAACTGTCCGCACCATATCATACTCTACAAGTCACAAATGCATAGCTATCGTGAACTGCCTGTCCGTTACGCTGAGTTCGCCACGTTGTATCGTTATGAGAAGGCAGGTACGCTGACGGGCCTGGCACGCGTTAGAAGCCTGACACAGGACGATGCACACGTGTTCATGCGCCCAGATCAGGTGCAGGAAGAGTTTGATAACGCGGTCAACCTGACGTTGGAGGTTTTCAAGACGTATGGTCTGATGGACTACGCGGTCCGTCTCTCATTGCGCGATCCTCAGAAAAAGGAAGATTACGTCGGAGATGATGAGGTATGGGATGCAGCGGAAGGGGCATTGCGCAATGCAGCGGAGAGTAAGGGCATTGCGTACGAAGTGGGCATTGGCGAGGCTGCGTTCTATGGCCCAAAAGTGGACTTTATGGTGCGTGACGTGCTAGGCCGCGAATGGCAGTGCTCAACGGTTCAACTCGACTTCGTTCAGCCCGAGAACTTTGAGCTTGAGTATATCGGCGAAGATGGACAGCCCCACCGTCCCGTCATCATTCACCGCGCTGTGACGGGTTCGACAGAGCGTTTTATGGCGATGCTGATCGAGCACTTCGCAGGTGCCTTCCCTGTCTGGCTGTCACCTGTACAGGCAATGATTATTCCTATCGCTGACCGCCATCAAGAGTATGCCAACAAGGTGCTTGGAATCCTCAAAGCTGCCGAAATACGCGCTGAGGTTGATGTTCGCGGTGAGCGCATGAACGCCAAGATACGTGATGCGCAAATGCAAAAGATACCATACATGCTCGTCGTCGGCGACAAGGAGGCCGCTTCTGATGCCGCATCAGTACGCCTACGCACGAACCTCGATCTGAAAGCTATGCCTCTGACGCAGTTCATTGAGCGTGTCAAGGGTATTATCGAAACGAAAAGCATGGAGTTATAAACACTCTACACAAAAACAGCAGGCCAACCGTATGTGGTTGGCCTGCTGTTTTTGTGTAGAGTGTTTATAACTCCAACTTTCTGCCGATTAACAAAAGTGAAGCTAGTTGCACGGGTAATATGGAATTATGACACGGCAGGAGATTGTCCTTAATGAACAAGATGGCATCTATTTTCTTAGGCACCACAAAAAAACTTGAACAAAAAGCCCCATTCCAGACAACGGACCGAGTTTCTGACGAACGAGGGTTTTTGGCGTGGTGGTATCGTCTTGCAGCTCCGCCAGCACTTCTGCTGCATGCTAGTTTCGCTCAGCGAGAGGCGGTTCGGCGTGGACGCCTGGCGAGCACAATCATTCTTATATTGATCGTCGCCTTGATTCCTACTATACCTATAGCTGTCATTGGCACAAATGGTGCGAATCATGTCTTGCTTCCCGCCTTACTGGTAGTCCTGGTTCTTGTCAGTACCGCCTTGCTATTCAATCGGCGTGGTTGGGTGAAAACGGCAGGGGCCATCGTTGTATTTTCAGTCAATATAGGGTTTTTTCTCGGTCTGCTCAACGCCCCAGGAGGGCTCGGTGTCTACAATTTGCCAGTGCTTGACCTGTTAGTCATACCAGAACTACTAGCCGTTTCGCTCCTTCCTGAGGTGAGTGTTTTTCCTGTCACCTTACTCAATAGCCTCTTTGTATGTTTTGCAATTACTATCCAGCCGCATGCGGCCGACCTCAAAGCTCTCATAGCGCACGTCGGCTATTATGGTTTGATCACGCGTTCCGTTCTCCTGCTGCTTACTGTAGCTGTCGTGACATATCTCTGGGTTCGTAATGCCACGCAAGCTATTGCTCGTGCTGACTACGCCGAGGAATTAGACATTTCTGTGCAGCAACAAAAATTGCTCCTGGAAGAGGTAAATCGCCTCTATCAAGAGCATGCGTTAGCGGCTGTCACCGATGTGATCACTGGCCTGCCAAATCATCGTGCGGTGATGAGTAAGTTTGACGACATGCTTACGCAGTGCCAGCGGATGCAGCGTTCATGCGCCGTCCTCTTCATCGACCTGGACCATTTTAAGCGCATCAATGATACCTGGGGCCATCGTGCCGGGGACATGATTCTGCACGAGGTTGCACAACGTTTGCATGCTACTCTTCGTGAAAACGATTTTGTAGGTCGTTATGGAGGCGAGGAATTCGCCATTCTGTTGAACGATACAGGTGTTGATGAGGCGAGTCAAATTGCTGAACGATTACGGGTCGCCGTTAATGCAGAACCCTGCCCGTGGCAGGCAGAAGATGAGCAGAAGCCAATACTGATACCTGTAACCACTAGTATCGGCGTAGCCGTGTATCAGCTACATGGAATACTCCGTGAGCAGTTGATTAGCAATGCAGATAGTGCTATGTATCGAGCGAAACGGGCAGGACGCAACCGTGTGTGCATAGCAGACGTAGGGATGGATCCTATTCAGGAACCAGCCGCTGCTTCTCTCGCATGTCACACACCAGAAGAGGAGGTGGTGCAAGCTTTGACTGCCGCTGCACATGCCCGCGATTGCGGAACATCCGCTCATGCGTATCGAATGGTGCAACTCGCTGAGGCAACCGCTCACGCACTCGGACGTTCTGAGGAGGAAATTCACCTGATTCGCCTGGCGGCTCTGCTCCATGATATTGGCAAAATTGGTATTCCCGATGCTATTCTGCACAAGCCTGGGCCGCTAACTAGCGACGAGTGGATAGTCATGCGCTCTCATCCTGAGGTTGGTCGTATGATTCTGGAGCAAACTGGTGGCAATCTACGCGTGTTATCAAACATTGTGGTCGCTCACCACGAACGCTGGGACGGTCATGGCTATCCAAAAGGATTGGTCGGTGAGAGCATTCCATTAGGTGCGCGTATTCTCTCAGTTGTTGACTCCTATGACGCCATGACCTCACGTCGCACCTACCGCGAACTGCTTTCACACAATGATGCCAAAGCCGAACTGCAACGCTGCGCGGGTAGCCAGTTCGATTCCCAGGTCGTCGAAGCATTCCTCTCGGTCCTTGAATCGCAAGAGAAACTCAAGCTTGTTGAAGCTGTGATATAGGGGATCATGTCGTTGCTACATTACCCCCGGATCAAATCCGTGTCGGTTCACCTGCTGGGACGAAGATCGAAAAATGATCGAAGCAAGCCTCTCTAACCGGATAGTTGAGGCAGTCGACATTGTCGCGGAAGAACACGTTCCCTGTTTGGAGTTGCTGGAACCCTTCAGCAATCTCACGGAGCAGCGCCGGGTGATTTTCAACGCGCAGAAAGTGACAGACGAAGACGCGCTGTACCGCATTCGCCATCTCTGCCAACCGAGCCGTCGACCTGGCGAAATCGTCTACATTGGAGTCCTCGAGCTGCGAGTAGATCGGGCCAGTATTGATCGTATCACCTCCAAACAGCAGGCCATTCTCTTCATCGAATAAACAGATGCAGTCAGGCGAATGACCAGGAGTATGCATCACTTGCAGACGACGACCACCAAGATCCAGCACATCACCCTCCTCTAACAGGCGTGTAGGGACCGTTGGCACGACCTGGTACGATGCCGGATCGAAGCTCTCTGGTAGTGGTCGAATCATGCGCTCGGCGGTAAGCAGGTGGAAGTAGAGATCATCAGCCTCTTTGTAAGGTCCCCAGGACTGAAGCATCCGCTGAGTGTACGCCATGTATCCCTCGGCGAGACTGGGAGGCGAGGGCTGCTGGAGCAGCGGAGCACCGATGCGGTGAATGGCAATATCGTCAAAGAGACGGTTGCCCCCGGTGTGATCGAAATGATAGTGCGAATTCACGACCAGCAATGGATGATCGCTCAACTCCTCGGCCACCTTGCGAATGTTGGCTACTCCCAGGCCAGTATCAAACAGGATAGCACTCTTTCTGCCCTGGATAAGAAACGAGTTTACATGACCAGGCTCACTGATCAGATGCACGCCTGGATCCAATTGCTGAACCTCGAACCAGGATGTTCGAAACATAGAGTGTCCTCCTTTTACATTCGTGATCACGATCTAACGTGTAGACGTACTACTCGACGACAGATGACCTTTGACTCGGCACATTGACGCCTCGGGCCTGAACTTTGGGTACTTGCCTTCTGGCTACAAGATAGTAGAGAATGCCCGTAACAAGTAGACCTGCAAACAGGCTCAGATCCGCTCCACCGAGGAGCTGTGTCGAGATGGGGCTTGCCCACAAGGTCGAATTGGCCACGGCAAGTGCGGCAACGATTCCTAGGAGATACACGACGAGGGCAGGCCAGTTCACTCCCCCGCGATACCAGTACGGCCCCCTTCCCCATGTATGCAACCCTTCGACGTCATACTGACCGCGACGCACAAAATAGTCAACCAGCAGAATGGCTGCCCAGGGTGTGAGCAGGATGAGTGTGAGCGAGAGCCACTCGGCGTACAGTGACATAAAGTTGTAGACGAAGACGGCAATACAGGTGAGAACCGTTGCAAGTGAACCAACGATGCACACAGCTATCCAGCGGCGTGCACGGACACGCAAAGCAAGCAGGCCAAGCCCAGCCGTATACAGGTTGAGCACGTTGTTGGCGATAGCACCCCAGATAACTACCAGCAGGAAAGGCACCAGGTACCAGCTTGGAAGTATCTTCGGAAGGTTTGCAACTGGATTGGACATATCGACAACCGTTGCCAACACTGTCCCGATCAGGGAGCCGAACACTGCGGATACTCCTACGCCAAGCGCACTCATAACGGCGATACGTTTCCAGCTGATATTCGTAGGAAAGTAGCGGGAGTAGTCAGACGCATAGTTCACCCACGAGAGCGGGCCCGCCATAATCACTGAGAGCGCCAGAAACCAGGTGCCTACAGTCGTGCTACCTGCCAGCGTTTTCGCTTGTGGGTACGCCCAGTTCACCTTTGGCAGAGCAAAAACCATGACCCCTAAAATGAGAATAACTGATACCAGTGCGAAAATCCGCTCAGAGGCGACAACTGTGGCATGGCCGAACAGGGCGATAACTACCTGCGCCAGGATAACGATGGCAACGGCAGCAATCTGCACAGCTATCCCGGTGCCCAGGCCAGCAATCCCTCAAATAGCCTCTATGACCCTGTGGACCGCCGTATTATGGAGCTACTTCAGCGGGACGGCAGGCTATCCAATTCAGAGGTCGCCCGTTCACTGGGACTCTCCGAGCCGACCGTTCGGAGAAGGATCAGCCGTCTGATCGAGACAGGCATACTGCGGATCGTGGGCGTGATCAATCCAGAAGCGGTAGGGTACACGATCTCCGCTGTCATCGGAGTGAACAGTGCTCTACAGCAATTGGACGAGGTAGCTAAGACTATTGCGAGTTTCTCTGAGATTCGCTACCTGGGATATTCGACAGGCTCGTTTGACTTTATCATCGAAGGGTTCTTCTACTCACATCAGCATCTACTTGACTTCTTGAGGACAAAGCTTGGGGCCTTTTCATGTCATCTTACACTTAATTGAGGTACTGATATGCGGGCAGCGTCAGAAATTCGACAAAATCATTGTCAGTGATGATTTTGTCAATTATTTCCTCTGCCGTTTGGAATTTGCGCTGGGCGAATTGTTGCTCTCCCACGGCTGTCTTGATCTTGTCCATCTCTTCTGCCATCAGCTGATGGAAGAGATCAATAGTCACCTTGCGTCCGTCGTTGAGAATCCCTTTGGGATGATGTATCCACTGCCAGATTTGCGAACGGGCTATCTCAGTGGTAGCCGCATCCTCCATCAAGTTAAAAATCGGCACACTGCCTGAGCCTCGCAGCCAGGACTCCATGTATTGCAGGCTCACGCTAATGTTGTTGCGTAATCCTTGCTCAGTAATTGTTCCGTCTGGCACTGCCAGCAGGTCCGCGGCAGTCACCTGCACGTTTTCGCGCTTGCGGTCGATCTGGTTTGGTCCCTTCATGACAGCGTCGAACTCTTCCATCGCAACCGCAACTAATCCAGGGTGCGCGACCCATGTGCCATCATGTCCATCAGTCGCTTCACGTTTCTTGTCGGCGCGAACACCTGCGATAGCCTTTTCGTTGGCCTCGGGATCGTTCTTAATGGGAATCAGTGCCGCCATACCCCCCATCGCGTGAGCGTTGCGTCGATGACACGTTTTGATCAGCAATAGCGAGTACGAGTGCATAAAGTGTGTCGTCATCGTCACCTGAGCGCGGTCAGGCAGAATATAGTTGGGAATGTCATGGAACTTCTTGATCGCGCTAAAGATGTAGTCCCAGCGTCCGCAGTTCAGGCCCGATGAGTGCTCACGCAACTCGTAGAGAATTTCATCCATCTCGAACGTTGCCAGAATCGTCTCGATCAGCACCGTTGCGCGAATGCTTCCCCGTGGAATGCCTAACTCTTGCTGTGCCATTACAAAGATGTCGTTCCACAAACGTGCCTCAAGGTGGCTCTCTAGCTTCGGCAGATAGAAATAGGGACCGCTCCCCTTCTCAAGCAGTTGCTTCGCGTTGTGGAAGAAGTACAGGCCAAAGTCGAAGATGCCACCAGAGATTTCCTTGCCATCGATCAGCACATGCTTCTCATTCAGGTGCCAGCCGCGTGGACGCACCAGTAGCGTCGCTATTTTATCGTTCAGCTTGTACTGCTTGCCGTCAGGATTGGCAAAGCTAATGGTTCCCTTTATTGCATCACGTAGATTGATCTGTCCCTGAATGGTTGCATCCCAGGTAGGAGAATGGGCGTCTTCAAAGTCTGCCATGAACATTTTGGCACCCGAATTGAGCGCATTGATGACCATTTTTCTATCGACTGGCCCTGTGATCTCAACGCGACGGTCCTGTAAATCCGCTGGAATGGGCGCGACAGTCCATGTTCCCTGACGGATATCGGCTGTTTCGGGCAGAAAATCAGGCATCTTGCCTGCTGTGATCTCCGCCTGTCGCCGTTCGCGCCGCGCGAGCAGTTCTTCGCGTCTCCCCTCGAATGCACGTGTGAGTGTAGCGATAAAGCTCATCGCTTCTGGCGTCAGTACCTCTGCAAATTCAGGAGTAACTGTGCCTCGAATCTCGATACCCTGTGCGTACTGCGTTGGACTTGTCATAGGGATTATGTTCCTTTCCAAAAAAAAGAGCGGTGCCTATCTCATTTGTAGTCATTATCGCATATTTTAAGTAGCAAAAGGCGGGTTGAGTACGAGATACCCTCAACCCGCCTTTTGCTGCTTAGTGGAATTGTTCTTCTTCGGTCGAGCCAGTCAGGGCGGTTGTCGAAGATGTGCCGCCTGAGATGACCTGTGCCACCTCGTCGAAGTAGCCTGTGCCAACCTCTCGCTGATGCTTGGTGGCTGTATAGCCTTTCTCTTCCAGCGCGAACTCGGCCTGTTGCAGCTTGGAATAGGCAGCCATACCATGATCCTTATAACCCAATGCCAGGTCAAACATGCCGTAGTTGAGTGCGTGGAAGCCTGCAAGGGTGATGAATTGGAAGGCATAACCCATCTTGCCGAGCGACTGCTGGAAGGTTGCAATCGTCTCAGGGTCGAGCTTCTTGCGCCAGTTGAATGAGGGTGAACAGTTATAGGCTAACTTCTTATCTGGGAACTGCTCGTGTATTTCGGCGGCGAAGCGTTCCGCCTCTTTCAGACTTGGCTCCGAGGTCTCACACCAGATCAGGTCACAGTACGGTGCATATGATAAACCTCTAGCAATAGCTGCATCAAGTCCGCCACGTATCCTGAAGAAGCCCTCCGGAGTCCGTTCGCCTGTGAGGAAGCGCTGATCGGCTGAGTCGATATCGCTGGTAATGAGATGTGCTCCGTTAGCATCAGTTCGCGCTACAATGATGGTTGGTACGCTCATCGTATCGGCTGCGAGTCGTGCGGAGACAAGATGCTTGATGGCCGACTGCGTGGGAATCAAGACCTTACCACCCATATGCCCACATTTCTTTTCGGATGCTAGCTGATCTTCAAAGTGGACCCCTGCCGCGCCAGCCTCAATCATACTCTTCATCAACTCAAAGACGTTAAGCGGACCGCCAAAACCCGCCTCGGCATCCGCGACAATCGGGGCAAACCAGTACGTATTCCCTTCGCCTTCTGACCATTGAATCTGGTCGGCGCGTTCTAATGCCTGGTTGATTCTGCGCACGACATGCGGCACGCTATTGGCGGGATAGAGGCTCTGATCGGGATACATCTGGCCTGCGAGGTTCGCGTCTGCCGCGACCTGCCAACCGCTGAGATAGATCGCCTTCAAGCCAGCCTTTACCTGCTGCACCGCTTGATTTCCGGTCAACGCGCCTAACGCTGCAACATACGGTTCGGTGTGGAGGAGATTCCACAACCGCTCAGCACCCAGTCGCGCCAGCGTATGCTCAATCTGAATCGAACCGCGTAAACGCAATACATCTTCCGCTGTATAGGGCCGCTTAACACCACGCCATCGTGGATCTGTTTCCCATGCTGTCGAAAGTTCAGCGATATGTTGACCGTTCACCATGATGTGCGCTCCTTCTCTAGGATATAAGGTAGACTGAATGTTATATTGGGAAAATCTTGTTCCTACAAACAAGGGTAACATGAATTTATGCGGAGAGTCTATGATTTCACTTCAGAGGTTGTGAATATTTACATAACTAAAAGTTTATATAAACATGCACGATCTGTGGAACCGAAAAGTATAGTGACGGTCTGGCTGCCTGGGGAACTACAAGAGTACAAGCAAATCTTTCGATATATTCGCATTTTGCTACTGAAGAAGGAGAGGAGGGCGAGTAGGTGACAGCAAATCCTCCATTTGGAGCCAACTTCACATGGTTATGCGAATCGTAAATATCAAAGCTGATGGTAATGTTTCCCTTAGGGGCTTGTAATAGACGAAGATTTCCATCACAGCGGAAAATATTACGTCCATCATGCGTAGAGGCAGAACAAAGATTTACCCAATGGTCTGGGTCAACTCCTGTCCACCATGCTGTAAAGATGACGTGATCGACCTTGAAGTTGTCAGGTGTGGCAAAGCGGGTATAGGCGGCGAGATGAACGATGTCGTGAACCGCTTGTCCTTTCGTCGGGCTCAACCATAACCCTTCCGGTTTATTAAACAAACCGGAAGGACCTTGTAAACTGATAAGAATAAGAGCACCAACTACACACACAACGAGTCCTGGATATACAAAACGCGTCTTCCGCGAAAAGAGTCGCTGAAAAAAAGTGCTTCTCTTGTTATTAAAGGATGTCGTGGAGTGTGTAACCTGGGCTTTTTTCGCTTGTTGATTTAGATACATAACAAGGCTCCCGTATCATCATGGTCGGTTTAACTGTATAGTGTGTATACACGTTACTTATGAATCAGGTAAGACTATTATTCTCTTGTATCTCCCGTGTTATTACATAGAACGAATACGCTGAGGCAGTGCATTGATGTTTATGGATGAAGCTGATGGTTGAACATGCATAATGAAATGAGATACTGCAATACGATGAGATAGTCAGCCTTCACCACAGGTTGAGTGAACTCAGCATCTCAGTTATGATTGGATATGACCATATTATGTTTTCTCTGGTTTCTGTCACAAATTCTGATACTCCGGTGTCTCTTCTGTATGCAGCTTTTTCATAAAGTGCTGCACGATTTTGTGTGAATTATGGCGACCCAGGAGGATGATGTACTTTATGAAGATACCAAATCAAAGAAATACTATTCTCTGGCAGGGAATGCTGTGTGGAAGCCTTTTCAATCTTATGTTGATCGCTTTGAGCCTCATGCAGTATCCATCTCTCCTGGATGCAGGACGGGCTTCCACCGTGATCGCTTGCGTGGTTTTGCTCCTTTTATATGGATGCGTCGGGATTGGTCTTCCCCTCCAAGCTAGTCAGCCCATGCTGACAGCACTTTGGCAAGGGACAGGCTTTGGCTTGCTGGTCGGAGTCCTCTTCGTAGCTGATATTGCGGTCGAATACTTTCTCAACATGAGCAGCCAGCTTAGTACTCTCTCCACATTTGGGTTCATGGGACTTATCTTTCTCCTCTTCGTGCTGGCTGGCGCACGTGGAACTCAACGAACAGGTCAGTTCCTTCTGGGGAGCTTGACGAGTATCTGGAGTGCTATGCTTGGTGTCCTGATAGCTGTTCTCTTCGGGTTTGCTGTGAATTTCTTCTTCATCCAGCGGCTCGAACACATTCTCGCTTCAGACTATGTCAGCAGCGGTATGAGAGATATACGCGCGTTCACTTTCTTCAATTCGCTTGACAGTGCATCCTCTCACCTCTTAGAAGGTCCCATTCTTGCGGCAGTGCTTGGCACGATTAGCGCTCTAACGATAAAGGGCCTCATGTCATTACGAGGGAAACACCTGTTCTCTTCCAAGCGTAGCTCATAACTCGCGAGCTACTCTGAGAACCATAATTCAGGTCGTTTGCCTCATTGTCTGGCAAATCTACCAGAGATTACAATTGGCCCCTACGTGGTGGCGAGTCGCGCAACCAGATCGCGCTCCTCTGGCCCAAACCATGGAGAGTTTCCAGCGACAGCATTTTCGCTTACTCGTTCGGGACGCGTTGTAGCGGGAATGGCGACATGGCAGCGTGTATCGCTCAAAATCCACTTGAGCAGGGCTTGCGACCACGTTGTTACTCCGAATGGTTTTAGTGGTTCCAGGGCTGCTTGAGAGGGAGGTCGTCGCATCAGACTTCCTTCCGCAAATGGGCGCATAACCACGACACCTAGACCGAGATCGGCTGCAAGAGGTAGTATCTCACGCTCTACCTCGCGCTGAACAGGGTTGTAGGGAATCTGGATGGTGGTGATGCGTCCTGTTTTCATTACCTGGCGTAGCTCTCGAAAGGCGGAACTGCTGTAGTGGGTGGCACCGATGGCACGCACCTGCCCTACATCGCGCAGTCGCTCCAGAAGCGCGAGATGCTCAAGCCAGTTGACGAGGTTATGTATCTGATAGAGGTCAATTCTATTGTTGAAAAACGAGAGCGCAAGTTTTATCTGCGCCTGTCCCTCGCTTCGAGTCGAGGACCATACTTTAGTAGCAATCAACGCCTGCTCGCGCCGTCCTCGCAGCGCCTCACCCAGCACTTGTTCGGCTGCTCCATACATCGGGGAAGAGTCGAAGAAATTGGCACCTGAAGCGAGCGCTGTATCCACGATGTTGCGAGCATTTCTTTTGGCAGCCTCGCCTCGCACATCGAAGGTTCTCCACGTGCCCATTCCTACCACAGGTACCTGCAATCCTGTTTTCCCTAACGCTCGCTGCTCCATATTCTCTTCCTCCTGCTTCAAATGCTTCCTTATATACTAATCGTTATATACTAATCGTTAAGACCCCTGGTAAGAGTTTCAAGACCGTTCGCTACTCGCCCATCGAAAACGAATGAGGTCTCTCATTCGTGAATAGCATAACATGGACAATTGAGAAAGGAATACGAACTGATATGGATTATCGACGTTTGGGAAATACAGGTGTCATGGTTTCGGAGCTATGTCTGGGCTGTATGACGTTTGGCAATGAAGCAGACGAAAGCGAATCCAATGCGATCATTCACCGCTTCGTAGAAAGTGGTGGAAATTTTCTAGATACGGCAGACGTGTACTCGCGGGGCACTTCAGAGCAGATCACGGGTCGGGCTATTCACGGGATGCGTGACGATATCGTGTTGGCGACGAAGGTACGCTTCGCAATGGGAGAGAAGCCTAACGAGGTCGGCTTATCGCGTAAGCACATCATGCAGGGCTGCGAAGCGAGCCTCAGACGCCTGGGAACGGACTATATCGATCTCTACCAGGCGCATTGTTGGGACGCAGCCACGCCGCTTGAAGAAACATTCTCAGCCTTCTCCGACCTGATTCACCAGGGCAAGGTGCGCTACATCGGCATCTCGAACTTCACAGCGTGGCAAATCATGAAGGCCATTTCCGTGAACAGAAGGCACGACTTTGAGCCTCTCGTATCACTTCAACCTCAATATTCTCTTGTGGAGCGACATATTGACTACGAGGTACTCCCGCTCTGTCGAGAAGAGGGTATAGGCGTTATCCCGTGGAGTCCACTCGGTGGAGGCTTCCTCTCAGGCAAGTATAAGCGCGGGCAGCAGCCAGCCGAGGGGACACGTATCGCGCAGGCAGCAGAACGTCTGGAAGAGCATTGGAAGCGGCGAGCGACCGAGCAGAACTGGCGCATTCTCGACATCATGGGAGCCATTGTGGAAGAGACAGGAAAATCCTATGCGCAGGTCGCGCTCAACTGGCTCTTGCGGCAGCCAGGAATTACAGCCCCCATCATAGGTGCGCGGTCAGTAGAGCAACTCAACGACAATCTGAGCGCAACCGATTGGAGTCTAACCGAGGCGCAAGTACATAGGCTCTCAGAGGCGAGTGCTGTCGAAGATATCTATCCCTATAGATTTATTCGCGAGGCGCAGAGGGTGTAGGGGTCTCATGTATTACACCCGCGTTTGCCAACAATCCCACGTTGGTCTTGTGGAAACGCGGGTGTAATACATGAGACCCCTACATCCTGTGAATATGTTGTTTTTATTTTATGCCCCGTGACACTTCTTGTATTTCTTACCGCTACCACAAGGACAAGGGTCATTACGCCCAATTCGCGATGGGGTCGCCATGCGCGCCGCAGTCGGCGCGCTGGCGGCAACTGCTGTTGAGCCTCTGCCGTTACGTGCACCATTCTTGCGTGCCTTTGCTCGCTCATCGCCTTCGTTCTTAGCCTGACCGCTAGCCTCGGCGATAGCGTCGGCATTTGTACGCACATTGCGGAGTGCCCTGTGCTGTGGCTCAGGCTTGTTGAGCGTTATGGTGATGTCGTTACGCAACAACTTGAGCAGGGCATCTACCGTGTAATGCTGGATAGCTTGTTTCAGGTCATCGAACATGCGGAAGGCTTCATTCTTGAACTCTACAAGGGGGTCGCGTTGTCCAAGCGAGCGTAAACCGATACCTTGACGCATCACGTCCAGCGAGTCGATATGGTCCATCCACAAGCGATCAACCACCTGCAGCAGGTAGGAACGCTCGAAGTCACGCAGCAGATCGACATCCTCTATCCCTTGCTCTTGCGCCTGTCTCTTCAAGTCTTCTCCACGTTCCTCATAGTGGTCAAGCACGAGCTTGACCAGTTTCTGCTTGATGTCTTCGCGTCGCACGGCGTTAAGGTTCTCCGGCACGATCTCTTCTGGGACATTTACCCAGACCTCCATGGCTTTGAAGAGGTTTTCAAGCTGCTCCTCTTCCGTCACCACGTTGCCAGGGATGCTGGTGTCTACCAGTCGCGCAACCTCTGCACGGATCATGCCTAGAATGCGCTCATGCATGTCTCCACGCTCAAGGACAGCACGACGGTCCGCATAGATCACCTCGCGCTGCCTGGCGATCACGTCATCATAATCGACGACGTTTTTACGGATGTCGAAGTTGTAGCCCTCGACCTTGGTCTGTGCTCCCTCAATGAAGTTTGAGACAATTCTGCTTTCAAGGGGCATGTCTTCTTCCATACCGACGCGCTCCATGACCTTTGCCACGCGGTCGGCAGCGAAACGGCGCATCAGTTCATCGTCCAGCGCCAGAAAGAAGCGTGATGAGCCGGGATCACCTTGTCGTCCGGCACGCCCACGTAACTGGTTGTCAATACGGCGAGACTCGTGCCGCTCGGTTCCAATGATATGTAGACCGCCCAACCCTACGACGCGCTCATGATCTTCTTCACACTCGCGCTCCTTCTGTTCAAAAAGTGCGTTTTTCTCTTCCTCGCTCATAGCGTCGAGGTACTGCTGAATAGCATCTTCCTTCTCGGTTCTCTCATCAGCATTGCGTTCCGGCATCTCGCGGATGAAATCGACGTGCTCAGCATGCTTGCGCAGGATGCTCTCAAAGTAGCCAACAGGGTTGCCGCCCAACAGAATATCGGTACCACGACCAGCCATGTTCGTAGCGATAGTCACCGCTTCACTGCGGCCCGCCTGTGCGACGATCTGTGCCTCGCGTTCGTGATGTTTCGCGTTCAGTACCTTGTGTGGCACGCCCTGCTTCTCTAGCAGATCAGAGAGGTGCTCCGAGGTCTCAACGGAGGTAGTACCAACTAGCATCGGTTGCCCTATTTCGTGTCGCTCTTTGATCTCCTCGACCACTGCCCTGAATTTAGCCTCAGTGTTGCGATATATCAGGTCTGGTTGGTCTTGACGGATCATCGTCTTATGTGTCGGAATGACCATCACATCGAGCTTATAGATTTTATGAAACTCTTCTGCCTCTGTGAGAGCTGTACCAGTCATACCAGCAAGTTTATCGTACAGACGGAAGAAGTTTTGAAAGGTGATGGTTGCCAGCGTATGATTCTCTCGCTGTACCTTCACGCCCTCTTTAGCCTCAATTGCCTGGTGCAGACCCTCACTATAACGGCGTCCTGGCATCTGGCGGCCTGTGAACTCGTCGACGATGATGACCTCTCCATCCTTCACGATGTAGTCTTTGTCGCGCTTGAAGATGATCTCCGCCTTGATCGCATTCTCCATATACCGTGTCAGATCAAGGTTGCTCTCATCATAGATGTTTTTGACTCCCGCCAGATGCTCGATCTTCTCGATACCCTCCTCGGTAAGAATGACTGTACGCGTCTTCTCCTCAACGGTGTAGTCGGTCTCGGGCTGCAGGCGCGGTGCCCAGCGTGCGAACTGTGCATACTGATCGGTGGATTCCTGGCCTTGACCCGAGATGATGAGCGGAGTACGCGCTTCGTCGATCAGGATATTGTCTACCTCGTCAACGATGGCGAAGTTGAGTTCACGCTGCACCGTCTGTTCGAGGGCAGTCACCATATTGTCGCGCAGGTAATCGAAGCCGAACTCATTATTCGTGCCATAGGTGATATCGGCTTGATAGGCGGCACGCCGCTCGGCGGTCTGTGGCTCAACCGAATTAACGATGATGCCAACGGTCAATCCCAGGAAATTGTAGATGTTACCCATCCACTCGGCGTCACGACGGGCAAGGTAATCGTTGACGGTGACGATGTGTACGCCCTTGCCCGTTAGGGCATTCAGGTATGTTGGTAAGGTCGCGACAAGCGTCTTACCTTCACCGGTACGCATCTCGGCAATTTTGCCCTGGTGAAGGATGACTCCACCGATAAGCTGTACATCGTAGTGGCGCATCTTGATCTTGCGCCAGCCTGCCTCACGCACAACGGCAAATGCCTCCGGCAGCAGATCATCAAGCGTCTTGGCCGTTCTGTGGCGTTTGACCATATCTGGTATCAGCTTGTCCATCGCCTCTGCTTTGAGCGCGACAATCTCCGGTTGAAGCTGCTTCAGAATTGCGGAGAACAGGTCCTCCAGTCGCTCGTCGGCACCCTCATCTTTATTCACGGCGTTGTCGCGTGCCTCCTCAAAACGAGACCATGCGGCATCAAATGCCTCATCGAACTCGTCTTCGTCGATCTCTTTGAGAACGGATTGGACCTCTGTTAGCAGTGCTAGTGTCGCTTTCTTCGGATTCGATGACTCATCAGGCCATTCCTGACGCTCTTCTGCAAGGTCCATTGCCGCCGTCACACGTAGCAAATTGAGCTTCGGTGATAGCTTTTCGTAGGACTGCTCAAAGAATTCGGAGAGCGTGTCTTGAAGGTTGTCTCTCAGTTCCCGTTCGGGATTGCGGCGTTGCTCGATAGTCTGGCGATAGGGAGCAACAGCAGTATGCAGGTCGGAATCACTACACTTTGATGCAAGTGGCTCTACCTCGTGTAGTACCTCCTTAAAGAGCGCGACCAGGTCATTCTCCAGGATCATGCCCCCCTTGAGGTAGAGCGCGAGCTGTGAGCGGAACTCGGCTGTCTTTGCCGCCAGTTCTTCATCACTCAGCCTCTTGATGGAAGGTTCAAGTTCGTTAATTTTATCTATGATTGGCTGAATAGCCCTTAAGTCTCGTTTATTGGGATCGCCCAAAATTTTCCCAAGTAGCTGCATATGAGTGTATTCTCCTGATGGTAGGCGTTAGTGCTGTTGTACGTGTCGTATCTTAAATATATTCACGTTGTAGTAAGCTAAATATTTCCGTCCATTATATCATACGCCCGGCTCACCTTAAGGTTATAGACACTGATAAGTCCTACAGATAGAGTCTTAAATACGAGTACTTTCTGGTCAATAGAGGTCAATGAACTACACTTTCTCCCGCGTATATGGCATAATATAGTGGTAGTTATAAGAACAAGAGTTCGTATATGTTTTATTTTCTAAATAAAGAGTTAAAGAAAATGAGTGATAAATCAGCCATTGAGTGGACAAATTCCACTTGGAATCCCATCACCGGCTGTACGAGAGTCAGTCCGGGATGTGATCATTGTTATGCTCTGGCTTTCGCTGAACGTTTCAGAGGAGTAACAGGACATCCTTATGAGCAAGGTTTTGATCTAAAACTGTGGCCTGAGCGACTAGACCTGCCGCGTCATTGGAAGAAGGCTCGACGGATTTTTGTAAATTCGATGAGCGATTTGTTCCACAAAGATGTACCAGATAGCTTTATCCTCGACGTATTTGAAACAATGATAGTAGCTAATCAACACATTTATCAAGTTCTCACAAAACGCCCATCACGTCTTGTTAACACAGGTCTCGTTGAGAAAATTACCGAAAGAATTTCTCTACTTACTGGAAACTCATCTTGGCCTATACATATCTGGCTTGGTGTATCAGTCGAAAACAACACATATACTTGGCGAGCCGATGCACTACGTAAGGTTCCTGCATCCATTCGATTTATTAGTGCTGAACCGTTATTGGGTTCTCTTGATACTCTTCGTCTTGAAGGTATTCATTGGCTTATCAGCGGTGGTGAAAGTGGACCAAGACATCGCTTCTGTGACCCCGACTGGGTGAGAGATTTGCGTGATCGCTGTCAGGATGAAGGCGTTGCGTTCTTTCACAAACAATGGGGAGGTCGCACTCCAAAGGTAGGTGGACGCCTCCTTGATGGTCGCACGTGGGATGAGTTCCCGCAAACATCCCTCTTCATTCCTTCCCCCTTGCAGAAGTAAGATGCCTTTCCAATAGTCTCCTCCAAAGATTCTGGTTAACCATATATGATTATTCTTAATGATCTCTTCTTCTTGACGGCCAGCCCTAACCGCATTAGGTGCAGCTAAGCGCGGCATTCCTGGCATGTTTAACGTGAGCATTATTTCAGTGCTAAAACTAGAATTGTGCTTGAGAAAAGGTTCTAATAAGGCAAAATCTGATAGGCGACAATATCTTTATGAGTAATTGGGGGACTAGCATATGTGTTCGATATATATGCTTAAGACCGATTTAGAGTACATATCCTATATTAAATAAAAAGAGGAAAAAGTACTAGATATTAGTCAATAAATATAAGTATACTTTACAAGATTTATATATCTAGCTATACTACGGCAATAAACAGATGACAAATGAGATATATGTGCCCACTTTTTTTGAGGTGTAAGATGCAGCAGGAAAAAGATATTCTGCCTATTGGAGCTGTAGTGCAAGACCATTATCTGGTGGTGAAGTTGCTTGGTAGAGGCGGCTTTGGGACTGTCTATCAGGTGAGAGATCAGCATAGCACGGGCGGTCTGTTTGCCCTCAAAGAGGTGATTGACCCGAGGAAGCAAGGGCGCGACCGACTCCACCACGAATGCCAACTACTCATGCCGCTTCACCACCATGCGTTGCCCCATGTCTATCAGGTGTTCGACGATGACAAGCTCAAGAGAACCTACATGCTCATGGAGTATATTGAGGGACCGGACCTGGAGATACTGCGACTACAGCAGCCGGAGAAGCGTTTTTCTCTGCCTCAGGTGATGACAATGCTAGCTCCAATCATCGAAGCTGTGGATTACCTGCACGGTCAACATCCACCTATCGTGCATCGAGATATTAAACCTACGAATATCATTATGCCAGAGCCGAGGGATAAGGCTGTGCTGGTTGACTTTGGTCTCGCCAAGGAACATGACCCGGAGGCAACCACGGCTGCTCTTCGTCATTGTTCCCAGGGCTATGCAGCACCCGAGCAGTATCTGACAGGGACAGACACTCATACGGACATCTATGGACTCGGGGCAACGATGTACACCCTCCTCACGGGCGTCGTCCCTGCCGATGCACTGCACCGCATGATGCAGCTTGGCAGCCAGGGAACTGATTCCCTAGAGCTTGTGAACCAGCTTGTCCCGGACATACCCGCGCCCATTGCCAGTGTTATTCATCGTGCTCTATGCATAAGTAGTGAAGATCGCTTCGAGAGAGTTGATGAGTTTTGGAAGGAATTGAATGACTCTCTAGGGCTGCAACGATCATCTGCGCGTAACACTTTGCCATTCCCTTTATCTCATCGTATACGTGCTACTGCTACACGGGCAACTGAAAATATTGCTTCTGTGTTTTCGCAAACACAACTTAAAGTTTCGCATTCGAAGAGAAAGAGTCTATTCCTAATCGTTGCCCTTACGCTACTTTTCTGCTTGGGCTTGGGAATAGGTTTCCAGCCATATGTTGTAGGTCGTCCACATAGTAGCTCTGCAATGAGCGTGCAATCTTATCATGGTAAGACACCTCCTAATAAGGCTCCTCCTACTCTGCCTAAAGCAACTGTGATACCTCTTGCCGCCTCCCCTACTCCTAGAGCCACAGTGTTATACCCTACATCTACCCCTATCCCTACATCTACGCAAAGTACTAGCCATCATAAAAAACATGGTAATAAGCAAAAAGGTGGTAACTCTGGTCATGACGGCTGAGCGTCTCTCGGTACTCGTCAACGCATCAGTTCATCAAATGGGACAGGATAGCTGTTAACTGAACTTGACACGGCATAACTCCTTATGCCACTATATTGAAAGCAAAAGTATACTTATCCCCTCTTACTATCGTTTTCTGTACCGTTGAGTCTGTCATCGCTCATGACATGGAGGTAACGCTGATGTTCCACCAGTTACTCGTTCCGGTCGCAGGCAATCTCTTTCTCTCTTTCCTCGTTGGTTTCATTCCCATTATTCTTGTCCTTGTATTGCTTGGTGTTGTACGTTTACCTGCATGGCAAGCAGCCCTCGCGGGGCTTGTTGTGGGTATCATCATCGCTATAACGGTCTGGCAAATGCCCATCGGCTTGGCGTTGAATGCGACGCTCAATGGCGTTGTCTTCGCTTTGCTCCCCGTGATGTGGATCGTCTGGAATGCGATGTGGCTGTACAACATCACTGTGCGTTCAGGAAAGTTTGATCTCTTTCGCCGCTGGATGATTCACAACGTGCCAGCCGATAGACGCATTCTTTTACTGATTATCGGCTTTAGCTTCGGCGCGTTGATGGAGGGTGTCGCGGGATTTGGCACACCTGTTGCCATTGGAAGTGCGCTTCTGATTGGCCTCGGTTTTCCGGTACTCGATGCCCTGGCAATCACGCTGGTATTTGATACGGCACCTGTAGCGTTCGGGGCGTTAGGTGTGCCGATCACGACGCTGGCCTCGGTTACAGGCTTACATGCTACTTCCCTTTCTTCGATGGTTGGGCGTCAACTCCCCTTCTTTGCCTTCATCTTGCCGTTCTATGCAATGGCAGTTTTCATGGGTCCACGCAGCTTACGAACGATCTGGCCTGTAGCATTGGTAGCGGGAGCTTCGTTCGCTTTGACGCAGTTTTTTGTCTCGAACTTTATAGGACCAGAACTACCCGACGTATTGGCTGCACTCATCTCACTCATCTGTGTTATCGTGTTTGTCCAGTTCTACAAACCTAGTGATGTTGAGGAGTACCGCGCGCAATTCGCCGACGTTAGCTCCACAACAGTAAACGCTTCTGGCATTGACGAGGAGGGTGTTCCTGTTCCAGCCTCCGCGAACCTTTCAGAAGGAGGCGGACGACCCTCTACCAGTGAGGCTGTGCTTGCATGGCTGCCCTGGGTACTCGTGAGTGTGGTTGTTATTCTCTGGACTCTCAAGTGGCCCATCGGCAAAACGGGCTTCCAGATGGCTGCGGTAGGGCAATCAAGCATCAAGTGGCCTGGACTGCACAATGCCACCTTCCTCACCCTGTATAACAAGCCTTATGCCGCTCTCTACACCTTTCAGCCTCTGGGTACAGGGACCGCGATCCTGGTTGCTGTAATTCTGACTGCCCTTATCCTGCGCCTAAGCCCGAGGCTCTTTTTCCTGGCATTGGCTGATACCTGGAAGCAGTTGCGTTTCGCCATTCTCACGGTGATGCTGATTATCGGATTGGCGTATCTCTTCAACTACTCGGGCATTGCATATACACTGGGTCTCGCAGTCTCCTCGGTAGGAGCGGTGTTCCCTTTCTTCTCGGCCTTCCTCGGCTGGATCGCCTGTTTCCTGAGCGGCAGTGATACCTCAAGTAATGCTCTCTTTGGCAACTTGCAGGTCGTCGCCGCCCGTAAGCTCAATCTCAGTCCCATCCTGATGGCAAGCACGAACTCGACCGGTGCTGTGATGAGCAAGATGATCTCGCCACAAAATGTGACAACGGGCGTCTCGACAACGACGCTTGTAGGCAAAGAGGGACTGGTCATTCGGCGAACGTTTATTCACAGTATCATCCTGGCAAGCTTAATGGGCCTGCTCGCTATGGCGCAGCAGTACCTCATTCCGTGGATGATTCCACGCTGATTCAGTTCAATAAGTGACAGGACGACAATAGCAGGAAGCTTCCTGCTATTGTCGTCCTGTCACTTATTGAACCTGGAAGTAAAGCGCTACCCCCTGCACCTGTCAGTACACGCGGCTGGTTGTGTCGTAAATTTGTTTACTCTATTTTCTCCAACTCACCTAGCCATGCAGCCTCTCCATCCTTCTCTACCTTTACATCACTGGCCCGCAAATAATACGAAAAGTTTCTCACTGTATCGCTGAGCACGTGCAACAGTTCATCATCGGGCACAACATCTGGCTCCCACCACCAGCGCGAGATTGTCCATACACTCCCATCTAATCGTGAGTCCAATCGCGCCACAAAACGATCTTTATAAAATACGGGCAGCACATAATATCCCCAGCGACGTTGTGCCGCTGGCTTATAGACCTCCCACATGTAATCGAACCCGAAGATATGTTGTACCGCCTTGCGGTCCCACAAAATACTATCAAGCGGTCCCAGGAAAATCATGCGTGGCGCAAGTGGTTCGGCATCAAGTAGCGACAGCAAACGCGTGGGCATGTAGTATGTCCACGTCTTTCCCTCTACATGTACTGGTGTCACTATCCCCTCTTCCTGCAGGTGAGCAAGGGCTCGCTTACGGGTTGTGGCATCTCCGCAGGCACTCCAGATACATTGTTCCGCCATCGGACGCAACAAACCCATTGCCTGGACGCGCCTCGTCATAATCCAACGATGATACTCGTCCTCGTCCAGCAAAGGCGGTTCGTAGTAGTGGTGCGCAGGTATAACGCGCTCGGGGCGATCATAGTAGTGCCTGCCCCCTCTGCGATGATGCGTCACCAACAGACCGCATGCCCACAACGCACGCAGAATGCGTTTCGTTATGGTCGAACCGTACCATGACCCGCTCTCACCGTATCGTACGCGATCCTCAAATTCGAGTGATGAGAGCGGCCCTCGTGCGTCGAGAGCCGCCAGTATCTTGGCTGTTACCTCCGGATGATTCTGCAATATCTCTCTATCGTGGTAAGGCTCGTATTTCTCACGCATGAGCGCACGCTTAGGCCAATCGCTTATCGGCACGATACACGCCTGTTTGTCCCACGAGTCATAGACGACGCGGTCGGTATAGGCCGCATGGTGCCAATCATTGACGCGATAGCCGGGGACACGGGCCTGAAATACCAGGTCGGGGTTGCGTCCAACTGGATTGAGCGGGTCATACTGTACCGTACTCAAACGCTCAAAAACCCCTGGCAGGTCCGTCTGTGCGAAGTGATAGGTCGCGAGAAAATGACGTGCTTGCTCCCTCGATAGGTGTATTGTCATAACTTTATTTCACTCTTGAACTGTTTGCTAACCAATCCTGAATGATCTGACCATGCTCCTGATAATGCTCGTAGGTGTTACCAACAATATAAACCACAACGGGTCTGTCGTCTAACCAGGAAATCGGCTTGTTCAGGTCCTCCTCGCTCGTCATTTGTACTGCGTTCACCATCTGTGAGTAAGTAGAGCGAAAATCTGTCAGCACCTTGTCGAGTGGAAGAAACTTATTCTCCTGGTAGAACTTCTCGTTAATCTGCTCCTCAGTCATACTTGGCGTTGGATCAGGAAGCTCTACTCCCTGTCTTATTGCCTGCAACAAGTTGAGTGTACGCCCCTGCCATGCGATAAGGTGTGCGAGATTATCTTTAACCGACCACTTGCCGTTGACTCCTGCTGTGGTCATTTGTTGCTCACTCAATGAGGATAATAGTGCCTCGAAGTCGGTGTATCCCTTTTGCATGTCGTTGAGCAATATGGTTTTGCTTAGGTGCTCTGTCATAAGAGTCTCTCCTTATACAATCAAAATGCGATTTCGCTTGTTGGCTTCACTCTAATCGTATACTCGTCGGTTCTAAAGCCATTTACCACATCGTTGAGATAGGCTATACGTTGCGCCGCTGTAAGAACTGCCTCATCATAGTCGCCTGTCGTATGTGCATCTCCAACCAGTGTGACATTATATCCCGCTGTTGTCGCACGGCGAATCGTCGTATCGACATAATACTCAGTCTGACCTCCCACTACGACAAGATGCTTGATGCCCTGCGACTCTAACTCGCGCTGAAGCAACGTATCATAATAGCTCTCCTCTTTTCTACAAATGTAGTACACTGTTTTGAGTCTATCATGAAAAGCGGTTATAAACTGTCCTGATTTATCCTGATGAACACTACTTTTCAAGAACAAGGAAATATACATGTACTTCCCGACCACACGCGTCCTGACTGTCCTGGAATTGTTGCAGTCACGGCAACAGATAAGTGGAACAGAGCTTGCCGAGCGCCTTGAGGTGGATCAGCGCACCGTTCGACGCTATATCACGATGCTGCAAGATATGGGTATTCCTGTAGAGTCGAAGCGCGGTCGCTACGGGTCTTATCGTTTGCGTCCAGGCTTTAAGTTGCCGCCATTGATGTTTCGAGACGACGAAGCCTTCGCTCTTACTGTCGGTCTCGTCGCTGCGCGCAAATTAGGTCTGGCGGTTGCTGCTCCTGCCGTCGAAAGCGTGCTTGCCAAGATTGAACGTGCATTGCCCGTGACGTTGCGAGAGCATGTGCGAGCGGTGCAAGAAACATTGGTCCTCGATTTCGACTCTGCCACGAACCAGCCTGCAAGTGAGGTGGTGACGACGCTCTCTATAGCTGCACTTTTGGAGAGGCGCGTCTGGATGCGTTATCAGGCGTGGCAAGCAGAGGCAACCGAGCGTACCATTGATCCCTATGGCCTTGTATGTCGGTCGGGATTTTGGTATACCGTTGGCTACTGTCATCTCCGGCAAGGACTACGTTCGTTCCGTTTAGACCGCATTGTACATGCTGAGATGCGCGATGAGATCTTCGTTAAACCAGCTGATTTCGATTGTCTGGAATATGTGACACATTCACTCGCAACGATGCCAACGACATGGTTTGTGGATGTGCTCCTAGAAACTTCGCTAGAGGAGGCACAGAGGCTCGTATCACCAGCCCTGGCAACGCTCGCACAGGATGACAATGGTGTTGCGATGCACTGTTACGTCGAGCATCTCGATTGGATAGCGCATTTCCTGGCGGGTCTACGCTGTCCCTTTATTGTGCGTAACCCACCAGAATTGCGGAATGCTCTGCGGCAACTTGCACACGAAATCGTAGTGATGGCAGAGCGCACGATATAGCTAGCCCTTTGCTAGACGCTAAAAGATCAGGTATCGTCGTCGCTCCCACTCAACACTATCCCAGGTATCCCTACTGTTGAAGCCCCAGCGCAGACTGGCTACATCAAGAGCGAGTACAATAAGCAAGAAGATCATGATTTCCATGACGCCCTCCTCTTTCAATACATTGTTTGTTTTCGACTTTTTACCCTACAAGGCTAACCACCTAACTCTGCGTACCACTTGTACTGAGTGTACCTGTGTGATACTATCGAGTCAAGGAAACGTTTTCGATGATAGCTATCGAAGAAAATGATAGGAGTGTTTGAAATGGAGCTGCGTCAACTGACAACATTCCGCATGGTCGCCACAACATTAAGCTTTAGTCGTGCCGCCGCCGCACTCAATTACGTGCAATCGAGTGTTACCGCACAAATTCAGGTACTCGAGGAGGAGTTGGGTGTTGACTTGTTCGACAGGCTGGGCAAACGTGTTGCGCTGACTGATGCTGGAAAGCGATTACTGGAATATGCTGAGAAAATCTTAGCTTTAGCTGACGAAGCTCGTGCCGTTGTGTCAGGCGGTGATGCGCCAACAGGAACCGTAACTATCAGTGCTCCTGAAACGCTCTGTACGTACCGCATCCCTACAATCTTGCGCGAGTTCCGAACGCGTTTCCCGCTGGTTAAGCTGATGTTTCGCCCGTATCCATTCGCTGACCTGCATCGTTGCGTAAGTGATGGAAGTGTAGACGTGGCTTTTATTATAGACGAACCATTTCATTCAATGTCGCTGATGGTCGAGCCGTTGGTGATTGAACCGCTGCTGATCCTGGCTTCTCCCGATCATCCACTGGTTCATCTGCCATATGTACATGCTCATCACCTAGAAGGCGAACCATTTTTACTGACCGAGGTGGGTTGTGCCTACCGTAACATGTTTGAACGTGCTCTGAACGAGGCGGGTATACATCCAACAACAAACCTGGAATTTAGCAGTGTTGAAGCCATCAAACAATGTGTAATAGCTAATATGGGAATTGCGGTTCTGCCTGCTGTCGCTGTCGCGTCTGAAATTTCCCAAGGGCGTCTTGCCGCTTTAAAATGGGGTGGTCATGATTTTCAGGTGGTGACACAAATGCTATGGCACAAAGAGAAGTGGCTTTCTCCAGCCCTTCATGCATTTCTCAATGTGGCACGTGAAATGCTGGCTGGTGCCGAAGTAGGGGCCTGATCCATTATTGAGGTCGGCCTTACAAAGATTGTATCTCATGGCTGTGTCTCCTGGCTAGCTGAAAGGATGATTTTGCAGCAATTGTCATCTAGCACTAGAATGCTGGTATCTCGCTCAAGGGAAGTTATTCTGTTTGACCGCAATCTATTGTAGCGATCTGATATAGGATTTTCTGGTAGATTGCTGGTATCGGGGGAGTATCTCGTGTACACTATTAGATATATTTTGCTTTGAAAGCTTATTGGTGCATCCGCTATACGAAGGGGGAACGGACATTGCTTCGCTCGTCCTCGGGCGTCATAAATGAGGCCCCTACATGCTCGTGGATGTCATAAATGAGGCCCTACGGTGTCTTGTTCATGTAGGGGAAGCACCAGTTATGTTGAAATAAGGAGTGCAGAGCGTGGCAACTCACTGGTTGAGTCATGCCTTCCAGGAGTTGTCGAGTTATGTTGAAATAAGGAGTGCGAAGTGTGGCAACGATACAACTATGTGTGAATATCCCTATCTTCCTCATGGTTCTAGGAGGAAGTTGCCTTCCTATTATTGCTTTTTACGTGTGTCTTCCATTGCTGCGGAACAAAGACAAGTCCTCTCCTTTCAATACACACGTTCCTGCAACCATCACAAGCATTCATATCGGGACATTTAGATGGAATGATGGGTGGGTTGTGGCGGCAAAATGGGTAGATAGCCGAAATAAAAAGGAGTACACCTTTGAAAGCTATCCTCAAGACTTCATTCCCAAACAATGCATTGGGGAGCAGGTAGTGGTGGCCTTTGACCCTGAGCACCCAACCCGTTTTTCCATGAAAATTTGATAAAACAGTTGATGATCCCCTCGAACGAGCAAACTCTGTAACTTTTTCTCAGCCGCGTCCGTGCTATCAACATCTAGGAAGTTCTCAAGAACTTTCTACTATCTCCTGGTATCCTGTTTTATAAGCACTAGCTTGGTAAATACCTCAAGGTGAACAATCGAACGAAAGAGAGCTGCACATGGCGACATTCGCAACCTTGTTTGGTAAGTTGGCCGAGCGTCTTTCTCCGGGTAGTGTTGGAGAAACGCTCAGGACTCACGTGGGAGCGATTCCCAACCCGCTCAGTGAACGAAGTAAACACCTCGAACCGCGCATACATGATGCCAAGGTGTTCAAGAGTGTATGCCCCTACTGCGCAGTGGGTTGTGGACAGCGGGTATATGTCAAGGATGGCAAGGTCGTTGACATCGAAGGCGACTATGATAGCCCTATTAGTGGTGGGTGTCTTTGTCCCAAAGGTAGTGCTAGCTACCAGTTGGACATCAACAGTAAACGCTTGACGACGGTGAAATATCGAGCACCATATGCTACAGACTGGGAAGATAAACCTCTGGATTGGGCGATGGAGCGTATCGCGCAGCGAACATATGAGACACGCGAGGCGACCTTTACCGAGACGAACGAGGACGGTAAGCCGATCAACAACACGCTTGCAATAGGTTTGCTTGGTGGAGCGACGCTCGATAATGAAGAGAACTACCTCATCACCAAACTTTTTCACTCACTAGGGATGGTGTGTATCGAGAACCAGGCCCGTATATGACACAGCGCATCTGTGCCGGGTCTCGGCGCAAGTTTCGGGCGTGGTGCCGCCAATACCTTCCTACAGGATTTACAGAATAGTGACTGTATTTTAATACAAGGAAGCAATTTTGCTGAAGCCCATCCAGTGGGATTCCGCTGGGTCATGGCCGCGAAAGAGCGGGGAGCGACGATCATTCATGTCGATCCGCATTTTTCTCGCACCTCACAAATGGCTGATATCTATGCTCCGATCCGCGTTGGGACGGATATCGCATTTTTGGGAGGAATAGTCAACTATGTTCTCCAGAACGACCTCTACTTCAAAGAGTACGTCAAGGCGTACACGAACGCAACAGCCATCATTAATGATGATTTCCAGGATACAGAGGACCTGGAAGGCGTTTTCTCTGGCTTGAACTCCGAGGGAAATGCCTATAATACTGATAGCTGGCAGTACAAATTGACGAAAAAGGGAAACTCGCAAGAGCGAACAGGGCAACCGGCTAGCAAGGACAGTGCTCCACAAAAGGGGGAGACTGGTCATCACGACGAGCAACAAGCCATGCCCGATGCGCAGGAAGGGCAGGGAATGCTGAACCATGCTCATCCCAGTCAGATCGAGCATGATGAGACCATGCAGCATCCCCGTTGTATCTTGCAAATTCTGAAGCGGCACTTCTCACGTTACACGCCAGAAATGGTCGAGCAGGTCTGTGGTGTTCCCCAGGACATCTTCCTCAAGATTGCCGACATAATGGTGAAAAACTCGGGACGCGAACGAACCACCAACATTTCGTATTCTGTTGGTTGGACACATCATACGGTTGGTGTACAGATAATTCGTACATCAGGCATTTTACAGCTCTTATTGGGTAACATAGGGCGTCCTGGTGGTGGCATCATGGCGTTGCGAGGCCATGCTAACATACAAGGGTCTACCGACATCCCAACGCTCTACAACCTGCTGCCGGGATATCTAACCATGCCCAGCGCGCTTCGTGGGGAGTATGACTTTAAGACGTATATGGAACATAACAGCCAGGAGACCGGTTGGTGGGTTCACTATCCTGAGTACTTTATAAGTCTTATGAAGGCATGGTACGGTGACGCCGCCACACAGGAGAATGACTGGGCCTACAACTACCTGCCGAAGATTGTTGATGACCACTCAGACCTGCCCATGTTCATCAACATGAAGGATGGGAACATAAAGGGCTTCTTCTTGATAGGTCAAAATCCGGCGGCTGGTGGTGTCAACGCAGGCTTTCATCGTGCGGCAATGGAGAAGTTGGAGTGGCTGGTGGTGCGCGACCTCTATGATATAGAGTCGGCGTCGTACTGGAAGCGGCCAGGTATCGATCCAACCAAAATTCCTACAGAAGTCTTCTTCCTTCCTGCCGCATCACACATCGAGAAAGAGGGAAGTTTCACCAATACGCAGCGTCTCATCCAGTGGCGCGATCTGGCCATAGAGTCGCCAGATGATGCACGTTCGGAAAACTGGTTCGCGACGGAGCTATGCATGCGGATGAAAGAGCTGTACAAGGACAGTACGAAGGAGCGCGATAAACCCATTCAAAACGTGACATGGAACTATCATCGAGCAGGGCCACTACAAGAACCTGTCGTTGACGATATTGTGAAGGAGATCAATGGCTATACCATTGCTGATGGTAAAGTGGTTAAGAACTTTAATGCGCTCAAGACCGATGGTAGTACCGCGTGTGGCTGCTGGATTTTCAGTGGCATTATGCCTGAAGAGGGGAATAACCGCGCGCGCCACCGAAATCCCGACAACTATGTAAGTCCCGATTGGGGCTTTACCTGGCCGGATAACCGCCACATTCTGTATAATCGTGCATCGGCAGACCCGGATGGCAAGCCGTGGTCAGAGCGCAAGAAATACATCTGGTGGGACTCTGAGCACGATAATGGGAATGGGACAAAGGGCCTTTGGGTCGGGTATGACGCGCCTGACTTTCCTGTGACGAAGGCACCTACCACTAAAGCCGACCCAAATGGGAATGGATTGGATGCTCATTCTGGCTCTGACCCATTCACAATGAATCCTGAAGGTCGAGGTAGGCTCTTTGCTCCAAGCGGACTTACTGATGGACCGATGCCCACGCATTACGAGCCGATTGAGTCGCCCGTCGATAATCAGCTCTATTCCAAAGTAACAAGCAATCCAGTTGTGAAGTATTGGGATCGACCGGACAATCCAAAGAATGGAATAGAGAATCCAGACTATCCCTATGCGATCACCACCTACCGACTCACCGAGCATCACGTTGGTGGTGCTATGTCGCGCTGGCTGCCCTGGCTCTCGGAACTACAGCCAGAATTGTTCGCCGAGATTAGCAAAGAACTGGCGGCAGAAAAGGGAGTCAAAATGGGGGACTGGATCACCATTTGGACGAAGCGCGGTGAGATAGAGGCAAAGGCGATGGTCACGGAACGTATAAAACCGTTAAAGATGGGGAGGCGTACTGTCCATCAAATTGGTTTACCGTACCACTGGGGCTATTCAGGTGTGGTAACAGGAGATATCGCTAACGATTTACTGCTTCTGGTCGCGGACCGCAACGTCAGCATGCATGATGCGAAATCATTTACCTGCAACATGCGTGCGGGTCGTCGAACGCATTTGGGTCAGGATGGCAGTATTGTAGCGCGTGAGATGCCACAAAAATCTGGGGAAGGATAACGTTTATGGGAAAGATGGGATTTTTCACCGACACCACGCTCTGCATTGGCTGTAAAGCCTGTGAGGTGGCGTGCAAACAGTGGAACCAGCTGCCTGCCGACGGTTACAAGTTTTCGGGTAATAGCTATGACAATACTGTTGCGCTCTCGGCGACGACCTGGCGGCATGTCGCTTTTGTTGAACATACCCGGCCATCGGACGGAACTGGTAAGACGGTAAACTGGTTGATGATGAGCGATGTGTGCAAGCACTGCACTCATGCAGGGTGTTTGCAAGCCTGTCCGACGGGAGCGTTGGTCCGCAACGAGTTTGGGGATGTCTACCTGCAACCTGACATTTGTAATGGGTGCGGTTATTGTGTTCCCTCGTGTCCTTTTGGCGTGGTAGGCCGCAATCAGGATACCGGAATAGCAGCCAAATGTACCCTCTGCTATGATCGGCAGAAGGATGGGATGGAGCCAGCCTGCGCGAAAGCTTGCCCCACAGACTCAATCAAGTTTGGTGATCTGGATGACTTGAGAGCGGTTGCGAGAAAACGGGTAGACACGCTTCACGAGCGCGGCGAAACGGCGGCACATCTTTATGGTGTCGATGAGGATACCACAGTTGGAAACCTCAACGCATTTTTCCTGCTGATGGATCGCCCCTCCGTCTATAACTTGCCAGAAAAGCCCAAACTGCCGCAGGATAATGTCCTGCCAGGGTTTGTAGCGAGCCTGGCTACGGCGGCTTTTTTAACGCTTGCCACGGCGTTCTCATTGTGGAGGCGTTCGTAGGGGCCTAATTATGCTTTTTAACAAAATAATGCGGTCATAGAAATGCTCCTGTAGGGGCGCAATCAATTGCGCCCGTCGCCCAGGCAGGGCGCAATCAATTGCGCCCCTACGGAGGGATCATTGCCGCAGTATTTTATTCAAGGACATCATTACGCCCTCGTCGCCCCAGAACCAACGCGGGATTTTTGTCGAACGAGGGCGTAATGAATTAGGCCCCTACACCAATTCCTAATAAATAATCATCAGGAGAAGCGCGATGAGCAATCGAAACGGAAATCAGCCAAGAAAGCTTGCTGGAACCGCCACTATCGTCATGCCTGATCGTGGTGGTCCCAAAGCGGGTCGTGGTGAGGAATGGGTCGGCGAGGCCAGCACATATTATAACCATCCACTTATCAAGAAGGCTCACTGGGGCTGGGAGATTTATATTTACTTTTTTCTCGGTGGCATAGCTGGTGGCTCGTATCTTGTGACAACATTAGCCCATTTCTTTGGCTTAGACAAAGATAAGACCCTGATGCGTGCTGGACGTTATCTTCCGTTTCTTTGTATTCTGGCAAGTCCCATTCTTTTGATTATGGATCTGGGCCGACCTGAGCGGTTTCATCACATGTTGCGTGTCCTCAAGTTCCGGTCAGTCATGTCTATTGGCACATGGGCCATTTCCCTATTCGGTTTTTGCTGCGGGTTGTCCACAGCAAACCAGATGGCAGAAGATGGCCTTTTGAACTGGTTCCCACTGGCTGCGCGGGTATTCAAAGCGTTACCAGTGAAAGCCATAGAGGTCATAGGTAGTTTCTTTGGTCTTGTGGTTGCCTCATATACCGGCGTGTTGCTCTCTTCCACCGCGGTGCCTCTATGGGGGAGAGCCAAGCATATCCTGGGACCATTGTTTCTCACATCGGGTCTCTCTACCGGTCTCTCTGCTCTTTCGTTTATTCTCTCGCTTGGTGGTTCCAGCGAGGATACGATTGAACGATTAGATCAGGCCGAAATAGTTGCGATGACGACGGAGTTAGGGCTGATCGTATCACTCGCACCGACTCTTGGCCCACTTGGTAAACCACTCGTCAAAGGTAGGACGGGTTTGCTCTTTGGTGTGGGAACTATTGCATGTGGACTGGTATTGCCACTGCTCACAAAGCTTGGCTTCAGATTGACTGGAAGACCTATTCCCCGTAGCGTCAACAGTGCAACATCACTGATGGTGCTTGTAGGTGGGTTCATTCTGCGCTATGTTTGGATTATCGCGGGACGTGTTTCAGCCGATGATCCGAAGGCGGTACACGACTATAATGTTATAGAGTGGAAAGAGGGGACTTCACGAGAAGAAGATCTGTCTAAGATAAGATCATATGATGTGCAATAAATGAAATGGGCGCTGATGCCTCGGCATCAGCGCCCATTTCATTTATTGCACATTGTCGCTCTGAGGTTCGTAGGGGCCTGTGATGCGTTCGAAGCGAGGGCGGTAGCGCGTATCATGGTAATCGGCGGGGTCTACGCGCCGGGCATGTAAGTTTTTGCCGGGAATGTCGGTGTAGACGTAGGCACCATGACGATGCGCCGCCATGACACTGTATGTACCCTTCTCGACCGCGCTCATAATGAGGTTGGCGTAGTAAATCGCCATGTGTTTGTCGTAGACCTCTGGTTCACCACTGCGCAAAAAGTAGGTTAGATCAATCGGCAGAAAGCGGACGTGAGGAAGGCGAGTAGCTAGCTGATCGGCTAGAAACTCGGCAACGTTCACTTTCTTTTTGTGACCGTAAGCGTCGGCTGCACCAACCTCTGGTACGGGGACGCCCAGGTTGGCACCTTCTGAAAGGATCACAGTAGAGTAATGCTGCGGGTTTTGACGATCATGGGCGATCAGGTCGGCCAGCTTGTCGATGTTGGCGGGTACCTCTGGAATTAAAAGGCGGTCCGTCCACGCGACGATGGCGGTTTCAAGTGCCGTGAAGCCAGCGTCTCGACCGAACATACGGAATAGAATGGTCTCGCTATGTGACTCGGCGGTGGAGCGGATGCGATTGATAAATTCTACTGCACGACTGATCGCGGTTTGGAAGCCAATGCAGTAGTCGGTGCCGGGTACATCGTTGTCCATTGTCTTAGGAATGCCCCAGACGGGCACGCCTTTTGATGCGAGTACTGCACCATAACTTAGAGTGTCGTCTCCACCGATCACTACTAAGCCGTCCAACCCAAGAAAGCTCATGTTTGCCTTCACCTCGCTGGTGAGATCGATGCGATCATTGGGCGCGTGACCATCGCCCAGGTGCTTCAGATTGGGTGGCAGGTCGCCTACTCGCATGCGTGCTGGATTTGTGCGTGTGGATTGGAGTATTGTACCTCCTTGCCTGTCTATGTCACGTGTATTCAGCCGGGTCAAGGGCATCAGGTAGCCGCCATTCCAGGTCTCGGGTTTCTCCTCCTGGAAGGTGAGTGCGTCACGTCCGCGTGCGCGATCAAGAAAGGTAATGCCCTCCCACCCGGCTCGGAGGCCGGTAATGCGGATACCGAGCGGCTCCGCGCGGTAGACGAGTGCTTTAATCGCGGTATTTAATCCTGGTACGTCTCCTCCGCCGGTCAGTACGCCCAATGAGCGAATGGAGCTTGATGACTGTTTTGGCATAATCGTTCCTCGTTCTAAGATACAAATTATGCTCCAATCGTATCATGTGGATGTACTCTATGGCAAAGCAAGACCACGGGCAGGGCGAGGACAAGCCATCGCCCCTACTATACACCGTTGCCGCCGAAAGGTGACACAGTATAGTAGGGGCGATAGCTTGTCCTCGCCCTGCGTGTCTTTGCGCTGTGCGTGGTCGCTATGAGGCTACTTTGAATTGAACAGATTGAGCCATTGCGCGAATTTGGGGGTCTGAGCTTACAATAGAGACATCCTTCCCCAGTTCTCGCGCACGCATGTAGAGCAGCTTCCAGGCGACTTGACCGCGCAGGTGCGTTTGTGGTGGGACGACAAGTGCGACGTGTTTGGCATTGACCCGTTCCAGGCGCTCACGCACAGACGTGACATTCTCGTCAGGGTCAATATACAGCTTTTGCTCTTCCCTATTCTGGGTCTGTTCTTTAGGAGTTAGTTTTTTCTTTGTTGTCATGAAGACGCCGTTTCTAGATAATGTATCTCTCCCTATGATTAATAATGCCAGATTTTCCCCACTTATGCAATTCTTTGTGCCAATAAAAAAACGGTTATCCAAGAATTGCGCTCTTCCTCTCGCCTGATGTATAGTGCTGATAGGGAAAAGAAGTGTGTTATTTGTTGAGAGCGTGAACTTATCAGGGCCGAGACGGAAGCTACTCCCGAAAGGAGAACAGGCATGCAATACGAAATGATTCTACTGCAATATGAAGGTGATTTCGCTACAATCACTATGAACAGTCCGGAGCGACGCAATGCTCTCTCGCTCAAACATATGAGTGAGCTTACATCTGCTTTTCGAGAGGTTGGTGAGAGTAACGCGCGGGGAGTGATTTTGGCGGCGAACGGACCCGCTTTTTGTGCTGGTCATGACTTTGCCGACATGGTGGGCCGCGATCTCGCGGCGACGCGCAAGCTGCTGAAAGTATGCACAGCGTTGATGGATACGATTCAGGAGGTACCGCAGCCTGTCCTCGCACGTGTTCATGCGCTTGCTACCGCTGCCGGATGTCAATTGGTCGCGACGTGCGATCTGGCGGTGTCTTCTACAGAAGCGGCCTTTGCAACTCCTGGCGGGAAAGGTGGCTGGTTCTGCACCACGCCGATGGTGGCTGTGAGCCGCAACGTCGGGCGTAAACGTGCCCTTGAAATGCTGCTCACAGGTGATGCTATAGATGCACAGACTGCGGCGGATTGGGGATTGGTGAATCGCGTTGTACCAGCAGACCGACTTGTGGAGGAGTCACAGCAATTGCTTGAAGCCGCGACGCGCGGCAGCCTCGTATCGAAGGGTATCGGTAAGCAAGCCTATTACGCGCAGATGGAGCTTGCCCAGCCACAAGCTTATGATTATGCGATAGAAGTGATGGCCTCGACATCGCAGATACCTGATGCTCAGGAAGGAATGCATGCCTTTCTGGAGAAGCGCAAGCCGCGTTTTAATCAATCTAACCAATAGGGGGGTGACGCCCGCTTTTGCGGACGGATGCTCTTTGCCTTTCGAGGTAGGTGAGTTGGGGCCGAAGGGTGTAATGATGCTTTTCTATAAAAGAAATGCGATGACGCACCATGTGTAGGGGCCTTAATTATGCGTTTTGACAAGAGGAATCATCAGAGAAGGCCGGTATCCATACAGGCTATCGGCCCTCTCTGTTTTCATTTCAGTTACGCTTTGCTTGATTTTCTCTCTGTTCGCTGATGAGAGGCGAGTTTCATCCAGTTGGGTGAATAGCTTGGGTTGCCATAGCCCAAGAAGTTCACCCTCTCGAGCGTCATTTTTAACTCACTGCTTTCCAGGTCCGGCATCATGGCGGTCACGAATCTACGACCATCACTTGCTTCAACCAGGGCCCAGCAGACAATTGGCTCGGTATAGTATCCTGGTTCGCCTTTTTCTGGCTCCTCTATGTCGCCCCAAACTGCTTCCCATCCCGGCTGAGCGGGAATAAGCTGGAGAATGAGCGGCTCCTTCTCTTCACTCTGGGTCAATTCTTCTACCTGACCTCGTTCTTCACTCTGGCTCATTGGATTCACTGTCCTTTCTTTCGTGTGGCTTTCGGTCGTACTTGGGAAGATACCCAAGCCCTCTTCCTCTAACTGCCCAAGGTACCTCTAGGTCACGCAAAGGGCTAAAAGTACTTCATAGACGAGCGAGGTTTGAACTCTCCTTTTCTTTGTACCCTATCTTTTCATTTTTGTCAAGATCACTTGACATTTTTTGTAAGACTATGTATTCTATATCTAGCAAGATATCGGGTTCCTATCTAGATACGAATCATGACTTGATTCAAACGAGAGAGCAGGAGGCAAATCTCCACATCCTCTTCCAGCAGTTTCTGCCTAAATGGATTCTTGCTTTGTGATGAGAGGCTATGGAGAGAAGAAAAAGGAGTGACCGATGAAGCGGCGGACTGATCCACCCAATCCCATGACCCCTGAGGAGCAGGCGCAGGTGCCCAAGTACTCGATCGGCGTAGTTTCCAAACTTTTGCGACTGCCACCCCAGGCACTCCGGCGGTACGAAGAGGCCGGGTTGTTGGAACCGACGCGCCAGGATGGGAAAAATCGTCTCTATTCCGATCAGGATGTCGCGAACCTTGAAGAGATCGCCGCCCTGACCGATCAGGGTGTTAATGTCATCGGTATCCACCAGATTCTCCAAATGCGTCAGCAGATTCAGCAGCTTGAGCAGGAGATCAAAGACATCCGCGAAGAGAAAGAAGAGGCAAGAGGGTCGTACCATGCAGGTGAACACCACCTGTGAGGATATGGAGCAGATGACCACATCGCTCCTACAGCATTGATAGAGGAGCAACGAGCGATCATCTCATATGTGAGCCTGAAGAGCTAGAGTGTGTTGCGGACATGCCACCGGCCTGTGGGCTGGCTCCTTCATGAACATAAGCAGCACCACGTTCCCCTAAGATGGTTGAAGCGAGACTGGCCCTCCCCGGTCTCGCTTTTTCTTATCCATGCTCCTTCTGAATACTCTTCCTCCTCTCATCAACTCACCTATGTTAGAGAAATGTTAGAAATTTGCATATTTATTATAAGATTACTTGACAAACATTGTAAGATGATGCATAGTATGTTTGGAAAAAGAGAGCGGGAAAGGGTGAGAGCATATGTCAGAAACACTACACACACTTTTGAAGGAGGCATGAAGCAATGGCAAAAGTGCTCGGTATAGACCTGGGAACCACCAACTCCGTGATGGCCGTCATTGAAGCGGGCGAACCTACCGTCCTGGAGAACAGCGAAGGATCGCGGCTCACCCCTTCGGTTGTTGCAATTACCAAAGGAGGTGAGCGCCTGGTTGGTCAGGTGGCAAGACGACAGGCGGTGACCAACCCCGAAAATACCATTTATTCCATCAAGCGGCTCATGGGTCGCAACTATGATGACCCGGAGGTCCAGCGCACGATGAAGAGCGTCCCCTACAAGATCACGCGGGCGGCCAATGGTGCTGCTCATGTACAACTTGCAGGCCGTGACTATAGCCCACCCGAAATATCGGCGATGATTCTACAGAAGTTGCGCACTGACGCCGAGTCCAAGCTGGGTGAACGGATTACACAGGCGGTGATTACCGTTCCCGCCTACTTCAACGATACACAGCGCCAGGCCACCAAAGATGCCGGGAAGATTGCTGGACTGGATGTGCTGCGCATCATCAACGAGCCAACCGCCGCCTCTTTAGCGTATGGCCTGGACAAGAAGCGAGATGAGACGATTGCGGTCTACGACCTGGGTGGTGGGACCTTTGATATCTCCATTTTGCAACTGGGTGAAGGTGTCTTTGAGGTTCAGGCTACCAACGGGGATACGCACCTGGGTGGTGATGACTTCGATCAGCGCATTATCGACTGGCTGGCCGACGAGTTCCGCCGGGAGCAGGGCATTGATCTGCGCAGAGACCAGATGGCGTTGCAACGCTTGAAAGAGGCCGCCGAGCGCGCCAAGATCGAGCTTTCCTCGACCCAACAAACGGAGATCAACCTCCCCTTCATCACTGCCGACGCCAGCGGTCCCAAGCACCTGGTGATGACCCTCACGCGGGCGAAACTGGAGCAATTGGTCAGCGACTTGATCGAGCGCACGCGTGGGCCGGTTATGAAGGCTCTAGAAGATGCTGGGATAAAGGCCAGCGAGGTCAAAGAGGTGGTGCTGGTCGGTGGGCAGACACGTATGCCAGCCGTGATCGAGATGGTGCGCAAGCTCTTTGGCAAGGAGCCCCATAAGGGCGTCAATCCCGACGAAGTCGTTGCCATAGGTGCCGCAATTCAGGCTGGTGTGCTGCAAGGGGACGTGAAAAACGTCGTGTTGCTCGACGTGACTCCGCTTTCGTTAGGAGTGGAAACTATGGGCGGTGTGATGACCAAATTGATTGAGCGCAACACCACCATTCCTGTGCACAAGAATGAAACCTTTAGCACCGCAGAAGACAATCAGTCAGCGGTGGATATCCATGTGCTGCAAGGCGAACGCGAACTGGCCCGTGACAACAAGAGCCTGGGCCACTTCCGACTGGAGGGCATTGCACCCGCTCCACGAGGGGTGCCACAGATTGAAGTGGCCTTCGACATCGACGCCAATGGCATTCTCAATGTCTCGGCCCGCGATAAGGCAACTGGGCGAGAGCAGAAGATTACCATCACGGCTTCCAGTGGTCTTTCCAAGGATGAAGTGGAGCGCATGGTCCGCGAGGCCGAACTGCACGCTCAGGAGGACCGCCAGCGCAAGGAGGAGATTGAGACGCGCAACCGCGCCGATAGTCTCGCCTACCAGGCGGAGCGGACGCTGCGGGATGTCGGTGAGAAAGTGTCAGTGAGCCTGCGCAACGAGGTTGAGGACAAGGTCAGAGCGGTGCGTGACGCACTCTCGAGCAGCGATTTCGCGCGCGTTCGCCGTGCAGCCGATGAACTGGAGCGTATAATACAGCGCATCGGCCCAGAGATTTACAGCCAAGCAGGAACGGCTGCTGGCAACGGGACATCTGGTACAGTAACCAGTGATGAGCCTGGCACCGTCGAGGGGGAGTACCGCGAAGTCTAAATCACACATCGAGGTATCTGGTGAGGAGCGGCGTTATAGCGATGAGGAGCTCTTGCTGTTGCGTCGTGTTCGCTGCTTACACCAGGACCTGGGCATTAACCTGGAAGGCATCGAGATCATTGCGCGCCTGACTGCTCGCGTAGAGGCACTTCAGCGCGAATTGGCGCAGTACCAAAAGATGGTTGGACAAACGCAGGAAGAAAAGATGCGTGACAATGCGTTACACACCGACGAGTAATAGAGCCGACGCGCACGCCGAAGGAAGAAACCAGGAACAGAGGCCCCTCCCTATGACGCAGGCAACACGCGATATCCAAAAGGAGCAAGAGTGATGAACATAGAGCAATTTACTGAGAAGGCGCGTGAGGCCATCAGTGAGGCCAACGCGCTTGCACAACACTATCATCATGGACAGATCGACATCATACATCTACTTGCCGCCTTGCTTCATCAGGAAGGTGGTATCGTACCGCAAATCATTCAAAATGTAGGTGAGAGCCTCTCAACTGCACAACGCACGGCGGCGAGTGAACTTGAACGCATGCCACACGTCTATGGAGGTAGTGAACCGAGCATCTCGCCACGGGTGCGTAGTGTCCTGGAGAAAGCCCGGCAGGAGATGAGCAGCTTCCATGATCAATACCTCAGCGTTGAACACTTGCTGCTTGCCATCATCGATACTGGTGATGCCGCGACGCAGCGTGTGCTGCAAGCGGCGGGGCTGACCCGAGACACAGTGCTCCAGGCACTCACGTCCATACGTGGCTCACAGCGTGTGACGGACCAGAACCCGGAGGAAAAATACCAGGCACTGGAGAAATACGGCCGCAACCTCACCGAACAGGCTACGCAGGGCAAACTTGACCCGGTAATTGGGCGTGATGAGGAGATTCGCCGCGTGATCCAGGTCTTGAGTCGGCGCACGAAGAATAATCCAGTGCTCATTGGAGAACCAGGCGTTGGAAAAACGGCTATCGTCGAGGGCCTTGCTCAGCGTATTGTGCGTGGCGATGTCCCAAAAACGCTGGTTGATAAGCAGGTCATTGTCCTCGATCTGGGAGCACTGGTCGCTGGTGCCAAGTATCGCGGCGAGTTCGAGGACCGCCTCAAAGCGGTGCTCAAGGAAGTCACTAGTTCCGAAGGACGCATTATTCTCTTTATTGACGAGTTACATACTCTGGTTGGTGCAGGAGCAGCCGAAGGGTCGATGGATGCCTCCAATATGCTCAAACCAATGCTCGCCCGTGGCGAATTGCACTGCATCGGAGCCACCACCCTGGATGAGTACCGCAAATATATCGAGAAAGATGCAGCCTTAGAGCGCCGCTTTCAGCCTGTCATGGTTGAGCCGCCTTCGGTTGAGGATACCATCAGCATTCTGCGAGGGCTCAAACAACGCTACGAGGTGCATCATGGCGTGCGTATTCAGGATAGCGCACTGGTCGCTGCCGCAGTCCTTTCCGACCGCTACATTTCCGACCGCTTCCTGCCCGACAAAGCGATTGACCTGGTGGACGAAGCGGCGAGTAGCAGAAGAGTAGAGCTAGACAGCACCCCCAGTGAAGTTGACGCATTAGATCGGCGCATTCGACAGTTGCAGGTCGAACTTGAAGCGCTCAAAAAGGAAACTGACCCCGCCAGTCGCGAACGAAAGGTGCGGGTTGAGCAAGAGATTGCGAATCTGAAGGAGCAGTTGGATGCGCTTAAGTTGACACTTGAGCGCGAACGCGAACCGGTCGAGACAATTCGCCGCCTCAAAAAAGAGCTAGAGCAGGCGCAGGTCGAACTGGAGAAGGCCGAGCGCGAGTACGACTATGAAGCCATGGCACGGCTCCGCTATGGGGGAATCAAGGACCTGGAGCTACGTCTGCAAGAGGCGGAGGCGAAGCTTGCAAGCATTCAGGGTCAAGGGTCACGCATGCTCAAGGAAGAGGTGGATGCCGAGGACATCGCAGAGATCGTCTCCCGCTGGACCCACATCCCTGTTTCCAGACTGATGCAGGGCGAAGTGCAGAAACTGATCACGATGGAGGAGCGCCTGCGCGAACGCGTGGTAGGCCAGGACCAGGCGTTAGTGCTGGTCGCTGATGCCATCCGCCGCGCTCGTGCAGGGCTGCAGGACCCCAATCGCCCTCTGGCGAGCTTCCTGTTCCTGGGACCAACGGGAGTTGGCAAGACGGAACTGGCACGCGCCCTGGCAGAGTTTCTCTTTGACGATGAGCGGGCCCTCATTCGCATCGACATGTCTGAGTATATGGAGAAGCATAGCGTCTCGCGCCTGATTGGTGCTCCTCCTGGCTATGTCGGCTATGAGGAAGGAGGCCAACTGACGGAGGCTGTACGCCGTCGCGCCTACAGCGTCGTCCTGCTGGACGAGATTGAGAAGGCGGCTCCCGATGTCTTTAATGTGCTGCTGCAACTGCTTGATGATGGACGCCTCACCGACGGACAGGGGCGCACGGTCGATTTCAAAAATACGGTGATCATTATGACCAGTAACGTGGGGCATGTGTGGTTGAGTGAGTATGACGGCATGGATGAGGACGAAATCCAGCGCACCGTGCGTCAGCGCCTGCGAGAAGAGGGTTTCCGGCCAGAGTTCATCAACCGCATTGACGAGGTCATCATGTTCCATCAGATCAGTCGTGACCAGATCAAGAACATTGTGGAGATTCAGCTCAATCGTCCGCGACCACGATTGGCAGAGCGGCACATCACGTTGCAGGTCAGTGATGCAGCAAAGGACCTGTTGGCACAAGAGGGCTACGACCCGCAGTTTGGAGCGCGTCCCCTCAAGCGCGTCATTCAGCGCGAGGTCGAGAACCGTATCGCTCGCGGCCTGCTGGAGGGAGTGCTCCGCGATGGAGAGACGGTAGAGATTGACGCACAGAACGGAGCACTCGAACTCTCCTCTACAAGAGGGCAGGCACAAGAAGAAGTGCAGGCGAGCAGATAGGCTGTGTGGTGTAGTCGCGACCACAGGGAACTATGCCTTCGTTGTGGATACGTTGGGTTCTGCCTCGTTGACAACTACGCCATGAGCTTATTCCGCAAAACTACGCCATCAGCATCGTAGACTACATCACCAATACCGCATCGCCCACGCCCAGCGCCTCCTCGTCACCACCGACCTCAACGTCTCCCAAGATCGCCTTAGAATCCGGCTTCGGCTCCGTCAGCCGCTTCTACACCGCATTCAAAGCTGCCTGCGGGCAATCGCCAGGCGAATATCGAGCCTCTCTCTCCCTGCCATAAGTCCTGACATGCTCAAGCTGTACGAATGGGTATTTATGGCCCACGCGCGATTTCATCCTGATCATACATTTGTTCAGACTTGCCATCTTTAGCAAACAAAGATATATTCAAGCATGTATCTGCTTTCAATAGAGTATAGAGAACTACTTTGTATTAGATTACATAGTCGAGAGGAAGAAGACTTCATGGCAGAAAGTTGTATGAGTTGTAGTGGTACAGGCAAAGAGGATTGTATCTTCTGCTTTGGGCGCGGAAAAAGGAACTGCACCTTCTGCTTTGGTACTGGACAGGATAATGGAGAGGCGTGTACCTTCTGCTTTGGGCGCGGAAAAAGGAACTGCACCTTCTGCTTTGGGAGTGGTGAGGAGGACTGTTCTACCTGTAATGGTACGGGGACAGATCCCTTTTCGAACGATTGGGACGATTGGTAATAAGGCTATGGCTATCGTAATCGCCAACATCTTCGCTTGCGGATTTTGTTGGGGAAGATTGCATGAATTTTAGCAATCTTCCTCCAAGAGAAGGGAAATCGACCATCTTGCGGAGCCGTGATCGCTAGCACGCTCCCTTTGTCCAGCATGACGCCCAGGCCGATTCCTTCTTTCCTCGTCTATCTTCCGCCTTCTTATAACACGCAACAGGGGCAGACACAACTCTATCACGCGCTTCTCTGGTTACAACCACTCTTGAGATAAGAAGAAGTGTGGGCCATTTTCACTCTCTTTCCCTATTGACATAGAAGATCTTTCTATTTGATTTACCTGCATTCAAACTGTATCGGCAGCGTTTTTAAGCCGCGAAAGCGGAAAACGTCGTGCCATGCTTTGTATACCGGACAATTTGGTACTTCAATCCTACACTATTGATGACCCCTGGTTGAGATATCGCAACCGCGGTAGGTACTTTGCTGCTAACCATTATTTTTTTTGTGCAAAGACGCTTAAACGTTTCTGCTACCATCTCAGTACCATCCGCGTGCAGCGGGCACCAGATAATTTCATTTTGTTTCGAGGTGCTTCATTAGGGGATAGGGCGAGTGTCTTGAAGACGCTTTCCGTTTTGGAGACTCCGTGGAGGTGTCTCTTCACACTAACTGCACGACATACGAAAGGATACAAGAAAGATGATGAAACTCCATACCTGGACTAAGGGGCGAAAGCGGTCCGTGGTCGTCGTTGCAGTGATACTGCTATGCGCAATACTACTTGTTCCATTGTTGTTGAACTTCTCAGCCGTACGAGCCGCTCTTCTACCTGGCAGTAGTAGTGGGTCTCTCACCGGGACTGTAGCGCAGTCCACCGCCGATGTTAATCTCACGAAAGAGGGGACTGGCGATTGGGCACATTGGGGCCTGCGCACGGCAAAGAGCTTTAATCACAAGAAAGGTATCAAGCAGCAGATCAGCAACTACACGCGTCTTGGCAAGGCACCGGTCAAGCGGTATTTCAACAACCCTAACGCCTATAGCTGGACCGATGGAACTCCAAGAGCCAGCACTTTAAATACCACGACTGGTATTTGGACGTATGGTGTGCGCAACGGTTTTCAGATCACAGTTCCAGCCGATACCACAAGCAGGACGTTAAAACTGTACGTGGGGGTATGGAGAGCACAGGGTAAGATGAAAGCGACGGTGAGTGGTGAAGGAACCGCAACCTACAACGATGCGTCGCTCAGTAACATCAGTACGACTAAAGACGGTGTCTACACATTCACCTATAAGGCAGCCTCTAGCGGACAGAAGCTTACTGTGGCCTTTATGGTGTCCAAAAGCTACGATCCTTTTGGCAACGTGACCTTGCAGTCTGCTACATTAAGCACAACGGCGGCAGCAGCACCTACACCAACTGCGGCTGCGACCGCTACGCTTGCGCCAATGCCGAGCGCGACGGCCACTTCGGCACCGAAACCAACGGCCACATCAACACCTGCGTCCAAGTTGACCGCGTGGTCGGCTTTCGACGGAGGCGGTCAGCGTAGTGGTGTGAATACCGCCGAGACGACCATCAGCCCGACCAACGTTGGCAACCTCACACGACGTTGGCAGCAAGCTCTGCCAAGTGTGGTTGATGGTGTGCCTGTAGAACTTCCCAATGTTACGACCGCGGCAGGCGTGAAGAACCTGTTGTTTGTCACAACGAAGGCCGGTAGTCTCCTTGCTATAGATGCAGCGACAGGCAACCAGGTATGGCGTAAAGACACGACGGGTCCCAACTTTACCACCAGTTCTGCCGCTATCGACCCGTCCGGTCAATTCGTTTACGGCTATGGGCTTGATGGCAAGGTGCATAAATATGCTGTTGGCTCTGGTGCAGAAGTCACGACTGGCGGCTGGCCTGTCACCATCACGCTTATGCCCAATGTCGAGAAAGGCTCGTCGCCACTCAATGTTGGCAATGGTTATCTCTACATGACCACAAGCGGCTATCCCGGCGATGGTGGTCATTATCAGGGCCATGTTGTCGCGGTCAACCTCTCCACGGGGAAAGTCACCGTCTTCAATTCGCTGTGTGGCACTATTACTCAGCTACTCGGTCCAACTGCTGGCACTGCGAACTACTGTCCCGATGTACAGTCGGGTATCTGGTCGCGTGGTGGAGCAGTGGTTGATCCCGTTACAGGTAATGTGTTCGTGACCACAGGCAACGGGAACTACAATCTAAACACGGGTGGGCACAATTATGGTGATACGGTGATCGAGCTGAGTCCCGACCTTACTAAAGTGATCGACACCTACACTCCAAACAACTTTGCAATGCTTCAGGCCAACGATGCGGATATTGGTAGTGCCTCGCCTGTCATGCTTCCCAAGCAGGGAGCAAGCTCGACTCCCTATATGGCTGTGCAGGCGGGTAAGGACAATACGCTGCGTTTGCTCAATCGGCAGAACCTCTCTGGTCAGGGGAGTCCCAACCATGTCGGTGGTGAGTTGCAGGCGGTGAACCTGCCTCAGGGGTGCGATGTTGATACTCATCCTGTCGCCTGGACCGATGGCAACAATGTCACGTGGGTTTACGTCGCTAACTTCTGCGGTTTGTCTGCTTTCAAGGTTGTGACAGATGGGGCTGGACACAGTTCGCTGCAATTTGCCTATCGGAACGGCAACAGCGGCAGTTCACCATTCATCGCTAATGGTGTGCTCTTCGTTCAGGGGAACGGAGTGCTACACGCCTTAAATCCGATCACCGGGGCTGTGTTATGGAACAGCACACAGGCATCTGCTGGCGGTTCGATTGGAAGCCTGCACTGGCAGAGCCCAATCGTCGTCAATGGACAGGTATACGTCCCCGATAACTCGGGTCAACTGTCGGCCTATGTGCTAAAGGGGCAGTAGGGAGCCAGCACGCGCAAGGCGAGGACAAGCCGTCGAAACCGCATTCTTCCGCGCTGAAGAACAAACTCCTCCCTCTCATCTCTGTAGACGCTTGCGCAGCAGAGGTGAGAGGGAGGAGTTTTCTTACGTCTTGCTGGTGTGTTCGAGTACGTGAGGCCGCTGGATGCGGACGCCGAAGCCGCGATAGTCGAGCCATTGCTGCTGGTTCTCAGCAAAGGCATCTATGACGCGACAATACTCCTTCCACTCGTTCTCCGCTTTTTGCATAATCTCAGACCAGCTTGTGCGCTGGGCGCCGATCTGCTCAAGGTAGGCATTGAATTGCGTGTCGTAGGTGTCAGGATGCACCTCGATCTGGGTTCCATCCTCTAACCGGACGAAGTGGTGTCCCTTCGGACTGTCGCAGTAGCTCCCGCGTCCAGCATACCATCTCATTTTTACCATGTTCATCTCGTTTCTCGGTCTTTCTGTTTGCGCCGTTGCTCTCTCTATGTGTTCCACCGCTTCTACCTAGGCCGCCCCCCTTCCAGGAGGCTGTAGGTCTGAAACATCAAACATGATGTGTCTCTCCTTTCTTTCTCTCTCATTTTTGTTCTCATGTCATCCACTCAAGCGGACAGGAGCACGAAGCGTTTCTTTCCTCAGAGCGAGCACCTCATCCCTGTTTCCGCTCTCCTTTGCGCGAGAGGTGCTCTGGGATCACCTGCTTGTCGCGCTCGCGCCACACTCGGTTGAGCGCGAAAATGAACGGGTCGAGGGTGGTCGTGGTCGCTGGCAAGGGAAATGCCGCGCTCTCCCGCTGTTGCAGATGGGCTTGCAGCGCACGGAGGGCATGATGCACCGCGACAAGCTGTTGCACCTCAGAGCGAACGCGCTGGTAGCGGGTAGTCCCGGTTTGCTGAGCCAAAAGATGCAGCAATGCGGCGAGATCGAGATGATACATGCGTGTTGCCTCCTTTCTACGAGTTATCGTTTCTTCGTGTTTCATTCCCGCCCTTTCGCTCTCTCAGTGTAGCAGAAGAAGTGGCACGGAAACTTGCACAAAAGTGCGTGATCCAGGCACAGCTGCATGGTATACTTTCCATGTATTCATCTTGAGTGGCAAGGGAGACGAGGGGGCTGAAATATTCTGCTCTTGCGAGCGTATCATTGTAGAAGGGGCGGCGTTTGAGACAACTATGAGACAACAGCACAATTCATTCGTCCATGAGATAGAGCAAGGACACGATTTTGGAACGCTCCTCAAACTCTTGCGGGTCAGCAAGCAGGTCAAGCAAACCACGATTGTCGCCCTCTTGCCAGGCTGGTCACGAACGACCTATACCCGCCTGGAAAATGGAGAGCTTCCCCCGCATTTTGACCAACTCTACGCGCTCTATCGTGCGTTTCATCTGGCTGGCATCTCCTTTTCCCTGGAAGCTCGGCAGCAGTTTCTCGATTTTGCCCGCAAGCAGATCGAAAAAAAGAAAACTCATCTCGATAAACACACGGATACCGAATGGGCAGAACTGCGCTATCAATTGGCTCGCCTGGATGGGTCTGCTCCCACTGCCCCTGAGCGTCCATCACAGGTACCCACTGTCGCTCATCGTCCCTTACTGGCGGAAACGAGCCATCTGCTTGGACGTGAGGACTGGCATGAGCACTTGCTCTCATTCGTGCACAGCAAAGAACCGAAAAAGCTGCTCATCATCCGTGGCCCGGCAGGGATAGGCAAGTCCTCCGAATTGAACTGGCTGGCAACCTACCTCTTTCGCCAACGGCTCACCTCCTACCGCGTGATCCTGTGTGATTTTCGTTCCATCGAACGCATGAGCGGACCCGAAGAAGCTTTCGAGGTGTTCCTGGGAACGCTGCTGACAGAATTGGGGTATGTCCAGCCACAAACCGCTCTGCCTTCTTGGGAAGAGCGAACCATGCTGGTGTTGGAGCAACTCGAAAAAGTGACGCGCCCCACCGTGATCCTCATCGATCATGGTGAATGCATCCTGTATGAACCTGGCATCCTCGCTCCCTGTTGGGAACGCTTTCTCACGAAGTTTCTGCGCAGCAGACATGTTGCAACCCTGGTCTTTGCCACCAAACAATGGCCGGGCTGGTATGGGGGCGAACACCAGTTTGTGGCCGAAATGACGCTGCCACCACTGCCGTCAGAAAAAGGGGTGCTGTTATTACAACAACTCGGACTCGATGGAGTCCCTGTATCGCTCTTACAAGAGATCTACCAGAAGACGGGCGGGATTCCCCTCTGCCTGGAATGGGTTGCGGCACTGGTCAAACAGCCACTGTTTGCCGATGATTGGGAAGAGTTCACGACCTTTGAGCAGAGCAACGAGAGCCATTCTTCCACAAACATGACCAAAGCTCTTCAGCGTCTTTTGCAAGAGCCACACCTCTTTGGAGGCACTGTTGCGGACGAGTTAGCGCCGTTCTTAGAACGCATTCTCTCAACCCAACGGCTCTCGACGGATGCGAATGCCTTGCTGCAAACCCTGTCGGTGGCAAGCATTCCCCTCGCCAAAGCTACCCTGCAAGTGCTCTGTCCGCAAGGCTCACGTCCGCTCAAAGAACTGCGCCGCGCCTCGGTGCTAGTAACCTATCCTGATCGTGCTCAGTTGCTGCCAATGGTCGCAGCCGCTATGTACCGACAGCTTTCGTCTGAAGAGATTTATGAACGGGAAGCACACCTCCTTCCTGCATACACTGCCTGGTTGCAGCAAGACACCTTCCACGAGCGTGAACAGGGTCCACTCATCACCGAACTCGCTACCCTGCTGCTCAAGCATCATCACCTCTTAGATGCCGCTCAATTGCTTATTCGCTACGGCTGGCTCAGCTTCAATATGGGCTATGCACCTCGGCTTGCCCAACTTGCAGAAGATGTGCTACAAAGCTTTGACCGGCACAGCACGGAAGAGAATGAATGCGGTGGATTGTTGCTATACTACCGACTTTCTCCATTTCTTGGCAAGATTATCGATGATGAGGGTCGCTTTGTAGATTATCAGCGCATTTATGATGCTGCCCTTACAGGGAAATTGGTACTTCAGCCTTCAATCGAAATTACTATTATGTATTATTTGATGACATCTATAATGGATAAAGAGCATTTCGAGGAAGCACAAGTACTACTTGAAGCGTGTTGTAAACGCCTAGCACCTTTCCAATCATATAACATCGACCTACAAGCTTCTCTGCTTGAGAAACGTAGTTGGCTTCTTGGAGCATGGTGTGAGTATGCTCTGGAACAAGAAACTATAGACAAAGCAAGAGAACTGCGGCAGCAAGCTCTAACCATTTATAGACAATCTATCCACCTTCTTTCAAATGCCAACGAATCATCTACCCTAAAAAGCAATATGCTCAAGAAACAGTTGGCTCGTGCCTTCAACAATCTCGCCTATCACCTCAATAGAATTGGTCATTATGAGGAAGCTCTTCAGGCAATAGAACAGAGTATACTTTTGAAGGAACAAGGGTATGTAGAGGTTGACACGCTTGCGGATGCTTATGGTGAGAAATCTCAAATTCTTATTGGGCTTGGACGTTTTCAAGAGGCTTTACTCTTTGACGAGAAGGCTATTGCAGAGATTCAACAGGGCATCGACTCCCAATATACCTACTCGCAAAAGGAAATCTGGACACATATTGTCAATCGTGGATGTCTGTATCTTCGTTTAGGAAGAGTTACTGAAGCTGAACAGTTGCTTCAAGAGGCTCGTCCCCATATTCGTCCGAAAAGGAGAATGTATCGAATGTTCGCAAAAGATGCGCTTAATGAGCTTGAACAATGGCGTCGTCAGGCGATATCACCTAAGCATCAGCTGGATTGGCGATGGGTGGAGCGCTATCGGCAGCTTGACTCGTTTGACTCCTATTGGTGGCTAGCTCCTGCTGGTCCCTTTACCAAGGAAGAGCAGCAACAGTGGAATCAACACGTTACGAAACCATTAGACGAAATCACCAAAGAACAGCTGGGAAACCTCATTGCTCAATCACGAGATCGAGAGCTAGCAGCAGCCCTTGACCAACAACGAGAGCCACACTTGCTGTATCCTGCCCTTGACATCGAAGAGGTGCGTCGTCGTCTCACAGGGTTCGCACAATTGGATGCCCAGATCAGCCAGGAGGAACCGAACGTGATTGTGCGTCGCTTCTATCATGGAGCGATAGAGGATGCGATGAACTTTCTTCGCCTGATTGAAGCAACCTACGAAGGTGATACCGAGAAGTTTTGGGAGTATAATCTGCGTCTCAATCCTCTCCCAACATCTGATGAAATGAATGACGCATTGTCTCATGTGAGAAGAATGCTGCGGCAAGGACTCCAGCTTGCAAGAACCGAAGAGGTCAGCAACCACATTCTTCAGTTCTTATGAGAACGCCTTTGTCCTTTCTTCGTCAGGGAGGGTCTGCAAAACAATGAATCGCATCACTTCCCGTAGGGTCTCCATCCTTGCGGGTGGTGGTAGGGGCGCAATTGATTGCGCCCGTGAGCGTGCAGCAATTTCCCGGGTGGGCGCAATCAATTGCGCCCCTACCACCACCTCCGTCTTTCCCCCGGAAGGACGGAGAACCTTCCCGCAGGGCTTCGCAAAAGTCAGGAGGAGGTGAAAAAGACGAGTCAATCCAGTAGAATGAAAAAAACAAATTCCCTTTCCTTCAGGAGAGACTCATCATGGACTATATCACATTGGCTCCCGAAGCCAGCGAAGTCAAAGACGGCGGTGAGAACTCACTCACCTCCCTGTACGAGGTCTGCCGACAGGTGGTGGATGGACGAGCAGCCCGAGGCAAACAGGACGAATTGGCTGCCCTGCTCGTGGTGCTGGTGCTGGCAAAACTGGTCGGAATGCAGAGCTTGTTGGGAGCAAGCGAATGGATTGCCGATCAGCACGAGCGGTTGCGTGAGCACTTGCAGCTCTCTTGGAAACGCATGCCCTGTACCACCACCTACAAGTACGCGCTGGCCCGTCTGGACAGCCACCAGGTGAATGCTCAGCTTGCAGCGTGGTTTGTACGCTGCGAGGCGCAAAGCCGATGCGCAGAGGAACCGAGCCGATTGCTCACTCAGGACAGCAAGCCGAGTGTGCATCTGGCTATTGATGGCAAAGCGCTCAGGGGAACCGGAAAACAGATCTATGGGGGAGAGGAACCGCACAAGCAAGTGCTTCATGTGTATGAGGTAGAAACCGGCATTGTCTTGCACCAATGCCCAATCGCCCAGAACCGCAATGAGGTGAGTACCCTGAAGCCTCTGCTGACGGAAGTGCTCTGCAAAGGCCGTATTCTGACGGCAGATGCCGCTCAAAGCTATCATGAGTTTGGACGGTTGGTGAAGCGTGCGGGAGGAGACGTGATTGTGTTCATCAAAGGCAATACCTCGGTCACCCAAGCGGATCTGGAGCTCTTTTTTGAGGACTCCCAGGCAGATCGACGGACCTGGCAGTCTTACGCCCAGGTCGAGAAAGGGCATGGACGACTGGAACGGCGTCAGATTATCACCAGTCCTGATCTCAACGAGTATCTGCGCCGCGACTGGGGCGAGGTGGGGCAGGTCTTTCGCTTGCAACGAGAACGCACATGCAAAGACAAGAGCAGTACCGAGGTCGTCTATGGCTGGACGAGCCTGACGCCCCAGGGCTGCTCCCCTCAGCACCTTTTGCAACTCATTCGCGATCATTGGGCGGTGGAAAATCGGCTCCACTGGCGTCGTGATGCCACGCTTGGGGAGGATCGCTGTGGCGTTTGCTTTCCATCGGTTGCTCAGATGCTCGCCGTTCTCAATACCGTGGTGCTTTCGTTGATGGATTTTCATCAGGTCTCTAACGTCGCTCGTCAAATCCGGCGCTTCGTTTCTTACCCGGATGAAGCTCTCGACTGGGTCCTTTGACCTCGATGGCGACTTTTGCGAAGCCCTGACCTTCCCGTAAATCATCTTGCAACCTACTAGTATGTCAGGTATACTAGACAAGATTTCAAATAGGTGCCGTCGCCTTTATTTTATTGCTACCATGAAACACGATAGCTTATGATAAAACCACTTGGTTTAGGGATCGTTGGCTGCGGCGACTTCGGGCTGTTCTCTTCGGACGTATACGCGTCAATGCCACAGGTTCGTATCGTTGCTGTAACAGATACTGATATAACGCGACGTGCCACCGCTGCATCCCGTTACAATGCGCGGGCTTATACTGCTCTATCAGAGCTTTTAGCCGATCCACAGGTCAGTATCGTTGTGATTGCAACCCCTCCCTGGCTTCATGGTCCACAAGCTATAGCTGCTGCCGACGCAGGAAAGCATATTTTCGTCGAGAAACCCCTCGCGACGACGAGACGGGATGCTGATGCGCTGCAGACACGTGTACAGTCAAACAAACTGCACTTGAGCATAGACTACGTTTTGCGTCATATCCCTCTCTACGACATACTCCGCAGGGTAGTGAAAAGTGGCTTGTTAGGCAACGTAACCTATACAAGCTTAGAGAATAATGCTTCAAACGAGGCGCTCCACTCTCAACATTGGTTCTGGGACCGCTCTCGAAGTGGGGGTATCTTTGTGGAACACGGTGTCCATTTTTTTGATCTTTGCGCGCAACTAAGTGGTAGCCTGCCGGTAGAGGTCTCGGGCTACACTCATACAGGAATTGACGGACGTCAGGACCGTGTCCTGGCAGCAGTTCGCTATGCCAATGGGATGCTCGCCAACTTCTATCACGCTTTTGATCGCTTTGCCATTTTGGAGCATACCGTGCTCCGTGTGGTAATGGAGAGGGGTTCAGCAACAGCCTATGGCTGGATTCCTCAACGGCTTGGCGTGGAGGGTATGTTACCTCCACATCACTATACAGCCTTAGCAGAACTACTAGGTACAGATCTCGAGTTGAGAGAGATGCCTGCGCCAGTTGGAGTTACTGGGAGCACTCCTGGAATCCTGGCACATGCTACATTACTTCGCTCCGACCGCGCAGCCGACTATGCGAATGCTGTGCGAACTGGAATGGCCGACTTTGTGCGTTCAATTCATGACCCAGAGTACACACCAGAGGTGACACTACAAGACGCCTACAACAGCCTACGTCTAGCCCTTACTGTGCAGGCATCCATTGATGAAGGGCATAGTATGACCTATGAGGGGTGAAGGCTTTCATATGTACTCATTGGTCGTACTCTTCATTCCTGTCTCTTGGTGGCCTTCACTGAAAATAACAATGGGAGTTGAGGCTCATCCAGGTTTAATCTCCATAGGTTGTCTTCTCCTTGCTTCAGAAATGGGAACAACGCCCAGTCAGTAGTAGGGAATTCGTGGAGAAACTCAATCGTGAGACCAGCCTGAATGAGCGCGTTGAGAATACTACTCAGGCTGTGTTTCCATTCGATGACCCTGGTCGCTGGGATTGTCAAAGTACTCTGGGCGTAGGTTCCCTCTACTTCGTCTTGTACTGGCTCCAAAGAGAAATAGGAGGAGGAAACCTTGATCTCTCTTACACTGCTCGCATCCCTTTCCCAACTGAAGATATTTATCAATGGATGACCATCGATAATATAGAAAGTACCGCCTGGCTTGAGAAAATGCGTGATGACGTTGGCCCACTGCTCTACATCTGGCAGCCAGCATAACACTCCATAGGAGCTAAAGACAAGGTCAAACGTGCCAGAGAGCATGTTTGGAAGATCATAGATATTTGAGCAGATAAAATCGGCTTCTAAGCCGAGTTCCCTCTTCAAGGATTGAGCAAGGGCAATCGCTTGCTCCGAGAAATCGACGCCAGTAGCTCTGGCTCCTAACCTTGCCCACGAGAGTGTATCCATGCCAAAGTGGCACTGCAAGTGAAGGAGTGTTTTTCCTTCAACGTTTCCTAGCTCTTCACGTTCAATAGTGTGTAAACTGCTTCCACCAGCCTTGAAGTCTTCGAGATTATAGTAGGCAGAGGATGTATGGAGCGGTACAACTTTATTCCAAAAGTCTCGGTTCACTGTTAGAGCAGCATCATCCATAGGAAAATTCCTTATTTTAGAGACCTAAATACCTCTTCAATGGACAAGGTAGCTCCGCAGATCACCAGGTCAGCAGCCCCATAGTAGATGGTAATTTCATCGCCATCTACTACCATGCCATTGGTAAACACCACGTCGTTAAAGAAGCCTTCCTTCTCGTACTTCATGAGCGGCTCCATGATGGGATATTGCGACCGGGCAAGAACCTTTGTTGGCTCATCCAGGTCCAGGAGCAATGCTCCGAGACAGTAGCGATTCTGCTCATCAGCACCATGATAAATTTCCAGCCATCCCTCTGGCGTGCGGATAGGAGAGGACCCAGCCCCCACCCTCGCTGAGTCCCACATGCCTGGGCGTATCTTGACAATGCAGTCATGCCCCCCCCAATGAAGAAGGTCGGGGGAGCGACTGATCCAGATAGAGTTTCCAAGACTGGTCCCAGTTGGTCGATGCAAGGCAAAATAGTTGTTCCCTATCTTTCCTGGAAACAAGGCGCAGTCCTTATTAGGAGGAGAGAAAATCATGCTGTGATGTGTAAAGTTTCTCCAATTTGTGGTGCTTCTGAGACCGACTCCAAATCCATTTGATGATACCGCAGTGTAGGTGAGGTAAAATCGGCCTTCGATCTCCGTGACCCGACAATCCTCTATTCCGAAGGTTTCCAGTGAACCTTGCCCCACAAGCGTGGGAAACTCTGCAACCTGAAAAGTAATTCCATCTTCACTAGAAGCCAATCTCAGATGTGAGAGCGTCGTTAAATACAGCTTTCCATCATAGACAAACTTCCGTGGATCATCGTCGGAGCCGAGCAGTGGATCTCCTTTCTTGAACTCCAGGACTTTGAGGCCCTTTTGCGTAGACGGGTCCGCAACGATAGTACTGATCACAGAATCTCTCTGCTGAGGCCGTTCCGCGACCCGTAGCAGGAGCCACGTTTTTCCCTGGAAACGGAAAGTGCCAGGATTCAAAAGGCACTCAACCATAAGGCCATTCAAACTGGGTTGTACATCTTGCGGTCGCAAGATGGGGTTCTGGTCAAATCTTTTTGCCAGGTCTGCCATCAGAACACTCCCCTAGAGGGGGATGGGCGAGGATAAGCCCATCCCCCTCGATGTTACGGAACTTCTTTCATGCCCCACCTATACGCTCAGTTCCAACCATAGCGGTGCCCCCATGCCTCGACGAGGCGGCGGATAATCAGGATCGAGATCAAGGTGGTGACGGCGTTGAGCAGGGCTACTGTAGCACCATAGCCGGAGCGGAACTGGTTGAATGCCTGATAGTAAATCTCCAATTGCCACGTCTGTGTTGCCATCTGCGGTCCGCCACTGGTCAAGGTAAATGGCTCGGTGAAGAGAGCGAACGTCAGCCCAACAACGAGAATGAGTACCGTGTAGAACGAGGGATAGAGCATGGGCAGCGTAACGCGCCAGAACATGATCCATGCATTCGCACCATCAATAGAGGCGGCCTCATACAACTCGCCTGGAATAGACTGAAGACCTGCCAGAAAGATGAGCGAGTAGTACCCGGAAAGCTTCCAGACGACCATCATGGTGATGGTGAGCACTGCCAGTGTGCCATTGCCTAGCCAGTCTGGTGAGGAGCCAAACAGTGCGCGTAAAAGAACGTTCAACGCGCTGTTGTAGGATAACAGACCTTTTACCACCAAAGAGACAGCGACGCCCGAGGCTAAGTAGGGGAGGAAGAAGCCGACAGCAAAGAGTTGTTTGAAGCGCGGCACGTTGTGGAGGATGAGAGCCAGGCCGATAGAGGCCGCCAACACCAAGGGTACGAGAAGAATCATAAACTTGTATGTCACCAGAAAAGCATTCCAGACGCGGGGACTGCTGAGAGCCTCCTTGAAGTTCGCCAATCCCACGAACAGAGGTGCGGGAGCGATCAAGTCCCAGTCCTGAAAGACCAGGAAAAGGCTCCATCCAAGCGGAATGAGGAAGAAGATGAACGCGTATAGAAGGTAGGGGCTGGCAAATAGCCAGCCTCGCAGTTCTCTTCTGACTTCTCTTCTCGCTACTGCACGTTTGGCTGTCATAACTTCCATTGTTGTTTCCCTCTCTAGCATTCAATACTCTCAACCCTTAACGGAGAACGAGTTGAATGCCATTGACAAAGTTACGACTGAATATGATGAACAAAACAAGTATAGGAAACGTCAGGAGCACGCCAGCCGCGTAGAGTGGACCTGGATAGGAACCATACGGCCCGAACATGGTGCTCAAGAGCACGTTGAGGGTCTGAATGTTCGGGTTCTTGACAACGATCAGGTCCCACAAGAGTTCTGTCCAGCGTTCCATGAAGACAAAGAGAAAGATAATGGTGGTAATCGAGCGCGAGATGGGCACCATTATGCGGAAGATGATCCCTATTTCGCTTAATCCCTCAATACGAGCCGCTTCGATGACCTCGAGAGGGACGGAACGAAAGAAGCTGGTGTACATAAAAATTGCCCATAAGCCCACGAGTCGCGGAAGAATCATCGCCCAATAGGTGTCATAAATACCGGCCGCACGGATAAGCAGGAAGGTGGGTACGAGGAGAATGATAGCCGGGTAGAACATCTGGAAGAGGATGAAGTTGTTTATGGTTCTTTGTCCCCGAAAACGCAGTACCGCAAGTCCGTAGCCAACAATACCACCTATTGCGACCACGCTGATACTATCAACGACGGTCACGAGCGTGCTATTAAAGAAAGCTTGCAGCCAGGGTTGAGCGATGAAATTGCCACCAGTCCATACCCATATGTACGAGCGGAGCGTGAACGCACTGGGGACGAAGACGCGATCTACCTGGTCCCATGGTGCCAGTGACTGTGCTAGCAGGTAGAGGTAGGGCAGGATCATGAGCACAAAGATAGGGACAGCAATAAAGTAGACGCTAGCACCCTTAGGGAGGCGACGACGACCACTAGTCGTCGCTTGACGAGCGGATGCGATTGGTCTTACGACAGGTAGAGACAGCCCTTGTCCCCCTTGAGTTTTCTCCATTGTGGTTCTCCTCCATAGGCAAGCTATGCATAACGCAATGCTTAAAAGAGATAGTGAAGCGAACCTTGCACCTCTTCACTGTAAAGAGGTGCAGGTGAGTGTTCTCAATTACTGCAACATGGGCAAAGCCGCATTCTTCCAGTCGTTCCATGCCTGTTCGGGTGTTTTTTGACTGGTGACGACAGGAACGACAGCTTGATCTCCGAGAGAAACTTGGAGGCTGTTGTACTTGGGAGCCTTTAATGGGGGCACAGCATTAGGGATGTCTTTCGCGTATGCCGAAAGCTCCGGGTGCTGACCAAAGTACGATGTGAAGACGTCGTTGGTCGCGAGATCATCGCGGGCGGGTGGCAGATTTGTCTGCTGAAGCCACGTGAGGTCGTGCTGTGGATCTGAAAGGACCCATTTGACGAACTGCCACATCGTCGCCTGTTGATCGGATGAGGCTTGAGCATAGAAAGCGACTCCCTTCGCGTCAGCGAAGGTCTTCACTGGCTGACTTGTAGCGTAACTGTCGGGTACTGGTGGTGATGTCAGTACGTAGTTCGAGTTGAGCTTCAACTTGGGATACTTATCCGCCCATGTGCTAAATCTCCACGGTCCAATGACATCCATAACCGAGACCCCGTTTTCAAAGGGATCGGTAACGGTCTGTGTGAGAAGCAGTTTCTTCTGTACCAAGTCCCGAAAGAAGGAGAGCACACCCACTGCCGACTGGTCATCCGCGCTGATCTTGTTCCCGTTCGTGATATTTTGACCATTGCTGGCAGCATCATAGAGCGTGAAGAAGTCAAACCAGCGTTCGTACCATGTGTTCTTCGCAAGGGCATCGCGTGCCCACACAAACTTGTCAGGGAACTTCTGTTTGAGCTTCTGCCCCATAGCGATAATCTGACTGTATGTCTGAGGAGGCTTGTCATAGCCAATCTGCTTGAGGATGTCCAGGCGCCAGCCAAACAACATGGCGTTCGAGTACATTGGCAGCACATACGTGTGTCCATCCCCAAACTTCCAGGGTTGGATTGTCTGATCCATATGGCGGGCCTTGATCAGATCGGACCAGCCTGGCATTTGGTCGAGTGGAACGAGTGCTCTATCTTTTGCGAGCTGTCCCCCAAAACCTGAGAAGATGTTCTCCGAAGCGGTCGGTGCCGCATTGCCGGCGAGTGCTGCCTGAATTCCGGCCTCGGAGGTCGGCGACTCTGGAATGGGGCGTACTGTGATCTTCACGTCTGAGTGTTGTGCCATGTACGCCTTCGCCATGTCGGTCCAGAATGCCCGCTGCGGTGGGTTGGCTGCAGCCCAGAAGGTGATGTCTTTGCTGGATCCAGAACCCTGACCACCACCACATGCTGTGGCAAAGAAACTTACCGCTACAATAAGTGCTAGGAACCAAGTACATCTTGTCAGCTTCATAGCTGGTCCTCCTACTTATAGGCTCTTCTTCGAGAGAAGAAGAGTGATTGCAGTGTCGCCTATGTTGTCGTTGAGGATACTGGTCTCGATCATGATTTGAGGGTAGCAGAATGTCGAGATCAACGTGGACTATAGCGTGTCGTCACCTCCCCCGCGCTCTCTATTGGTGTCCATTCCAGTACGTCAGTGTACATTGGTTTGAAGCCAAAAGCGCGTTCTTCTGTAAAAGAAGCATACGTTATACAAATTGAGAAGTCAAGCCGGGTCTCCATCCTTGTATGGCTCATGGTGCTAGAGATAGAGGATATGGATGTGGCGACCTCTCATTCCAAGGATATGCTATCACGACGTGATGTGTTGCGCCGATTAGCATTACACTTCAGGAGATGAGATGGGCAACGACTGGAGATATTCCAGGGTTTCATCGAGAGAGACTACGTCCGCATACTTCGCGTTGATATCGAAGAGATTGGCTTTATTAACTTTCCAGGCCGAAGGCATCACCAGTTTCACTAGAAGTGAATGGGAGAAGATTGATGCTCAAACTCGGTGACGCCCCTTCAGGAGTTGAGGTTTTCTCAATATGCTTGAGGTTTGATATGATATGCGCTCGTTTGCTCCAGGCTTCGTCGTCGTGATGATCAAGAATCATGGCGTACTCGTAGGCGATCAAGGCTTCTTCTGTGCGATGAAGAGCATGAAGCGCATCGCCTTTTGTGATGTAAACCTTGGGGTCGTTGGGAACAAAATGAAGAGCACGTTCGTAGGCTACGACAGCCTCTTCAAAGCGTCCAAGCTCATGAAGCGACCTGCCCAAACTGCTGTAGGCAGAGGCGTTGTTGGGGGCGTGTTGCAGCAGGTGTGTATAGGCCGCAACAGCCTCCACATAAAGCTTGAGGTAAAAACAGACCAGCCCCTTGCTTTGATAAATTTCGATATGAGAAGGAGCAAGTTTGAGAGCCTGGTCGTATGCTCCCAGTGCCTCTTCATAACGCTTGAGTTGGAAGAGCATATGTCCCTTGCTGGTGTGAGCCTGCGCGTCACAAGCGTCAAGCTGAGTGATCTGTTCAAAGGCAGTAAGGGACTCTTCGTAGCTCTCAAGAGCGGCCAGGGCTCTTCCCTTGTTGTAGTGGAAAACGGTGTTTGTGGAATCGAGGTGTAACGCTTGCTCGTAGGCGGCAAGAGCGTTTTTATAGCGACGAAGCCTGTAGAGAGCATTTCCCTTGTTGTTCCAGGCCGAGGCATCGTTTGGATCGAGGCGCAGAGTTCGCTCAAAGGCAGCGAGAGCTTGTTCAAATAGACCGAGGCTCACCAGGACGTTTCCTTTATTGTAATGGAAGGTGGCTTCATCGGGACTTAGTCGAACCGCGTGCTTGTAAGCTGTAAGGGCACCCTGGTAGCGACGGAGCGTGTAGAGGACATTGCCAAGGCGGTTGCAGACAGAAGCGTTGTCGGAGTCCAGTTGGAAAGCATGCTCATAGGCAGCGGAAGCAGCCTCAAATTGCTCGAAGCGAACGTGTATGTCTCCTTTTGCAACGAAGGTAGGAGTGCAATAGGGGTCCAGGTGAATTGCCTGTTCAAAGCAGACAAGGGCGTCTTTGTAGCACTCCATGTACAAGAGCGTATTGCCCTGATTATAATGATAGATTGCCTCGTCGGGCTCAAGCACGATAGCGCGTTCGTAGGCTTCCAACGCCTCCTCTATACGGTGGAGATCGTAGTATACATTTCCCCTATTGTTGTAGATGGATGCCCGTTGGGGGTCCAGCTGAAGGGCATGCTCGTAGGTTGCCAACGCTTCCTCATCGCGTCCGAGACGATACAGAGCTTGCCCTTTGTTTTCGTAAAAGACGGTATTGTTCTGATCGTGTTGAAGGCCCTGCTCAAAGGCGGCAAGAGCCTCTTCATAGCGTGCTAACTTGTAGAGCGCACTGCCCCTACCATTAGAAGCCAATGCTATAAGTGGGTCGAGTTGGAGGGTATGCTCATAGGCGATCAGGGCGTGTTCGTACTGCTTGAGTCTATAGAGAGTATCCGCTTTTGCAATAGAAGCGGATATGGATGATGAATTGAGACGTAACGCCTGCTCAAAGGCGGCGAGAGCCTCTTCATAGCGTGCGAGTTTATAGAGAGTTTTTCCCTTAGCATTGTATGTGCTGGGCTTGCAAGGGCCGTAGGCTCTCGCCTGCTCGAAGGCGGCTAGTGCTTGTTCATAACGTGCAGCTTTAAAGTGCGCATAGCCTTCTTTCAGCCTGCGACGTTGGAGGTTGCGCGTGCTAGACGTGTTTTCGCCGTGAGTCGCATGAATCGGGTAGTTCAATATGCCATCACAGATGAGCGCCCCATCAAATCATCTGTGCCTCTAAGTTAATCTCAGTGTTTCTAGTATACACAATCAAATAGTTTTTCAACAAGGTCTTCGTAAGGTCGGTGTTTCTAATAGCCGGGGTAGTTCACGGCGCAGGAGTTTGCCTGAAGAGTTGCGGGGCAACTGCTCGACAAAGTAGATTGCTCCTGGTTGTTTGTATCGTGCTAAACGGTGTGCGGCATAGTCTAGCAGTTCCTCTGCTGATGTGTTGCTACCCGAATGGAGGTGGACGAAGGCGATTGGGACCTGTCCCCATTGTAGGTCGGCTTGTCCGCACACACCTGCCTCCTCAACATCGGGATGCGCGAGGAGAACCGCTTCGATTTGTGCTGGATAGACGTTCTCGCCGCCGGAAATTATCAGGTCGGAACGGCGGTCGAGGACGTAGAGGTAGCCTTCTTCGTCAAGATAGCCGATGTCGCCTGTCGCAAACCAGCCATCTCGAAAGGCGCGTGCGGTCTCCTCGGGTCTTTCTGCATAGCCCGGGGTGATAGTTGGTCCCTTGAGCAATATTTCACCTGACTCGCCTGCTACCGCTGTTCTATTCTCGTGTAGAATGTGCAGTTGAACGGGGGAGAGTGGTTGTCCGGCTGAACCGAGCTTGCGTAATGCATCTTCTGGTGCGAGTGTTACTGCCTGTGAACACGCCTCTGTTAATCCATACGTCTGTACGACGGGGATATGTCGCTGTGTACAATCTTCGAGCAGTGATTGAGGCGCGGGACCGCCGCCTAGCAGGACACAGCGCAACGTGGAAGGGTAGGATTCGCCGCTGGTATTCAGAGCCGTAAGCATGCGCTGCAGCATCACCGCGACAACGGAGATAATTGTTACTCTGTCCTCAATAATAGCCTGGTTGACGGCGACAGGGTCAAATTTCTGCTGTGCTATGACACTGATGCTGTAAATAACGCTGCGCATGAGAATGGAGAGGCCGCCAATATGAAAGAAGGGCATGCAGGCCAGCCAGCGATCATCGGGATTGTGGCCGAGGTTGAGCGCGGAGCCGATGGCATTCCACCACTGCATGCCATAGGTAATCAATGCTCCCTTGGGACGACCGGTAGTGCCAGAGGTGTACATAATCGCCTGGGTCGCGTCAAGGTCGATCAGGGTGCGCAGAGAAATATCTGTCTCTGCTAGCTCGCTCAGCACGATTCCAGCATCTTTCGACTCGGTAGGAGCAAATGTTGCTCGGGGTAGATGTGGCAGGTTCTGTCCAATCCGGGCGGCTAGTGGCGCGTAATTTGCGTCGCTGATGAGGAGAGCAGCATGTACATCACGAAGCTGCCAGCACAGTTCCTCTAATGTTAAGCGTGTGTTGAGCGGGACAAGGATAGCCCCAAGACGTGTAAGCGCGTGAACACATGCGACAAACGATAGTCCGTTGGCTGCTAAGAGAGCGACACGACTTCCCTCTTGTACATTTATAGTGGTGAGTTGGCGTGCAAGCTGTGTCGCCTGTTGGTTAAGCTCAGCAAAGCTCCAATGTGTTCCTTCGCTCTGTAACGCCAGATGTTCTGGACGGTTTTGGGCGCAGCGCGTAAGCCAGTCGGGTAGAAATGTGTCCATAACTATAAGCCTCGTGACGACTCCCCACGCAGAGAATGCGGGGGCTTCTCAAGCCGAAGCTTGACGGCTCCGTCCGAGCCGAAGGATGTTTAATGCGGCATTGTGATCACGGTCAAGTTCGGTTCCACACTCGCACGAGTGCCAGCGTTCGATGATTGACCTAGAACATTTCATTCCTCTATTCTATCATCTCCAAGGGGGGTGTTTTGCTTCTTTCCTGTCTTAGGTTGATGCCTATTGGGTGTCATGAATGAGACCCCTACGAGCGGTATTTATCAAGTGCATCTTTATCTAACGTAATCCCTAAGCCTGGGCCTGTAGGCACAGCTAGAAAACCATTGAGAATAGGCAAATCTTCACATATCAGATCATCGACCAGCAGGTGACGCGTTGCGAGGCCGCATTCCAGAGTTATAGCGGGAGATGCCGCCGCGAGATGCAGAGCGGCGGTCAGGCTGATGCCAGACTCGATTGTTGTTGTGATAACACTTTGTACGCCTCGTTCCGCCGCTTCACGAATGATCTGCTGTCCAATACGTAATCCGCCAGCAAGCTGTGGTTTGACAATCAGCACGTCTGCCGCCTCGCTATCTAAAATGCGGCGTGCGCTATGCAAATCGTGCAACGCTTCGTCGGCTGCGATGAGTATGGGAACCGTTTGTCTGAGTGTGTGCATAGCGGCCAAATCGTCTCGTTTCACTGGTTGCTCGACGTATTGAATGTCGTATGGGACGCATTCAGAGAGGATGGTAATGGCATCTTCCAAGCTCCACGCTTCGTTCGCATCAAGGCGAAGGTGCATCTCTGGTCCGATGGCTGCGCGCACCGCCGCGACACGCTCGACCTCCTGTTGTATAGCACCCATGCTGCCGACTTTAAGTTTCACACAGCCAAAGCTTTCATGTTTGGCTTTTAGTGCCGCTGCTACCGCTGCCCGTGTTGACTTCGCACCCACAACGGCGTTGACAGGTACAGTAAGGCGCGGCAGCATCGTTGCCCCCCTACCCCCATCTTTGGGCGCGATACATCGGGCCTCTACGGAGGTAGATGAAGGCTCAGAATGTGGGAAGGAAGCGTTCGTTGAGAGAAGTGTAGCGACACTACAACCTCTGGTCTTGCCTAGAGCATCGAGGAGCGCGATTTCTAGTCCGCAATGTGCAGGGCGACCGCAAGGGTCGCCTCTACCATATACAGTTTTGTCGCCTTTGGTGACATGGTATGGTAGAGGCGACCCTTGCGGTCGCCCTGTCCCCTCAACCTGTATTTGTGCCAACGTTTCGTCGAGCGTTCTGCCACGAAGATATACCACCATTTTTGAGAGAGCGGCGCACGCAACCGCGAGATTTCCTCCACCGAATTCTGGCAGTGGAGCCATCTCTCCGATGCCGGTGATGCCTTGTTCGGTTGTCGCGGTGATGACTGCTCCCTCGCGGGTAGCCATCACACCGTGGGCGGTGGTGAAGCTATCCGCGAAAGGCAGGCGGTAGGTGTGCCATTGGATGTCCGTGATTATCATGCGCGCGTCTATGGTAGGCGTGGGAAGCGGGAGAAGTCGGGCTTACGCTTCTCTAGAAAGGCGTTTTTCCCCTCCCGGCCCTCTTCGGTCATGTAGTAGAGCATGGTCGCGTCGCCTGCTAACTCCTGGATGCCTGCGAGTCCATCGGTATCGGCGTTGAAGGCGGCCTTCAGGAAGCGGAGCGCAAGCGGACTTTTTTCCAGTATCTCTTTTGCCCACTGTATGGTCTCTTCTTCCAGGCGTTCCAGCGGCACTACTGTGTTAACCAGGCCCATGTCTAGCGCCTCTTGCGCATCGTATTGACGGCAGAGATACCAGATTTCACGGGCCTTTTTGTGGCCGACAATACGAGCCATGTAGGTTGCGCCCCAGCCTGCGTCAAAACTACCGACGCGTGGTCCTGTCTGTCCAAATCTAGCGTTGTCGGCGGCAACCGTCAAGTCGCAGAGCATGTGGAGGACGTGACCGCCACCGATGGCATAGCCAGCGACCATTGCGATAACAGGTTTGGGAAGATACTTGATGACCTTTTGCAAGTCGAGGGCATTCAGGCGCGGCACGCCATCATTGCCAACATAGCCACCGTTACCGCGCACACGCTGGTCCCCACCGGAACAGAAGGCTTTATCGCCCGCGCCTGTGAAAATAACCACCCCAATCTCTGGGTCCTCACGACAGATGGTGAAGGCTTCGATCAGTTCCGTGAGCGTCTCTGGTCGAAATGCGTTACGAACTTCGGGACGATTAATGGTGATCTTGCCGATACCCTCGGCCTTGTCAAAAAGAATGTCGGTATAGTCTTTCACTTTTTTCCACTCTATGGACATTTTATTGCTCCTTTTTCTCGTAAGAGCACCCGCAAGGGGATGCCCCTACGGGGACGATATGCCTTCATAGAAGGCCAGGATAAAATTTCTCACCAGACGGTCAAATATCTCTGGTTGTTCCAGGTGAACGGCGTGCCCTGCTCCTGAAACGATGTGTAGTTGTGCCAGTGGCAATGCCTGCGCCATCTTTTGTGCAGTCATGCAGAACTTTGTATCAAGTGAACCTGCTAGCAAGAGTACTGGTAGGTGCAGATGCGGAAGTCGCTCATACAGCGACGGTTGTGCGCCTGTGCCGACGCCACGCAGACTCTGCGCAAGACCGGTAGTAGAGTTGAGCAGGCGCTGTTTGCGCAATGCCTCTCGACGTTCGCGTAGTAAGTTCTCCTGACTGGCAAAGAGCGGCAGACGTTCCCAGCGATCTACGAATGTAGCGATCCCGTCGCGCTCGATACTTGTGGCGAGTGCCTCATCACTCTCGCGGCGCTGTTCACGCTCACGAGAGCTTGCCAAACCAGGCGAGGCGCTTTCCAGAATGAGTGCGCGAAAGAAGCCTGAAAACGCTGTATAAAGTGCTATACGGCCACCCATTGAGTAGCCGAGCAGAGTGGCTTCGCCCTGCCGCACTCCAAGTTCGCGCAGTACTGCTATAATGTCGCTCTGGCAATGCTCCATTATATAACGTTGTGAGTCGGTTGGCGCATCTGATTGTCCATGCCCGAGCATGTCAAGGGCGATTACGCGTAAACCACACGATGCGAAGGTTTCTAAATGATTGCCCCAGCCGGCCGCGCTTCCGGTGAAGCCGTGCAACAGTACGAGGGCTGGTTGAGCCTCTAGACCTCGTTGCTCAACGCCGATGTGAACGTGATTTACTTGTATGCGTCCATTTATCATAATTTGCCTGTATGTGTGTTGGGCTGATGATGCTGTTTCGCAAAATAATCAGATATCCCGTAGGGGTCTCATTCATGACACCCTGCGTCACCGATGGTCCCACGGTGGGATTGTGGCATCAAGGGTGTCATGAATGAGACCCCTACATTGTATTTTCTAGCGCTTGTTTCACGCTCTGCCAGAGGTCTCTGTGCATGCGTACGTTGCTTTCGCGCTCTGTTACGACCTCGACTACGCGTAGACCTCCTGTCTGTATACCTTGATTTACTGCTTTGCGGAATTGTTCCCAGTCTTCGACGCGTTGAAAGTGTCCACCGTACATTTGCACGGCGAGGCTGAAATCCAGGCCGGTTGGCGTGCCAAAGAGTTGCTCGAAATGCTCTGGATAAGCGGCTTGTGGCAGGAATGAGAATATGCCACCGCCATCGTTATTGACCAGCACAATAGTCAGGTTAAGCTGATGTAGTCTGGCTGCAAGTAGACCATTCAGGTCGTGCAAGAATGAGAGGTCGCCAATAACTAAAACAGTTGGTTCTTTCTCTTCAGAGGCGGCGCTTGCACCGAGGGCACTTGAGATGATGCCGTCTATACCGTTTGCTCCACGATTACCCATGAGCTGTATGGAATGCTCACTGCTCCAGAAGAAGGTATCCAGGTCGCGCACAGGCATACTATTTCCTGTGTAGAGCGTGGCACCATCTGGCAACAGGTGCGCGAGTTCGGTAAAGATGCGTCCCTCGAAGGGCTGCTGAAAATCCAGGATCGTTGTTTGTAGCGCCTGCTTCGTTACCTGGTCTGCCCGTTGCCATGTTGTCAACCATCGGTGAGAGGCCAGAGTGGGGGCAAGCTTCGCCTCTACCATGTCATGTCGTTCAAGGACGGTTATGAGGTTCTGACAGAGGGCAATGGGGTCTGTGTGAATAAGTTCTGTGGCGAGTTGGGTTGGCTCTTCCCATCCCTCATTCGCCTCGAAGACGATGAGCGGACATGAGGGATAGCGTTTCAGGTAGGTGAGTACAGGCTTTGAGGTTGGCATGGCTCCAAAGCGCAGCACGAGTTCTGGTACCATCTGTTCTGTGAAGGCGTCGATGCGTAGGAAGGCGTCGTAGCTTGAGAGCACGTGGCTCTGATCGTGGCTGCCGCCGCGTACCTGCGAGAGTGGGTCTGCCAGAATGGGATAGCCGAGACGATGTGCCAGCCGTACAAGTGGCTCTGTCAATGCCGGATCATTGTATGGTCCCGCGATGATGAGGCCACATTGTGTTGTTGATGCCAGATTGGCGATGTGTGCTACTGTCGCTGCATCTACTGCATGCTGTGTTGCATTGTGTACATCGACGTAGGGTGCATTATCTGGTCTTCCCATCCATGCGATAGTGTCGCGCTGTTCTAGCGGTGGCAGTGGTTGATTCGCGATTGGCTCGGGCGTGAGCGGCTCGCGGAAGGGAAAGTTGAGATGTACAGGACCTGCGGGAGTAGCTTTTGTGAGTGCTACTGCTCGGTCCGCTGTCGTGCGAATGTAGCGTAGGGCAGCGTTCGTTGCTTCAGGTAGTGCTACTTCAACAAACCATTTGACGTAGGTTCCATACAGGCGGTTCTGGTCGATACTCTGAGGAGCACCGTTGTCGCGGAGTTCGTGTGGGCGGTCGGCGGTCAGCACCAGTAGGGGAACGTGTGTTAGCTTTGCCTCGACGATGGCTGGAAAGAAGTTTGCCGCCGCTGTGCCTGATGTGCAAAGTAAGGCTACGGGCTGATCCAGGCGCTTCGCCATTCCTAGCGCGAAGAAGGCCGCCGAACGCTCGTCAATATGCATCCAGGTCTTTATATCTGGTTGTGCGACAAACGCGATAGCCAGGGGCGTCGAGCGTGAACCAGGACAAATTACGGCGTTGCGCATTCCGACTCGTTGTAGTTCATCAATGAACGCACACACGTAAGCATACGTCGGGTTCACAGGATTTTGGAGCAGAGAGGATGTATCGAGAACACTTACCATCTTGCCACCTTACATCTTCCCGCTCAGACGAGGCATAACAGGGACAAGCCCTATCACTACTAAAGTGATCATTTCGTTCCCCCTTACATCTTCCCGCTCAGGCTGCGGAGCATGACTTGTAACTTCAAACATGACTCGGCATACTCGCTTTGCGGGTCTGAGTCGGCGACGATACCGCACCCGGCGAAGAGTGTTGCTTTCTTGTCAGCGACCAGGCCGGAGCGCAATGCGACGGCGAATTCGCCGTGACCGCCCGCGCCGATCCAACCGAGCGGGCCAGCATACCAACCGCGATCCAGCTGCTCCACGTGCCGAATTGCTTCGAGTGCAGCTTGACGAGGAAAGCCGCCAACGGCTGGCGTGGGGTGCAGGTCTGCCATTACGTCGAGGATACAGCGGCCTGGCAGCAGTTCACCTACAATAGGTGTCTCCAGGTGTTGCACGTTTTTGAGCTTGAGTAGTTGTGGCCTGTGCGATACCTGGACCGTGCTACAGTGTGTCAGCAGAGCCTCGCGGACCTTAGCTGCGACAATCGCGTGTTCAATATTGTTCTTCTCGCTCTGCAGCAGGGCCAGGCCGATCTGCTCATCCTCTTCTTCGGATGCGCCACGAGGTGCTGAACCAGCAAGGGCCATCGTATGTATCTGTCCATTTTGTGCCTGTACGAGCCGTTCAGGAGTGGCACCCACAAAAAAGCGTTCGCCGCGCTGTATAGCGAAGATGTACGCGCTCGGATAGCTCTGGCGAAGCCGATTTAGGGTAACTGCTATATCGAATGTGTTCTCCGAATGAGCAGGTGTTACGTGTATGCCACGAGCCAGCACAACTTTGTCATAGGTTCCTTGCCGAATTTCGTTAGCGGTCTCCGCTACCTGCCTCATCCAATCGGACGCCGGGCGCAGGTCTTGTATAGAGAGTGCTCCTTGTGTTTCGTCGTCTATCCTGGACTGCGGTAGTGACGAGACATTCTCTATAGCGGTGAACAGGCGCACGGCATCACTGTTTATTTCCTGGGCACACTGCTCAACCTCATCTTCCGCGTGCATTATCCGATTGATCGTGAGCGAGACGGAGTCCTGGCTATAACTCAAGAGGAAGAGGGGCAAGACGAGCAAGCCATCAGGGAAGCCCTCCCATAATTGAGTATGCGGATGAAGTGGATCGAAGGCGAAGCCACCAAAGAAGACCGGGCCACTTCCATATGCTTGTGACGAGTTTTGGATATGCGACACAACAGCGTCTTGCATTAACGCACGCCATGTAGTCGCCGCGTCGGTAAAGCTGGTGGTCCCGGTCGTCTCAATTGTGGTCGCGGCACCAACACCGACCAGCGCGTTCTGTGCTACCGGTTGCTCCCAAAAGAAGCACTCTCCTAGCCCCGCTAGCCGAGAACCTGTGAAGGCGTGTATAGTGTCATAGTGCTCAATCGGCCATGTACAACTAGCAAGTACACTCCGTTGTAGCTGCGTTGCCTGCGTGGTTGCCTGCTGTAGCGTGTTGAGCAATGATTGTTTATGGTTTTCAAGAGATCTACGCCAGGTAACATCATGTACGCCTACCGAGTCTGCAATTATTGTATTCATACTATCTATCTATCGTTTATTTATAACCAACAAGTGGTGCAGAATTATACCTTCCTCTCTATTGTAGGGCAGTTGAGAAGATGATGCCAATAAAAGGCAGGGAAAAAGAGGAACGATAGACATACGTAAAGGCTCCTATGCAGCGGAAAAGTTCTTGCTATGACAAATTTTTGTTTTCATTGAAGACAACACTCTTGTTTTAGGAAGTTATTCCAAAGCTCCTCTTATATACTGTGGCACTTCAGGGCATATATACTGGGTAGTATCTATTTTTGCGGTGTTCTTCTATTTTCATTAACAAAAAGTACTATATTCCTAGAAAACTAATCAATAAATGTATGATAATGTTGTATACGTATAAATGCTACCCCGCTAGAAAGACAATGCAACGGACAGACAATCAACAGTTGTCTCGTCTCTTATAAGACAAGGCAACAGAGAACGTAGCGATGGCACGTAAGTAGCAAACCAGCACAAGGGGGGTATCGACTATGTTTCAACAGGAGGAGGTGAGGCGTCGTCCAAGAAGACTGTCACTCTCGGTACGCGTCTCCTTATTACTTATAGTAACAGCAATACTACCACTTTTGCTTACCATTAGTATCAGCGAATGGCAGTCACGTCCAACCTTAACGAATCAGGCGCGCCTGGTAATGGAGACCGATGCGAAGACTCATGCGCAATTGATCAACACGTATTTCACTCAGCGTCTTCTGGATGTGCAGGCGTTTATGCAAATCTCTGTTGTCCAGCGGTTCCTCAGTAATCCCACTATGTACCGGGCTGAGGCACCTACTATTCTGGAAGGTGCCCAGGTTCTTGGGGATCGTGATAAAGATACGCACTACATAAACATAGCCTTGTTCGATCCGCAAGGAAACCCGCTTATATATACGCCTACCAAGCCACCCTTGCACGGGCAATATCTCTTGCCCCCAGAGGACGTAACGCAACTGAGCACCACTGGTAAGCCTTTTACATCGGCTGTTTACTACAACACGACGACGCGGCAGGCTTCTGTTGACATCTATGCGGTTTCCTACTCCTTCGCTTTGAAGAAAGTATTGGGCTTTATACGAGGGACGATGTTGCTCAACTACGTATGGGGCATCGTCAATAGTGAGACTGGAACGAATGGTTCTGGAAGCTATGCCTTCATTCTCGATCAGAATGGTGTACGCATTGCCGATCCTAACGCGTCACGCCGTTTCACAGCTATTGCGCCACTTGATGACCAGACGCAACAAACCATCAGCGACGAGGCTCGCTATGGAACGAGTGGTCCTGTTTCCGTTCTGGCGGATGACACGTTGAATAACATCCAACACCAAGCTTCTCCAGCAACAACCTTTGAGATGCAGCCTAATGGACAAAAAGAGTCATTTCAGGTGACGCGGCAGGTGCTTACTGCCATTCCCTGGACCTATTTTGTCCTTAGTCCGGTGAACACGATTGTGGCAGTTGCAAATCAGCAGTTAATGACGACCGCGCTGATAGCTCTGCTTGTGCTCATACCCGCTGCTTTATTCGGTTTAGTTGTAGCGCGACGCTTCACAGGCCCTATTCTCGCCTCTGTAGGGGACCTTCGTAGTAACAGCTATGCTCTTAATACGCTGGCTACCAAGCAAAAGAATGCCGCCAATGAACAGATGTGGGTGGTAGATTCTTCGCAGGTAGGACTTCATTCGGTGCAGTATTATAATGATGCAGCAAGAGTCGCCTCACGTAAGCTGAACGATTTGAGTGATGGCCTGATGCAGCGCCTACCCGAGCTTGATGAGTGGGGTGCCAAACAGATAGTCGCGCAGATAAAGGACGCCGCACAGTATATAGAGCGTGCGGTTGACTATCAAAACACGAGTAACCAGAAGATGTCTACCGCTATCAAGGTAACAACTCAGGTGACAGAGCAACTTGTGTCTGGCGCGACCTCTGCTGAGGAAGCCTCGGGTCGATTAGATCGGGTGGTTAACCAGCTGCGTCAGGTTGTTGGAAGATAGACACCAGCAGCACAGGTCTCATTTTTAGAGGTGGCATAGTGCTATGCCACCTCTAAAAATGAGACCTGTGCTGCTGGTATTGCTCTGGTAAATATTTGACATAAAAGTCTAATAAATGTTTCTAAATTCTTTGTCGTTCTTGATTTCTCTTTTTAGAAGAAGTACAATATGTGACAAGCAAAATAACTCACATGCTCGAAGAAAACCAGAAAGAAAAAAGTCGGGAAGCGGCGAATAGGAGTGATTGTGTGGGACAAAGAGGAATTGATAGTATGCAAAATGCAACATACCAGGTCATTGGAGAATATATTCGGCAATTACGCCGCCAGCAAAGTCTGACTCAGACTGAATTAGGTGGAGAGCGTTTCTCAAAATCATATGTAAGTGCCGTGGAACGAGATAAAATTGTTCCCTCATACGAGGCACTGCACTTCTTTGCGGAACAACTAGGCCAACAGTTCGACTACTTCGAGAAAATGCTTGCACAAAATGAGAGTGTGAGAAGCAAGATTGCACTTGTTGACCCTCAGCAGTATAGAAGCGATGAAGAGGATGTTCAGGAGAAGGTCCTGCCTCTGCTCGACATTTTACTGGAAGGAACAGAACTGCATACAGGGCCATTCTTTAATGAGTTTTCTACAATCGCACCAGAGATAGCGGCTACACTGCCCGCGCCTGTTCAGGGGCGCTATTCTTTTCTCGTGGGACTGCTTGCGCAGCAGAAGGGCGACCTGTCTGCGGCTCTACACGCCTTTGAGCATGCTCTGATTCTCGCTCCGACGAAGTACCGCCCGGCTATTCTTGACGCGCTGGGTATAAACTACTATCTCGCGCATGCCTACTATGTAGCGTTAGAGTATCATAAACGCGCTCTTCGTCTCTTGCAAGAAGGGACAGAAGTCGAGGAGGAAGGGGAAGTTTCTGAAGAAAATGTGTACAATACTATTCCAGCCTTGCTTTTGAAAATAGAATTTCACTGTGGCAATGACTACCAGGCAATTGGTGCTCACAAACAGGCGCGTGAGCATTATGAACGTGCTCGCACACATCTGCGTGCCGCGCATGATATGAGGACGGCGGCCCAATTGTATCTGAAGTTGGGCTACTCCACGTATGCGGATACCTATCATAGCACAGCAGCTAATCCCACGACGAGATGTGCTGCCGAAGAGGTGGAGCGTGAGTTTCCGCGCGCGATCAGCTTTCTTGTGCAAAGCAGGATGCTCTACCAGGTCAGTAGCGATAGTCTGGGAGAAGCAAGGGCTCGCCTTTCTCAAACGATGGTATTGCTTGATTTCAGCACGAGGCGAAGGCAGATAGCTCAGGAGAAGGAGCGAACGACTGGAACGCTTCCTCCTATGAATTGCGCATCTCTACTCGACGAGGCCGAGGAACAATGTCGCCAGATACTGATGGGATGGCAACCGGAGGTTTCTCCACTTACGGTAGAAATGGAGATTTTCCTCTATAGCGCACTCTCGTATCTTATACGTGTGTATGCCCAGCGTGCAGTTATCGCTCAACTAGGCGAGTATATGGATACGGCTGCTCGTGAGCGGTCAGTGGCGGTTCATCTTTGCGAGCAGGCGCTGAACACTTTGGGAGACCAGGAATTTCCCTGGCTTCTCATACAAGACGTGGCATCCTTGAAGGAAAATGCACTCTCATATCAGTCTCAAGCACTACCACGCCTGCCCAAAACATCTTCACAAGACAACCTTTCATTGCGTCACGCAATAAGTCGCTTTATGGTCTACTTCGCGGCTGGTGAGGTTGCTGAGACTCTTGGGCGCGCCGCAACACAGCCTGCCTACACATATGACTGTTATGATCGTGCTGATCAGTGCTTGCAGGCTACAGTAAGCACGGCACGTCTCGTGATTCCAGCGGAGGAACATGATTTCACATATCTCATTCGCTGCTATCAACGCTGTGTTGACATTCTGGAAGAACGCAAGTTGGTTGCGCCAGAGGCGGCTGAGAAAACGAACAGCGTTCTACAAACTCTCCTCAAGGATGCACTCTACTCATTGCATCGATCCGTTTTATAATGTCTTTAGGAATACCTTGTAATTCTTCTCTGAATATTGCATACTATGCTTGTATTAAACTTTTCCAAAGAATTCTTTGGAAAAGTTCATGGGAGAAAGGAGGCACGACACGGAACAGCATAAACAAGGAGTCATACAATCAACTTATATGCCTGCTGTTTCTATCTCCCAAATTACCGCCAGACATACAATGGGACGAGTATTGGTTGCGATGGTAGATGCACCTGAACAGGTATGCGGCGTTGCACGGCGCATAGGATATACAGGTAGGCATGATGATGACCTTGCTATTTATCGGCTCAAGGTGAAAGAGAATGCGAGGAATAACACAACAACCCTCCCTACTCTTTTTGTTGTCGATGGAGGCTTATTTGTTGATTATGAGCAGTGGCACCAGAAGCACGAAAGTGTTGTAGACTGAGCAGTGCTATAATCTGCGTTCCTGTTAAGAACACCGATGCCTTGGATATTGTTGGAGCACGTTCTACTTTACGCTGCCCATCACGCAGCCATTCACTTACTCATGACGAATGAATGGATGATCGTGTGATGGGCAGCGTAAAGTAGAACGTGCTTCCCTTATCTGGTGCGCTTTCCAGCCACATGCATCCACCCTGTTGTGTTACAATCTCACACGCTATGTACAAGCCAAGGCCCAATCCCTCTATCTTCACATCCGCACGATTATGGGCGCGATAGAAACGATCAAAGATATGTTCCTGCTCCTCTTTACTGATGCCATAGCCCTCATCTCGTACGGAAACAGTCACTTTATCAGGTGAATCGGGATGATGACTTATACCGACATCTACTGGCTTTCCCTTCGGACTATATTTGAGTGCGTTGCTAATCAGGTTATTCAAGACCTGCTCTATGCGGCCTGCGTCTAACGTCCCAAGAGCAATGTGTGTGCTTGTGGCGAAGCGTATCTCATGGTTTTCCCCGTCTATCGCGGACTGCTGGTCAACAACGCGCTGGACCAGTTCGACGATATCGACATTCTCCCTGTTCTGCAGATCAAACACCTTCCCGCGCATCCGCGTTACGTCCATCATCTCTTGAATCAGTTTATTCGTTCTGTTGGTCTGATACACAATCTTGTCCAGGCCGCTGATCCACTGTTCAAGCTGTGCTCTTTGAGCATTGTCGCCGTCTAAACCTGCCGCCTGCCGTTTGAGATTCCGCGAAAGGATTTGAGCGTTGCCCAGGATGGCGCTAAGAGGAGTACGCAGTTCGTGAGTTGCCAGTGATAAGAAGTCGTCCTTGAGGCTATCTAACCGCTCTAGCTCCGTACGTGCCTGCACCTGTTCAGTCACTTCGACTGCTGAGACCAGTATAAAACGCACTGTCTCTTGTTTCTCGGTATCCATGATCGGCGTCAGGGTGTAGTCCCACACCATCTCGTAGTTCTCTTGCGGGAAGGTGTAGTGAACTTCTGGAAGGCGGTCTCGTTCACGGGTCTCCAGCACTGTGTTCCAAAGACGTGCCGCCCGTTCTGCTGGAGTTATCAACGTTAGTTCATGCCACTTGTGACCTATCCATGTGTTCAATGGTACACCTCAAGCGCGGGTCACCGTCGAGAGATAATTTGGACTTGCCAGGATTAGATCCGCCGTGTCAGCATCATAGAGAGCGAGGAGCGCGGAGGGCGTGTTATCGAAGATGAGTTTAAGCCGTTCACGCTCCTCCTCGACCTCACGCGCATGCTGTTTTGTCTCATCCAGAGCGTAAACGATTACGCCACTGACTCTCCCGCTCGTATCATGAGAAGGTACAAGCGTGTAGACGAAATAGCTTTCTACAGAATCACCTGGGGTCTGTGATACTGAACCAGGTATTCTGGAAGTGGTACGTATCTCGTCTTGCCGATAAACTTCTCGCGCGAGGCTAATGAGTGTGATTGCCACCTGTGGCTCCCAAAACAACTCGACTATGTCGTCGAGCGGGCGACCCTGCGCCGTTTGCCCTTCGAGCACTCGTGCATATTTGGGATTGTATGCCTCTATGATCAAGGAGGGGCCACGCAGCACCAGAACGTAGAAGGGTGCAAGCTCTACCACTTCTGCCAGGCGCACGCGCTCACTATCGAGAATATTGGCAAGCTCCTGTAGTTCGCTCGTGCGTGCTCTCAGCTCATCATTAGTGGTTTCCAGTTCCTCGTTGGTGGCCTGCAGTTCTTCGTTATTGGTCTCCAGTTCCTCGTTGGTGACCTGCAGTTCTTCGTTGGTGGCCTCAAATTCCTCCATGCTTGCCTGCAGTTCCTCATGCGTGAGCATCAGTTCTTCGTTGGCGACCTGAAGTTCTTCATTGGCGTCCATCAGTTCCTTATTGGCATAGCTCAGTCGCTTGTTAGTTGTTCCTAATTCGTTCATAAGCTGTGTCTGCTCTACCTGAACCGCTTCCAACTGTTTCCGAATCTGGACCTGCTCGGTTACGTCGCTCACACTGATAGCGGCCAGTTCCGGTGTATTAATCTCTACCTGCATGAGTGCCATCGACAGAGTCACAAAATGTCCACTCCCACCCGACGTGACCTCAAGCTCCACTTCGGAGAGGGTAACAGCGTTGCGCTCGCGAAAGACTGCATCGATAGCGGTACGCGTTGTTGCATAGGGGATGCCGCGTATCGCGTGCAAGAAGTCCTGATCGGTGCTTATATCGCGCAGTCCCAACAAGCGGCGTGCCGCACCATTCGCAGTCAAGATACGATAGTTATGATCAATCACAACGACGCCAATGGGGAGGAAACGGAGCAGCAACTCATTGAAGCGGCGTACTTGTCCAAACTCAATTACTGCTGGTGCCAGGTCTTGATCATTATTTTGTTTACTTGTGCTTCTACTTGGGCGACTCACGGCTTGCCCCTCCAGACGTGACGGTGTTACATCTAAATCCGGCAAATTTTGCCGACGTATAGAGGGCAAGATGCTATCTATACACTGATATACCTTCCAGTGCTTGTTCACAAGTTCATAGTAGGACTGAACGGGTCGCACCGTTTCAGCTTTGCCAAGGAAGAGATAGCCATTGGGAGAAAGTGAAAAAGCGAATTGGTTAAGCACGTAGTCCTGGAGTCCGGGCGTGAAATAAATCAGAACGTTACGGCAGAGCACGAGATCGATACGAGGAAACGGAGCGTTGCGACTCAGGTCTTGTTGTCCAAAGATGACCATTTGTCGCAGGGTCTTTGCGATACGATAGCCTTGATCGACACGCTCGAAGAAGCGATCTCGAAACTCGTATGGCATTCCTTGGAGCAGGTTTTCGGAATAGATGCCGCGCCGGGCAAAGTTGATCGCGGCGTCATCCAGGTCGGTGGCAAAAATTCTGACGCTCCATTCGGGTAGCTCTGGCCCCAACATATCGGTGATGAGCATTGCCAGCGAGTATGGCTCTTCACCCGTAGCACAACCCGCCGTCCAAAAGCGGAGGATTCTGTCGCGTTCGCGGGCCTTTGCGATCAACTTAGGCAAAATGTCATTTCTGAGATAGGCAAAGGCATCGGGATCACGAAAGAATTGGGTGACATTGATAAGAAAAGCCTTAACTAATTCCCCGATCTCTTCCGGGTAGGTCCTCAAATATTCGGCGTAGTCGTGTATAGTAGGGGTGTGCGTCACGGTCATACGGCGACCGATACGACGCAAGATAGTTGACGTTTTGTACGGTCGGAAGTCGATAGTGGCCTGACGGCTGACATGATCAAGGATGTCATGAAGAACATCCTCGGTTCTCTCCTCTGTTTGTGTGATGATTACTCCTGAGAGCAGATTATAGAGCAGCAGGCCGATATTCTCCAATTTGGCCTCGAAGTCCACCACGGTTGGGGGAAGGGCAAGGGGCATAGAAGGATAGCGAGCCGTCTGTGGGTCCTGAACGATAACAGTTCCACCTGCGTTCTTCACATCAACCGCGCCCGCAGCTCCATCTGACCCCGAACCTGTGAGGATAACCGCTATCAGGCGGTCGCCGTACATTGCAGCAGCGGTAGAAAGCAAGACATCTATAGATGGGCGTGGGCGTTTGCGGTCTTCCTGAACATCGACGTGATGATCTTTAATCATGACGTGTCGGTTAGACGGTACAACGTAAATCTTCCCTGACTCAAGGGCAGTGCTCGTATTCACAACCTCGATGGGAATGTCGGTGCGGAGTTGCAAAATAAGGTCCAGGTTGCTCTGGCGGTTAGGATCGAGGTGTTGGGCCAGTACAATAGGAGCAGGAAAATCCAAGGGCAAGGTACTCACCAGAATCGAGAGTGCCTCAATGCCCCCTGCTGATGCCCCCACGACGACCAGATCGCCAGAGCTAGAGGTTTCTTTTTCGACGTTGCTCATACGATAACGTTGCTCCCTATGAAATAGTATAGTCGGTAAGGAGTAGGTAGGGCAAAAGAAACGTCAACAAAATACAGAACAACTGTATGTTTGTTTTGTGTGTATGTCAAGTGCCTGGGCTACCACTTACTTTTTCAGAGATGCCATCCTGAACTTCTGGCGGGTTCGTATCACTCTTTTGCAGGGCGTTCATAAGCAATTCAACGCGTTGCTGTGCTAGTTTTCCCCTCTCTTCCAAGCGTCTGACTAATGAAGTATGACCACGTTGACGCGCCTGGGAAGCCATTCTGTGAGAGATGCTGACACTTTCCTCCAAGGTTTTCAAGGCTATCCACATTGCCTCTTCTATAGTGTCAGTCTGCTCCGCCATCATACTCTCAACAGAGAACGCATGACCGACGCGGCAGCGGAAGCGCAGCAGTTCCCCGTCATGTATCTCCCAGAGAACACCGCCGCATTCTGGACAAGAGTAGGCTGAGGGGGTTCCCACTTGTTCACCTTCATTTTCTGGTGGTATCTGCATTTTTGCCATGCTGACTTCAGTCTCCATATTTCTAGATACAGGACTCTCTTCGCTCTCTTTGACCACTTCGTGCGCTAGCTCTCGCAGCTTTTCGGCGATAGCGGAAAGGGACAGTACGTAGTCTACTTTTACGTGCTCTACTGCACTATGCGGCATACTCGAAAAGAGCGCTTCTGTATAGTTCTGAACAACTGCTACCCCGCCACGTTGCTTGATCGCCTCCAAGCCTGCGGTTCCATCGTCTAATGAGCCTGTAAGGATCACACCAACCACCCTTGGGCCGTAGGCGACACCCGCTGAGCGGAAGAGCGGATCGATGGCTGGTTGATGGCGATTTTCTCTAGGTCCACGTATCACGCGTATTCGTCCTTGCTCAAGAAGCATGTGGTGGTCTGGTGGTGCGACGTAGATATGCCGCTGCTCAATTGCTGTGCCATCGACGGGGTGAGTCGCCACGAGTGGTCCTGAGCGGCCTAAGATAGTTTTTTGGATAATCTTTAGGAATGCGATTATACATCTATTCACATTCCAGGTCAAGCATACCCACCTCGGACAAGCAAAATGCAAATGTCAAAGAGAAGAATCGAAAACACCCTGTATTTTGTGGCAGCCTATTTGGGTAATAAAGGGAGCTTTTCCTGCTCGGAAGCGGCGAAATGCAGCTCAGGGATAGGGTTGCTCAGCAATGCGTTGACCTTCACTAGAAAGGCCCTAATAGTAAAAGGTTTATTCATACGAACAATATTGCTATTCTTTATGCTGAGTGGCGGTAGGTCTGAACTTATAAAGATGGTTGGAATGCTTTCTTGTTCTTTCATTTCATGAATCTGCTTGTAGAGGTCCACTCCATTGGTATCGGGCAGTTGATAGTCCAACACAAGCAGGTGCGGTTCCGTCCGCGTCACCATTTGTAAGGCTGTGAAGCCATCTACCGCATGGAGGATTTGACATGTGGTAGCGCGAGAAATGGCAGCCACAAGAAGTGATGCAATAGGTCTGTTGTCTTCGACAAGAAGCACTGTTTTCTCCAGCTTTTGCTCTGATTGCAAGGACTGTTCTTCAGTCTCCACGAAAAATTCCTCCCGAACTTCCAAAGAATCTATAAACATTCTCAAGAGATACTACAATACATCCTTCATTAACACGTACACCCATGATAAAAGTGACACAGGAGACCTGCACAAAGGGCTTATCAACGGATATAATGAAAGGAATAATGTATGTTACTTGTTGAGTGAGGATTAGTATCCCTACCTCGTAGTCTACGAAGGAGAACTTTTTGGACATGCGTGAACGACGCTATCGCTTCTATGCTGTGCGTCACAGGCACGGAAGGAGAAGACAGCATGATGACTCCAGGTGAAGATAGAAAACCTCTGTGGGAACCAACGGAAGAGATGCAGCAACAGGCCAATGCGACAGAGTATATGCACTGGCTCGAACGCGAGAAGGGGTTGAGTTTTCATACGCGCAATGAGTTGTGGCGGTGGTCGGTCGATAGCCTGGAAGACTTCTGGGCCTCGCTGTGGGAGTATTTTGCTATTCAAGCTTCGAAGCCCTACACGACTGTATTGGTAGAGAGAAAGATGCCTGGTGCGTCCTGGTTCGTTGGTGCGGAGCTGAATTACGCAGAATACGTATTTAGGAACGCATCTGCCGACCGACCTGCGGTGCTCTTTCGCTCCGAGCGACATTCCCTGCGAGAGGTATCGTGGAGCGAATTGTCTCAGAAGGTGGGGTCGATTGCGCATGCTCTGCGCGAGATGGGGGTGCAACGAGGAGACCGAGTTGTTGCCTATATGCCTAACATTCCAGAAACGTTGATGGCGTTTCTTGCCTGCGCCAGTATTGGAGCCACATGGTCAAGTTGCTCACCAGACTTTGGTACGAGTAGCGTCATTGATCGCTTCAATCAGATCGAACCAAAGATACTCTTCGCGGTTAACGGGTATCAGTACAGTGGAAAAACCTTTGATAGGCGCTCAATCATTACGGACCTCCAGGCCGCGCTGCCTACGGTACAGAGAACGGTCCTATTTCCCTACCTGTTTGGAGATGCTGAACCGGTTCAGCAAGAGAACGCCGTTGCATGGAGTGAGCTATTGACACATCCGTCTGAGCTTGTGTTCGAGCAGGTTCCCTTCGATCATCCCTTGTGGGTTCTCTACTCCTCCGGTACAACTGGTCTACCCAAGGCGATTGTACAGGGGCATGGCGGTATCTTGCTTGAGCATATGAAGAATCTTGTCTTAGAGCTTGATATCAAAGAAGGAGACAGGTTCTTCTGGTTTACCACGACTGGCTGGATGATGTGGAATCTTCTTATAGGAGGACTATTAGTCGGTGCTACCGTTGTCTCTTACGACGGTAGTCCAGGCTATCCCGATCTGGGAACTCTTTGGAAGTTCGCCGAGGATACGGGAATGACGCTTTTTGGCACCAGCGCGGGCTATATCACCAGTTGTATGAAGGCTGGAATAGAGCCGAGGGAGACCTATAATCTTAGCAAGATTCGGCAGATTGGCTCCACTGGCTCACCGCTGCCGCCGGAGGGCTTCCAGTGGATATACGAGCATGTTAAACCGGATGTATGGCTTGCCTCTATGAGCGGCGGCACGGATGTATGCTCTGGCTTTGTAGGAGGCTCGATACTGCTTCCGGTATATTCGGGCGAATTGCAGTGTCTTGCCCTTGGGGCCAAGGTCGAGTCGTTCGACGAGCAGGGTCAAGCGCTTATCAACGAGGTAGGCGAACTGGTCATCACGCAACCGATGCCCTCCATGCCCCTCTTCTTCTGGAACGATCCAAACGGCGAGCGATACCAGGAAAGCTACTTTGAGATGTACCCTGGTATATGGCGGCACGGCGACTGGATTCGCATTACGCCCACTGGTAGTGCAGTGATCTATGGTCGATCCGATTCCACCATCAACCGTATGGGCATCAGAATGGGCAGCAGCGAAATCTACCGCATCGTAGAGAGCTTTCCAGAGGTGCTTGATAGTCTTATTATCGGCATCGAACTTCCAGGCGGCAAATATTACATGCCGCTCTTCGTCGTGCTAAGGAATGGTGTGCAGCTAGATGACACGTTGAAGGCGAGAATCAGGGAGCAGGTGCGCCGCAATGTCTCTCCACATCACGTTCCTGATGAGATAATTGCTGTGCCAGATGTTCCTCGCACCTTAAGTGGCAAGAAACTTGAGGTGCCAGTGAAGAAGCTGTTTCTAGGTGTTCCTGTGGAGAAGGCGATCAGTGTAGATGCTATGAGCAATCCGCAGTCCATCCAATACTACGTCGATTTTGCCAAGAAGAAGAATTTTCTCGGAGAGGCGAGGTAGGGCATGATGAACGTTGAAGAGACGATACGCGTCCGTACAGGTGAAGAATTCGATCTGCAAAAGATAGAGCAGTATCTACGTGAACATATCGAGGGACTGGGAGAAGGTTCGCTACAGGTGCGACAATTTCCTTCGGGGGCTTCCAATTTGACCTATCTGCTTCAAATTGGAGAATGGGAGGGGGTGCTGCGTCGCCCACCGTTTGGGCCAGTGCCACCAAAGGCACACGATATGGAACGAGAGTCAAGCTTGTTGCGGAAGATTTCCCCTGTTTTTCCACTGGCACCGAAGCCATATGTTTTTTGTAACGATCTCACTATTATGGGCGTACCATTCTATGTAATGGAGCGCAAAAAGGGTGTTGTGTTGAACGACAGGCTTCCGCCAGGAGTGACGCCGAGCGAGGAGATTGGGCGTGGCATCTCGCTAACGACAATAGAGACGCTTGTGCGGATACACGCCATCGACTGGCGTGCTACTGGACTTGGCGACCTGGGCTATCCCGAAGGGTTTCTGGAGCGCCAGGTCAAGGGGTGGATTGAGCGCTATTTCCGTGCCCAGACAGATGAGATACCAGAGGTCGAGTCGCTCATACGCTGGATAACAGGGCATATTCCGCAGAGTCCGGCGGCAAGCGTCATTCACAATGACTTCAAGCTTAACAACATGCTTTTTAGTAAAGAGGATGTGACAAAGGCAACGGCGGTGCTTGATTGGGAGATGACGACGATTGGTGATCCACTCTTCGATCTGGCGGTCTCGCTCTGCTACTGGATCAATCCTAGTGACCCGGAAGCGATGAAATCCGTATTGCCAACGGTGACGACGTTGCCAGGCTTTCTTACGCGAGAGCAGTTTATGGAGCTATATGCTCAGAAGAGCGGGCGTGATCTCTCTTCTATGCAGTTTTATATGACCTTTGCCCATTTCAAACTGGCAGTAATTCTGCAACAGATTTACGCCCGTTGGAAGCGAGGTCAGACGCAAGATGAACGCTTTGCCGTCTTTGCTGTTCGCGTTCGCAATCTCATTCTACACGCGGCATATCTTGCGGAGACTGGTAATTTGTAGTGCATTCGACTGACAGGACAATCCTTATACAAGCAACCACGAGACAGGGCGACCACAAGGGTCGCCCCTACTATACACGGTTTGTCGCCAAAGGCGACGCAGTATGGTAGGGGGACCCTTGTGGTCGCCCTGTATGGGATGCTTGTATAAGGATTGTCCTGCTATAGAAAGGGTATATTCGTGGCTTTTCCTCCATATCCTGTGACCGACCGTCAGAAGAAAATCGTCACTATGGCTGGCGAGTTGGCTGCAACTTTTGCGAAACGTGCTGCTGAAAATGATTGGGCAGGGAAATTTCCTTATGAGAATTATAAAGATTTACATGAGGCGGGATATCTGACTCTGACCGTGCCGCGTGATTTTGGCGGCTGGGGTGCTGACCTGCTAGAAGTGTGTCTGGCTCAACAGCGGCTGGCACAGGGGGATGGCTCAACAGCGCTTGTGATGAGCATGCACCTCTCCCACATCGCACGGCTAGCCGAAAATATTACGGGTCCCAACGAGTTTTTTGCGCGGATTTGCCAGGCGGTTGTGCAGAATGGGGCCATAATCAATGCGGCGGCAAGTGAGCCTGCGACGGGTAGTCCCAGTCGTGGAGGGCGTCCCACCACAACCGCGCGTCGGCAGGAAGATGGCTCATGGTTTATCTCTGGTCGCAAGACATACACGACGGGCAGCCCGGTTCTGCACTTCTTTCTTGTCAGTTGCAGCATAGAGGACAAGACGAATCTATCGCCGCTCAATACTGACCGAGGCACGTTTCTCGTTGAGCGTACCGCTGCTGGCGTGCAGGTGAAGGATACCTGGAACTCGATGGCGATGCGTGAAAGTGGGAGCAATGACCTTCTTCTGGAAAATGTGCATGTAGATGCAAATGCTCGTGTGGAGGAACAGGTTCCTACCAATCCTGCCGTACAAGAACGCGTGGCGGCGTGGAGCCTTGTCACTACCGCGGTGTATCTTGGCATAGCGGAGGCGGCCCGCAGCGAGGCAATTCAGTTTGCCCGACGCCGAAAACCCAACTCGCTAGATAAACCCATTGCCAGCCTGCCGCATATTCAGGAGAAGGCAGCGCATATGGAGTTAGCCTTGTTACAGGGCCGCGCTGTGTTCTTTGGAATAGCCGCGCAGTTCAGTGAAAATCCGACCAGTGTGCCGGGTAGCCAGTTCGCAGCCGTGAAATACCTGGTGACTAACCATGCCGTCGAGGTTGTTGATATCGCTATGCGGATCGTGGGTGCTGCCAGCCTCTCGCTGGACCTGCCCATGCAGCGCTACTACCGCGATGTGCGCGCAGGGTTAAATAATCCACCAATGGATGATGCCGCGATTGCCATGATCGGGAAACAGGCGTTGGAGGGTTAAATGTACATACAATCAGACCCTCATGCTCACCGTGGTGAGCATGAGGGTCTGATTGTATATTATGCTGTCACCGCCTCATCGACTGACACGGGGTCTTCGGTGTCTACGTGAGTTGAACGACTGCACTGGTTTCGCGGCAGAGGCGATTATGTAGTTCGCGATAGACAATTATAAGTGTCTTGATGAATACAACAAATATTCAGCTACAATCAGCGATCTATATATGATTAGTGGTCGTATTCTAAATTGTAGGAGTCCTTCGAAGCTTCCGGCGTCAGGTTGGCGTGCGGACCGCCCAAGAACACATGGATTCCCATGAGAGGAGAACAAGATGGCGAAGCTCACACGACGTACACTCGTGCAGACCTCTGTCGGTGCCGCCGCGGTTGGTGTGCTGGCAGGCGTGGTGACGACTGCGCCCCATTCGGCAGCCGCCGCCTCGTCAGAGGCAGCGATGACACAGTTGTCCAAGGCCAAACTTCCCGGACCTATGGTGGCCTACGTGAGTGATCTCGCAAAAGGTGAGATCGTGCTCATGGTTGGAGAACAACAGATCACTGTTCGCGACCCTGAACTTGCTGTGCGGCTCTTGAAAGCCACGCAGTAAGCAATGGCCTGTTTGCAAGAGCAAGAGGTAGTATTCTATCCATAAAGAGGTGAAATATGTCATCACATCGTGAAGCGCCCGGAACCTCCAAAGACCCGGTTGCTGACAATACTGATACATACGCATTTGTTAGCCCAGATCAGCCAGATACTGTAACCTTGATCAGCAACTATATTCCTTTGGAGGAGCCACCTGGTGGCCCAAACTTCTTCGAGTTCGGTGATGATGTCCTGTATGAGATCCACATCGACAATGATGGGGATGGAGACTCCGACATTACCTACCAGTTTCGTTTCAACACGCAAACCCGCAACCCCAACTCTTTCCTGTACAATACCGGCCAGATCACTTCGATCAGCAGCCCGAATTGGAATAGGCCACAGTTCTATTCTGTGACACGAGTTGACGGGAAAGGTCACTCGACCGTCTTGGCGAGCAACCTGGCTTCTCCTCCCTGCAACATCGGCCCACGCTCCACGCCTAATTATGAAGGGCTGGCAGCGATGGCCGTTCACAAACTTTGGAGCGGCGAAGTTGTTTTCGCTGGGCAACGGGCCGAAGGATTCTACGTGGACCTTGGCGCGGTCTTCGACCTCCTGGATCTTCGACCATTCCAGAATCTGCATCTCATTCCCAGCCCTGCTGCACCGGGAGTCAATAATACTCAGGGGCTCAATGTTCACACCATCGCGATCCAGGTACCCAAGAAGCTTCTAACTCGGGATGGCTCTAGTCCTACGAATCCGAGTGACTCTCGCTCCGTGATCGGCGTCTGGGCCTCTGCAAGCCGACGGAAGGCAATAATTTTTGATGGCGAAGGGCATGCTGCAGAGACCGGACCATGGGTACAGGTCTCACGGCTCGCTGAACCATTGATTAATGAAGTTATCATACCTCTGGGCAAGAAGGACTATTGGAACTCGCAATATCCCTATAATGACAAACAGTTTGTCCAGTACTACGCACATCCTGAGGTGGCGCGACTGCTTCCAGTCCTCTATCCAGGAGTTTTCCCCCATCTGGCTGCTTACACCAAACCCCGAGTGGACCTGGAGGCTATCTTGCTCACTGGCATCCCATCTGGGATTATTCCCGGCTTCCAGAATTTCACGGGGAAAACCCCCGCGGATTTGCTGCGGCTGAACATGGCTATACCACCTGCGAAGAATCCGAATATTCTCGGGATACTGGGGGGTGACCTGGCGGGATTTCCTAATGGGCGACGAGTCTTCGACGACACGACAACGGTCGAGCTACGCGCGATAGCTGGCGTCACCATTCCGTTGGTTGACCCGACCTACAAACCTGACGCGGCTGCATCCGCAGTCAGCGATTTCTCACCTCCGCAGATTCCGGCAGGTGTTCGTTATGAACAGCGGTTCCCGTATCTCGGAGTTCCATTCGGCGGCTATCAAAGCATACCGCATCCAGTAGGAGCATGAGCGGCTGCTATTCCTAAGATGGTTCAGTGGAGCTCGGTGGTTTGTAACTGCTGGGCTCTTCACTTCTTCTGCTGAGAGGAGAGAGAGAAGCTGATGGTAGAGAAGTACGTTGAGCGGGTTCACACCGAAAGTGTCGTGCTTGATATTGGACAGGATGTTGGGTCGCTGGTCATCTATACACAGGAGGAGTTCCGCGGCAAGGAAATCGAGGTTAGCCCTATAGGGAACGACGTGCGGAGGACTCACACCGCTGTTCATGAACGGCGGGCCAACGGTCGTACTCTCTTCGCCGGGGTATATCTTGCGCTCAGTGCTGGGGACTACACAATCTGGACGAATCCTACTCGTGAGGTCACAATCGTAGGAGGGCATGTAGCTGAGGTGGACTTACGCGATATCAGTGATGTCCAGGTTCCTTCCGTCGGTCATCCCCATCGCCACGATTCTGGCACATCGCAGAAAATGCGTGATGCAGCACGAGACATTCTTCCACCACGATATCAAAATGGGAAGGTGGTCAGTGCCGCTCCGATGGGCTCAGCTCCTATGCAGTACACAGACGACGGGCAGGTGGCCTGGGATCAGATGTGGACTGGCTACTGTGACCTAGCGCTGGCAGGCGGTCCCCCGCATCGAGATACCTTGTTAGAGCCCATCCCTCCCGATGAGGTGAAAGCGAATCAGGATTCCTACGAGCGCGTGGTTGCCGAGATCGAGCGCGGGTTCCACCTGGTCACAGGATTGCCCACGGTACACAGTGAGAAACTGGGATGGGTAGGACTGAAGTGTGAAGACGAGGAGATGGCACTGTGGCTGCTGCGTGCTATTGTGGTGGAAAATGTCTGTGTTCGACGTGAGGGAACTGTACTATTTCTGCCTGCTGGACCAGCCTTTCTTCTGGAAAAGGAGATCAAGAACGTCATTACGGTGGTTGCCAAGACGCATCACTACTGGACGGAACACCTGCTCTCATGATTAAACATCTTTTGTTGACAATTCTACGCCTTTACTTACCTGCCCGTCAAGAAATGTTTGACAAGGGTTCCCATACCGGCATGGGATGATGTATCTCCACATGTCCAAGGGATATCGAGGGTAGTTGGGGCGAAGGTAGTATAGTCTTGAATGAGGTGATATGGAGTGAACTCCCATGCAGTCCAGTTTATACCTCTTGAAGCCATATAGTTCAGGAAGTTGTTCACTATTTGATCCGCTTGAGCGGGAGGAATGGTGCTGCACTGAATAGGAGTATAGGTATTCACGATGGCTCCCCATTCACCAAAGTACATGGGATGATGATTGAGGATGGGTCCCCACGAAGCATCTAAGGTCGAAGCAGGAGCTGCAATATGGCTATAGATATGGGCCGAGTATATGATGTTGGGGTCATTGATTGTGTAAGGACCGACACTAGACCAGTCCAAACCGAAAACTGGCTCAACAACGATAATTTGTTTTGCACCTGCAGAGCGGATAGCGTTGACCAGGTCTTGCGTACCTACGATGGTAGCGCCGTTAGAGGTGCCACCGCCGTGAAGCCAACTTAACCAACTGCTCGAATGGGGTTCATTGAATAGGTCAAACATGAGCATGGGATTATTTTTATAGTGTGCTGCGATAGTGTGCCAGAACGAGACGTTTTCAGGTTTTGGGAAAAGAGCATTCGCACCATAAGGAGAGCCGCTCTTCGCATTATCATGAAGATCAAGGATGACATACAAGCCTGCTGCATTTGCTCTCTGAATCACCTGATCGAGTTGACTCATATAAACCGTCGGGTTTTGCGCGTAAATCCAGTTGGAGACGGGTAAGCGTACCGCATTCATGCCCCAACTATGGGACATGGCAGAAAAGAGTGTGCTCGTAAGCAAGCTGGTTGGCATGCTCCCACTGGACCAACCCTTACTATAGTTAAGAGAACTCTCGATGTGCGCTCCACGAAGCATAAACGGATGGCCGGATGCATTAATGAGTTGCGTTCCATAGACGTAAGGCATGCCAGTTGTCACTACTGCGGACGCAGAACCAGATGACGAAGATGACGACGAAGATGACGTATTAGGATTACTTCCTGGTATCGTGCCAGAACCAGGCCCGCTGCCAGGTGCGGAGGAAGAGCTTGCCGTTGGCAATGGCGTCGTCCCGCTCTGCGATGTGAGATGGTTTGATAAGGCGATGGATGTTGTTGAACGTGCGGAAGGCGTTTCTGCTCGATTGGAGTTCGAATTTGAAATACGTCGATGTACTGGCGGTTGTTGTACAAAGACAATCATGATTGTGTACGCGACTATCAGGATAACTACGCACGTGAACACTATACGTAACGACTTCTTCATAAAATAACACTACCTTACTGTAAAAATATTGGCATATAGGAATGCTTCAATGATATGCTGTTTCTTCAGGTACTCTCAGTGCCGGGGTATTGTCAGGAAATAAGTGTTGTCTCTCTATGTATGCAAACCGATAAAATCTGCCCGGTAAAATAAATTTCTTGATATATACTTAAACTATCCAAGCCTCAAGTGGTAACTTTTAGGTACTACTTCTCCTCCAAATGCGCTATAGGGAAGAATATCTTTGAAGTATGCATCCTCTCTTGGGATTGCTGCTCTTGTCCACGTGGTACGTTTGTGCCCTAGATTTGATCTGTCAGCAATACCACCTTTCCTTTGATATTTCGATTCATCATGTCGTTGAGCGCGTGGGCAGCATCTTTGAGTTGATAGGTCGCGGAGATGAGGGGCTTAATTTTACCTGTCGCAAACCAGGAGAGGAGTTCTTGTAGGTTCTCCTGATTGTGCCTGGGCTCGCGTGCCACGAAATTTCCCCAGAACACGCCGACGATTGAACACCCTTTGAGTAGTGTTAAATTGAGTGGGATACGAGGAATATCGCCTGTCGCGAAACCAACGACGAGGAAGCGCCCCTTCCAGGCTGTACTTCGCAATGCCGCTTCCGAGTAGCTTCCGCCTACGGGATCGTAAACCACATCGACGCCGTTTCCGTGAGTTAGCACCTTCACGCGCTCCTTGAGGTCTTCCGTTGCATAGTTGATGATCTCATCGGCACCATGTTGTTTGCATACTGCGAGCTTCTCATTGGTCGATGCAGCCGCGATCACCCGCGCTCCCATAACCTTAGCGATCTCTATAGCCGCTAGTCCTACGCCGCCAGCAGCTCCGAGTACAAGCAGTGTCTCACCTGGTTGAATTTGCGCCCGATCTTTCAACGCGTGGTAGGATGTCCCATAGACCAGAGTAAAGGCGGCTGCGGTAGTAAAATCCATGTCATTGGGCATGGGAATGAGGTTAGTGGCGTCAGTGATAACCTCTTCGGCAAAGCCACCCCAGCCAGTGAACGCGATCACTCGGTCCCCGACCTTTATGCGGTCTACACCCCCTACACCTCCTACACCTCCTACACTCTCTCCAACCTCTTTGATAATGCCTGAAACCTCGTTTCCTGGTGAGAAGGGCATAGGAGGTTTGAACTGGTACTTGCCCTGGATCATCAGCGTGTCGGGGAAGTTTACTCCACATGCTTTTACGCTAATAACGACCTGACCCTTCTCTGGTGTGAGCGCCGCGACATCTTCTAGCACAAGCTGTTCGGGTAAACCGTATTCTTTACACAACACTGCTTTCATGAGTCTCTTCCTTCTCTCTATTTTTCGCTCTCTACAGAGAACTGAGCATGTCCTAATTATGCCACATCATAGAAAAGGTTCTTCATCCTTCCGGGTGGTGGTAGGGGCGCAATTGATTGCGCCCGTGAGCGTGCATCCATGTCCCGGGTGGGCGCAATCAATTGCGCCCCTACCACCACCTTCGTCTTTCACCCGGAAGGATGGAGACCCATAGAAAAATCATGCTTGACGAGTTAGCCGCGAGAGTTCTCTTGCTACTGCTTCTCTCTTTCACGGAAGGCAGCGATTTGTTCACAGTGCTCACGTATATGCGTGCTGAAGCTGATGATGAGATCGTTCAGGCTGCGTTCAGGCCCGTACCAGGGCATCGTTCCTGCTTTATCTGCTATATCGGCTGGAATGCGTGCAAGCAGTGCTGTACTGTCTACCTGGGCCTCTTCGTACTCGTCAATTACCTGTTGTGCTGTGGAATACTTACGCGTCTCCACTTCCGTGGCGTTAAAATCGGAGTTTTGCTTGATGAATTTCGACAGGTAGGGAGTATCGGGCGACTCCTCTAAAAAGGTGCGAAATACATCGGTCAGGATATGCTCGTAAGAGGTGAGATGGGCAATGATGTCTTTGACAGACCATGTTCCATGTACATTTGGTACATCCCAATCTAATTCAGGCAGGTTATCAACGGATTGAATAACCAGGAGATGATTATTTTCTAGCTGTTCAGCTGCATTCATATTTAAGAACCTCCTTCTTTTTATAGGTTACAACGTAACGAAAACTTTGTATTCCGACCGACAACGCCGCTCTTGCGCTTACCTGCGGTCAGTCGGTCGGCGTATGGGTCTCCTTTGATCGTAAAGACAGCGAGGAGTCATTTATTATTGTATCATTCATGCATGCTTTTTCCGTATAGACGAGTAGAAGAGAAGCTTGTACAGCAGATAGAAGGAGATAAAGATGAGTGCTGGCGCATCCGTGACTCTTCGCCGTGCCACACCTCAGGACGTTGAGCCAATCCTGGACCTGCTCACGGAATATGGACGCCCTCGCAGCTACTTTGAGCCTTTTTACCTGAACGACACGAGCTATCGTCCAGAGCATTCCTGGGTCGTTGAGCAGCAAGGACGTTTGCTTTCTCATCTACGTGTCTATGACCGCTGGATTCGTATCGGTCGAGCAAAGCTCCGCATCGCAGGCATTGGCAACGTCATCACTGCTCAAAATGCTCATGGGTATGGCTATACAGGACAACTTATGCTGGCTATGCTGACGGAGCTTCAGCGAGAAGAGTACGCCTACTCGCTGTTATGGACGCATACGCCCAACTTTTATGAGCACTACGGCTGGGTGCCTATTGAGCAGCAAGCGATACGGGCTTCATTGCCTTCCTCGCACCTCTATTCTATCAAAATTGTACCCTTTGAGTATGATGATCTACCCGCTGTTATGCGCCTCTACGACATTGCGAATACCGAACGAACTGGAATGATAATTCGCTCGCGTGAGTATTGGCGAGAGCAGCCCACCTGGCTTCATGAGAAGAGAGAGAGCTTTCTGGTCGCCCGAGACTCTGATGGAGGTCCGCTCGTTGGATATGGCCGGAGTCGTGTCGTACACAAAAATATCGAGCTGCTCGAACTGGGATTGGCAGCAGGTCGTTTCGACATCGGACGGGCACTACTTACAGCCGCTTCGAGGGAGCGGAATGGGCAGCTAGAGGGCCGTTTGCCACCGTCACAGAGAGCAATATTCCTTCCTGACGAATTCGAGATATTCAGTGACTTTGGACTGATGGGTAGAGCAATGAATCTTACAGGGTTGATTTCTGCGCTTGAGGCGATGTGGCAAGATCGTGTAAGAGAGGCTGGCGTCAGTAAAGGTTCTTTCCAGCTCTCGACCCGTGCCGGTCGCATCATAGTACAAGTGAGTGAGGGTTCTATCCGAACTTCTATGAAGTCTGTTGATGAGATGGTCCCCCCACTCAATGAACGTGAGTTCGCGCACCTGCTATTTCAGGGTGTTGATGAGCATACAAGAACATTTATTGAAAATCGTCCGGATGCATCATTATTGCAAGTACTCTTTCCTAAACAAGACTTTGCGATCTGGCAAGCTGATACTTTTTAGTGTACTACTAAAATGCAGCCAGAAACGCCGCTCGATCACGGCTAGTGAAAGGGCTTGCTATTTCTCATGTTACGGCGGCTTTGATTGCCCTCCATCTCGAACATGGGAGGTCTGCCATCCCTCCATCTTTCACGTGTCAGTATCTTTTTCCGACCGGGAACGTGTATAGGATATATGAAAGTTGTTAGTACACCGATAGTATCTGTTGGGGAAGAATGTATGATGCGTCAACAAAGTACGCCTGCTCGTACCTCCTGGTTACAAGGGGCCATTGCTGGCTTTGTGGCTACACTGCCGATGACTCTTTTTATGTTCGGCACACAGCGATTTCTTCCTAAGGGGGAACGCTATGACCTGCCTCCTGAAATCATTACCAAAGAGCTAGCCAGCCGAGCAAACGTGAAGCAGCACATGAACAAAATGCAGATTCTTGGAGCGACGACGGCCTCGCATTTTGTCTATGGTGCGGTTATGGGTGTTCTCTACAGTCTCCTGGGGAGGAGGTTGCCCTTCTCTTCAGCTTTGAAGGGTATTCTCTTTAGCCTTCTTGTCTGGGCGGCAAGCTATCAGGCTTTGTTACCAATGATTGGCATGAAGGAATCGGCACAAAGAGAGACGGGACGCCGAAACATGATGATGATTGCCGCTCATGGTGTCTGGGGGGCAGCGACAGGGATAATAGCAGAACTTTTATGAAAAACTAGAACAGGTAGAATACAGGATAAGGGCAGTCCATCCTGTATTCTACCTGTTCTGGTTTTTTTATTGTATTACAACATGTGTTGCCTGAATTACGCCGCGTTTACTTTCTTTGCCCTCAACCACAATTACTGTGCCTTCTTGCAACCCTTGTACTGAAGACGACGTAACATGCTCTCCTGTGTGCTTGAGGACTAGTGTATCGTCGTCAACGCGTACTGCAGCAGGTTTGATATCACCTGTGCTCTTCTTATGGCTGCTGCCCGCAATAATAAAGGTGTTGTGCTTCTCTGGGTAGGGAGTAGTCCCGACGACTGTGATCTGTTGCCCGTTTTTGAGCAGTTCGTCGATGTTTACGTGTTGAGTCTCTTCTGTCTGACCGTTATTGAGATGAGTAGCAACTCCATGCTCTGAACGCCGTTGAGAAGTGTTCTGCACCTTCTCGGCTTTGGAAACGTGCTCAAAGAGGGTATTGTCGTATGTACGGGGGATTGCTAATCGCAGGGCCTGCGTCATGACATCGACGCGGTACGTGACCAGCACCTTTGTCGCGTCTGCCGCCTGGTGCAATGCCTCACGTTCAGAGTCGCTCAAGTAGTCATGTAGATCAAGTGCGCTGCCATCAAGTTGCAGATTTATGGAGGCTGGGACCGTGATAGTGAAATGCGCTCCTCGCTCATATTGAGTCGTTGCGTTATCCGGTTTGTGCCGCAGCAAAAGTGAGGCTATCTGTTGCACTGTGGTGAATGCGCTATCCGCTTTGATAATACATACGTCAAGCTGTCCATCATCAATAATGGCATCGGGCGTCAATTCTACCACATCGGCGTAAAGGCGCGTATTGCCCAGGACGATTTGCAGTGCCTCGCCTTGCCAGAGAGTTCTGCTATTGTGCTTTTTCTCGTCGGCATCGACAGTACGCATCGCAACGGAGAAGGGATGTTGTTCAGGCAGTTCTTTGGTTGCGGCAACGTCGAATGCGAGGCGACCAATACGCGCTTTCAGCGATTTAGAGGTGTGGCTGATGATTGAGGCATCGATGCCCAAGCCGGCTGTCAGCAAGAAGTAGTGTTCATCTTTTGCCTGTGCCTTCTTTTGCTTATCGCTTTTCTTCTGCTTTGGCTGCTCCTGATTGTTGTGAGTTGAGGTGGGAAATGTGAGTTGCTGCACCTGAATGCGCCCGACATCAACATTACGCGCGTCACTATTTACAAGTGCGAGTGCTGCCTTGACGGGATCGACGGGAACACCTATCTCGTGTGCCCACTGGTTGGCGGTACCACCGGGAAGAACGCCGACGATGCATTGTCGCTCTTTGCTGTTCATCACCGCATTCACGACCTCGTTTGTGGTTCCATCGCCTCCATGAGCTATTATGAGATCGTAACCATGTTTCACTGCCTTTGCCGCCAACTCGCCAGCATGACCACCATATTCTACAAGAGCATTATCAGTTTTCCAGCCAGCCGCCGATAGCACCGCGATAACATCAGTAATCCTGGTCATATCCTGGCCTGCTCTGGGGTTAATCACTAAATAGGCATCCTTGCAACGCATAAAGCCAGCTCCTCATTCAAAAAAAATCAATCATGTGACAGGTACGATAAGTGAAGAGGTAAAGTTTCAAAAGGATTTGATGATTTGTACATGCTTGAACATCGTATGCCTGGTCATACGATGTTCAAGCATGTACAAATCATCAAATCCTTTTTAATTACTTAAAAAATGTTGAATTCGGTCGCGAATGCTGTTTGGGGTGAGACCAATAGCTCCGTCGTGCTGAGTGGGTGTACCATAGTGCGTGAGTAGCTCGTGAGGTACCCCAATCGTTTCAATGTGTATGGGTGCGTGGCTCATCGCGGCGCAGATGTCTGGAACGAGAACGCCTGTATAGTAAGGTTCGACCAGGACGATGTTGGCGCTCTGGCTGTTGAACCGCAGCGTCTCGGCGTCAAATGGGGCAACCGTCGTGCAGTAGAGCAGGGTTACGTCCATATCTTCGACTGCGGCGAGAACAGGAGTAAGTGTGGGACCAACGGCGACGATTGTTGCCTGTCTACCTTGCTTCACTACTTCGAGCTTGCCGAAGCGCACAGGATAATTCACAGAATTGCGCTGAACACTCAGACGGTAGTAGGTGGGAGACCCGTTGGCGTAGGCTTCGCGGAAGAGATGATCAAACTCGTCTGGCGTCCCTGGAACCACGATCTGCATTCCTGGCTGGCTCTTAAGTATCTGGACATCGCCTGAGCCTTGATGCGTCATTCCTTCGGTGCTATAGTCATAGGAGGCTCCGATGCTGATGAAGTTTCCACCGAGGCGTTGATAACAGAAGTCATCCTTAATTTGCTCAAAGGGGCGCTCTATCAGAAACGGGGCAATGGTGTGAAGTACAGGGATGAAGCCCTCTAGTGCCATACCTGCTGCCGCGCTCGTCATCGTCTGTTCGAGAATACCAAGATTGAGAGCACGCAGCGGATATTCTCGGAATGCTCTCTCAAAGAGTCCTGTACTCACATCGGCAAGGAGCAGCACCAGGCGCTCATCCTGCGCGAGTAGCTCTTCGACTGTTCGGGCCATTTGTTCTCGCATGATTGAGTCTCCTTATGCTATGCTATCTCTGCAATTACTGCGGTAGGACGATTAGGGTCGGTGTGGGCTAGCGCATTATAGATATCTTCGTGAGAACGCCCGTTGATTGTGCTGGCGGCCCAGTCAAAAGCAGCGAATTTTGCGGCGAGATTCTTCAGAGGTAGAGTGCTCGAGTGGTTGTTGATTACAACACAGGTAAGATGCGAGAGGTGTTGATTTCCAGCTAATAGAACCGATTCCCAGATGCTGCCCTCGTTACACTCTCCGTCTCCTACAAGTGCGATAACTCTACGATTCCTCTGTTTGATGCGCAGTGCCATTGCCATTCCGACCGCCATTGGCAACCCATGTCCAAGTGAGCCCGTAGAGGCTTCTATCCCTGGTACTTGATTGCGGTCAGGATGCGTACCGAGAATGCTTTCCCATTTGCTAAAAGTTTTGAGAGTTTCAACGGGAAAGAAGCCTTTGTCCGCTAGAATGGCGTAGAGAGCAACTGGACCATGTCCCTTGCTCAGCACAAAGCGGTCGCGGTCCTCGCTGCCAGGGTTTTGAGGGTCGTAGCGTAAAATGCGGTTGTAGAGTACCCACAGCACGTCGAGGGTAGAATGTGTACTACGACCGTGTTTCTCGTCGCCTGTCGCATACGCCATGAGTTGCAGAATACGAGCGATATCTGTTTCCATGATTGCCTCTAATTTCTTAATAATCGTGATTGTGGTGTTTCTACAAGATAGCTTATACTTCCTATACGGCACAAGCCACGTCCTAAAGATCAGTCGTACCTGTACAGAGGGGCAGCGTATGAAGAAAAGATAGAGAAGTAAGAGGATAGCATTCTTTCTGCTAACCGCTGTAGGCATAGAGAAAACACAACTTTTCGATCGGTGGGGAGCAGTATCCATGAGTACTCAAAGGTGTGTTTTTAGGTCAGCGAACCAACGAGGGAACCAGAAATATGACCTTGACCCGCTTTCGTAGAGCCAGAGAACTTGCAAGTCTCCCGCTCCATATGAGAGTATACAATCGTTGTGTACTAAGGTCCCTGTGATGAATGTTTCCATTTGCTGCTCACCAGAGCTAACTAGAAAATGTTTCTATCACAACTCGTCACCCCCAATCTCAACGAAATCTCCTAGGAGAGGGTAATTGGGGTCTCCCTCTACTACAACCCGTAGAGAATGTCCTGCGTGATCGGCAAGCATTTTCCAGAGGACACGATTGAGTTCTAAACGATGAGAGTTCGGCGGTTCCCCATAAAGAGCAGACATTCTCCATAGGCAACTGGGAGAGGACGACCGATAAACTGCTCAAGGGCTTGCACCTCTTCCCTGCTACATGGGAGAGGTGTTTCACCATGAAGCATCGGAAGTTCTGCAATTTTTGCTTGGGCCTTTTCGATGTACATGTGCTCTTTAGTATCCTAGATTTAGTATTCGTCCAGGACCACGAATTGATGGGGCAATAGGACGACGTTAGCAAGGAATGGTTTAAGAAAGAGTCCTCTTTACTATTACGTCTCGAATGGATGAAATGAAACTGTTGATATTTTCAAGCGTAACAAGTGTTTCTCCCCCAACATAGACGGAAGAGCCTTCACTGTTTAGCTTGCCTATATTGACCATGGAACGGAGGGTAAACTCTCCATCGTCTGGTGAGCGTACTTCTCCTGAAAAGGCTTGCATTTGAAATTGCAGGTCTAGAGTCACAAAAGTATATCCTTCGCTATCTGGATTTTCTTGCAAGCTTGCAATGTGTTCCTCAAAATAGTCAATCATTCCCTGCAAATCACTTATTAAGATTGGCATCGGAATCGATTTCACCACAACATTGCTAAGTCTTGGATCGAGCGAAAAAACAATCGTAAGATCAAGATTATCTTTACTGTGTTGTAGCTCTTTCAACTCAAATGTTAGCTGGTAACCTGTGGTGTTCAGAACGATATCTTTAATCATGTTTCCTCCCAGTAGCAGCATTTGATATGTATTTTAATGCCAAAGAATGTACTTTTATGGATTAGGATCAAAACCGTATCTTCTGCCTAGCCGAGCAAGTTCTACTGGATCCAGATCGCGCATGGCAGTCACAATGCCATCAGTACCTTCAATAACGATACTATATTTTCTTCCTCTACCCAGCTGACTCTTAATGTACACTGTTGCACCATCCCTTTGTGTTCTTACACGAGAAGGATTATCAATTACGTCGTCTACCTGCTTCGGTGTCATTTTATGGCGAGGAACACTCTCTTGTGAATGTTTTGTAAGTCGTCTTCCTTCGGGTGTAGTTACCTCAGGTGCCCCTGCATTTCCATCATTTTCCTCATTATCACTACTCCCCCCCGCTTCTGGATCACCATTTCCATTATCGCTACTATTCACGCCATCATCAGGTATGCCTCCATATGGCAAGCCCTGTGGTTCGCTACAATGGCCGACCTGAGGGGTCAATTCCTCTAGTTGCGCGCTCATGCTGGCGGCCATCATCGCAATGGCGAACTCCGCCGTTTGCATCGCTTGCATCGCATTCTCAGTAAGCGTAGAATTGGCTCCTTGAGCCTGGGCTTGCTGCTCGGCTTGCTGGCCGATGCGGATTGCGGGAACGTTGTCTTCGATGGTTTGAGCCAGCGCGCTGAGGGATGAGGCGGTTTGCTCCAGGGTGTCGGCGGAGTGGTGGGTGTCCTGGTGGTATTGACTCCAGGCACCCAAGAACGAGAGACTGGCTTTGCCTGCCCATTGAGCGGTGCCGGTGGTCAGGTCAGTAGCGGCTCCATCGAGTTGGTAGGTTTGCTGCCGCAGGGTGTTGACCGCAGTGGTAAAGGTCGCGGAGATGCGGCGCAGTTGCTCCGCGACGGCTTCGAGTTCTCCGGCGTCACTCATGGTCCTCCTCCTTATAAGTTACAGCATACTTGAGTTCGTCAAGTGCTACGTATGTAGCCATCGGTATTTGTGTTTAAGGTATATTGGTTCTGTTGATGAAGCCAGGCCCTCCCACCGTTGGCTCTCCAGGAAGAGTGCCACTGGTAATCGGAAAGGAGGTGATTCCTGGAAGAGATGAGATGCCAGTGCCGCTTGGGGCGGGTTCATAGGGTTGGAAGCCGTCAGGATCCGGGTACGAGATGACACCTGGGAGAGGCGAGACGCCAGGAAATGGGTTTGGGTTCGTACCTGGATTCGGATTGATGTTTGGTGGAGGCAACACACCAGGTCCCCAAGTCTTAATGGGCGGCAGGTTTCTCTCCGTCTGCTTCATGAGGTCGCTTACCCATTGGTCGGCGGTCTCGTAGTCGCCAGCAGCTTCTTGCAGATTGATGCCTACCTTACCCAGTGCGGTAGAGAGGCAGAGCATAGAGATGCGCCATCGCTCATAAAAGGTTTCGAGCGCGTTGGCATAGCGAGTGAGTTCAGAGAGCATAAACATTTCCGCAATCAGTTGCTGAGCGGTAGCATTCAGGCTATACAGCATATCGGCGGTATCTTGTGACGCTTTGTGGAAGGAGGGGGCAGTGGATATAAGCCGTTCAGGGGTAACTTCAAAGGAATCGCCGGAACCACCTCCATCAGCGGGTCTCACCATGATGGTCTGCCTTTCTACCTCTAGGGTCTCGGTTTTTTAGCTCGGATGGTTAGTTTATAGTAGCAGCATAAGAGAAGCATCGCTTTTTTGTCAAAATCATAGCAATATTGGGTACTTGTGCTATTACAGAGGGAACCTCCCGCCTCTCCTGCTACAATGAACAGTGGCGACTGATTATAAAATGTCTTCTTATCGAACTAGAAACTGCGTTTCCATCGTGTCATATATGTATATGGAGTGGCAAAAGGATGTGATTAGGCATGTACTATTCAAATACAGCCAGAAATGCCGCTTGCTCGCGGCTCGTCTCAGCCATCTTTGCAACGAACTAGCGTTCTAGCCAGGTTCAGCAGAGATGCAATGAGTGGAAAGAGCGGGCTTTGCTCATCTGGCTGAATGGCTCATCACAAGAAGGAGCAACAGTGGCTGAATTTTACCCGACTGACCGCGAGGCGCTGGAGCGCGACTCCGACATAGAATTTTTCATTGCCGGAGGGCCAGGTGGTCAGCATCGCAACAAGGTCGAGACAGGGGTGAGGTTGACTCATCGACCGAGTGGAATAGTGGTAACGGCGGTGGAGCGACGATCACAGCATGCCAACCGCGAGGCGGCTTTCGAGCGGTTGGCGGAACGCTTGCAAGCTCTGCAACGTGTCGAGACGCCGCGCCGACCAACACGACCGACAACAGCGAGTCGTGTGCGCAGGCTTGATGCGAAGCGTCGTTCCAGTCAGCGCAAACGGCTAAGGTCTACTCTACCTGATACTTAGAAAGCTGAATAGTTTGAAACCGACTCAACTGATAGGAATGCCACGCAGTTGTGTCAGGCAATCGTCATAAACGGCTAACTGCTTCCGTTGTTCTATGCGCGCCTGTATATCGTCGGTGCGCTGTATCTCGACCAGTTTCTCTCTGTGCATCTTGCGTACGGTTGACTTAATCTCCGCAATGTCGTCTGTCTCGTCGAGCAACATGAGAATAGCGACGACGGCTTCGAGGTAGGCGTTGCCCTCGTGAGTATTGCGCTTGCTCTTGTCCGCGAAATAGTCTATAAGCTCCTGCTTCGTTGTGATAGTTGGCATATGCTCTATCCTCTTTTGTTATCTATATTTGCCTTCTAGTATCACAAGGCGTATCATATCACATCTGATAGACTCCGCTACGAGAGGGAACTGACGAGGCTCTCGCTATCTATCTGCTATCGCCTGAGTTTGCTAGTCTCACTTTTGTGAGTCGGCACCCGCCGTAGCGGATGAACTATGCTTGCTAATTGAGGATATCTTAGGGGAGATACGCATTTGGTGCTGACTCACCTTTTGTGTTTGTTACACAACTAATATAATACAAAGCCCGTAATGATTGACAATTGTAGCAGAGATGGATACAATAGATTCATAGATGAGTTTCTATGAAGCCTAAATCTGTGTGAATACGAGGGGGTGTAGTATGGCATCAGGGATTACTTGGCAGGACTATCCACTTATTTAACAGAATATTTGGGAGATCAACAAGGATACACCTGTGGAACATGGGGGTATTGTCGGCAAGACCTCTTTCCGCTTATTGTTCCTACAGAAAGAACACAACAAGTAGCACTTCAATTTCTTGAAGAAGAGTTTCTGCCACGGATGTACATTATTGCTTATTGATGATATTTATGATTCCGGTCAGACGCTGCGTGAAGTTGCACAAACGTTGATGAGAACTGGAGCAAAAGTAGTGTATCCATTCACAATCACACGAACACTTCATTCAGATGACCAATAAAGAGGAGACGTAATATGAACCTACGAGAGCAAGCTTGTTGGCTCCTATTGGTATTTGAGAGCGGATTGCCCACTCGTGTAGTCAATGATATTCTTGCCGTTTGGTGCAAGCAACTTGGAAGGACACTGCAAGAGTTCTTTGAAGCTAGCTCACAAGAATGGATCGCTACGTGTCATCTAAAAGCAGAGATTATCCAAAAGCTTGAACAGGCGAAAGAAAAACGTGTGGCTCAGGGTTTCCTTGCTGAGCAACTACATAATGACCACATTCATATGATAACTGTATTTGATGCTGAATATCCTCGATTACTGAAATCCGCCCTTAAACGCAGTCAAATTCCGTCAATTCTCTTCACCATGGGAGATTTGAGCATTCTCGAACGAGAAACCCTTGCAGTTATTGGCTCACGCAATGCGGGTGAAACAAGCCTTGCGTTTACCAAGGCCACCGCTCAATATCTCGCCGAGCATGGCATAAATGTCATCAGTGGTAATGCTCGTGGTGTTGATCGTGCTGCTTATGAAGGTGCAACTAGTACAGATGGGTATACAACAGTTGTCTTGCCGCATGGTATTCGCAAATTGAGTAAAGTACAGATGCGTGACCTACAACCAAGAATTGAGTCTGGACACGTCTTGTTGTTGAGCCAATTTCATCCTGCTGCGCCATGGATGGTAAGTCGTGCTATGGATCGCAATAAGGTTGTTACTGGACTTGCACAAGTAGTAATTGTCGCAGAGTCAGATATAAAAGGTGGCACGTGGGAAGGTGCTAAAAGTGCATTAGAGCAGAAACGACCCTTGTATGTTCGGCAAGCAGATGGTTCATCGCTTCCAGGTAACGAAGCTCTTATACAGCTTGGAGGTCGGCCTCTGGCGTGGTCAGTAGAACGTTTTAATGATATACTTGCGCCTCTTTTGCAAGAGAGCTACGTTCTGCGTCAGAAGCAGCAGGGAATGTCACCGCCTTCTGATCAACCGTCATTGTTTGCCTCGTAGAACGAGTAAGACTAATGCCAATGACCACTCTCGACTTGCGAGGCCGCGACCTCATCATCACGCCTTCAAAAGAATACGCTCACCTACCTTTACCTGAACTACTCGAAGCTTTGTTCGGGTCGTCTCTTCCTAGAGAAATATACCGTGCTATCGAGCAGGATAAGCGGTATCACTTTCTGCGCACACAGCCGATACACTTCACGGCTATAAAAGGTGCTTTACAGCAACAGGGCATGCCCTTTTCGGTCGCTTTTGACGAACGACCAGTATTACCATTCGAGACAAAGCTGGCGATGCCGTCGCGACCATATCAAGATGAGGCCCTCTCGAACTGGTTGGCTGAGGGGAGCGCGGGCGTTGTTGTGCTGCCGACTGGTGCAGGTAAAACGTTTGTTGCTGCTATGGCGGTTCATGAGACTGGCCTGTGGACGTTAGCGGTGGTGCCAACGATTGATCTGTTGCAGCAGTGGCGCGTGGCGCTTTCTGCCACGCTTTCTTTACGTGCTGATGACATAGGTGTCTTTGGTGGCGGCGAAAAGGAGATAAAGCCGATTACGATTATCACCTATGACTCCGCCGCGCTGTATCCGCGAGAACTGCGTCATTTTGGTCTGCTCATCTTTGACGAGTGTCATCATCTTCCGGCACCTACCTATCGTTTGATTGCGGAGAGTGCTTTTACTCCTCTACGCCTGGGGTTGAGCGCGACGCCTGAACGGAGCGATATGGCTCATGCTGAACTGGATGAGCTGATTGGGCCAGAGGTCTATCGTCGCTCACCTGCGGAACTGACCGAGGGGCGCTATCTCGCGCAATATCAAGAGGAGCGCATCAATATCGCTCTATCAAGCGAGGACGAGGCGAGGTATGCTGAACAGAGGCGCATCTACCGCTCATTTTTGCAGCGCCGCCGCATCGTCATTCACACGCCTGAGGACTTTCAGCGGAAGATTATCTATATGAGCGCACGTGATTCGGAAGCACGCACCGCTATGCTGGCGTGGCGCGAAGCTCGCAATATCGCCATGAATGCCCCCACGAAGTATGACGAGATAGAGCACCTGTTGCGTCGTCATGCCTCCGATCAGATCATCCTCTTTTCGGAATACAATCAGGTCGTCGATGAGATCAGCCGCCGCTTCTGCATGCCGAGTATCACCTATAAGACGCCTGCTGAAGAGAGGCGCGCGATCCTGGAGCGCTTCAGGACAGGACAATACAGTAAGCTTGTTTCGGGGCGTGTCCTCAACGAGGGAGTTGATGTGCCGGATTGCCGCGTGGCGATTATTGTGAGTGGCAACAGCACGAAACGCGAGTATATTCAGCGTCTTGGTCGCGTCTTGCGTCCAAAGCAAGGGCAAGCTTTACTTTATGAATTAATTACAAGCGGGACCACTGAGGAAGGGATTGCGCGACGTAGGAAGTAATGGGTTTCTAAAAGATGCGCGTGAGGGTATGCTCTAGCTTCACGCGCATCCTTTAGAAACGTTAAACCTTTTTCATGTCGAGTGTCATCAGGTATTGGCACTCGACGTATGCCTGATATGCCCCAGCCGAGCCGAGTATTGATTTTGGACCTTCGTCGGGGGGAATGGTGCGTCCTGTATAGGAATCAGATACCACTTGTTTTAGTTGGAGTGCTACGTTAGCAAGCGCGGGCTCAGTTAGGCTCCGCGCCTTCAGCACTTGAACATCGTACGTGCGAATTTGTTGCACCCACTGGCGCAAGTCCGCGACTGCGTTTCTCACGTTTTGGATATGCTGGAGCAGTGTTGTGTTGTTGCCCGCACTCTGTTGTAACTTATCTAACTGTGTGGCTAAGGTATCGATGTAGCCGGGTTGTGTGGGTGAGGAGATGAGACCCACCTTTGCGTGCACGTTACTTGGCGTATTTTTGGGAAGATCGCCCGAAGCCATCGAGTATTGTGTTCCATCAACCAATTCTATGATGCGTATGGCCTGGCGCCTGGCGAGGTGATAATCGTGTGTTCCCTGGATACTATCAGTGATGCTTCCTGCTTTATCATTTATTGATTTAATGGTTTCAAATAATCCTACTATCACACCATTGTTGTCGGGGAAGTCAGGTGTTTTATAAAGAATATTCTTGATATATTGAAATGATGGTGTGTCGAAGCTCGCCTTGTAAACTCCGTCCCCTGTAGGCGTATGAGGCTTGCCACCCGTGTCCTCCAATGTCACAAGTACTCCTTGCGCAATGGATAACAGGTTCGTGTGTTGAGCGTCTCCTGGGTAGAGGAGCGTTGCGGTATCGTTATTGAGCGTGAGCGGCCCAAGAGGTAGAGTATGATGGTTGATATCTTGAAGCCAGGCTTGATATATTTTGCCTTGAGGTGGTGCAGAAATGTTCTGCATGTCGATGTGCAGCACGTCGGCGCGTCCCAGGGCATCATCCTGGAAAAAGACGTGACCAACAATAGTGCCAGGCTGCACCCGCGAGTTGAGCAAGAGACTGCCGATCATACTTATCGCGATAATGAGAAGTACCGCAAAGACCGCAAGTACAGCATACATTGGAATATCGGTGAGACGAGAGCGTGTGTTTCTTCCGGCTACTGGAAAAGGAGTGTTGTTGAGCAAGCGTCCAGTCGAAGTGGAAGAGGTAGGCATCCGCGAGACAAGAGAAGGCTCTCCTTGTTGCTGAGGGACAGCTATCTTTGCCGACATGATAGGTGATGCTGCTGGTGAAGTGGATGCAGTTGGTATTTTGTTGGGCACTGGCGCACCCACTGGTATCGCTCCCTGTTGCATTGGCCTCTGTTTTCCTGACACTGCAGGTATGCTTGGCAAACTTACTCTTTGAGTGATTGTCGGCAGCGGCTGCGATGGCGAGGATATACGAGGATGTACACGGGGCATAGGCTGTGAAATAGGTCGAGCGGTTGCTGCGACAGGAGGTACAGACTGAGGAACACCCAGGAACGAACCGAATTGTCCACTTCCTGCATGATTTGCAGTCTCCTCCTCCGCGAGGGCAACTCTTGGAATGGGAAGTGTTGAGCGTATAGAACAAGCATCAGCAATTGCTGTGGCGAGTAAGGATGCCATAGGGAAGCGTGTCGCGGTATCCTTTGCCATCGCGCGCAAAATAACTTCGGAAAGCGCGGGCGGAAGTTGGGGATTAATCAGTATTGGCGGTGTCGGAAGCGTATTAATGTGCTGCATCATAACAGCGACCGAGCTTTCATCACGAAATGGTTGTACTCCTGTGCAAAGCTCATACAAAATGACGCCCAACGAGTAAATATCGCTTCGGTTATTGGCTGGGTCTCCCTTTGCTTGTTCTGGTGCCATATATTGTGGTGTGCCAATACCCGCCTCGTCTCCCAGCAACAGCGCAAGGCCAAAATCGGTGAGTATGGGCTCTCCTTCCACAAAACGCATGACGTGCAGTTTGTCGAGGAGGATATTGCTCGGCTTGATGTTCCCGTGAACAACGCCTTTCTGATGCGCATAGTCAATAGCGACGCCCAGGCTGGTGAATAGGTACACAATGTCGGTGAGGGATAGCATTATCCCTTTGTGACGTGTGGCAGCGATGTATTCACCAAGCGTCTGGCTCTCGATATAGTCCGAGACGATATACGCGGTGGTGTTCGATGACTGATGGTTGATGGCAACATCGCGCACCTGAACAATATTTGAATGGTGCAAGGATGCAACCTTCCGCCCTTCCTGAGTGAAGCGAGTCAGGAAGTTGGGATCAGATTGTAGGTCGGTGTAAATGACCTTGATGGCGACATCGCGTCGAAGCCGAGAATCGTAGGCTTTCCACACCTCACCCACATTCCCGTGCCCCAATTGCTGCCGCAACTCGTATTGCCCAAGGCGTTGTGGGACTGTACTCATCACACCCTCCGTTCAACCGCTACTCTGTCGGTCGAATTTGTAAAATATTCCATCGTTACCATACCAGAAAAAGGCCAGGTATTCAATGCTTCGGGACGCATATCCTATTGTGTAACCTCTGTAAATTATGAAATAGTTCAACAGGGCTGGTTTTTGATGGGATGGCAGCTTCTATGTGAGTTTGAAAGGTTCATATTTCACCCCAGCAGCGAAGGGCACGCATTAATAGCAACAGTCTGGTACAATGCTTTAAGAGCACTTATTAGATAGTGCCGTCTATTTCATTCGTTTAGAAAAGAGGGGGTGCGGAGATATGCAAGACCCTTATGCCGATATCACGAAACGCTTACGGAAGTCTGTCCTTTCAGGACCAGGAACGCTTGATCCCGAGGTACGCCAACACGCTGCTTCAACGGTGGATGTTCCAGATGAACTAGCCTCGTATGTGCAAAAGGTTAGCAGATATGCTTACAAGGTGACGGACGATGACATGGCGTTACTGCGTCAGAAGGGCTACTCGGAGGACCAGATTTTTGAATTGACAGTGAGTGTGGCGCTTGGTGCAGGACTTTCGCGCCTGGAAGCCGGATTGAAGGTGATTCAAGAAGGAAAGTAACGACCGATGCGACTCCAGAATGTAGAAAGTGGGCATCGTTTGCCCCATAAACTGCTGTTAAGCGTAATAGGTTTCACCTCACGAGACAAACATCAACCATATGATATTCTCAAAATGCTCTTCTATCGGCCAGAGTTCTTTGGAAAGGCATTCTCCGAGTTGATGCATACGGTGATGCGCGGCCCCTCTGTGTGGACCGTGGGTGAGCGAGAACTTTTTGCTGCCTTTACCTCTCACCTCAATGCGTGTCGCTACTGAGCAAGCGGACATGGCGCAGTTGCGTCAACAGTTCTTGGCGACTCAATCGTTCAAGCGGTGCTGGACGACTACCGGACAGCCCCGATTAGCGACAGACTAAAGGTAATGCTCGGCTTTTTAGAGAAACTCACACTCTCTCCAGACGAGGTACAACCTGCTGATAGCACCGCATTGCGCGAAGCAGGCATCAGCGATGAGGCGATGGTGCAGGCTGTCTACGTCTGTACGGTACTTAACATCATTGACCGAGTGGCAGACGCGTTTGGCTTTGATGTTCCACCACTCGAAAGTTTTACCGGAAGTGCAAATACCTTGCTCAAGCGCGGCTACAAGATGTAAGCCTTTAAGTGAACTCTATTAGTATGGCTTCTGACCCCATGCACTAAGGTAGAACCAGATTCCACAAAAACCATTTGAAAGCATGTCTATCAGGGCTTGTTGGTATAGTTGCTCAAACTCTTCATCCGTCGTCACGCCCGTTTTGATGAGAAAGGGTTTGAGCAGTTGGAAGAAGACGGTGATATTTTGACACTGACTTTCATGCTCTTTCTCCCCAGCAGAGAAGTCGAGTGCATAGGCAGCTTTCTGTATGTTCTGGCAGCCGGCATCGCGCAAGAAACGGCCCAACATTGGGGTGATCCCTACATTACGCCCGCCATTGGAAAACCCTTTTCCGGCCAACTCAATAGCGCGAGAGACTATTTTACCCAACTTCTCGGATGCCGAACTGTTACTGAAGTGATACTCCGGCTCGGTCAGGCGGATAAATTCACCGGGGTGTGTAATGCGTAAGCATTCTCGCACAAGCTCCGGCCACGCCGCTGCGGGCATAAATCCTGAAATAAAGCGGGCATTGACGAAGTCAAAGGAATTATCAGAAAAATTGAGAGGTTGAAGAACATCCATCACTTCAAAACTAGCGTTGTCTAACCATTGCACTTTCGCCTGAGTACGAGCATATTCAACCGTCTTCTGGCTAATATCAAGCCCTGTCACATGTATGTCAGGATAGGCATGAGCTACATCGAGCACCCAGCCGCCAGGTCCACAACCAACATCCAGGACATCTTTGGCGCTAGAAGGATCAAAATCGGAAGGGAAAAGTCCTCCCATAGTCTGCGTTACGATGCGCTCTTGATACATCAAGCGAGCTAGCTCAGCTCCGCTTTCGGCATCAATAAAATATGTATTTTCATTGCGTGTCGAATCGGTAGACATAGAACAGAACTCCTTGTTAGACCCTGATGGTGTTGTCGTAGTCCATGCGGCTTTACTCTTGTGGACTCCATGTGGAACGCTGCTTGCTAAACGGCTTGTGGCTATTATACAGTGATGATCTTTGGTATACAATACTGTGCTATGACCTTTGGATGAAAGAATGGGTAATTGAGCGTATGTTCGACAAAGTCGTACCGCTTTTTCCGCTATGATATAGAATGATAGATAAATAGGAAGGAATAAAGAGTGCGCTTTAGCCTACAAGACATCAAAAAAACGGTACATCGGCGTGGCGGTGAATTATCGGTCTCGCTCCACTTTTTGCGAAAGGGCGAGCTTAGAGACGAGATAAGGCAGCTTATCGCATATTATGAGGGCCTGCTTGGGCAGCAGCAGCGCATGTTCTCGCTTGATGATGCTCGTGCATGTATTGGTGACTATCGCCTTGCCTATTGTCTTAACGCTGTGCTGAGCAACTGGTACGTCTGGCGGCAACGCGACTGGACAGAAGTCATACAAGGGCTGAATGGACAACACGGCAAGCCAGACTTGACCGATATTGCTTCTCCTGTACAACTTCGGCTCGCGCTCTATAGCTATGTGAACGACCAGTATCAGGGTTTTCTCGATGCACAGACGCGCATAAGGGCTTTACAATCACTTGCCGAGGTTTACTCCCTTGATGTGCACGACCTGGAATACCTTCTTGTTATGGATAGTGAAGAGGAGGCACGACTCGTTCGAGGCATGCCCGAAGCTCCTACCGCACAAGAGGTTGTTACGCTGTACAATCAGTGGGCCTTTGAATCCGCTTTGTTCAATGCGTCTAGCGTGCGCTTCGTCATCGACTGCAATGCTTTTGGCAACACGTCTCTGGCTACGGAGGTACAAGCTGTCAGGTCCACTCCAGGTGTAGGGGCCGTCATCAAGCGGCTCTGCTTCCTGGCGCGTAAAATGGGGGTCTACTATGATCTTGCCTATGAGCCAATCCTGGATGGCATGCCTATCTTGCTCTCGTTGACACTGTATGGGCCACAGGAGGTAACAGGTGCGCCTCAACAATATGGGCTGCGTCTCGCTCGTCTTTGTCACCTGTTGATGGGCTATGGTGTCGCAAAAACCGAGAGCGGGCGTAAGACGAAGAGACCATCGTTTGCTAATGCTATCGTGGAGGCATCGGCAACCGTCCATTTTCTACAACGCTCCTACGCCTTTAATATGGACGCTGATCTGTTGCAATTGTTGCCTTCGTCAGGCTCGGCTCAAGAGGATAGTGAAAATAGTGTGGGTAGTACTCCCAGTGAGCATGCCGATACTTCGCGGGTCTTTGATAGCAGTATTGAGCAATACTTTGCAGAGGCATTCACCGCACTGGCAACTAGTCGAGGTGTTGATGGATGGAGGTTGGAACGTGAACCAGAGCCGCTTCTGCTCGATCAAAGTATCTTCATTCCTGATTTCGCTCTGACTCGTGCACAGCACCGTATCTATATCGAAATTCTTGGCTTCTGGACATCTTCGTACCGCGAACGGAAGCTACAGAAACTGCAGCAACTACAAGGCCGCAGCGATCTCTTGCTCGCCATTCCTATGGAGGCCAAAGACGCCTTCGCAAGTATCGCCGCCTACTTTCCTATAGTTGTATATGATGGGCAGCTATCGGTAACGGAGGTCGTCTCAGTATTGCGTAATCGCTATGATGACTTTGCGCAGCGGCTAGCGCGGATCGACGTTGTTGCTGTGCGGAATCGGGTGAGACAGGATGGCTTACTTTCAGAGCGGATCTGTGCCGAGATACTACATTGCTATCGGCGCTCAGAGATACAGCGAAGTGCTGAACGCGTTACAGGTGAGAATATTGTATTTGTGACGGGCGTAGGTCTTTATTCCATTGAGTGGATGGAGCAGGTAAGGCGTTCCTTTATACAATGGATGAGTGACAAACACTCTGTGATATTGGCTGATGTGATACAAGAGATTAAAGGATATGGAGACGCGCTGAAAGAATGCGAAGATGCGACGATTGAAGCCATAGTAGGAACGTGGTCTGAAGTAGAGGTACGCCGTAATTCTATTTTTGATGTAATGGTAGAGGTTGTCAGTGATACTATGGGCGAAGATGAGCAGCGTGAAAAGATGCCTGGCATTCTACAAGAGAAAGAAATGAGACCGCGTGAGAGGCGTACGGCTATCCGTAAACGTTCAGCGAATGAGCCAGTACAGACGACGCAGAAGAATTTATGGGGCTAAAATACCCATTCTTCTTATTGTGAAGTGTGAAAAGAATTCAATGTTACAAATCAATAGAACGGTACGTTCTGATGTAATGTATAGTGGTTCAATGAACAGCGTCTCTTATTATTCTCTATCTTCTAGTGTTAAGAGACGCGAGACAGCAATCCTCTATGTAGTGACGCATATTATCCATGTTTGGTTATTCTTGCTATATTATGGCGTCATGTTTCAATGAGCCGAGGTCGGCTGTGATCTAATGAAGAAAGCTGAGAGTTATTCATAACTAACGATTGACATATGATAGGTGCAAATACTTATTGTGTTCCGTAGGACACACACAACGTGGCTTACGGAACTCTGATTCTTCCATACGAAATTTTTATCATAAAAGAACATTTGTACTAAATTCATTGACACGTACGTTTGTTCTAGTGTATCATTGAGCCATGTCCACTAGAACGGAAGTTCTGATAACTCTCAAAAAACCCCTAAAGAGAGGATGGTGACAATGTGGAGCGACAGAGTCACACACAGAGCGTAAAACTACGCAATACGCGAGGCAACACGCAGCGTCCCAGGAGTGACGTTGCCAATCAGACACAGGGAAACTACCAGCGTGATTTTTATGACGACGAAGAGTACGATGATGTATGGCCTTCGCGTATGCCTACAAGCGCACGTCGCTATCAAAGTGATGCGCGTAGTGAGACCGGGCGTGTATCGGCAGATGTGCAAGCACTTTCTCAGGGTGATTATCGAACATCAAACCCTGGTCGTACCGGAAGTACCATTCCGCCACGTCGCACAGCGACCCAGGTGAACCTTCCAGCGGTGCAGCCTGCACGAAGGCGGCCTTTAGATACGGAGGAGGCCGAGCCACGTCGAAGTGGGTATCTTGTTCCACAGGAAGTTGCGCCACGTCGAAGTGGACGTCTTATTGCGCAGGAGAGTGGACAACGTGTTCACTGGCTCGTATTCGTCGGTCTTGCCATGATCGTCATGATGGTGGGATGGATGCTGCTAACGACGTTCATGAGCTGGTGGCAGGTCGCACAGGACGATCTTCACTATGGCCGTCCGCGCACATCTCAATATGACCAGATTGTCGGCCACAACGACTCGGTCACGAATCGCAGTCATTTTATTGCGTTGAACCTCAACCGTCATGTAGAGGTTATTGAGTGTCCTGCTGGTGATTGTGCGAAGGCCAGAGTACTTATGGGTCCTGTGCTGATTGGGCAGGGACAGGATTTAGCGCCAGTTACACTCAGCTTTAAGGATGTCAATGGTGATGGTAAGCTCGACATAGTCGTTAACGTGCAGGATAGTCGTTTCGTGTTTATTAATGACAACGGCACTTTTCGTCCGACACGTGCTGGTGACAACATACATCTATAGGGCGCAAACATAAGAGGGTATAGCTTCTTGAGACCGAAACACAAAAATACGCTTTCGCATTGGCAGAGCAGCGTGAAAGCGTATTTTTGTATTTGTATATACTACAGAAGCGACTTATCGCGCCTGACTACTGACAGGAGCGAGTTCAGTCTGAGCAACCGTCACATGCGGCGTCGATGGCGCAGAGGCGAACGTGGCTGATCTAGAGTAGGTTGAAATTTCGTCAACCTCAAATTTCTTAGTTGGGTCTGGACGCAGAGCCAGTGTAGCAAAGATAAGCATCCAGGCCAGGAGAATACCGAACAGTGTCCAAACAATAAAAAGTGTTGTCATCGTGATAGAGGTGTCCATTCGTCTACGTTTTCTTGCAGGCTGTTCTTGTGTAGAACCAGCATAGATAGATTACCGTATTATATTAGACGAAATGAATAAGCGAAATTAACATAGTAGTGAAAAGGGAAAATTTACTTGTCCTTTTAGTCGAAATCTGTCACAATAGCTTAAGAATGGCTATACCACACTGTCAAGTATGTTCAAGGTCTATAGGCGGTATAGAGACAAAGGGTAAAAACATGGATCACATGAATTGGCAACGAGCGCGCGATATTCTTATCAGTGTCATTTGTATTGGTATTATTCTCTGGGCCACATGGGGTATTGCAGGGCAATTCGCGGAAGCGATTGTCATCCTTTTGCTCTCGATGGCGGTCGCCTTTTTGCTGAATCCAGGTGTCAATTTTCTTGTCAAATATCAGGTGCCACGCGTAGTTGCAGCTCTTACTATCTACATTGTCGCGCTTGTGCTTTTGGGGGCTCTCAGCTATGGGCTGGTCTTCTCACTCATCAGACAGGTGCAAGGCTTTTCAAACACCGTTATCACTTACTTTACTGCATTGCCAGAGACGCTCAGTTCTCTGAGAACACTTTTGATAAAAAACGGTATTCCGTCAACGAATATTGATACAGCAGTAGAGCAAATACGTAATCAAGCAGTTGGCTTTGCACAATCGGCAGCCTCAAATGCATTGAACATTGTTATTGTAGTGAGTGGTGCGCTTCTGAACATTTTCCTTGTAACGGTGCTCAGTTTCTACTTCGTGATTGATGGCAAACGTATTCGTGATAGTATCATTAGCATTGCTCCACAGCGGTCAATGCCGCATGTGCTAGTGTTTGAAGATGCGCTCAACCGCGTGGTAGGTAACTACATTCGTGGGCAGCTTACTCTGGCAGCTATCATTGGTGTTCTGTCGGGCCTTGTTTGTCTCGCTACAGGGTTGGGGCAATTCGCGTTGATTATCGGTGTGCTGGCATTCCTGTTTGAGACTATTCCGATGGTCGGCCCCGCGCTTGCCTCGGTACCCGCCCTCGCCATTTCTCTGCTCCTGCCTCAAGCGTTCCCGCGCACGTTCATTGTTGCCGGATGTTTTGTGCTTATTCAGATGATTGAGAGCAATGTTCTGGGTCCGCGCATCGTGGGCCATGCGGTAGGTTTGCATCCCGTTGCTTCAATCCTGGCGCTGCTTGTCTTTGCCAAGCTGTTCGGGCCCTTTGGAGCGCTGATTGCCACACCAATTGTAGCTGCGATATGGGTAGTCATCGCTAGCGTCTACCGCTCGGCACGTGGTGAGACCGCCGACCAGATGCTGGCGAGGAAGCGCGCTCCCTGGACGCTGCGTCGTCCTACGAGTGTGCCTGGGCTAAGAGGTAGGAGGCGAACCTCTGCTCTCGATGGTGGCGGTGGAGGGAGTGGAGATGGGCAACCAGCGTATGCGAACACAAGCAGTGGAGAGTACAATAGAGTACCTACCAACTCTCGGGCGGGAGATGCGGTACACATGGAGATCGCGCAAGACGACCATGTGCAGATGGGCAAAGAGGAGGATGGTAAGCGTGTAATCTCCATCGAACGCTCTTCTGACCGTACATAGCCTCTCAACAAGTAGAGACGAAGATGCCAGCCGCAAGACTGGCATCTTCGTCTCTACTTGTTGTATGTGTCGATTACGCTCCAAACGTGCGTTGTAGCTCTGCCTCACCTTCATGGTTTACCAGTGCGTATACATCATCATCCGCCATAAGAACGGTGTCCGCATTCGGGACTACCGCCTCATCGCCACGAATGATCAAGGCAAGATTTGAACTACGTGGAAGGTTTACCTGGCTCAGTCGTTTCCCAACCACCTGCGACGTACGAGAAATGGTTAGCTCGACCAGCTCCAAGCCAGCTTTCTTCAGGGTCATAAGCAGGAGGAAGGGTGGGCGAGATAATTCAGACTCAATGAGTGCAAGGATGGAGCGTGTGGGACTCACGGTTATATCTATACCGAGCTGTTTGAACAGTCCTTCGTGCCGAGGGTTGTTGACGCGAGCGATGGTGCGTCCAACATTGAAGCGTTTCTTCGCCATCTGACAGATAACCAGGTTGTCCTCATCTTCGCCAGTGACGGCGACGACGACATCTGCCCTTTGTGCACCTGCCTCTTCCATCGTTCGGGCCTCGCACGCGTCGCCCTTGATGACGGACTGCCCCAGTTCTTCAGCCAAAGCTTGAGAGCGGGATGAACTCTTCTCAAGAAGCAAGACCTCGTGTCCACGACTCAGCAGATTTCTCGCAAGGTAGTAGCCAACATCGCCACCACCTCCAATAATAATATACATTATACGTGCCTCTTATCCTCTGCCCTTTGGGGCAGCTTTGTACTCTTTCCCTCCGTCCAGAGCCGCGAAAAGCATGTTAGCTCCTATCGTTGTGGGGCAATAGGTTTCCAGTCCTAGCCCTCTATACGTTTGCTCGCGGAGCGGATCATAAATACGGCAGACCACTTTCTCGACATGGAATGTTTCTTTGGCAATCTGGCTTGCCATGATGTTGCGATTATCACCATTTGTTATGGCTGCAAAGGCGTCCGCTCTCTCAATGCCAGCGCGTCGCAATATCTCTTCATCGACGCCGTTGCCCAGTATCTTCTCACCTCGAAACTCAGGATCGAGGCGTTGGAAGGCATCATTGCTACTATCAATTATGGTGACAGTATGCCCTGCTTTTTGCATTTGTATGGCAAGGGTCGCACCAACGCGTCCACATCCAAGAATGACGATATTCATAAAAGTCCTCCTGTCGGTCAAAAGACCAACTTCTTTAAGGGCGCAATGAATTGGACCCTTACCGTTGGTTATTCTAGCACATTATTGATGGCCTGTCTTTTAGCCTAATTTCGTAGGGATATGTCGTGCTTGTAGTGGAAAGCATGATTTTCAAGCGTGCTCAACGATGCGCCGCTCGAATGGTGAGTGTACTGGCGTTCCCTTCGAGAGCGTATCTCGTCATTGCGATTGGGATGGTAGACTGACGGTAAAGGTACTGCCCTTCCCAGGAACGCCTTCGCTTGTTATCGTGAGGGAACCTCCATGCTTCATAATCAGCGCATTAACGAGATAGAGTCCCAATCCCAGCCCTTTTGCATCGATGTCCTGAGCATTGTGAGCACGGAAGAAGCGTTCCGTGAGGCGCACCTGCTCTTCGGGAGGGATGCCAATCCCTCGATCCGCTACAGTAATTTCAGCAGAGCCATCGCCAGTGCTTTGAAGAGACACAGTTACAGGCCCACCACGAGGGCTGTACTTGACCGCATTACTGATCAAATTGATCAGCACTTGTTCCAACCGTTCTTCGTCCCCCATGATTTTCACGAACTCTTGTGATGTGGTCTTGTCCTCTTCAACAATGGGGACGGGGTGTCCGTTGACGAAGAGGCGCAGTTCGTGATCTTGCGCCATCGGAAGATAGCCTTCCAGTATGCGTCTAGCGAGGTGAAGCATATCAACCTCTTGGAGTTCAAGCTCCAGGCGATCCAGGTCCAGTCTGCTCACATCTAAAAGAGCACTAATCATGTGTCCGATCTTCTGCGTCTGGCGTTCGATACTTTCGATCCCTCGTATCAGCTCATGGTTGCTTTGAGCTTCTGGATGGAGAGAGCGTTTGATGCGACGCTGTAAGATTTGAGCTTGACCACGGATAGTCGTGAGAGGATTCCTGAGTTCATGCGCGGTGAGAGAGAGAAACTCCTCCTTCTGGGTGAGGAGCTTACGAACAGTCTCGATTTCCTCTTGCTGTTTCGCTGACGAAGCGAGCAGTGACGTTCTTTCAATGGACATACTTACAAGGCGTGCCAGGGCCTGCAAGAGGTCAACACTCCACTGCGGGAAATACATATCGGCAGTTCCAAGAGGGCGGTGCCGCTCGGCTCCAAGCAGTCCAAGCACCTGTCCATTAAGCAGGATGGGTGCGTAAACAGCGGCACGAAGATGGGGCGGACGGTTCCGTGCAGGTAACGAGGTAAAGTCTATTATGATCGGCGTTTTCAAGCGCAGAGCTTGTAGATAGGTGGGCGATGCTTTCAAGGCATGCGCCGTGCTCAGCTCTATAGCGGAGAGTTCTGCGCTCCATTCTTCGTAACTCTGTTTACGCGTACCAAAGAGCGCTACTGGCCTGAGGCGTCCTATTTGCTCATCGACGCGAAAGGCGATGCTGCTGTCGACCGAATCAAGTTGAGGAAGAAGCGCTGCGATTCGTCGGAGAGCTTCGTCCATGTCATCGATGTCTTGTGTCTGCGCGACGGCCTCGACCAGCACATCGAGTGATATTCCTGCCTGTCGTTGCTGTAACACCTGTTCGCTGACATCCTGCGAAATGATTGCGACGGCTGTGACAGAGTCGGTTCCGCTAGAGAGGGGAAGGGCGTTGATGAGCAGGACATGCATTTCGTCATCTCTATGAATCAGCGCGTGATGAACGTATTCCCCTGCCAATGCCCTGGTTACAGGCGCGAGGAGAAGAAGTTGGCTTGGATGCTGCTGGTGAAACTTCCAGTGCTTTTGCGCGATCTCGTTTGCTTGCAGAAGTTCCCCTTGTGCACTCAGATAGCATACTCCATCGTTCAATGCATTCAACAAAGGGTGAACGTTGTATTGATCAATTTCTACCATTAATCTCTCCCCGTAGACAGCTTCCGACAGCTTGATTATACACTCTCGAGAAGCAAAAGGTAAGGGGGGAGAGTGTCCGAGAAGCGCACATGCTGAAACATTCCTTTCTACTACTGTAGATATCCAGGACGTGATGTCGTATCATAATACATATGAAAAGAAGCTCTATAAAAGAGGTTGTTGAGTCGTATGTAGCAGGGCGGGTGCAATAAATTGGACTCCTACACACTACACCTCGTATCGGATGAGCAGCGTGAGCAGTGGGACGATTTTGTCTCTGAGCATCCTCAAGGCCATTTACTTCAGAGTTGGGGCTGGGGGGAGTTAAAGGCATCTTCTGAATGGTATCCACTGCGCCTGGCTCTGTGGGACCAGGAGCAGGATAAGATAGTTGCGGCTGCCCAGGTGTTGCGGCGAACTGCTCCTCGTGTTCCAGTGCGTGCTGGACACCTTGCTTATGTTCCCAAGGGGCCCGTCCTTGATTGGTCTGATGCATCGCTGTGTGATACGTTTTTTTCGCATTTGCACAGGTATCTGCGCCGACAGGGGGCCATAGCCTTACGCATGGAGTTGGGACAAGAGGCGGATGCGGTTGAGAGTGAGCTAGTCAGAAAGCGGCTCGCATCCATGAATACGCATTCCGCGCACGCGGTACAGCCGCTGCGAACGATAGTGCTCGATTTGACCCCTGACGAGGAGACGCTGCTGGCGCGGATGAAGGAGAAATGGCGCTATAATCTGCGTCTGGCTGGACGAAAAGGAGTGACGGTACGTGTAGCGGAAACGGTAGAGGATGTGCAGGCGTGGTATACATTGTTACAGACAACGGGCGAGCGAGACCAGTTTGGCGTTCACACGCTCGACTATTATGTGCATGCCTGGCGGCTATTGAGTGCTCGTGACGGGGCTTGTCTTCTGCTGGCAGAGCATGACGTGCAGCTGCTGGCGGGTATCTTCGTGGGCATGTTCGCACACCAGGCGATCTACCTCTATGGGGCATCGAGCAACGAGCAGCGACAACTCATGCCCAACTATCTGTTGCAATGGGAGGCTATTCGCTGGGCGAAACACCGTGGTGCCTGTTTATATGATTTTTGGGGTATCCCCGAAACAGATGCGCAGGATGAGGCGATGGCTGGTGTGTATCGCTTCAAGCGTGGTTGGGGGGGGCGTGTGGTACAATTTCTTGGGTGTTACGACTATGTATACCGACCACTTACAATGAAGATAGCAGATAGATTTTTATCCATATGAAAGAAAATATCATGGCTTTACCTTTCCAGTTAGAGACGGACCTGGAAAGGAAAATCGCGGCAGATTCAGCGTGGCAGCAGGGGGTGGTATGGGGCCAGCCGCGTACTGGACATCTTGAGGGACCAATTCAATTTCATATCGCCGATGTGCTGGCGAACATCGACAGTCAATGTCCAACGCCTGAAGAGCGACGCAAGTTACGCTTGATAGCTCTGGTTCACGATACCTTCAAGTATCGCGTCAATGAACTCAAGCCCAAGATGGGAACGAACCATCACGCCTACATCGCGCGAAAGTTCGCTGAAAATTATATTGATGATTCCATGCTGCTAGACATCATCGAACTACATGACGAGGCGTATAATAGCTGGCGACTGGGGGCATATAAGGGCAGATGGCAACACGCGGAAGAGCGTGTTGATAACTTGCTCAAGCGTATCGGTCCGGCGCTCCCGCTCTATGTACGTTTCTTCCTGGCCGATAGCCAAACAGACTCAAAAGATAGGGCTCCCATTGTCTGGTTTATGCAGCTTCTTGAGCATAAAGGATTTAAGCTGCCACCTGGCTGTTAAAGATATCCATCTCACTAGAATGAGCAATGTCCAAAGGTCCTTTTTTCTCCATCACATCCGAAACCGTCTACCTCACATTCACAACCTTCCGATAGAGAGAGGTAGAGATGAAGATTCTGAACTGCAACACAGGGTCTGCATCCATATAGGTAATTTGGAAGAATGGAGTATCTCATGCGACGAGCATCAGCCGTATCCATTGCTCTTCTCCTCGTGATCGTGGTGGGAGCAATAACGGCACTCTACATGCAAAGCAATCAACAGGCGCACTCTCAAACCAGGAACACGAGTGCCTCTCCCTTTGCTTATGTTTATTATACGCTCAAAGACCCAAAGGGCTTTCTACTGGCGCGAGCACCAAAAGGTGCCAGTGGTCAACCTGTAGGCGTGCCTCAACCTCTTACACTTTTAGGAGGCGAATTTGGACTCGTCGATTCTGATAGCGTCGCGTCTATTCAACTTTCACCCGACGGAAAATATCTAGCGATTGATGGGATACGCGATCACGGCGAACAGGTCTGGATATACGATACACGACGCATGGCGGTGAGCCTTGTTCCGGCGCACGTGATGGGAAATTTTCTGCATTGGCTCTCTGGTGGCAATGGACATAGCTTCTTGTATCGCCCGATGTTTCCACTTGGCCCCAGCGCGCCAATGAATAGCGATGGGTGGCATCCAGGATTATGGATTGTGGATGCGGCGACGAATGCACACACAAATATTGATGTAGGTGTACCATCTGCGTATTTGATAGATGCTGCTGCATCCCCCGACGGCTCACGCATTATCTACTCGACCACTGTTGGCCTTGGCATGGGTAGCGATACCTGGTTGATGAACACGAATGGGAGTGCTCGTACACATATTATGCATGTTGCCAGTGGGGCGCAATCTATTATGGGCCTCTTCGCGTGGTCGCCAGATGGTACACAGATTGCATATGAACGACTCTCAGATAGCTCTACACCATTCTTGCCCGCCGGACTGTGGGTGATGAGTAGCCAGGGAGGGCAATCGCGTCACCTCGTCAATACGGACGGTGGTCATGGCTTTGCGCCTACCTGGTCGCCCGACAGCCGCAAGATCGCGTTCATTGCGCGTACCAATGTAGGAGATCGCCATGCCGACCTGCAAACACAGGCGCTACAGTGTACGATTGGTGTCGTTAATGTGCAGAGCAGACAAGCCTGGCTCGCTGTCTCCTCGGCTCAGACAGGTATGCAAATGAACATCAACCCGGTCTGGACGGCGGATAGTGCCAGCATTACCTTTACCGCTCTCAATCCGATAAACCGCATCGTCGGAGGCTCGCCGCGCTACTGGTCGGCGCATATAGCAGGGCCACAGGTACGACCCGTGGTTATACCTCTGGCACCTGCTATGTCTCATGTTGTCGCTGTAGGATAATCCTTTCATATACAGGTATCCCGTAGGGGCACGATTCATCGCGCTCACTGGAACAAGCATCTCACGTTGATTTTTTTGGCGAGAAGGCGCGATGAATCGTGCCCCTACGGGGTGGGTAACGATAGGGAAACGAGAATTTCATGAAATTCAGACAATGGCAATGCTCTCTTTCTTTCTTTGCATTGCTGGCTCTCTTCATCAACGTGGTAGGGATGTCTTTGTCAACTTCTGTTGTCTCTGCTCATGGGCAGGTGGCGACTCATAAGGCTACCAATGGGGCAAGCGCTACTTATTCGCAGAAGCAGGCACGTAACACCGCGCCGACACCGTTTCTGCATCGGCCTTATTATGGGAGCCGCTCGATTGCGTCGCGCACTGTTTCGTTTGTGGATCACGATCATCCATGGTATGACAATGATGGGATGTTCGTACGCTACGATGGTGCGAGGTGGACGAATGTAGCGATTGGCTCCTGTACAGGTGGTGTGAACTGCTACGATGGGCATAATGGCTATGATTTGGATATGCATTTTGAGCCTGTATTGAGTGCAGCGGCGGGTACAGTGACGCGTGCTAGCTGGTACAATCCGCTCAATCACAATAGCTCACTGGGTCTATGGGTGGCGGTCGATCATGGCAATGGTTTTGTAACCGCGTATGGGCATTTGAGCGCGATCACGGTTGCTGTTGGTGATCAGGTGGGGACACAGTGGCAGGTGGGAACGAGTGGGACGACCGGTTCGTCAACGGGGCCACATTTGCATATGGCGACGTATTATCTTCCGAACTGGCAGGCGACGGACCCTTTCGGCTGGACGGGTAATTATCCTGATCCGAATGTGGTGCCCGACAACTATCTGTGGGTAGATAATCCTGGTAATAACTATCCTGTTCCCACCTTAAGCAGCAACGGCAGCGCGACCTATCCTGGCGCTGTGGTGGTTGACGATGGGGATGCGGGCTGGAGCAGTACTGGTTCGTGGACGAGTGCTACTGGCTCTACTGATATTCAAGGTGGTTTACACTGGACATCGACTTCGAGTGGTTCCACGACGGCGACCGCAACATGGCGACCAAACATTCCTGCTGATGGTTACTACGAGGTTGGGATGTATGTTGACAGTACCTATGCGAGCAGTAGCTGGGTTCCCTATACTGTTTATAGCGCTGACCCAAACAGCAGCGGAGTCGAGATCAGTCACACGGTGTATGTTGACGAGTCTCATATAGGGACGTTCCAGGGGCCGTTTAGCCAGGAGAATACAGGGCCGCAGTGGGTTGGTCTGGGGACATACTACTTCAGGGCGGCTATGAGTGGTCGTTTGATGGTGGGCAATGCTACAGGTGAGAATGGATTACAAATTGCCGCCGACGGAGTCGAGTTTGTGCCTGTCTCGGTGCAGGCAGCCCCACCAGTTCCAAACTATAGCTTTAGCGTTGTAAGCGATACTTCGCCAAAGGCGATGCTGCCAGGAGGTACGGCCACGAGTTCACTTACGTTGAAAAATACTGGTAATTTCTCGTGGAGTGCCAGTGGTACGAGTGGTACGCAGGCTGTGCAGTTGGTATATCGCTGGTTGAATGCGCAGGGGCAGACGGTTTCGACGAGTAGTCCAATCGCGTTGCCACGCGACACCGATGTAGGTGGCTCGGTGACTGTTTCTACGTCGATAAAGGCTCCGGCACAGTTTGGAAGCTATACATTACAATGGGATATGCAGCAGGGAGGAACTGTCTTTTCGCAGCAGGGTGCGCAAGTGAAGAATGACAGTGTGCAAGTTGTACATGCTTCGAAGGAGGTGGCTCCTCCGATATGGAGGCCAATTCATTAGGAAGGGACAAAGGCAATCGGGCGTCCGGCATGTGCTGGACGCCCGATTGCCTTTGTCCCTTTTCCTACAAAAAATAGTATGAGCCTGCCTGCACATTAGAGTTTAGCCCGCGGTAGGTACATGACGATACGTAAAAATGTGATGGAATGAAAAATTGTAGAACAAGACGAGGATTATAGCTGTTGCCTGAGCGATAAGCGCCGGTATATGGATTACAGAATTAAATCCAAACTCTATAAGCAGCGTAAGAATACTTCCGGTAAGAGAGACCACATGGAAACGGGCACACCGAATAGCCCACGAGCGATGGCGTCCAAGGAGATGCCTGAATGTGAAATAGTCATTCGGGATAAAGTTCGCGATGAGCGAAATCTCACAGGCAAAGGCAGACGCAATCACATTATGTACTGCTGCATTGACTGGAAGTGGAGTGTGATAAAGCAATACAAAGAAAACACTTAAGTTGACCAACGCGGCAAATCCCCCGATTAAGAGATAGGTGAATAAACGCTGAAGCCAGCCAGCCCGACCACCTGATAGAGTATCAACGACATCGAGTATAGCATTGACCCATGCCCAGGCAACAGGATGATAACTTGCTTGTTTTATATGTGGTGTGAGAGGTGATATAACAGGAGCTGATTGTTGCTCTCCGAGCAATTCCAGAGGTTTAGAGACTTTCCTTAGATCAATTTGCGACATAGACTATTCCGACTCTCCCATAATGTTTAGATTAGTGTGTTTTATACACATTTTCAAGACGGTTCCCCAAAGCTAAAGGTAACACCTATGAGGAAAGTACTGAAAGTGAAGTGTAAAGCATTGAAGTATCTTACAGAGCAACCTAAGACCGCCCATAATCGTACAAATCTCAGAAGACAAGGGACGAACTCTAAATATAGAAGATAATAGAGGTTTAGCAATACAAAAAGCGGTTAAAGCCGCTCTGCACCTAATATGGAGGTAAATTAGAATGTTAAGAAATAGAGGTTGTTTTTTCAATTCGCTGCTGTTTTTGATCATCGTTTTTGTGCCACTGGTGGGTCATGTTATCGAGACGTTTATGGTGCTTGAGGACGATCATTCTGTTGCAGGAAAGATACTCTGGTTAGCGGTGATCTGGCTTATGCCTATTCCCGTGATCGTTGGACCACTGTTGTACCTGCTCTTCGGTCAGAGGCGTCAGCGTGTCATGTTCGGTCGGCCGAGCTATAGCTATTAGGAGATCGGGGGAGACCCACGAGATTCTCAACAACTATCGCCTGTTAAACATAGAAAACGGTGTAATGGAGGGCCGTCAAAGTGTCAGCGCAGCAAGGGACCGAGGAAATAGAGAGCATAGTATGCGTCAAGTCTTCAGCATACTATGCTCTCTATTTCCCTTGCACTTCCCTAAAAATAGTGGCTAACTATGGTAAAGACGAGATAAGCCTGTAATAACAGTCGTTTCTTTCAAGGAGATTTTTTCATGGCTACAATGAGGGAAGCCGTCATCGTAGAGGCTGTTCGTACGCCTGTAGGACGTAGAAATGGGAAGCTCAAGGACTGGCATCCAGTAGACTTGATGGCCCAGGTGCTTTCAGCCCTTGTACAACGCGCTGGCATTGACGCCGGGCTAGTTGAAGATGTTATTGTAGGGTGTGTTAGCCAGGTGGGTGAGCAAAGCTTGAATGTAGGCCGTAATGCCGCCCTCGCCGCAGGCTTTCCTGAATCAGTTCCAGGTACGACCGTTGATCGCCAGTGTGGGTCGAGCCAGCAGGCCATTCACTTTGCCGCGCAGGGTGTGATGAGTGGTGCCTATGATGTTGTAATTGCTGGCGGTGTCGAGGTGATGACGCGAGTGCCAATGGGTTCCTCCTCTCAAGGCCCTGGTGCTCCCTTTGGTCCCATGATGATTGATCGCTACGATAATAAACTTGTTCACCAGGGCATCAGTGCGGACCTTATTGCGCACAAATGGGAACTGAGCAGAGAAGCCCTGGATTCATACAGCCTGGAGAGCCATCACAGGGCAGCGCACGCCACCGCCGAAGGTCGCTTCATTTCGCAAATCGTCCCCATACGGGTAAAAAACGAGGATGGCACGACAGGTGAGCTTTCGAGGGATGAGGGTATTCGTCCTGATACCAGCCTCGAAAAGCTGGGGAGCCTCAAGCCTGCCTTCAAGCCTGATGGCCTCATTACAGCGGGCAACTCATCACAGATCAGCGATGGTGCCGCTGCTGTCCTGATTATGGATCGTGAGACCGCCGAGAAACTTGGTCTCAAGCCACGTGCGCGCTTCATCTCGTTCTCGCTGGCAGGTGAAGATCCCATCTTTATGCTTACCGGGCCAATTCCCGCCACGCGCAAAGTGCTTGACAGGGCTGGCCTGAGCATCGACCAGATCGACCTTGTTGAGATCAATGAGGCGTTCGCCAGTGTCGTGCTTGCATGGCAGCATGAGATCGGGGCCGACCTGAATAAGGTCAACGTCAACGGAGGTGCTGTTGCCATTGGTCATCCGCTAGGAGCATCGGGTGCTCGCCTCACCACAGTCCTCCTTAACGAGTTAGAGAGAACAGGAGGTCGCTACGGTCTACAAACCATCTGTGAAGGTGGTGGCATGGCGAATGGCATGATTATCGAGCGATTAGATTAGGCTGTACTGTAGAAAAGAGTCTGGCCGTGGTTGCACGCAACCACGGCCAGACTCTTTTCTATGAGATGCTTCTTTCTACAACATACTCACTTTAAAGAGAGCCTTTGTGTATACTTTGTACATAGAAATGCTTATAAAAAGGTCTTGACTTTTATTTCCTTAGTTGGGTATACTTATTAAAGTATAAAAACGAGGGCTACTTAACAACAGAATATATGCGCAGTGATAACTGCTCTCATCAAGAGAGGTGGAGGGAAACGGCCCGATGAAACCCGGCAACCCGTATGCAGAGACGCATGCAGGGTGCAAATTCCGGCGGAGTATTCCGCAAGATGAGGGGAATGAGCGAAGTAGCCACCCCTATCCGTAGGGGTTTTTTATTGACTGCACATTGTGTACATTACAAGCAAAACACATAATAACTGTGAAGAGGACGAGTAAGCGAAAAGGGCGGTTACAGAGAGTCGATGATGATGAGATGTCGGCATCGTACCAGCGTTGAATATGACCTCCGAGTTGCAGGTTGAACCCCCTTCTGGGTAAGTAGACCAAGCCGTGTGGCTGCGTTATAAGCCAGTAGGGGCCTAATTCATTATGCCCTCGTCCCGCTCGATATACCGAACCAGGGCATAATGAATTAGGCCCCTACAAGAGGTCGGCGTTGTAAGGCGTTGACGAAACCAGGGTGGTACCGCGAAGACGTTTACCCCTCGCCCCTGCTAGGGTGAGGGTTTTTTTGTACCTTTTTATAGTCAGCGGTTACATTTAGAAGTTTTCAGTTAGAAAGGAGTAAGGCAATAGCGACACACAAAGACAGTCGCGTCCGGGTTAGTACACAGCCCACTCCTACTCCCTTTTTCGATACTATGTCTACTGCGGCTACTGTGTCCTTGTACACCTTTGACACCCTGTCGTTGCAGCTTGGTGGGCAACTTGGTCCTGTGACGTTGGCGTATGAGACGTGGGGAACTCTTAATGCCGAAGGCGACAACGCAATCCTGATTACACATGCGTTAACAGGAAGTTCACATGCGCATGACGCGAATCAGCCTAACGACTCAAGGATAGCGTGGTGGAATCCTTTGATTGGTCCTGGGAAGCTATTCGACACCTCGCGCTACTACGTGATCTGCTCGAATATCCTGGGGAGTTGCTATGGCAGCACTGGTCCATCATCGCTTGACTCAGCTACAGGACGGCCCTACGGCATGCGTTTTCCCGTCGTCACCATCCGCGACATGGTGCATGCGCAGCGCCTCTTAGTGGAGTATCTCGGCATTCATCAATTAGCAATGGTCGCGGGCGGATCTATTGGTGGACAACAGGCTTTAGAGTGGGCTGTGATCTATCCTGAGGTTGTGCAGAAGGTTATCGTCATTGCCGCGACTGCGGCCATCACCGCGCAGGCTATTGCCTTTAGCGAGGTTGAGCGTCAGGCGATTATGGCTGACCCACAGTGGCAAGGTGGAAACTACGCACCGGGGGAAGGGCCAACCACGGGTATCGCGATAGCACGCATGCTGGCGATGATTACTTATCAAAGCGAAGAGGCGATGGAACTGCGCTTTGCTCGTAAGCCCGCCAGAGCAACTCTGCAAAAGACTATTATTCCTCCCAGTGGCACCGATGATCTTGGTGGTCGCTTCGATGTCGAGGGCTATCTCTACTATCAGGGGAACGCTCTTGCGCGTCGCTTTGATGCCAACAGTTACCTGTATCTCAGTCGTGCCATGGATTTGTACGATGTGAGTGAGGGATGGCCCTCGCTGGAGTCGGCACTGAGTCGCATTCGTAGTAAAGTACTGTTTGTGGGTATTCGTTCGGATTTTCTCTTTCCGGCGGCTCATGTCCGCTGGCTCGCCGAGAAGGTGCGTTCTCTCGGCGGGGACGCACCCTATGTAGAATTGGACTCACCGCACGGTCACGATGCCTTCCTCAAGGAATGGGAGCAGATGACCAATGCACTGAATCACATTAAGGAGTAACATACTCATGGCTTTAAATAGCAATCGTAGTTATGGTTTTGAAACACTCTCGCTCCATGCCGGTCAAGAGACCGCCGATAGCGCGACGGGGGCGCGTGCTGTTCCTATCTATCAGACAACCTCATATGTCTTCGATAGTCCGGAGCACGCCGCGAATCTCTTCGCTCTCAACCAGTTTGGCAATATCTACACGCGTATCATGAACCCCACGCAGGATGCCTTCGAGCGTCGCATCGCGGCCCTTGAGGGCGGAGTTGGTGCGCTGGCGACCGCCTCTGGTCAGGCCGCCGAGACACTGGCTATCCTCAACATCGCCGAGTCAGGTGATGAGATTGTCTCGTCTTCTAGCCTCTATGGTGGCACGTACAATCTCTTCCATTACACATTACCCAAGATGGGAATTACAGTACGGTTCGTGGATGGGCGTAACCCCGAGAACTTCCGTGCCGCCATCAACGACCGCACGAAGGCGATTTACGCGGAGACTCTGGGCAATCCACGCCTGGACACGCTCGATATTAGTGCCGTGGCCGACGTTGCCCATCAAAACGGCCTACCGCTCATCGTTGACAACACCTTTCCAACGCCCTATCTCATCCAGCCATTGAAGCATGGTGCCGACATTGTGGTGCATTCGGCTACCAAGTTCATTGGTGGACATGGCACCTCTATCGGCGGTGTCATTGTCGATGGTGGTAAGTTCGATTGGGGCGCGAGTGGTCGCTTCAAGTCTCTCACCGAGCCAGATCCATCGTATCACGGTCTGCGCTATGTCCAGGCTCTTGGCCCTATCGCCTATATCATCAAGGCGCGTGTGCAACTCTTGCGTGATCTCGGTCCGGCTACAACTCCCTTCAACTCCTGGCTCTTTTTGCAAGGTCTGGAGACACTGCCACTACGTATGGAGCGCCATAGCCAGAACGCGCAGCGCATCGCCGAGTTTCTTGAGGGTCATCCAGCCGTCACCTGGGTCAGCTACCCCGGTCTCAAGAGCCATCCGCAGCATGACCTTGCAGCGAAATACTTCACGCACGGCTATGGTGCCATCCTGGGCTTTGGCATCAAGGGTGGCCTAGAGGCAGGTAAGCAATTGATTCGCCACATCGAACTCTTCTCGCACCTGGCGAACGTTGGTGACGCAAAGTCGCTCATCATCCATCCCGCCAGCACCACACACTCACAATTGGTGCCAGAGGAGCAGTTCGAGACAGGAGTTACGCCCGACTTCATCCGCCTCTCCGTTGGACTGGAGACGGTCGAAGATTTGATCGAAGACCTGGATCAAGCGTTAAAGGCCGCCGTCGCTGACGCTGGCGAACCCGTAACCGCGTAAATTGAAAGTAGGGAGACCCCTCGTAGGTCTTCAACGAGCACGAAGCAAGCGAGAAGGAGACCCACGAGAGGTCTCCCTACTGGATTTCTTTTACCGAACCATTATAACAATCATTGGTGGTGAGCAGTTATGAAAAGCACAGTCAGCGTTTTGAAGTTCGGGGGAACATCTGTCGGTAGTGGTGAGCGTATTCGACAGGTTGCGAAAATTATTGTGAACACTCTGCGCGACCCTGAAGAGGCGTTTCCGGTCGTCGTCGTCTCAGCCATGTCGGGTGTTACAGACCAGCTCTTGAGGATTGCACGTCACACCTGCCTGGGAGAATACGAAGAGGGTGAACGCGAGTTGAAAGCCCTGCGTCAAAAACATCTTGATGCAGCAGAAAAGACTGTGCGCAACTCCGAGCACCTACCGTCGTTACAAGGCGATTTAGACAGAGCTTTGACTGCACTGGCGCAAGATGTTGCCACGCTACGACAGGCAGTGGAAGAGGGTCAGGAGACGTTTCTACGTACAGCAGCCGTTGCCTCCTGGGGCGAACGCCTCTCCGTGCTGTTGGTGGCTGCCGCCGTGTGCGACCGAGGTGTAGACGCGGAACCTGTGCGTCAGGAGGTTATCATTACCAGCCATCCCAAAGCGGATCATTCTCAACCCTTCGGTGTTGTCGTGGGGGCCGATCCGCTTCTGGAGGAGACACGCGCGAATGCCCATGCGCTGATCTATCCACTTGTAGAGCGGCAAGTCGTGCCGATTGCGGCGGGCTTCATCGGCCGCACCATCACAGGTTTTGCCACGACGCTTGGACGTAATGGCTCGGACTATTCCGCTACTGTGATAGGAGCGGCTTTAGATTGTATTGAGGTCTCCATCTATACTGATGTTGACGGTGTATTAACGGCGGACCCGCGTCTCGTTGCTAACGCGCGCTTGTTGACACGGCTCTCATATGCCGAGGCTGCACGTCTCTCCTGGTTTGGTGCCAAGGTGCTTCATCCTCGTACACTCATTCCCATCGCGGCACGCAATATTCCGGTTCGTGTGCGCAACACCTTTCATCCGCATTTAAAGGGAACTGTGGTTGGGCCTGTAGGCAATTTACAAAGTGGGGCAACTGCTATCACTTTCCGTAGAAATCTTGCATTGGTGACGGTCGAGAGTACCGATCTCTTTGGCGCACCTGAAAATGCTGGTCAGGTTTTCGCGCTTGCCGCTCGTGCGGGTGCTGCTCCTGTGGCTATCTGTTCATCATCAGGCCATCATCTCTCATTCGTTGTAGAGGAACAGGCGGCTGAGTCGGTTGTCGCACTCTTACAACACGATATGAACAATGACGACTGGCGTGTGCGCTGTCGCAGCGGCCTGGCTGCCTGTGCCTGTATCGGCTCCGGCTTTACCGCTGATCCCATGAGTCCAGCGCGTGCTATTACTGCTCTTGCCCGTGAACGCATTCCAGTCATCACGCAGGGAGCCTCCGAACTCGGCATCACCCTGATTGTGGAGGACAAAGACAGTCAGAGTGCGTTGCGTTGTCTACACCGCGACCTGATCGCCCCTGTCATTCCACTTGTGAGGCATCCGGTACAGGAGAAGAGGCGTGAGACAGCCAAAATTTTTTGAAATCGAAGCTCTCATCAATCGGCTAGCGACTGTTCCAGCACTGATTGCTCACGCCATCGAGCGATGGCGTGAGATGGAGCTACATATACCTCCCATACAGGGTGAATGGTCGGTTGCAGATGTCTTTGCGCATATGCGTGCGGTTGATGATCTCTGGATACCACGTGTGTATGCGATAGTAATACGCGACAGGCCGTCTTTAACAGCATATGATGAACGCCGCTGGGCTGAGGTCGTTGGATACGCCCATGCTGATTTCCACTCATCGCTCACACTGTACACATTGCGACGTGCTGAACTGGTTCGGATGTTACATCATATTGGTCTTAACGAGTGGCAACGAATAGGGATGCACGAAGAGTATGGGCCAATTTCATTGTTTGACATAATAAAGGGGTGGGTTGAGCACGAAGAGGAACACTATGCGCAACTGGCAGCTATTTGTAACAGGTGAAGGGATTGTTATGGGACAGCACGATCAATCAAGACGTATCCCCGCTGCCGTTCTAGGCGCGACAGGGATGGTCGGACAGCGTTTCATCGAATTACTTCAGGGTCATCCGTGGTTTGAACTGGTTGCCCTTGCTGCTTCAGAGCAGCATGGGGGTCGCGCCTATGCTGAGGCGACACGCTGGCGACTTCCAGGGAGTGAGATGCCTCCTTCCGCCGCGGGATTGTCTGTTGTTGCATGTAAACCAGAGGCGATGCCAGGAGTAAAAATTGTCTTTTCCGCACTGCCTGGAGAGGTCGCGGGTGCGATTGAACTTGCTTTTGCCCGTGCTGGTATCGCTGTCTTCAGTAACGCAAAAAACTACCGCATGGCTCCTGATGTACCGCTCCTGATACCAGAGGTGAATGCTGATCATATTGCTGCCATTGTGCAGCAGCGCAAGCAGCGGGGTTGGTCAGGTTGCATCGTCACCAACGCCAATTGCTCCGCGACACCGCTAGTGATGGCTCTCAAGCCCCTGCAAAGGCAGTTTGGAGTGCGGAAGGTGCTGGTCACGACGATGCAGGCTATTTCTGGTGCAGGCTATCCTGGCTTGCCCTCTTATGATATTGTCGATAATGTCGTGCCATATATTGGTGGCGAGGAAGAGAAAATGGAGAGCGAGACGCTCAAGATGCTTGGTGAGTGGGAAGAGGGGCGCGGCTTTATTGATGCTCCAATGGTGGTCAGTGCGCACTGCAACCGCATTGCTACACGCGAGGGCCATCTTGAGTGTGCTAGTGTCGAGTTAGAGCGTGATGCTTCGATAGAAGAGGTTATCGGGGCATGGGAAAGTTATCTACCAGAGCCGCAACGTCTCAAGTTGCCAAGTGCACCGGAACGGGCCTTGCTTTATCGTACAGAGATTGATAGACCTCAGACTGTGCGGGATAGGGATGCTGGCAGCGGTATGACCGTGACTCTGGGAAGGTTAAGGAGATGTCCCATTCTGAGCTATAAGTTTGTCATGCTTGGACATAATACTATCCGTGGTGCTGCTGGTGGCTCGATACTCAACGCGGAACTGTGTGTGAGTAAGGGGGTGGTGTAGGTTCAATGAATGAAAGGTCCGTAAGAGCACAGGACATGCCCTGTGCTCTTACGGACCTTTCATTCATTGAAGCATAACAGGAGCTACTTCATCGCTGCGATCAAGTCTGGTATAAGCTTCTCGGCGTTGGGCGAGCCTAAACCTGTAGCGGCGTCCCAACCCGGTGCTGCTGAATAACCCGTAACCCCGGCTGCATAATTTGAGTTATTGCCAGCAGTGATGTCGCGAAAGTCCTGATTGTAGGTGCTGGACTTTGCTAGCTTGTAGAGGCCGGGGTTGATGAAGCCGAGGGGATGACCCGCCATCTGTTCCGCAATGGCGATGATTCCGGCACATAAGGGAGTGCTGGCACTGGTGCCACCGATGAGCTGCCATTGTCCAGAGACGTAGTAAGCCAGTGCCGTGCTGGGGTCTGCCGCCGCTGCAATATCGGGGACGCCACGACGGTTATTCAGCTGGCTCTGAACGGAAGCAGGAAGTGTCTGCTGATATGAGGGCGTTTTGAAGAATCTACTAAAGCCGCCGCCGCTGGCCCCGCCACTGTTCCATACTTTCTCGCTGAACGTTGCTCCACTGCGTGTCAACGTGGTGCCGCCAACGCTTGTTACCCAAGGATTGTCGGCTGCAAAGCTCGTTGTCGCGCTCTTTGAGAGGTTTTTTCCCTGTAAATCGGCATAGTCGGTGGCACCATTATCACCTGAGGCGGTGAGGTAGGTGATGCCCTGTTGAGTCGTCGATTGCTGATAGAACGCGTCCCATTTCTGTAGCTCTTGCTGTCCCGCCTGGTCTTGCAGCGTCACTTCAGAGGCCCCCCAACTCTGTGAAACGATGTTGCCGAGATGATGATCGAGTGCGTACTGCTCTAATTGCCGAAACTCGGGGAGGCCAACGGTGCCCTCTGTTTCGGCAACTGGGCTTACCAGGACAACAATATTCGCGTCTGGAGCAATAGCGTGTATCATCTCCACATCCAGCGTTGTCTCACCTACCCAGCCGGATTTATCACCACGCGGGTCATACTCTGGAACGTGTAGCGGTGCGATAATTTGTAGCTTAATCTGCGGTAGATTGAACTGCCTGTCAAACACGTCTATATCCCGTTGCAGCGTAGGGCTGCCGAACGATACAACATCTACGACGGTCTGTCCCTTGCCTGTAAAGCCTTTCTGAACGAGTGGCTCGATTCCATAGGCAACGCGCATAGCGTGAGGCGTAAAACAGCCTGGATCACCTCTTAGCTGTCCCGGACAAGTGTCTGCTTGCGGGTCTGTAGATGCGCCTGGCGTCGAGCCTGGAGAATGAGTTGAAGGGGTCGGGGTTGTTCCTGCGCCGATACCACTCGCAGGACTACAGGCTGCCAGGAGAAGACATAGTGCTAGCAGTGGAAAGACGCGTTGATGAATATATTTCGACATCGATGTCTCCTATTTTAGTGCTCTTATCAGGTCAGGAATAGTCCAGCCTTGTTGCGTCGTGATCTTCTTATAGAAATCGTTGTAAATCTGCAAGAGTTGTCGTTCCGTGCTATAGGAGAATGTTGCTTCGGAGACGGCATAGCTCTGAGAGAAGATTTGTGCAAGATGATGATCGACAGCATATTGTTCTAGTTTGCTTTGATTACTTTTATTGCTTGATCGTATTATTGGGCTATTTTAACCGCTTTTTCTACCATCGTCAATCTAAAAATTTCCTGTCTCCGCTGTCTACTATCTTGTACTTTTGTTGTGAATGGTGTAATTTAGTCTACGCCATAACAACCTTGTGTTTAAGGATTTTCGTATAGTCGTGATGACACTGTATAGAGAATTGAAGGTGAGACGGTATGACATTTCAAACACCCCTGACAGAGTACGATCCTCTTGTTACTATTCGTCAAAAAGAGATAATTGAACAGCTTGGAGACAGCGTTTTCTTGGGAAACTGGTTTGTCTTTATGAAGGCGAACATGGCAGAAAAGTTTTCTTCCGACGGTGCTACCGATGTAGAATCATTTAACCGAGAGCCTCAAATTCTCTTCCGAGGGAAAAACAAACTAACACTGCCAGGTGTGGAGATTCAGCCGAAACCATTGCCTCGTTGTGACCTTGTATCACTTACTAGCGATAAGACGCTGTATCGCGCTCAGCGCGATGTTGTACGTCTCCTGGTGGCGTCTCCTCAGAAGGTCAATACAGAGACTACACTGCGATTGTTGCTCAACGGCAAGATATACGCGGAATATCCACTCGCCCTTGATGAATATGGCCTTTGCCTCTGGTCGATGCGCGATTTGCCGGAGGGAGAATATGTGGCGACATTAGTGGATAGCACGGCGAACGAGTGCCGCTTTGAGGTGGCGGAGTATCGTCTAGCCGCGCTCAACGCTGAGCTGGTGGAGCAACAGCTTAATGGTGATACCCTGCGCTATGTCCTCTCTATCACGGCCTTTAACCAGCCCTACAGTGGTCCTGTGGAGATCGAGTTGCAAGAACTTGGTCAGCGTGTGGATGAGCGAACACGATTGCATTGCAACCGTGATGGACAGTGTCGAGGTGTGGTCAAGCTCTCCGGTGCAGGACCCTACACGCTCAACATTATAGCGGGAGAGCGTACAGCTACTGTAGCTCTCAAAGGCTCAGAGCAGGAGCGGCGCGAGACGTTGACCATAAGCGAGTTGGGCGAGACGCGTCTGCTGAGCCTTCTACCAACGCCCCAAGCGAATGCATGCAGAGGTATGTATATATCGCGTGGTGGTGCTAATACAGAACCGTTTCTGGCGCGTCGGCTCATCGGAAACGCAGTAGAGATCACGCCCCGAGTGGATGTCGAAGCTTTACGTATCGTAGCTGTTAATCCGGCATACGGAACAAGTGGTGAGAAATACTACGAGCAGGTGAAGGCAGAACAGAATATTCAAGTACCTGTGCCGTCCCCATATGGCGTTCTCTTGCTTGGTGCCTTTGTGAATGGTCAGGCATGGGAGGGCTGGTGTGCGGTCCTGCGTCCCTCGGAACTTCAGTTGTGGTGTGAAGCCCCTAAAGAGGCGAAGCCCGGAAGTCGTATTACTATCGCACTCAAGACCGATGCTACAGACCGCGTTGTACCTGTTCAGTTGATTGTCAAAGATTCACGCTTGACTGTACAGAGCGACCCACTGGTAGAGTTCGCGGCATGTATGAAGAAGAACATGAGTGAGTGGCAGCAACAATCGGTGACGGGAGTAATTGAGCGAAAACTGTCAAGGGTCAACCCTACTCCTCAGTTCTATGTGCGAACGGGTGTGGTCCGTCCTCAGTTTGCACGTTCTTCTTTCATGTCGCCTGCTATGCCTATGATGGCTGATGCGGCATCCGCACCCGTTCCAGATTCTATGCCTCCGTTTTTCGCATCTGCGGTACATATGGCAACTGCGGCTGGCGCTTCCGTGCCAACAGAACAGGTATATGCTGGACCTACAACAAACAAAATACGCCTCTCTTTTCCTGAAGTCATCTACAATGCTATCGTCAAGGTGCAGGGTCAGGCGGACGTTGAGGTTGCGCTAGGTGATAGCATGACGCGTTATAGCATTGAGGCATTTGCGCTCTCCCCTGAGACGCTGGATTGGCAACGAGTAGAGACCAGCGTTCAGGCGGTGCAACCCGTTTACGCCGAGTTGACCGTTTCGCCCTTCGTCTTCCCTGGCGATTCTGTGATGGGGCGGCTTGATGTAGGCGCTGAATCTGGTGGTGCTATCGTCGAGGTTCGACATGATGGCGAGGTGCTGCCGCTCTTCTCCGACAACGGCAACGAGATTATGCCTGGGCTTCCCATGCCATCTGGCTCTGTGGTGCGTTTCCCTGTACGACCAGGAGCGATTACGGCGATGGTGCGCGATGCTCGTAAGGGGGAAGTCGATGTCAGTGAACGCTATGTCACTCAACCAGGAAGGCTACGGCATATTCTGTGCCGCCTTCGCCTCCTTACACCAGGAGAAGAGGTGTCGCTGCAAGGCTTGCAGGCATTAGAGCTAAAGCCTATGCCAGGACTGGAGCGGCCCTTCCAGTTCTTCATTGAGGGGGCATCGAAGTATCCTTTTGGCTGTGTCGAGCAGACATCAACCAAATTGCTGGCTATGTATGTAGGCTATGTTAGCAATCAGCATAACCAAGAACTTGCACGCGACTATGAAGGGGCTATTCTGATATGGTATAAGCGACTGGAGAGCATGTACCTGCCGCAGAGCGGTTTCTGTCTCTACCCACCGGAAGAGGGTGGAGCAAGAACGCCCGACACGCATTACGCTCCGCTCGCTGTCAAGCATCTGCTGAACCTGCCAACCGCCGAGAAGTCTGGTCTTAAGCAGCCATCTCTACTCAAGATGCTGGATGAGATACGGGCTATGGCAAGCGATGCGGCGGCCTACTATAAGATTGATACTCCTCCACAGAGAATCAATGATTGTCATGATGCTTATCAAGTCCTTATATTCCCCACGGCTTCACTGGAGAGCAAAGCACAGGCAGTCACCTTCGTGCGTTCGCGTTTAATTGAGCATAATGGAGGTACTTCTGTTATCGTATCGGAGCCGCATCCCCTGCATCGCTTTTATGGAAAAGGAGTCTCCGAACGCACGGAAACTGCTTATGCTGCCGCTGCCCTTTTAACGGCGGGGGAATCCTCAGACCTGTCCCATGCCATTGCTGCTACGAACACCATCACAAGTCAGATCAATGAGGAAGGGCGTTTGTATAGTACTGTCGATACGGCTGCTTGTCTTGCTCTAATGAGCGCACTACGTGACGCTGGTATTGTCTCAGACGATGATGCTGGCCGCGTTGCCGTGAATGGTCTGGAGATGGCGCTGTCTGAAGCTTTGGTGTATCAGGGCAAGGTAGAGTCCATCAAGTGTGTGCAAGGCGTCGCTGCGGCGCAGATCACTTCTGAAATGGTCGAAGATTGGAGCACCTTCAAGAACCAATTAGCTGTTGAGGTACGTTTAGAAAGAAAAGGGCAAATACAGCAGCAGTTCAATGTTGGTGATGAACTGGACCTGGTTATTCGTGTGCGCCAATATGAGCCAGGGCTGATCGCCCATGTATGTCTCCCTGATGCGTTGGCACGCGTTGTTGGCGGTGCTCAGGTCAAACGTTTTAGCCTGGACTTCTGTGAGAAGAACGAGTTGCGAGTTCCGCTTGCCGCCGTAGGTTCAACGTATCTTCCTGTGGGGCAACAAGAGCAGGATAGCGAGATCGGGCATGCGCAACACTGGGCGGTTGTTGTGCGCAACATGTTCAAGGAGGAGCAGGTGGGTAATCCCGGTTTATTAGAGGTCGAGGTTATGTAGGGGTATACAGCCAGTTTATTGCTCATCCGTAGAGACCAATTTATCGTGTCCTCGCTGTACATTTAGACCACTGCCAGGATACGATAAATTGGTCTCTGCGATAGTCCTATAGTCCTACATTTGTGCTCAAATGCTTGACCTATCAGCTTATAGTGAGTAAAGTCTTAAAGAAAGTGTTAAGTGTGAGAAGTTGGAGTGGTGGTGTTGTAAGCAATAGAACTGGATTGAAGGAAACACGTATGTCGTTGAAGGATAAGCGTCCGAATAGTTCCACTATAGAGCAGCAGCCTGTTAGCGAAGAATTGCAGGTAGACCAACTTTCGCCAGTCGAGCAATTACCCTTTCCTGAGTATGCACCCGTACCTGCTGGTGTTTCACGGTCATCTCGTGTTTCGAGAGCTACACCAGCACCGCCTTCTATTTCTGAGGCATGGCCTCAAACGACGCATCAGCTTCCTGGTTACACCCGGCCTCCTTCGTCTACTGCCACTCGTGTTTTGCCGGAGGTAACTCGTGCTCTTCCAGAAGTGACGCGCGTCCTTCCCGAGCTACAGACAGGTACGCTTCCTACTTTGAGAAGTAACACTACGTCTCTGCGGAAGCCTGTCGTTATTCGTTCCACTGGCAAGAAGAGCACGGGTACGATGCGTCCACCTCAACTGCAAGGGCGGCGCATGATGGTGCATCTCGCAGTGATGGGCTTGCTCGCATTTACTGTGCTGGTTACTCTTCTCGCGGTAGCACCCACTGGTGGCGAAAGTAGGAGCTTGAATCCGTTTGCGCCAGTCGTCAAGTACTTCACTAGTAAGAGTGATAACACAGCGCTCCTTGTCCAGCAAGCTGCAACAGCGACGGCGGTGACGACAGACGGCTTCGATGCTGGCCCTGGAAAGACCTTCGCTGGAGTACCGACAGCTCCACCAAATTATAGTGCTGGTAACAGTACTATTAGTAGGAATATCACTCCCACTCCCACTGCTAGTACCAGTGGTGGTGGGAGTGGTGCCAGTGATGGTGATGGAAATCACTTCTTCTATGGGCAGTGTACGTGGTGGGCAGCCTATCGTTATCACCAATTGACAGGACACTATCCTCCATGGCTAGGAAATGCTGGTGCATGGGCATATGGGGCTAGTGCATATGGCTGGGTAGTTTCTGGTACACCTCGTGTACCTTCTATCATCGTCCTGGCACCAGGTGTACAAGGTGCTGGCGATTACGGTCACGTTGCGGTCGTCGAAAGCATCAATGCCGACGGAAGCGTGAACACTAGCAACTTCAACTGGGGAGCGGGTCACTTTGGCGTAGAAACAATGGTAACATTCTTTCCAGGACCTGGCGTCTCTTTCGTATGGTATCCTTGATAGAAGCAATAAAAAGAGGGTGGAAAGTCCACAAAAGGGCTTTCCACCCTCTTTTTATTGCTTTGCTCCCCATTGTTCTAACAAGAAGCTATAATGATCAATCATTGTTTGATTGTCCTCGCGTTGTTCTATCGGACCATGTTGCACTAGCTCTTCATGCTGACTCAGCAGGGCCAATGCACCTACTATGGCTTTGGAAGAGACACGCATCCGGCGAACATATTCATGGGGAACAGGTCGCCATGCGGAATTATCGCGCCAGTTAATGTAGGGGCAGTTGCGACACTGGTTGGCGCAGCAGTAACCACGGCGTATGAGGAAGCCCCGGGTCGCCATGTAGAGTCCCTCGTCTGTTACCTCCCAATCGCCCTCTTCCTCGGCTAGATAGTTGTCCATTGTCTTCTCGATCCGTGAATTTACTGGTGATGACACGCCCTCGCTAACGTGATCTTGATTATACCATCGGAAGATGTTCAATATGAGAACTTCCTTCTCGCGGCACATGGCGTGCCTGCACGCGTTTCATCGCGTCTCCGATGCGGCGAATGCCTTCTTCGATGTGGACCTCTTCTGGGGAGGCAAAGCTGAGGCGAATGTGTTGATGACCGCCACCATCGACGTGAAATGGTTCACCAATGACGAATGCAACCTGCTCGGAGGCTGCCTCACGTAGCAGGGTGCGTGCTCTCATATCGCTGGGAAGGCGGCACCAGAGATGAAAGCCTCCTGCTGGACGGTTGATACGTGTTCCACCGGGCCAATGCGCAGCAATCGTCTGAAGCATCAAATCGCGTTTTCGTTGATAATGTTGACGAATCATCGTCAGGTGATCGTCCATCATATTACGTTGTAGAATCTCTGAGACTGCCCATTGTCCGAGTGCGTTGGTGTTGAGGTCAAAGACCTGTTTGTGCAGGGAGAGACGTTCGATCATGGCTGGTGGCGCGACAAGCCACGCGACGCGCAGACCAGGGGCAAGTACCTTAGAATAAGTGCTGAGGTACAGTACCTGTTCATGCTTATCCATCGCTTTAAGCGGCTGTGGCTCTTTGCCTTCAAAGTATATTTCGCTATAGGCATCGTCTTCCAAAATGGGTATCTGATAGCGTTTGGCGAGAAGCAAGAGGCGACGGCGACGCTCCTGGGACATGACCACACCGGTAGGATTGTGGAAGGTAGGCGATGTATAGATGAAGCGAGGATGGCGACGCGCGAGAATAGACTCTAGCAGGTCAACACGCATGCCCTCATTATCCATTGGCACGCCGATCACTTTTGCTCCAAGAGCGCGAAAGGTGTGGATTGCCCCAAGGTACGTTGGGACCTCCACAATCACCTCATCGCCAGAATTGAGGAGAAAGCGGCTGACAAGGCCAATACCCTGCGTTGAGCCTGATAGAATCAAGATGTGTTGCAGATCAATGGCTATGCCTCGCTTACGCATACGTGCCGCGATGCCTCGACGGAGGCTCTGTAGTCCCTCTACAGGACAATAGCCGAGTGCGGTTTGGCGAGCGCCTACGAGACCATCGGCGAAGATAGAGTTCAACAGCTCGGATGGCAACAAATCAGGTGCAGGCGTGCCAGCGGCCAGAGAGATAATCTCTTTTCGCTCGCCCATAGAGGCCAGTTCGCTCAGCACGCGTGCGTCAGGACCAAGCAAAGCATCCTCGCCTTCGGCCAGACCAAAAAGCCAGGAGGGAGAAGCATTATCAAACGGCTCTTCTACGTCGCGTGTGTAGCTGCGCCGAACGATGGTGCCACGCCCCACATGTCCCTCAATCAGCCCTTCGCTGGCAAGCTCATTGTAGGCATTCATAACGGTGGTACGATTGACCCCCAATTGGTGTGCAAATGCTCGTTCTGTGGGAAGTCGCGTCCCCTCAGCCAATTCTCCAGAGAGAATAGCCTCACGCAATCCCTGGCAAATTTGCTGATACAATGGAGTCCCGTTGGCGCGCTCCAATTGCACCAACGATTGGATAGGTGTAGTAAATAGTGGAAGCGGCTGTTTATGATTGGCTGTAGTATGTGGCATGGTTTCCTCCTAGATTGGTTCATACCAATTCAGTGTAACCCATACATATAGTAGGGAGCAAGTGCCAATATATCATTCATGATGTAAGCCAATGTATAATGTAGGGGCCCGATTTATCGCGCCCGTTCGCGCCCGATAAATCGGGCGAGAGGTGTAGAGACAGTAGACTGGCGCAATTGATTGCGCCAACACAGGCGCGATAAATCGGGCCTCTACAGGGTGCTATATGGAAGATATTGAACAACGTATTGAACAAGTACGCAATGACCGTGAGCATGGCTCACGCTGGCTCGTCCGCGAGTCCGTTCTGATTATGCATGATCTTGCGCAAGACACTTCCAGTTCTCAAGACGAACGGATGAAACGTTTGTATGCTGTTGCCCGGCAACTTGCGCATGCCCGACCCTCGATGGCGGCCTTATCGAGTGCTGTCGGTCGTATTCTTAACGTACAAGGTGGACCTGACGCCGTAGCGCAAGAGGCAGAGCATCTCTTACAAGAGTATGATACGGCGACGACGCAGATTGCCACACATGCTAAACCATTCCTACATGGAAAGCTCATGACCTGTAGCATCTCCGGTACCGTTTTGGATGTACTTGTCGCCTGTCGTCAAAATATCGAGCATATCACGGTGCTAGAGGGGCGTCCACGTTATGAGGGGCGCGACATGGCAAAGGCACTGAGCCAGCAAGGAATCGTAGTGACACTGATTACTGATGCGCAAGCAGATATTTTTATGCCGCAGTGTGATGGAGTAGTGGTCGGCGCTGACAGCATCCTGGCGAATGGCGATGTTCTCAATAAGGCTGGCACGGCCCTATTGGGCTGGTCTGCTAGTGGGCGCCATATACCCTTCTACGTCCTGTGTGAGACGCTGAAAATTTCGCCTCAAAGCTGGTCTGAGCAGCCAGAGCATATGGCGGATAATCTAGCCTTGCTCGAGGAAAAAGAGGCCGAGGAGGTCCTGGAACGATCTATTTCAGGGGTTACTGCTCGCAATTTCTATTTTGATCATACACTGTATAAGCTTGTGTCAAAATTGATTACAGAACGCGGCATATTAAGTCAGCAAGAAGTCGCAAAGATTGCTGACCAGGCGAGGATCAATGAGGAACATATGCAGTAGGGCGAGCAGGACACCCACGAGGGGATGCCCCTACTATGAGATGGTTCTCAAAAGAAATTCACGCCCATATCATATGCTGCTTTAATGCATTGGACAGCTGTTTCCTCCTCTACAGAGCCTCCGTAGGTAAGCCAGCTTCCCAGACCAATCGTGCTTATGCGTACTCCAGCACGTCCTAAATGTCTGTATTGCATGTTTAGTATCTACTCCTCTTTAATATAGCTGTTTCCTTGACCCGTAGGGCATCCCCTTGTGAGTGCCTTCGTAGGATCACACTTTTACGAAGGGCACCCGCAAGGGGATGCCCCTACAGGTCATGATCTTTTGTCTTCTATTACGGTATGGCAAGCGAAAGGAGATGTCAAGGTCGAGTACAACCAGCTGTGATAACAGGAGGTCCTATTCATTTGGTGAAATGACATAATCTCAGTATCCTGATTGCAGATATTCATCATGCGTAACGATGATGATAGATATGGGCATGTGAATAGAAGGAGAGTGCAGTGGAAACAAATAAGAAGCTGCGTCATAAGCAAGGTAACGAGCAGCGCGAACAACGCGAACAGCATGAGCAAAAAGAAGCAATGGATCAGGGAGACTCCAGTAACGAGGTACGCGAGTCTCCCCCAATTGATGAACCACAGAACGTGAAGGAGGCGGCACCAGGCGCTCCTATTGTAAGGAGCAGTACGCCACGACCATTCGCGTCTGGCTCGGCAATACCCCCCAGTCAATTGCCGAGCAGCACACCTCCGCATAGCCTCTATAGAGAACCATCTTCCGTGTCGGCTTTTCCCGCAAAGCCACCATCGGCCCCACCGCTGCCAGAGGAGCCTGTGGAATATATAGAGGTAGGAGAGAACGCGAATGAAGTCTCGACACCTCTTCCTAAGCGACCGGCATCCGTTCTGCGGGAGACGCAAGAGTTTGTGTGGCTCTTTGAGTATGGGCTAGAGATGGATAGCTCTTTGTTGAACACTCCCGAACGTCTTGATGGTCTCGCGCTCTTATATGGTCCTGCTGTGCTTAAAGGCTACAGGACTGTGTTCGGCAAATACATGCACATTAAGGGATCACGAACACTCGTTACTATCGTACCCGACCAGCGACCTGATGCAGAGGTATGGGGTGTCCTGTATCGCATTCCACAGCGTGTAACGGAAGAAAGCGGTGAGGAGCCATCGCTCCTCGACACTATTCATGTATCGCCTCAAAACGTGCTTCAAGCCAGGCAGGTCGTTGTGCATGAAATCTATCGTAACCGTGAACTTCCCTGCGTGACCTATGGTAGCTCTAATGAGTCACTACAAGACTTACAGCCTTTAGTGACACAAGATGATCTGGATGTGTTTGTGCAACGTCTTACTACTATTGCCAGAGAGCAAAAGCTACCGGATTTCTACATTAAACAGCTAGCAGCCTCTATGATCCCTACGACCAAGACGGAAAACGTTCCTAACAAGACTCAGCGGGTGACTTCCGAGTCGCCTGTTGCTCTTGCCGCCTCAGTAGAGCGTGTCGAACAGAATACAGAACCGCTCTCCTTGCCAATCGAGAAGTTAGAGAAACAAAGCACATCACCTCTGATCAATCCTGTACGACGGCTACCGCTTAGGACGTACCCCAACCGCTGGCTCGGAGTTTTTGCCCTGTACCTCTTCTGCTTGCTTCTCGTTGTGCTGGCATTTGCTGTATTGCAGGGTATGGGAATAGTAGATGGCATTCTTAACGAGAAATTTGTCCTGCTCAATGTGCCGTGGTTGGTGCTCGTCTATGGTCTGCTGGGAGGATGTGTGAGTAGCATAGTCACGTTAGGACGCTCTTCTCAAGAAATTGATCCTCCTGGTTTCGTCCTCATTACGTGGTTTACGCGCCCATTTATTGGAGCCGTTCTTGCAATCTTCGCCTATCTCCTGCTCAGTAGTGGACTATTTGCCTCTGCTGAAGGTGTAGGAGGGCGACATGAGGCATTGCTGTTGCTCGTAGGTGCGCTGGCAGGCTTATGTGAGGGGTGGCTTTTCCTGAGGAAGGGATAGCAGGGAATTTGACACTGTTGACTTGTATCACCTCGCCGCTTCCGTGTACAATGAAGGTGGAGAACCGCTAATGCGCCGTTGCCACATCGTCCTGTAGTATTTAACAATCACGTGGGAGGAACACATGCCAACCTATATCAGCTTGGTCAACCTCACGGAGCAAGGGATACGAGAGGCCAAGAACGCACCCGAACGTCTACAAACCTTTGATGCGGCTCTTAAAGAGGCTGGAGGGAAGCTGATAGGCTTCTATCTGGTCATGGGTCAGTTCGATTATGTTGTGATTACAGAGGCTCCCGACGATCAGACGGCGGCCCGTCTCATCCTCGGCACTATCGCACAGGGCAGCATGCGTACTCAGACGATGCGTGCTTTTCCCCGTGAGGAGTTTGAAAGCATCGCAAAGGGTTTACACTAACAAGTATGCCTACGAAAAAGGAGTGTTGTCTACATATGGACAACACTCCTTTTTCGTAGGCATACTTGTGTTATAGACCATCGTTGTGGAAGATGGCGCGTACGAGGCGTTCAGGATCGTGACGCGCAAGCCGATCATCTTCCAGGTTGAGATGCTCGATAGAGACGTGCGGTACGAGCCGTGAGAGTCGTGCACGATCCACCTGTACAGGTTCGCTGCCCTCTTGAGCGTAGGTTTTCAATACCTCTGATGCGAAGGGACCATCGTTTACAATCACACGGTCAACGCGTGCACCGAGATAAGAGTGTATCTCGTTCACAAAATCAGAGGCTTTATAGCTGTCTGTCTCTCCGTGTTTCGTCATCAGGTTGCAGATGTAGACCTTCTCTGCGTCAGACTCACGTACTGCGCGAGCGATATCCTTCACGAGCAGGTTTGGTAGAAGGCTTGTGTAGAGGTCGCCGGGGCCGATGACGATGGTGTCGGCGCGTCGTATAGCCCTGATCGCCTGTGCACAGGCTGGCGCATCCTCAGGCTGCAGTCGCAACCGTATGATGGGCGAGAGCGCGTTCGGGTGTTTCTTACCGCGTGTGTCGATGTCCGTCTCACCGCAGATCGTCGTACCATCTTCCAGGTCCGCGCAGATCGTCGTCTGCATCAATGTGACTGGGAGGACATTGCCAGCGGTGTCTAGTAACTCCTGGGCGTCTTCAATAGCAAGGAGAAGATCGTCGTCATTAATATCTTGGAGCCCCTTCAAGATGAGATTGCCCAGGCTATGTCCGCTCACGCCAACATTTGCTCCATTCAGTTCGTCCTGCTCGGCAGGGCGTCCAAAGCGATGCATAAAAATTTCACGCCACAATGCCCCATTGCGTGCCAACGCCACAAGCGACATACGCAGATCGCCCAGTGGTAACTGGCGACGGAACTCGTCCATGAGCCGACGAGAACTTCCTCCACTATCCGACATAGTTACGACTGCACTAATGTTAAATGGATACTTTTTTAGATGTGAAAGGACAGAAAAAGTCCCAGAGCCTCCACCAATGGTGACAATACGGCGTCCTGCAAATCGGTCTCCAGCGTGATTGTTTCCTAGCACAGTATTTCTCCTGTGGCTGATTTCAGGGTCGTCGTTCACAATACATTCCTTTTTTCATTTTATATAAAGATACAACAGTTCTACAGAGATAGGAGAACTCAAGATGTCCTGCTCAGTCTATCACGGCACCCAAACTCGTGCAAGCCAGTCTGGTACTTAGAGAAAAGCGATTCATAAAACATAGGTGATAGACTCTATGTCATTTTTAATCACTGTTCTCTATTAGTACTCTTTCTTCTTGTGTACAAAAGACAATTACGATATACTGTGTGTAACGGGGATCTCTCTACCACTTTGTGGGCGCGGTGGCGGAGAAGCAAGATTTCCGTTGTATTTTTCCCTCTTTTCTTCCCTCCTTGTGCTATGCTAAGATACGAGTCATTCAAAAGTAGGGAGACCCTCGTGGGTCTCCCTACTAGAATTCAGAGGATAATAGATATATGATACAAGTCGATCAACGTCAATTGGGGGTGTCAGGTGTCACTGTTCCGCCATTGGGTATTGGTACATGGAGCTGGGGCGATACTAGTTTTTGGGGCTATGGGCAGGGCTATACACGTGAGGACATTATGCAAGCGTACCAGACGTGCCTGGATGTTGGCCTCAACTTCTTTGATACAGCAGAGGTGTATGGACGTGGAGAGTCGGAGCGCATTCTCGGCGAGTGTATGCGCCATGATGGACGACCCATTATTATTGCCAGTAAGTTCGCGCCGATTCCTACACGTTTTTCAGCACGTAATTTGCTTATAGCATTAGACAATAGTCTGGAACGACTAGGGGTGAGTCAGATTGACCTGTATCAAATTCACTGGCCTTATACGTTCCTCAGCGTGAACGCGCTCATGGATGCTCTCGCACAATCGGTACGCGCTGGTAAGATACGAGCCGTTGGCGTCAGCAACTACAGCGCTGACCTGATGCGTAAAGCACATGCACGACTTGCGCGTCACGACATTCCCCTGGCTTCTAACCAGGTCCACTATAGTCTGTTGCACCGTAACCCAGAGTCAAATGGTGTGTTAGCCGCTTGTAAAGAGCTAAACGTCGCCCTCATCGCATACAGTCCATTGGAACAAGGATTGCTCACAGGCAAGTATCGTGTAAGCGAGTCGCAGGCGGTGCGACTCACAGGTCCGCGTCGTTTCATCCCCGCCTTTAGAACCTCACAACGTCGCAAAATGGAGTCATTGCTACAAACAATGACAATCATTGCCAGGTCACACGAAAAGACCACGGCGCAGGTTGCCCTGAACTGGCTTTTGACGAAAGACGAGAGCATTATTCCCATTCCAGGGGCAAAGAACGTGCGTCAAGCTCGCGAAAACGCAGGGGCTATCGGCTGGCAACTGACGGAAGAGGAGCAACAACGTATCAGTCAGGCTGCTCGACTGTGGCTGTAGGTGATCTTCTCCAAATCATGCCTCTGGTTTAAGGCGCACGAGCATCACACTTAGCCAGAGCGTCCATAGCGCGAATAACAGAATGGCAGGCGCGGTTAAGGGCGCCTGACCCGCTGTGGGCGCACTCGCAACCGCAACGGCACTACCGCTAAGGAGAGCAGCGACCGCGAGGGCTATGTATCCAAAGATGACCCATTCCCCAGGCCAGAGTTTGTGCCCACTTCGTGCGATGATCGCGCCAAAGAATAATGTTGCCAGCGCGAGAAATCCGATGCCTACGGTGTTGGTGAAAAAGGAGAAGATACTCAAAAAGACGGTGAGATTGCCAGGAAGCGGTGCGCGCGAAGTAAATCCACTACTGACGATAGCCAGATAGAGTGTGCTTACTACTGTTCCTAGCACATAAGCAACCAGGCCAAAGAGTCCCGACCATGCGGCGATAACCGCGAAGCCTTTTCCACGCCATGCATAAGGAGGGAGACCGTCCGACTCTTCGGCCTCACTTGTATCGTCCTCCTCATCAACTTCATCCTCAGGCTCCTCGTCCACATTTTCGTGGTCCTCTTCCTGTTCGGCTTCCTCCTCCTCCTCTGCCTGTTCCTGCTGAGCCATTAATTCTTGCGCGATAATAATACGGAAGAGAGAGAAGGGCAGACTTAACAATAAAGCAAAGGCCAGTATGAGAAGCACACGATAGACGAGAAATTGTGTATTATGGCTGCCAATCCATGTCAAATAGGATGCGAAACGGCCAGTGCCTGTCGCGGCGAGTGCATCGCTATAGCCCAGAGGCACAAGCACACGTGCCTGATAGAGAGGTATTCCCATCAGGAGGAGGAGTGCACTGGTAAGATATAGGGTTCCGTTTCTGCGAAGCCGTGATAAAAAACTGCGTTTCATGCTTGAGTGCCCTTTTATGATCTCTTGCAATAGAGTAGCACAGAAGGGCAAGGGGAATATGCAGGACTGTTGGAAGCTACACGGCGAGGACAAGCCATCGCCCCTACTATACGCTCATCACACGCGACGCCATATAGTAGGGGCGATGGCTTGTCCTCGCTCTGCTTACCCACTCATGTTATAATCGGGCTCAAGAACTATCGAATTGGAAAAGGAAAATACTTTGATCATGAAGGTAGAAACTGTAACATTAGTGGGCAACGTCGTGCGGCTAGAACCGCTACAACTGCAACACGCCGTTGATCTCTATCACGCGGCACAGGACCCTGCTATCTGGCTTTATATGCCCTATAATCCCTCTAGCACGCTTGTTGATATGCAGGCCTGGATTAGCACCGCTTTGCAGGCACAGGAGACCAGAACAGAGGTCCCGTTTGCAATCATTGATCTTGCAACGGGACATGCTGTTGGCTCGACGCGCTACCTGAATATTGCGTCCAAAGATCGTGGCCTGGAAATTGGTTCAACATGGTTAGCGCGAGAGATGCGCAGGACGAGTGTCAACACAGAGTGCAAATATCTCTTGCTGCGTCACGCATTCGAGGCTCTTGGGGCCATTCGTGTACAGCTTAAAACGGATAGTCGCAATATGACATCACAACGGGCCATCGAGCGTCTGGGTACGGTAAAGGAGGGTATTCTGCGCAACCACATGATTATGCCCGATGGCTACTACCGACACTCGGTCTACTACAGCGTTATAGACAGCGAGTGGTCTACGGTTAAAACTGCTCTTGAGGCGAAGATGTCACTTGCTCGATGAGTTGTCATCAACTAGCCTGCCGAGCAATTTCAGGGTAATACCAAGAGCAAGAATGAAACCAGCACTGACGCCAAGCTCTATCATGGAGTTCTGAAAGCTTCCTGTTTCTTGCCCAACCGACAGCTTAGCACCAATCGAGAGGATGCTTCGCGTAGCAGAGACGATACCAATAAAGAGGAGGGATACATATGCCTCGCTGGTTATATTTCTTTCTTATTTTTGCTGTCCTGGCTCCTATTCTCGACTTCCTTCACATACCGCCATTGGTGCTTTTTATTATAGCTGCTTTGGGCATCCTTCCGCTAGCAGCATTAATCGGTGAGTCGGTTGAACAGGTTGCAGAACATACGGGTGAGCGCATTGGCGGTCTGCTCTTTGCCACCTTTGGCAACGCGACTGAGCTTATTATTGGAATTCTTGCGCTCAGTCAAGGACTGGTCAATGTGGTGCGCGCATCTATCATCGGGACTATTCTTGGTAATGCCTTACTGGTGCTAGGCGTTTCGGTCTGTATTGGCGGTTTTAAGCATGGGCGCTTAACCTTCGAGACGCGGCCTGCAAGCCAGTATGCGTCTCTCCTGGCTTTGTGTATCGGTGGGCTAGTCCTGCCGACCGTTGCAGAACTGCTCGCCTCGCGTTCTCATCAGACGCAGATTGTCGAGCGAGGAGTGCTGCTCTCCGATGTAATCGCGGTCTTTCTGTTATTGGGCTATATCGCGTCCATTCTCTTTAGCGTCTTTCACATTGGTGACAAGAGTGATGTAGAAGAGTTCGATCCTGTGCTGGGGGCGCGTTCAGAGGCGGCGGTTACGCGTCTCCTTGCCTATCGTCATCATATAGCCAAAAGCGCTGTTTCCAACAAGAGTGGAGTTCTCAAACAGATTGACGGGACCGTTGAGGCGATAGTGTCACACGAAACCGGAACACATGGAGAAGAGGCCCAGCAGGTGGCTACAAAATCCGATGAGAAACGCGATGCGCTCACACGCGGTAGGCAAGTGTCGAGAGGAGCGTCACCATCTGAGAAAACGGAGGAAGTGGAAACGCCCGAACAACAGTCAAAGCAGAAGGATGAAAAGAAGGCTCCTCTGTGGCGTGGATTACTGTTGCTTACAGTGGCTACAATTGGTGTTGCCGTGCTTTCGGAAATACTGGTAGGCGCGATTGAGCCAGTGACGCAGGTACTTCACTGGAATCCAGCTTTTGTCGGGCTGATCTTTATCCCTTTGATTGGTGGTTTGCCGGAATATTTTAACACTATTTCGATGGCTTTGGATAAGCGTATAGGAATGGTGCTTGCGGCATCTGCTGGTTCTTCAATTCAGATCGCGCTGCTTATGGCCCCAATTCTTGTGCTGGTCAGTCTTGTGGCACCTCAACGCCTGGACCTGGTGTTCAGCATTGTCGAGTTGGCGGTGCTGGGCATTGCGACCTTTCTTTTTAGTGAGATCACGAAGGATGGGGAACTGGTCTGGCTGGAAGGGTTATTGTTGATTCTGCTTTATGCCATGATGGGAGGGACGGTGTTTTTGTTTGGCTCATGATAGTCATCCGAACGAAAAATAGCACTGGAATGGTCTACCATTCCAGTGCTATTTTTCGTTCGGATACAGAAATCATAATGGAATGGTCAGGACGTTGTGCCCCTCACGTCCAGATTGGACGAGGTGCGAGATGAACACCTCGACCGCGAACGGTTTCTCATAAAGCGGGCGGCGCATCTCGTCCGTGAAAAAGATGTGCAAGCGTTCACGGCGTCCATTTGGGCCTTCGGAGATTGGCTGCATAGGAATCGTCACCTCGGCGGCGTAGCCTTCTCCTGGGACGTGGACATCCGCACGCTGCACAATATAGGCATAGTTCTGGTAGATTGCGGAACGCACCTCGATATGAACAGTCTCGTCACGTACAAGCGCGCTCAACCCCACTGGTTGCGCCCCCCTCTTTGACCCAGGTGGCTGTGTTGGTTCATCTCGGCCCATCAGGTGGATACGGATGGTATAACTCTGATTGGGCTGTACGCGCAGTGGTGTCTCGACAAGCGCCGCTGCCGTAGTCCTGCGTCGTTGCTCACCGAGCAAGAAGCGTTGTAACCGCTTGAGAAACGATGTATCGGTGTCTGCTTGCGGCTGATCTTGAGATGGCGCAATAGCTGAGGGTGATTTCGGCTGCATGGGTGGCAAGGTGGGTAGTATGCCACTAACTCGCTCCTTGAAGCGTTGTAATAGCGGTATCTCACCTGGGCTTCTCTCAGGTGCCTGTGTTGCACGCGGTATTGGTTCTGGTAGAGGCTCGTCCTTAAGGGAGGAAGCCTCGTCTGCTATGGGCAGAGGTGTCTGATTAGGTGTAGATGGGACAGTATTCCATATCTGCTCAGCTTCTACTGCTGGTGTTTCTGGAATCCCTGTCATCTCCTTTTCTCTTGATTGGTTCGTTTGCTCATCCAGCATAGGAATCTGGCCTGTTTCTATCTCAGAAAGTTGCCAGCGTGCTAGTTGTGTCTGGAGCGGTACGATGGAGACTGTAACTTCGTCCGGGTCGTCTGGTGGCTCCGCTTCAATACTTGCTCCTTCGGGAGATGATGCATCATATTTGCCGTTTTTCCCGTTTGAAGTCGTGTCCGCTGATCGAATCCGCCTGGCTTCCTGTGATATCTCGGGTGAAAGAAGCAGAGCTTCCGCCATCTCGCCAACACATTGAAAGCGCTTTGAGGGATCAATAGATAAGGCGCGCATGACTACAGCTTCAGTGCTAGCTGTAATGCCAGGATTTAGCTCACGCGGGTTACGCCATTGGCGCTGAGTCGATGATGAGGCTTCATCAGGTATAGAGCCTGTCAGCAGCAGGTAGAGCAATGCACCAAGACTATAGATGTCGGAGCGCGTTTCCACGTTACCAAGGCGTGCCTCTGGTGCGATAAATTGGTTGCCGCCCTGATTTCCATTTACACCGCTCGATGTGCTGGTAAGCAATGCACGTATAGGAAGAGGCAACCATGACACCATAAGTGCTGGCGAACCGGCGTAGGTGTTGTCACTCGTCACGATACTCGAAGGGTCAAGATCACCAAGCACTACGTTGTAACTGTGCAAGCGCTCCACTGCAGTACAGATGCGGTACAGCCAGGAGAGGGCTACCTGTTCGCCAGGAAGACCAATTCCACTTTGGAGCAGGTCCTGTAAAGTGTGCGTGCGTATCTTCCTACTATCCTCTGCCTCATTGGCCGCGAGAGGGAAGGGCCAACCGGCTACGACGAAGAGATGTCCCTGCGAGTAGCGAAGGTCGATGACAGGCATTACATCGGGAATTCTCTGACGACGCAACAGATCATATTCTTGTTGTGCTGCCTCTATTGCCTGTCTCTGTGCGTCATCATCCAGGCTATCGAGATCGATATCACGAATCGCAACGGGACGTTGATGCATATTATCAAAGGCAAGGAAGAGTTGGACGTGAGGACGACGGCGTACTAACGAGGTGATGCGATATCGCTCGGATACATCGGACCCGTCTTGATGCAGAGCATTGAACTGTTGTGTGCCTTGCTTACTTTTACCGACACGTTCGCCACACGCGCTACAAAATGTTGCATATGGAGGGAGTACGCTGTTGCAGCGTGTACATCTCACTTCTTCATTGGAAGCGTCTTGCTTCGTGGTTGTTTGAGTTACGCTCATACTGTTTGCGTGCCTTTTATATAAAGATGAGTTCATCAATACAATTATAACATAGTAGGTTAGTTCTATGTAGCCATTGAGCCGTTGCTGGAAGATGTTTCAAGAAACGTTTCTATACGCTAGCATCTCCTACTTAATAGATACGTTTCAAATCTTCCATAAGGTGATATCTATAGGTACTATTTTTTGCTCAACTCGGGTCTTTTTCTCCTATATTGTCCTACACCTTGTCACAAGTTATTTGTTTTGCTAAAATCGCAGGAGGGGACATCTTGCCCTCGCCTCACGGCACGGTTTTCACGCGCCGCGCTAAGGATGATACAATACAATTAGCAACTATTCAATTAAGGATGTAATTTTTTTGGGTAAGTACGCGTGAAAGATGCGAAGGCTCTTTCGGCCTACACGCGTGAAAAGAAGTATTCTCTTCTTAATACTAAGACGTGAAATTACGATCCGATGTAACCGGGAGGTATTTTTTATGGACTTCGCCACCCTCGTATTTTGGATCATCGCTGTGATCCTGGTAGGATCGGCGTTGATGGTGGTAGGTCTTCGCAACATTGTGCATAGCGCGTTGGCGTTGGTCGTGGTGTTTGCGATGGCTTCTGGTATCTATGTGTTGCTCAATGCGGAATTTATCGCCATTGTGCAAATTCTCATCTATGCGGGAGCAGTCACAATTCTCATCCTGTTTGCTCTCATGTTGACGCGCATCACGGGCATGCAGAATACGAATCCCTTGAACAAGCAGTGGTGGGTCGCTCTCATTATCAGCGCCCTTGTCGGCGTTGGTATCATCTATGCCGCAATGAGTAGTCCCCATGCCGTTGATGTTACTGGTACACCAAGTCCACTTCCAGACAATGTCAATAATGTTGTTCGCATAGGGCAGCTTCTCTATAGCCCTCAGTCCTATAGCTATGTACTGCCTTTTGAAGTTGCATCGCTTGTGCTCCTTGTAGCAATTGTTGGTGCGATTGCCATTGGTAGGGAGGATTAATTTCATGGGACTTACGCTCAATCATTTTTTAATTCTCGGTGCTGTCCTCTTCTGCATTGGATTATATGGCGCAATTGCTAAGCACAACGCCATTGCTGTACTGATGGGTATCGAGATTATGCTCAATGCGGTCAACATTACCATGGTAGCTTTTTCGTTTTTCAACCATGTCAGGACCTACTCTACTCTCTTGACTGGTCAAATTTTCGCTATCTTCATTATCACTGTCGCCGCGGCAGAGGCCGCAGTCGCTCTTGCAATGATTATCGCAATCTACCGCAAACGTGAGACAGTGGACGTTAGCGACATAGACTTGATGAAGTGGTGAATGCTATGGCTTTATATTCATATTCATGGCTGATTCTATTTGCGCCGCTTTTCTCGTTCGTGGTCATCATCTTTGGCACCCGCGTGTGGGATATGCTCAGTCGGCCAAAGGTTGCTACTGCTGGAGTTGAGGGGGCACACAGCCAACATGAGGCGCACGCCGAGACTATTCTAGCACATGGAGGACCACATTCCGAGGCCGCTGCTACCGAAGGGGGAGCACACGGTGAACACGATCTCGCGGATGCCGAGGTTGAGGTTGCTAAAGAGCATGGGGCAGCACTCGACGATCATGGCGAGAGCGATGACGAAGATCCCAAAGTCGCACATCTTTCTGCGGGGGCGGTAGCGAGCGGCTATGTAGGCATAGTCATCCTGGCTCTAGCTACTATCTACTCCTGGGTGCTGCTCTTTTATTCGGCATTCAACCCCAAGTCATTATCAAATGGGATAACGGTCTTCTCCTACGATTGGCTCGTGCAAGGCTCCACAGCAAATTACGTAGTCGCTTTCCGCATCGACACCCTCGCTATTGCTATGATGGTGGTGGTGACGACCATTTCATTGCTGGTGAACTTCTACTCGCAGGGCTATATGGAAGACTCGGCTGGCTACGCACGTTTCTACTCATACCTCTCGCTTTTTACTTTCTCAATGCTTGTGATTGTGTTTGCCCAGAACTTCCTGGTTATCTTTGTCGGCTGGGAGCTAGTTGGTCTAAGTTCCTACCTACTCATTGGTTTCTGGTACAACAAGCGTGCGAAGCCTGTGGAGCAGCGTCCCGCTCCCGCGAGCGCGGCAATACAAGCCTTTATCGCCAACCGTGTCGGTGATGTTGGCTTCATCATTGGTATCATGATCCTTTTCGCCAACACGGGAACCTTCGAATTCAGCCAATTGTTTGCTGCCGCACCGCATATCGACAAAACGGTGCTGACTATTGCTATGATCCTGGTCTTCTGTGGCGCTATTGGGAAGTCGGCGCAGTTCCCGTTACACGTCTGGCTTCCTTCCGCTATGGAAGGTCCGACGCCTGTAAGTGCGCTGATTCATGCGGCAACAATGGTTGCTGCTGGTGTCTACATGGTGGCCCGTGTCTTCCCGCTCTTCGTGGCGGCAGGCCCGGTGGCGTTGAACGTGGTGGCCTGGGTTGGAGCCTTCACCGCTCTCTTCGCGGCGACTATCGCACTTGTGCAGATGGATTTCAAGCGTGTGCTGGCTTTCTCAACGATTAGTCAGCTTGGCTACATGTTCGTCGGTCTAGGCGTCTCGGGCCTTGGTACCTCTGATCTCAACTATGGGACTGGCCCTGGCATGTTCCACCTCTTCACGCATGCCTTCTTTAAGGCCCTGCTCTTCCTCGGCGCTGGTAGCGTACTGCATTCGCTGCACCATGCTACTCACAAAGAGGTACAGGATATGCGCCTGATGGGTGGCCTGGGACCCAGGATGCCTGTCACCGCCATCACATGGTTGATCGCTACCCTATCGATCTCTGGTTTCCCCTTCTTCGCTGGCTTTTATAGTAAGGACACGATTATCGGTCTCGCGGCTGAACGTGGTCAATGGGGCTTATATATCGTCACGCTGGGTACTGCTGGCTTGACCGCCTTCTATATGCTGCGTGCCTATATCCTGGCCTTTGGTGGAACCAATGGTCGCTTTGGGGGGCTATGGGGTGGTACCTATCGCGGCGTGGGCGACCCACATGAGTCGCCACCGACGATGACCATTCCTTTGAGCCTGCTGGCTATCGCATCAATCGCTGCTGGCTACTGGTTCACGTTCTTTCAATACCTGCAACCGAATGCCCCAGTGCTGAATATCGTCACGCTGTTGACTGACCCACGCACCTACATCGGTATAGCCACTTCGTTCATAGGGCTCGGTGTTGCCTACTACATGTATGCTCGTTTGGACCAAGCAAGGCTTCATAACTTTGTGGAGAATAACGCGGCAATGCGCACGATTCATCGCATTCTGTTCAACCGTTACTATGTTGACGACTTCTACAATTTGCTAATCAAGTATGGTGTGCTGGGCCTCTCGCATATCGAGCAAGCCTTCGATACCTACGTCGTCGATGGCATTGTGAATGGTGTGGCGCGGTTGGTGACAACGCTTGGACGCGACGCTCGCTATACCGAGACAGGTAGGGTACAATCCTACATGATCGGCTACTTTGGTGGTGTCGCTGTACTAGCTGCGCTTGTCGTGGTACTGGTCACATTCCTGGGGGGAAGATAGGATCATGAATATATTCACCAATGATCTCACCTGGATTCTCCTGCTGCCGGTGATCGGTGCGGTGGGAGTCTATGCAACACCTGAGAGGATTGCCCGCTGGGTCGCGCTTGCGTTCTCAGCGGCGGTCTTCGTACTCTCAATAGTAATCTTCTTTCGGATACTTGCATCGCCTCAAGGCTTTGGTGCCTTTGGCGACCTGAGGAACCTTCCCGACAAGATTGATCTGCCCTGGATTACCTTTGGTACGGGTTCGTTACAGTTCAACATCCACTACTTTGTGGGCGTTGATGGTTTAAGCCTGCCACTGGTCGTCCTGAATGCCCTGATTACGATGCTTTCCATTATAGGCGGCTGGGAGAAGGTACGCGTTAAGGAATACATGGCCCTGATTCTGTTACTTGAGACGGGCGTGATGGGCGTCTTCGTATCGCTCGACATGTTCCTCTTCTTCCTCTTCTGGGAGGTGGAACTGGCTCCGATGTTCCTGCTCATCGGTATTTGGGGTAACGAGCATATAAAGCACGGCGTACCGGGACGTATCTACTCGGCGTGGAAGTTCCTGCTTTACACGTTCTTTGGTAGCGTTTTTATGCTGGCTGGCTTCATTCTGGTTTACGTCAGTTCGGGTGGTACGACGTCAAGTTTACTAGCACTTTCCCAGCATTTGCTTATTGGTAATGTGCAGATTCCGTTTACCAGTATTACAATGAGCCTGCAACTGCTGGCGTTCTTGCTAGTCTTTACGGCCTTTGCTGTCAAGATACCGATGTTTCCACTGCATACATGGCTGCCTGATGCACACACGGATGCGCCAACCGAGGTCAGCGTCATTCTGGCGGCTGTGCTGCTCAAGATGGGTGCCTATGGCCTGATTCGTTTCTGCCTGACACTCTTCCCACAGGGCGTACATCAGTTCGCGGGCGTTCTTGCAGTGCTTGCGGTCATCAACATCATCTACGGCGCGGGTATCTGCCTTGTACAGAGCGATATGAAGAGGCTGATTGCATACTCCAGTGTGAGCCACATGGGTATCATTTTGCTCGGCGTCGCGGCGGCGGCTGGTACTGGCGATATGGCTTTCCGTATGGCGGCCCTGACGGGAGCGACGGTGCAGATGTTCAGCCACGGTATCATTACGGGTATGCTCTTCTTCTGTGTCGGTGTCATTTACGACCATGCACACACGCGCGAGATAGACATCTTTGGTGGTGTTGCCAAGCGTATGCCAATGCTTGCCACCATGTTCACCTTTGCTGGTCTCGCCTCGCTCGGTCTACCGGGGCTGGCAGGCTTTGTTGCCGAATATATGGTGTTTACAGGCAGTTTCCAGGTCTGGACTACGGTTACCGTTGTGTCTGTCTTCACCATGATCCTAACCGCCAGCTATCTGCTGTGGATGCTTAAACGCGTCTTCTATGGACCATTCAATAGTAAGTGGAACTGGCTGCCCGATGCCAGCTTGCGCGAGATGATTCCGCTCTTCGCGCTGGCGGCGGTTATCGTGTTTGTCGGTATCTATCCAACAGCTTTAATCAGTACGATTACACCCAGCCTGACGCAGCTTATGCATGCGGCCTCGGCTGCGATAAGGTAGAGGTACAGGTATGAGTTTATCTATAAATGATGTCTACTTGCTCTCACCAGAGCTAGCTATGACGTTGCTTGGGCTGGTGGTGATGATGGTAGACCTGTTCACCAGGAGGCGCGTGGTTGTGATGGCGACGGCGCTGATTGGCTTGATTGTGCCAACGGCCCTGGTCATATCGCAAATCTTCACACTCAATTTAGCGAAGGCCAATCATGGCTTCTTCAATATGCTGACGGTTGATTCGTATGCCCTCTTCTTCAATGTCATATTTTTGATTATTGCTGCCGTCATGATGCTGGCGTCGTATGATTACGTCAGCAAGTACGTGAAAGCGGGTGGCGAATTCTACACGCTCATGATCTTCTCCGTAACGGGTATGATGCTGATGGCGAGCACGACGGAGCTAATCACTATCTACATCTCGCTCGAACTGACGAGTATTCCGCTCTACGTCATGGCGGGTCTGATTCGCTTCAATGAGAAATCGGCGGAGGCGGCTGTGAAGTATGTCCTGCTAGGTGCAATGTCGTCCGCGATTCTGCTCTATGGTTTCGCCCTGCTCTATGGTCTGACGGGAACAACGGACCTGATGGGCATTGCGACGCTCATTAGGAGTGGTATTCACAGTGGAAACGTCATCGTCTCGATGCAAAACAACCTGATGGAGCTGCTTGCAGGTGTGCTGATTCTGGCTGGGTTCGGCTTCAAGATAGCTGCTGTTCCGTTCCATATGTGGGCACCGGATATCTATGAGGGTTCACCAACGCCAGCTACGGCGTTCTTCTCGGTCGGTTCTAAAGCGGCGGGTTTTGCCGCTCTGATTCGTGTCTTTATCGATGGTGGATTGGGACAGGTCAACCTTACATCGCTGGTAACAGTCATCGCGATTGTGGCTGTGTTGACGATGACGCTCGGTAACTTCGTGGCGGCGGTGCAGACTAACGCCAAGCGTATGATGGCCTATTCCAGTATCGCCCAGGCTGGTTACATCCTGGTTGGTTTTGTTGCCAGTTTCGGCAGTAACAATGCTGCTGGCAATGCCGCCGTGTTGTTCTTCATCCTGATCTACGTGGTGACGAACCTAGGAGCATTTGCCGGTATCATCGCCCTCGGCGACCTGACGGGCGGCGAGAGGATTGAGGACTTCCGAGGTCTGGCGAAACGCGCTCCCTTGCTTAGTGCGGGTACGGCTGCGTGTCTGGCTTCACTAGCTGGTATTCCACCGCTGGCGGGTTTTTGGAGTAAGATAATCATTTTCAGTACAGCATGGGGTCTCGGTCTGCAATGGCTGGTCATTATCGCCTTGATTAACAGCATCGTTTCACTGGTCTATTATGGGCGTATCATCAAGTCAATGTACTTCGACGCACCGCTCAAACAAGACCACCTGACGACTCCTATTGGCCTGGGTACCTCGATCACATTGGCATCTGCTGCGCTGGTTGTGCTCACCTTCGCCGCTCAGTTCGTCATTAATGCAGCAAGCCCCGCCGCAAGCAGTTTGTTAGCGTTCTTGCTAGGAAAGTAAATTAGGAAAGATAGCAGAAACGGGCAGGGGAGATGCGTATTGCGCATCTCCCCTGCCCGTTTCTGCTATCTTTCTTTTAAGGCAACTTCCACACCTTTGCGTTAGTAAATACCACCTCAGTTGCATCGGTGACGTCATCGGCGGTAACTCCGATTTGACCCTGGGTATACGTACTATCAGTCACGTTTGTGAGGAACTGCTGGTTTAAATAGAGATCGATAGTATCATTACGCGCAACGACCGAAATGGCGTTGGTTTCGTTCGGGCTAAGAGCAAGGTTTGTGGAAAAACCGCTTTTTAACAAGCGCGAAGTTGCGCCTGTACCATCCACGTAGAGGCGAAGCGAGAAAAAGCCGCTCTGCTCGAAACGCAAGTAGTAGAATTTGGTGTTTGCACTATCGGCTCGAAAGACAATCCCACCACCATTACCTTTGCTGATATTCATCTCTACCTCATAGGTAAAGTTCGTAAATTGCAGGTTCTGAGCAAAGCAGGTGTTGAAATAGCCTTGTTGTGACTCGCTGACATGATAGGCCGCTCCCGTAAAGGCACAAGAGCCGCCCGTGCCATTCGTGCTCTCCATCCAATTATGCCCACGACTGTTATCGCTCAAGGGATCATCAAGCAGCACTGTCTTGCTAAAAGGGTATTGCGAGGCAACCACTGTAGCGGTAAGGTTCGCTTGTGTCGTTGCCGTTGCATGAAGAGAGGCGTTATGTACATTTTTCTGATAGGTAAACAGCAGGGGTAGACCTATACTCGCAGCTACAATGAGTAGTGCCAGTCCAATGAATAGCATGCCTCTTCTTCTGTTGGGACTTTGGACGAATCCCTGGTGTTTAATAATTGCTGCATCATCCCTGTCGGTATGTACAGAATTGTAGGCTTGTGGAGTGGGAATGGGAGAAGGTGGTTGTACAGGTTTATAAGCAACAAGTGCGGCATTATCGGGTTGTGCAATCACGGCGGGTGATAATGTAGGTCCATATGTGTCGGGTTCGTAACCATAAGAGGTGTGCGCGGGGTGCAAGGCTTGCTGGAGGGCGTGAGCAAAGTCAGAGATGGAAACAAAGCGATTCGCAGGCTGTTTGGCGAGAGCGCGTAAAATTACCGCATCGACACCTGGAGAGAGGCGTGAATTGAGCGTACTGGGTGGCTGTGGTAGCGTTGTGAGGTGCCAATACATCGTTTGCTCTTGATTACCCTGAAAGGGAGGATGGCCTGTCAGCATTTCATAGGCCATGATTGCAAGAGCATACTGGTCCGTTGCGGGCACAGATACACCGCTCCATTGTTCAGGGGCCATATAGGTCGGAGTTCCGCGAATGGTCTGGCTGGTAATATCACTGTTGGACTTGGCGATACCAAAATCCGTCAACAGTAAATCGGGACGGTTCGCATTATCTCTATTGCTGCGAATGAGAAAATTGGATGGTTTGACATCTCTATGAATAATCTGATGGTCGTGAGCATGCTGAAGAGCGTCAGCTGCTTGACTTACAAAGTGCACGACATCCTGTGATGAGAGCGAACCATGATCACTGCGCTGGTGTAACCAATCAGCGAATGAACCCTCTGGACAAAATGGCATAACCATGTAAGTGACCATCGTCTGATCCATCATTTCCTCGCCGTAGTCAAAGAGAGGTAAAATGTGTGGATGGTCGAGTTGAGCAACGGCCTTCGCCTCGCGCTGAAAGAGGCGCACGACATCCTCAGTAACAACAACGTCAGGATAAGGAATAGCTCCTGTCCGAACGACCTTGATAGCCACTTGCCGAGCGATGCGCGTATCTTCTGCGAGGTACACTTCACCCATGCCTCCATGTCCCAGAGGACGTAGAAGACGATAGCGGCCATTTTGCAGAACTTCTACTACCATTCTTCACCTTACGCGAGAGAAATAAAAAACTGACGCTAGTATAACACAAGATATATAACTGCGTAAGATGAGCTAGTTCTACCACATGTCGGGGCTGTGGCAAGATCGGGACTACCATGCCGACAAGGGCACCCGCAAGGGGATGCCCCTCCCATACATCGGCTGGAAGAGCCACACACGTGTATGGGAGGGGCATCCCCTTGCGGGTGCCCTAGACGTTGCTTCAGCAAATCAGTAGTCCGACCCCTTGTGGGTCGCAGCGTTGGGGCATGGTGAATGAGTGGCGTGAAGCGACCCACAAGGGGTCGGACTACTGGATAGTGGGGACGACGACCTAACACAAGCTTGTATATGTCCCGACAATTCCTCTCGCTTGCAATAGCTCTTACCCATCTCATATAATAGGTTTAGCACAAGAAAGCACATTTTATTTTCTAATAAGAGCATTACAAGGCCGCTAGGGGCGCCACCGTGCTGAGATGTAGCCGTGTCAAACGGGCTACGGTCCCTATGAACCTGATCTGGATAATACCAGCGGAGGGAAGCGGCCACGGTCTACCAGGCGTCTCTCAGAGATTCAGGCTGCAACCCTCCAAATCAGGGTTGCGGCCTTTTGTATGGTCTTTGAAACCAGGGGGAGGCGCGCGTGCGATACATTGTACACCGATAGAGGTGGTGGCATGGATTCATTAAAACTAGCAGTACAGGGCGTGACCAAGACCTATCGCAGTGGGCGCCGACAGGTGGAGGCGCTAGCTCCGATTGATCTGACCGTTGCCGAGGGCGAGTTTGTTACGGTCATTGGACCGAGTGGCTGCGGAAAAAGCACGCTCTTCAATATTATCGCGGGTGTCGATGAGCCGAGCGCGGGACTTGTCGCTATCGATGGTGAAACGAGCGGTACACGTGCTGGTAAGTCTGGCTATATGCCACAACAGCCTCTGCTCTTGCCGTGGCGCACGGTCGAGGAGAATGTCGTGTTGGGGCTAGATGTGCGCCGTGTGCCCCGTAAGCAGGCTCAACAAGAGGCCCTGGAACTGCTCAAACGCTTTGGACTGGTAGACTTTGCTCAGAACTATCCCGCGACACTCTCAGGTGGTATGCGTCAGCGCGTAGCCCTCCTCCGCACGGTGCTCTTTAACCGCTCCTTTTTGTTGTTGGATGAGCCATTTGGTGCGCTCGATGCCTTGACGCGGCTCTCGTTGCAGATGTGGCTCCTCGATTTATGGCAAACGCTGCATTCGAGTGTGCTCTTCATCACGCATGATGTGCGCGAGGCGCTCTTGTTATCTGATCGCATCTATGTCCTGAGTGCGCGTCCGGCGCGAGTATTGCGCGTCGTAGATGTCGATCTACCGAGACCACGGGGTCAGGAACACCTGGCATGTGGGCGGGCCGTGCAGTTAGAGCAGGAGCTACTCGCCCTGCTTTTGAAGGAGCAACAGTTATGATCGCTTCAAGGACGATAGTGCTTACGCGGCACAGTACGCGACTGCGTTGGGTAGCTGGATACGGTCCCGCCTTTGTACTCGCCGTGGCGCTATTAGCATTTTGGGAACTCTACGTGCGTGCAGGTAAAATCAGTGCTACCGTACTGCCACCACCGACCGCCATTGTGCAGGCATTGATCGATAATTGGGATGTGATCTCCGGTCATACGCTGCAGACGCTGTTAGAAACAGTGCTTGGCCTTGCCGCTGCGACCCTGCTTGGTGTACTGCTGGCGGTCCTGCTCGATATGTCCCCGGCTGTGCGGCGTGCCGTTTATCCCTTGCTGGTCACGTCACAGACCATTCCCATGATTGCGCTCGCCCCCTTGTTACTGCTCTGGTTTGGCTTCGACATCGGGCCAAAGCTTATTGTCGTCACGCTTTACTGTTTCTTTCCTATAGCAGTGGCATGTGCCGATGGGCTGTTAGGAGTCGATCCTGACCTGTTACGGCTGATGAAAAGTATGCGTGCCTCGTACTGGCAAACGCTGTGGTTTGTGCGCTTGCCAGGGGCAATGCCATCATTTTTCTCCGGGCTGCGCATCGCCGCTACATATAGTGTGACCGGAGCGATCTTTGGTGAGTATGTGGGAGGATACCAGGGGTTGGGTATCTACATGCAAAACACCTTCAACTCGCATGTCGTCGTCCTGGTCTTCGCGGCTATCCTGGTGACGGCGGTGCTGAGTCTCTTATTATTTGGTCTTGTATCATTGATCGAACGTATCGCCTTGCCGTGGTATCACGGCGCGAACAGCAAGCTTTGAACGGAAAGGAACTTTTATGAATTCCCGCACTCGCCTGGGGCTGAGTATTGGGCTTCCCATACTCCTTCTTCTCGCCGTTGTAGGTGCGTTTCTTATACAACAACAGCGCAATAACGCAAGCTCTGCAACCACTTCACACGGCTCACAAAAGTTGACGCCGATGACGCTGGCGCTGGACTGGACCCCCAACACGAATCATACCGGTATCTATGTAGCATTACAGAACCACTGGTATGAGGATCAGGGTATTGATCTGAAACTTCAGCCGTATTCAAGTAATGTATCTCCTGATGTCTTAGTGAGCAGCGGTAAGGCTGACGTTGGCATCAGTTCTACCGAGAGTATTGTGGCGGATGCAGCCGTCAATCAGCCTGTTGTCTCTATCGCTGCAATCATGCAGCACAATACGTCGGCTCTTGTCACATTGAAGAACTCTGGTATAACGCGACCTCGTGATCTGGACGGTAAGGTGTACGGTGGCTTTGGTGCTCCTTACGAAGGGGCGGTTGTGAGTGAGATTCTCAAGAAAGATGGTGGGCAAGGAAAGTTCAAGAATGTGACGCTTGATGTGAATGCGATGCAGGCGCTGGAGTCGCACCGTGTCGATTTCGCCTGGGTCTTTGAGGGCTGGGAGGTCATTCAAGCGCAGCGTCAGGGCATTCAGCTCAACGTGTTCCCCATCACTGACTACGGTGTTGCCGACTACTACACACCGAACATTATCACTAGCCCAAACGAGATCAAGCAGAAGTCGGACCTGCTTCGCAGGTTTATGGCTGCGACTAAGAAGGGGTACGAGTACACTCGCACTCACGTGCAGGAGTCCGCGCAGGATTTGCTCGCAAAAGCCCCAAAGGGAACCTTTCCAGATCCGGGCCTGGTGTTAGCAAGCCAGGAATACCTCAGTCCGCGCTATGCGGATACTGGTCGCCCGTGGGGTATGCAGGATGCGGCGGCGTGGCACGGCTATCCAGCGTTCATCCTCAATTCGGGCGGTGTTCAGGATGCATCGGGTAAGACGGTTAAAAGTTTGAACTTCGATGCAATGTATACGAACCAGTTCTTGTCATAATGAATTAGGCCCCTAATGAAATTTGGCAACCGAAAAGGGAATTCGTAGGGGCGCAATTGATTGCGCCCTGTTTTCACCACGCGAATCGTTGGGGACAGATGGGGCGCAATCAATTGCGCCCCTACAGTCCAGGTTCCCTTGTTCCCCTCTTCGGTTGTCAAAATTCATCAGGCGTTCTTACTCTTGGAGTTCTCGCACATTCGTGTGAATAACAAGCAGCATTCCCTCTTCCAGTGATACCTCGGCGTGCTCCTGGTTGAGGGCATTGCTCACACCACGGGGCCTACCAAAGTGCAGCGTTTCGCTATGCAGTGAATAGTACAAATCCGTTGTTTTTACGCCTGTGGCTTCAGTTGTGAGAGGTAGTAGCGAGAGCAGGTCTCCGGGTTGGCCTGAAATTGTGGTACTTCCAGGTCCTCTCAAGAGCCAGCACGTCATTGGTCCATCGACAATGCGTATTGGGACTGCCTCTATTCCTGCTAGCAGTAGAATGTTCGCCATCGTGTGGTCAAAGCGCGCGCCTCCGATTGCTCCTAACAGGGTGATCGCATTGGCTCCGCGTTCTATGGCGACCTGAATGGCTAGCTCGGTGTCGGTCTCATCTTTTTCGACAGCGACTCGTACAAGCTGGCTTCCCATATTTTCTAGTTCGGTCGAGGGAATGCCGAGCGAGTCGAAGTCGCCAACGATTACAGATGGCGTGTGACCGTAGTGGAGGGCGGTTGAGGCTCCACTATCGGCTGCTATAACCAGGTCCGCTCCTGCAAGTGCCGCATTGACCGCCGTTCCCGGTAGCACTATTCCTCCTGCAAAGATCACAACGTGCATAGAGTGTACCTTTCGGTGTGTTTTAGTGAATTCAGTAGCTTTACATACTCATGATACGTTATATCAAGCGATAGTATTCTCACAAATATTCGAGGGTTAATATAACATATGCTTACCGAACAAAAAACTCCCCAATCGTGGGGGCGTTATCCAAAGGTGAAGCCTGCTCAGGTGACACCGATATTCTGGCGTAACGAACTTCCTGATCTCGCTACTGTGGAACAGCCTGTGCTTCCGTTTGCCTATGGACGGAGCTATGGCGATAGCTGTCTGAACGAGGGCGGCGTATCGCTCGATGTAAGCCACCTGCGACGCTTCATCTCGTTTGATGAACAAGAGGGGCTGTTGCGTTGTGAGGCTGGCGTCTCATTGGCGGATATCCTTGAGGTGGTTGTGCCGCGAGGTTGGTTTGTACCAGTTAGTCCAGGCACCAAATTTGTCTCGGTTGGTGGTGCGATTGCTAACGATGTTCATGGCAAGAACCATCATAAGGCCGGAACCTTTGGCTGTCATGTCACCCAATTCGAGTTGTTGCGCTCCAACGGCGAACGGCTGATCTGCTCACCAACCGAAAATAATAAATTGTTTCGTGCTACGATTGGCGGCTTAGGGCTGACAGGCATCATCTTATGGGCAGAATTTCGCTTAAAACCAATAGTTAATCCTTATATAGACATGGATTCTATTCGCTTCGAGTCGCTGGACGAATTCTTCGAGATTTCAGCCGAATCCGATCAGGCGTATGAATATACTGTGTCCTGGGTTGATATTCTGATCGGTGGGAAGGGGCTGTGCCGGGGGAAATTCATGCGGGGCAACAACAATCAGTCAAAGGAACTTGCCGCTAAGCCAATGAAGAAGAGTTTGCCACTAGCTGTTCCAGTCGATTTCCCATCTTTTCTATTGAATACCTTTACCGTTAAAGCCTTTAACGAAGCCTATTACCATGTTCAACGGCCTAAGCGTGTTCATAAAGTCGTGTCGTATGAGCCGTTTTTTTACCCTCTCGATTCCATTCATGGGTGGTACCGTCTCTATGGCAAACCGGGCTTTTTGCAGTACCAATTCATCGTTCCCTTTCACAATGCACATGAGGCGATGCGGGAGATTCTCGGACGAATCCGACATTCTGGGGAAGGCTCGTTTTTGACTGTTTTGAAGAAATTTGGGGATATTCAATCTCCTGGTATATTATCCTTCCCAAGACCAGGATTGACTCTAGCGCTGGATTTTTCCTACCACGGTAAGAAAACGCTGAGTTTGCTTGAGGACCTGGATAGAATGGTTCTTCAAAGTGGCGGGGCGGTCTATCCAGCGAAAGATGCGCGGATGACAGCCGAGAGCTTCCAGACGTACTTCCCACAATGGCACGAGTTCGAGCAATATATCGACCCGCATTTCTCCTCTAGTTTTTGGCGGCGTGTTACGCCACGTGAGACCGCGTTGTTGACGGTGTAGGGATGTAATAAACGAATGGATAATACAAAATGAAAATAGTCATAGTTGGGGCAACATCGGCGATTGCCCATGAGACGGCAAAATGTTTTGCCAAAGATGGAGACGAGTTTTTTCTCGTGGGGCGTTCCGACGAGAAACTGACGGCCGTTGCAAATGATCTCAAGGTGCGTGGTGCCAAACGGATAGATACATGTGTTCTTGATCTTACGGACCTTGATCTGCATGAAGAGATGTGGAATGAGGCTCTATCGAAGCTTGATGGTGTCGATATGCTGCTGATTGCGCATGGCACATTAGGAAATCAGAAGCTTTGTGAACAAAGTGTGCAAGAAATGCTCAAAGAGGTTACTAACAACTTCACCAGCGTTGCTTCATTATTGACGGTCAGTGCCAACTATTTTGAAGAACAGAAGCGTGGTGCTATGGCAGTCGTCTCTTCCGTTGCGGGGGACCGTGGGCGACAGAGCAACTATGTGTATGGGGCAAGCAAGGCGGCAGTAAGTGCTTTCCTACAGGGGTTGCGTAATCGCCTGGCGAAGTCAAATGTTACTGTGCTGACAATCAAACCCGGTGTTGTTGATACGCCTATGACTGCTTCTATTAAGAAGGGACTGCTGACGGCAAGTGCGCGAAGCGTCGGTGAGGGCATCTACAAGGCAATAAAGCAGAAAAAAGATGTTGTGTATCTGCCGTGGTTCTGGCGTCCCATTATGTTTGTTATAAAAAGCATACCTGAACCTGTTTTCAAGAGGTTGTCATTATAACAATAGGCTGGGAGCCATCACAGGGCGAGGGCTTGCCCTCGCTCCTACTATACACGATCTCGTCGAGCCAACAGGTATAGTAGGGACGATGGCTTATCCTCGCCCTGTAAGCTAGATGGACGCTGCAACCGCTGCCTGACGGTGTAGGCCCCATGATGCCGCAACGAGCAGAACAATAATACTTCCAAGTACCACGCCTACATCGAGGAGAGTGTTATCAAATGTTGCTCGATTCAGTAAGGCGTTGGATACACCGTCGGCGATGTAGTAGGTCGGCAACGCTTTAATGAAAGGTAGGAATGGATTGTTTGTAAAGATTTGCGCGAACAGCCCAACGAAGAACAGAGGAACAATGTAGATGAATGAGAATGTCCCCGCGAACGCGCCCGCTGCGCTCGTTGTTTGAAAGATGCTGCCTGCAAGTAGCCCCACGGCTACGCTAAAGCACGAGCCGAGGAGGGTATATAGCAAGACAAGCGGAACCTGTCCAACAAAGCCATCCTTGATAGTTAGAACTAAAAGCGCGAGTAGAAGTTGATAGGCCAGTCCTACAAGTAATTTCCCCAGTACCACATCCGTGAATGATGCAGGCGTAACCATCAACATGCGCAGCGTCTTTTTCTCTTTCTCTTCCGCCAATATACCAGGTACAATCGAGGTACCGACCATGAGCGATGTGAGAAGTACGACCGCTACGTACATGATATTAAGATCTTGCACGTCACTTGATGCCTTTGGTGGGTTGATTGTGGCAACCGTAACACTTGCGGGCGGCTGCGGATTCGCAACACTGCGCGAGTAGTCGGTTATAGCGCTCTGCAGTAGTAAACTTTGCTGGTTAGAAATCTGGTCGCCGTTCACATACATCTGTAATCGTGGATGGCCGCCCGCGCGTAAACTACTATCAAAGTCGTTGGGAACTACCATTCCCAATGAATATGAAGAGCTTTTATGAGTGCCATCGGGACCAAACTCACTCGTTACCTCGTCGGATGAGTTCGCATAGGTGATCTTGATGTCGGGGTACGCTGCTTTGACGATTCGCTCTACCCTAGATTTGCCAGTGTTATAGAGCAATACATTGGTAGTCCTGCCGCCGAATAATAAGCCTATTCCAACGAACAGCAGTGCAAGAAAGATGGGCGATAGAAGCAGAAACAATGTTGATTTGTTTAACAGAATATCCAACGCATCCTTGCGTGCAATGGCGAGAATTGAGCGAATGTGCATGCTTGTTCTCCTCTATGCTTATTATGCTGGGTGAACGCCAGCAACCTCTATGAAAACTTCTTCCAGTGTGGCTTCACGCGAATGAACGGCGCGGACATTTCCTTGTGTCATCAGTTGCGCAAGTCGATTCTGATCTGTTGGATTATCTATGCTTAATATCATCTCTTTAAGCGTTCCGTTTTGAGTGGAATCGTCGTTATTTAACGTAACCGTCAGCGCACGCTGCCCGTGATTGAGCTTCAGGCTGCGCGGCGTATCGTTGGCGACAATGTGTCCATTGACGATGAAGGCAACGCGCTGGCATAGTTGGTCTGCTTCGTCCATCAGGTGCGTTGTGAGCAGAACGGTTGTTCCGTTTTGACAAAGTTCCTTCGTCGTTTGACGTATTTCTCGTGCGGAGATCGGGTCTAGTCCTCTGCTCGGCTCATCCAGAAAGAGCATTGGTGGTCGATGAAGTAGGGCGCGTGCGATCATCAAACGCTGTCTCATACCGTTGGAAAAGGCGCGAACCGGATCTTTGGCGCGATCTCGGAGCCGCACCAGTTCGAGCACCTCATCAACCCGCTTTTTGGGAAGTTCGTAGAGCCAGCAAGAGAACTCAAGATTGAGTCGTGCGGAGAGTCGCTCGTACAGGTTCTGGTCCTCGAAGACGACACCGATGCGCTCTTTGAGCTTTGCACGGTCCTTCGCCACGTCACAGCCCACGACAACTGCTCCACCACCGGTGGGGATGATTTGCCCGGTGAGCATGCGAATAGTCGTTGTCTTACCCGCGCCATTGGGACCGAGGAGCCCGAAGATTTCGCCCTGTCGTACTGTAAAGCTAATACCCGCGACAGCCTCTTTCGTCCCGAAACTGCGCTTCAGGTTGGAGACCTCAATCATAGGGTCAAAGTTGTATAAAAGATTATTGCTCATACCTGCCTGTCCTTCTTTGTCCAACTATGGGTTAGTTGTATCTTGTGCTATGAAAAATGTACCATGAGGGAAACCCTCTTGCTACAAAAATTGGCTGAGGAGAGTAAAAAAGAGCGTAAGAGGCTCATTTAGAGGGACGAATAGAGAGTCAATGCGTCGGATAGAGCATTAAAGAGGATGAATGGAGCGTGAGGACGGTCACAAAAGCCAGGGCGATCACAAGGGTTGCCTCTACTATAGAGGAAGTTGCTGTTGTAAGGCGGAGCAGTATAGTAGGGACAATGCCCTCTCAAGCTATGTTATAATAGCCCCGAATACTAGTAATGTTTCTCCGTAATTTAGCACAAGGCACTATATCCTCACTAAATTAAAAGAGATACTGGAGGTTTTCGAGCGATGTTGCACGTCGAGCGATTGGAAAAAGTGATTGAGAACCGACATGTGCTCTCTATCGACAGGCTCGATGTATGCCCTGGCGAGGTCGTCGCGGTGGTTGGTCCCGTCAATAGTGGGAAGTCGTTACTCATTCGTTTGTTGAGTGGACAGGTTGCCCCAAGTGGTGGCTGTGTCACGCTTGATGGTCAGGACATTCAAAAAACACCAACAGCACGTAATCGCATTAGCGTTCTGTTTGATGACGACCTGCTTTACGAACGGCATACGGTGCAGGGAAACTTAGAGTTCTACTGTCAACTGCTCAATATCCCTAAGAGTCGTATCAGCGAGGTGCTGGCACAGGTTGAGCTAAGCGATCAGACGCAGAAGCGTATCTCCAAACTCTCAACATCAGCACAACGTCGTCTCGCTTTTGCCAGAGTGTTGATTGGGCACCCAGCAGTTTTGCTGCTTGATCAGCCCGTTCTACGAACAGATATGGATACGCAGGCACTGTTTGCACGATTAATAACTCAAACGGCTGCGAATGGAATTGCTCTATTGTTGACGGATGAAGACCTTTCCTGGGCAGGCAAATGCTGCACACGCGTGGTGGAGCTAGAGGATGGTCGTATTGTTGATAGTTACACGCCCAATGCTGATCGAGAAGAGGCTACTGTAGCGATCATACCTGAACGCCACATTCCTTTCAAGATACCAGCACGAAAAGAAGACCGTATTCTGCTCTACGACCCGGGCGACCTGCTTTATGCGACAAGTCGAGACGGGAAGACCTTCCTGCGTACCGCTAGCGATGAGGCAGCTACTAACCTCACCCTTCAGGAGCTTGAAAGCAGATTAGTAGGGCGCGGTTTCTTCAAAGCTCACCGCGCCTATCTCGTGAACTTACAGCACATTAAAGCCGTAATTCAGTACACACGCAACAGTTACACCCTGCTTTTAAACGATGATAAAGAGACGATGATTCCACTTAGTAAGCAGTGTGAGAAAGAGCTACAAGAGTTATTAGGGTATTAGATAGCCTTTCTTGCTCTTAGCTACACACTCTCCTGTCTTTGCGCCAGCCATTCACGGATAGAAGGCATATGATCCTGGTAGTGCTTGAAAGAGTTGTCCGCGATGAGCTGCCAGGGTACCCAATCTTCCGGCATGTTCTTGAAGCGATGCGGGTCGTTCAGGTCTTCGTTGCTGAGCATTTGCGCCGCTTCAAGAAGATTGGCGTATGCTTGCTGCTCTTCGCTCACGATATCCTGCAAGGGACGGTCCCGGTTCTGCTGGTACACGATCTCGTTACGCTCATCGTCTGACAGGTTCCACAGTTCAGAGCCGACAAGGGCATGCATTCGCATGACCGGCACGACCTCGCGCTCGCCCCATGTCACATGTGCAATGACATCTTTCACCGACCATTTGCCTGTTGAGCCCGGCTGGAGCATCCGCTCCTCGTCAACTTGTGCCAGCAGCGCTTCCCATTGCGCCCGTGTCTCTTTAAGTGTGTTGATAAACGTCGTCTTGTCCATCATGTTCTCCTTTCATCCATGAGTAGTAACTGGACTACTTACACTGAATATATCATGAAAAGAGGACATTTTCCGTCCGCTTTGTGCGTGGTGCTCCCGATCCAAGAGGCGCGACACGGATTGTCGCGCCTCCAAAGGAATGAGGTAGAGGGAGGAGAAGTATCAACTTGAGGATTTTTCGCGTTGCCGCAACGCCTCATATAACGCGATACTCCCGGCAATCGCCGCATTCAAAGAGTTGATATGACCATGCATGGGCAACTTAACGAGTAGATCACAATGTTCACGTACAAGCCGACCAATCCCTTTACCTTCGTTGCCCACGACTATCGCTAACGGGCCTGTCAGGTTCGCCTGGTGATACAGCGTTTTGGCCTCGCCCGCCAATCCAACGACCCAGACATTCTGCTGTTTGAGCTGGTCGATAGTACGCGTAAGGTTGGCCTCTTGCGCTATTAAAAGATGTTCGGTTGCACCCGCAGACGTTTTGACGACGGTCGCGTTGATCTCCGCAGCGCGATGTTCTGGTATGATTACGCCGTGAATCCCTGCTGCTTCCGCTGTTCGTAGCAGGGAGCCAAGATTGTTGACATCCTGGATGGCATCAAGGATGAGCAGAAACGGCGGCTCGTTCTTGCGTTCAGCATAGGCCAGGATGTCGGATACACTTATATACTTGCGTTCCTCAACAAGTGCGAGGCAGCCTTGATGTACAGCGCCACGGCTAAGCTGGTCGAGCCTGGCGCGTGGAACTATCTCAACGGGAATATGCTGTCGCTCGGCCTCACGTACAATAGAGGCAACGGGAGGTGCCTCACGCTGTCCATCCGCGAGCAAGATACGTTTGACCTTGCGACCGGAATGCAGTGTCTCTAAAACGGGGTTGCGTCCCCAAATATATTCGGGCATGGTCCCTCTTTGATGCTCTTTTTCCCAGAAGTATAGCATATGCTATTTCATGGCCTTACTGGTTGCCTGATAACAGTTCTCAGCTTTTCTGGTGAAGCTCTACGGGGATCACTTAAATAAATCTCATGATGCTTGCCCTCGGCTACGTACTCACGATCTTTGATGAACGTATGGAGCTTCGCAATAGTTGGACCTTCAGCAGAATAGGGGCCTTGATGCATGATCTGGACAGATCTACCTTCGCAGAAGCTGGCAAATCGCACGTCGGCAGGTACTGAGACCTCTTTTTTGTGCTTCACTTGCTCTACTGCCCGCTGAAATAGGTTCTCGGTAACACATTCTGGCTGCATTATCATTGCTGTCCATCGCCAAGTCTCCTGGTGGCGATCTAGGTGAAATTCCATCTGGTCTTTGGTCCACCAAAGACCTTCAAGGGGCATCACCGAATAGGTAACTCCTTGCTCTTTTTTGACTAAAAACTTGAGGGTATACGATAGATTGTATAAGGTTGCTACCGCATCCTTGTACGCCTGAGCAGTATTTGGATCGCCCTCTCCATCGATCATCAAAAAGTGCATGCTGGGGACGTTCACGATCACCACCTCTTCAGAAGAGGGATTATATAAGTGCTTGCGTTCCTTTTTCAGATTAATCGTTGCTGTTGCGCTTTTATCTGCTGCACCTACGGTCTTCTCCATAAGTTGCCTCTCCTGTCGCCGTTCTAGCTGACTTTCTTGAAGCAATTATACTTCGCTATTCTTGACATCTACTGTCAGGTTCGCACGTCAGAAGGAGAGCATTTTCTTTTGAGGGCTTCGGTGGCAACTTCGCAGGAGGTGGTAGAGGCGGGAACGCCAACTCGAACACCTTATTGATACGTTACCTGGAAGCCAATCAGGGCAACACGAAATTCCTGGTCGCCACTCCCAGCTCGATGTCGGCTGACGCGCTCATTCTCGCCACGAACAAGCCTGTTATGGCGATGGGTGGCTTCTCTGGCAGCGACCCCATTCTGACGACTAGCCAACTCGCGACACTGGTCGCCAACGGGACGGCCCGTTTCTTCCTGATGAATGGTCCACGGACGGGACAGCAGATACCGCCGCAGATTCTCGACCAAATTCCACAACAGTACAGGAACTCTGCGCGTAATGGGTTCGGCGGGTTTGGCGGTCAACAGAGCACCCTTACTACGTGGGTGACGCAGCACTGTAGCACGGTGCCAACAAGTGTATGGCAATCTCCTGCAGCCAGTGCTGGTACTGCGAATCGGTTGTATGATTGTGCCACGACACATTAAGTTGGCCCCCCACCAGGCGGTCGTGCTAGGGGAGGTCCATCCATTTCTGTCACTGTTACCACTATACGAGGCCGGGGAAAAAATCTTTTTTTATGTGATCGTTCTTTACCTTCATATTTTTCAGTATTTGCTCTTGTGCTCTCACCATGTCCGGTGGTCCAGATAGGTAGAATACACGCTCTTGATAATCTGGAACTGCTTTCATGATTATCTGCTCGTTTATTCTGCCAACCAGACCAGGCCAGTTTTGAGGAACAGCAGTTGTCTCAGTCAAAGTATAGAAGGTCCTGACACCAAGTTTTGTATACGCCGCACTTAAGACATCTCTGTATACAACCTCATCTACCCTTTTGTTGGCATAGAACAGGATGATATCGCGCCTCTGTTGTGTATCAAGCAGGTATTTCAACATGCTTCTAAATGGTGTGATGCCTATGCCACCAGCGATAAAGACGAGCTTTTGTTCGGGATTTGGAGGAAGTGTAAAATCTCCGGCAGTCTGAGCACCGATCATTTTTACGCTGCCATCCATTTTATACATAGCTTTTTTGAAGCTACTGCCTTGTTCATAAAAGCGCACGCCCAAGTGCATGTCACCCTCGGTTGGTGATGAGGCAAGGGTAAAGTACCTGCGATTGCCCCTGCTGTCCGAACGAGGATGTGCGAGCGTAAATTCCATGTATTGTCCAGGGAGAAATGCCAGCTTTTGCGAAGGTTTGAAGACAAAATCAATGATGCCTGGTGCGAGCTTGATTTTCCTTTTTAATCTTAGTATGACTTTCTGCTTAGGACTAACCAGATAGGAAAAGACATTGCCCGCTACCAATGCCAGTTCTGGCGTAGAGTAAATGGGGCCGATGTGGATTTGAGGGATGAACAAGATGCCTGTAAGAATACCGTAGAGCCTCCTCAAATGTCTAGTCGGTGGCGCGGTACGCGGTTCTGTGAGCATGATACATGCGAAGAAAAAGAGCGGCGACTGCAGCAGCAATTGATTCAGTTCTGTAAAGACCGACCCTCTTTGTAGAAGTGTGACGGCACAGACACTTACCATCACAGCGGCACAAAAGCTCACTACCATGTCTTCTTGACGCAGTTTCCGCGCAATCAGCAATCCGCTCAGCAGCACAAGTGGCAACATACTCACCGTCCCTACCCACCAACTGGCAGATTGACCGAGCGTGAACGAAGTGATAACGACTGCAACGGCGGCAGGATTGAAGAGGTGCTTTGCGCGTATTGCCAGGATGTATTTCGAGCACATCGCTATAATTGCCGCCCAACCAAGAAAGGAATAAGCACCTGATGACTGTGCTGGATCAATGATGAGTGCTAGAATGAGAGCAGTGATAGCAGGCGATTCGATGTTAGTCGGTACTTCAAAGACATGCGCCATAATGACATTCATCGCCCAACAGATGACAACTAAGAGTGCGGTTGATGTAAGAAGCGATATCGGAGAAAAGGGAAGCACCTTGAAGTATGCCAGGACTGTCGCTATGCCAATTAAGCCTATCAAGACATACAGCACCAGTCGGTACATGGTTATTCGGTCTAATACATAATCTATTTTGTTCATCATTGGTGAAGTACATACCTTTCAAGACCATTAGTAAACGTTGCTCTCGCGTGAACATCAATCATGTAGCCTTCAAAGCCCGCTAGCTTTCCGATAAACTGTATTCCTTCTTTCCCCATAGCAAACGCCGCCGTTGCAAAACGGTCGGCCTCATAAATGTTTGGACCGATAACGGTTATGCTGGCAATATCTAGTAGTGGCTCATTCTGGTTGTATGGGTTATAAATGTGTTGTCCACGAATGGCGGTCCCTGATGTAGCAATACCCTTATCCGTGAGGAAAAGCACTTTCACATACTCGGCGCGATTGAACGGATTACGAATACCTACTCTCCACGGACTGCCCTCTTTCTTTCCAGCTACCTGTATGTCGCCACCAGCATCGACATAGAAATTCTGGAAGCCCCACGTCTTCAGCATGTTTGCGGCATTCCGAATCGCCCATCCTTTGACAATTCCTGAGGGGTCGTACATTCCATTGTGCCGGATGTCGAAGTACCCGTTCGTCTCTTTTTTTGTTTGCTCGCTTAAAGCGAAGATGTCTTTCATATCCTCGCTATAGTGTGTAGGAAGTAGTTCACCCCTGTTGATCTTTGAGATTTCACTCTCGGTCTTATAGATGCTGAAGGTGTTCTCTACCGAAACAAAGTAAGCAAACACTTCGTCCAGGTCATGCTGCGTGACGGTCGCATCAATTACTTCGATGGTGATCGGCATGCCCATAATCAGATGTGTTTGTTTCATCGTTATGCTTTTGCCTGAGAAAGAGCTGCTGAGAGTGATTGACTAAATGCCTCACTAGTATCAGTTGCTCCGCTTACAATATCAACATTAGCGCTTTGTGCTTGAATTGCCTCGCTAGTGAGTTGGGGATCGGCATAATTGTTAATCATCACTGATCGATTTCGTTCATTCGGGTACTGTAAAAACTGCACATCCGTTATTTTGCCGTTTTGGATGATTGCTTTTACCTGTATATTTCCCCACTGCGCGTCTGCGACGCTTCCTGTATAGGAACCATCTTTATAAAGAGCACCGTTCGTACTCGTTGTGGTCGGCTTTGTAGCTGGTACAGCGCCAGAGGTAGGAGCGCCAGTAGTTGAACTTGTAGAGGATTTTGAACTAGTTGAACTGCTTGGCGGAAGTACCACCGCATGATTGTATGTAAAACTATACAGTAGAAAGGCCCCTATAATAAAGACCGCAACTATGATCTTCTTCATCGTCTGTTGTACCCTTGCAAGCTATCCTCAAACTACAATACATTAGTTTTATGAATGCTCACATCATAAGCATCCATCGCTTACCTTTACTGAGAATTAGAGTAGCTGAAAGGTATCAAAAAAGAAATCAAAAGCTGTAAGAAATCTGTAAAGACTTGCTTAACCCTGTTAGTTCCCGCTAAGAGTTGGTTGGTGAATGGGCTTCATAAGGGTTGGGTAGTGCGAAAAGATCAAGTTGTTGTACTTGTTCACGGACAGGCGCAAAGCTTCGGCGATGATGCGGTGTGACGCCGTACTGGTGTATGGCTGTGAGATGCATCTCGGTTCCGTATCCCTTATGTTGAGCGAAGCCATATGCAGGGTACTGTTCGTGGAGTTGTATCATCATGCGGTCACGTGTGACCTTTGCAATGATCGAAGCGGCGGCTATAGAGAGACTTCGCGTGTCGCCTTTGATGATGGAACGTTGTGGCAGTGGAATAGCAGGAAGTAGTAGCGCATCGAGGAGCAATGCTTGCGGTTGAAGTGTTAGTTGGCCGAGGGCATTGTGCATTGCTTGTTTCGTTGCCTGTAGAATGTTGCGGTCGTCGATGAGTTCGACCGAGCCAGTGCCGATCCCGACCGCTAGTGCATGCTGGTAGATGACATCATAGAGCCGTTCACGAGTGGATGCCGTCAACTGTTTCGAGTCATTGACACCTACGAAGCGTGTGGGAGTATCGCCCTCAATCGGTAGAATGACTGCTGCTGCTACTACCGGACCTGCCAGGCAACCGCGTCCAGCTTCATCGAGTCCAGCGATAAAAGAATAGCCCTGCGCGAACAGGGCCATTTCTTCTTCCAGTGTTGGGAACTGCTTTTTATTCGGTTGCACTTGTCGTAGTAGTTGTCGTATTTGTTTTTGTCGTCGTTGCAATGGGAGTAGGTGCATTGGCGGCCCTTTCCGCCCTTGCGGCCTCTTTTGCGGCGATTTGCTTGCTGCTTAAAGGACGCAGTTCCTTCAAACGTGCCGCCTTACCAGTCAAGCCGCGCAGATAATAGAGCTGCTGGCGACGGACGCGAGCGTGACGGAGCACTTCAATCCTATCGATGCGGGGAGAGTTCACAAGAAATGTACGTTCAACTCCGACACCATTGGTGATACGACGTACTGTGAAATTGCGGTTCACACCGCCACCGCGCAGGCGCATTACCACGCCTTCAAACGGCTGGAGACGCTCACGGGTCCCCTCAACAACCTTTACTTGCAGGCGTACGGTGTCACCGGAGCGAAGCTCTGGAATATCTTTGCGTAACTGAGCACTTTCAACTGCAGCCAATAACGCCTGACCTGCTGGCTTTGTGACTACTTGTTTGTCAGCCATCCCTAAAAAACCTCCTAATGCGCTCAGTGCTCGGCGATTATTAAGATATGCCGGAGAGCAATGGACGCGAGAACCTACTTTGCGTTAAGCTGCTTCATCAAACGCGACTTGCGGCGAGCAGCATTGTTTCTGTGAATGACACCCTTTTTAGCGGCACGGTCTAGTTCGCTTACGGCTGCGCGAACAGCCGCCTGGGCGTCTTCAGCACCTATGTTAGTAGTAGCAATGGCGGTACGTGCCTTGGTAACTTGTGTCTTTACAGTTGTTTTGACGCTGCGATTGTGTGCGCGACGCTTTTCTTCCTGGCGCATGCGCTTTTCAGCAGCTGGATTATTGGGCATATAAGTATTGAACCTCCCCGAAACGTCTGCCCTTTCACATGGGCTTTCTATAAAAATGCCGACAAGCTGTCGGACGTGAATGCCAACAAATTATAGCAGAAGAGCGCTTTATATGTCAAACAGTCAAATAGGGGGGTTCTCCGTCCTTCCAGGTGAAATACGTAGGTGATGTAGGGGCGCAATTGATTGCGCCCGTGAACGCGCATCTCTTCATTCGTGACACCAATGATCCTGAGATACGCGGAAAAGCAGGGCGCAATTGATTGCGCCCGTGAACGCGCTCTTCCCCAGATGGGCGCAATCAATTGCGCCCCTACCATCACCCGCAAGGATGGAGACCCAATAGGTGAAGTTCTACTAAGAATTGGGGGTCGCCCTGTGAATTTTTAATAGATGATGACCGCTGTTCCATACGTGGTATGTGCATACAGCCAGCCAGCCTGGTCCCCCTGCATATTGATGCAGCCGTGACTGCCAGTTCCTGCGAAGGACTCATCTCCACCAGTGTCATAATGTGGATAGTTGCTTCCAGGACCGTAGTTTACTCTCCACCAGCTATCATGGAAGAAGTAGCCACCATCGTGATATCCCATCGCGAAGTTAATTTTAGTGTCAGGATACCAAAAAGCAGACCCCTTTGGTTCACTAGATTTAAACTTGGTGGGAGACTCACGGTCGAAAATGTGCCAGAATCCTGGAGGCGATGGCTTGTCAAATTGTCCAGAGGTAATCTGATACGCCTGGACAAGTTTGCCATCTTGATAAAGTCGTAGTGATTGTTCGATGAGTGAGACTACGACGACCTGACCCGTCATGACATTGTAGTGCTGCATCATCTGCATATCAGTGTTGTGCGGTTGATTCCAGGATGTCTTGTCGCCATAATCGGCCTCCATCGCTTTGAGATGGAACATGTCGTTGTTGATGAGGTCAATGGCTGCCTGATAGTCATCGGAAGTCTGCGCCGCCTGTACCGCCGCATCGGCATTGGAGCCAAACCCCTCTTGCTGATCGTACTCGTAGTCCTGAGTGTAGTTGTTGCCATCAAAGGAGTCATGGTACAGATGCGCGCTGCCCCACGTCGCAACCTCTTGATGAAACTGCTTGAGCAGGTAGCTCGCCTGACCTCTGATGGTTGGTATCTGGATAGCGGCAATATCGCTATCAATTTGGGCAGATACTGTGAGGAAGTCACTTAGCGACTTCGCGTTATTTAGCGCAGCCTGATCGTCATTCAGATGCTTTCGGTACGCAGTTACGTCTTGTCCATACAGCATCATCTTGTAGATGTATGTGCTAAACTCCTTAATCTTTCCCGCCCCGACGAAAGGAATGGTTTGTGTGGAGAAGGCGGCGGTTTCCTGCAATTGAACGTTGACCTGATCAATGATTGATGAGAAATCGTCAGGGCCATTAGCAGTGCGAAACTGTTGAATGTCGTTCTGTTCCTCTTGCTTGAGGGCTGTGACATCCAGGTGTGATGCCTGAAGTTGTTTGATCGTGCCCTGCAACGAGACGAGTCTATCGAAGGCAGGCCCCATCAGGCGCAGTGCTTGTGTGGAACGTTTCGCATTAGAACTAATCTGAATATAATCTTTAGGGTACTGTGCCTTTGCCATCAGCTTCTGGTCCTGGTTGAGCTGATCTGCAAAGGCTTTTGCCTCGACGAAGCCTTGCCCCTGACGCTGCGCCAGGATGCTCTCAAACGCCTGGAGATCGAGGTTTGTTTGATAGTCATACTGCTGCGTTGCCTGCGTTGTTAGCCCGTGTACCTGGACGGCGAGCACCTGGTAGCGCTGTGACAGATTTGAGTAGTAGTCTGCTGCAGGCTGATCGTTAAAAATAGTAATCGGAGCACTGGTTGCGTTCAGTTGCGTCTCTTGCTGCATAATGGGCCGCAGCATGCTATCGGGGACGCCAACGCTTTGGGCTTGGGTGAGTGCTGAGTCAAGAGCGGTTTTGTTCTTGTTTGACTGTTGCTGCGTCTGTGAGTTGCCACCACATGCGCTCAATAAGAGCATCATCAAAAATGTTATAGTTATGATGAGTGTCAACTTGCTCAGGTGCCTCTTTTGAGGAAAGGTAAAATATGTCATTATAGAGCGAGCCTCCCCTGTGCGGGATAAAGCAATCAGTTAAGAAGGTTAGAAAATAGAGACATATACTATATAGACGTAGATATTCGCTATAATTGTTACATCGTTTTAACTATGTAAAAGTAACAATGGGAATCGAGAAGGGCTGTTCCTCGTGTATGCTTCACACCACGAGGAACAGCCCTTCTCGATTCCCATTTATGCCAATGCTTGTTCAAGGTCTGCGAGCAGGTCCTCACTATCCTCAATGCCTACTGAGAGGCGGAGCAGTGTGTCGGTCAGACCGCGTGCCTCACGAATCTCTTTTGGAATGGAGCCATGAGTCATGGATGCCGGATGGCAGACCAGAGACTCGACTCCACCAAGACTCTCGGCGAACGTGAAGACTTTGAAGCGACGCACCATCTGGTCTACATCTTCAAGCGTTCCCTTAAACTGGAAGGAGACCATACCACCAAATCCGCTCATCTGTCGCTTTGCTAACTCATGGTCAGGATGTGAGGCAAGACCTGGGTAGTAGACCTTTTCGACGCGTGGATGTTCCATTAAGAAGCGTGCGATGGCTCGCGCATTCTCTTCATGCTGGCGCATGCGCACCGCGAGGGTCTTGATGCCGCGCATCGTGAGCCAGACATCGAAGGGACCAGGAACAGCACCCGCCGCATTCTGGTGAAACTTGATGGCCTGATAGACCTCTTCGTCGTTCATGACCAACGCACCGCCGATTACGTCGCTATGCCCGTTAATATACTTTGTCGTACTGTGCAGGACGATATCCGCGCCGAGGTTGAGTGGCTGCTGAAAGTAGGGGCTGGAAAATGTGTTGTCCACGACGACCAGCAGATTATGACGATGAGCGACCTCTGCAACCGCCTTGATATCAACCAGTCTGAGGAGCGGGTTGGTAGGTGTCTCTAGCCAGATCAGCTTCGTAGTGGGGCGAATAGCCTTCTCATAGTCCTCTACGTTGCCAGCAGTCACATAACTGGTATCGACATTATAGCGGCGCATGATGCGTTCAAAGATACGATATGTCCCACCGTAGAGGTCGTCGCAGGAGATCATGTGATCGCCTGCACTGAGCAGGCTAAGTACTGCGCTCTCCGCCGCCATACCAGAGGCGAAGGCAAGACCATATTTTCCGTTTTCGAGCGAGGCGATGCACGCTTCGAGCGCACTACGGGTCGGGTTGCCTGTACGTGCGTACTCAAACCCTTTATGTTCACCCATGCCTGCCTGGGCATAGGTTGATGTCTGATAGATGGGGGTCATAATCGCGCCCGTTGTCGGGTCCGGCTCCTGCCCCGCGTGAATAGCTCTTGTTGAGAACTTCATAAGTGGCTCCTCTTAAATGGAATATTCTGAATGAGAATGACTATAGCATGTATGCGAGAAAAGGGCAATAAATTAGGACTCACAGAACATATACATAGTGGTAACATAGTTCAGGTATCGTTTTCACATACATAACTATAAAGGTAAATGTAAGAGAAAATATTCCCTTTGTAGCCCGCATTAGTAGGAGGTGTGAACCAATGTCTCATTATACATAGTGATAAATATATAATTGGACTTGTTATGGTATGCTATAAAGCATACCAGTACGACGATATGTTAAAACAAGGATACGTGATCATGAGCGCGTCGCCATCACCACACAACTCGCATAATCAGTATAGTTCAGGACCCATTATTGGAGTCATGCTTGTGCATGGTCTGAACGGGGGACGAAGTGATATGCAAGAGCTAGGTGATCTCTTCTTATCACATGGTATGGTGACAGAGAATATTTTGCTTCCTGGTCATGGAAGTCAGGTACGTGATATGCTGCCAATTGGCTGGCCTGAATGGTCACAGGCGGTGCGCGACGAACTACGAGCGCTCAAGCAACGCTGCGACGTAGTATTTTTGATAGGCCATTCTCTTGGCGGCGCGCTCTGTCTGCATACTGCTGCTCATGAGAAAGTGGCGGGAGTTATCACCCTGTGCGCGCCAATTCACATGCGCCCGTGGATGATGCCCGCGATCCGCCTTGCGAAACGCTTCACACCTTTATTGCCAACGCTGCGCGAAGATGTGCGCGATCCAGTGGCTCGTCGTCGCTATACACGAGATGTTTATCGCTGGACGCCGATGGCTCCGGTTGAGAGCATGCTCCAATATTTGCCACGGTTACGGGCAGAGCTACCACAGATCAAGGCACCCGCGCTGATTATAACCGCCGTTCACGATCATGTTGTTCCTGCTCGTGATGGACGAGAGATTTATCGACTCATCGGTTCAGAAGAGAAACATCTGGTCACTCTCCGTCGTTCTTATCATGTGGTTATGAAAGATCATGACCGCGAAGAGGTTTTCGCCAAAGCAATGGCGTTTGTACAGCGGCATGCAAGTGGAGCGAAGCTGCACCGTACAAATCATAATGATCAAACCGCCTAATCCTGGCAAGGTTTGTCTTCACTACGATGGGAGACTCACAAGAGATCTCCATACTTATGAAAAAAACTGAGAAAGCAGCAGAACATAGTGACTCAACAAGTAAGTAACCCACCGAAGCAGGTATCGCAACCACTTCCGAGGCAGCAACGACACCTTTCCAGGGTGGGAATTGCCTCCTTACTTGTGCTGGTTGGTCTATTGCTGCTCCTCTTTACAGGCTTTTTGCTATGGAACCTGTCACAATCAGTCACACATAAGCAAGGTACTCATCAACACGTAAAACAGACAGCAAATCATGAGAATAATGCTTCTCCACTTCTGATACCAGGGAATGGTACACCGACGAAGCTTGTAATTCCTGCCGGACGTTATGCGATTTACGAGCAGGAAAAGGGCATATACAGTGTTTCTACCACCGATAATAAAACCGCGTCGATTTCCACTCCAGGCTATATCTACAATCGTGCTGTGCCACCACTTCTGACCCCTTCCGGTCAATTACTTTACAGCGGAGATGGGCTATGGCTCACAAATATCTTTAACGGTACACCCAAACAGATTGCTACTCTTCCCGCTGATCAGGTCATTACCTCAATGGTTTTGAGTAGCGACGGAACCAGTGTCGCGTGGAGTACTGAGCCGATAGATGGTAAGGGCAACAACGCGCTCTATGCGGGTCCACTAGAAAATTCAGTGCAAGTCTATCAGCATGATGCCACCGATTGTCCGTGCTATCGCGTCTTCTCATTTTTGCACGGCGCAGGGAACACAACATTGCTTCTTACTGATGATCGTGGAGATCACCATGAGGTGCAGTATGGTTTGTGGAGCCTTAATATAGCGAGCGGGCCAGCAGGAACTCCGCAGCTGGTGCTCGATGGTGATGATCAACAGGGCCCACTTGCCCTTACGCCTTCTGGAAATACTCTGCTTTACTCGACATATCAAGGTGTCGTGCCTGCTCCGAACGATAGTAGCGTGCCTCTCGATATCGCCGCGTTAAACTATGCTAATAGCCTCTCTATAGCAAGTCTGAACGGTGGGTCTTCCAACGCACCGACTGTGAACGGTTCGCACACAGTATTGTCGGAGCAGCATGATTTAAGCAATAGTGCCGCCTATCATTGGGTGATAACGCCACTTTTCTCTACCGATGGACACACATTAGTATATGTTGTGTTTTCAAGTGATGCACAGGCACCCTTTGACCGTCACAGCGCCGTATACTCGGTGAATGTGACGGGCTCAGGATCGCATCTCAGTGTGAGCAAGCCACAACTTCTGGCAACCTCGAACGCCCTTTTTGTAGAATTAGGGGCCTGGTTGAATGATCGCATCCTCACCTTCTACGCGGATGGCACGCTTTATGCCTTAGATACTCGTGATGGAGCAGTCACAAGCATCATGCAGACGAAATCTTATGCACGCGTTGTTGCTATTGTGGGGAGCGTATGAGTCATGTGGGTATAAGAGGAAATAGATATGTGCAAAACCTCTTCTTAGGGCTGTTTGCTATCTTCTGTTTTGCCTACCCTATCGCTGTAACTGGTGTTGCCTTTGATGTGAATCCACCTTTCTCGTTAGCATGGGCTGGTAGTGTCCTGCTCTTTCTCGAAGGCACTCTTTTGATTGTAGCGGCGATGCTGCTCTATGGGTTGCTGCGTGGTCTATGTGGCGGATTGATCGTAATCACACTCTCTTATATGGTAGAGGCGATAGGGGTAGCTACAGGTTTCCCTTTCGGCACGTATCGTTATACTGCTGTTCTCTTGCCAAAGTTACCAGGAAATGTTCCAATGGCGGTCATGTTCGCGTGGGTGTTAATTGTGTTTGGAGTCTACGGTTGGATACGCTTCGAGAAGCGAAGAATAGGGCTACCAGGAGCATTCCTGGGCGCGACTCTTGCGACTCTGTTAGATCTGGAGATCGAACCTGTCGCAGCCCACCTGGAACGTTATTGGCAGTGGCTTGCTCCAGCGCACTTCAATTACTATGGAGTGCCACTGGCGAACTTTGTCGCCTGGTTCATCGTCGCCTTTTTGCTCTTATTGTTGATCGACGCTGTGCTCTTTCGATTCCGTCCACTCGATGCACCTCGATCAAGACTTGTAGTGCTTACTCCGCGTCTTCTTTTCGGAACCAGTCTCTTTATGTTCGGGCTCGTTGATGTGACACACGGCTATTATATCGCTGCTGTAATTGGGATAATCGCCGGATTGGTTGTGTTCACATTAGCAAGAATGAGGAGAATGTATGATGCGCGTTTTCGCGTCAACCAATAAGCCTGATCTCAATTTCAGGTCGCACCAATTGGGGAAGAATATAGCGAAATTAATAGTGCCGCCCCTTCCACAAGATTCCTGCTTTGCGGTATCGCCAGCGAATAGAGTTGAGCAAGATGAGGCATTCTAGCGTGATAGAGACGGGATGCAACAGACAGAGCAGCAGCATCAAGCCTCGCTGAGCGCGCGTAAAACGAAGGGTTAAGAGCATTCGCATCAGGACAGCGAGTAGATAGGCCCCTGCCGCAAAGAAAATTGCTATAAGTGAAGGATGCACAATAGGCGATACGATGACGAATAGTGGTGGCAGCACGAAAAGAACTAGATTTAGCAAGAGTGCTACAAGCGCGAAGGGAAGGGAATAGTTGTAGAAGGCGAAGAGGTTTTTGGAGAAGCCTGCCCATACCTCCGCGAAGGAGTGATACATGCGGCAGCGCACCAGTTCGAGTGCATCCACAAAGATCATGCGATAGCCCGCAGCTTTGACGGAACGCGCCAGCAAGACATCCTCCAGGATACGATTTTTGACCGACTCGTGACCTCCAATTCGCTCATAAGCTGTGCGCTGAAAGCAGAGAAGTTGCCCATTACCCGTCGCCAGGCTCGGTTCTGGTCGCAGGCGCACCAAAGCAACGGGAAGCAGTGTCAGAATGGTGAAATTGAGCAAGGGCACTGCCAAACGTTCTCCAATGCTTCTCAGCTCGAACTGTGGTTGGGCCGTGAGCAGGGACACGTCGAAGTCGTGCATACAGTCGAGAACCGCTTGAACTGTTTGAGGACTGTGCATGGTGTCGGCATCAGTGAAAAGCAGGTAATTGCCCTGTGCATGCTTCGCTAACTGACGGCAGGCATAGTTTTTTCCTACCCATCCCTGCGGTAACTCCTCTCCACAGAGAAGGCGTAAACGGCCTTTCTGTGCGACGGGCAGTTCGCGCAGAATACGCTGCACAATTTTTGCGGTTGCATCGCTGCTGTGGTCGTCCAGCACGAGTACCTCTAGCCGCTCATGGGTCTGTCCAATCAAGGAACGTACACATGCCTCGATACAATCTTCTTCATCGCGTGCTGGTACGAGGATCGATACGAATGGCTCCGTTTGTCCCGCTACGATTTCCCGTGCCGTCCTGTATGGTCGCATCCGATGAAATGTGAACAGGTTGATGAGTAGGATGAATAGAAGCAAGAAAAGGATAACTAGCACGAGGACGAATAATATTGTCAAGGCTGTCACTATGTCCATTTGCCGGATAAATATAATGTTTCCCACGCCTACTGCCTACCAATCTGTTTTCTGAGCAAAAGCGTGTCAAATATTCTATTGGTCGATGATTTGCCCTGCATTAGTAGCTTGAAACTGGAGTAATCGCCAGCGATTACATCGCTGCGTAACTGGTCGAGTTCCGCCGTGACTCTCTCCTCAAGTCGATGCGTATAATTCTTGAGGAAGCCTGGAGTACGTGTTTCTGCCGCGTCAACGCACATTGGTTCGCCGAGACTGATGAAGAGGTCTGGTCGCTGCTCCGCTAAATATTCGATGCGTATTGCCAGCGGGTACAGGAGCACAGGAGAGGCGATGCGCACAAGATAGGCCGCGCCTGTGAAGAACTCTAATGGGCGACGGTCATTGGGCGAGATTTCACCCTGCGGAAAGAGCCAGACCATGCGTCCGCGACGCTCTTTCAGCAATTTTGTGGCATATTGGAGCGATTGCATGGCGGAACGCGCGTTTTGGCGGTCTACAGAGAAGCAGCCGATCCAGCTAAAAAAGAAGTAACGGCGTAGCTGGGCTTCTTCCATCATCAAATAGGGGTCAACTCTAAGCTGACGCGAGACGAGGAGTGCAACATAGCCATCCCACCAGCTTGAATGATTGGCACAGATAATCATAGGTAGAGCGCGTTGCGCCTCGGTATATTCTTCGTGCTGGCGGTAATGGATACGATCAAAATATTTACGAAATGAATTGTCTATCAGCCGCTCAACCAATCGTTGACCAAGCGGAAATTTACGGGCAGGTATCATAAAAATGTCCTTTTACCCACAGGTGGCCTATGATAACATCCATATAATAGTATAACAACGAGGTACTCGCGTGTCTTATAACCAGAAACACATCATTATTATAGGCGCAGGTATAGGTGGCCTGTCTGCAGCTATTCGTTTGGCGGCACAGGGGTATCGTGTCTCTGTTTTGGAGCGTCAAGCGAAGGTTGGTGGAAAGCTGAATCATGTCGAGATGAATGGCTTTAGCTTTGACACTGGTCCATCTCTCATCACCATGCCATATGTACTACAGGACCTCTTTCAATCGGCTCAGCGGCGTATGGAAGACTATATCGACCTGATGTCACTTGACATAACGTGTCGCTATTTTTATCATGATGGACTTGTGTTGAATGCGTGGCGCGATTCTGAGCGACTCGCAGAAGAGTTTGCACGTCTCAATCCTCATGATGGAGAAGCATTCTACCGCTTTCTTGACTATGCCAGAAATATCTATCAGGCGGCGGCTGACCCTTTTCTTTATCATAGTCTGGGTAGCCCTGTCGATGTATTGCATACTTTTGCGCGCTATGTTCTGAGTGGGCATCCCACCGATATAGTGAGGGCAGCAAATGTGCAATTAGAAGCAGGGAGATCGCGAGGGACGGGGCGACCACAAGGGATCGCCCCTACTATACCGCGCCGCTTGTGGTCGCCCTGCTGTGGGGTATTCTCGCGCCTGAATGCTGTGCTTGCCGCCCTCTCGCCCGCCACGCTCGACCGTTGTGTGCGCGGTTTTTTTGAGGATGAGCATCTGCGTCAGCTATTTGACCGTTACGCTACCTACAATGGTTCATCCCCCTATCAGGTAACTTCGGTCTACAGTATTATACCCTATGTTGAACTTGCCGATGGTGGTTGGTATCCGCGTGGGGGCATTTACGCGGTTGCTAAGGCGTTGGAGCGTCTGGCGCGTGAGTTAGGCATCTCTATAGAGACAGAGTGTAGCGTGCGGCGTATTTTGGTGGAGCAGAACGAGGCGCGGGGCATTGTGCTGGCTGATGGGCGAGTGTTACGCTGTGATGTGGTGATTGCCAATAGCGATGTGGTGACGACGCACCGAGAATTGTTGTCACCGGCGGTGCGTAGTAAACGAGTGATGCACCGTCTTGAGCAGCTAGAGCCATCCTGCTCTGGCTTTGTCCTGTTGCTAGGTGTCGATAAGCAGTATCCGCAGTTAGCCCATCACAACATATTCTTTTCTGATGACTACCGAGCAGAGTTTGATGATCTCTTCAAGCATCACATTCCTTTGCGCAATCCGACGATTTATGTCTGTGCCACGAGTCGAAGTGATCCAACTCAGGCTCCTCCTGGACACGACAACCTGTTCGTGCTGGTCAATGCACCATATTTGACTGCTAAGAGTGATTGGAAGCGTGAGGCATCCGCTTATCGAGACCACATTCTTGATTTGCTATCAAGCTATCAACAGATAGACCTGAGCGATCTTCGTGAGCATATTGTGTGCGAGGCAATGCTAACACCAGAGGATTTCTGGCAGAAGTACGGAGCGAATGCTGGTTCGATCTATGGGCTATCGTCGAATTCACGTATGGCTCCCTTCACGCGTCCTGGTAATCGTTCGGAGATACGTAACCTCTATTTTGTAGGAGGCAGTACACATCCTGGCGGTGGTGTACCGCTAGTGATGTTGTCGGGCAAGATTGTAGCGAGTCTTGTGGAAGATGAAGGCATAGCGAAATAGCTCTGGGAGAAGTCGCAACGAGTGCGACTTCTCCCAGAGCTATTTCGCTATGCCTTCACGTCAGTCAAGTAGTATTACTTCTGCCCGTGGTTCTGTTGATAAGTCTCAATGGCTTTTTGGATGAAGGTATTCTCTTCCTGACCATATGGAAAGGAAAACGGTCTCTGTTCAGCAGGAATTTCTCCGAAACCCTCATACCATTTATTCAGACCTGCGGAAATTCCTGGATCACCTTGCGTGAACTGATGAACCAGGTCTTGCCATTCTTTGGCGAGTGCTTGAGCCTCTGGACTAGTTGGGTCCTGACCTGTTGCCACGAGGCGTTTCAACTCTGCAAAGAGCAAGTTCCACTTCTGGCTAATTACTCGTTGGTCTTCTTCAGTCCAGTTCTTTCCCCTTTCCGCTAACTTCTTTTTATCCTCTTCGCTATAAGCCTTGTTGCTCAACTCTTCTAACTGCTTCAATTGCTCGTCAGTAAAGTACTTTTTACGCCAATCGTCTGTTTGCTGCATTTGCATCACCTGGATCACTCTAACTATAGATTCCCAGTCCTGTTTGTTTGCTTGTAACAGCACTTCTGTTTCAGTTATGGCCTGGATGATAGTATCGAGTTGCGCTCTTTTCTCTTGCATCATGGCCTTTTGAAGAGCAAGTGCTTCTTGCAAGATGGTTGGCCCGATTCGTAAGCACTGCTGAATTTCCACCAACGAAAAACCAAGAAATTTCAGAGCCAGAATTTGCTGTAGGCAGAGAAAGTCTGCGTCTGTATACAGGCGGTACCCAGCTTCCGTGCGATGAGAAGGTGACAAGAGACCGACCTTGTCGTAGTAGCGCAACGTACGCACGGACACTGATGCTTTGTGCGCGAATCGACTGGTACTGTAAAAACCTTGACCCAAGGTGTTGCCTCCTTTCTACTCAGAAGTATAAGGGGTGACGTTACGTCATGCTCAAGGCTTTTCCAGGCAGATTTTTACAAGTATATAACCTGGCTTATTTCGCTTGCTGATAGATCATCTCGCTTGCGTGTGTGCTTTGTTTTCCAGGGGAGTTGGCTCAGGACGCTATTCTTGCTCCAACCGAGGGGGATCGAATAGGTAGTTCATGTTTACCCACAATCCTCTCGTATGGCGAAAGAAGATGAGCGGCAGGACAATGGGTAAAGGGGACCCGAGTATCAGAAGTGGAATGAATGGAACACTTGGGTTCAGTCCTGCCCACACTGAGAAAGGAACAATGATGGCTGCGACTATGAGTTCGCTAACGACTAGGTTGATAGCCATGGCACCAGTGTAGAAGCCTTCTTCCCGTTCATAGACAAGATGACAGACGGGACATTGTTCGTACATGGTGAACCAGCGCCGGAATAACTTCCCCTTACCACATCGGGGACAGCGAAGCAACAGTGCTTTTTTCAATGCAATCCAAAAATTATTCATCGGAAACTGTGTCTCTTTTCTTGGGAGAAATTCTCCTCTCTTACTTATAAGTTCTCTCAAGAGAATTATACCGCATTACATGCCCGGACGCATAACGCGAAAGAGGTATCATGCTCCTCACTTTTCGAGGGGCATGTCTGAACAGTTTGACATAATAAGGGGTCTAAGTCTTGTACTGGGTCAGGTTGATCGCTAAGAACCTCTCTCATGCTCAACGTTGGGTACCAGTAAGTCGTCGTCGATATCCACATGATGAGGAGGAGTTGCTTCATCCACGAGACGCTCTTCCTCAACGTCAGGCACGAGCAGGTCGTCGTCGATATCCACATGCTCAGAGGAAATTGTTCCGTCCATTGGCCGTGCTTGTCCTGTCACCGCTATGGGCTTAACCGAGCGTTGGGCCAGATGGATGATTTCTCGGCCTAACACATTCCCCGCTCCTATCGCGCCCATTCCTCCTACTATGCTGCATGCTAAATAGAGGAATGCAGGGAGCCATTGCTGTCCTGCCGTGAGCAATACGTTTCCAAGAGCCAGACTGCTAAAGGTAGTGTATGCCCCAAGAAAGCCAACATTGATGAAGAGACGGCGCGTTGGTCCAACGAGAAAGGTCGCATCGGCGAGAGTCGTTACCAAAGCCAGAAGCAAGGCTCCGCTAATGTTGATGAGTAGAATATCGTAGGGCCAGCCTTTCCCAAGCCATGACTGAATGGCGAGGCTGAGTAGATACCGGGTGATCGTTCCGCAGAAGCCACCGCATATAACTGCAATCAACCGTCGGCGTGCTGAAAGTGTTCTTGCCACTAGAGCCATCCTCCCAGAATCCACCCGCCAGCAGCAACGAGCAGACCGAGCGCAAACGTACTCCCCAGATAGAGCAGCCCTTGTGATGTACTCCCAGCACGAATGAGCTGTACACTTTCCCACTGCATGGTGCTGAAGGTCGTGTATCCTCCCAGAAACCCTGTTGCTGCCACCAATTGCACATACGCGCTCACTACGTGGCGACCAACTAATCCTGCAAGGAGCCCTATAAGAAAAGCGCCGGAGATGTTGATGATGAGCGTTCCCAGGGAAAATTGTGAGCTCACACGTGCAGCAAAAAAGCGACCGATGAGATAGCGTGTGAGCGCTCCAACGGCTCCTGCAGCACCAACAAGCCCACATTGAACGAACAATGGTACGGTCATTGTTCCCTCGCCCCCTTCCAGGAGATGATCTCAACAGGAGTGGCTGTAATCATCCCGCGTTGCACGAGGCGATCTAGCAGGGGTAGGAAGGTCTCGATGCGCTCGGTACGATCTACGATCTCTACGATCACAGGTAAGTTGTCTGCAATGTCAGGCAAGCGGTCGGTAGAAAGAAGATGCTCCGGGCCGAAGCCTTCTATTCCACGAAGGACCGTTGCTCCCATGATTCCCCGCCGTTGGGCCTCTTCCGCGATTTCCTGATAGAGAGGTTTTCCTTGCCATTCCTCAGCTTCTCCTAGAAAGATACGAAGACGTTTGCCCTGGATGGGCAGAGATGAATGTACAGTCATTACGATATTTCACTTCCTAGTAGTACGCGTAGTAAGTCGAAGCGCCCCACCGTGCCGATGAGGCGTTCTTCTCGGTCAATAACGGGCAACACTTTTCTACGTGTTGCCATCATACGTTCAATCGCTTCCTGAACCAAAGCGGTGTCTACAATAGTCACAACGTCCCGGTTCATCACATCCGCAGCTACTGGTGCCTTGCCAGAAGAGGACGGTAAGGTACCAGTGGGCAACCGCCCTGGATTTCCTCGCGCCCAATCACGTAAAACCGCGAGGAAACGGGGACGTATTTCTTGTTGGATGCCAGTCAGCACGTCCACATCGCTGATGATTCCTTTGACACGTCTCTCTGTGTCAACGACAATTACGCGTTTAAGTGGCGACATCATGAGCGTATCAATCACTTCCGCAAAAGGTGTTTGCTCTTCAACAGTCGCCACCTCACGGTTTGTGTAGGCCGAGACTGGTTGTTGTTGTGCGGGTAGCTCCGGAAGAGGATGCGTCTTTTGAAGCGGTTGCGCTGCGCTGCTGGCATCCGAACTCATCAAGGGGCTGGTTCGAATGGTGTGTAGTAGGTCCGCTCGTGTCACCATCCCTAGTAACGTGCGGTTGGTGTCGATGACAGGCAGGTTGCGTAACTGTGTTTCAAGAAGCAGACGCGCCGCCTCTCGGATTGGTTGATCGGGGCCGATAGTCTGTACCTGTCGGTTCATAATATCTTGCGCTGTTCGTGTAGTATGGCCTGCCTTTTCCAGCGAGGACTTCATTGCCTCCACTGTGCGTTGGTCTAACTCGCGTGCCGTTCGTACCAGTCCTCGGCGCATAGGTAAGAGGTCAGCATTGATCAGGTCGCCCGTGCTCAGAATACCTTGAAGCCGCTGTTGCTCATCAACTACGGGCAGTACGCGAAAAGGGGCTGCCAGCAGCAGATTCACGACGGTTGAAACAGGTGTTTGAGGATGGACGGCCTTCACATCTGTCTCCATCACTTGACGGACGGGAAGTTTGTTCGAAATACCCTGTCGCCGCGCATGAGTGTACTTCAACACGTCAACGTCATGGATGGTCATCATTCCACCGTTCATCATTTCTTGCAGGCGAGGAATCAGGCGGCGTAGGCGAGTTGGTTGGTCCACAACAGAAATGATAAGGGAGGCATCAGAGGACCAACGCAATCCTTTCTGTTCGTGCAACTGGGACCCTGCCCCATAGCCTGCGACAGCGCGTGTCACTGTTGCTCCTGCGCCGCCTTGCTCCCGCAAAAGCTGGATGATCGCGACATAGAGCGGACCCCCACGCCATTGATCAGACTCACCGAGATAGATGGTCAGCATTTGGGCCTTGCCCTGACGTAGTAAACTCATCGTCTCTAGCTCCTTGTGTCAATGCATAGAAGCATAAAAAAACTTCTACTGCTTGATCTCACCTTTATAGAAAAGGTTTGAGACAACGAGTAGAAGCTATCAGCCTTGTGGCATTACGCGAGCCTCATCGCGAGATTTTATTTCTAGTCAGAGTATATAAAATGGAATAGTCGAACGTCAAGAGAACCACGTAGATGCCTTCTCTAGGCCAGCACTACTGCAATGAGGTAGGCAACGTATATTCCTATCAGGAGACCACCAGCTACACGAGGGAGCTTCCCATACCAGACGAAGGCCAGGAGTACGAGGTGGACACCTACCATGACCGGTAAGGCAATGAAGGTGACACGCGGGTCCACAGGAATTGAGCGAATGGTGGCTGCCAATCCCAGAGTGACGAGCAGGTTGTAAGCGAACGAGCCGAGGATGCCACCTATCAGGATATCGGATTGTTTTTTGCGTGCCGCGCTCACTCCAAGCGCGATCATCTCGGCTCCAGTTCCCAACGAGACAACGGTTGCTCCCACGGCTCCTTGACTCAATCCAATTCCCTGTGCGAAGCGGAGCGCACCTTCTACGATAGCAGGACCACCCACCGCCATCGCTGCTAAGCCGCCAATGGTCAAGAAAACGGGTTTCCACTTCAATCGAGGTCGTGCTGACTGTTGTTGATCCTCCTCCTCCTTCTCCTCGTCTGAGTCTTCTGCTTCGAGTACTGCCATACGCTTCATCGCATCACGATCTGTCCGAAACAAGAATATAGTGTAGCCTACGAACACGACCAACAGTAGGACTCCTTCGAGTCGCGTGACCACTCCCAGGAAGAGCAAGACAATGGGGATGATCGACACAAGAGTGGCAATAAGCGCCTGTCGTCGCACACTCCGGTCGATGACCATTGGAGTAATGAGCGCTGAGAGACCAAGTGCCACCGTGACAATGGTGACATTAGTGCCAATGACGTTGCCAACCGCAAGAGTTGGGGCACCGCGAGCCGAAGCGATGGCGGCGGTGAGCATTTCCTCTGGTTCTAGTCCTGCCAGAACCACACCGAGGACGAGGGCACTTATTCCAAGGGCTCGTGCCAGATCCCCTGCTCCATCGAGAAACCAATCAGCGCCAACCAGGAGCAGAAGGGTCCCGATGACAAGCAGCCCAAGAGCTAGCAGGAGTGTGAGCATTATATGTTCTTAACTTTCTACCCTGATACGTCCTGCCGTCTCGCTTTTGTTCGTACTGACAAGAAGCATATTCAGTGAATCAACAAAGGCGGGGCCTATTGACTATCATCGTAACGCGATATTTCAGAAAAGTCAATTAACCAGTCTTTTGACATCTAAGAGGAGGCAGGGTAAGTGCCAAATTAAGAATATTAGTTCTTGCGTATCAGCAGATCACGCAGAACACTAGCATTACAATGTTCGCTGTCACGTGCAGCAAAAAGTAACGTAATAGGCCCATGCTTTGCGAACTCCCGCAGTTTCTCTAGCCCCTCCTGAGCATGCTCAGATGTAAGTTCAGCTTCGTAGCGGCGGCGGAACTCCGCGAATTTCTCCGGGTCATGACCAAACCATTTGCGCAGTTCGTTGCTTGGGGCGACCTCCTTGAGCCAGGCATCGATGGAGGCATGCTCTTTGGAGAGGCCCCGAGGCCACAGTCGGTCTACCAACACGCGCATACCATCAGTCGGTTCTGCTTCATCGTAGACGCGCTTCAGACTTACTACCCATTCAGACTTTGACAAGATATTTTCTCCTCTGCAGGGCTGTTACTGCGAATGCAATTTCAGCTCTTGTCTCTTTGCTTTGCCAGGGACACTAGTAAAGTAAATGATCGTGTACCCAGAAGGCAGTACTAAGATCGGCCAGATATCGGCATATATCTGGTATCTTCCGTATCGCTCTCTCAAACCATCCTTCAATGTCAAGACCTCATCTAGGTTCTACGTCCTTCCGGGTGAGCTACGTAGGTGATGGTAGGGGCGCAATTGATTGCGCCCGTAAACACGCATCCATGTCAGGGGCGGGCGCAATCAATTGCGCCATCAAATGGGCTATGCCGCGACCTTCATGGCGAAATGCGCATCCATGTCAGGGGCGGGCGCAATCAATTGCGCCCCTACCATCACCCGCAAGGATGGAGACCCCTCATCTAGCCTCGCTTGACTTGTACTGGAATCAGTGGTCCTGCAGCTTCATTTGACCCTGCCAGGTGTTCAATAAATCGCACATCGCTCTGTGAAGTTGATTGCGGAAAAGCGTAGGTAAAACGCACGGTTGCACCTGGATGCAATCGAGTCGAGTTCACAAGATACAGTACCCCCTGATTCGCTTGACCCCCGACCGCTGCTTCCTTTGGTCGCGTTTGAATGATGAAGTCATGAGGGGCAGTCCCTTTATTCGTGACAACGAAGTCGTAGGGAGTATCGGCCATAAAGGTTGTGCGAGAAGACGTAATCTTGGAATTGGTCATTGTCACCTGAACTTGTCGAGCAGACGAAGAAACGGGCGTTGCAGGATGTGAAGAACCTGTGGAGGCTGTGCCGCCTCCACAAGCTGTCACCATAGCTACAATGATAGCCAGGAATGCCCCAGGGATAATGCAATGTTTCATAGTTTTCCTTACAACACGAGCACTTATCTATTTACAACGAGCCAATCGAGATTCCGAGGAAGTGCTGATGACAGCACTTCGTTTCCGTCCTGGCGAACAGCAACATTATCATTGAGGCGAATACCGCCCTTGCCATCCAGGTACACGGCTGGTTCCATGTTGTGTACCATGCCGCTATGCAGTATTGCATCTGAGGCCGGATGCAAGACGGGAGCGGCCCCATGATTAATAGCCTGAAAACCAAAGCCATGTCCTAGACCATGTTTGAAAAACGTGCCTAAACCTGCCTGTTGCATGACCTGTCGCGCCGCACCGTCAACTGCTCGTGCGCTAGCACCGTCTTTGATGATTTTTAAAGCGGCGTCCTGCGCCGCAATACAGGCTTGATGGGCTGCACGCCATTCGTCGCTGATTGTGCCTGCAAAGAAGGTGCGCGTTAGCTCGGCCCAGTACCCATTTATGCCGATTTCCATCTGCACCGTGACAGTATCGCCTTCATGAATAGATGCATTCGAGGTCAGGTTAAAGGCACGGTATGCCAGTGCCGCGCGAGGCCCGGTCATGACATGCACGTGAGGCTGAACATGATGAGCACCTGGCGCGGCATATCCTGCTCGCAAGAGGGCAGCATACGCCGCTCCTGCAACTTCCGCCTCTGTCGCCTCAACGTGGATGGCTTCACGCGCTGCGGCAAATCCCTGATATGCTACGCCTTCGGAACGTCTGATCCCTTCCTGTTCCTCCTCGGTTTTGATGGCGGCAAACTCATCAAGCAGAGAGGTGACATCGCGTAGTTCTCCACCAAGCAGCAGCATGTGGAGTAAATCACGCGTCTCTGACCCAGGTACGCCTACCTGCGTATATGCAGGAATGATAGGCGCTCGCCCACCCTCGATGCCGATAATCGAACTTTGGTTTAATCCCGCTGAACGCAGCAACTCGGCGAGGGGTTCGCGCACTGCATCAAGCGTGTTGTCGATAGAGTCCATCGTCTCTTCGGCAAATGTTTTCACCTCGACCGCTGTTCCTTGAGGAACAAGGTCTTGTTCATCGGTAGGCACAGCGAGACGAAACTCTATTTCTTGTGCCGTATTGAGCGAGGCCACGCAAAAAGAATTGCCCAGGACTGGCTGATAGCCTGTTAGCATCAACACATGCTCTGGTAGGCGACACACCAGACCTTGGTATCCCTTCTGTGCTAAGAGTTTTTTGATGCGTTTAGTGCGCGAAGTATTCATTGTTCTACCTCTTTGGGAGATCGCCCAAATTTGTTGATATGAACTCAAACTGTGATGTTTTCATTGTAGTGACCTTTGGTTATATATTGGTAAAAATTCAATGGAAATAGTAAGCGATAAATGAGGAGATATCCCAATTAAGAAAGCGTGCTTGGCGTGCAACTCTTCTGCGTTTACGATGAGGATACAACTCTCTTGACTCTCGGTTTGCTATCTTCACGTACTACTACTGTAGGGAATGCACCACTTCCAGCAAAAGAACAGCAAGGTTTTTTGCTGGAAGTGGTGCATATGGTAGGTGGAATGTTTTCATGAAGATGAGAGAGGTTTCGGCAAGGGAAATGATTGTACACATTCAAGAGACTTCACATGCAATAGACACAGAAGAGATCATCGTTGGAAACACTCGGAGCGGGTTCTCTCGGGTACCAGATGACCAAAAGCTGGCACTAGTCCAAAGGGCTTTGACAGAGTTCTTTGACCCAGCTTATCATCGTGACAGAGCAGGGAATCCGCGAGAGACTCAAGGGTTTGCTGAATTTGTGTTGCAAACCGTGGATTGCCTGAGATGTGGGAATAGTTGCGTTCTTTTCATCAACCAGGATTGGCATGGCTTCGCAGGTGAGTTACATCCAGTTCACGAAGCATTGATCCAATCAACACAAACCAAAGTCGTTGCTCTTGAATACTTCAACCCAGAGTTATATGTTAACGCAGGGAAGGTTCCTCTTGTAGGAAGAGTTGCTCAATGGCTGTGGAAGAGGAGGTATTACCAGGAGAGTGATCGGATGCGATATGCTAAAGCACTTGAGACAGCTTGCGCGAAACATGGAAAACCTCTAGCCGTTACTGATATTGCCCATACGACCTATTATTCTTTGAACTTTTATCTCAGTTACCTGGCTTCCATCGTTGGGGGAAGTGCGAGCCTTCTGAACCTGCTGCCTGATCATCGGGCAGTGCTTGTCCCTGCCAGTTTATTTCTCTACCATCGACTTGATACAGGAGTCCGCCGATTGGGGAAAAAGGTAGGCAAAAAGCTCAGTTTAGGAGGGATGTTTGATCCAGAACACGTGCACTGGTACGAAAAGTTCTTCCTCGATTTAGAAGATGGTAGACGAGTCCTTGGAACCTCTGGAATAAGACAATTAGTGAGTGAATACCCAGGTAAGGATGCAGAGGCACCAAGTTACATTGTGGTGAATGTTCCTCCTGCACACGGGATACGTTATGCCTTGAACCTGCTCGATCCAACACGAGCAGATATGTGGGCAAGAAAGGTCAAACAAGTCTTGTATGGACTGGTGCCTAATATCTCACCGACAGTCAGAACGTGGACCTATAAGCGTGGGGTCAGTCAGGCTCCTGATGATTCTTCTCAAGGTGCGTGGATACTCATGTCTCAGCGGAGGATGAAGCTTTTCCAGTAGGCTCCTTTGTGACCATTTTATGCTATTAGTCGCTTTCTCAAAGAGGAAGGAAAGTCGAGCAGGGGGGTAAAGGGCATGGATAGGATCATTGTGACTCAGCCGGGTCACAGCGAGATTGCAAGCTCGACTTCCTATATGTAGTGTACCTGTTCCACCAACAAGCAGAGAGTGTATCAATAGGTATCAGGGTGTATCTTCACCAAAAAGAGTGCTCCTGGCACACTGAGAGCACTCTTTTTGGTGAAATTTAGATTCTTCTACGACTTCCCAGGCGGGGGACGAGCAGGAATGCGAGAATCATGCCCGCGATGAGACCGCCGATATGGGCATAAAGGGCAATATTGGGGTCTGACAACCCAAACACAAGGTTGAGCCCGATCCAGAAGAGCCAGTTGCCGATGGCTCCACGCCCATAGATGCCGAGGCTGCGACGGTTGACGATATAGAAAACGCCAAGCGCACCAAAGACGCCGAAGATCGCGCCAGAGGCTCCTACTGCCGTTCCTCCTGGCGAGGTGAAGTAGAAGAGCACCCCACCTGCGATACCCGAGAGGAAGTAGATGAGGAGGTATCGCCACTTTCCATAAAAGACCTCGATAGCTCGACCCACAAAGAAGAGCGAGAGCATATTGAAGCCAATATGGAAGATGCCACTATGCAGAAACATAGCGGTGAGCAGGCGATAGTATTCTCCCTGAGCTACTGCCGGGTTAATTTGTGCTCCAAACTGGAGCACATCTGGTACAAGGATGGAAATTACGAACACAATAACGTTGATAGCGATTAGCGTGTATGTTACCAGGCTGGGGTACTGGCTCAAGACAAAGCGCGTGCGAACGACCTGGCGCTGCATCCCATTTGGTCGTGACCACGTTGGGATAGACTCGCGTTCGACACGCGGTGGTGCCTCCTCACGCACCTTTTCATTTGACGATGCGCCATTCGTGTAGCCGTTGTAGCCTGATGTGTATGGTGTTGCAATCGGCTCAACTTTGGGGAAGCAGTCATCGAAGTGACCCCCGTAAGAGAGACGAGCCGCACGAGCCCGCGCTAAATTCGCATCGTAGTCCTGGTTGTTGACACGCAGCAGGTAGGAGCGCATAGCATGTACATAGGCGGTACCGGGGTCTTGGGCGACAATGGTGTCCGCTGTTTGCAAAGCGCGATCATAGCGGTGTTCAAGTATATCAAGCAAAGCCTGTGCTGTCATGCTTTCGACGCCGCCATCTGGCTGCAACTCTTGTACGCGACGGCATGCCATCTGTACGACGCTATAGTTGCCGAGAGCGAGGTTTGCCTCGGCTAGTCCCAGGTGAACCATCGGGTTTTCTGGCTCTAGCTGTGCCGCGTGTGCGTAGGCAATAGCAGCATCACGTGCCTGGCCTTGTGCGAGCGATTGTTTGCCTCGCTCCATATAAGTCTGTATATCTGTTTGTGCTTCCACAAGTTAACCTCCAGTATGATATAACGCGATGATAGCAAGTAGAAATGTACCTGCGATTGCCAGGACAGCCAAAGGCCAGCGACGCAAAAGACTGTGTGTATCTATCATTGTATACGCTGAGTATGCTAGTTGTGTTGGGCTTGTCGATTGAGGAGAAGCTAATTTGTAAAGTGGAGTAAACCACCATCCTAGTAGGCTACCGCTCAATAATCCACCAACATGTGCATAATTATCCACATTTGGAATAGCAATGCCTATACCTAAATTAATACCTATGATAAAAACGAGCCATAGTAGAGCAGGTGCGCCGCCTCTCGGAAAGGCTCTGCGATGAACGAGTATAAAGATACTATATGCTCCAACCAGTCCAAAGATAGCTCCTGACGCTCCAACGCTAATTTCGTGCGGCGCAAAGTAGAAGCTGGCGATGATACTGATGACCCCCGTTACCATATAGATCAACAGGAAACGTAGATGTCCGACCAGTCGCTCTAAAAAGACGCCCAATATGAAAAAATTGAGCATATTTAGCCCAACATGCAACGCGTTAGCGTGTAAGAAAATCGGCGTTACAAATCGCCAGTACTGCCCATGAAGAATCAAACTATTTTCTTTTGCGCCGTAGGTGACGAGCACGTTGGACAGAGCGTCGTTGTCGTGATCCTGGATGTTGATCGCATTCCTCGCCGCGTTCGCCAAAATGTCATAGAGACTATGTGCACCCGCTGCAAGGGCGGCTTGATATGCAGTAAAACACCATATACCAACTGTTCCAACAGTAACTAGCCAGACGACCCAGGGGATGCGATTTATGCCATGTAACGTTTTATAGTTGTTGAGTGCGGCCCGGTAACTGAGTTGTATGCGTTGCCTACGTAATACGGCTGCATCCTGCGCACCATAGCTATTTTCCACTCACACCTCTTCACAAAATTTCGCTTTTGCCTTATCTTTTTATACGTTTGAGAAAGGCGAATGTAGCAAATGCTCTCTGTAGGGATTATAGCAGAATAGTAAGTAAGCAGTTCGTTTTCCTCTACCCAAGCTTGCTCAGGTGAATGAACATGGTGATACCGTTGAGCACGAACTGGACAGCGAGCGCGGCGAGCAGGATACCCAGGATGCGCGAGAGTACGAGAATGCCTGTGCGACCAAAGAAGCCGATAATGCGCGAACTGCTGCGCATGACGAGCCAGCCTGCGAACAAGGCACTTGCAATAGCTGCGCTTACCGCGAGTAGTTCGGGCAAATTAGGAGTAGCGCTATCAACATATAAGATGGTGGTCGCGATGGTTCCCGGGCCAGCGATCATTGGAATTGCAAGCGGGAATACGCTAATATCCTCGCGAGTCATGGCCTCATCCGCCTCGGTCTTCGTCTCGCGGGTACCCGATTGACGACCGAAGAGCATATCGACGGCGACCAGGAAGAGCAGGACACCACCCGCTATATCGAATGCATAGAGGCTGATGCCGAGTCGGTCGAGCAAGAAGCGTCCGACGATAGCAAAGAAGGCTAATTGAACGTTGGCTGCTGTTTTTCTCTTGCGACTCGTAGCCCGCAACGCTTCGGGCCGCTTCTTCTTGCGCTAACAAAACATTCTCCTCTCATGTCATTACTAGGTGCTACCATTTTACACCACGTACGACAACAATAACTAGTTTATACTAGAAAAGTCGAGGTACTTCACGTTGATTCTTGAATGGTCTGCCTTGATTGACCTTATACTAGTAGGCATGTTACAATGGGGCAAATGTTGTTGTAGGAGTAAATGTCATGCCAGGTAAGATGTTGTCTGTTGATGAGGTAGCTAACGAGCTAGGGGTTAATCCAGAAACGGTGCGTGTCTGGATACGTACGGGGGAACTTGTGGCTCTCGACATTGGCAGGGGTTATCGTATCTCGCGTGATGATCTTGACGATTTCATCAGACGAAGACGCACCGACTACAAAAAGAAACAGGATGAATAAGTCCAATTGCACCAATCGCGTTAAACCAGCCCAGTTTTTCTAAAAATGTACCCTCTTATAGGCTGTCATGCGTGTTAAAGTGTAGGGGCCTCATGTATCTACCTCTGTGTATTGATACATCGACGATACTATGTTGTAGAGCGATGTTCAAGGAGTATGGCTTTACTCACATATTCCCCTGTCTATGCGCTATAATGGAGCAGCTATTACATTTTAATTGATTGGGAGGCACTTATTATGAAGGGTGCAAAGCGTTACGCGATTATTGCTGGGATAGTCATAGTGGTGCTCATTGTTGGCATTATTGTGGCTGCCATTTTCCACGTCTTGCTGGATGTCCTCTATATATTCCTGATGCTGCTTGCCGCGCTGATGATAACGGCAACAATCCTTCAGGCGCTTTCAGTCGTGGTGCTCATTCGCACGATTAGCATGGTGCGTGAAGAGGTCAAACCACTGCTGGCATCGGTCCAGGAGACGGTTGGCATTGTGAAGGATACGGCGAAAACAGCTGGTCATACGGTTGAGACTGTTAGTCACGCTGCTCAGCTTACAGGCGAAGTTGCATTAGCTCCAAGTGTACGGGCCGTCGCCGCTGTCGTCGCTGGTCAAGAGATGTTTCGTGTCTTCCTGGGTAGGGGGCGTACGAAGAGCCGTGCCGAGAAGCGTCGTGAGCAGCAGTTAAAGGCTATTGAAGAGGTAGGGCGTTCGGAGGCTATAACCGTCGGTGCTCTAGGCGGTGTAAAACCAGGGAGTGAGATATGATACTACACTTGGTTTTGGGAGACAATAATCCTATTCTCGCAACTGGCGGCCAGATTGCAGCTATTGTGATTGGCCTCTACGCACTCGTGTTTATACTGATCGCCCTCGTATTCAACTTCGCCATGGCGTTCGCGGCTAGCTGGGTACGTGAGAAGGCGAACCTGATAAAGATGCTGCGCCCAACCGTTGATAGTGTGAACAAAACGTCAGAGGCGCTGGTCGATGGTACATCTCCTCCTGCCAATGACAACAAGATCGTGCGTACTGTTGCTGAGGGGCCAGCGCGTGTTCACACTCTCGACAAGCAGACGGATCAACTGGCGGACAAGGTAGCGAACGGGGCGATTGAGTTCCGAGCAAGAACTATGCAGGTGCAGACGGTGGTCAAGGCGTTCTTCGCTCCCAAACTACTGCAGCGTGAACTGGAGCAGCACGATCAAGGGCTGGCAGCTCACAACGCCACTGAAATCAAGAGTCCTGGGTACCAAATGCTCATGGGCGAAAAGGCTCCAGACGCACCTGTTGTTCCAATGTCGGAACCTGCTCACGGGTATTCGCAGACTGTAACTCCTTCGCAACTTAGAGATGTCCCTTCTCGCTGAGTATGTTCGAGAGTTCGGGCGTTTCCAGCGAAACGCCCGGCTCTACCTTGTTAGCAATGCACTGGTTGGCATCTCGACTGGAATCCTGCTAGTTCTCTACAACCTCTATCTTGTCTCACTAGGCTACGGTACCGATTTTATTGGTCTGATACTCTTTATGGGAACGATAGGGGCTGGCGTCGCTATTTTTCCAGCAGGTATTTGCGTTGATCGCTTCGGAGGCAAGATCGTTCTGATCTTGAACTACCTGACTTTTGGTGTCGCTGGTGCAGGACAAATTCTTTTTCGTCAACCTCTCCCTCTTCTAGCTAGTGGGTTTGTGGCAGGTGTGATTACTGCTTTTGCCCTTGTTGTCAATGCCCCGTTTCTGACAGCTAATAGTACGGCAGAAGAACGTTCCCATCTTTTTAGCCTCAACATCGTCCTACAACTAGGTACAACAGTGCTTGGTGAGGTACTTGGTGGAGCATTGCCAGTATGGTTTCGTACAATTCCCCAGTTGATGGCTCCGCTGCCCGCTCAGTTGGGGTGGTTACTGGCTAGCCAACATGAGCCTCGATCATATCAGCTTGCCCTCCTATTTGCTGGCTTACTTGCTGTACCGAGCCTTGTGCCGCTCTTTCTTTTGAGCGATGATCGACCTGCTAGTGTACTACCACAGCCTACATCGTTTGTACAAAACATATTTGTGAGACTGAGCACATGGAGACGAGAGGTACAGCTTCAGAAAGTGCTTTTCAGCCCCTTTTTCACGCTGCTGCTGGTGCAGATTCTGGTCGGCCTGGGTGCTGGCCTCTTCATTCCCTATTTCAATGTCTATTTTGTACAGCATTTGAAGGCATCATCGGCCCTCTTTGGCGTGATTGATGGTGGGGCAAATGCGATGAATGCTGTTCTAACGCTGGTTGCTCCCTGGTTAGCTATGCGTATCGGCAAGGTCAAAACTGTTACCGTTACACGGTTACTAGGTATTCCATTGCTCCTGGCAATTGGTTTGACAAATCTGCTTCCCCTGGCGGCAATCCTCTATCTTTTTCGGCAGGGTACAACGGATATGGCGATGGGCGTATTCCAGGTCTATTCAATGGAGGCGGTTCCTTCTCAACGTCGTGGGCTGGCGAATAGCAGCTATCAAGCTGGTATGCAGGTTGCATGGGCTGCTACGACTCCGCTGGGTGGATTGCTTATTGCTCGTATGGGGTATCTACCTGTGTTTATTGGCGGTGCGATTTTGTATATGCTTGCAATTGGCGTGCTATGGGTACGGTTTGGACGTGGAAGAGAAGAGCCTGAAAATGGTGATAGGACAGATGGTAAAGAGACTGCAGAAGTAACAAGAGGTTAGCTACATGCTATGTAGCTAACCTCTTGTTACTTCTACAAAGCTACCTCTTCACGATGCGAATGAATATAATAGTCAATTCATACAGAAATGACATTGCCACACCCAGAATGACCGGGCTGTAAGGATCAGCTCCTGGCGTTATAACCGCGGATGCGATCCATAATCCGATGTGTGCGACTGCACGCTTTTTCGTAAGTGTTTGTAGTGAGATGAGATCAACCAGTGCCATGAACGTCAGCACGAGCGGAAGCTCAAAGACAATGCCAAAAGCAAGCATGAAAAAGGCGACAAAGTTGAAGTAGCTGTCAGCGCTCACGAGTTCAGTAAAGTTACTGGCCCCAAAGGTTACGAAAAACTCTACGGGGTAGCGCAGTACAAAGTAGGCAAGCGCGATTCCTGCCGCAAAGAGAATGATGCCGACAACAATGAAGGGAACAGCATACTTTTTCTCTTTCTCATACAGCCCTGGCGCAATAAATGCCCAGGTCTGATAGAGAAGCACAGGTAGCGCAAGGACGATTCCTGCTACAATCGAAATCGTGAGGTAGACTGTGAACCCTTCCAACAGGCCGGTAACGACGAGCGGCTGATCACCACGCGCGATTGAATTTGCTTCACGAGGTAGGGGGAGTTCTAGTAAATGAACAACCCAATTCCTGAAGACAAAGGCAACAATGCTAGTAACTACGACGGCGGCTAGCACTTTGATAATACGCCATCGCAGTTCTTCCAGATGCTCGACCAGAGACATCCCTGACTCGTCGTCATCATTCTCAGGCTGAGGGTTGTAGCCATCGAACGCAAGCATTGCGTCTTGCTGATCTACATTACCAGTTGCCATGTTTTCTTCCTTAACGTTGCAGTACCCTCTTCCGAGTTGCTACCTCTGAAAGAGCGGCTACTTGTCAACACGCACCTCGGTGTTTTGCACCTCGGTGTGTGTTGTCTCCTGTGTAACTGTCGGCGTGCTAGTATGTTCGCGCTCGATTGCCTCGTAGCTGGCTGGAGAAGGGGTCTGTACTTCCTCTTCTTTATGCGACGTCAGCTCGCTCATGCCCTTCTTGAACTCCTTGATGCTCTTGCCAATAGATGAGCCCATTTCTGGCAGTTTCTTTGGTCCGAATACCAGGAGCGCAATAACCAGGATAAAAATTAACTCAGGTCCGTGTCCAAGTCCAAACATTGTATGTGTCCTTTCTTACTTCTATGTCTACTTATTTCGTTCTTTACGAGTATTATACACTGTACTACGATTGTCCATAGTAAATGGATGCCTTCCTTTTCCGCGATCTATGGGATGGCAGTCTGTGTAGTGCCTTGTCCCATGAGTACGACTTGCAATCCATCCAGACCGAGGCTTAGCGCACCAAGCCCTGCCGAGCCGATAGCAACGAGACTCACAGCCTGACGCCGACTCAGGTTGCGTGTACGCAAGCGAGTGGCGACGTGTTGCTGTTGTTGTAGCTCTGCTACCTCCTTGCGTACAGAGGCGCTCAGACGATGCTCAAGACTCGCGGGAGCAGGTGCTGTGCTTCCATAATGGCGTGCTAGCAATGTTTCGATTGAATCGTTTCGCATAGCTTCTCCAAGCGATTAGGGGCTGGTAAAAAGTGACAAACGGTGCGGCTTATTTACGTTATCGGTCAATTGCCGCTCAGTTGAATTCCTGTCTGCGCGATAGAGTGATGAATTGTGCGTGCTTTCCGCACTCTGAGCATCGAAAATTTCTTCTCCGCTCTCACGTGTGTATTCCTGCTGAAACTGCTTTCTGGCTCGCGCAAGACGTTGGCGTACCGCCGCCTCTTTGAGATCGAGCATATTCGCAATCTCGCCGGATGAGAGACCACTGACAACCGAGAGCAGGAGACAGGTGCGCAGCGATTCTGGCAATTTTGCCATTGTACGCCGAACCACGTCTTGCTCAGCAATTAATTCGGCTGGATCGCCAGCTTCATGACTTCCATATCCAACAGGCTGTACTGGTACGGCTCGCTCATCTAGCGACTCGGCGTCCGTCTCCTGTGACTCCTGTACTCTTCCCTCGTGCATACGTGAGAAGGGAATGAAGCGGAAGATGCTGCGCCTTCGACGCTGCATACGCACGGTATTCAAGGCGATACGTAGAAGCCACGCTTTCGCATGGAACTGTGTACCACTCGCTGCACGGGCAGCATCAATCGCCCTCAGGGCCTGGTGAAAAGTATCCTGCGTCAGGTCCTGGCTCTCCTCCCAGTCTCCGGTCAAGCCGTAAATGGTGTAAAAGACCAGTTTGCCATATTCATGAACGAGCGATTCTACAGCCTCAGCCGCAGGAATTATATCCACACTTCTACTCTTTTCGCGTTCGCGTTTGTAGGAGTAGATCACTAGCTACTCAGCTACACTAATGGAGATGCATAAAGATGATGGATTGTGACAACAAAACAAAGAGATTTCACAGAAGTAAGAAAAATCAGTTATGAACTGGGCGTGCTCTCAGCAAGGCACGCCCAGTTCATAACTGATTTAGCGCAAGTGCTCTTCTATGTAGTCGTCGGCCTCTTGCACCGTAGTGATCTTCTCGGCATCCTCATCGGAGATTTGTAGCTTGAACTCTTCTTCGAGAGACATGATAAGTTCGACCAGATCGAGAGAGTCGGCGTTGAGGTCTTCGACAAAGGAGGCGCTGGGAACAACCTCACTCTCATCAACCCCAAGTTGATCAACGATAATCTTCTTGAGTCGCTCTTGAACTGTTGGCATTATTTGACCTCGCTTTCGGCTTTAGGGATGGGCTGTTGCTGTGCCCGATTAAATATGGTGCCGAGAACTCCATTAATGAAGCGACTGGACGTGTCGCTCCCAAAGGTTTTGGCGAGTTCCACCGCCTCATTAATGGCAGCCTTGGCTGGTACCGTATTATTAAACAGAATTTCGTAGATTGCAAGTCTCAGGATGTTTTTGTCGATGCGAGCCATCTGTTGCAAAGGCCATTCACGCGCCGCACTCTGAATATGTGCGTCGATGTCGGCAAGATGTTCATAGACACCCAGGACCAACTCGCTGGCATACTCTACCACTTTGGATGGAAGGTGACGTTCCTCGACATGACGCTGCAAGACCTCTTCAGGCGTGTGCTGGGCAACATCGTACTCGTAGAGTGTTTGCAATGCGATCATTCGCGCTTGTCTGCGTATCCCTGGCATAGTATCCTCGAATAGTTCCTAGTTCCTCATCGATAGGACTTCATCATACCACTCATAAATATGGTAGTGCGTTGTGTGCTCCGCAAATAGTTCTATCTCTGATTAACTTGTATATGTATGACGATGACATTGGTGCTAATTGTAACACCATGCCTACTGCATGCCCTGACAGGGCTATATGCCGCATATAAGTCACCCTGTGAGCTATGCAACATCTTGAATATAGATATTCACCTCGCGTACCTGCATGCCCACCATCTCTTCAAGGGCCGACGCCACCTCTTCCTGAACAGCGGTGCCTACCTCAACGATGTTGACGCCCGCTGTGACAACGAGGTATAAATCGGCGGCGACAGTATTATCTTTGATGGTCAGCGCGACTCCCTGTTTGGGGACTTCGCGCCCCAGGAAACGCGACCATTGATCGTTCGTTTGAGCGACTCGCGTGACACCTGGAACTTGTAGCGCGCTGTTAATCACGATAGTCGAAAGTACCTGCTGAGCCACGCGTACAACTCCCAGCGATTCTGCTGCCATGCAGTGCCTCCTTGCACTATAGTGATTACAATGCTGACCACTCTCTACATTCCTAGAACCTACGACGTATCTCTTCCTGCGAAGATAGCAGGTTTCGGGTACTAATTAAGACCTGGAGCGTACTCTTCCATTATACGTTAGTCACAAGCCCCATTTCACGCACAAGCCCCACTATCTTTTCCAGTTCGGCAACGCTACCTATGTTCAGTGTTGTCGCACCCTTTGCAATACGTTTAACCATGCCCGTTAACGCCTGTCCTGGGCCGATCTCGATAAAGACGGTGACGCCAGCATTCATCATGTATTCAACAATACGAATCCACTGTACAGAGGACGAAATCTGCTGTGCAAGCTCCTCGCGTATTGCTTGAGCATTGATTAATGAAGTCCCATTAATATTTCCAATAACGGGAATAGTAGCGTCGTGGACATCGGCGGCGTCAATAGCCTGTGCAAGTCCAACAGCGGCTGGCTGCATCACGGGCGAGTGGAACGCACCACTCACAGATAATGGAATAACGCGTTTTGCTCCTCGCGTCTTAGCAAGCTCTGAAGCCAATGACAACGCTTTCTGCTCACCTGAAATAACGATCTGTCCTGCTGCATTGTAGTTCGCGACGACCACCTGTCCCTGACCTGGATGTGTTTGACCCTCAGCAAGGGCAGCCGTAGCTTGTTGTGACGCGTCTCGACAGACCTCTTGCAACTGCTCCGCGTCCATACCGATCACAGCGGCCATTCCGCCGGGGCAAACGGCTCCCTCATGGTGCATCAGACGACCTCGTTCACGTACTAAAATAGCTGCATGCTTCAACTCAAGAGCACCTGCGGCAACGAGGGCTGCGTTTTCACCAACGCTATGTCCAGCAGTGTAGCTGGGCACAAGTGGAAATGACCAGGAAGATGTGGATGACGAAGGAGTGGCGAGGGCTTCTTGAAACGCGGCAAGGAAGGCGAGACTAACGGTTACGATGGCGGGTTGAGCATTAATTGTTTCGCGCAATACCTCTTCTGGACCTTGAAAACAGAGACTACTCAGCGAAGCACCTATGGCATCATCTACGGCTTCAAATACCTGTCTCGCTGCCGCCGATGTTGCGAAAATATCAGCGCCCATGCCTACTGCCTGGCTACCTTGCCCCGGAAAGAGAAAGGCGACTTTTGTCGTCATGACTATTTACTCTTTAATGAAGAGACGACGTTTGCATCTTACGGAGATACAGAAACGTCGCCTCTTGCCTCATTACTTTTTCGCGCGTGGCAAAAAGACTTGGCGGCCACGATATTGTCCACAATTGGGGCAGGCATGGTGAGACAGTCGGGGCCTTTTGCAATTAGGGCAGGCGACCAACTGTGGCAGAGTCAAGTGATGGTGTGAACGCCGCTCACCCTGACGAGCAGGCGATACACGCTGTTTTGGTAGTGCTCCCATAAGTTTGTTCTCCTCTCTTTGCTAAGCTTGTAACCCATTTTGGAGCAACGTATTGAGTACGCTGAACCGTTCATCAACCTCATCAGGTTTGCAATCGCAGGGGCCGAGATTGAGATCATGTCCACATTGTGAACAGAGTCCTGTGCAATCCTCTTTACACAACGTTACCATCGGAATGTTGAGCAACACCTGTTGCCGTATCGCCTCAGTGAGATCGATCTGATGATGGTCGTCGATAGGAAACACATCCTCCTCCTCTGCAGGAGGAAGGGGTGCTCCCGTAATCACGTCTATCGTCGGGTAAAATCGCTCTTCAAACGGTACGTGCATCGGCTGCTCGAATTGTTTCAAGCATCGTGTGCAAGAAAGCTCAAGGGTCAAGTCTACCCAGCCATCGACCAACAAGCCCTGGTTGATACGGCGCATCCGCGCACGACCTGCGATTGGTCCAATAACCTTCAGCTCTTCGTCAAGCTGGACATTCTCTTCAAGAATATCTGCTGTCAATGAAGTCCCTACAGGAGACTTCATGAGTTGCGCCACATTAAAGATCATGAAATGCATTTCCTTTCCGATAGGATGTCTATTCCTGCTGCGGATAAAATAAGCCAGTGCAATATGCATGATCTATGCTCTTTGTAGGCGCTTGCTTATTATAGACAAGCCGTAAAAGAGTGTCAAGGGGATATTGCCTTACCGCTTCCGTTGCTACCTGTCTATAAGTAGGTTGGAAACGGAGTCGCCAAAACCAATATTTACGAAAATGTTGGGCCGCCTATGGTATCGTTGGCGAGAGATGAACGACGTGGCATAGGATATGCCGACTGTACTGGGAGTTGGACCTCTTCCACATCGCCACCTCCGTCCTCTTCCTCGGCGTACTCTACAGGCTCCTCGGCATCTTGTTGCACTGATATACTCTCAAGTCCACGTTCTATGCTCATAATGGTACGACCGACTTCGGTCTCAACATTCATCAGGTGCTCTTTGAGATTGCGCAATGTTGCCGCAACGTAGGCATCGGCATCAATCTTGAGGTGTTCGGTGTGTTCTTCTGCCTGCCGCACAAGGTCCTGCGAGTGTTCGGCGGCTCGGCGTACCAGGTCCTGCGAACGCTCTTCGGCAGCACGCAGCAGCCCTTCTCGATTCATCGCTCGTTCGGACTCCTCGCGTGCTCTCGTTAGCAAGTGGGAAGCCTCGGCCTGCGCTTGAGCGAGGATACGCTCTTTGTCCTGAATGATACGTCGCGCCTGCTTGATTTCATCTGGAATAGTTGTGCGCATCTGGTCAACGACGTTAAGGATATCGCTCTCTTTAACAATTATCTGGTTCACCAGAGGCATTCTTCGGCTACTGGCGATGAGGTTCTCCAGGCGGTCTACAAGATAGAGTATATCCATAATGAAGCAGCCTTTCCTATTGATCTCAAGCCTGTACCTCTTTCAACAACAACGCCCTCAATATCCACCGTAAAAAGATAACAAACCTGTGTACAATATTTATTTCCCGTGTTTTCTTTGTAATGCCTGTAACACCACTGTCGGCAGCATGTCCGTCACATCTCCACCCAGGCGAGCAACCTCTTTAAGTAACGATGAACTGACGAAGAGATGTTCAAGGTTTGTCAGAAGGCAGACTGTATCAATCTCTGGTGCTAGCTTACGATTCATCAGGCCCTGCTGAAACTCAGCCTCAAAGTCGTTGGGAGAGCGTAATCCTTTGACAATCGCCTGTCCATCAATTGAGCGCACGTAGTCCACCACAAGTCCTGTGAATGTCGCAACGCGTACATTGACTAACTCTTCGGCGGCAATCACCTCTTGCCAGAGGGCCATACGCTCATCAACGGAGAAGAGCAGGTTTTTGGCTGGAAAGGCGTAGACCGCCACTACTAATGTGTCGAATAGGCGTGCAGCCCTACGTGCGATGTCCAGGTGTCCAATCGTTAAAGGATCAAAGCTCCCTGGATAGACAGCGATACGACCGCCAGGCGTCTGCTCATTGCTCACGCGCAATCCCCTTCAGTGTGCTAAGGTGTACACCAGTGTAACCCGAGAAAATAGAGAGTTGTCCCATTAAATCATATCAGGTAACATTCGGCAATAGCGCGATAAAAAGGTTCTATCCTATGAGATTGGTTACACGCTTTAATGCCCAACGAAATTTTGCCAGAAGAGATGCATACGCTCACGCAGCGCCGCGTGTTCAGGCTTGCGCAGATAGGGGTCGCTGTCCCATAGTTTGTCGGCGATAGAGCGAGCTAACTCTACCAGAGGAGTATCGTTAAGATTGGCGATGCGTAGTTCCAGCATTCCACTCTGGCGCACACCGAAGAAGTCGCCGGGGCCACGCAGTCGCAGGTCTTCCTCTGCGAGGCGAAAGCCATCATCGGTGTCCTGGAAGACGCCGAGCCGCTCCTGGGCATTAATACCCGCATCGGCACTCAGCACGTAACAGAAGGATTGATGCCTGCCACGTCCGACACGCCCACGAAACTGGTGAAGTTGCGAGAGGCCAAAGCGGTCGGCATCCTCAATCACCATCACAGTCGCGTTCGGTATATCGATGCCTACCTCAATCACAGAGGTCGCGACAAGAATATCAAGCTCATGGTCGCGGAACTGGCGCATCGTCCCATCTTTTTCTGCTGCCTTCATTGCCCCATGCAGTAGCCCCAGCCGCTTATGAGGAAACACCTCGCGCTTCAATCGCTCATACTCGACAGTCGCCGCCTTTACCGCTAGCGTCTCGGACTCTTCGATTAGAGGGCAGATGATGAACGCCTGGTGACCCTCTTCAACCTGGTGAACGATAGTGGTATTGGCCTCGGTACGGCGCGTCCCTGTGCGCCATCGCGTAATAATCTTTTGTCGGCCTGGGGGAAGCTGGTCGATGATGGATATATCCAGGTCGCCATAGAGCGTCAGAGCGAGGGTACGCGGAATAGGCGTTGCCGTCATGACAAGCATGTGTGGGTGATAGCCTTTTTGTCGTAGAGCGTCACGCTGCTCCACGCCGAAGCGGTGCTGCTCGTCGATGATGACCAGCCCCAGCTTAGAGAAGTTAACATCCTCTTGAATCAGCGCGTGTGTTCCGACCGCGACGGTGGCCTCTCCGCTTTCGAGCGCAGCGCGTCCCATCGTGCGCTCGCGCTGGCGCAGGCTACCCGTGAGCAAGACGGTACGGATACCAAATGGCTCTAGCATAGCATCGATGCTGCGTGCATGCTGTTCCGCGAGCAGTTCTGTAGGAGCCATAATCGCCCCTTGATAACCATTGAGGGCTGCCATGAACAGTGCCGCCGCCGCTACCGCCGTTTTACCTGCGCCAACATCGCCCTGTAAGAGACGACACATCGGCTGCGTGCGCTCAAGATCGCCAAAGATTTCGAGCAAAACGCGTCGCTGTGCCTCCGTAAATTGAAATGGAAGTGTCCCCTCGAATGGTTTGTCGGTGGCAACCGTTGACCAGAGTGTTGTTCCTACCGTCGGTGCGTCGTAGTCATTGCTCTGCTTTTCCGTCGATTGTGCCGAGTCCGGTGGCTCAATAAATATCTTGGTGAGGTCAACCGAGAAGGCGTTGCCCTGTGCCGCCTGCTGTTTCCAGCGACTACGCCTCTCCTCCATACCTAGCTGGATAAGAAATAATTCGTCGAAGGCGAGGCGACGACGGGCCGCTGTGAGCATCTCTTCGCTCTCGGGGTAGTGGATATGTGAGATGGCTTCAGGCAAGGGTAAGAGGTGGCCCGCGGAGCGTACCGACATGGGAAGATGGTCGGGAAGCATCGCGGCGTAGCGATCAACAACCCATTTGGTGAAGCGGCGCAGCGCCTTCGCGTGTAGCCCCTCCGTAAGCGGATAGGTGGGAACGAGTCGGCCTGTATGTAGCAGGTCGCCCTGCTCGGGTAGCTCGTGGCTGCGTACATTGAACTCGACCTTATTTCCAAACCGCTGCTTGACGCCTGTGACGACGAGGTACGAGCCTTTTGCCGCGAGCAACTGTTTTTGCAAGTATGGTTGGTTGAACCAGGAGACACGCAACTTACCCGTATCATCCGAGATCGTCGCCACGGTAATGGAGCGCCCTCCACTGGTGCGCTTGGTCTCGACCTCCCAGATCATGCCCATCGTCGTGACCGTCTCACCAAATGGAATGTTGGCAATTTTTTCAAGTTTGCTATAGTCACGGTGTTCGCGTGGAAAATAAAAGAGCAGATCGCGTACCGTGCGAATGCCGAGATTGTGCATCTTCGCCGCCACCGATTGTCCGACGCCAGGCACCGAGGTCACATCTGCCGTCAGCAGAGTCATCACCGTGTGCCCTTGCGACATACCAGCCTCTAAACGAATGCTGGAAGACGTTGACTGCACAGGTTTCTCATAGCTCACGGGTTGCGCAGGTTCTACGACAGGCTTTTCAGCTAGCGAATCACTCTTATTCGCTTTACTCGTGCTCTTGATCCGGCTGAGAGCTGTATGCTGCATTTGAGAGGCCGAAGTGTTTTCAACATGCTTATCACGTGATGCGTCGCCTGCCGTAGTGGCTGTGTTGGTAAATTTCGCTGGTGCTGGAAATGACGTGGGCGTAACTTCATAGGTAGCAGTCTGCGGAAGTGGGCGGTTGAATTCACTGCCGCTCATCTCATTGAGAATAGAGAGGGCGGAGCGCAAACTAGCGGCTCGCTGCATCGGGTCCTGCTTGCGGTAGCCTTCGAGATATTCCATGAAGCGATGAATGGGCGCGGTGTCCAGTCCAGCATTTCTACATGCGGTACTCGTCTCTTCCGCCCAACGAGCGGCAAATAATTCAAGCCCACCAGGTTTTATGGCCTGATCCTGGTGATTTGTGCGCTGTTCGTACTGTAGAATCTTTCGTGCCCGCTCAACGTACTCAGTCAGTGGCGTACCGGTTTGATTTGACATAAAATGGTATATTTTCTCTATCTCTTTCATTGTTATGCTGCATCCTCATAATAGATGGTAGTTGGAACAGGTGTCAAGCCTCTTGACCCTCCTGTTACAGGAGAGTCTATAGTTATTCATCGGTGACCCCTACCTGACAATGCTTATCCTTGCTGTGATACTGAAGTAGGACGCGATAATGCTTTTTAACAAAATAATGCGGTCATAGAAATGCTCCTGTAGGGGCGCAATTGATTGCGCCCGTCGCCCAGGCAGGGCGCAATCAATTGCGCCCCTACAGGAGGGATCATTCCCATATTATTTTCTTAAAGCGCATTATCGCGCCCTATATGCACCTATTCAAATACTCGATAAGAAAAGTCACAATGACCACAATAAGCGCGAAAAGCACTGGATGAGTAATGCGCCGATCTCCTTGCTGACTACGAATGTAGAGAACAATCATAGAGCCAGCTATCGCCACCATCGGGATAGGCCATAACGATGCTTTGCTGTACATACCGCTTTACACCAGCCGTAAACACTGCCTCAAGCAGCAGTTGTGTCCCTTGAGTGCGTAGGCGCGTGGTAGTGTCCCAGGCAGCAGGCGATGCCATATTATGAGGAATAGCCGTAGCAATATGAACTGCAGCGTCGCAGCCGTCTAGCATATCGGGCAAGCGAGGTGCTGTTTCTTGCGCTAACAAATCGCCTTGTATTGCCTCGATGCCAGTATGTCGCAACGCTTCTACTTTTCCCGCAGAACGTACAAGAGCACATACTGTATGTCCCTGTTGCATCAGTTGCGGCAGCAGGGCACGACCAAGCACCCCTGTAGCTCCTACTACGAAGATATGCATATATAAGACCTTTCCTGCTTCTCGTAGACTGTCAAGGTGCCGGATTACCGTCCTATCTCAGCGATATTCACCAAGATACACTTCTGCAAAGCCCCCCTGTCCCAGCAGACGAACAAGCCGATCATCTTCCCTTGAAATTGGCCTGACGCCGTTCAACAAAGGACGTGATGCCTTCTTGAGCATCCTCGCTTTGTAAAATGGGTTGTAGATCAGGTCCCAGGCAATGCATCGCCTCCTCTTCGCTCTCTGCGAGTGCGCGTCGGGCTGAGGCGAGGGTGGCACGAACGCCCAGTGGAGCTTGCACAGCGATGGTTTGAGCAATCTCTTCGGCGCGTGTGAGCTGTTGCCCTGGTTCGACGACCTCTTGTACCAGGCCGAGGCGGAACGCCTCGGCTGCACTGAATTCGTCGCCTGTCAGAAGGTAGCGCATAGCGTTGCCCCAGCCCGCCTCGCGTGGAAAGCGGATGGTCGCGCCACCAACAGGATAAATACCACGCTTAATCTCGATCTGGGCAAAGCGCGTGTTGGAGGCTGCTATACGAATATCTGTGGCTAGCATCAGTTCAATGCCGAGGGTCCAGCAGTAACCTTGCAAGGAGCAGACCATCGGTTTTGTGAGTTGGGGTCCATTAATGCCCAGGGGATCGATCTCGCCTTCTTGTAACGTTTGTAAACCTTTGCCCAGTGTTCCTACAAATTGCGTCAGTTCGAGTCCGGCTGTGAAGTGATCACCGTGTGCAAAGAGGACACCGCAGCGGAGGTCTTCGTCTCTGTCAAGTTCTCCGTAAGCCTGTCCAAGTGCATGCAGCATTGCCTGATCGAATGCATTGTGCTTGGCAACACGATCTAATCCTATAAGAAATACGTGTCCATGTCGCTCAGTAGTGACTCGTCCTTCAGTACTCATCTGTATGCCCTCCCATTGTTTCGGACTGAATGGTCTGAAATCGAGTATACCTGTGTGTTGTTGGGATGTCAAGAATGGACATTCGTAGGGGTCCTCATTCATTACGCCCTGGTTGCCCTCTACAAGCGGGACGAGGGCGTGGTGAATGAGGGCCCCTACACGCGTTCATGTCCAGGTTATTTTGGAAAGCTACATAATTGGCGCATCCGGTAAACGAATAGGGGACCGGACATTGCTTCGCTCGTCCTTGGGCGCAATGAATTGGGCCCCTACGGGAGTCCTTGGGCGCAATGAATTGGGCCCCTACGGGAGTCCTTGGGCGCAATGAATTGGGCCCCTACGGGAGTCCTTGGGCGCAATGAATTGGGCCCCTACGGGAGCCTGTTCACGTAGCGGATGCACCAATAATCAGGCCCCTACCTCTGGATCACGCCGATCTCTCGGCCTCTTCCGCAGGAATATTGAAATGAATCTCCAACGCTTTATCAACAAATTTTGCTATCGTTGCTTCCTGGTTTGCTAGCACCGAGGGTAGGGTGATGTCGCGTTTGAAGTTGCCAATCTCGATTATCATTTCGTCTCCGCGTTTGGTCATGAGCACTTTATTCATTTCGACATGGGGCAGGGGAAGGCGTAGGATATAGGTGTTGCCCTGGCGCGTCACCTCCTGGATGGGACCGCGATAGAAGATGTGTGTCGGGTCTTGATCGCCAAAGATGGTTTCGGCAAGCTGGCCTAGTTTTTCTATGCCGAGTATCTCCTGGGAGTAGTAGGGTGATTCCCAGATAGGGAGCGGCGCGAAGGTCTGGTGAATTTGCTGGCGTAATTTCTCCTGATTGCTGTACAACTCCTGCATGAAGGTATCCTGGTAGTTCCCAGGCTGGATGACGCGATTGCACACGACGCCATCTATGGGATAGCCAAAAAGCGCGAGGTAGGTCTCGGCACGCAATGCCTCTTTGATGACCATGCGTTCAGGGTTGACCACAGGGCGATACGAACTCGTATCTGGATTCGTCAAGACTTCGCGCAGTGTTTTGACGCGCTCACTGAGTGCCTGCAACGCGTCAAATACGTCGGCGGAGGGCATAACGGCTTTGAGCAGGGGGCGGGCGAGGTTGAGGGGACCACTTTGCAAGTTGGTAATGCGGCTTGCATACCATTGAAAGGTGTCGGGCATGCTAAGGAGGCGCACCGTTTCGCCCGTTGGGGCTGCGTCAATGATGACGACATCGAAGTTGCCCTCGCGTGCATTGCGATAGATGTTGATGAGGCTCACAATCTCGTCCATGCCGGGAACCAGAGCCAGTTCTTCCGCCATTACTGAGTCCATTCCGCGCTTGCGGAGCACTTTGCTCATTGAGTCCTGCACCTTGCTCCACCCCTGGCGCATCTCGTCCAGGACATTGACCTCTTGCGCCCAGAGGTTAGTCATTAGTTCCTGTGGTTCAGAGGTGAGCGGCTTTTGCAGGCAGTCGGCGAGACTGTGCGCCAGGTCGGTGCTGACGACAAGAGTGCGTTTGCCGAGTGCAGCAGCTCGCACTGCGGTAGCAGCTGAGACAGTCGTTTTGCCAACGCCGCCTTTTCCTAGATAGAGTACGATGCGCATAGCGTTAGTGGTCGTGGTGGTCATAATGTTTATAGTGGTCCTTACTTTGTAAGTGTTGCATACCATGAGATCTACGAGCATGCATTCGTAACGTACTTGATAGACCTTACGTGCTTGTCACCAGCATGTACGTATGCTGTACTAATTCGGTTCTATCAAGCGTAATTATGTGTGGCTCGATAAAGATATTACCAGTATTTCCTTTATGGCGCGTCTCCTTTATAGCAGGGTAATACCTCTCCTGGCAAAGTGGTGATGGTATCCCTCCTACAGAATAACGATAGATGAATAGGAGACAAGAAATGCGACAGGAACAGGTGATGGAAGCCTATGATTACTGTCGTCTAGTGGCACAACGAGCCTCGAAGACGTTTTACTGGGGATCTCTCTTCTTGCCTCCGCCTAAAAGACATGCGATCTGGGCAGTCTACGCCCTCTGTCGCATCATCGATGATATTGTAGATGAAGCTGTCAATCCCGATACTCCTCAAGCAGGTCATCTCAGCGGTTCTAGTGCGCCAAAGCGGGAATTGGACTACTGGCGGCGCTCACTCGAACATATCTACCAGCATGGTGGAACTAACGATGGACCAGTACAACGCGCATGGAGCGACATGCTCGAACATTTTCCCGTGCCGCTCGCGCCAGCGCTGGAGTTATTAGATGGTGTGGAAATGGACCTGACCGTCAATCGCTATCAGACGTTTGACGAGTTGTACCTGTACTGCTATCGCGTGGCGGGCACCATCGGACTGCTCACAAGCTACATCTTCGGTTATCAGAATGATGCGGCATTGCAACATGCCGTCGATTTAGGCGTGGCACTACAACTGACTAATATCTTGCGCGACATTGGCGAGGATTCGCGGCGCAATCGAATCTATCTGCCGTTAGATGAGATGGAGCGCTTTGGCTATAGCGAAGATGATCTGATGAGGTGCATCATTAACGATGCTTTTTGTGAACTGCTGCGCTTCCAGATGGCACGCGCTGACGATTATTACCAACGCTCACAACCAGGAGTTTCTTTACTGAGTGCCGATAGCCGTCTTGCTGTGAGGCTGAGTGGAACGCTCTACCGGAGTATCCTGGATCGCATTCATCTCAATAACTACAATGTCTTTACCATACGTGCCAGTGTCCCCCTAAAAACGAAAATCGCTGCCGCTTCGCAATACTGGTTTATGCAACAATATGAAACACGGGTAAAGGGCTTGCATGGAGTGTAATCTGATATAAAAGAGTTGGCACCGCCATCGGGCGGTGCCAACTCTTTTATATCAGATTACAGTTCTATTTTGCCATTGAGGATGAGTAATTTGAGAAACTCGAGGCGGCGCACAATCTCGACGCGGTCACTTCCACCGTTCTGATACCACTGTCGAAGCCAGAGCAGTGAAACAATCTCATCAGAGGTAAAGCCGCTTTGTGTGAGCAAGCCCGTCTCCGCAGCAGCATCTACGATAACATCAGTTGCCAGTTCAAGAGGTCGTGTATTCATTATTGTGTCCTTCCGCCTTCGCCTAAAATGGCATTCCGCCGCTTTCTGCATCTCTCCACTTCGCCAAGAATTATTTGCCTTATGTATATATTAAAAGATGCTTCCCTTATAGTAGACGCTTGGCCCGGTGCATTTTCAAATATCAACAAGTTTATAACACTTTGCATCCCACGCCTTTTCCTCTACATATTCTCTACATGCATAGTATAAGCGGAAATAGATGCAACTACTATGTACTAAACGACAGTTCGTATGTGAAATAGTTCACTAATCCCCTCCGTTTCTGTAGAAGGTTACACATACGAGCTATCTGAAGCTATATACGTTTATTTCTCTTTCAAGGTTTCCATTCATGGAGGCCAAAATTGGCTAAAAAGTTACACGAGTGGTTAAACAATTTAAATTCTCATCAAACCCTAAGACTATGTCGTAGGTACACTGAGGGGCCATAGAAGCAACTTCATTGTTCACATGGCCCCTTAATATGTTGATAGTATTTTTACGTCTATCCGTTGCGCACAACAATATTTGCCAGGCGACCAGGTATGTAGATCACTTTCTGGACTGTCGCATCACCGATAAAGGAGGCAACTTTGGGATTGGTCAGCACCAGCCTACGAACCTCATCCTCGCTGATGTCTGCCGCGACTTCGATGCGCTCACGCACCTTGCCATTGACCTGCACGACCAGTGTAAAGACCTCGTCACGTGTCATCGCCTCATCATAGATAGGCCAATCGGTCAGGTGAATGCTGCTTGTATGGCCCGTCTGGTGCCACAACTCCTCGGTAATGTGCGGAGCCATCGGTGCCAACAGTTGCATCATCGTCTGCAGTGCCTCTCGATACGCCGCTGTATGTGCCACCGGAGCATGCTGCTGCTTTATCAGCACATTGTTGCACTCCATCAGAGCAGCCAGAGCCGTGTTGAAGTGGAAGTTGCTGAAATCTTCTGTCACACGCTTGATGGTCTTGTGGCGCAGTCGCTGGATAGCCTTGCTCTCAGGCGTCTCCTGTGCATCGACATTACCCGCGACCCAGCCCTCGCTGACGACGTTCCAGAAGCGGTTCAGGAAGCGCCAGACGCCTTCCAGATTCTCGGCCTTGAAGACACCACCAGCATCAAAGGGGCCGATAAACATCATGTAACTGCGTACAGCATCGGCACTATACTTCTCGACGTACTCATCCGGTGCCTCGACGTTGCCTCGCGACTTGGACATCTTCTGCCCATCGGCCCCCAGGATCATGCCCTGGTGGAACAGGTTTGTGAACGGCTCATCAAAGTTCAGATGTCCCATGTCGCGCAGCGCCTTGGTGAAGAAGCGCGAGTACAGCAGATGCAGTATTGCATGCTCAATGCCACCCGTGTACTGATCGACCGGCAGCCAGTGCTTCAGCAGTTCTGGACTCCATGCCTGTTCACTATTATGCGGATCGGCATAGCGCAGGTAGTACCAGGACGAGTCGATGAAGGTGTCCATTGTATCGACCTCGCGTGTCGCGGGACCACCACAGACGGGACAGGTTGTGTTCAGGAAATCAGGCTCGTAGCGCAGCGGCGACTCGCCCGTTGACTTGAACTGCACATGCTCCGGCAGATGGACTGGCAGTTGATTCTCCGGTACTGGAACCGCACCATCCTTTGAACAATAGATGATAGGAATCGGCGCGCCCCAGTAACGCTGGCGGCTGATCAGCCAGTCGCGCAGACGATAGGTGACCATGTGTTTACCGACGCCTTTTTCCTCGATATACTTTGTGACCTCCGCTATCGCCTCGCCAGCAGATACACCATCGAAGGGGCCGGAGTTGACCAGCACGCCCAGGTTTTCGTGTGCTTCTATCCAGGTTGTTGGATCGCCTGGCTCCTCTCCTTCGGCGCGTATCACCTCACGAATGGGAATATCGAACTTGCGCGCAAAGTCGAAGTCACGCTGATCATGCGCAGGTACGCCCATGATGGCACCCGCACCATAGCCCATCAGCACATAGTCGGCGATCCAGACCGGAACCTGCTCACCGTTCACTGGATTGGTGACGTAGCCACCTGTGAAGATACCGATTTTCTCTTTCTCTGTACTCATGCGCTCGATTTCGGTCATGCGACGTGCCTGATCGACATAGGCGTCAACGGCGGCCTTTTGATCGGGCGTTGTGATCTTCTCGACCAATGGATGTTCGGGGGCCAGCACGAAGAAGGTGACACCGTAGATCGTGTCGGGTCGCGTCGTGAAGACAGGTATCTCCTCTTGCTTGCCGTCGATTTCAGTAGTGAAGCGAATCTCCGCGCCTTCGCTGCGTCCGATCCAGTTTTGCTGCATCGTGATCGTCTTCTCAGGCCACTCGATGTTCGGGAATTGCAGCAGCTCCTCAGCATAGGCAGAGATTTTCAGCAGCCACTGGTCGATCTCTTTGCGAATGACGCCGCTGCCACAGCGTTCGCAGGTGCCATCCGCCAGGACCTGCTCGTTCGCCAGTGTCGTGTTACAACTGGGGCACCAGTTAGCGGGGGCCTTTGTGCGATAGGCCAGCCCATGCTTGTAAAATTGCAGGAACAACCATTGCGTCCATTTATAGTAATCTGGCAGACAGGAGACAATCTCGCGTTGCCAATCCCAACGAGCGCCCATTACCCGCAGTTGCTTGCGCATTCTGTCAATATTGCTCAGTGTCCAGTCGCGAGCCTGGACGCCGTGTTTGATAGCCGCGTTTTCTGCGGGCAGGCCAAAGGCATCAAAGCCCATCGGCTGCATCACATTGTAGCCGCGCATCGCCATGAACCGTCCGTAGGTATCAGCAGATGAATAGTGGTACCAGTGTCCCATGTGCAGATCACCAGATGGGTAGGGCAACATTACCAGGTTATAGAATTTCGGCTTGTAGGAGTTATCGGGCGCGTGATACAGATGATCGGTCTCCCATTGACTCTGCCATTTACTCTCAATCTCTTTTGGACTATATTTTGTACGCGTAATCATAGCGGTCCTCCCCGCATCTCTGCTGTGACCTGAATTTCAGCAAAAAATGAATAATACAATAACGATAAATATTTTTGTGAGTATACCAACAGAACCAACAAAAAACCTCTCATCCGCATAGGGACGAAAGGTTCTTCCGTGGTTCCACCCTGATTCATACCGTACACATCAGGGGAAGCTAGGTGGACCTGAGGGGGCTCGAACCCCTGACCTCATCCATGCCATGGATGCGCTCTCCCAGCTGCGCTACAGGCCCATGTGTTATGAAATGTTCCCGCTTGTGCTTGGTATGCTCTCATTGTACGCTGTAACGGGCGTCCCGACAAGTGCTAGCTGTGATGACAGTACGCAAGTACCATTTCCAGGTTTCACGCTTGTTGCTCACAGGCGAGTTCGGTCAATTGGTATAGCCTCGCACCACCCGGCTACTCTCTGCCAGTTTGAAGTAGACCTACTACTCCTGCTCGTCGCGCTATATTTCGTAGCTACTATTATACCACGTACCTTTGCGATTTGCAAGGTACTTTTTCAACCGGGTTAGGACTGAAAGGGTAGCTTCCGTAAAAATAGCGAGTGGCGAGAAATATAGAGATGATACAAGGGTGGAGATGAGGGGGCTCGAACCCCTGACCTCGGCAGTGCGATTGCCGCGCTCTCCCAGCTGAGCTACATCCCCAGGAACAGGACTGATGATAGCATACTGTGGTAGTATTGTAAAGGGGACTTACACCTCTTTTTCGCTCCTCTTTCACATCGCTCTTCATGCTGAAGGCGTTCTATTTTTGCGCAATGGAACGCATCTCTACACACCTTTACGCAATGCTATTGATGTCAAATGTGATGTCAAATAATGTTCTTCCTTCGGCACGACGAAAGAAAGCGAGAGGATGGACTTACGCGATATTCCGTTTTAAAGTGTTCCCCAAGAGCATGAGAAGCCAAATCAGGATCAAGAAGACCACCATAATGCCCAAACAGTAGAGCGCGACGCCACCATATCCACCTACTTTAGCGGGGTTAAAGAACGGATAGGCATAGAAACCCACGATGGAGCCACGGATGACCGAGTAGACTAAGTAGAGGAAGGGAAAGATGAGCCAAACCCAGGTCTGTGCGACAACGAGCTTCGTCTTCGGCGGCTGGTAGAGCCAATCGAACACCATCACCACTGGCATCACGTAGTGGAGGACGATGTTCACCCAAGGCAAGAGAGCGCCGAGGTCCTCGTCCCGAAGTAAGAGACCGAAAACGATGCCAACGAGAGCCATACAGACCACCGCAGCGCCTCGAACGAGGTCATAGGTAGCGGTTGGTTCACGATGTTGTATCAAGTAGAGGGTACCAAGAAGCAAAACGACCGCAGCAAAAATGTTCGATAAATTGGTAAAGTAGCTGAAAAAGTTCACCACGCTGAAACCGAGTTGTACTTGAAGAGTGAGTTGAGTGACGATGGCTGCTAGAGTGAGGAGACCGAAAAAGAGCCGAGCAAGAAGAAGAATTGTTCGTTGTGTTGCGCCCATGCGTATTCCCTCTATGTCCTATATCACACGTTTTGTGAACGGCGGTAGCGTGGAAACCTGTTCACTCTACCGCCCCAATTGAGTACGGTGGGACGCAGAGAATCTTCACTCTATCGTATATCCGATTATGGTACGTATTGAGAAGATTATCAGTTTCGTTATGTTCCATGATGGGGGGAATGTGGAAGTAAAATATCTGCCATCAAAGTGTTTACGTTTCTCCCTTTTGATGTACAGGTCAAATCAGATGCCTTTTCTCTCCTCCAATTAGCCTTGCTAGCCGAGAAGCCAGGTTAGCTCTTTGGTCAGAGCTTTGGTATACATGGCTTTCACGAGTATGTTACGCACTGGATAGAGCAATGCATTGTTGACTTGGGAAATCTGTCCAATCCGCCGAGATTGTGTTGCCACACGTTCGGCCCGCGGTTTCCGTCGAGTTTCATAGACTTGAAGTGCTGTCTGAATATCCGCCCTGTCCTGTAAACTTTCTGCAAGTGCAGGCGCGTCTTCAAGCGCCTGACAACCTCCTTGGCCCATGTTTGGACTCATGGCATGCGCGGCGTCTCCGATCAAGGCAACGCGACCCTTGCTCCATTGTGGGAGAGGCTCAATATCGTACACATCGGTACGGATGATTTTAGAGGCATCCGTTGCCTCTAAAATCGGCTCAATTGGGGTGTGCCAACCGCGAAAGAGGGACTGTACGTACTGCTTACGTTGCTCGGCTGTTTCGCCTTTTCCTCCACCCTGCGGTGTCGTAAGCGCCGCAAACCAATACATGCGTCCTCCTCTAAGAGGGATAAGGCCGATACGTTTCCCCAAGCCCCATGTTTCGCTGGAGATGCCGAAAGAGCTGTGCTTTTCATCGACGGCTGCAATCCCGCGCCACGATGCATAACCAGTATAGCTGATCTTTGGCGTCCCAAAGAGTTGCTCACGAAGAGCGGATCGAATGCCGTCAGCGCCGATTAAGAGATCACCTCGGACAACGCGGCCGTCGGCAAACCGTGCTTCGACACTATCCTCATCCTGTGTAAATCCAGTAAAGCGAGCACCTAGCTCAATGGGAACATATACATCCCTTAGGGCTTGAAACAAGGCGTCTTGCAGGTCAGCGCGGTGCATCAACTGCATCGGACTGCCAGCAATGGCGTCAACATGAATCTGGGACAGCAGTTCACCACGCCATGTGCGAATCGTGCGATAGTTGGCGGGCATGCCAATAGTTGGGACCACATCGCCCAGACCAATCTGTTGGAGAACGCGAACAGCGTTCGGCCATATCGTCAGGCCAGCTCCAACTTCTTTTATCTCTTGAGTTTGCTCAAAGACTATCACGTCATGACCCGAACGATGCAATGCAAGAGCGACCGCCAGGCCACTAATACCTCCGCCAATCACAAGTATTTTCATGGTAAAGTATGCTCTTTCCGCTTTCTATAATCTACAAGGCGATGATGCCGCGCGATTGTAACTCATGTAAAATCATCCGAATAGTGTCAGGCGACAAAGCGGGCGTAAGCTGAATGATCCGCTCGACGCTATTCACGTCGTTGATCAGCGCATAGATCATGCGATACTGACGAGGCATTGATGTGAGATATTCGGCCGACAAAGCGTGCACCCTACGTGGAACACGTGCTCTACTATGAGAGGGATTCGACGTAAAACCAGGCTGTGAGAGTTCCATTGACGTGGGTGAAGTCTCTCTGTTGCGACTTGGATCACCCGAGTCGCGAGCTGGGGAAAACTGTGAGAATGAACCAGACGTGCTGGACGCAGGAAGCACCGTTTGAGTAAACTTCCATTTAATCCTCATAGAGTAGAACTTACTCAATATTCCGATATCATTCTGGCTACCGGATAAGATATGCTCTCCATTGGCACCCAGTAGCACCCAGAAGAGAATCCGACCATCTTCTATGCCAAGCGTGAGATGACTAGGTTGAACGCTTCCCCAACCTTTCTGAGAGGTTGCTGGAAGGTTTGCCTCAATCTGCCCTGTTTGACCAAGCGATTGAAGGACTTCAACCATTGTCACTAGGTCCAGATAATACTCTGCCATGCTCATATTCGCTTATCTCATCTCAATGGCATGCTGAGCCAAGGCGCTGAATAGTGCGCCGAAGCACACGTCATGGACACGAAATAAAACGCTCCTTTCATCGTAGTATTGGGAGTGCTGAAAGGGACTACTCGTCTTGACCACCAGAACGCCTCCCCAAAAGAACCGTTCTCCCCTACCTAACGCGGCGTATCGGTAAGATCAAGCCAGCAGCAGCCACGCTTGAGAGAGCCGCGATCGCAAAGAGCAGTGTAAAGTTGTTATGCGAAAGATTTAAGATGAACGCACCAATGATCGGACTCACTATAAGCGGCAAAAAAATCGCTGTGTTGATAATTGCCAGGTCTTTGCCGTTATCAGTGGTTGTTGGCAGCACTCGTATTGCAAGCGCCATATCAACGGCTAAATAGATACCAAAGCCCGCGCCAAATAGTATCGCAGAGAGAAGCATCACGGTCCAGACGTGCACAAACGCTATCACGAATAAGCCAACCGCCATCAGTAGAGCACCAACGATCACAAACGGCTTAATCCGTCCAGTGGACCTCCCTCGACCAGAAAGCCCTCCGACCGCTAACGCTGCGACCAGGAGTGTCCCCGTTGAAATTAACTGGAATGTTGCCACGCCCGAAGCCGCCGCAGGGGAGGAGAAATGCAGGACGCCTCGCAAATAGAAGAGCGTGAATGCACCAAGAATCTGGAAACTCAGGAACACGAGACAGCGAGAAATAAGCGTATAGACGAAATCCCCTGATCTCAACGGTCGAACAAAGCCCGTGAGGAATTGGCCGAATTGGAAGGCGCCCACGCTGTCACGTATCACTGGTCGATCACGGAAGAACAGTAAAAACAAGATGACAAAAAGGACCGACATCGCTACCAGGACATAATAGCCTTGTGCTGGTACGTGAGTGTTGGTAAGCCGTGTAACGGCGAGCAGACCAAGCACACCGCCAACAATGGGGGCCATTCCATTAAGGGCTGAGAACATGGGTTGGTGTTTCAATGGCACCTGGTCTGGAATCACCGCCGCCACCGCCGAGAGCAGCGTATCGAAGCCGATCTGGGCAATGATTTCTCCTACAAGCAACACTGGAATGTTCGTTGCGCCTGCCATGATGACTAAGCCCACCACGCCGGTGACGAGACCGAAGACAATCCAGATGCGCCGTCGTCCCCAACGGGATACAGTTCTATCACTCAAGGCGAGAGTGAAAGGAGAAACAAGCAGCCCGACCAAGGCCCCGATCGAGGCGACGAATGCAAAGGAGGTGGTAGTATTGCTTGGAGCTATGAAGCTTACCTGAAGAGGTAAAAGGAGTTGTTTAATAGCTATGCTAGAGAGCCCACCGACCATGCTTGCTAGTGCAAATACAATGCGAAATGGTACACCGAGGCGAGTGAACGGGTCTCTCTTTTGGTCTCCTCCTGCAGGCGGGAAAATTGTGCCCTCCTGTTCCCGATCCTGAATATCGGTCCGCTCGACCTTCTCTTTATGCTGTTGGACAGGATTCAAATCGGCATTTATTGATTCGTTAATAGGTAAAGCATCAGAGGTGTTTTCACTCATGTGTCATTTCCTTATCTAGGGTTTTATACAAGAACAATTACAACAGATATGATAGGCTGTTCAAGCAGAATAATGCTCACATAATACTTATGTACTATACAGTGAACTTATCTTGCCCCGCTTGTTAGTATATCATTAGTTATCATTACAATGCAGCCAGAAACGCCCCTTCATCGTGGCTAGCGAAGGGGCTTGGCAGGCCAGGGAAAGTGCTCGTCTCCTGCTCGCTCGTTTGGCCTGCCAAGCCCTTTCGCTCATCTGGCTGAATGGCTTGTCACTAAAGTCATGCCAGATTGATTAATTCCTATGCGCTATGTATAATCCCTTCAGTGCATGTTTTCTCTAAGTGCGATCTATTATGGTGAAAAGGAGTTCATATTTTTATGCTACGTTCTGCCAGCACAGGGCCGACCTACATACAAGATAAGAGAGAGCAAGAGGGATTAGACCGATTACTTCATTGGTGGTATCGGTACACTGCACCCGTGCTCCCAGAAGTAGGAGCCTCCTTTGAGGTACGTGAGTTAGCCCGTCGAGGACGTCTAGCAAGCACGATCATGTTCTTTCTCGGCTTCATTTTGTTGTTTTTGGTTGGGCCGATCGGCATCTTTGGTCCTAATCACCAAATATTGTTTGTTGCATTAGGTCTTTTAGTCCTCATTGCTATTTGTTCACCACTCAATAGGGCAGGGCACGTCAATGCTGCAGGTTTGATCATCTCTTTATCTGTCAATCTTGGGATATGGTCGAGTATCCTGCGCAGTCCAGGTGGACTCACACCAGACTCAATTGCAATCTTTGATTTGCTCGTTTTCTCGGAGGTGTTTGTCGCCTCACTGCTCCCGATCAACTGGGTATTTCCTGATGCACTGGCGAACATGATTTTCAGCTATATCGTGCTCACTTATTGGCCTAGAACGCCTCTATTAGCTCAAATAATGCATGGTGGTGGGTATTTTACGATCCTCTCACGACCTCTTCAAATCCATTTAATTGTGACGGTAGTCTTGTACTTATGGGTGAGGTCGGCCACACAAGCGATACGGCGTGCTGATCGTGCCGAGGAGATCGCAAAGCTTCAGCATGATATTGCAGCACAAGAACATGCGATTGTGGAAGAGAAGCGTCAACTGGATACCAGTATCAAGGACATTGTACAGACTCATATGCAGGTCAGTAATGGTAACATGTCAGTACGTGTTCCGTTACGGGAAGGGTCAACGTTATGGCCTGTGGCAGTCTCTCTAAATAATCTGCTATCTCGAATGCAAAGGCTCCAAAGCGTCGAACAAGAGCTTCAGCGCATGACACCACGGTTACACCATGCTGCACAGATCGAGCATGAATTACAGCGCGTACAAACCGCGATGAAACAGCTTTACGAGGCGTTGCACATGGCAGAAGATACATTGAAGCCTATCCGTGCAGTCAAAACTGGGACGAGCGTTGATGGGCTCGCTCATGAGCTACAGGGAAAATATGTTGTGTCTCTTTCCAGCAAGGTCAAAGAACCCGTCCTCTCTCTGCTCATCCAAGAACGCAACCAACAATAGGTTTAGAATGTCCAACGAGAGGACTAGAACGGTGAAGCTAGTTCTCTAGAACGAAAGTAATAGCTTCACCATCGCCAATATGAAGGGTTGCGGCTGCGTTACCGTTGCGGACTGCAACACCGACATAGCCGGAACTATCGCCATAGATAAAGGGCTGTGTATCATCTTGTACTTCCTCACCAGGGCTATCTGAGAAGAAGCGTCTGCGCTCTGTGATGACGACGCTTTGAGCGGGGAAGGTCATCTCGACTTTTGTACTGTCGAAAAGGTCTGGTACAAGCCTCAATGGAATGTTGGTGACAAGATTTCCGAAATGATCGACATGGAGAACATGTGCATCAATATGTGTTCCCTGTCGCGTCGCGTGTCCAATATCGATGCGTTGGAGCATTGCGGAATCGATTTGTGGTCCAAGTTGTGGAAGTGAGATGCCACGAGCGATATGGGCGGCAACCGGAGCAAAGATATCACGTCCATGGAATGTCGAGCTGACCTGTGGTAGGTGATAAGCAGCATTGGAGAGCGCGACTCCCTGGTGAATGGGTTGCTCCACAAAGATGTAGCTAAAGAGTCCATTGTCAGGACCTACGAAGAACCAGTTTCCAGCATGAACCGCGATTGGTCTGCGGGTACTGCCGACGCCAGGATCAACGACGCAGACAAACACCGTTCCTTGTGGAAAATAGCGATAACTCGTCGCCAATATCCATGCGCCAGAGGCAATGTTCTGCGGGGGGACCGTGTGCGAGATGTCGATGAATTGTGCATCTGGGGCAATGCCGAGCGCAACACCTTTTAACACACCGACATCTCCATCTCCTGTACCGAAATCGGTCATAAATGCGACAACGGGGCGAGTAGAGGTGGGAAAAGCTTGTTTCATTATACGTTGATTCTCCTGGATACACATTGATATACGATTCTATGGGGTGAAATATTCAGGGACGGACATAACTTAATGAGCCCCTGTACAAGTCTCTCTACGAGTGTGCCTCTATTATACCCGAGAAGGAATGCCTCAATGGTCATGGTAACTATGCCTTTCGTAAAAATGTATGCTATACTACCGCCTATGTAGACAGGCCCAACCAGAGGAACATATCTGGTAGAAGGTAGTATTTTGCCTATGGATTTTCAAGTATGGCTAGCCAGGCCAACTACAGTAGATAGATCGGATAAACACGTATTGACTCCTGCAAACACAGTAAGAGCGCAGAGAGCAATCGGGGAGATGCGGGTATGAATATCAGCACCGGCGGACCACACATTCTTTTCTTTGAACGCGATCAGCAGTTGGCTGCACTCCTTACCAGCGAGTTTCAGCTTGCAGGCTACGAGTGTCATGCTGCCCGTACTGCAGTAGAGGTGTTTGATACCATAGCTCGCTATCCTGTACGTATTCTTCTTGTAAATCTTGCTCAGGCCGCTGCTGGACGTCGAGAGTTTTGGGTCGCGTTAGATACACAGCGGAGAGGGCGTGGGGTACAGGTTCTTACCTATCGCTGCTCCAAGATTGCTGGATATGGTCCAAAAGATTCGGATGAGCGTTCTCAAATGACGGCAGACCTGGAGATCGAAGGTATGCTGGGGGTCATGAACCTTGTTGATGAGGTCCGCGAACGTGTGCCTGGCTCTAGCTCGGTATCGTCCACGACGAATACAATGCCGCGCATAGCACGGGTAACGCCACCTCCACCACCGAATACGCCTGTTCTCGCGTCTCAACCGACACAGGCTCAGATGAATACTAATGGGACTGCGTACCGCCCTGGATCAGTCGCCAATATGCATGGAAATCAAGCTCCCAGAGCGAGTTCTGCAATATCGTCTACCGTTCCTCAAACTCCACCAACTGGAGCAGGAATAAACCAGCAATCGTATTCTGATAAGATACGAGCGGTACTCTATCCTACTCAACGCCCTGCAAGTCCTCAAGGGAATGGGGCTGACACGCAAAATATGCAGCCTGCTCAAGAGATACAGCAGCCTGCATACAACTATGATATGCAGAACACACAGAGCATTCCGAGTATGCAAAACGGAGTAGTTACTCAATCGTATGACTCAGGTGCAACCATGCTTCAACACCTTGCTTACGGACAGAATGGCACAGAGGGGCAGAGGGAGTCTGGACTCGACCAATTATCACGGATGGTGCAGGAGCGTCAGACACTCTCTACAGATGGAGCGAGTAGTGGCTATTCCTATCAAGCAGCAAATTCCGTCAGCAATGGTCGGTCTTACACTACTTCTGGTACACCACCAACAGAGCAGAATTTCGCTGCCACAACAGCAATGAGCTACGCTCCACCGTCTTCTCAGGTGGCTGGCCCCATCGGTACACAACCCTTACGTGCTTCACCTATCGAAGATTTGCCGATAGAGCGTACGGTTGGTGGGCAAACAGCAGGCGAGAGACGTTCTGATGGCTCAATGCACACGGGATATAGTCCATATGGATATGCTGGACAACCACAGGCTAATCAAGCACCTGCGGCAACGCCATTAGCATCTATCTCTACATTAGTACCGCCGACAGCGCCATCGATTCCTGCACCAGCGATGTCGCGGTCAACGGTACCCATTCCAGCTGTAATGCCTACGCAGCAGACACCGCCTACACCTGTGTCTGCACCACCAGCACCTACAACACCAGAGCCTTTGTCGCCACCAGTACCAGAGGCAGCACAACCGGTGCAGCCTGTGGTCGAAGAACGTGTAGAAGAGTCTATACGTAATGACGATGAAGGGGAGCCGACAGGGAACATACCTGTAGCAAAATATGTAGAGGATGAGGAGGAACAGAAAGAGGTAAGCAACGCTTTTACGTCTACAGAACAGTTACAACAGGAACAAGCATCTATGCAGGATGCGTTGAATTGGCGAGAGGACCCAAAGACGGATTTGGCTCCCAATAATGCGATGCTGCTGGATATCGTTCAGAGCCTTCCAATGATGCCGTCATCCCCACAGCCGTCACAACCCACACCGTCACAAACGGTGAGTGGAAGAACAATGCGCTCACTTGGAAGTGTCTTACTTGAAGGACATCTTGTTCCGCAGAGCCGTTTAGAGGTTGCGCAAAACGTGCAGCGTATGTTACGTGGTGTGGATTTGAATTATCAGCTTGGTGAAATTCTGCTTATGTTTAAACTACTAACCCCAGACCAGTTGTTAGCCGCAAGCTTAGTAAGCTACGGTATGATCTCGACACAGCAGATCAGCGCGCTCAGTCGCATCCGTCAGGAACTGCATTCAATAGGGCTAGAGTATGACTTAGAAAGCCTGCTTATTCTGTTCAGAATGCTCACGCCTGAGCAATTGCGTGAGGTACGGGCAAGCTGGCAAGGATAGATTACAAACACGAATGAGGCGAAAAGGAGAAGGTTCCTTTTCGCCTCATTCGTGTTTGTAATCTTTATGCGTTGTCACGTAGTCTCGAACTGCTTCTTGTTCCAGTAAAGAGGCTCGGTATATACGGGCTGGCGATTCTTTCCAACTCTTCCACGTCAATTTGACCGCTCATATACCGTTCATATGCCGACCATAAGCCCTTTCTGCGCTCAACCTCCGACATCTCTGTCGTTGGCCGTCCCGCTCTTGGACTATTTGTTGGCTTTATCTCCATCTAATGATCTCCTTCTGCTCTACTCACCTATGTGAGGCGCTCTCTATGAGCACGGAGCGTTTTCAGTTGATCTTGTTTCATTATAACATATATTTATGGGTTTTGCTGTCCCTGGGAGGGAGTAAAAACACGACCCGGAACATTCTTGATGTTTTGATAGATGAGCAAGATTGCCACAAAGCGATCTCCCAGTGCTTGCAGCCGACCGATAGTCTCCGGTGAATCAAACGCCTGGGGATTCATACTATCGAAAGACACCACCCCTAAAGGTTCTTGAACACCATCTTTTATTAAGGGTATACAAACAAGTGAGCGATAAGAGATGGGAAGGATAACCTCTTTGCCATTTACCAACTCTTTGTTAGAGTATATATAAGAATCATCGTCCGCCTTCCATTCTCCAGTTTTTGTCTCCACAAAATGTACAATGGTAAGCTTACGCTCTTTGAATACCTTTCCTGTTACTCCTCGCTGCACCCCCGTTGGTACTTGTCCGCCATAGCCTTTTGTCCGTTTGACACTCTCCTCAGGAAGGCCGTAATGCTCCTGAATAGAGAGTTCTCCGGTAACATCAGGTAGAAATAATCCTGCTCTACGCACGTCCTTGACCGACTGAACAGCTAATGTGAGAGCCATCTTCATCAGATATTTCATGCCGATTTCGAGGTTCTGCGTCGAGGCAAAAAAAGTGGAAAGCAGTCCAAGTAGAAACAAGTCGAATTTATTGATTGTATCAGCTAAATCGTGTGCTCCCTCTACCTCACCGCGTGTCACCCTCAACGTCTCCTCGGCCTTGCTCTGCACCACTCGCAACTCACGCCTGGTAAGCCAGACACTAAAGGCCAGGGTAGATAAACCTAGCAAGAGGAGAACAATAAAGACCCAGGCAAGTGGATCCCTCTTAATAGAGTTTGAAATAGGCTCCCATGCCCACTTTATAAGATCGTATGCCACACCACCAATGACTCCACCTGCAACCGCATTAGCAATATATACGAGAACGGCCAATGCAACGCCTGCGATAGTAAGATTTTTTACCATTGGAGACCGAGGTTCGGGTTTGGGTAGCTGTGTAGACATACCGATTCTCGCAGTGAAGTGCTCTCCCGCCTAAAGGCAGGGAGCTTCTACAGAGATTGCTCCCTGTTGGCGTCTTCCACGCGCTAAAATGGTGATGGCCGCATTGACATCGCGGTCTAATTCGGTGCCACAGTCACAACTATGCCAGCGTTCGGACAAGTCCTTTTTGCGTACCTGTCCACAGCCTGAACACACTTGAGATGTGAACCTGGGGTCAACCTTGATAAGTGTTCTTCCGGCCCATGCTGCCTTGATAGAACAGAGTTGTACAAAGGTCCCCCACCCTGCATCTAAGATCGACTTGTTTAACCCACCCTTGGACGCCGCCCCATTGGGCAGGTATGTGCCATTCTCGTTTTGCTTGGGTTTCGGCTTCCTGGTGAGATGACACGTTTTGATATCCTCAAAGACGATGACTTGATAGCGGGCTACCAGTTGCTTAGAGGTTTTGTGCTGGAAGTCTTTTCGTTGCCTGGCAATCTTCCGATGCACTTTCGCTACAAGCGTTCGTGCCTTGTTTCGGCGATGACTCCCACGCTTCTTTCTCGACAAGGATTGTTGCTTTTTCTCAAGCATCTTCTGGGCCTTGCGGTAGTAGCGGGGATGCTCAATCATCTCCCCATTGGAGAGAGTCGCCAGGTGAGTAACACCCACATCAATGCCGACATCCTCATAGCTCACAGGAAGCTTCTCAAGCCCTTCCACTTCGCAAGAGAACGTGACATACCACTCATCCACTTCTCGCTTGATCGTCACCGTTTTGATCTTGCCTTCGAGTGACCTGTGAAGCTTGACTTTCGCCTTGCCTATCTTGGTGAGATGAAGGTACTGCCCATCGAACTTCCAACCAGCTCCATCAGGATAGGTGAACGAGTCATAGCGATTGCGCCCCTGAAAGCGTGGATAGCCTGGATTTTCGCCATTCTTGCACCGTCGAAAGAAGTTTTGAAACGCCTTATCCAACCGTCTCAAGACATCCTGGAGCACATGGGCGGCGATATCCTGATACTCTTCTCTGATTTCGGCCTTGATCTCTGGTAGATCGTTCTGTTGGTCATAGTAGGAGATGGACTTGCCCGCATACCTGTAAGCATCTTTACGTTCAGAGAGGGCCGCGTTAGAAAGCTCACGGCATCGAGTGAGCGTCCAGAACAACTTTTGTTCTGTTTCTTTTTTCGGATAGAGACGATACTTAAACGTCTTGCGCATTAGCCCTGTCCTAACTCGATGTACTTTTTGACCGTGCTTTCGGTCATGTCTCCAACTGTGCCCACATAATAGCTTCTCGACCAGAACGAGCCACCCCACACCTGTTTTTTGACAGAGGGGAACCGCTTAAATACCTGCCTGGCAGTGATGCCCTTGAGCGTATTGGCAATCAGTGAGGGAGCCGTTGACGGCAGTGCAGAGAGAAACAAATGCACATGATCTTCTTGCACGTTTAAGGCTCCAATTGCCCACTTGTTTTCCTCGCATAAGCGTCTCATTTCTGCCTCGACAAATTGAGCAATCTCCCCGACAAGTATCTGTTTGCGATACTTGGGACACCACACGAAATGATAGGCTATCTTGTAGGTGACATGTTTGGTATGTTGTTCTTCCATGCTCTCTATTATAGCATGGTATACCATAGAACGCAAGAGGGAGGGCGGCTCACCCTGCCTAAAGGCGAGGGGAATGCGCCGCTCTGCCCTTCAAACGTAGTCAGTTCAAACGTATGGCCCCCATTGTATCGGTTTGATTGTAAAAATACAATGATGTTGATGAATGTACTAAGAGTTTCAAGAGTTGCTCTTAACCATTGACCCGTTCTATCTTTGCTCCCAAACCACGTAGCTTCGCATCGATTTGCTCATAACCCCGTTCAATATGCTCGATACCATATACTTCTGAAGTTCCTTCCGCACATAAGGCGGCAAGGATGTAGGAGAAGCCCGCGCGAATATCGGGGATTAAGAGTCGTGTGCCGTGTAAGGGGGTTGGACCTCGGACGACACAGCTATGCAAGTGTTCTTTCTCTCGGAAGCGGCAGGGGACTTCACCAAGGCACTTGGGGTAGAGACCAATGTGTGCGCCCATTCTTTGCAGTGCGGTGGTGTAGCCAAAACGGTCCTCGTAGATTGTCTCATGGACCACTGATATGCCATCCGCCTGGGTTAACAGGACTGTGAATGGCTGTTGCCAGTCGGTCATAAATCCTGGATGCACATCAGTCTCTAGCGCAATGGCTGGCGGCACCTTTTCACTTGCTGTAAAACGGATGCCCTCATCATCTATAGTGAACTGTAGCCCCATCTTGGAGAGAGTATTGAGGAAGGTGAGCAGAGTATCTTGTTGGGCACCGCGCAGATATACATCGCCTTTGGTCAAATAGGCAGCGATCGCCAGTGAAACAGCCTCGTTACGGTCGCTTAGTAGTGTATGGCTGGCACCGCGCAGGCGCTCAACACCCTCGATCACGATGCGTCGATCAACCTTAATCTCGATGATCGCACCCATCTTCTGCAACAGTTTTATGAGGTCAATGATCTCGGGTTCCATTGCCGCGTTTTCTATGATCGTGACCCCTTTTGCCAACGACGCGGTAATGAGAAAATTCTCTGTCGCCATCACACTCGGGAAAGGCAGCTTGATGTTCGCGCCGTGTAGCCGTTTGAGGGTTGTGCACTGATAGTGATAGTCGTGTTCGATGATTCCCGCACCCATCTCTCGTAGCCCCTGGATATGAAAGTCGATGGGGCGCGGTCCAATGCGGTCTCCACCGGGTTTAGGGATGCTGACTTCGCCACAGCGGTGCAGTAGTGGCCCTATCGCCATTACCGCGATACGATTGAGTCCCCCGACCTCTGCCGAAATGGTTGTCGTATTTACGTATGGGGTTTGGATGGAGAGCGTATGGCCTTCCAAATGTGCCTGGGCACCGACTCCCTCGCACATCTTTACCGTGAGGTCGAAATCTCCGAGTAGAGGTACGTTACGAAGGATACATGGCTCCGTCGTTAGAAGCGAGGCAATCACCATTTTCGTAACAGCGTTTTTCGCCCCGCTAATCAACACTTCACCATGTAGGGGCATGCCACCCGTCACGAGGTAGTAGGGCGCGTGTTTCTCCATATGTCTCCTTATGCTTTCCCAGCGTTGCCAGGGGCCTTCCATAGCCAGCGCAGCGCATTGCGACGAGGTGGCGGTGGTAAGACGTGCCTTTGACGGCGTATTAAATTCGTGGTCTCCTGGGTTCGTTCGTGATAGCTGTCGTCAAGCAGATCGAGGAAGCGATAGACACTCTGGGCGACTCCTTCAACCATAAGATAGCCCGATGGCTTTACTGCATCGCCCACGAGGTAGAGGCCCTGAGTGGTTGTCTCAGCTTGTACATCTTCGCCCTGCGCCATACGATTGACGGGCCACTCGCCGCGATAGGTTCCCATAGTGAGGACGTGGCAATACTTATCAAAGGTCTCTCCAAACATCATGCGCAGGTCAGCGAGTGCCAGTGCTCGTTCCTCCTCCACATTATTGCTCTGAATAACCTGGTGGCTGATGAGCAGATGTTTTCCTGGTGGTGCGAGACGTGGATCGCTATTTGTTGGCTGCACCATGCCTGCAATACGCTTGGTATCCAGGCAGTACATGATACCCTTGTGAGGGATGAGCGAGACATCGCTGAGAATGTGGATTTTGAGTCCTACTGCCTCTTGCACGTTAGAGTCACTAGCTTCAACCTGTTTTTTCAGTACCTGAGCCTGTGTCACCTTATGGTTGTGTAGCAGTGCATCGGTGGCGCGCGGACCGATATCGCTGATAATCAATGCTGTAGAGATGATTGACTCCTTTCTGCCTGCCTTGTCATATACCCGTACACCTGTAACGCGCCCATCTGCATGAAGAATTTGCAGTACATCATGCGAAAGATGGATTGAGCCGCCGTGAGCTGTGACATGCTGCTCTAACTGGCTGGTCAATTCTCCACACCCACCTTGTACGATAGCGGGTGCGCCGTAACGAAACATGTTTTTTGTAATCTCAGCGACTTCAGTTGTACTCACCTGGCGTAGTTCAAGGCTCAGGGCGAAACGCGAGATGCGCTCAAAAAAGGCGACGAGCCGTGGATTACGTTTCACATCGATGTGACGTTCGAGCCATACATTATATGGAAGGTTTCGCTCGTGCAGAGGAAGCTGACGAAGAAACATCAAATAGCCCAGGTAGACGAGCACGGCAAATTGGTGGAGCCCCAGGAATTTGAAGACTCCCAGTATTCCTCGCACGCGATATTGTCTACCGTGAACATGAAACGAGCCAAACACATCGGCATCGAAAAAGCGGTGGGGCACGCGCAAATGCTGTAACATCTGTGATAGTACTCCGCTACTGCCGAAGGGAACCATATGCACCGCCCCGGTGCTCACCTGGACTCCCTGAAATGTTTTGGCGGTGAAGCGCCCTCCACAATGTGGCAATCGCTCCAATACCAGAACGCGTTTCCCACGTTCCAAAAGATGTGCCGCACTCAGTAAACCGCCCAGCCCAGCTCCAATAATGATTGCATCAAAACTAGCGGTATTATCCGCATCAGAAGTGGTGTATGTATCACTCTCTAACATGAGAGGTGATTGTTTGCGCATGAAATTGTCCGATATGCTAGCTAGTAGGGGCATCCTTGATGGATGCTCTATAAACGTTAAGTGAAGCACATGCAGCAGTAGGGAGACCCCTTGTGGGTCCTGTGACGAGCGAAAGAAGGTGGTATCGGGGGTCACAGGAGACCCACAAGGGGTCTCCCTACTGCAATCCTGTCTCACCAACTTGATTCCTATGGGGTACCCACCAGGGATGCCCCTACAGGGTACTACTACTTATCCTCACCAATCATGCCGCGCAGCAGGCTGTTACACTCATACATAGTGTTGAGGACGTTTTGATGAATTTGGAAGATCTTGTTGAGTTCACGCGCTTTACGAGCAAGCTTGGTCACGTACTCGATATCGCGCGGGTTGTTCATCACGTCTTCCATGAGCTGCGACAACTCAGCCCAGGCGAGTGCCTCTCGGCTGCGTGCTACATCGGCAATAGTGTTATCCATGCGTTCAGAGACGCGCCGTACACCAGTACGAAGCTGGTTGGCTGTTTGAGCAACCTCTGTATCGTGATTGCGCATCGCATCTTGTGTCGCGTTGAGTTGCTCCTGAAGTGACATAACCTGCCCATCAAGAGTTGAAAGGGCTGCCATAAGAGGGGTCATGTCAGGCAGTGAGGTCTGTGACACGCTGGTGAGCCGACTAAATGTCAAATTTGTATCCATTCCTGTATTCGACGATGGTGCTGTATACGGCGTATTTGACAATGGTGATTGCGCCGCACTCTCCGATACTGGAACATTGGCAACCGGGGCCGAAGCACTCTCTACTGGTTGAGAAGAAGTTGATGCGGACGTTGCAGTATATGAGTTCGCGACAGGGATGCCTGGAACAGAGGCCGGAGCGTTCGGCATTGATGAGCCATTTGCCGCAGATCTTGCATAGTCCGGTTGAGCTTCTTCTGGCTGTACTGCTGGTGCCTGCTGGTCTTCCTGGTTTTGCTGGGCTTCAGCTAATGAGCTATTCTCCATCGAACGCGTTCTGAATTCATCGCTTGTCGCTGCCATCGCATCTTCTCGTGTACGATAAGTCATTTCCTGGGCAGGTTGTTCATTCGGGACGGAAATGGTGGGTAGGTCTTCTACATCAGTTGCTGAAGAGACAGATGAACGGAAAAGCAATTCGTGTTCACCGATACCGATATGATCACCTTCCTGCAACACTCTGGGCACCATCTCTTCAATCTGCTGTCCATTGACAAAAGTTCCGTTGGCGCTCCGCTCATCGCGTAAGACATAGTTGCCATTTTCGTAGCGCACTATAGCGTGGCGGCGTGAGGTAAGCTTGTCCTTCGAGAGCAAGATGTCGCTGTTAGGTGCTCGTCCGATGCTGATCTCCGCTTTGTCGAGTGGATACTCCTGCAGGATTGTCCCATCGTCGGCGCGAAGAATAAAGCGTGCGGGATTTTCAATACGATCCATTGTTGCTTGCGGTGCTTCAGCGCGGAACGTGGATGGTTCTGCACTTGAGTTTGCAATCGTTGCGGCTCCTGAGTTAGACCCAGACCAACTACTCGCCGCCACTCCCTGATCCTGCCCGGACCCGCCCCATTCCACTGGAGACGCCTGGGAGCTTTCACTTATTTCTGTCTGGGACTGCTGAGAAGCAGATGGAGACGGCGTTGAAACCAGGCGGTTGCCACAGTTCAAGCAGAAATTATCCCCGGCCCGCGTCTCAGCTCCACAATAAGGACACTTATCCATGATAATCGTTCCTCCAATTCGACGCACGTACCAGGCGATGGACGTGCAAGCGCAAGACTTCTGTTATTATATCAGAATCAACAGGAAAAAGTTGAGTATTGAGCATAAACTACTTATGAGAACCCTTCAAGTGGTTGATTATGCCAAAAGTACGATGAACATATTCAGGATTATTTTGTAGACGATCCAAGTGACAATGACTACAAATGCTACAACGAATTAGAAAACACAAGGCAACCCCGAAGTCACTATGGCTAGAAGTTCCAGTAGTACTAAGGTCCCAACGATGATGTCAACAAATGCTCCTACTTTGCCTCTATGAGGTCGGTACCCAGTTTATGCGGGGCTGTAACGCGCTAAAAACCTGTTGTAGGGAAGATGTTGTTCCTCGCGCTGAGAGCACAACATTTGTTTTGTCACGTGCACCCGTACACAATTGTACAGGTGCTGCCGTTGGACCAGGAGTTGGTGTGCCACCTTTGGCACCTTGTGTAGACGGACTGCATTGAAATGTTGAGCTTTGTGAAAGTAGTGGAGCCTCTGAGAAACTAATTGCATCGTGGTTGGGCAATAAATAGCCTATTGTGAAAATGCCTCCAAGGGTAGGGTCATGGATGTTGCCAGATGCACTGATTAAACAGGACCCACTCGGCAGTGTCTCTGGCAGATACACGGTAAAACCAAGATATGGCTCGACCTGCCCCCAGTTGGTGATGGTTTTAGGAGTGGCGGCGGGAGTCGCTACTCCTGTCGATGCGGTTGGAGTCCCCTGAGTGGAAGTTCCACTCTTCGTTGCCCCCTCATCACGAAAAATAAGCACTGGCTTCCCACACCAGTGCAGGCTTGCCAGGGCTACCTGCTGTGCTGTCGACGTGTCAGTTAATGTAGAGGTAGATTTTGTCGTCGGCGATGATCCTGACCCTGCTCCCAGGCTAAAACCTGAACAAGAAACAAGGAAGACGCTCGTCATGAAAATAGAACAGAGAAGGTAAAAAATTCGATAACGTTGTATTTTATACAGCAAAGTTTGAACAAAAAGCATACCAGGCTCCTTCGACAAGGCCAATACATGTCCATTTAAATAGGTACACTACTACAAACGTACAATGAGGCTAGATGTTTCGCCCGCATCGTTGCGCTTCATATATTCTAACGAAGTGGCAGGTAAGCTATGAAATGGCTTTCAATTTGGTACTAGAGGAGACCTACAAGAGGTCTCCCTTTTTCAGGAATAGGGAAAGGGACCAAAAAGAGGACTTTACAGCGTTTTGATTTAATGCTACTATTACAATCCACCAATAAAAAATATATGTATGGGACCACTTTTTTTACCTTTATGGATCGTCTATTATTCTAAAGACCTGTCAGCAGATATAAACTATCTTCAAGGGGTGAGTGTGCGTGAATGCAAAACAAATTTGGCAAACGGCGATAGAACGATTGCAAACAAAAGTGAACCCTGCCGCCTTTACGACATGGTTCCAGGGTACCTCGGCACTCTCTTTTCAAGAAGGTGTTTTTGTTGTGCGCGTTCCTACCACCTTTGCTAAGGCACACTTAGAAAACCGCTTTATTGAGTCGATCCGCTCGATCCTCTCAGAGATCACTGGCGCTGAGGTCGATGTACAGTTTGTTGTGGCGAAAGAGAGTTCCGATCTTTCGGAAGCTTTGCCACACGAGGACTTGTTGCCTCAAAACAGACGGTCTCATCGTCTTGGAAAAGGGCGTCCCTCTGCCGCACAACGAGAAAAGCGTATTGCTGATGTTGCGGCTGCTATGAACTCGATAATCCCTACAACATCTTACTCCAGCGTTCATCGGAGTGGAGAGGCTGTATATCCGACTGTACCATCTGCCCAGCCCATGGCGAAAGAGATACATTCTACTAGCTATACCGCACCGCAAGAGCCCAGGCAAGACATTAACGAGTATCTCGGTAAGTCGAATAGTAAACCAAATGTGACGCTTTCCACTTCGGAAGGACTGCTGAATGCGCGCTATACCTTTAATGCATTTATCGTAGGAAAGTCGAACCAGTTAGCGCACGCAACCTCACTTGCTGTTTCAGAAAATCCTGGGCGTGTTTACAACCCACTTTTTCTCTATGGCGGTGTTGGCCTTGGCAAGACACACCTTCTGCACGCTGTTGGTCATGCAGGCGAGTCGGTGGGTCTGAACGTGCTCTATGTCACCTCAGAGAAATTCACCAACGAGATCATCAACGCAATCCGTTTTCAAAAGACAGAGGAGTTCCGCGCGAAGTATCGCCAGATTGACATTCTGCTCGTTGACGATATTCAGTTCATTGCTGGAAAAGAGTCGACCGAGGAAGAGTTTTTTCACACCTTCAACTCGCTGCATAACGCGAATAAGCAGATCGTGGTAACGAGTGATCGCCCTCCAAAGGCTATTCACAGCTTGCAAGATCGCCTCCGTTCACGCTTCGAGTGGGGGCTATTAGCAGATGTTCAACCACCTGATTATGAGCATCGCCTGGCTATTCTGCACTCGAAATGTGAGTCGTTGCACTTTGTGGTTCCCGCCTCTGTAAGGGAGTATATTGCGCGTCCAGAGTGCAGCAGTGTTCGTGAGCTTGAGGGAGCGCTCAACCGCGTCATCGCCTTCGCCACACTTCACGACGCCCCCTTGACAGTCGGCCTTGCAGCCCGAGCACTCGAACATATCTACAGTGATGCGAAGCCCACCGCCACGTTGACGGTCACGGAGGTCCTGGAAGGTGTATGCCACTACTACAATGTTGATCGCGAGCTTATCAGGGGAAAACAGCGCGACCGCGAAATCGTCTGGCCGCGCCAGGTCGCTATGTATCTGATGCGCGAAGAAACGAGCGCCTCTTTGCTCCAGATCGGCACCGAACTGGGTGGACGCGACCACACGACGATTATGCATGGTTGGGAAAAGGTGCATGCCGAGGTCACGAGCAACGACCGCATTCGACACGAGATCGCGGCTGTGCTGGAGATGTTGCAGCAAAGATAGGTCCGGCTCCTTGGAAACAAACGCGATAGCATAAACGTTATAATATAATGTGCTTGAAGCAAATATGCTATGTGAACCTATTTAGGAGCCATTTCTATGTCCATGCAACAACAACATGCCGACTATGATCTGTTGGCGGTTTTTAACGACGAAACTATTGCTGAGGCGGCGGCGGCAAAGCTACGCAAAGAGGGATTTGGTGACGAGGAGGTATTCCAGGTCGCGCCTGGTTCCGTCGGAACTGGACAGTTCCGCGAACATGGTCCTAATCGCAGTCGTGGTGATGTCTTTCTACAAACAACGCGATCAGGCCCCAGTCCGCTTCTGATTCTTTTTCTTGCCATCGCGCTAGGTATAGTGTTCGGCGGTGTTACGTTTGCCGTGATACTCATTCTTATAGCACTTCACCTCCTCTTCTTCGCGCTGGCTGCTGAGCCTGTTGTGATACTCGGTGGTGGTGTTCTCGGGGTCATAGTGGGAGCTATTGTCGGAGCAACCCGACGTGGACGAGTACGGGGTGCCATCGGGCAAGATGTGTCGAAGTCAAATGCCCTCCCTGTAGTGCCGAGCAAGGGCACGCGTAATGCTGTGGCATTGCGTTTTCCCGATTCGGATAACATCAGCCGCAAATCGCGCGCCCGTGCTATTCTCATTCAGAATGGCGGAAAGATCGATAGGAGTGTAGGACGTACAGAATGAAAAAAGGTGCTTTTGAGCAAGAGAGGCCAGAACAGTGGTTAGTCGTTCTGGCCTCTCTCGCTCAAAAGCACCTTTCACTAAGAAAAAATTCTATAGGACTAGAAAAATAGGGAACACTTCTGTACAATAGACTCAGTATGATAGCCGTATACACGTTATAGTTTACTAGGCTCGCTGGAGATAATTTGCTATGTCCAATCATGGTTTTACTTTGCCTCGACTACAGGTGCGGCCAGAAGAGATTACAAAGAACCGTACACGGCTTTTGCCGCCATACAAGGTTGTGCTCTTTGACGACGACTATAACGAAATGGACTACGTCATCTTTGCGCTTATCCACGCCGTGAACAATCTTGCGCCGCAGGAGGCGAAGCACATCATGCTCACTGCCCACCTGACTGGAAGTGCTGTCGTGGTTGTCTGTCCCAAAGAGGTCGCCGAGTATTACCAGGAGCGCCTGCTCAGCTATGGGCTGACCGCAACGATAGAGCCAGAGTAACCTATTTCAGCTTCCAGCGACTTTTGTGCTGCATCTGATCTGTTGTCCATGTCTGCATAAGAAAGAGTCTGGCGGGGGCTTGCCCCCGCCAGGAAAATGCTGCTGTATGATAAATATGGACATACTCACATTCATGATGATATGTAACTATAAATGTATCCGAACGTATAATATATAGGCGTCTCCTACCATGGTAGGAGACGTGTCTTATGGTATATATGATAATTGTGTAACAAATAGATCAAGCAGGCATGGACATTTTTAACATTGACGCCCGCAATACCAAGGGTTACAATTCTGTTGTCAAGCATAAAATGGTGCCGCTAACGAACTGATACTGTGCTATCAACTCAAGGTGTTCGTCGATACTGTTTATCACGCTCCATCAGGAGGGGAGAGATAATGGTTCATTTATGGGGTTCCAAAACTAAGGAAGAAGTAGAGATAAGTAAATCGGCTCTGGGAGAGACTACCACTGGAGATATCGTTGTCCTCGTAGGTGGCGAACAGGTTGATATGAACCTGATTCATCTAGCATGCCAGATGGCAAAGGGAGCCAGCCGGAAAGCCCACCTCGTCTATATTATAGAAGTTCCACGTACACAAGCGCTCAATGCCGTTCTAGCAAAAGAGTCCGAACGTGCCGAAAAATTGCTCAGCACCGCTATGAAGGTCGCTGAAAAAGTGGGATGTGAAGCTGTAGCTGAGGTTGTTCAGGCACGTGAGGCAGGTCCTGCGATTGTCGAAGAGGCAAGAGATCACAATTGTTCTGCGATCTTTATGGGCCTGGTACGCAGTTACAGGAGTACGCCGAATGATCTCGGCAAGACAGTACCTTATGTACTTGCCAATGCATGCTGTCGCGTGTGGCTTGTCCAGGACCCATGCCCTCAGCACGTAATGCAATAAACTAGCTATATATTGTGCTGAAAGCATGAGTCACGTTAGACCAGGCTCTTGACGAGTGTGTTCGTCAAATAGGGTGAGCTAAACGTGGTTCGTTCTCCAGCATGTTTACCTGGAACGGGGAAGAGGCGTACCGATAGCGGCTTTTGTAGGCGCAGCGCCAATGTCGCCACGTCCAACAAAAGATGAGAAATTGCTGCTGTCGGTGTGTCACCAGAGAGCGGTATAGTGTCGAGCCCGGTTCCACAGACCGCCGAGTACAGAAGCAACTGGTGCACATTTACTCGACCCTCTTCCCAACGTTGACCAAGTACGGCATCTTCTAGTACTGGTAACATAAGTCCATTATAACCACAATCTGGCATTCCCGTACTCTTTAACGCTGCGGTCAATGCGGCTGCGACCGCTAGCGTTCCAGGAGAGCCAAGGGGTCCACAGCCACACTGTTCCATTGCGCCTGCAATACTATCATTACCAAGGGGCGTGGGTGAAAAATCAACTCCACCAAAAATCCTGCCATACTCATTAGCAAGAGTTTGTCCAAGTGTTACAACTGGTGTTATCTGCTCAACGAGTGCTTCTCTCACTAATTGGGTGATCTGCGAAAGTCCTACTCTTCTCTTGCCTGAACTCTGGGATTTCTGTAGAGCATCCATAACGATGCTCGCTCCCTGTAGCCCAAGTGAGAGGTTCGCTGGTCCGATATGATATGCCGAGGGGAAAAATGGACTTCCCGGCTCGACACAGGCTAACATCGCAAAGCGAAAGTTGCCGAACCCTTCCTCTGTGTCGTGTGCCAGCCGCTGCATCACGTGTGCCGTTGGTAGCGCCGCCTCTTCTCGCAGACCATGCTCAATCGTCGCGAGTTGCACGGTCATATTGAGAGCCGTTGTAGAAGCTACAATGTCCACGAGGTTGTCAAGACGCTCCAACGGAAAGCCAGGGCGTGTTACCTGTGCCGTTCCCAACGAGCAGAAACCTATCCCCACATCATCTAATCTCTGCTGTAAAGATTTCGTATAGTCCAATATACGGTGTGATGACCATTCTGAAAGATCATCGAAGATAGAGCGTGTTGAGAGGCGTACTGTTTGTATCTCGTAGCCAGCATCAATAAAACGAGTGCTGGCATGATAAAGCATTGCGCTGGCTTGCTCGATAGTTGAGTTCGAGATGGGATGTTGCTCGGCAATACCGAGTGTGATGGTGCGTATAGGTGGTGTAGGTAAGGGCGACATATGTATATTTCCTCTTTTCTTCTAGGTTGTAAGAAGGTGTGTTTGGGAGAGATTATATACCTTGGCTACCTGATAGCGAAACAAACCCGTAGGGGCGCGATTGATCGCGCCCGTGGGATGGGAATATGGGGCAATACATCTCCCACCCCACGGGCGCGATCAATCGCGCCCCTACATTCCTTGACAGTCTTTGTGCTTTGGCCTACAATCGACCAACAAAAAGAATACATGGGAGACGAAGGTGCATGACAGATCACAGCGGAGACAGAGTTGGACAGCAACTTGGTAACTATCGACTCATTCGCCCTCTGGGTTCGGGTGGCTTCGCAGAGGTCTATCTGGGTGAACATATCTACCTTAAAACTCAGGCCGCTATCAAGGTATTGAAGATGCAGATGGTGGATGAAGACCTGCAAGACTTTCTTAGAGAGGCACAGACCATCGCTCACCTGGACCATTCCAACATCGTGCGCGTGCTCGACTTCGGCGTACAGACCAGCATCCCCTTCCTGGTCATGCATTATGCTCCCAATGGTTCACTTCGTTCACTCTATAAAGGACCTGTATCTCTCGCAACTATTTTGCCCTCTGCTCAGGCTATTGCTGCCGCCCTGGACTATGCACATGAGCAAAAGATCGTTCACCGCGATGTGAAGCCAGATAATATGCTGTTGGGAAGAAATAGTGAGGTGCTCTTGAGCGATTTTGGCATTGCTGTTGTAACACATGCTACGGGAGTGCAGAGAACGCAGGATGCGATGGGAACACCGGCGTACATGGCACCGGAGCAACTTCAGGGCAAACCTCAACCTGCCAGTGATCAATACGCCCTCGCTGTCGCTGTCTATGAATGGCTTTGTGGCAGACGACCCTTTGATGGTGATACCCATGCGCTGGGATATCAACACATACACATACCGCCGCCCTCGCTGCGCAATCATGTCGCTTCGATTCCGTCCGCAGTGGAGCATGTGGTACTCAGGGCATTGGCAAAGGACGCCTCTCAACGCTTTGAGAGCGCAACCGCTTTTTCTGAGGCGTTGGAACAAGCGGGGCAACCAAGTCTACAAAGTGTTGTGTTACCAGCACGGGAACCCGGACAACGAGACATGGCACAAGCGCCAGCTTGCGAGAATATTTCAGGGGCACAGCAGGACAAGATACGGGCTGTGCATGCGCGCGATGAGCAGGAATGCTTCCTCTGTCTCTTTACTCAGGTACGGTCTCACGCTGAGAAATACACCCCCTGTGTTGAAAAAAAGATACAAGGTCACCTCCTCTTTGCACAAGAGCGTACTGTGAATGGCAAGTCAACTCCGTGTATTATGATTGACCTGGGAACTAAATTGGCTCTTATCGCCCTCGACACTGATTACTACCGCGAATTCGTGAGAGATGTGATTGTTCGTGGTAAGACCGTTCGTCGGTTGCCAATCACTATCTATCATCTACCCGCACCAACAACCATCACCGAGTATAAGGGTAAGCCGCTGTATCACTACATTGCCTATCCTCACACACTGGCTGTACTGGAGTCAGACACACTGCTGAATATTACTGACTTGAGCCAGGCGGACTACTGCAATAGAAAATATCTGCTGGGTCGTCTTGTTTCTTCGCCTTCATCAATGGCAGCGATTCGTGGAAACCTGATTCATCACTGCTTTACGGGACTACTCAAGAAAAATGATCGAAGCAACTCCGTGTCTGAGGCTCGTGAGCAGAAAACGTCTCTGGAAATTCTGCGCCATTTGTTTGAAGAGGCATTGGCTCTGAGTAGCATGGAAATGGCTCTTGCCAATGTCTCTGCTGATGCTATGCGTACCGATGTTCTGCCCCATCTGGAAAGCCTGGCAACATGGTACGAGGGCAATCGCGTCACCTTATGGGGGAGCAATGATAGCGAAAACACGGTACGCGCGGAGACGTTTCTGCTTGTGCCAGAGATCGGGCTAAGAGGACGACTTGATCTGTACTGGCAACAAACGATGAGCCAATCTCTGCTCGAATTGAAAACGGGTGGCTCAACGGGAGATCTGCCTAAGAGCGATCACAGGCGACAGGTGTATGGCTATCAAGCACTGCTGGCGGTACGACAAAACTCGAAGATGAAGAAAGCGGAGGCACGGCTGCTCTATAGTGGCACACCTGGGCAGGCCAGCGATTTCCCCATTCGTTTTACCGTACGTGATCTGCAGCGTGTAAACTCGATGCGTAACATCCTTATCCTAAGTCATGTCACGGGAGTACCGCCCGCGCCACCTGCTCCGGCCCGCTGTACCAAGTGCTCAATGCTCGACTCTTGTGAGAGAGTATCATCTCTACTGGGCTGGCAACCTCCGCAACCAAAGATTGACATAGCATCTGAAGATATGGACGTACCAATAGTGGAGACCGAGAAGGCACCGATACCTTTACTCAATGTACGACGAAAACAGGTAGACACTGCCGAGGACCGCGAGTTCTTTGCGAAATATTATAAGTTACTACACCTGGAAGGAAAAGCAGGGTATGAGGAGCTTGCCGCGCTCTGGAAGACGACTGTAGAGGAGCGCGTTGCATCGGGCAAGACTATTGCATATATGCGCTTCCTAGGTGCTGTAGCAGTGAATGACGGTTGGGAGCAAACGTTCAGTTGTGATAATCAATCAGAGCTGCGCGAGGGGGATGAGATACTGCTGAGTAACGGTGACCCTATCAGCGGCGAGATCGTGACAGGGACAATCGTCAAGATTAGTGCGAAAGAGGTCGTCACCTGGACGCGAGAACGTATTGATAATCCAACTCAGGTAGATCGCTATGGCAATGATCTTGTGCATGTGCGTACACTACAGAACCTGCTGCGCTGGCTAGAGACGGAGCTACACATGCGCGATCTTGTAGCGGGCAGGGTACGTCCTCGTTTCGTTGGCGTCGATGTAGCGCATCATCCTGATTTCAACAAAGATCAGAACAAAGCGGTCGAACGTGCTGTACAAATGCAGGACTATCTGCTGATACAGGGACCTCCTGGCACTGGCAAGACCAGTGTTATAGCTGAGATCGTCAAACGGCTGACTCAGCAGGGACAACGTGTGTTGCTCGCGGCCTTCACCAATCAGGCTGTTGACAACATGCTCAAGCGGCTTAATAGCAAGGGCTTCCACGATTACGTGCGTCTTGGAAATGAACGCAGTGTAGATGCGGAGGTGCAGATGCGGCTCTTGAAAAAACTCGTAGAGGAATATAGCAATGAGCCGCAGGAGGAGCAAGAGGAGTCCTCGCCTGACTCGCATCAATTCAACATCGTACAGAACATTTTACAAACGATGCCTGTTGTTGCTTCGACGACAGCCACATGGTCGTCGGACAAGTATTTGCCTCAAGCGCCGGACAACCACGAGGCGTCACTCATGTACTTTGATGTTGCGATTATCGATGAGGCCAGTCAATTAACCATACCCGCTATACTGGGTGCGCTCCGCTTTGTCAAGCGCTTCATTCTTGTTGGCGACGATAAGCAGCTTCCACCATTGGTCTTAAGCAAAGAGGCTGCGAAGCAAGGGCTTGTGGATTCACTCTTCACCTTTTTACAAGCCCTCGATGCCCAGTATACGGAGAAGCACCAGGAAGTAGTCAAAGCTTGTGTCTCTCTCAAGACGCAGTATCGCATGAACAAGTGGATTTCTAACTTCTCCTCTACCGTTTTTTATGAGAAGACACTTGTTCCTCACGAGTCGGTTGCAAACCAGCGGCTGGAGTTTCAGGCCACAGCGGTAAGCGACCTTACGCGAAAAAGAAAAGAGGCTGTGGCGCAAGAGCCATTCTCTGTTACCCGTGCAATCGCACCAGAGTTCCCGCTGGTCTTTCTGGATGTGCGTGGAGAGCAGGATAACGGGGCATTGAAGGCGAGTAATGCCGAGGCGGTTGTGGTACGCACTATCGTTAAAGGGCTGCTAGAGCGCGGAATTGAGCCACGTGATATAGGCATTATCGCGCCCTATCGCGCCCAGGTGGCGAATATACGCCGTCAATTATTTACCAGCGGCGCTGCACAAGGATGGGATGGATTAAGTATTGACACTCCGTTGAGTGTTGATACGGTTGATCGTTTTCAGGGAGGAGAGCGTAAAGTGATTGTCATATCGTTCGCCACGACCTGCGAACCAGAGGCGAACAGTCCACGCCGCGAATTTCTGACGAACTCGAACCGCTTGAATGTGGCATTGACGCGTGCCAAACATAAACTTATCCTGATTGGGTGTGCTCCAGCCCTGGAACCTCTTCCCATCTTCAACCGCCTGATCGCATACTGTCACAGTATGAAGACGCTCATCGCTTATGAAGAGCAAATAGAGCATGTAGCCTTGTAGGAGTCTCATTTATTATACCTAGAGAAAAACTACCATGGAGGATTGAAAATGACAGCGTTTGTGTCACTGTTCCGCGGCATCAATGTTGGAGGTCACCATAAGATAAGAATGGATGAACTCAAAGATATGCATGAATCTCTGGGATTAAGGGATGTCTTACCCTATATACAGAGTGGAAATGTTGTCTTTACAAGTGATGATGCAGACATAGCGCGACTCCAGAAGCAAATTGAGGATGGCTTTGAAAAAAAATTTGGCTTTCACGTGGAAGTCATCATTCGTACTTCAGCCGAGTTAAGAGATATCATTGAGAAAAACCCGTTTCAGAGTCAACAAAGCAAAGAGTCAAAATGGGTTGTCGTTCTGTTTCTGGCAGCTCGCCCCGATAATACAGCACAGGAAGATATTTTAAAGACGTATGTTGGTCCTGAGGAACTCTTCATCATCGGCAAAGAAGTGTATATCTATTATACGAATGGCATTGGACGCTCAAAACTTTCCCATAGTTTTATTGAGAAAAAGCTGAAAACATTTGGAACCGCAAGAAATTGGAATACAATTCTTCAATTGCTGGAACGGATCCAGCACTAAGTTCAGTTGACGACGGCACGCCAACTTGCGCCATACTAGCTAACTAGCCCCATTGCTTACTACCGAAAGTATAATCTGTCCCTTTATTTATCATACCTCCGTTGACAATGCCATTCTAAGGCGTGCTACTAGCGAGGCGTTGATAGAGTTTGACGAATTGAAGAGCGAGTGTGAGTAGTCGATCATCGTGTATGCGCCCTCGCTTCGGTGTATCCCTTGTAGTATCGCATCGGTAGCATGTTTTAAGCTCATTGTCACCAGGAATGGGCCATCAGCTTCGTGGTAGTGATCGCGTAGTTGTTCTACACCTAATCCTGTCAGTACCAGCATGGTGCGAACACCAACTGCGAGCCCTGCACGTACATCGCTGATGCTATCCCCAACGAATATGGCGTCATTCAGGTCAATTTCTAATTCATCTTTTGCTTGTAGGAGCATGCCCGGCTGAGGTTTGCGACAGGCACAGCCCTCTTGTTTCCCGTGAGGGCAGTAGTACACACGCTCAATACGACCGCCGCTTTCAGCGATACTAGCCTGCATGCGGCTGTGAATATCTTCGACTGTCCCGCGTGATATAAGCCCTTTTGCCACTCCTGCCTGGTTTGTACATACGATGATGCGATGACCGGCGCGTGTCAGCGTTACAATAGCCTCATGTACACTCGGTAGAAAGCGAAACTCTCCCCAGCTTTTTACGTAGTCTGATCGATTCTCATTGATGACTCCATCTCGATCAAGAAATATAGTAGACATTCTAGCGCTCCCATGAATAGGTGAAAAAGCAGAGGAGGCTCTTTCTCTTCAAAGAGTATGGCATATACTTAAACGTCATCAATATTGACCAACCCTTTTTTCATTGCGTAGATGACGACCTGTGAACGGTCGAAAATATTGAGCTTGCGATAGATATTGCTAATATGATTACGCACTGTTTTCTCTGTAACAGCAAGAGTGCGTGCTATCTCCTTGGCGATCATGCCTCTGGCAACCAGGATCAAGGTCTGTATCTCGCGTTCCGTTAATCCATCATTAATCTTCCTCTGCGTGGGATTGTGCTTATCGAGTAACTGCATCATCCTGTCTGCGATGGAAGGAGCCGTTACCTGCTCGCCTGCATAGACTGCGCGGATAGTAGAGATAAGTCCTGCTATGGAGGTGTCTTTCAGGATGTAGCCATTGGCACCAGCGGCGAGACCCTCAAGTATATAACCATCCACTGTGAAGGTTGTTAACAGAATGACGCGGATAGATGGCAACTCTGTCTTGATCTGACGCACTGCCTCGATACCATCCATGTGAGGCATCTTCACATCCATCAAGACGATATCGGGCTGCAACTGATGACACAATTCGATTGCCTCTCGTCCGTTACCTGCCTGACCTACAACCTTGAACTCGGTGCTGAGCATGCTCGCGATGCTTTCGCGAAAGAGACGCTGGTCATCAACCACGATTATACGAATATGTTGTGCAGAGATCACTGCCGAATCTTCTAGTAGAGTAGACATACCGCGCTCCCAAATTAGAAATAACGTATGGATGAGGAACGATAGAAACCACTTTTACGGTAGTGGCACATCAACATCGACACGAGTTCCCTTGCCTTGCTCACTTTCGATGGAGAGCCGTCCTCCAAGCAATTGTGTACGTTCTCGCAGCCCAATTAAGCCCTGCTGGTAGCCGCTATGAGCCTGGACAGAAATGGACGCCTTGCTCATAGCTTTGGGTATCCCTATACCGTTATCACCTATACTGATATGAAGCTGATTCTCATGGCTAAACAGGAAGAGTGTGATATGCGATGCTTGAGCATGTTTACGGATGTTCATCAGTGCTTCACGGATAATATAGTAGATATTAGATGTATATTCAAGTGGCAAGTTGGTAGGCCAATCAGTATATTCGTATGTGACTATGTAACCAGTATTCTGCAAATCATTGAGAAGAGACTCAATTGAAGACTCAAGTCCCTTCTCGACATCGGCCTGTGTTCGCAGCCCACCAAGAGTCTGACGCATTGAGGCGAGACTATCCCGCGCGAGCTCTTGCCAGGTCTCTAGTTTTGACTCTACCTCCTGGCTCGTTTCCTCATCATTCAGGCTTGGAGTGAGATGGCGCGTGCGGAAGTATTCCAGGTCCGCGACGAGCGCGGTCAATGACTGCACTACTCCATCATGAAGTTCACGGGCAATACGTTTTCGCTCCGCCTCTTGTGCAAACCGCGTCAACGAGGAATCCATCACCTCAAGCATCTGTATGTTCCTCCGACTATCGTTGTGGGCTAAGTGCGCCGCTTTCTCTACCCCTGCTTACGAACGAAGCAGCCTTTCCCTTACACTCTCCTATATCATAGGTATACACTGTCCATGTTAACCTTCGATTGAGAGAGGACTAGTATGAGGGTTGAGATTTATCTATCTATGCGAAGAGTTCTTAACCTGCTGGGTTATGTGCCTTATTCATCCTACACACTATGCCAGTATGCACTGGGCATTTGTCCTGCATAAGCTTCTGATGCATATCGGCTCGTAGAGCCGATATAGAGTTGCAACTCATTTATGGATGTCATATCCTTGTTAAGAGATACACATTTTTGTAGTTTGCTGGAGATGTAAATGGCACAGAGCAACATCCTCGTCGTTGGCAGCATCAACATGGATCAGGTTGTGCATGTTCCCCGTATCCCTACATTAGGCGAAACGCTGCTTGGGGCCGGGTCTCTACAGCTTGTCCCTGGTGGTAAGGGGGCGAATCAGGCAGTGGCAATGGCACGTTTGGGAGCCTCGGTCACAATGGCTGGCCGCATTGGGACTGATCCCTTTGGAGAACAGCTTATCAAGGCGTTACAAAACGATCATGTCGATGTGGGGCTTGTGGTTGTCGATCAGGAAGAGGCAAGCGGAGCTGCCTTCATTTTTCTTTCTCCCGATGGGGACAATGTTATTGTAGTGGTCTCTGGCGCCAATATGCGTGTTGGGAAAGACGAGGCGCAACTTTCGAGGATTTTCGAGGCGATGAGTCACGTACAAGCGCTGGTACTTCAACTCGAAATTCCATTAGAAACGGTGCAGACGCTCATAGAAGCTGGACACAGGGCTGGTATTCAGGTTGTCCTGAATGTCGCGCCAGCGCAGCCACTTCCCAGAGAGACACTGAAGCAGGTATCCGTGCTCATCGTGAATGAAAACGAGGCGAGCCTGTTAAGTGGTCAGCAGGTAGAAAGTGTAGAGGATGCGCGTGTTGTGGGAACGGTCCTGCATGGTTATGGCATTTCAACCGTTGTGGTGACACTCGGTTCACGCGGAGCGGTGTTGGTTACAAGCGATGCGACCGGGCATTTACTCACAACGTACGAGCGTGTGCCTAAAGTACAGGTCGTTGATACCACCGCGGCTGGCGACTGCTTTGTGGGTGCCTTGACTGTCGCCCTTGTTGAGGGACAGAATCATGAGGAGGCGCTGCGTTTTGCCATAAATGCCAGTGCGCTTAAAGTCACAAAGTTTGGCGCACAATCGGGTCTACCGACACGAGAGGAACTACATGCGGCGTATTATCCTGGACACGGACCCCGGCATAGATGATGCCCTTGCCCTGTTCTTGGCCCTGGCATCGCCCGAGGTACATTTAGAGGCGGTTACGACGGTAAGCGGGAACGTCCCTGTTGAACTGACGACATACAATGCGCTCACACTGCTGACGTTGGCGGGACGAACCGATATCCCTGTTGCGCGTGGAAGCGCTCAACCCCTGGTCCGTCAGCCTGTTGATGCCGCACATGTGCATGGACAGAACGGGCTGGGTGAGGCAACACTTCCGTTCCCACAGATAGAGCCTATCGCGCAGCACGCGGTTGATCTCATCATCGAGAAGGTGATGCAATCCCCTGGTGAGATCACACTGGTTCCTATCGGACCATTAACTAATATAGCGTTGGCGGTGCGACGTGAGCCACGTATCGCTGAACGCGTGCGCGAGGTCGTCATTATGGGTGGAGCCTTGCGCGTCCCCGGCAACGTAACTCCTGCTGCCGAATTCAACATGTATGCCGACCCGCATGCGTCCCACATTGTGTTACACGCGGGTTGGCCTCTTCGTCTGGTGAGCCTGGACACCACCACGCAGGTATCAATGAGTCGTGAACAGGTTGATGCTCTGGCATCAACCGACAACAAGGTGACGAAGGCCGTTCGGCAGATGATGTCGTACTACTTCGATGTCTTTGGCCCCAAGTATGGTAGTGTAGACTTTCACATGCATGATCCACTCTGTCTCGCCGCGGCCTTTCAGCCCGACCTCATCACCTGGGAACCTGCATATGTCGATATCGAACTGACAGGAACTCTGACACTGGGCGAGACCGTGGCTTATTTCAAGCGTTCCAATGGGCCTGCACCGAATATGCTTGTCTCAACAGGGGTTGATAGCGAGCGGTTTATACGGTTATTCATAGAGCGTATAGGACAAGCCCTTATCTCATAAGCAATGTGGCTCTTGATCCCTTGCAGTTGAAACCGAAGCCTTCCTCTGGTTCGCTTAGAAAAAATGCATATGGTATAGTGTACAGAAGTAACCTTGTACACGTACTTAACTACAGCAGTTCTTATTCGTTCCGAGTGTCCAAATAAGATCAATATTTGCTGCTTCCTATCATCATTGTTTGTACCGCTTCGCGTGCAATCATTGAGGCAATGCTTACGCTCTCTCATCTGGCTGGAATGTGAACATGCAAAGCGGAGTTGGAGCACATAGTCTCCTGCCTGAAAGGAGCCTGAGTCTTGCTTCATCCTCAATTATTCTTCCACGTTCGTGACGCCATTATCGCTGGATCGACTGGCAGAATGGCTATGCTCCTCCTCATTTATGGAGGGCCTTTGTTAGGTCTGCCAAGAATAGATGTCGTCAGTACGTTAGGCGCGCTGGCCGCCCCCAATAAGCAAGATGCTGTGACACTGGGCGGTGCTATCCACTTCACCATGGGCATCATCTTTGCCATTCTCTATGCTGCTTTATGGAGTGTGGGGATCGGTAGCCCCACATGGTGGTGGGGGCTCATCTTTGGTGCCATTCATGGCGGACTGGTCATACTGCTGCTGCGAGTGGTTATGCACATGCATCCTCAACTGTCCGAATTAATCAAAGGATTACAGGTGATACTCGCCCTCTTGCTGAATCACATGGTCTTTGGCTTAGTCGTCGCCCTCGTCTACTCCACCTAGCATGGGCAGCATATTAACTCACATTCTGCAGCTTCAGCCGGAAAGATTATAACTTTTCTCATAGAGCGGCCCTATTCCTTTGGATGCAGCAGCATGAATGTCTCTCTATACCGTGAGTATCTGCAACAAGAGATTAATCAAGTCATCACGGCGCGCCAGATTAGAACGCTTGAGGACTATCTGGCAGCTCCACGTCCAGGACGAAGGGTGCGCCTGAATGCCCTTCAACGACGTGCGGTCTGGCGCGTGCATGAGGCGCTACAAGATCTGTTGAAGCAGCAAGGCAAGGTGACATGGCGTCGGGCACGTGCTATGGCTGCTGATGAAGTCGTAAAGGGCCATGTGAAGTGTGTTTACGATGCGGTAATTATAGATGAAGCACAGGACCTTGACCCTAGCGCAATACACCTCCTGATGCAGCTATGCGCGAAGCCTAACCGTGTCTTTATTACAGCAGACGCCAACCAGTCCATCTATGGCAGCGGCTTCAACTGGACAGATGTGCACGAGAGTCTGCGCTCACTGTACCTGAGCAAACAAAATCATCACTTCTAATTGGCTTTGATGTGACCTATTGGAATTTACAGGGCAATTGAAAAGTCGAGGGGGGCATGAGAGAGACAAGCCCTCTCACTACTCCCACTACTCTCACTACTCTGAGGCGACGAGGACCTTGCATGGCCTCATCCGACTCCCACTACTCCCACTACTCTGGACGTAGGAGCTAAGATTTCATCCTTCGTTTTCGATAAATGGGAATAATCCCAGTAGCGATAGGGCTTGTCCTAGAGCGAGTACTACTTTGACAAACACCATCGCATGGACTATATTACAGGTAAGCATGTTCTAAAAACGTATGTACAAGAACAGCAAGCATAAAGGAATCCTAAACAATGGCAGAGATTAATGAAGCTGAAGTCATGGATGCGCTCCATGAATGTTATGACCCAGAAATTCCCGTCAATATTGTCGACCTGGGATTGGTATACGGTATTGATATAAATAAAGAGACCGACCAGGTTCATATCTCTATGACCCTGACCGCAATGGGTTGCCCAATGGCTGGGGACGTGATCGCTGAAGTTGAGATGCGCGTCGGGCAGGTCGAAAACGTCAAAGGTTGCAAGGTTGATCTGACCTTTGATCCCCCCTGGTCTCCCGACCGCATGACCGAGGATGCCAAGTGGGAACTTGGAATGGTCTAATTTCGAGTGTGTATACGAAGAAGAGCAGCCCTGACGGTGATCATTACCAAGGCTGCTCTTTTTCGTAATAGAGAGCCTTTTTATTTGCCCCCTTTTCGGTTGCTGTGCTCGCATGTTATACTGGTGCTACTTTCGGAGTAGAGGAGAATTATGGTAGCAGATGGACACTTCGGGCAGCAGAATGGAGACATACGAGCAACGTTGGCTCTGAGTCAGAACGAAGCGGCATATGGCACAACACGCGTACTCACTCTCTCTGGTGGGCGCATAGTACATGTCAACATACCTGCTGGTACCTACACGGGACAGGAGATACGCCTGGAGGGTCAGGGCGAACCTACGTCAAAGGGTGCTGGCGCGCTTATTCTTACTATTGCTGTTGCGCCTGCAGAGAATTTTGGCCCTCAATTCAACTCTGGTGGGACCGATACACCGACAGAATTTATGATACCTCCACCACCGCCTCCTCCTGTTGTACAACCATCATATCCGGGCATACAGCAGGGAGGAGACTATGCAAATTATCCTGGACAAGGAGGGCAAGGACAAACTCCTGGCTATTTTAACCAACAGGTTGCACCTTCTCCATTACCTTCGTACACTCCTTACGTACCAAATGCGCCTCCTCCGTATTACAATATGCAAGGACAACCACGTCGTCAGTCATCTCGCCGCCCTCTCATCGCAACTATCTTACTGGCTGCCCTTGCACTTGTTATTATTATTAGTGGGCTTTTTTATTACACTGCTGTCTATGTACCCAACCAGCAGCATGCTCAGGCCACAGCGACCGTCCAATCACAACTGACAGGTACCACTCAGGCTTATGCTACGGGTACCGCGCAGACTGGTGCCACTGCTACATCTCAAGTTGGTGCGACCAATACTGCGGTTGCCATACCACAGACGCGATACGATCAGACAGTAGCGAAGGTTCCTATCCTGAGTGATCCACTTTCAAAGCCTGATACGAACAATTGGGAGACGAGTTCGAAGTGTGTCTTTAAGGGAGGTACCTATCACATCTCAGAGTCGAATAAAGGATACTTTTATTATTGTGCCGCCAAAGCGACCAATTTTAGTAACTTTGGGTTTCAGGTAAAGATGACCTTTCTTCAGGGGAATCTCGGCGGTCTACTATTCCGTGCCGATGCTGACAACTACAAGTTTTACCTGCTGCGCATTGATCGTGCTGGTAGATATGACATGTATCTCTATACGGATCGCGAAGCAAACCATGCGAAGAAATTAGGAGGTGATGTATCCTCTCTCATCAACACCAATCTGAACGAAGCAAACCTGATCGCCGTCATTGCGCGTGGCAGCGTTATTGACCTGTACATTAATTCTAAGTATGTAACCACGATAACAGATAGTAGCTTAACCTCTGGTCAAATTGGCTTGTTTGCTGAGAATAATACAAGCGCATCAGAGGTATCCTTTGAGCAGGCGCAGGTGTGGAATGCGTAAGAGTCGTGGCGACACTTGCCCTGAGAACTTCAACTAGAGTAGTCGGAGTAGTCATGAAATATTGTGCAAATTGTGGGTTGCAGGTGGCGCAAGAGGTAACAGCGTGCCCTAGATGCGGTGCGTTAATGCCACCAGCGCAACAATTTAATTATCAAAGCCAGTTGCCTCAATATAATCCGCCAGCGCAACCGCCATTATATTTCACACCGCCACCAGCAGTACCATACGGTCAACCGTTACAGCCACCTCCATTTCCTCCACAGAAGCAGGTTGAGCAAAGTCGAGGACTCCCAAGGGGAGTAGCTGTTCTTGCTATTGTGCTGGCATTGTTGGTGATGTTTGGGGGCTTTGGACTTATCTATTACACAACAGTCGCCCATCCAGCACAGTTACGGGCGCAGGCCACAGCGGCGGTGCAAACTATCCTGACCAATGATGCACGCTCCACCGCTATCGCTAATACCCAGGCTACGGGAACCGCTGTGGCGAACGCAAACGCAACATCCACTGCACAAGCGCAGGCCACTGTACAGGCGCAGGCTACGGCGACAGCATTTCAGAATATTTATACGCAGGCAACACAGGGCGCACCGACCTTGAACTCGCCGCTGGCGTCTCAAGATGGCTACAACTGGGATGTCTATAACACTACTGATGGCGGAGGATGTGGTTTCGCTGGTGGAGCCCTTCACGCCACTCTCTTTGCGCAACATTTCTACGTTCCTTGTTTCGCGCACGCGGCGAACTTCAGTAACTTCGCCTTTCAGGTGCAGATGACCATTAACAAAGGAGATGAGGGGGGCCTGATCTTCCGAGCTGACAGCGCAAATTCAAAGTTTTACATCTTTCGTGTCAGTCATGATGGAAGTTATGGCTTGTATGTCTCGAAAGATAGTACTCACAACGTGTCGATTGCGGCTGACAACACTTCCGCAATTAAAACTACTCTGGGCCAGCCCAATCTTCTAACTGTTGTTGCACGAGGTAGTAATATCTACCTCTACATCAACAAACAATATGTAGGCAGCGCCAGTGATGGGACATACAGTTCAGGTGGGATAGGCGTATTTGCCAGTGATAATACTGCGAATACCGATGCAGCGTTTAGTAACGCCCGCGTGTGGACGTTATAACCGAGCATTGACAAATCGCATATCAGCTGTTATTCTTGCGCAAGAAACAATACAATAATGGCAACGAACGGGGCAAGTACTTCTCATGAAGGGGCAGAGAGCTGCGGATATGGTGCGACGCAGGGCTAAATGAGAGAGAAATCCACCCGGAAGCCTACGCGATAAGCGTCAACGGTGCCTCCGTTATCAGGCAATAATGAGTTCCGTCTCCCACTCAGACGAGTCAAGATAGATGGAAAAATCAAGGTGGTACCACGATTTCGCGTATTCAGCGTTGTCGTCCTTTTAGAGGACGCGACGCTTTTTTTATTGATTCTTAAACATTACGAGGTGGAGACCCACAAGAGGTCTCCCTACTGGAAGGAGTATAAACGCGTATGCTTGATCTCGCATTTATCCGCAGTAATCCAGATGCCGTAAAAGAGGCGGCACGACTCAAAAACAATCCTATTGATATTGATGCACTCCTGGCCCTGGATCGCCACGTCCTCACCGTTCAACACGAAATCGAGGAGATGCGCACGCAGCAGAACCTGCTCTCGAAACGTGTACAGGAGGCCACTAAAGAAAAGAATGCCGAGTTGCGCAACGCTCTCATTGCCGAGGGCAAGCAACTTTCGGCACAAATCAAGGACAAGGAGCCACTCCTGACCGCCTTGCAAGAGGAGCGTTATCAGTTGCTTTTACTTGTCCCGAATATTCCTGATCCAAGCGCACCTGTTGGCAAGGATGAGAACGATAACGTTCCGATTAGATACTGGGGGGATAAAACTATCTTCGACTTCCAGCCGCTTGATCACTATGATCTTATGCAACGGCTCGATCTGATAGACATCGAGCGTGCTGTGAAGGTCGCGGGTTCGCGTAGTTATGTATTGAAGGGTGACGCGGCCCGCCTGGAACTGGCTCTGATGAACTTTGCTATGGATCGTATCGCTCGCAAAGGGTTCACGCCACTGATCGTGCCAGCGATGGCGTGTGAATACTGCTTTATTGGCAACGGGCAGTTCCCCAAGGGACGCGATCAGGTCTATGCTATCGAAGGGGAAGATACGTTTCTTGTCGGCACGTCTGAGGTGGCGATTACGGGTATGTACAAAGACGAAATCCTCAAGGTCGAGGAGTTGCCGCTGACCTTTGTCGGCTTCTGTCCCTGTTTTCGCCAGGAGGCGGGTACCTATGGCAAGGATACGCGTGGCGTGTTTCGCATTCACCAGTTTAGCAAGGTGGAGCAGTATGTCATTTGTAAGGCCGATCATGCAACATCGGTTCAATGGTTCGAGCAACTGATACGCAATGCGGAAGAGTTGGTGCAGGCTCTTGAACTACCCTATCGTGTCGTCAACGTGTGTACGGGCGATATGGGTGATGGCAAGGTGGGCATGTACGATCTTGAGTGCTGGGTACCTAGCGAGGGGCGGTACCGCGAGACCCACTCGTGTTCGTACTTCCACGATTGGCAGGCGCGTCGGGCGAATATTCGCTATCGTGATGAGGATGGTAAGGTTAAGTTTGTGCATACGCTCAATAACACCGCCATCGCGTCGCCACGCATCCTTATTCCGCTGCTGGAGACGCATCAACAGGCTGATGGAAGTGTACGCATCCCCGAGGCGCTGCGTCCCTATATGGGTGGTCAGGAATATATCAGACCAAAGTAATAGCCTTGCAATAAAGAGATCATGTAGGGACGCAATGAATTGCGTCCCTATAATTCATTCCAATTCATTGCGTCCCTATAATTCATTCCAATTCATTGCGTCCCTATAATTCATTCCAATTCATTGGCTCGGGCTTCTCACGGAACTTGCTTCAACCGCAGGCGGGGCTTACGCATGCATAGTAGGACAAGCAGTACTATTGCGGGAGGGATAAGTGTTGCAAAGCTTTGCAGGCCCACACCATCGAATTTCAATACGTATATGTTAGCAAAGTAGCTACAGAAGGCTGTAACAGAGAAGGTCAACGCGGTCGCTATTACTGCTCGTCCTTCCCACGTATTCGATTGAGCAAGTAAGACTGCGGCAAGACCTATGAGCCAGAGAACATACCACTGGTAGAACCAGGGTGTTACTACGAGTAATATCTCCAAGACGGCGAGAGTAGACAGGATCATCGTAAGTGTCGTAGGGAGACGCCACAAGAGAACTGCTCCCGCAAGACAAACACAAGCGAGAGCAATACTATCTATAATGCTCCACGTGGCGTGTAAGCTGAGTAGCGACACCAGTTTATGCACCCAGGAATGGGTGTTAGAGAATCTATGTACTTTCATCCATTCGATGGCTACACGGAGGAACGAATTTTCCGCATAATATGAGGACGGTGGCGTGGAGAAACTATGCACGATTGCGGAAATGCTATGTCCAATCCAGAAAGGTATGTAGAACACGAGTGATACCAATGCGTAGACGAGACTCGCCAGGAAAAGGTTTGGCAGCGCAGTTGACCAGTGAAATACGATCATTTGACGGGAAGAGAGAGCATCTGGCTTGTGGGCTAGAAGTGTCCTTCGTGCTAGCAGGATAAGAAAGAAGAAGACAATAGGGATAGCGGTAAATTTGACGAGCGTTGCAAGTGTAAAGATAATGACTGGCGGTATGTAATATTTGGGTTGTATAAACGTCTTTTGTTCTGCTCGAATGCTAAGAAGTGCTCCAAGAAGCATCAACGTGACCATAAAGACATCATTATGCCCACCCAGACAACTTTCTAATAGAGCAAGCGGATTGTAAGCATAGAGCAATGTACCGAGTGTAACTGTGCGCTGTGACGCTCCTGTTCTTCGTAAGATAATCGCCACCAACAAGGTGTTTACTAGATGGGCGACAAATCCCATAAGCCGATAGGCTAAAATATATTTTACTGGATCGTCTCCTAGCAGCATTGCCCATAGAGAGCAGATGTAGAGCCATAAGGGGCCGTAAGCGGCTGTAAAGGCACTCCAATCATCGAGCCTGGTGATTGGGTCCCGATGAGATGCTATTGCTGGCGAAGTGAAATATGGGTTTGACCCGTGAGCAATGATGGTACGACCGTAGTCCGCGTAGACAAGAGCGTCATGGGACAGCATGGCAGGAGTCAAGACAAAGATAAGTCCTGCAACGAGAGTTCCTGCCAGTATGAGTAGTCGTGTCTGCGTCTGCTTTGTCTCTTTTGGCTGAAGCCGTACGAAGAGTGCAGAGAGTCCATAGACAACAAAGGCTACTGCCATGAGCAGGATGAACTCAATGTTACTGGTGCTTAATTGGGAGGCGGCGTAGTCTTGCGTCAAATGGAGATCAGAGGGTAGCCATGTCCCCCACATTTCAAGAAAATTATTCGTTGAGAGCGATGAAAGAAGGGGTGCATCTGCCTGACGACGTAGAGGCGCGACGCTTACGAGTATGCTCAGGATAAAGATAATGGTAAACAAAAATATTAGCCCTATCCCTATTCTTTGTCGCATAGTGAGAGTGTGCTTAGTCGGTGCTGGAGGTGATGAAAACCCTACTATATCATTTTTTAACATGAAAAACTCTTTTCTGTGATAATTTCTGCAAATGTTGAAGCGCAAGAAAAGCGAAGCAAGGCAGCAACGAGATATATGGTACACTACAATGACTATCTACTCAACCCTGTAGCCATTGCATCTCTCCTGTCATGACAGTGATAGACTGGACGAAGGAGTCTTGATTTTGGAACCAATCAACATCAATGAATACGAGGCACTCGCGCAGGAACGCCTGGATAAGCCTGTATGGGACTACTACTACGGTGGAAGTGAAGACGAGACGACGGTACATGCGAACCGAGAAGGCTTCGCACGTATTCGTCTACGCCCACGTATGCTTGTCGATGTCGGCACTGTTGATACGCGCACCACTATCCTGGGTACTCCTGTGAGTATGCCTATCTTGATCGCTCCTAGTGCCCTTCATTGTATGGCTCATCCAGAGGGTGAAGGAGCCACGGCGCGAGCAGCAGGTGCTGTTGGAACTCTGATGGTGGTGAGTACAGTTGCGACTCGTAGTCTCGAAGAGGTTGCTGAGGTGGCTACTGGTCCACTCTGGTTCCAACTCTACGTTTACGACGATCTTGAGCTATCTGCATCGCTAGTGCAGCGTGCCCAATCCGCTGGCTATCGGGCTATTGTCCTTACGGTTGATACTCCGCACATTAGCAAGCGAGAGAGGGATATTCACAACAATTTCCTGATTCCGCCGCCACCACTACGTGCGGCGAACTTTACAGGCAAGTATGCAAACGAGACTGCAATGCACGCATCGATTACATGGGACTCCATCGCGTGGTTGCGCTCATTAACAGCGTTGCCTATTCTGCTCAAGGGTATTTTGACGGCGGAGGATGCACTGCTGGCTATTGAGTACGGTGCAGACGGTATCGTTGTCTCTAATCACGGCGGCCGTCAACTTGATGGAGCGATAGCGAGTATCGAAGCCCTGCCAGAGGTTGTTGATGCCGTTGCGGGACGTTGCGAAGTCTATCTCGACGGAGGCATTCGACGTGGAACGGATGTATTGAAAGCACTGGCTTTGGGAGCACGTGCCGTGCTGATCGGTCGTCCAGCATTGTGGGGACTGGCTGTTGATGGACAGGAAGGGGTGCATCACGTGTTAAAGATTTTGCATGGTGAGCTAGAGATGGCAATGGGTCTTTCAGGAAAGCCCACGCTGGCTAGCATTGATCGCTCATTAGTGAAGTTTCCGTTGTGATGATATGAATGCTCAATCTCGCTGAGGCGAGATTGAGCATTCATATCATCACAACAGCATAATTTCTCCTCGCACGCTCTTTTCTTCGTCGTCTATATACAACATGCCGAGGCTACAAGTTGGTTGGCGGCGGCGGTCGGTCGCGCTCCCAGGATTGAACAGAAGTTGCCCATTGTGTTCTTGATTACAGGGGATGTGGCTATGACCAAATACGACACAGCGAGCGTTAGGAAATTCGTTCTGTGCCATGCGTGCGCGAGTTTTTGTATCGCCCAGGATGTGGACGATACCTATCCTACAATCCCCGACCGCGATTTCACGTTTGATGGGCAATTTCATTCCTACCTCTTCCGTCTCGACATTGCCCTGTACCGCGACAACGGGCGCAATCGTCTCAAGTTCAGAAAGAACCGAGAGAACTGAAAGATCACCTGCATGGATAATTAACTCGACGCCCGCGAAATGCTTCCAGATCGCTTCTGGCAACCTTTTGAAGTGTGGAATGTGCGTGTCCGAAATGATGCCAATACGATGTAGCATCTTGGTGTAATTCCTCCTTTTGCGCTATACTAATGGTGGTCTTTAAGAATGTAGTTGGGCTATTCAAATCTTTTATTCCAGGACACGATATCACATGCGCATAGCCATCATTTCGGATATTCATGGTAATCAGGTAGCGTTGGAAGCAGTATTACAAGACATTTCTCAAAAATCCTCTGTAGACGACATAGTCATCGCCGGTGACCTTTGTTTGAATGGTCCCTGTCCGCGACAAGTGTTAGATATGCTTCGAGAGCTTCGGTATCCCGTTGTACAGGGGAATGTCGATGTCGATGTCGTCGAGAAGCGAGGTAAGAAAGAGACGAAAAAGCGCAGCGTCATTGAATGGACGCGCGAGCAGATCGGAGCAGAAGGCATTAGCTATTTGGCATTGCTCCCTTTCTCACATTTCGTCACAAATCCCGATGGTAGCGATCTTCTGGTTGTACATGCCAACCCATTGAATCAGGAGGAGGCTATTTTTCCCACGTCGCCCGATAGTCTGCTAGAGCACCTTTTGGGACACCTGAAGCCAACAATTGGAGCCATAGCCTTTGGACATCTGCATGTCGCTTATCAGCGACGATGGCAGCACCTGCTCCTGTTAGATGCAGGTAGTTGTGGCTTGCCACGTGATGAAGATTCCCGTGCTTCTTATGGTATTCTCACCTGGCAGGATGCCGCCTGGCACGGCGAACATCACCGTGTAGAGTATGATGTGGAAAAGGTTGTACATCAACTGAAAGTGTGTGGAATGCCCAACGTTGAGAAACGGATCAGGATATTGACAGAGGCGACCTACACGTAGGGGAGGGCATCCAAATAAAAGGGCGTAGGTCTTGAGGAAAAGACTTACGCCACTATCATTAACAGATACCGACTCTGTTAGAAGTCGAGTATCCGGCAAATTGTACAATCACATATTGCAGAATGCGCTATAGTGTCAACCGATGTAGTATTATAGTCGGACAGAAGAAATTCATCAGCCACTATAGCCTCTTCCCCTAAATAACTGGCGGCATCTCCGATGTCAACCAGTTCTAACTCTTCTATGATTGCACGCAATTCGCCTGTCGTTGCCATTGCGTATCCCCCGTTCATGCTTTTTTATGTGTTTCACATTTGTCTCACTTCCACCCATACATCGAACACCCTCACGAAAACATATACGTGTTAGATGATTATTCGTTGTACATAAGTGTTAAGCAAAATACTAAAGTAGAGTAGTCATTGGTGTTGCTATAGATATATACGTTTGGCGTGCTCGTTTTCATGAAATGACTTGTGAAATAGTCCAAAAAGGCCATTATTCATTTCTTTAATATCTTTTAAGAAATACGGGTGAGAAAATACATCCTCTTGTGACGCTTAAGACAGACCTTAAAACAGGTTGCCTTCCCATATGGTATACTGATCGGGTAAGCACGCATAAAAGGGGTTATTGAACAGGCAGTGAAGGCAATTATCTACCACTCCTATGACGATATTCAGCTAGAGCAGCGACCGATTCCAGCCATTACGGACTCAGAATTGCTTGTGCGCGTACATGGCTGCGGTTTGTGTGGGTCGGATATCATTAAGGTTGTGCAGCAAGCACCTCCACCTGTTGTTCTAGGGCACGAACTCACTGGAACCATTGTTGAACGTGGGCGAGATGTCACTGGCTTTGCTGTAGGACAGCAAGTCGTGGTTGCCCATCATGTACCCTGTGGTAATTGTCACTATTGTCGTCATTCCAACTATTCGATGTGCGATATGTTCAAAGCTTCCAATATTGACCCCTGTGGCTTTGCGGAGTATATTCGTGTTCCCGCAGAGCTTGTGCGGCATACGACACTGCCCATGCCAGAGACGCTAAGCCCGGAAGAAGGCTCATTTACTGAGCCGCTGGCGTGTTGCGTCCGTGCTGTAAGACGTACGCCTTTGCTAGATGGCGATAGTGTTGTCGTTATGGGTCTGGGATCGATAGGATTGCTTATGCTGCAAGCTGTAAAAGCAGTGAGTATGCGTTCTGGACAACGTATTCGTGTCTACGGAGTAGACATGCTAGAGGAACGGCTACAGCTCGCACGGAATCTTGGAGCGGACGAGGTATTCGCGGCCCCATCCGATGAGCAAGGGTTACGCGATGTTCTTGCGTCTTCCACCGAGAGACGAGGCGCTGACGCTGCCATTATCACCGTAGCTGGTGGACGCCCCTTTTTACAGGCATTGGCAAGTGTACGTAAGGGTGGTATCGTCAACATCTTTGCCGCCCAAGCTGGCACAACACCCATTAATATAGAAAAGATCTATCAACAAGAATTGAGTATCATCAGCACCTATTCATCTTCACCCGAAGACCTGCGCATCGCGCTCGACCTGCTCGCTAACCGAAGAGTGCGTGTCGATACGCTGATCAGTCACCGCCTTCCATTGGAACAGTTTCATGAAGGAGTTGCGCTGATGAAGGAACGTGTAGCATTGAAGGTGTACTTTCAGATTGCAGGAGAAATTTATGGCTAGTAGTTCTTATGATGTCGCCATCATTGGCTCAGGACCTGGTGGCTACGTCGCGGCTATTCGTGCCGCCCAGCTTGGGGCGAAGGTCGCAATTGTCGAAAAGCAGTATCTTGGTGGCACCTGCCTCAATGTGGGCTGCATTCCCTCAAAGGCGATGCTTCACATTGCGCAGGTAATGTATAGCATGGATTCGCTGGAGGAGCTGGGTATTTATCTTCCTCAGGCCCCAACCTTTGACATGTCTAAGGCCGTTGTCTTCAAAGATAAGGTGGTCAAGCGCATGACCAGCGGCGTCGGCGTGCTCATGAAGGGCAACAACGTCGATGTCTTCGATGGATTGGGCAGCGTTGACGCGGGACGTACCGTCACTGTCTCAATGAACGATGGTTCAAAGCAGCAGTTCAGCGCGGACAAAGTTATTCTGGCAACAGGCTCCGTACCATTTGTGCCGCCTATGCCCGGTGTTGACGGGCGCAACATCATGAACAGCGATACCTGCTGGAACCTGCCTAAGACGCCTGAGAGTCTGGTTTGTGTCGGAGGTGGCGTGATCGGCATGGAACTAGCATGCATGTTCAACGCACTGGGCACAAAGGTCACGGTCCTTGAGATGCTGCCCAATGTCCTGGCCCCTCTTGACGAAGAGGTGCGCCGACTCCTGGTGCGTATCATGAGCAAGCGTGGTGTTGAGATCGTCACGGGCGCGAAAGTCGAATCTGTCGAGGACGATGGCGACCAGAAAAAAGTTATCGCAACCACCGAGAAGGGCCAACAGTCCTTTCCTGGCGAGTATGTCCTGATGGCTGTCAGTCGTCGACCCAATACCAGCGGCCTCGAACAACTTATGGATCAGGGGCTAGATAGCGACCGAGGGCGTGTTCGCGTCAACGACAAGATGGAGACAAACCTGCCAGGCATTTATGCTATTGGCGACCTGGTACATGGCGCAGGACTGGCGCACGTTGCTTCGATGGAGGGTGAGGTTGCTTCGGACAATGCTGTGGGCCATGATGCGACTATGGATTACAATGTCGTCCCAAACCCGATCTACACCTTCCCCGAAGTTGCTTATGTAGGGCTGACAGAGGCGCAGGCCAAGGAGAAGTATCCCGAAGCACGCGTCGAGCGTTTCCCGTGGAGCGCGATTGGTAAGGCCGTTGCCATGGCAGAAACCGAAGGCTTCACGAAGGTTATCATGGGTAAGTACGGCGAAATTCTGGGAGCGCACATCATCGGACCCGACGCGACAAATCTCATCAGCGAGTTCTCTGTAGCGATGCGCGGCGAGCTGACCGTCGATGAGATCAGCGAGACCATTCATCCGCACCCAACCCTAAGTGAAGGTATCCGCGAGGCGGTGCTAGCGGTCGAGGGGCGTCCAATCCATATTCCACCTAAAAAGCAGCAGGTGGCATCAGCGCGATAAAGAGTAGGACACAATGAAACCTCATCTCCGGGAGAAGGGGTTTCATTGTGTCCTACTCTTTATCGCGCTGAATCTTTCTGTGCTATTTTATAAAACCGAGCGACGAATTTATGGCCTTGTGAGCGTTTCTTAGATAAAGAGATATATTTAAACATATATATACATTGCTGGGCTATTCTGCAAAGAGAGCTAACAAGCAAAGGAAATAAAAACATGCAGATACCAAAGAGGCGTCCTGGGCCTTTCTCACATATACTTGTAACACGTATACTTGTTTTAGCGGCGCTTGTCGGTGCGCTTGCTTCTACAGGGCTCTGGGTCTATTTGCTCGTGCCAGCGGACGGATCTGCAAAAAGTTTAGCCGTAAGGACTTCCGTACAAAATAGTCCTGAAGATATAACTGCTACACAGGCGGTGGCAACGCAGTATATGAATGACTTCCTCAATCATCGGTATCATCAAATGTGGTCGTTGCTCCATCCACAGGTGAAGACGATATGGTCGAATGAGCAAACGTTCGCGGCTTATTGGAATAAGCGGTTTCAGGAATACAATCTTCGTGGCTTTACGCTGGGTCAGGTGAAGTTGCTCTCCTCCTGGGTCAATCCCGAGACAATGACGTTGTATAGCCATGTCGAACAGGTAAATGTCTCGCTGCAACTCGAGTTGAAAGCAGGGCTTCAGCAGCAGGGGCAGGTACCGCCAGAAGATTTACATCTAGGCCAACTTTTCCAAAATCTTCCTTTTATTGTGCAGCATGTCACCGATCAAAATAGCACGAATGGGCGCTGGCTCGTCCTCAATGGGGGACCTGCCGATCTTGAAGCTCCTATATTGCCGCCGATTACTGCTGTTGTAACAACGGTACAGGTTCCTATCCTAATGTATCATCACATCTCTGATGTCCCTACTCGCAACGTTCTTGATAAAAGCCTGACGGTTACGTCGACAATGTTCGGGTCGCAGTTGGACTATCTCAAGACGCAGGGCTATCACACGATTACTTTCAATCAATTGTTCGCTGCTCTCTACTACAATGGTCCGTTGCCCACGAAGCCAGTTATTCTCACCTTTGATGATGGATATGACGATGCCTACCGCTTTGCATATCCGATTTTGCGGGAGCATGGCTTCAGCGGTATGTTCTACATCATCACGGGTAAGGTTGGTTGGCAGGGGCAGATGACCTGGGCTCAGATGCGTGAGATGCTCGCACATGGAATGCAGATGGGATCGCACACCATTCATCACGTTGATATGGGGCGTGTCTTCTTAATCTCGCCAGAACAGGCACAACAAGAGGTTCAACTCTCGCAGTCCGTAATGCAGCGGCAATTGGGTGTTGCTATTCAGCAATTTTGTTACCCATCTGGTGAACCCTTCCATCATGGTAGTTGGGCACTACGTCACTCCGTTACCCAACTGTTAGCCGCGAACGGTTATGTTGGGGCAACAACCGATCCTGGCATGACGGGAATACAGCAAGAGAGTCAGTCGCCCTTCGTACTACTCCGTCTACGCGTCGATGGACGTGAGTTGCTCCAAAATTTTATGAACGGTTTGCTATAGCAAAGCTCATTACCGCATTTCTGTTGTCCAATTGGAATTGTTTCATGTGAAAAGTTATGGTATAATGAGGGCATACCTTTTACTGGGAATGGTTATACCAGCAGTGTTTTGAGAAGGAAACGATTCTTATAGTCGTCTCCGTGACTCGTCTCTTGCTTAGTTTGGAATGAGAAAGGGCAGTTTGAAACATTGCAGGAGCATCATTAAGATGCATCGCTCAATATCATTCAGTCATACCCAATCCTCGGATTGGACAAATGTGACAACACATCTAAATCAACATATCCTCTGTAATGTAGGAACGGGCTGGTTCTCACTCGGATGTAGTCGAGTAGGAAACTGGCCTTTTTGGTCTCATTGCAACTTCTTGTTCGGGCTGGTCTGGGTGAATGTTGTAGGGGCTATACACGCTACCTACTATCTATTATCCTCGTGCCCCTTTGCTTGCTCGACCACGTAGTGCATTTTCCCGACTGTCAGGTGTAGAGTAATCGCAGTGAGTAGTGTAGGCGTAGAGACGTATAGGTACAGAGGGCGGTATCCCCCTCACAATGTACGATCTGCAAGCGTCCCTGCACTACGCAGTCTATAGAACAGAGAGAGGGTGACCCATGGATCTGGTGAAGCGGTTGGAAGAATATCGTGATCGTGAGCGAGAGCTTCAGTGGGAAGGAACATTTGCGCAATACTTCGAGGTTGCGAGCAAGAAACCCGAGGTAAGCAAGCTTTCTCACGAGCGCATCTATCACATGATCATAGATGCAGGAACCGACACAACGCGCACTGGTGAGCCACGCTATAAATTCTTCAGCGAGGAAATTTTCGGTATCGAGAAGCCTATACAGCAGATCGTCGATTATTTCCACTCTGCTGCTCAACGTCTGGAAGTACGTAAGCGCGTCCTATTGCTGATGGGGCCTGTGGGTGGTGGTAAGTCTACTATTGTCTATCTAATCAAACGCGGGTTAGAAGCATATACCCGTACGCCGGAAGGGGCAATCTACGCGATCAGGGATTGTCCAATGCATGAAGAGCCGCTGCATCTGATCCCCAACGACTTGCGCGGCGATGTCGAAAAAGAGTTTGGCCTCTATGTCGAGGGCGATCTGTGTCCTCACTGCCGTTATATGGTCGATACCCAGTATCGCGGGCGTATTGAAGAGGTCCCCGTTAAGCGTATCACCTTTAGCGAAAAGTACCGTATCGGTGTTGGAACATTTACGCCGTCCGATCCAAAGAGCCAGGACATCAGTGAGCTTGTCGGTGGCATCGACCTCTCCACTATTGGCGAGGTGGGCGTCGAAAGCGACCCGCGTGCGTACCGCTTCGATGGCGAGTTAAACATCGCGAACCGTGGCGTTATGGAATTTGTCGAAATGCTCAAGACCGACGAAAAGTTCCTGTACGTTCTGCTCACACTCAGTCAGGAACAGAATATTAAGACCGGGCGCTTTAGCATGATCTATGCTGACGAGGTAGTGGTTAGCCACACCAACGAGCATGAGTATCAGTCGTTCGTGGGCAACAAAAAGTCAGAAGCTTTGCAGGACCGCATCATTCTAGTGAGGGTGCCGTATAATCTACGTGTCTCTGACGAGGTCAAGATTTACGAAAAACTGCTCAAGCAGAGTGCCCTACAGAATATTCACATTGCGCCGTATACCCTGCGCATTGCTAGCATTTTCGCTATCCTCACACGTCTAGAACCATCCAAGAAGGCTGGGATGAGCATTATGAAGAAGCTCAAATTGTACGATGGCGAGGACATGGAGGACTTCAAGCAGAAAGATGTTCGGGAGTTACAGGAGGAGGCGGTGCGTGAAGGCATGGACGGTATCTCGCCACGCTATGTCATCAATCGTCTCTCTAACGCTCTCATCAAACAAGGTGTCACCTTCATCACACCTATCGATGCCTTACGTGCGTTACGTGATGGACTCGATCAGCATACGAGCATCACACGTGAAGAGCGAGAACGCTACCTGAACTTCATTAGCGAGGCGCGTAAAGAATACGACCAGATGGCGCAGAAAGAAGTGCAGCGTGCCTTCGTCTACTCTTATGAGGAATCGGCACGTACTCTATTGAATAACTACCTCGACAACGTTGAAGCCTACTGCAACAAAACCAAGCTGCGCGATCCTATCACCGATGAGGAGCTGGATTCAGACGAACATCTGATGCGCTCCATCGAAGAGCAGATTGGCGTTTCCGAAAACTCCAAACGTGCCTTCCGTGAAGAGATTCTCATTCGCATCTCGTCGCTGGCGCGTAAGGGAATGACGTTCGAGTACACCAGTCACGAGCGACTCAAGGAGGCAATTGAGAAGAAGCTCTTCGCCGACCTGCGTGATGTTGTGAAGATCACGACATCTGCACGCACGCCCGATAAGGAGCAATTGAAGAAAATCAACGAGGTCATCAACCGTCTTGTAGCGGAGCATGGCTACACTCCTGAGAGTGCGAACGAACTCTTGCGCTACACGGGAAGTCTTCTCAATCGCTAGCGGTTGTCGTCATGTAGCATCGTGGGGGCGTAATCACTTGCGCCCCTACAGTGTTTTTCATAGAAGGAGCACGCTTTATGTCTGTCTCCCAGCACGACTGGTCGTTGCACCGTAAGGGGCAGATCGACCAGGAACGCCACAAAGAGAAGATTCGCGAAGCGGTCAAAAAGAACCTTGGCGAGATCGTCAGTGAAGAGAGCATCATTCTCTCCGATGGCACAAAGACTGTACGCGTCCCCATCCGTTCACTCGACGAATACCGTTTCCGCTATGATCCTGGACGCCAGCAGCACGCGGGTCAAGGCAACGGCAAAAGCAAGGTAGGCGATGTCGTCGCCCAGGAACCAAGACCCGGCAAGGGTAAACGTGGCGACGCCGGTAAAGATGCGGGCCAGGACTACTACGAGGCCGATATCTCTATGGAAGAACTGGCTGCCATGATCTTCGAGGATCTCGGCTTGCCCAACCTTGAACAAAAACGCCAGCAAGAGCTTCAGACAGATGCCGTGCGTTTCACCGATGTGCGTAAAAAAGGTCCGATGGCGAACCTCGACAAAAAGCGCACCATCATGGAGAACATGAAGCGCAACGCTGCTAAAGGGGAGGCTAAATTCCAGGATATTAAGTCTGAGGATTTGCGATTTAAGGTATGGGACCCTACAATTAAATATCAATCCAATGCGGTAGTTATAGCAATGATGGATGTGTCGGGGTCAATGGGTGAATTCGAGAAGTACATCGCGCGAAGCTTCTACTTCTGGATGGTTCGCTTCCTGCGCACGAAGTACAACAATGTGCAGATCGTCTTCGTCAGTCACCATACTGAGGCGAAAGAGGTCACGGAGGAGGAGTTCTTCCATAAGGGCGAGAGTGGCGGTACACAGGTCTCGTCGGCCTACGAACTTGCGCTCGACATCATCAAGGAGCGATACAATCCTAATGACTGGAACATTTACCCGTTCCACTTCTCCGATGGCGACAACCTGCCTTGGGACAATGATCGCTGTGTGCAGTTGGTCAACAGACTGATGGAACTGTGCAACATCTTTGGCTATGGTGAAATTCGCGAGGGGCACTATCGCTCGCCGAGTACGCTCATGTCCGCCTACAACAAGATCACCGACAAGAAGTTCACAGCCGTGACCATCTCAGACAAGAAAGAAGTATATCCCGCGCTACGAAAGTTCTTTGCGCAGCGTGAACCCGTTCCCTCGTAGGGGCACAATTGATTGCGCCCCCTCGTAGGACGCAATCAATTGCGCTCCCTCGTAGGACGCAATCAATTGCGCCCCTACGACGGAGATATGCATCGTGCTGAAGAACTAGAGGAGATACCCCGTGACAATAATAGATGGAAGCAGTGACATTGAACGCTTGCGCGACTCTATAGATGCTGCGTGGGAGGAGGCCCTCAAATTCGGGCTTGACCCCTTTCCCACGCACTTTGAACTGGTCCCCGCGACGATCATGTATGAGTTCGCCTCGTATGGTCTGCCGGGCCGCTTCAGTCACTGGACACATGGAAAATCCTATCATCGTCAAAAAATGCAGTACGACTTCGGGTTGAGCAAAATTTACGAGATGGTGGTCAACACTAACCCGAGTTATGCCTTCCTGATGGACATGAACAACCTGCTGCAAAACACCTTCGTAGCTGCGCACGTCTTCGGACACACCGACTTCTTCAAGAACAACGCGTACTTCCAGCATACATCGCGCCGCATGATCGACAAGGTCAGCATTCACGCGGAGCGTGTTGCTCAGTATGAATTCGATCATGGCAAGGCCGAGGTTGAGCGTTTCCTCGATGCAGCCCTTTCCATCCAAGAGCACATTGACTACAATCTGTTTCTCCGTTCAGATGAACCAGAGCAAGAAGAGAAGTCTGTAGAGTTCGTTGGAGAGTACGATGATCTCTGGGGCCTGGAGAAGAAAGCGAGAAAAGCCGAAGAGGAGCGAGATAGGCGTCCTGGCAGAGCACCAAAGTTCCCAGAGAAGCCAGAAAAGGACATTCTGCTCTTCCTGTCTCGCCACGCTCCACACCTGGAACCCTGGCAGCGCGACATTATCGAGATAGTACGCACGGAGATGCTGTACTTCGTTCCACAGATGCAGACTAAGACTATGAATGAAGGCTGGGCCTGCCTGGTTAGAGATAGTCTTGTACTAACTGAGCACGGATTTCTGCGCTATGATGTACTACATGAATTGCTTGCCAAAGGCGAGACTATAACAGTTGGTAGTGGTAGTGGGGCACAAGACAAAATTACAGATCGTCATATCCGCCGTGATGCAGCTACAATCCGTTTACGAACGCGCCGTGGTCTCGTCCTTGAAGGCGCGGAAGAGCACAAGTTGAGCATGGGCACTGATCAGTGGATTGCCCTGAAAGATGTTAGGGTTGGGCAACGTATCCCACTGAGTATGGGCCACAATCTCTGGCCTGAGCAACTTGTACCCCTCTCGACTCCTGCACGAGTAATACTTCCTGGCGTAGAAGATGTGGCACAGGTGGCGGGAGTTGGCGTACATACTGTATACCGTTCAATGGGTGGCAAACCCCTTTTGGCTAAAGATCGTATTGCGGATGCTATCAAGAGCATCGGCTATACATCTGGTAATGATGGAAAGCCGTTATATGGTAGTCGTTTACCACTCGTTGCTCCTACGCATGTAACCGAGGCATTTGCAGAGTTTCTAGGCTATCTCGTTGGCGATGGCAATATTCATGTCTCGAAGAATGCCATTAGCTATACAAGTGGTGATCGTGAGCTAGCGGACCGTTACGCTCAACTTATTAGAGTCCTGTTTGCTATTGAGGCAACTCCGTTCTGGGACGATAGAACTATCAATGGTAAAGGTGGCCGCTGGCGCGTTGTCTTCTACTCGGCTAATGTGCTTGATCTCCTGCAATCACTGGGAATCGATTTGCGAGCGAAGGGACCACAGAAACGTATACCCGATGTCATTTTGCGTTCGCCCAAGTTGGTTATGAGCGCATTCTTGCGGGCGTACTTTGATTGTGATGGGTGTGCTTCTGAAAAAGAAGGTGTGATACTGTCCACTTTTAGTGACGATATCGCCCAAACGTTGCAGATCGTATTACTGAACTATGGTATCCTCACGCGTCGCTGCGGACCAAACGTAAGGATTAAGAGTACTTCTGCAAAGGTGTTCGCGGAGGCGATTGGCTTTGGACTTGCCCGTAAACGAGAGAAACTGTATCGGTATGTAGCGAGCCACCAGTGGTTCCACAAAGAAGACCCAACGGACGAGGTCGTCAGCATTGAGCATGATGTGGCTGATGTGTATGATATCACGGTAGATCGTTCGCATCGCTATGTTGCCAATGGCATGTTGCACCACAATAGTCTATGGCACTCGCGCATCATGCGTCAGCTTGGGGATAATGGCGTCATCTCTGATGGCGAAACCGTTGAGTTCGCACAGTTACACTCAGGCGTACTCTCGCCATCACGTACCTCGCTCAATCCCTACTACCTGGGCTTTAAGATGTTCGAGGCCATCGAGAAGCGCTGGGATAACCCCTCTAAGGAAGAGCAGGAGCGGCTTGGGCGTCAACCTGGGATGGGACGCCAGAAAATCTTCGAGGTACGCGAACTCGATAACGATGTATCCTTCTTGCGCAACTACCTGACGGAGGACCTCATCAAGGACCTCGACCTCTACACTTTCAAGAAAGAGGGAGACGAGTGGGTGATCACTGAGAAGAACTGGGAGAAGGTGCGCGATAATATCGTCGCAAACATGACCAACTTCGGCTATCCCTACCTCGTTGTCGATAATGGCGACTACCGTGGCAACCGCGAACTCTACATCAAGCACCTCTTTGAGGGCCAGGAGCTTGACCTGAATTACGCGGAGAAGACGCTGCAACACGTGTACACGATGTGGGGCCGACCCGTTCACCTCGAAACGATCTACGAGGGCAAACGCATCCTCATGACCTACGATGGAGAGCGCAACACCAAGACCTCGTTGGAGAAGTAAGTAATAAATGAACGTGGGCATCCTTACCGAGGTAGGGTGCCCACGTTCATTTATTACTCTGTCTAAAGATAAATAATTATTCAAGCAATGTATGAGCTATTCATGTACAATCAGTTTGAGGTGAGTTGTGACGAAAATTCCTATCTATACAATAGGCTATGGAAATCGCTCAATGGAAGCATTTGTGGAGCTTCTACAAAGGTATGAAATACGGTACCTGGTGGATGTGCGCTCACAACCATACTCGCGCTTTAACTCACAGTTTAGCAAGGATGCCTTCGAAAAAAATCTAAGGAGACATACTATACAATACATGTTTATGGGTGATACTTTGGGGGGACAACCAAAGGACGATAGCTGCTATGTGAACGGCAAGGTAGATTACGCGAAGTTGTGCAAAAAACTCTTCTATCAAGAAGGAATTGACCGCTTACGAGTAGCATGGGAAAAGCAGTTATATGTCGCAGTAATGTGTGCTGAGTTGAAGCCACAGGAGTGCCACCGCAGCAAGTTAATAGGTAACACGCTCATGGAGCAGCATATCGACGTAAAACATATTGATGAAAACGGAAGGACGAAGATCCAGCAAGAGGTAAACGATATCTTATTAAAAGGTCAACCACCATTATTTGATCAGTCTCTTCTGGAACTCAACGGACAAATAGGCGTATCGCGTAAGAAACATGCTCCATCTGACGAAAGGGCGTAGATGAGTCAAAAGATTGTCACTATTGGTGTCTACGGATTTAATAAAGAGCGTTTCTTTCAAGCATTATTAGATGCAAATGTAGATATGTTTTGCGATATCCGTCTACGGCGTGGTATGCGTGGCTCAGAATATACTTTTGTGAATAGTCAACGTCTTCAGGAAATGTTAAAAGAGCTTGGTATTCGCTATATTTATGCTAAGGAACTGGCTCCAAGCAAAGCGGTACGAGATAGGCAAGAATAAGAAGATAAAAAACATGGTATAGCGAAAAGAGTGCGCTTAGAATTAGGGCAAAGCTTCATTCAAACCTATGAAACAGAGTGTTTATCACATTTTAATTCGCAAGCGTTTATCGAACAGCTAGGGCCAGATGTGAAGGTGATGAGTCTCTTTTGTGTGGAATGTGAACCTAATGCTTGCCATCGTTCCTTAGGGGCGAAGAAGGTAGCGCAAGACTTAGGACTTCAGGTTGAGCATATCACAGCGTAAAAATGCAGCTTTTTAGAAAAGACACAGGTGATAAAAATTAAATAACAATCTTTCGGAGGACGCAAGTTAGTGGTCAGAGTTCTTATAGTAGCCAGGACTGAGATGGGTCCTGGAGCGGTATGTGTCGGTGGTTTGAACCTTGAAACAAATCAAAATATTCGCCTTTACGGTCCAGGGGGAATGAAACTGCCTCTTGACGTGAAATTTAATGTCAAGCATATTGTGGTTGGCGGGAAGGAATCTGCTGGTCGTCGCCCGTTGCCTGATGACCAGCTTGCGCCGAGGTCGCTGTATATTCGCGAATATAAGCGGCGCAAGGCAGCCGAGAAAAAGCGTCAGATGCTCTGAAGCCTACCTACCAGTGTAAATCAGGCAACCATACATTTATGTTTGCGTAATAAAGCAAGAAAGCACAGCAAAAAAAGACCAAAGGTCACGCCCTTTGGTCTTTTTTGTTCAATGCTAAAAAATGTACTCGTCCTAGTTCTCTAAGCAACCCCATATCATCCTAGTCCTATCTCTTGCACAACCGATTGTGCAAGGGCAGGCATGATATATTGAACTACTACCGAATTAATCATTTTTTAGCTCGATAGCTCGCCTCATAGTGCCCGCGCGTTGTGCGCGAATGGTTAGATCAACCTTCGACCCTTGTGGCCCCTTGAGGACCCATTCGATTTTGTGACGGTTATCGGTGGGAGAGCTGGTGCTGCCGAACCAGTTCCACAGCTTGTTGGAGCGGCCCTCAAGTTGTCCAATCTCTTGACGACGCTCTCCACCTATGAGGGTGACGCCTTGTGGTAAGGTCAGTTCAACCTCTATTGGGCGCACAATCTTGCGTTCCTGGGCCTTCTGGCTGGTATATGTTGGCAGGAATCCGTTGTTTTCCACAACGACGACGACTCTAAATACCTCTTCATTTTCAGGCGTAACTTCTAGTGTGCGAATCCCTAAGTAAGGATTGAGTGATGCGTGTGCGAGCGTAAAACGACTGTGTTTCTCACACATTTCTGGGAGGTACTTGAGTGGTGTGTTCTGCTCGTAAAATTTGTAATTCCATCCACCCAGTTCAACAAGGCCAAGTTGTGGATGATTGAACGGCTTCCAATTATGGAATGCCTCGCCGTTCATGACCTCATCATTCCACTTCATAAGTTTGAGGTCATCCTCTTCTGGATGCCAGCGCAGCCAGGCAATGAAGTCGCGGGGACCGATGCCAGCAGTGGTGGGCATATCCCATAGCTCTGTGGTAAAGCCGAACCAGCCGAGATGGTCATAGGCATCCATGCCGCCGTGAATGGTATCTTTCGGGTCGTAGCGGAAACCGTGGTAGGTGGAGACACATGGATAGTCTGTTATCTGTGTACCTCGTTCGCCAATTAGCTTAAACACATCCAGGTCCTGGGTGGGGAAGGCGTCGTCGGGTTGCGTACTATAGGGGCGTAGCAGCACGCCAGAGTTGGTGTGATAAGTGAGAAAACCGGAAATATTAGGATGCGTACGCCAGAATTCGGCCTCGGCACGCGTCTCTGGTTCCGAGAAGGGATAGGGACCAGACCCGCTCTGGGTTCCTTCGGGTGCCCATTCATAGGGATAATTGCGGTTGATATCCATCCCTTCACGACTTGGGGCGATGGGAATGGTGTAACCGTCAAAGTTGTGAATGAGGCCCTCGGTCATTATCTGGTAGTATTCACCACCCTCTTCGTCAATGTCGCGGCGACGCAGAATGCGTGCGTCTTGACTCGAACGCTTCCAGGGGCCGTTGGGGTCTTTGACGACCATATCCATAATATGTCCGTCACCGTCGATATCCTCAGGGGACAGGCCATCTCGTTCGTCTTCGTATGGGTAGAGCCGTGTACTGCTGCGCAGGTAGTAGGGCGTCGTGAGGTAGCGTTCTGCGCCGTCAACGCTGATGCGTGGCAGAATATAGAGGGCAGAGCGATCCAGGATATGCGTGACTTTCTCATCACTGCCATAGTTCGTGAGATACGACCAGATGGTATAGAGCGCCACGGTCGATCCCGTCACCTCACCCGCGTGAGTGTTGCCATCTATCCAATAGGCGGGCTTCTCAAGCGCAGGACCTGTCTCCTGGTTAGTGAGTGTGACCAGCCATAGCTCGCGGCCTTCCAGGCTCTTTCCTATCGACTCGACCTGCGCCAGCTTGGGATGCGCCTCCACAAGCTCATAGAGCAGTTTTGTCAACACGTCGTAGGTGTAGAAGGAGAGCACACCCTTCGCCGGGTCAAATTCCTGGTGTATAATCGCCTCAGGCATGAACAGCAATCCCTTTCTGGAAAAATGTCTTGTTCTGTATAGAAACATGAGTAGAGAGAAAAACTGTGCATCTTAGGGATGATCCCATGAGAAGCTATGGAGTACGCGGGCTTCGAATATTTGGGTCGTCGGGAGAACCAGGCTCCACGGTTTGTCCAAAGAAGGTGTCGCCTCCCTCTTCTTGCGCAGTTGCATTAGCATTGACATTCGGATCACTTATTGAGGTATCGGTATCCAGGGTCGGATCACGTTTGAGGCCATATTCACCAGAAGCAATAGGAGCGGTATTCTCTGTCGTCATTCTAGGACCGGCAACAGGGTCGTACTCTAGATGGGGTTGCATAGCACTTGCCTGTGTCTTGTGATCAGTGGGTACAAGCGGAAAATCGTCCTCAGACGCCTCATCAAGTGAAGGTGTTGTATCAGATGCTCCATTGCTATGCAGGATATCAAGGGCCTCTCTCCAACGTTGACCTGCTTTGACCGTCACAACGACGCTGCTAGATAGTGCTTGTCCTGCTCTAGTAGGGATGTTAGTATCCAGCTTTTCAAGAACCTCGTCTCGCCCCGCAAACCCAATTAACTCATTGCCGAAGCCAATCCGTCCTAGTGCGTTTATGGCTTGTTCTGCTTGAGCGCGATTCTTAAAGGTGCCCATGACGGTTGAACGATCACTTGTTGACATACGTTCTCTCCTTTTTGGAAGGTCTTGCAGCGAGTAAATAAATTTTCTCTTTGTTCTCAGTATCTCATGGATATACTGCTTACACGCGATACATGAATAAGTGGTTGCAAAACATGAAAAAAGCAAGGACTTTGCCCCATACGAGGCAAAGTCCTTGCTTTTTTCATGGTGCTCTTACCAGTATCGCTCCTCTTGCCATGGGTCGGCGTGATTGTGGTAGCCGCGCTGCTCCCAGAAGCCGGGGCGGTCATGTTCCATGAATTCCAGGCCATCAAGCCACTTAGCGCTCTTATAAAAATAAAGCTTTGGCACGAGTAGACGCACTGGTCCACCGTGTTCGACCTCCAGGTCCTGTCCGTCATGCTTAGTAATGATCAGTACATCGTCGTCATCGAGATCGGAGAGTGGCATATTGGTGGTGTAGCCTGTCCATGATTTTGCCATGACAAACCTGGCTTCTGGTAGGGGCTTTGCGCGTTGCAAAATTTCGCGGATATGCACACCTTCCCAGCCATTGTCGTAGCGGCTCCATGTTGTGACACAGTGAATATCAGTGGTCAAGGTGGTACGTGGCAGTGCCAGGAACTCTTCCCAGGTCAACTCGAAGGGGTCCTCCACTTTGCCTGTAATCTTCAATTTCCAGTCGGTCGGCAGCCCTTTTGGAGTTCGTTCGTAGGTCAATACAGGCCATTTCTTGGTCAGATATTGTCCCGGAGGCAAACGGTCTTCGCCATTGGGAAGCTTTTCTATCTCTTCTCTAGACTTCTTTCCAAACAATTGCATGTATGTGCAGCTCCTTTATTGCTGTAGGAGACCTACAAGAGGTCTCCCTACTCTTCACCTGATGCTAATTGAAAAACCCTCGAGAGCCTAACTCCATAATATATAGACAAAGAAGATCAAACAACGTTACGGCTTGTTCTGCGTAGTATACAGTGTGATGTAGAGGCTATTTGCTATGTATTAGTTGCCATTTACCTCTAGCAACACTACAATGAGGTTGGTTTATTCCTTTCTCATTTATTATGTAGTATAGCCCTTGAGGGATGTTTCCGTGTGTAGCACTGGACATTGCTTCGCTGTCCAGAGGGAGACCCACGAGGAGTCTTCCTACCAGGGATATGCTGCTTATAGAAACAAGGAGGACCTTCTATGGTTATCTTCCTACTCGCGCTTATTGGTGCGGTCTCCGTTATGGTGATTCTCACCATTGGGCGGCTCGGTTTTGGTCGTCGCGAACTTTTCGACAGACGAGCGTTTCTAACCTGGTTCGGGACATACTTCGTAGTCAATTATATTCTCTGCCTGGTAATTCTCTACTTCTCACTGCCAGCCCTGACCGGACCATTTGGCGGTTGGCAATGGCTGCTCGCACCTCTTGTCCTCAGTAGCATCGCTAATCTCGTTGCATTTGCGCGTCCCGCGATGGGTGTCCTGGAAGAGGCTGCTGCTGTCAGTCAGGGACGGTCTCGTTCATCGTCAAGTGGTATCGCGAGTCGGATACCGTCACGTGTATCACGCGGAGCGATTGCGGCAGGTATATTCGGTTTGGTCGTTGCGGGCGTGATCGGAATCGTGGCGTCGATTCTTATTACCATCTTCACCACATGGTTTGATGTCAATGCGAAGGTCCTTGCCTCCATTCCCAACGTGAAGACGATGTCCTCGCCTATATTACCGACTACGGACGCTAACAACATTGTTCTTGTAAGCCAGAATATTGCCTCCTACAAGGGACAGCAGGTTCTTGGCTCTAACGGGCAGAACCTCGGCTCTGCTTATAGCCTCGATCCGACTAGCTACACGTTACAATCAATCAATAAGCACCTGTACTACGTAGCTCCACTTTCGTACAACAATATCTTTGTAAATCTTTCCAGTCCTACCACACCTGGCTTTGTCGTTGTCGATGCCGAAGACCCACAACAGGTACCTCAGTTGCACACTGAGCAAAGCGCAAAGCTTGCTTACTTGCCCGGTGCCCTGCTCAACCAGGACCTCTTGCGGCACGTGTACCTGAGCGGGTATACGTATGGTCGTTTGGTCGATCCAACGCTTGAGCTTGATGACAACATGCATCCTTACTGGACCATCTCATTGATGCAGCCTTCACGTGGCTACACAGGAGATGTGCTAAGTGAGGTCTTGATCGTTGATGCCCATACAGGCGTTATCACAAAATACAATCCGCAGCATGTACCCGTCTGGGTTGATCGCGTGTTTCCGGCTGATACGGTCACGCAGTATCTACAATGGTGGGGACTCTATCATGCCGCTCCATGGTTCAACCCATCCGGCTTAGGGCAGCAGCAGCCTGTTGGCAGGCCCGAGTTGCTTTACAATAAGGTTGGTGAACAACCGGTATGGCTGGTTCCCATGACTTCGTCGTCCTCAAATGACAATTCGAGCACGGGTATGTTCCTCTTTAATACACACACAAATGAGGCAGACTTCTATCCGTTAGCGGGCATTGGTATTGGCGATAACGTGTCCACGACGTTTCGGTCGACACGAGCCAATATTCGTAACTACGACGTAACCAGTACCCAGTTGTATCAAATCAATGGGGTTCCCACATGGGTTGCTATCTACGCACAAAACACGGGCAGTGGTGATATCTTCCAGGCCGTGGGTCTTGTTGATGCGAGAGCACTGAATGGTAATAATGTGCAGTTTGAGCCGAACCTCTCATCGGGGTTGGCTGACTATCAGCAATGGCTGACGCAGCAGGGAAGTGGAGGAGGGGGAGGAGGTACCACCGGTAGTACAAATCAAACGGTGACAGGAAAAGTGCTGCGCATTTCGCCTGTACAGCAGGGAACTAACACCATCTACTATCTACAGATAGCAGGTCAAAAGGTGATCTTCACGGCGAACCTGTCGCTGTCGGCAAAACTGCCGTTGGTGCAACAAGGGGATACCGTCACGATCACGTACACTCCATCAACTGGTGCAGTGGTCAACGTGAAGACGTTTGATGATAGCAGTATCAGTCTTGGCACAACTCCTACAACGAGAGGGAGTATCACTCCCACGCCATAACAAAGCTGTATAGATGATTAGTGCTCTTTTTCCCTGAGAGGATGAAAACCCAAAACAATGGGTCTCCATCCTTGCGGGTGATGGTAGGGGCGCAATTGATTGCGCCCGTGAACGCACATCTCTTCCCCAGATGGGCGCAATCAATTGCGCCCCTACATCACCTACGTATTTCACCTGGAAGGACGGAGAACCAAAACAATACGAGGCTAGGCAATAGCGGGTGTGCATGATAGAATGCAGATAACAAATGTTCGTTAGACTATTCTGTACAGAGGAAGTTTTACTCATGGCCCGTTACTTCACCCGCGAAGAGGCTGAAGCCCTTTTGCCTGAGATTACCGTCGTGTTGCACAAAATTCAGACGACTCGACGAGAGGCACGCTCTAATCAGCAGGAGCTTGAACTTCTGCGTGCACGGTTGATGAGCAACGGACATAACCATAACCAGATTATCGAACTGCAAAAGGACCTGGAGACACAGATTGAGATTCTTCGTACCCTGCTTGAGAAACTCGATGAGTTCGGCTGCGAACTCAAGGACCCGGATACAGGACTCATTGATTTTCTGAACCTGCGCGATGGCGAAGAGGTCTATCTTTGCTGGCTTCTCAGTGAAGACCGCATTCGCTTCTGGCACTCCCTCGATACAGGCTTCGCTGGACGCCAACCCCTGTGATGGATGCTTCGATGACGACAATTCAAGATGTATTATCCAGGGGAAGACAGTTATTGATACAGGCGGGCCAGGAATCAGCTAGATTAGACGCTCAGGTGCTGATGGAACATGTTTTAGATATCGACCGCGCAACCTTGTATGCCTATCCTGAACGCGAGGTCACAGCCAATCAAGAACAACGATTTTTTTCTCTCATTGAACGGCGTGCTCAGGGTGAGCCGATTGCCTATCTCATTGGGCATGAAGAGTTTTATGGCCTCGATTTTCTCGTCGATAAGCGTGTCCTTATCCCGCGACCTGAGACCGAACTGCTTGTCGAGACCGCCCTACGTATACTTCGGGAGCGGCTCAACATGGGACAGGTGCTCCTCGTTGCGGATATTGGCACGGGTAGCGGAGCTATTCCTATTACGCTTGCGGTAGAAGAGCCGCGTCTTCCCTATCTCTACGCTGTCGATATCTCTTCCGATGCTCTTGAGGTCGCGCGCCTGAATTGTCAGCGGCATCATGTTGAGCAACGTGTTCGTTTGCTCTACGGTGACCTTCTGGCACCGTTGCCCGACTCCGTGGATGTCCTCATTGCCAACCTGCCGTACGTGGGAACAAATGAGATGGACGTGTTGGAGCCTGATGTTGTCAATTATGAACCGCACCTCGCGCTCTTTAGTGGCCCACTTGGGCTAGACCTTTTACGTCGCTTCTTTATAGATGCATACCAATCCAATAAGTTAAAACCAGGAGGCATTCTGCTGCTGGAGGTTGGGTACCAACAGCACGATCCGCTCGTCAGGCTCCTTCAGGAGGTCTGGCCTCACGCCAAAGTAGAGTTTAGCAAAGATTATGCCGGATGGGATCGTGTGTTACAGGTGCATACTTAATCGTTTATATGATAAGAGCTGTAGTGGTAGGGAAATATTATTCTTTATATTAAACACAGCAATAGAAACAAGAAGAAGTCGGGCATTTGCGTTCTTCATATATAAAGTTCTATACTTAAACACAGATAGGGGCGTCCATTGTTCTATCAGCATAGCACGCTGATACTCTCCATTGCAGGAGGTATCTCCATGACCCAGGCAGATATCGCCCAGGTTCAATTGCTTCTGCCTTTTAACCTTCCCCCTCTTGCAACACTTCTTGCGGGTGGAGTCTGCGCATTTTTGTGCGCATACCTTTTCACCTTTGGAGTGATTGCCTTTTGTCGTAAGGTAGGATGGCTTGACCGCCCTGCTGAGCGGCGCGTTCACAAGATAGCGGTACCACGTTTGGGTGGCGTTGGTATGTTTCTGGCTTTCGTCATTGCCTCGTTACTGTTCTACTCGCCAGGGGTTAAATCCAAACCCGATGAAATTATCAGTTACTGGCTCTTTCTTGTCGCGGCCCTTCTCATAGTGCTCGTGCACGTCTACGATGATGTCAAAGGTCTGAAACCTCTACCCAAACTCCTTGCTCAGACCATCGCCGTGGTAATTATGCTGGGACCTGGTTGGACGGTTACTAGTAAGGGTACTCTTCATTATGTTTTTCATGGTGTCCTGCTGTTCGGTTTTAATAACCCCTTTGCATGGTACCATGAATCTGTAATTACTTTGTTTATTCATAATCCCGATATTACTCTGGCTGCTATTCCCGCTGTCCTCTTCACTTGGTTCTGGATGGTTGGAATGATGAATACTGTCAATTTGATCGACGGGCTAGATGGGCTAGCAACGGGTGTTGTGGTTATCACTGGGCTCTTCATCACGATCATTAGTTGGACGCTCGGACAGCAAAGTATCGCTATTCTTGCCGCGATCTTTACGGGAGCTGTGCTTGGCTTCTTACCACACAACTGGAATCCGGCAAGGATTTTCATGGGTGACACCGGCTCTCAGTTCCTCGGCTTAGGTCTGGCAGTACTCTCGATTATGGGGGGAGCAAAGGTTGCCCTGGTGCTCATGGTGTTGGGTATCCCTATTCTCGATGTGGCTGTCGTGATGCTTAACCGTATACGACGTGGACAGCATCCCCTACACTACGACAAGACACACCTGCACTATCGCTTGATGGCAACGGGACTGAGCGTCAAGCAGATTTGCTACGTATTTTATGGCCTTACCATTCTGTTTGGTGTGATGGCCCTGAACCTTTCTCGTATCTACAAACTCGCGGGTATCGGCCTTGTAGGGGTAGCAATGGTCGGCCTTATCATCTGGATGGACTATCGTCAGCGTCAACGTGGTGTTCATATCAAATTAGATGGTCCTGAGCCTCAACCAAGTGGCGGAACAAATCTTCCTGTAGATCACGGCTCTGATGAAAATGAGCGTAATGCTCCCTCAGAATACGAAGCGGAGCAGGTGGCGGAGATGCGGCGGAAGGAAGTAGAGAGGCATAGGGTAAGATAGTAAAAGGCATAGGTGTGCATGAGGCAGGGCGACCAGACGAGAGAGAGCAGGGCACTCACAAGGGGATGCCTCTACTATACCCATTTTGCCGCCTCTAGCGACATAGTATAGTAGGGCATCCCTTGTGGGTGCCCTTGGTGAGGTGATGCTACTTGGCGACCACCGATTCTTGCTGGTGTGCATTCGCGTGAGCCGCTTCCTCGATGAACATGCGTTTGAGGAAGTGACCTGTGTAGGACTGCTCGTTTTCCGCGACTTCTTCCGGTGTGCCTTGCGCGACGATGTTACCACCAGCGTCTCCACCTTCGGGTCCCAGGTCGATAACCCAATCGGCGCTTTTGATGACATCCAGGTTGTGCTCGATGACGATCAACGAGTTGCCTGCATCGACGAGGCGCTGTAGCACATCAAGTAGACGATCTACATCCGCGAAGTGCAGACCTGTTGTTGGCTCATCCAGGATATATACTGTGCGGCCCGTGGCTCTACGTGAAAGCTCGGTCGCCAGCTTGACGCGCTGTGCCTCACCACCGGAGAGCGTTGTTGCAGGCTGGCCCAGGCGCATATAGCCGAGACCTACGTCGTTCAGGGTCTTCATCTTATTGTAGATGGAGGGCACATTGGCGAAGAAGCTGGTCGCCTCTTCGACGGTCATATCCAGCAGGTCGGCAATCGACTTGCCCTTGTAGTGAATTTCCAACGCCTCACGATTGTAACGCCTGCCTTTGCAGACCTCGCATGGCACATACACATCCGGCAAGAAGTTCATCTCGATTTTGACGATGCCTTCACCCTTACAGGCTTCGCAGCGTCCACCCTTGACGTTGAACGAGAAGCGCCCAGATGTATAGCCCCGGATACGCGCCTCAGGCACCTGTGCGAACAGTTCGCGTATAGCGGTAAAGGCGTTCGTATACGTCGCGGGATTGGAGCGCGGGGTGCGCCCAATTGGAGACTGATCGATATCAATTACCTTGTCCAGGTGCTCAATTCCCTCAACGGCATCGTGTGCACCTGGCTTGTCATGCGCTCGGAAGAAGGCATGCGACAGTTTGTGATACAGAATATCTGTGATGAGTGTACTCTTGCCCGAGCCGGAGACGCCTGTGACTGCTACAAACTTGCCAAGCGGAATCTCCACCGTCACATCCTTCAGGTTATTCTCGCGCGCTCCTTTGATGACGAGCGCCTTGCCATTTCCAGCACGTCGCTCAGCAGGTATGTTGATGCGTTTGCGCCGTGAGAGGTAGTCGCCTGTCAACGAGTTGGTGTTGGCGACGATCTCCTCATAGGTGCCGTCGGCGACTACATAGCCGCCATGCTCACCCGCTCCGGGACCGATATCAATGATGTAGTCGGCGCTACGCATTGTGTCTTCGTCGTGCTCAACCACCAGGAGCGTATTTCCCAGGTTGCGCAAGCGTGTGAGCGTCTTAAGCAGACGGTCATTATCGCGCTGATGAAGTCCAATGCTTGGCTCGTCCAGGATGTAGAGCACACCCATCAGACCCGAGCCAATCTGTGTTGCCAGGCGGATACGCTGCGCCTCGCCACCGGAGAGGCTCATCGCCGCTCGGTTGAGGGTCAGGTAATCAAGACCGACATCAAGCAAGAATTGTAGACGTGCGCGAATCTCTTTAAGGACTTGTCGCGCAATGAAACGCTCTCGCTCAGTCAGAGTCCCCAGGACGAGCGCCCCATTCGTATCGATCTTTGCCAGTGGATCACCTAGAAGACTCAAGTGAGAACTGATCTCTGGACTGTTAGGATCTTTTTTCTGTTTGCCATGTCCGTTTGCCTGCACAACGACCTGCGGTAGTGAAGCTGCCTCTGGCGTCTCGCGCTTATCGGCCTCTAGCTCTTGAAAGAAGCATTGTGCCACATTGATTGAGAGCTGTGTCACCTGAACGATGTTGCGTCCGCCAATAGTGACCGCCAGTGTCTCCGGTTTGAGACGTGCACCGTGACAGGTGGGGCAGACGCGTGCCGACATGTATGCTTCGATCTCTTCTCGTACACCTTCGCTGCTCGTCTCCTTGTAGCGCTTGTCGAGGTTGGCGATGACGCCCTCAAAGTGGACCGTGTAGCTGCGTGTGCGCCCGTGTTGAGGAGTGTAGCGGATGGTCAGCTCTTCGCGTGTGCCATACAATATCTTTTTCTGTATATCCGCACTCAACTCGCGCCACGGAGTGTTGAGGCTAAAGCTGTAGCGTTCCGCCAGCGCCTCCAGGATTGCGCCATGCCATTGGCTGCCGTTGACAATCTTTGCATACGGGGCAATCGCTCCCTGGGCAATGCTAAGTTCAGGATGTGTTACGACCAGTTCGGGGTCGATCTCCTGTTGTGTGCCGAGACCTGTACAGGTGGGGCAGGCACCATGAGGGCTGTTGAAGCTGAAGGTGCGCGGTGCGATCTCTGGCAGGCTGATACCACAGTAAACACACGCAGCCCTCTCCGAGAAGAGTATCTCCTCACCGTCGATGACGGAGACCAGTACAACGCCGCTGCCCAGCTTGAGCGTCGTCTCCAATGAGTCCGTGACACGTTGTCTGAAAGCTGGATCAACATCGTTATGCAGAATTGAGTCCAGAGTAGGCTCCTCTAGCCCCTCTTCGTCAACATGTGGCTCCCGCTCTGCATTCACATCATAGAGCGCGGGACGCTCCGCAACACGCTTTAGCGGTACACTCTGTGTCTCGGGTGTGGCTTCATCCGTATCAGACTTCTTGCCTTTACGAATGATAAGGCGATCAACGACGACCTCAATGGTGTGCTTCTTCTGCTTGTCCAGGTCGATCTCATCGCTCAGATCATAAATCTTGCCATCGACACGGATACGAACATAGCCAGCACGCCGCATGTCCTCGAAGATGTTTTTGTATTCGCCTTTGCGTCCCTGCACTAATGGAGCAAGGAGCATAATGCGTGAGCCTTCGGGCAGACTCAAGACTGCATCGACAATTTGCTGAATTGTTTGTTGGCTTACCTCTCGTCCACATTGAGGACAATGTTGGTGCCCGATGCGGGCATATAAGAGGCGCAGATAGTCGTATATCTCAGTGACGGTGCCAACGGTCGAACGGGGATTGTGAGTCGCGCCCTTCTGATCTATAGAGATGGCTGGTGAGAGGCCATCGATGTGGTCAACATCAGGCTTCTCCATCTTGTCCAGGAATTGACGTGCGTAGGCCGAAAGCGACTCGACATAACGCCGCTGTCCCTCCGCGAAGATGGTATCGAAGGCGAGGCTACTCTTGCCTGAGCCGGAGAGACCCGTAATGACCACCAGCTTGTCGCGGGGGATGGTCACGTTAATATTCTTCAGATTGTGCTCACGAGCACCACGGATCACAATTTTATCTTGTGGCATGTAGTTACACCATCCATCCCCATCGTTGTTACATAACAAAGAGTCGTATCTCCAGGAAAAACAGAAGAGGATATTGTTTTTTTGTCGTCATTCGGTAGTACATCGGCATTGAAATACAAACAAACGTTCCATATAAAACTACTATACTATTACCCTAACGTCAAGAGGTAGAGGCGAAAGAAAATGGGTACGTGCAGAGACATGTAGGTACCTTTTCGCAGAAAAACATGCTGTATTGCGTCTTGTCTCGTGCGTAAAATTGCTTGTGTTGATGAAATACAGCTTAGTCTACCTCTATAGGAAACAACGCTGGGGGTAGCTATTATTTCCTAGTTTTGCCTATCCAATTGTTGCATAAAGCGACGAGCCAGGGACACAGGATTGTAGTACTTTAGGGCAGAGGACCGCATTGAAAATCTGGTTACTAGATGCCTCGAACTTGTGTGTCATGAAGGAACTCTTGCTTCTCACAAAAATAAATTGACTTCTTGAGCGTGTTTTGAGGACACTGAAAAACACGATTGCAAAAGTGTATTGGCTATTTCCATGCTCTGCTTCAGCATTTTCCGCTAAACTTAGAATAGTAAAATCCGTGAATTCCAACATGTGCATGCATGTATACCAGAATCTATTTATCTAGTTAGAAGAAACTCTATATGAGAATATTTATAAATTGCTATTGTATTTTGTGAAATTTGAAGTATCTTATCTACTGTAAGGCAGATGGCCGTGAACATAAAAAGCACGACTAGTTCAGTAGTCGTGCTCTTAAGATTTATGTTTTGTGGAGGAATGGAAGCACGCCGAATGGTTGTCTGCGGTTTTGCTTTAGCAAACTGGTTTGTGTGGCGTGACTTACTTAATAAGTGTGCAGGGTGGGGTAGGCATTATGGAAGGGAATCAACGGTATCCAGGAGTAAGTGGTAGTGCCGGTGTCGGTGTCGGTGTCGTTGAGAAGCGAGAGTATCCGCGCATCAGTGTTGTTATTCCAACACGTAACGAAGCTCAAAATCTTCGGCATGTTTTGCCATATATTCCATCAATCGTGAGCGAGGTCGTTCTGGTCGATGGACATTCCTCTGATAACACTATAGAAGTAGCATTGCAACTCCTCCCGACGATCCGCGTTCTCAAGCAAAGTGGAAAAGGGAAGGGTGACGCCCTACGGGTGGGCTTCGCCGCTTGCACGGGAGATATTATCGTCATGTTGGATGCTGACGGATCAGCCGATCCGAACGAGATACCACGTTTTGTTGAAGCCCTTGTAGCAGGGCATGACTTTGCCAAGGGCTCACGCTTTATAGAAGGTGGTGGAAGCCACGATATCACTCTCCTACGTCGTCTGGGGAACTACGGGTTGAGCAAGCTCACCAACCTGCTTTTTTGGACTCGGTTTAGCGACCTGTGCTACGGCTACAACGCGTTTTGGAGGCACTGTCTCGATCACGTGCAGGTTGACTGCGATGGGTTTGAAGTTGAGACGCTGATCAACCTGCGCATGCACAAAGCGAAACTCAAAATCGCCGAAATTCCCAGCTTTGAGTACTCTCGCATTTATGGCGAGAGCAAACTGCGTACATTCCGCGATGGCTGGCGAGTACTGAGGACGATTGTGAAAGAGCGAACTAAACGGGTTTTACGTCCGTCACAGCAACGTCCCGCATTTGGCTATAGCAGTCCAGAGAAACGAGCTGTAAGGTGACACAAAGAGCAAATGATATTTCCGTGGTCATATGCGCCTATACTGAAGATCGCTGGAATGACCTCGTCGCGGCGGTCAAGTCAGTGCGGCGGCAGACGCTGCCAGCGAGGGAAATTCTGGTTGTAGTTGACTACAACCCGGACTTGCTGAAGAAGGTGCAGGAGCAGATATCGGGCGTGGTCGCGGTGGAGAATCGAGAGGCGAGGGGAGTCTCAGGGGCGCGCAATAGCGGTATAGCCCTGGCGCGCGGTCGGATTATTGCCTTCCTCGATGATGATGCTATAGCAGCACCTGATTGGCTGCTGGTGCTTACAGAGGGATTTACTAATCCACAAGTAACAGCTACCGGCGGGGCCGTTACACCGCTCTGGTTAAACAAAGCACCTGCCTGGTTTCCAGAAGAATTCTACTGGGTTGTCGGTTGTACATATCGCGGTATGCCTCGGAGCGCCACTGCAGTACGCAACCTGGTTGGTGCTAATATGTCCTTCCGGCGCGAGGTTTTCGACTGCCTAGATGGTTTCCGCAACGATATCGGGCGTGTCGGTACTCGACCTATCGGTTGTGAAGATACAGAGCTATGCATTCGGATGCACCAACGTCGGCCTCAAAGCATTATTCTCTATCAACCACAAGCCTGTGTATCACAATGGGTACCAGGCACGCGCGCGTCATGGCGTTACTTCTGTTCACGCTGCTATTCCGAAGGTCTCTCGAAAGCCGCGATAACCCGGTATGTGGGCCTGCAAGATGGCCTGGCTTCTGAACGCTCTTATACGCTTCGGACCTTACCGGAAGGAGTTGTACGCGGTCTAACCGATGCTCTTTTGCGTCGTGACCCGACTGGATTTGCACGAGCGGGAGCCATTGTGGTCGGTTTAGCAGCGACAACGGCTGGGTATGTTATGGGCAGTACCTTGTCAAAAGGAGCAATTCTCGGCGGTATTCGTCTCACAACACTTCTTCACCATACACCCAGGATATTACGAGTCGGTAGAGTACGGTCCTAAGTGTAAGGGAAATAAGAGAGAATGTGAAATTTCAAAATCTGTAGAAGAGGAAGAGAGTAGTCAATGCTTGTCCAGGCTACGGGGAAAAAGATACCGATCCTCATGTACCACAGTATTTCACAAAATGCATCGCCGAGGTTCCGACCGTTCACTGTGTCTCCGGCATCTTTTGCTGATCAAATGGAGTATCTGCACCGACAAGCCTATACTCCATTTACCATTACGCAATTGATAGACATGAGGGCCCAGGGATACGCTACATTGCCAGCACGACCAGTTGTGATCACGTTTGATGACGGTTTTGCAGATTTTTTTACAGATGCGCTTCCTGTGCTGAAACGTTACAACTTTCCAGCGACACTGTACATCACCACAGCATGTCTCAATGGTACAAGCCACTGGATGCGGCACGAAGGAGAGACTACACGCCCTATGCTCCGCTGGGACCAACTGGGTGAAATCAGCGCACAAGGTATAGAGTGCGGGGCGCACAGCCACAACCATTATCAACTCGATACCCTTCCACATGAAATGGCAAGGAAGGAGATTGTAGAAAGCAAAAGGCTCCTGGAGCAGCACCTGGATAGGGAAGTTTTGAGCTTTGCCTATCCCTATGGCTACTACACTGCTGTCACGCGACGACTCGTTCGGGAAGCGGGATATACATCAGCTTGTGCGGTCAAATTCGCGATGAGTTCAGAGCGAACCGACCCATTCGCCTTGGCTCGCTTCATAGTGAGCAGAGACATGAGCAAAGATGCCTTTGCGACACAGCTTTGTGGACAAACTCCAATTGCCACAACGCTCTATAAACAAACTCGCACTCTGGTCTGGCAACTGATACGGCGCAGTTCTTCCAGAGTAACACGTCGTCTACAGGTGGGGGAAGCGGTATGATGGGGGACTTGATATACGATGTTTCTGTTGTGATCTGCGCGTACACAGAGGAACGCTGGCTGGAACTGACAAAAGCTGTAGCGTCCATCCAGCGGCAGACACTACAGCCCAGGGAAATCATTGTAGTCATTGATCACAACACCCTGTTGCTCGAACGCGTCCAGATACACATAACCGGTATCATTCTCATAGAGAACGGTGAGGAACGTGGAATATCCGGTGCGAGAAATACCGGAGTTGCCAGAGCACAGGGAGAGTTGATTGCCTTTCTCGATGATGACGCGATAGCAGAGTCAGATTGGTTGGAGCTATTAGCTCGTTGCTGTATGGACGCCCAGGTGTTAGGTGCAGGTGGAGCAGTCGAACCTTTATGGCCTGATAAGCGACCTGCATGGTTTCCAAGAGAGTTCTACTGGGTTGTGGGATGCTCCTATCAAAGGCTACCCGAAACGCCATTTGCGATGCGAAACCCGTATGGAGGCTGTACCTGTATTCGTCGCGAAGTGTTTGAGAAGGTTGGGGGATTTAGAAATGGTATCGGGCGCGTAGGTGCGGTTCCTCTAGGGTGCGAAGAGACAGAATTCGCTATTCGCGCTGGACAACACTGGCCCGATAAAGTCTTCCTCTGCGAACCTCGTGCGAGAATCCACCATCATGTGACACCCAGACGTGCCCGTTGGCAGTACTTCCAGTCGCGTTGCTATGCTGAGGGTTTCTCGAAGGCGATTATATCCAGATACGTGGGAGCAAAAGATGGTCTTTCATCTGAACGGATCTACACGCTTCGCGACTTGCCAGAGGGAGTGCTGCGCGGTGTAGGAGATGCCATCTTGCGTTTCGACCTGACCGGTTTGCAGAGGGCGGGAGCCATAGTTGCTGGTCTCGTGATAACAACTACAGGCTATCTGGTAGGAACTACCGCTCGGCCTTCCGTCTCTTCCGAAGAGATTCCGAAGAGTGCCAGTCTCGTTTTAGAAAAGTCGCTGCACCGGGTGACAAAGGTTTAAGGGGGTGCAATGCTCTATTCATGGCACAAGAAATCTAGTGCGCTGAGAATGTTGCTTCAGTGGGCGAAGTCCAATAGCGTGATGTTAGTCAACGCCGGATCGTTGATCGGAACAACAGCGGTGACATCAGTTCTTGGCTTCGTATTTTGGTGGTTAGCGGCACGACATTTCCCGCCAGAGGCAATAGGCATCGCCTCTGCGTCTGTTTCGGCTATGATGCTGCTTGGCAATTTCTGTATATTGGGTCTGGGAACACTGTTGATTACTGAACTGCCGCGTCAACCAGGACAAGAAGCCTCGCTGATGAGTACTGCTCTGATCGTGGTTGGAGGAGTGGGAGGAGTTGTTGGCATTCTGTTCGCGGTTGTCGCGCCCTATACATCACCTGGCTTTGGTCCACTAAGAGCAAATATCGTGGATATCATACTTTTCGCATCTGGCGTTAGCCTTATGGCGATTACCCTCGTTCTTGACCAGGCGTTCATTGGGATTTTACGAGGAGGGCTGCAATTCTGGCGCAACGCGTTGTTTGCTGTCGCAAAGCTTCTACTCGTTTTCGGATTCAGCTTCTGGCTATCAGGTGAAGCGGGCATGACGCTCTATGCGACGTTCCCTATTGGAAATGTACTTTCACTGGCAGTACTTGCTCTATATGGCGTGTCGCGGAAGCGATCAGGGGGATCAAGAAGAAATTATCTGCCACAATGGAGTTTGCTACGAAAACTAGGATTCGCAGCGGTACAACATCACCTGCTCAATTTAACACTCCAGTTTCCGACGCTGGCTCTACCCCTGCTGGTAACGGTGATGCTTTCAGCAAAGATCAATGCCTGGTTTTATGTTTCCTGGATGATTGTAAGTTTTGTGTTCGTTGTCCCAGGAGCGCTCACGACTGTGCTTCACGCGATGAACTCCGCGCAGCCATCGACCCTCGCTCAAAAGGCGAAAGTGACGATAGGTCTTGCGCTCGTGACAAGCTTGGTGGCAAATGGCCTGTTGCAACTTGCTACGAAGCAGGTATTGAGCCTATTTGGCAGTTCCTATGCAGAGCAGGCTGCATGGTGCATGCGTATTCTGGTGCTCGCTGCTTTTCCTCTCATTATTAAAAACCATTATATATCTATATGTCGGATTCAAGACCGGATTGCAGGAGCTATGTTAGCAATGCTCCCTGGCGGACTACTTGAATTAGGTGCAGCGGCGCTAGGTGCCCATCTAGGAGGTTTATCAGGGCTGAGTATAGGCTGGGTTGCTGCGATAGGTGTCGAGGCAATGTTTATGTTTCGCACCGTATATAAGGCCGTATGGTCTGTAGAGACAGCAGGACAGGACTATATAGGGATGGAAGCCGTCTGGCTCCTGGAAACGGCTTCGATGCCAGTCGTAGGACAGAGTTATATGGATACGGAAGCGATATGGCTGATGGAAACAGCTTCAATGCCAGCCCTCAAGCAACCTTCCATTGCGACACATGAGGAAAGTGTACAGCAAGACAAGGCTAGCCAGTGCAATAGCAGTAGTCAATTCCAGCTAAAGCCTCCTGAGCTACAGCGATATAAGTCTCGTTCCTGATGAACATTGCTTGTAGGGGTCTCATTTATTGCGCTCATGTTCGGCAGTGAGCCCGCATTAGTCCTGTGGAGACGCGGGTGTAATAAATGAGACCCCTACAAGAATATAAACTCTAGCAAATTTACGTGGTAAAAAGGTAAGACTAATGACCAAAGAAAAAAATGTGCTTCGTGTGCTAATGGTGACGCCGCGCTACTTTCCCGACATGGGGGGAATCGAAACGCATGTCCACGAGGTTGGACGCCGACTTGTACGGAACGGTGTGAATGTCACACTTCTGACGACTGTGCCCCACACTCAAGACGTGCTCTCTAATCCACATTCCAGGGAGAATGTCGTCGAGGGGATGCGTGTCATTCGCGTTCAGGACTGGCTGCCAGAGCGTGATTACTGTATTGCGCCAGAGATGTATTCCATTATCAAGCAGGGCAAGTGGGACCTTGTTCATTGCCAGGGATGCCATACCTTTGTGCCACCAGTGGGGATGATGGCGGCTAAAGCAGCAAAAATTCCATATGTTGTCACGTTTCACACAGGAGGGCATTCGTCTCGTTTGCGCAGCAGGATACGAGGCGTCCAATGGAATTTGCTTCGTCCGCTTCTGGCTGATGCCTCAAAGTTAATCGGCGTATCAAACTTTGAGGCCAACTACTTCCGCGACGTGTTACATATTCCAGCAACGCGATTTTCCGTCATTCGCAATGGTGGGGCCACCTTGCCGGACGTAACGCATCTTTCGCCGCCTCCATCGAACCGATTGCTTATCGTCTCGATTGGGCGACTAGAGCGATACAAGGGACACCAGCATATGATCGCCGCGCTTCCGAAAATACGTGAGCGGCGTCCTGATGCGCATCTCCTTATTTTAGGGGCAGGTCCGTATGAAGCAGATCTGCGCGAACAGGCACAGAGGGCTGGCATTGCTGAGCATGTGGATATTCGCGCCGTTCCCGCTGAGAATCGGCAAGCGATGGCAGAAACTCTTTCACAAGCCGCACTGGTAGCGCTGATGAGCGAGTACGAGGCGCATCCGGTCGCAGTCATGGAGGCACTGACCCTGCGTCGTCCAGTATTAGTCGCGGACACATCCGGTCTAAGCGAACTAGCAGAGCAGGGTCTTGTGCGTGCGGTACCTCTAAAAAGTACTTTAGAGGAGATTGCGCAAGCAGCGCTGCAACAGATTGAAGAGCCGCTTGTTCCACCAGCAAACTTTACGTTGCCGACGTGGGATGACTGTGCAAAACAGTTACAGGAAATTTACGGTGTGCTGGCAGGGAGGAGACTGTGCGCATCTTAATGCTCACTCAATTTTATCCGCCCACAATTGGTGGGGAGGAACGGCATGTGCGCAACCTTAGTATTGACCTGGTCGCACGAGGACATGATGTTGCTGTAGTGACGCTTTTACATGGAGATGTGCCAGAGTTGGAGGTTGATCAAGGGGTACGCATTCATCGCATCCGAGGCACCATGCAGCGTGTGGGCGTCCTCTTTAGTGAGGAAGGTCGTCAGCACTCACCTCCATTCCCTGATCCAGAGGCATTGTGGGCACTTCGTCGCATCATCATGGAGGAACGCCCCGAGATTATTCATGCCCACAACTGGATTGCGCATTCATTCACACCACTCAAGGCGTGGAGCAAGGCTAAGTTCGTGGTAACTCTGCATGACTACAGCCTTATGTGTGCTCAGAAGCGGCTGATGCGCCACGGTGCTATGTGTAGCGGTCCTCGTCTGGCGAAGTGTTTGGAGTGTGCTACTGAACACTACGGCGTCGCCAAGGGTGTGCCAACAACACTGGCAAGTTGGTTCTGGGGAAAGGTAGAACGTCAAGCTGTTGACATGTTCCTGCCTGTGAGCTGGGCTGTCGCCGAGGGAACTCAGCTAGTCAAACAAAGCGCCCCCTATCGCGTCATCCCAAACTTTGTGCCAGACAATGTAGGTGAATTGCGCTGCGATAACCATCCACTTCTATCACAACTGCCGAAGGGAGAGTATCTCCTCTTTGTCGGCAATGTAAGACCGGATAAGGGTGTTAAGGTGCTGCTGCAGGCATATGCTGAAATGGACAGTCCCATACCGCTGGTTCTCATAGGACAACCAGATATGCCTAAGCGCTTTCCACCGAATGTTCTGCTTTTGGAAAACTGGCCCCATGATGCCGTAATGAGCGCCTGGCACCGCTGTACTATTGCAATAGCGCCTTCGATCTGGCATGATCCCTGTCCAACAGTAGCGATGGAGGCCATGTCTATGGGGCGTCCTGTTGTCGCTTCTCGTATCGGTGGCCTCCCCGATATTGTCAAAGATGGTGAGACAGGTGTCCTTGTTCCTCCAGAAGACCCACGAGCACTACGCGAGGCGATTCAATGCCTGTTAGCTGATCCGAATCGGCGAGAGCATATGGGAGCCATGGCAAAGCAGAGGATTGTCGAATTTCAGGCGAAGACGGTGGTGCCTCGCATAGAACAGGTGTATCAGGAAGTTTTGCAATAATGAAGCCTCTTACTTCTCAGGTTTCTACCTCTTCCAAAAAGGTGGTCGGTGCTTTACCAAGGTCTGTGCGGCGTCTCGCTGCAGAGCTACTTAGCCGAGCGCGAGACACTGAACCAGAGGAGTATTCTAAAAGCTATCGGGAAGCGGTGGGAGCGCAGCCCGTTGCCTGGGGATGGCTTCCGCTGCTGACACTGACGAGTACGCTGGGTACGCTATCGGTGGCTTATGCTTTTACCGACTCACGTTTCGGAGGAGCAGGACTAACGCCATTTTTCCTTGCAGGCTTACTCCTCATGTTTATCCCGACTATGGTGCGTCTTCTCTCGCCAGCCGCATCACGCTTTGAGCGTCTCGGACTCCTTTGTGAAACTGGAATGTACTTTTACCTGGTAAAAGTAATGTCCAGTCCCCTTTATTTTTCCTTTTATGATGAGTTTTTGCACTGGCGCACAGCAGATGATATCGCCAAGAGTGGGCATCTCTTTAGCGAAAATGCACTACTTCCCGTCAGTTCGTACTATCCTGGTCTCGAAATCGTGACGAACGCAGTCAGTACACTGAGTGGGTCGAACACCTTCACAGCGGGCCTCATCGTTATAGGAGTGGCGCGTCTGCTGATGATTCTGGCGTTTTTCCTGCTCTGTGAGCAGGTATTGAAATCGACTCGTATTGCGAGTATCGCCACTATGCTCTACATGGCGAATCCACATTTTCTGCTGTTTGACGCGCAGTTTGGATACGAATCCCTGGCGCTTCCACTTGTGGCTTTCGTCATGTTTGTCCTGGCCCCACATCAAAACGTCTCGGTTCGCCTGACTCGGCTGAATCCCATCGCTCCGCTTATGCGGTTTGTAGCGACGGAACGTAAAGAGCTGAACGGTGACATGCGTTGGATAACCCTGACGGCATGGATTACTGTAACGGCTATCGTCCTGACGCACCATGTGACGGATTTTTTCTTCGATGGGCTGCTTCTCTGTTGGACGGTGACGTACGCGTGTATGCGACTTACTTCCCTCCGTCAGTCGGGCCTTGCTAAGACGACGTTATTAGCGATGCTGATATCTATTGCAAGTATTGTGCGCCCCGGAAATCCAGTTGTGGATTATCTCTCTTCGTTCCTCGCCGATTCACTGGACGAACTGAGACGTGCGCTGACTGGCGGCGGCGGTCGGCAACTTTTTGTCACCTATACTGGTCAGCCAACGCCCGTACTGGAACGCGTATTAACAATCTCGTCGGTTGCGGTGATCATGCTGTGTCTTCCATTTGGCCTGCTCTGTCTCTGGCAACGCTATCGTTCCAATGCCCTTGGCTGTACCCTTGGTATTATCTCTCTCGCCTACCCGGTCAGCCAGGCATTTCGATTTACAAATACTGGTTCTGAACTGACAGATCGAGCTGCGGCATTTCTCTTTATTCCTATTGCCGCCATGTTAGCCATCTTTATCGTGCAGTTTTGGCCGACACGACGCTTGAATTGGAAGCAAATCACATTAATCACCTCTGTAATATCATTGGTATTCCTGGGAGGAACGATTCTAGGTTCTGGTCCATCTTCAGCACTCCTGCCAGGACCTTACGAGGTAATAGCCGATACTCGTTCCATCGAGCCAGAGGGGATACAAGCAGCAATATGGGCATATTCGGGTCTTGAACCTGACAACCGAATGGCAACGGATCGCATCAACCAAATACTGATGGGTGCCTACGGGAAGCAGCGCATTGTGAGCATTATTGAGGACAAGATAGATGTGTCGCCCGTTTTCTTATCTCCGCATCTTGGGCCCGACGAAGTATCAATTCTACAGAGTGCTCAAGCACGGTATCTTGTTGTTGATCGACGTCTCATTCAAGCTCTTCCGTTGTTGGGTTACTATTACGAGCAAGCAGAATTTGGTGCCTACCAGCATACCACACCGATGAGTCCACAAGCTTTTGCGAAATTTGGCGCTGTACCTCAAATCAATCGCGTATTTGATAGCGGGAACATCGTGATTTATGACGTGGAAGGGTTTAACAATGCGCACCAAAAAGCTTGACCTGATCGGAATAATGGCTTTTGTGGCAATAAATATTGCATGTGTACTCCTTCCTTATCATGTTTCGGGAGTAGGGATCGTTTTGACGCTCCCTTTGGTCTTCTTATTGCCGGGCTACGTACTCACTGAAGTTCTGTCTCAGAATCGATTCCTCGAAGCTTCTCATCGTCTTACGCTTAGCATTGGTTTGAGTCTAGCAATTGATATACTAAGCGGTTTCATTCTCAACATGTTTCCCCTAGGATTACAAGCTCTATCGTGGGTAGCGTTCCTGGGCCTATTCACAATGGTATTTGCTCTCATCGCGGTATATCTTCGGCGAGGAGGTCCGGTGAATAGAGTGCGAATACAGAGATTTCGCCTGCCTGTCTCTGGCTATATTTTGTTTGGGCTAGCCATTCCAGTAGTCTTCTTCTCTGTTCTCTACTCCATTGAAGGCGTGGTACAACAGCCACACCCAGGTTTTACACAACTTTGGATGCTTCCACCCGTTCAGGGAACAAAAGGCTGTGCTGTGCGTCTGGGCATACGCAACTTTGAATCAGCTACCACAACATATCGTGTTACGATGACAACAAATGGAGCCCAGGCTACAACATGGCAGTCAGTTGTCCTGGACCCTCAAGAAGAATGGAGGCAGTTGGTGCCAATAACTCTAGGAGCCGCAGACGACGCCTATGTTGAAGTACGGCTTTATCAATCAGGTAAGCCTGCGACCGTGTACCAGAAAGTCAATCTGATGCTTCACCGAAATGGACAGGTACAGCAATGCAACACAGGATAGAAGTTGCTATAGAGCAGCAACTTCTATCCACTGTAACTCATGAAGATGCAAAGTATGCCGAAAGAAAAAAGCAGGAACTCAAATTAACACTTTCCTCTTTTGAGGTTAAAGTATCTTCAGGAGTATACTATGACAAGGCGAAACATCAAACACATTGTGCTTATAATAGCACTCAGTATAGTTACAACTTATCTTCTTTTGCAGGCAAGCTTTACTCGACCGATACAATCTATAGCTAAGCCTGTGAAACACACCATTTCCACGTCAGGTGTGCACAACTCCCTCACGATCACACCGCAGACCAGCAATGATGTACTCATAAATCCTGGTATGGGGTGGGTTCTGTACGGGCCACCGTCAGATCATACTGCAAGTACGATAGCCTATGCGTCTGTCGGTTATGTACGATATAGTTGGACCAGTATCGAGCCGACAGAAGGTCAGTACAACTGGTCACTCATTGATAACGATCTGAATGCCTGGGCCGCGCAGGGCAAACAGTTCGCCTTTGGAGTGATGAACGCCGACAGCTCCGATTGGAGTACTCAGTACATTACCCCTAAGTGGGTCTTCGACGATGGGGCCGCCTCTGTCCAGTGCAAGACCTTTGACAACTTGACTGGCAATACTGGTGTACAGTATGAACCTGTATGGGACAATCCCATTTTCTTACAAAAAGAGAGAAATTTTCTTGCTGCACTGGCACAGCGGTACGACAACAACCCCAACATTGCCTACGTAGATGTGCGTTCTTATGGCAACTGGGGAGAGGGGCACGTGTATGGAATATCTCCCTCGATGCCTCTATCGGCGGCAGGAGTACAGTCACATATTCAGATGTACAAAGATGCCTTTAAGCGTGTGCAGATCATTGTTCCGTGGGGTGCGCCCGAGGACAATAGTGCGTACGACTGGGCTGTGAATAATGGAATTGGGATGCGTCGCGACGGTATAATGGTGGACTCGAATGGAAGCGATATCGCGCGCGCGTATGGCAAGGAGCCGAGCGTGTACGAATTCTACGGGAGCTATCAGTGGCTTGTAGCCAACGGTTATTGGAACGACACGACGCTGCGCAATGATATAAACATTGGAAGGCCGAACTACGTTGGAATGGGCCAGTGGGGGGATGATGCCCAGGTTATGTTAGCAAACGAGGAGCCCCTCATTCGTGAACTGGCAAACAAGATGGGATACCATTTTGTCCTGACTGGCGCGACCATTCCAACAAGCATGTCTAATAACTCAGCAACAAATATCAGCCTGTCCTGGAGCAATCAAGGCGTCTCCTACCTGTACAAACAAGCTAGTGTTGCTGTGGCGCTACTTGATAGCTCAAATAATGTTGTGCAGAAGCAGTGGTTAACGGGATCGAATCCTGGAACCTGGGCCCCTGGTCAGACAACAATGCAAAACGCTGCTATCACCTTTAAGGGTGTGAATGCGGGAACATATCGACTTGCCGTTGGTCTATTCCAGAACCCATCAGATGCCAATCCGACCTATAAGATAGGCAATCAGGGCAGAACTCCCAATGGATGGTACGTCCTTTCTAATAACGTAGCCTTCTCGGGTGCCGTAGTGTGCCAGATAGCAACTGGGTTTCCCGTCAGGCCGCACCAACTTCATGCAGTACCACAAACTACTCTGCTGTTCAAGAGAAAGTGCAATCGGTAGTCAAAGCCTTGTTATACACTTTTGGGGTGGTCTGGTACGGGACTGCCCCATACGCACCAACTTTAGACGAACCGCGGGAAGCGAGGGCACCCGCAAGGGACTGCCCCTCCCATAGGACGGCGTATCACAGGCTCGTTCAAGTATGGGAGGGGCAGTCCCTTGCGGGTGCCCTCGCCTCTACCGTCGTAGCCATGAAATGAATAGCCCTTATACAAACAGCAATTTTTATGCTTATCCTGGTACCTGTTTCCAGTATAGAAGGATTTGTGATAAACAGCGTGAATGCGTAAAAAACGGTCGAAGGCCAATGGTTAGAAATACACGCAACAAGTTCTAATTCCAGTCGTATACAATGATGAGCGTTGCACGATATATAGCTATTCCTTCCTAATGGGGAATCGATAGCTCTGCTGAAGTGGTTGTGAAGAGTGGCTACAATAAAAGAGATAGCTGCTTGTTCTCTAGCATACGACATAGCACCTTTCGCAGATAACGCACAACCATGAAGTTACATAAAGGGAAATAGATGGATGTAGAGCTTGATTTTGAGAAACGCCACCGCCTGGTACGCGAGGTGATCGAGACAGGAGTGTTGACGCTCCTCATGTTCCTGGTGATCCACTCTGCGGTGCAGAACTTCAACGTTGATGGTCACAGCATGGAGCCAAATTTGCATGATCGCGAACTTATACTTGTGGATAAATGGACGTATTTGTTTCATGCACCGACGCGTGGGGATGTGATCGTGTTTATCGCACCACCACAACCAAGTGACTTTTACGTGAAGCGCATCATTGGTCTTCCCGGTGATGTTATCACCATCAATAACGGCGTGCCGATGGTGAATGGAGTGAGCCTAAAAGAATTCTACGTGAATCCCACCAGTATGGGAGCCACTCTCGGTGATCAGCCCTATAATAAAACCATCGTGCCACCTGATGACTATTTCGTACTTGGCGACAATCGTGTAGGTAGCTCTGACTCGCGGACCTGGGGCTTTGTCCCACGTAAAAATATCATGGGACGCGCAACATTGGTGTATTGGCCTCTTGGACAAGACAATGATGGTCTGTTGCCTAATGTATCGAGAGTCTTCGCGTCCGTCCATCAAACTCAAACGGCAGTTTCATCCAATAGTCATGTGTTTGATGTCAATGAAATGGTTCTTCTCGCAATGCCAGGGCTGTTCGTGGTATTCTCTAGGTACCGTAGAGTGCATCGTTCACGTTGTCAGTGAAAGAGTAGGAACATACAACAGTATCACGTAGGGGAAAATCCGTGAACCCAGAGCTTGATTTTGAAAAACGCTATCGACTGGTGCGAGAGGTGATTGAGACGGTTGTCTTGACCGTTCTCATGTTCCTGATTATCCGTTTAGCGGTGCAAAACTTCAATATCGATGGTCATAGTATGGAGCCGAACCTGCACGATCAAGAGCTAATTCTGGTAGACAAATGGACCTACCTCTTCCACACCCCTGCTCGTGGAGATGTTGTCGTATTTCAGGCGCCACCCAATCCTTCGCAAGATTACATCAAACGGGTTATCGGCCTTCCTGGTGACGTGGTTACCATTAAAAATACGACAGTATTCGTCAATGGCACGGCACTCAACGAGGTCTATGTCAGGCCGAGTAATCAGGGAAATCCTTACCCTTCATTCACAAACAAGGTTGTCCCACAGAACGCCTATTTTGTCCTGGGTGATAACCGCAACGGCAGTTCCGACTCGCGCGACTGGGGCTGTGTTCCACGCGGGAGTATCGTTGGGCGTGCGGCTCTCGTCTACTGGCCCTTTGGTGAGGATAACAACGGTATGCTGCCCAACGAATCGGCAGTCTTCGATAGTATTCATGCTCCACCACAAACAACATCCACAGACATATGCGCTATCAATGGGAATAATCGTCAAACAGGCGTTACCACTCCCAGCAGCAACGCACCCGATACGAATCTGGTTTTGCTCCTGGGTATGCCTGGATTGTTCGTTCTGTACTCGCGTCGAAAGCGCACGCCTGGCGACATATAGCACGTTTAACCAAGAACGAGGTCCATTTCGTGGCTCATGAGACGAATGCCATTGATGGGGCGATTGATGCGCGCCTGTGCATCCGCTAAGTGTCTATTGAGCAGCGAGGTGATCTCATCTGGCGACATAATGAGACCAATGATGCCCGAAACTGTCGCATTGCTTGCGACAAGTTTTCCGTTCCGCGCTTGCGGTACACTTGTAATGGTACATGGTTGTCCGTAGAGCTGAAAGTCCAGGCGAACTCCACCAGACGTGATCAGCATATTGGTGTTTTGTACAGGGTCCGATGGTGCGATATTGAGCACAAGCAGGTTATTTAAAGTATTCTCTTTCACTGGCAGAGGGCCAGCGGGAAGCCGCGAAGCCGCGTTGGGAATCTGGTTGACCGCTGCTGACATCGCACGGTCGATCTGAGTGTTTGCCATGTTGTGTAGATAAGGACGAAGCGCAAAGACCCACGCAAGTCCAATCACAATGAGCAGGATGATGAGTGTGCTAAGACATCCCAGGATGCATCCACCGCGACGACGACGTGGGGCTGAATTGACGGCGGCTGGCGGCATTTTTACTCCTCTAGCTGGTCTATTTGCATAGTCTAATGGTGGCGGCGGTGCTGGGGCCTGTGCTTGTGAACCATTAACTTGTGAGTATGGCGGCGTTGACGACACTGGCATTGTGGATTGTGCAGGTACGGATGTATAGGGCGTGTATGATGGCTCTCGCTGGTATGGCTGTTGTATAGACCAGGATTGCTGTGATGGTGGAGAGACAGGTATAGTATTATCCGATCTCTCTTGCGGAGGCGGGGGAAGGCGAATTGCTGTCTGCGGTTCAGATGCTGCTACTGGCAGACCACAATTTCGGCAGAAGCGTGCACTCTCATCAAGAGGGGCGTTGCAGCGTACACAATTCATAATTGTCCTCTTCCCGGTTCCAGGTAAGTTCAGCTTATGTCTCCCGCTCTATTATATGCTGATTTAATACAGAAGTCTATGCTAAAAACGTTCACTCATAACCCGTAAGGGCATCCCCCTACAGGTTATGAAAATTCCCTTTGCAAGATTGCATCCATCGACGTGATGATCTGTGTACGCATAGCAGGATCATGCTTTAGTGTTTGTGCCACCTGATCAATCAAGGCTGTCTCTTGCTCTTTTTCCAGAGTGTAGCCATATCGCTGGTGAACGGCGACAGCGGCGGCACTACGAACCTTTTCATCGTCACTCATAACCCGTGGGGGCTGACGTTCGGTATTATGTGTGCTGGTGGTGCCAGGCGGGCTATCACCGTTGAGTGGTGTGACGCCATCTGCGGAAAAAGGTACATCTAAGCCTATCAGATGTGCGGAATGCTCGGTCGCGCAATCAATATGTACCACGACCGTTTGCGTCTCTTCGTTCAGCGAGACAATCGCACCTTCCAGGTAGATAACTTCGGGTGCGCCCCAGAAGACGCGCTCTCCTACATGGAGAATCATAAGATGCTGCTCTCCTTCTGCTTTGTGTTATTCTTTTGCCATACTATAGCATACGTATAAAAAGAGTAGTATCCAAAACGGTCCCCTGCGGAGTCCCAGGTGGGCGCGATACATCGGGCCCCTACAAGCCTATCGCTTGAAAGCCTGCAGGGAAATCATTTTAGCTACAGTGTGAGGAAACAAAAATGCGTGTCGTATTGTTATACATAGTGTACACCTGTATTTCTTTGTTTCATTCCCCAACTAAATATGATATCTTAAGTAGGTCATTTATATTGAATATAAAGCGCGGTGCGCCCGAAGCAGGGCGCATGTATATGTAGAGGACTTATTCACACAGTATGCACGAGAAAAGTTTACTCACGCTGGAGTATCCCAAGATACTGGCAAAGGTGGCACGAGAAGCCGCCTTTTCTGTCAGTAAGGATCTGGTGATGGCATTAGAGCCGTCGCCAGACCTGGACGAGGCGCGGCGTCGCCTGGCCCATACAACAGAAGCCTCGCGTCTGATCGACCTGCACGCAGATGCAGGCGTAGGCGGGGCGCACGATATTCGTGCCTCCCTAGCTCGTGCCGCCCGTGATGGTGTCCTCAGTCCAGGTGATCTGGTCGAGGTCATGGAGACGGTACGCAGCACAATTAACATAGCACGAATGCTTGAACGCCTTGACACTGAAGCATTCCCCTTGCTGCATGCCCTTGGTACCGACATTCCCATGCGACCACAGGTTGTGCGCCGCATCGAAGAGACGGTGAGCGAAGAGGGTGAGGTACTTGATACCGCAAGTCCCGCGTTACGCAAAATACGTTTCGATCTGCGCGGAGCCGCTCAGCGTCTTCAGGATCGCCTGCGTACTCTTGTCGGCGAATTCGGCGGTGCGCTGCAAGAGCCAATTGTTACCATTCGCAATGATCGCTATGTTGTTCCTGTTAGATCCGAGAGTCGCGGACAGGTGCGCGGTATTGTTCATGACCAGTCATCGAGCGGTGCCACCGTTTTTGTCGAGCCGATGGTCGTTGTTGAATTGAACAACAAAGTGCGTCAGCTTCAGATCGAGGAGCGGCAAGAGATCGAGCGTATTCTGCGCATTCTCTCCGGCGAGGTTGGTCGGGAGGCCGAGTCACTCAAGGTAGCGGTCGAACTCCTGGGCGAGTTTGATCTGCACCTGGCAAAGGCACGCTATGCACACATGACGCGTTCGACTGCGCCAAGGCTGAACGATCAAGGGCATATCGACCTGCGTAACGCACGTCATCCACTCCTGACGGGCAAGGTAGTACCGACCAACTTCCACCTTGGGCGCGACTTCTTCATGGTCGTCATAACAGGCCCTAATACGGGCGGTAAAACCGTTGCACTCAAGACCGTTGGTCTACTGACGGTCATGGCACAGGCTGGTATGCACATTCCCGTTGACGACGATTCCGAGGTCGCCATCTTTCAAGATATCTTCGCCGACATTGGTGATGAGCAGAGCATCGAACAGAGCCTGAGCACCTTCTCGTCGCACCTGAGCCGTATCATTGAGATACTGCGTCGTGTCGATGAGGAGGAGAAACGCGGGACCCCTGATATACGAGGAGCGATGTCGGAGACGCTGACCAAAAAGCAGAAGCAGCCTCAATCCGCTATGATGGTGTTGCTCGACGAGCTAGGTGCGGGAACCGATCCGAGCGAGGGTTCAGCGTTGGCGCGTGCTATCCTGACCTTCTTGCTGGAGCGGCATGTAACAACCGTTGCCACGACGCATTATTCAGAGCTTAAAGCCTTTGCTCATGAGCAGCCTGGAGTGGTCAACGCCTCGGTTGAGTTCAACATTGAGACGCTTTCACCGACCTATAAACTCAGTATCGGCTTGCCCGGACGCAGTAATGCCCTGGCAATCGCGAACCGCCTTGGCCTTGATGATCGCGTCATCGAGAAGGCACGCGAGTTCCTCGGCAGTGCGGGTGTGCGTATGGAGAACCTGTTAGAGGGTCTACAAAGCGAGCGCAAGACGGCAGAGGACGAGCGTTTCCGTCTGAGCATGGAGCGAGCCGAAGCCGAGTATCAGCGTAAGCAACTCGAAGAGGATCGTTACAAGCTGGAAGCGGAGAGGGCACGTATCCTTAATGAGGCACGCGCACAGGCGCGGCGTGAAGTGGAAGAGGTACAGTCGGCACTGGCAAAGGTTAGAGTCGATGTGAGTCGCGTCAACATGACTCGTGAGCGTATCGGTGAGTTGCGTCAACAAGTGCGCGGCCTCGACGATAAAATCACGATGGCTCCTGAACCGCGTCGTCCCGCTAAGAGGGCGGCGACAGAGACAGAGCCAGCAACTGCGGGTAAGGAAGCGCCCCTACAGATCGGCGACACCGTCTACGTAAGTAACTTCGGACAGAATGCGGAGCTAGTCGGTCTCTCAGCCGACCGCAGCGAGGCTGAGGTACAAATGGGGGCACTGCGCTTCCGCGTCAACGTGGACAACATTGAGCGTTTAAGCAGACGAAAGGCTGAGACTACAGAGAGTCGTCCTGAACGGGTGCCTTCCGGTGTAGTCATTCCGCGCTACGAGGACCGCCCAGCCGTCGATATGCAGCTTGATATACGCGGCTGGCGTGTCGAACAGGCTCTTGAGGAGCTTGATGCCTACCTGGATAATGCGGCTATGGCTGGCCTGTCGGCAGTACGCATTATTCACGGTAAAGGGACGGGAGCATTACGGGCCGCAATTCGTGAGCAGCTTTCGCACCATCCACTGGCGAAGTCGTACACATCCGCACCACCTCAAGAGGGTGGCGATGGCGTAACGGTGGTGAAGTTAGCAGCATAACATGATTTTACAACAACGAAGGCCAGAACGATATGTCGTTCTGGCCTTCGTTGTTGTAAAATCATTATTATCTATATCGTTCCTCATGAACGAGTTGTGCTAGCGGCTTACGTGCCTGTGCGGGTTTGGGTCGGGCGCGTTGTGCCTCCTCGTCGGGGGTTCTATGACAACACAGCAATACATCGTTTCCTTCCAGAGATGGCCCACGAAGCTGCTGCATGTCCTATTTTGTTCACTTTTGTGTCAGATTATGTTAGTTCATCCGTTTTATACATGAGACTGAGTTATTTCTCAGTTCTGTTTCATCTATCTATATCTATATAAGTATGGAGGATATCCCTATGAGCGCAGTGAGAGACTTTGGTGAACGCGGCTTGCATAGCGGTGTAAGCACGCTGGGTGATTTTAAAAAATTTATTTTGCGTGGTAATGTCGTAGATTTAGCTGTTGGTATCGTTATTGGTGCTGCCTTTACTGGTGTTGTTAATGGTTTTGTGAAAGACTTTGTCACACCTTTGATTGGACTTATCGGTATTCCTGACTTTGCAAATCTAGTCATTCACGGCCCTAACAAGAATAATTTTCTTGTTGGCGACTTTATCAATGTCATAATTAGCTTTTTGATAACTGCATTGGTAGTCTACTTCTTCGTTGTCAAACCAGTAAACTCATTATCAGATCGCTTCACACCACACAAGGATGCGACACCTACCACGCGCGAGTGTCCCTTCTGTTTGAGTACCGTTCCGCTTAAGGCGACACGATGTGCCTATTGCACAGCTCAGTTGCCACCCGCGGATGCACCTGCAGGGGTCGCAGGGTCGTAGGGATCGGTTATGCATTTATGTAATTCGTCTTCCCAATGCTGGATTATTTCATCGGTGCAGTATATGTCGGCCTAACTTGCACTAGCATGTAGGCTGGCGTATACTGCACAACGTAATACCCAGTAACCTGTGACGACAAAGGGACAGGTCAGGCAAAGATCATGAACTGGCTGGCTGTTCCTATGTTATCGCCTGATTACATGTAGAGGAGAGAACTGCTCATGTCGTCAACACCCGATATACGCCTGGAAGACTTCATACGCGACATTCCAGATTTTCCGCAGCAAGGGGTGCTCTTCAAGGACATTACTCCGATGTTGCAGGATGGTGCGGCGTTCCACGCCTCCATAGATCGTCTCACTGCCCACTATGCGGGGGCTGGCATCGAGGCCGTCGTCGGAGTGGAGTCGCGCGGCTTTATTTTTGGTGCTCCTCTGGCCTACATGCTCAACTGTGGCTTTGTTCCTGTACGCAAGTTCGGGAAGCTTCCCTATGAGACCATAAGTGTTGAGTATGCACTGGAGTACGGCACCAATGTTGTTGAGATGCACAAAGATGCTATCCAGCCAGGGCAACGCGTCTTGATTGTTGATGATCTACTGGCGACGGGCGGCACCGTCTCGGCGGCAATGGAACTGGTCGAGAAGCTCGGTGGGCATATCGCTGGTATCGCCTTCCTGGTCGAACTGACCTTCCTTAAAGGCCGTGAGCAACTCAAAGGCCACGATGTCTTCGCTTTGATCAAATACTAGGATTACGGGGTGAGCGACATACTATACCGCTCACCCCGTAATCCTAGTATTTGATCAGCTTTCCCAGCCTAACCATGTTGCCTTTGCCTCGATCGGTGTGGGATGACGCTCCGTGCGAGGGATGGCGGGGAAGCCTACATAGAGGAATGCGACGATAGTATCTTCGGGCGACAGACCCAATCTCTGCTTGACGTGGGGATCATATGCGGCGTTGCCTGTACGCCACATACAGGCTAGCCCCATTTCCTCCGCAACCAAAAGCATATTCTCGACAGCCGCCGCCGTTGCCTCAACATTTTCAATATTCACTATCTTAGGATTGGTAGAATGTTCTGCGACGATGGCAATCACTATGGGTGAGCGCAGCGGTTTGTTCCGCTCCTTGTTGAGAAGTGCCTGGGCTTGTTCGCTAGTTGTCTCTTGCATACGCGTTGCTAGCGATGATGCCATAATCTCGCCTAGCTCGTTGCGTGCCTTGCCTGCCAGTACAAAGAACCGCCATGGCTCGACGATGTGATGGTTAGGAGCATGAGTTGCGGCCTCTAATAGTTGCTCTATCTGTTTCCGTGTCGGACTCTGCTCGGTCATCTTGCCGATACTGCGCCGTCGCTGGATTACGTTGAATATGCTCATACTGTTGTGTTTACCTCTTTAATTTAGGCCCTATGATTCATTTTTGAAACTTGAGCTAGATAGGAACGACGCAACGCTTTAGCTAGTTTAAGCAATTCAATATATAGCTAGACCTTATTATAGTATAATAATTTGTTGTGTGGACGACGAGAAGCCACCATTTACCTTTGCTATGCTTGAAGGCACAGCGGCTTTGATCAACGATATGAATCAACTGAAGCACTGGGCGACCCGCATTGCAGGAAGATACATGGGGAGTGACCAGGCTGAAGCTTATGGAAAGCGCAATAGTGTGGAGGACGAATTGGTCGTGAAGGTCACTTTGACTAAAGTTCTTTTCCAGAAGGAAATTGCGAACTAATAGTAGGGAGACCCCTCGTGGGTCTCCTGTAACCTGGACATTGCTTCGCTCGTCCAGGAGACCCACGAGGGGTCTCCCTACTGTCATTGGGTTAGTTGAGATGGCTCAACCACACCCTTTTTCCCATTCAATAAGTTGCCTTCTACGCCGATTGAGGGCAATAACTGCGCCTGCGCCTGGGTAGTGAGTGGCAGACCCCACAGCTTGATAAAGCCTAACGCGGCGTTGTGGTCGAACTGGTCGCCACTATCATACGTTGCCAGGCCCTGACTGTAGAGTGAGTGTTCGGATTTGCGTCCGGCGATGGCACAATTTCCACGTGAGAGCTTCATGCGTACAGTGCCGCTCACAAAGCGTTGTGTACTCTGTACGTATGCCGCGAGGTCCTGGTGCAGTGCGCTGTACCACTGCCCGTTATAGATGAGGCGTGCGTACTCTGAGGCTACACCCTCTTTGAAGCGCGTCTGGTCTCGGCTCAAGGTCAGGCTCTCCAACGCTTTGTGCGCGCCGTGCAGTACGATGGCGGCGGGAGCCTCATAGACCTCGCGTGACTTGATGCCCACGAGACGGTTCTCGATGTGGTCGATGCGTCCGATGCCGTACTTGCCAGCAGTCTTGTTGATCGACTCGATCAGTGTCACGCCGTCCATCTCTTCGCCATTCAAGGCGATGGGTATACCATGCTGGAAAGTGATCTCCAGGTAGGTTGGCTCTGTGTAGTCACCATTGTTAGGGTCCAGCGTCCAGGCGTAGACATCCTCTGGCGGCTCCTCCCAGGGGTCTTCCAGGATGCCGCACTCGACGCTGCGACCCCACAGGTTTTGATCGACTGAGTAAGGACTGGCACTTGTCGCCTGGATGGGAATGTTATGCTCAGCTGCGTAGGCGATTTCGTTGTCGCGAGTCATGCTCCACTCACGCACAGGGGCGATGATCTTCAGATCAGGGGCAAGCGTGTTGATCGACACGTCAAAGCGTACCTGATCGTTGCCCTTTCCTGTACAACCGTGTGCTACTGCCACCGCTCCCTCAGCACGCGCGACCTCGACGAGGAGCCGGGCGATGAGTGGACGTGCTAAGGCGGTCGCTAGCGGGTATTGCCCTTCGTAGATAGCTCCTGCTTGTAACGCAGGCCATACGAAGTAACGTATAAAATCCTCTCGACCATCGACAACCATCGCTTTGACCGCACCAATTTGCCGAGCGCGTTCCGCTATGGCGGACAGGTCGCGTTCATTGCCTACGTCAATTGTCAACGCAATGACATCCAGGTCATATTTTTCTTTTATCCAACGGATGGCGACCGAGGTATCAAGGCCACCCGAATAGGCGAGTACAACTGTTGCCATGATCTACTCCTCCACAAAATGCGCCATTATACTATATAGTTCGCGGTTCGACTAACTGCTGTATCGCCGTCTCAAAGGTGGTAGTACGCTCTTTCCAGGCTGTTTGGGCATCCTCAAGACGTTGATATGTCTGTTCTAATCCAAGCTTGCCCGCGCCCCCAAGATGACTACGTGCCTTCAGGCGTTCAACAAGTTGCTCCTGGCTTTCTACTGGAAAGGGCTTACGACGATCTAGTTGCGCTGTCACCTCTGCTCCAACGATGCGGTAGGCATCGCGGAAGGGCATGTTCGCTGCTGTCGCAAGCTCGTATGCACGGTCAGCGGCGAACAGCTCGAAGGTACAGGCGGCGATCAAGCGCTCGGTATTGACGCCTATGCTGCTTATTACCAGCGTACAAATTCCCAGGCTCTCCTGTACGAGATCAAGCGCCTCCATAAACGGGCGTTTTGTCTCCTGGTAGTCCATATTGTAGCCGGAAGGAAGGCCGCTCACGATGCCGAGTATCTGCTGTTGTAGTGCAAGCATCGTTTGTGTGCGTGCGCGTACCAGTTCCATTACGCCCAGGTTGCGCTTTTGCGGCATGATGCTGCTTCCTGTACACAGTTCCTGCGGTATCTGGAAGAAGCCGTACTCGACTGTTGAGAAGAGCAGCACATCCTGCGCTAATTTGCTCAGGTCGAGCATGATCTGGGCGAGCGATTGTACAATTGCCGCCTCTATTTTGCCACGACTGTTCTGCGCATAGATCACATTGTTTTGTACCCGCGAGAAGCCAAGCAGGTCAGCGGAGTACTGTCGATCAATGGCGATGGGGACGCCGTAACCAGCGGCGGACCCCAAAGGTGATTGATCGTTGATGGCATCAGCTGCTGAGAGCAATTGCTCATCATCAAGCAACGCCTCAGCAAAACTAGCAGCCCATAAGCCGACGGATGAGAGCATGGCACGCTGCATATGCGTGTACCCTGGCATCGGAACCTCTGCATGCTTTCCAGAGAACTCCAGCAGGGCTTCCGCGAATTGACACAGTTTCTTACCCACCTGGTGCAGTTGTTCCTTGCCGTATAAGCGCAGATCAACCAACACCTGGTCGTTGCGCGACCGTGCCATGTGAAGTTTCTTCCCAGCCGCCCCTGCTATGCTTGCCAGGTGGTTTTCGACGCTCGTATGTACATCCTCATCGGATGGGAGAATGACGAACTCGTGTTGTGACTCTAGCTCCAAAATGTCACAAAGAGCTTTTTTTAATGTCCCGTGTTCAGCCTCGCTCAAGATGCCAATGTGGGCTAACATGGCAACGTGCGCGAGTGAACCCCACACGTCATGACGCACGAGGCGAGCGTCGAGGAGGCTGTTTTGTGCAGCCTCGAATCGCTCTATTTGCTCGTTCAGGCGGTAACCTTTTTGCCATAGCTTGGTCATAGCTGTACACCTTCCTGAGAGATGCCAGCTACCTTGTTACGCCGCGCAATCAATTCATAGGGAAGTCCGCGCAGGTGTGCGGCAGGGGCGCATTCCTTCTGATTGAAGCTCGCGCTATTGATCGAGCGTACATCGGGGAAGAAGAGGCCACTTGATGACGAGCGCGATACAATGTCGATATTGCCCTTGTACAGATCGACGACGTATTCACCGTTGACCGCAGTCTGTGTGCTGGCAATAAAGGCATCAATGGCGTTTTTCAGAGGGTGGAACCATTCGCCGTGATAAACCATGCGTGACCACTGGGCATCCATTTGTCGCTTCAACTGAATCTCTTCTTTGGTCAAACAATACTGTTCCAGGTCACGGTGTACTTTCAGCAGGATGGTTGCAGCGGGTGCTTCGTATATTTCACGAGACTTCAGACCCATGATCCCATCCTCAAAGATGTCGATCTTGCCGATGCCGTTAGCACCGCCGATCACGTTGAGCTGCTCAATAATCTGATCGAGTGGCAGTTCTGTTCCATTGAGAGCGACAGGGAGTCCATTCTGCCAGGTGAGTTTGATGGTTGTGGCTGTATCGGGTGCCTTCGCGGGTGGTGTTAGCCACATCCAGATCGAGTCGGGAAGCACAGTGTCGAGGCCAATGCCGCCGCTGGCGATGGAGCGGCACCACATCGTCTTGTCGTCGCCGCCAGCGATTAGCTCTTCGACGGGTATGCCAAAGTGTTCCATCAGCAACTGCTCCTCACCACGCGTGAGGTCGAAGTCGCGTACAGGGACGAAGATGGAGATGCCAGGGGCGAACATGCTGAAGACATTATGCATGCGATACTGGTCGTTGCCCTTGCCACTGGAACCTTCCATCAGGGCGTCGCAGCCAAGTTCAAGTGCCTTGAGCGCGACCTTACCCGCAATCAGTTGACGCGTCATAGAGGTTGAAATGGGATAGCCATTGTAGTCGGAATTTGCCTGAATCGCCTTTGTCAGCCAGTGCTGAGTAAACTCTTGTTTGGCGTCGAGAACGATAGGGGTGATGCCAAGCTGCCTGGCACGTTCGTTACCCTGTTGAATCTCCTCGGCACCCTGCCCGACATCGATGCTGATAGCGATGATCTTCTTTGCATGATATTTCTCCTCGGAGAGCTTGACGCAGAGAGTCGAGTCGAGTCCACCAGAGTAGGCGATTGCAATAGTTTTGCCCTGTGGTACATCGACCGAGGCGATTTTCTGTAGAGCGAGTTCGAGTGTGTTGTTCGTCGCTACAGTGCTTGTGGTTGTGCTGGTGTTGTTAGTAGTGTTGGTTGCCATTGTGTCTTGCTCCTTCAACGAAATGAACAATGGAAGGAGACGGGCAACAAAAAACTCCCGACCCTTCCTGAACATTGAAGGGACGAGAGTGCAGGGGCGAAATTATTGCCCTGGACACACCCGTGGTGCCACCCTACTTGTCTTCTTCTCTCGAAGAGAGATCACGTCTCTTGTGACCGCCTCTCTACCGCGCAGTAGGCAAGGCGGGAAGACCGCTTTTCCTGGTTGTAAGCTGCATGGGAACCATCCATCTGTCCTACTTGCCTTTATGAAAAGGCTTTCTTCGGCCAGCCGCTTCCGAAGGCGTTCTGAGAGTGCATTCCCATTCCGAACTTTCACTCTGCTTCGGATCGCTGTTGGGTGCCGCTCTCATACTATTTTCGTTCAACGCGGGTCAGACTGTCTTGTATGCTGTTGTTGTATCAACACATACAAGCATAACAGGTAACATATTGACTTGTCAACTTTGGTGGACAGCAAAAATGAAACTACGTCTTTCTCTCGTCCGTAATTATAGGGTACCAATGCGATAGGTTGTTGAGCTTAATTCATCAAAAAATCGAAATGTGATAAAAAGATAATCCAGGGGAGGTTCTATGGCTATAGCCATCAATAATGTTGTCTCGCACGTGCGAGACAATAAACACATCTACGGTCATCCCTATAACTGGGTGACGCTTGCTATGTGGGTGATTGCACTCGGTTCGCATGCTTTTCTCATTCCGCTGTTTATCCGTCAGGTAGTGATGAATAGGAACAAGTCATCACTGTTCAGCTAGTGGTTTAGTGAGAGACAAAATCCAGGAGGAGACTCCTGGATTTTGTCTCTCACTTCGCTATATTGTTGCCGAAGTTCCTGCGCGACCTTTCTGATAGGAAACGTCAAGAGCTAATGTAAGGCAGCGCACACCACCGCCAGCTTTAAGAAACTCAGTCACCGGGGATACGCACACATCGTATCCCCATTTTTGTAGAATGCGACCGACGCGTGATGGACAATGTGGCATGATGACCGTTTTGCCGACAACGACCGAGTTGGCGCAGAAGGTCAATGCCTCATCCAACTCCAGCACGAGTGGTTCGGGTATGAATTGCTTTATCTCCTCGGCACTTTGGCGACTCCACACATCGGGAGCGATAATCGCATGTCGATCATCAAGAGGGCAGAAGCTGATGTCCAGGTGGTACAATCGGGGGTCAACAAGCTTGATAGAGTGGAACTTAACACCCAATTTTTGTGCAATTACCGCATGTGCTGCGAGATCTGTACGGAAGCCATATCCCGCGACAAACTGCTTTCGCACTATAAACGCATCTCCGCAGCCCTCAAAGTAGAGATTAGGATTAGAGGAGAATTCAGTTATTTTGAAATCGTGTGACTGAAACCACGCGTTGTTGTATTTGACTTCGGGCTGTCGCTCTGCGCATTTGAAGTTGCTAGGAATAAAATTTGCGCCGTCTATCAGACCCGCATTCGCTGTAAAGACGAGATCAGGAAGGCCATCCACTGCTTCCATTGTCTTGACTGTTGCTCCAGCTTGTCTCAAATTCGCTACAAGGTCATGCCATTGTTTTTGTGCCAGGTCTCTATCAGGTGCGACCTCTGTATGCATCCAGGGATTTATTTCATAAAAGACGCCAAAGTAGTCTGGCGGACACATAAGATAGGTTCGTCCCCACGGAAGTGCCTCAATATCATCTATTCCACGCTCTTTGAATTGCTTTAAGCCACCCATATAGAAAACTCCTCGAATAGTCCTATTTTGTGATAGACAAACTTTGCCTTTTCCTTCAACACTTTTTTCATATCTGCCATATTGATTAGGAAGGGACAGATAATGACCTTTTACAAATTAACCAGGTAGTCATAGCGGCCCGATTGATCGTGCCAGAGTGCAATTTATTGCACGAAGTCAGAATATAAGCCTGTTTCACCTGATCAACGGGCCGAGGCGCGATCAATCGGGCCGCTACGGTCACTTGTTAATGTTCATTATACGCACTAACGGGTACCCCGTGGTGAAGGTAACATGGGTGGAGACCTACAAGAGGTCTCCCTACTGTGCCTTTTTGGGCAGAATAACCTATCCCGTATTCCTCACACCAGCAGCAATACCATTAATAGTCAGCAGCACGGCATAGGTCAATCGTGCTCGTTCTCGCTCCTCCGGGCTTGCCTGCTCTTCTTGTTCAGGTGTGAGTAGGAGTGGTTCGCCGAGGGCACGGAGGCGACGTAATAACATGACCTGAAAGTAGCTTAACGGGTCTACATAGGGGTTGCGCCGACGAATAGACTCTTGCAGTACAGGAGCGTGATCGAGCAAGGCGTGACCACCAACAATGCGAATGACTGCGCGTTGTGTGCGCTCATATTCCTGCTGAATTTCCCATGATAGACGCTGGCGCAACGGCTCGTCATCGACCAGCATAGCGTAGTGTTGTGCAATATGCATATCTGCCTTGGAGAGCGTCATCTGCAAATTGTCCAGGAAGGCCCGCAGGAAGGGCCAGTCGCGGTACATCTGCTGTAACTGTGCGATATGTTCTGAGTCCTCGTGAATATATTCTTCTAACGCGCTCCCGACGCCGTACCAACTCGGCAGCACGTAGCGGCTCTGCATCCATGAGAAGACCCACGGAATAGCGCGTAGTTCTTCGATGCTATGTCCCGTTGTTCTACGTGTTGGTCGAGAGCCGATGTTAAGCAAGCCCAGTTCAAGAATCGGTGTGGCCTTCTCGAAGAAATACACAAAGGTTGGGTCCTCGTAGATCAACTGGCGATAGCGTGAGTGCGCTCTATTGGATAGGGAGTCGAGTATTTCCATCCATGCCGTTGATACGTCGAAATGGGTTTGTGGCTTCGTGAGCAGTACATCAGGGATACTCGTTTGCACGACGCCTGTTACCACCAGTTCCATATTGCGAATAGCTATCTCATGCAGCCCATACTTGAATGAAAGCATCTCGCCCTGCTCGGTAATACGTATGCGCCCATTGACGGAGCCTGGGGGTTGTCCAAGAATGGCCTCGTAGATGGGGCCACCACCTCGTCCAATCGCTCCACCACGCCCATGAAAGATGGTGATGCCTATATTGTGGCTGCGTCCGAGTTCTGCCAATCTTCCCTGCGCCTTATAGAGTTCCCAGGCAGAGGTAAGAATGCCGCCATCCTTGCTGCTATCGGAGTAGCCCAACATTACTTGCTGCTGAGAGTCACACTGTTCCAGGTATGCCCTGTAGTCGCGATGAGTAAAGGCTTGCTCCAGAATTTCTACACAGGAACGCAGATCCAGAATTGTCTCAAAGAGCGGCACAATAGGTAAGTCGTCAATACCAGCCTCTTTACAGAAGAACTGGACCTCTAGCAGGTCGCTTAACGTATTTGACATGCTGATGATATAGCACGTTACAGCCTTTTTGCCAAACACTTCTCGCGCTTGGCGAATAGTGGAGAACGTATTGAGTATATGGTTGGTACTCTGACTGAGCGATAGTCCTGGGCGCGAGAGAATGCGCGGGTCACGTAAAAGATTCTCCAAAATCTTTATGCGTTCTTCCTCGTTGAGCTTCGTATAGTCTTCTTGTCGCAGGCCCGTAACGCATAAGAGTTCGGCGAGTGCTGCTGCATGTCGTTCACTATGCTGCCTTATATCAAGGGCAACGAAGTGAAAGCCGAATACCTCAACCTGTCGAATTAGCTTGCTCAGCTGTCCTTCTGCCAGGCCGTCTTCACCATCGGCTAGAAGACTTTCGCGCACAAGATGCAAATCCTGGAGCAATTCTTCCACACTTTTGTATGCGATGGAGTACTCTTCTTTTTGTGTGTCTCCTGCCGTGGAAAGCACCTGTGGTGATGTGTTCGTTGTAGGCACGTAAGATCTGGTGGCCTCTAATCGTTTCCACATGAAAGAAAGTTTTTTACGATACGGTTCAAGAGCCATCGGTACACCGAACTCTCGGTCATAATCGGGAAGGCGCAGCTTGTCTTGCTCAAGAGAGCCTTGTAAGGCTTGCGTAATACTTGAGTGGTTGAGCGATTGCGAATACTCCTGTGCCAACGCCTGGATTGCCGAACGATAGTGTTCGATAATGTAACCGCGTTGAATCTGAAGAGCTTCTAGTAATGTATCGGCACCGATGAAAGGATTGCCGTCCTGATCGCCGCCAATCCAGGAGCCCGGGCGAAGAAACGACGGCACCTGTACGGAAGGGTACTGTGTGTGCAGCAATTCTTCAAACTCGGCATAGAGGTCTGGGATGGCATCGTAGAGAACCTCATCCAGGTAATAGATACCCATTTTGATCTCATCTACTGGTTGTGGACGCACATGACGTACAGCGTCGGTGCGCCATAACAGTGTAATAATGCTTTCTAGTTCGCGCTGCCAGAGTTGCTGCTGCCGGGGAGTCATCTTCTTAGAATCATGCTCTTCCAATAATTCGGCGATGCGACGTGACTTTGTAATCAGGCTGCGGCGAGTCGCCTCGGTAGGATGCGCCGTAAACACCAGTTCGATTGAGAGCTGATTCAGGAGATGCTGAACAGCCGACGCTTCGAGCTTATTCTGCTTGAGCAACTCGACGAGGGCCGAGAGCGAACCGTGCTGCGGGGCGTAAGACTGGTGCAGTTCATGTGCGCGTCGGCGGCGGATGCGGTGGTACTGCTCCGCCGTGTTGACAAGGTGAAAATAGACGGTAAAGGCTCGAATGACTCCAATAGCGGTATCCAGATCGCAGCTATCCACAAGCTGGGTAATTTTTTGATCGAGTGCTACAATCTCCGCCTCTAGCCGTGTGACTGTATCCAGCTCAGCAAGAGCTATTTCGGCATTATAGTCACGCAGCCGCTTGCAGTCGCGCCGTAATTGTTCAACAGTGTCAAACATCGTGTAGCCGCCGTGTTGTTGTATTGCCTGCCCCAGGGCATTTCCTAACGTGCGGATATCATATCGCAGCGGAGCGTCTTTTTCAGCGCGAGCATTTTGTTCTGACATGAAATAAGTCCTTATAAACGAATATGTGTAATATGGGGTTGCAAATGCACGCGACACGGCACTGTGCCTATTCCGGTCAATTGTATCATACCTTTTAGCTATGCTAGCATATGGATAGTTTGCATAAATTTTTCCCTCGACTTCTCGCGCAAAAAGAGAATGGTTGTTTTCATCGAAAAGATACAAAGGCTATTCGGGAGCATATTTTGTGCATAATATACAAAAATATACTCACTAGCTTCTCCTATTTTGTCTGTATCAATGACAGTACATAAACTTCTATACTTGTAGGAAGGAGGGGTGGGAAGAGTAACGCGATGATTGCGCCTCTACCTTTATCCCAAGCTATTCCTTGCAGACTGCCTGTTCCTCTCATGTTGATGAGCGAAGCTAGCACAGCAGCGTTGTCGATCTGAATACAAAGGCCGCTAGCATGTTTCAGCATGAATATCAAGAGAAGGCCGCTAGTTCGTTGGCAGTCTGAATAGAAAGCCATGAGTGCTTTATGTGTGGTAACGATGCCGCTAATGCTGAGAACATTGTGAAACACAAGAAGGGGACTACTACATGGCTGTCCAAGCAACAAGCGACACCGGCATGAAGCCCACCCTGGGCCTTACAGGTGTCACCATTAACGCTATGGCGTTGATCGCGCCAGGAGCCTTCCTCTGGACCACGTACCAGTTACAGGCCGCGCCTGGTTCGGCGATGAATATGTGGTTTTCGGTATTTGTAGCGACAGCAATCGCTATGCTCACAGCAATCGCATATGCCGCCCTCGCAAAACGTTATCCCGAAGCGGGAGCTGGAAGTTCCTACTACTTCGCCGAAACTTCTATTTTGCAACACGAGGAGCACCGTCATTTTAAGTTTGCGCGTCTCGCCAAGTTTATTGTAGGTTGGGCCTCGCATCTCTACTACTGGATATATCCAGGAGTGATGGTTGCGTTCATGGGTCTCGTCATTACCTACATTATCCAAACCTTCAACCCAGATTTCGGTGCCCCGTGGCAAGAAATTCTGGTCTGTGTCGTGTTTGCTGCTATCGTTGGTGGTATTGCTTACATCGGCGTATCTGGTGCAACCGTTGCGAATATCGTCATCAACATTATCCAGATACTTGCTCTGCTGACGTTTTCCATCCTTGCTATCGTCTATCGGGCAACACATCCCAATGTTCATTATCTGCATCCCAGTGCGTTAAGCGTTGTTCTCCCTCACGATCTGAGCGGACTCATCTTCCAATCTACCATCGCAATTCTGCTCGTAGTTGGTTTCGAGTCTGCTACGGCTCTGGCTGCCGAAGCAAAGAATCCTGGTCGTGACATTCCAAGGGGTGTTATTCTTTCACTGGTGATCCAGGCAGTCATTTTCTACTTCTTTGAGTACTTTGCCGCCAACTTCTTCGTCAACGATGCTTACAAAACCAGTGCTGGTACTGGTTTCACGGCTGCTTACGCTTCTGGCGCGCCAATCGGCGATATGGCAAAGATCATTGGCGATCAGATGCTCGGTGGAAACGGGACAGCATTGGCGGTTATCCTGGCTGCTACCGTTGTTATTGCACTGGTCGGGACCTCACTTTCCTGCCTCAACACGGGTGTACGTGTAACCTACGCGATGGGCAAGGATACTGAACTCCCCACCGTCTTCGGCTTCCTACACGGCAAGTACCGTACTCCGCATGTTGGCGTAATCGTACTGACGGTTCTCTCCGCCGTTGTCGGTTCGTATGGTGTACTCAACATCGACAATCTGACACGAGTGACGCTCGTCTCCAACATCGGGACTTTCTTGTTGTATGGTATGACCTGCATTATCTGTGTTATCGCCTTTGCTGGTGTCGTTAGGCGGGCTGTCTTTAACACGCTTATTGCTCCCATCCTGGGGGCTGTACTTAATGTAGCAATGCTCATCGGTGTCTTATACTTCGCAATCATCGGTGGAGGTGCCACGCAAGTTGACACAATCATAGCTGGTGTCTTCTGCGTTGCATGGCTGGTTATCGGTTTTGCGTACCTGTACATCCGCAAGTTGACAAGTGGTATACCCATTTTGCATCCAGAAGATCACAAGGAGAAAAACGAGATTTCGGTGAGCGCGGGTGGGGGTGAGTAGGGGCGCGATTGATCGCGCCCAGCCCGATTGATCGCGCCCAGCAGCCCGATTGATCGCGCCCGAAGATGGTGGGGTGGGGGCAAATGTGAGCACGTGTCAAGGTTGTCCCCACACCCATCTTTGGGCGCGATCAATCGCGCCCCTACAGAAATATTTGGTAGAACGATAGTTGTTTTATACTTGGTGTTCTGCCTCTCGTGTGCTATACTAGAGGCAGAATTAGTGTTGTCTAAATCATGGAAGAGTATGCGAAACCGATGACAATCACGTACACGCCAGGTGCGCAGATCGACCATTACGAGATCGTTCGGATGCTCGGACATGGTGGTATGAACCGTGTCTACTTGGCTAAGGATGTATGTGACAACCAGGAGGTTGTACTCAAGTTTCCCAATGATGATCTCATTGGGAATATTGCTGTTTTTGAACGCTACAAGCGTGAGGCTGAGATAGGCAACCGCATCAATCACCCTAACATTCAGCATCTCCTCAATCTAGGCGAAGCGCGTAGTGAGGAGTATTTGGTCATGGAGTATATTCAAGGGCGTACACTCCGTGCCGTGATGGAAGACAGCACCCCTCGATTATTGCCTCAACAGGACGCAGTACGTATTGCGCTCCAGATTTGTGATGCACTTGCCTATTGCCATGAACACGGTATCTTCCATAGGGACATCAAGCCAGAGAACATCATGATTCAGGACGATGGCAATGTTAAGATCATTGATTTTGGAGTTGCTCTGCTAGAGGGCGCTCGACGCGTCACTTGGCGTGGTCTCTCAGGTACCGTTGGCACTCCCGACTATATGTCCCCGGAGCAGTTACGCGGTGAGCGTGGCATGGCGGCCTCCGATATCTATGCCATTGGAGTCATGCTCTACGAAATGCTCTGTGGTCGCACTCCTTTTGAAGGGGAGAATGTCTTTGCTGTTATGAATCAGCATGTTTCGCAAGACCCGCCCTCGGTCCTGGACTGTAACCCAGATATTCCTCCTGCCCTGGCAACCGTCGTCATGCGCGCGATTCGTCGTGATTCAGAGAAGCGGTACAAGTCTATAAGAGAGATGATGCACGATCTCCAGAACTTGCAGGAAGTAAAGCCGACTCACTACCATCCAGATACTCCGCAATCGAGTAGATGGGTTCAGCAAGCCAAACTAGCCGCTCTCATCATCATCTGTATTTGCCTGGTCATTATTGCCCTCGGCTTCCTCGCGCAGTTTGCGCACAACGCGGCTCATTAATGTTATCCTCTGCGAGAAAAAACCATTAACGAGTGAATATTATGGGCATTTTGTACACAAGCAAGCCTTGTTTAGACCTGGCATAATATGCTATATTCTTCTTTACAAGCGACACCGTTTGTCAAACTTTGAGCTACGTTGCTCTCCAGAATCCAACGTTGTCTTCACCCGCGCTCCTCGCGCAACATTTTCCTGATTCTCGCTCCATTTGAATGTACCACAATGTTTGAGGGTACTGTGATAGATGAGAGCGGGCAAGTATGTTTTCTGGAGGGTAATTCATGCACACCTCTGATAGCGTCTACCCACTTTATGAGAGCCGTTGGGAGCACGATGCCTGCGGCACCGGCTTTCTGGCCCAGGTTTCAGGAGAGGCAAGTCATTTCCTGGTACGTACCGCACTCGAAGCGCTTGCGCGCCTGACTCATCGTGGCGCACAAGACGCCGATGCGGAGACGAGCGATGGTGCTGGCATCCTCACCCAGATTCCTAAGACACTGTTTTACGAGGAGCTACAAAAGCGACAGCTTCCGCTTTCTGATCCCGAAGACCTTGCTGTTGGCATGATCTTTCTTCCATCGAAAGATCGCTCTCCTGCTGCTTATGGAGAGAGTCGGTCCATCATCGAACAGACATTGACAGAGGTTGGGCTCCCGGTTCTCGGCTGGCGCAACCCGCCTATCAATTACGATGTTCTGGGCAGCCGCGCAAAAGAAACTGCTCCTACTATTGAACAAATTCTGCTTGCTCGACCCGTTCAATCTTCATACAGCCAGTATGAGAGAGATTTGTATTATGGGCGACGTCTGATAGAGCAGCGTCTACGTGCAGAGCAGATACACGATTGTTATATCGTTTCACTCTCGCACAAGACGCTCATCTATAAGGGTCTTCTAGCTCCAAATGAGCTAGCGCGTTTCTATCTAGACCTGGCAGATGCACGCTGTACTAGCTCGCTGGCTGTCTTCCATCAACGCTATAGCACAAACACCTTCCCTGCGTGGCCTCTTGCCCAGCCTATGCGTCTCCTTGCACATAATGGAGAGATCAATACTATTCAGGGGAATCGTAATTGGATGTCGGCTAGTGAAGGCTCGCTTTTCTCCCCACTATGGGGCGAAAGAATACAAGACCTCTTGCCTGTAGTGCAGCCGGGTGCTATAAGCGACTCCGCTCAGCTCGATAATGTCTTGGAGTTGATTACTTGTTCTGGACGTGATCTGTTGCACGCTATGCAAATGCTGGTTCCTCCTGCGGGGGAGCAGGACGCGGAACTGGACGACGCACAACGCGCATGGTGTGAATATCATGCTGGCCTCACTGAGCCGTGGGACGGTCCTGCTGCCCTCGTCTTTAGCGATGGACGCGTTGTTGGTGCCGCTCTTGACCGTAACGGACTACGACCTGCACGCTATGCTCTGACCGCTCAAGGACTACTTATTGTCGCATCCGAGGCTGGTGTCGCTTCCATTGAAGCGCGAGATATCGTTGAGAAGGGGAAGTTGGGACCAGGGGAAATGATTGCTGTTGATGTGGAGCAACACATTGTACTTCATGATGCCGAAATCAAAGAGGCCCTTGCCCAGAAGCAACCCTATCGACAGTGGCTAGATAGTTATCGCCTTGCACCACTTCCTCAACATACGGAGCCTGGTGTTGACGATGTGTTAGATGGCGAAATGCTTTTCTCACGCCAGCAGCTCTTTGGCTACACTCATGAGGATGTCGAAATGGTGCTGCGACCCATCCTCACTGACAACAAAGAGCCCGTGTGGAGCATGGGCGATGATGCCCCTATCGCGGCACTATCGGGTCTGGAACGCTCATTCTCTGACCATTTTCATCAGCGTTTCGCCCAGGTGACAAACCCACCCATTGACCCCTTGCGCGAATGGGTCGTTATGTCCCTTGAGTCATACCTGGGAAGTCGTGAGAGTCTGCTCACGGAAACGCCGCTGCACGCAAAAATGCTGCACCTCAAGACACCATTATTGACGGAGGGACAACTGACGTGGCTGCGGGAAAAGAATCACTTTAATATCACCACTCTGCACACAATGTTTACTACTGCTGATGGAGATAATGCGCTTGAGGCCGCTCTGGATCGCCTGGAACAGGATGCTGTAAATGCAATCCAGAATGGCGCAACTCTGCTCGTGTTGAGTGACCGAGATGCTACGTTGGCGCATGCTCCCATTCCCATGCTCATTGCAGTAGGAGCCATTCATCATGCCTTAATTCGGCGTGGCTTACGAACCGCAACCTCGCTTGTCTGTGAGACTGGTACAGCGTGGGACATCCATCAAATCGCGTTGCTTCTCGGCTATGGTGCCGAAGCGGTTATTCCCTCGCTAGCCCTGGCGAGTGTTCGCGCCTTAGCGGGTGAACGAAAGTTAGAGCATCTGACGCGGGAACAGGCTGTCGAAGGTTACATGCATGTCATCGAGGATGGCTTGCGCAAGGTTATGGCTCGTATGGGCATCTCGACCATACGTAACATCATCGGCGCGGGACAGTTTGAGGTCATTGGCCTCGATCCGGCTTTCGTTGAGCGATGCTTCGCCGGGTCCGCTGCTCATCCTGGTAACATTACCTATACTCATGTAGCGGTACAAACCATCAAGCACTGTCAAAAACTGCTAGAGGCGCAGTCGGCGACGCCCGACGCGAGCGGGCGACGGCGTAAGCTAACTGATATTGGGCAATACCGCTTTCGACGTGACGCCGAGTACCACGCCTATAATCCGCTCATCGTGCGTGCGCTTCAGAAGGCGGCACAGAATGGAGAGAAAGATGACTACCAGCAGTTTACATCGCTAGTATACAATCGCCCATCTACCGCACTGCGTGATCTGCTCTCGTTCGTGCCAACAACCTCGATTTCTCTGGAAGAGGTCGAGTCGATGGAGTCTATTCGCGCACGCTTCGTGGTCTCCGCCATGTCCGTCGGTGCACTCAGTCCTGAGACGCATCGCACTATTGCCGCCGCTATGAACAGTATCGGGTGTCGCAACAACACGGGTGAAGGAGGCGAGGACTCAGCATGGTATCATGAGACTCTTAATGGTTTTCCTGTCAGTAGCAAGATCAAGCAGGTCGCATCAGCACGTTTTGGTGTCACTACCGAGTACCTGGTGCGTGCCGAAGAGATCGAGATTAAGATGGCGCAGGGATCAAAGCCTGGAGAAGGTGGTCAATTGCCACCTTTCAAGGTCACGCCGTTTATCGCAAAGTTGCGTCACACTGCACCAGGAGTTGCGCTCATCTCGCCACCACCACATCACGATATCTATAGTATCGAAGACATAGCTCAGTTGATCTACGACTTGCACCAGGTGAATCCAAAGGCGCGAGTCGGAGTTAAACTGGTATCAACCATTGGTGTTGGCACCATTGCAGCAGGCGTTGCCAAGGCGCACGCCGATTATGTTCTGATTAGTGGACATGATGGCGGCACCGGCGCCTCGCCACTGCAATCCATCAAACACGCTGGTATGCCATGGGAGCGTGGCCTTGCTGAGGCGCAACAGGTGCTGGTGCGGAATGGACTGCGCAAACGCGTCAAGGTCCGTGTCGATGGTGGCTTGAAAACTGGACGTGACGTTATCGTTGGTGCCTTGCTCGGAGCTGAGGAGTTCGCCTTTGGAACGGGAGCACTCGTTGCGCTTGGCTGCGATATGGCGCGTCAGTGCCACCTCAACACCTGTCCAACAGGAATTGCGACACAGCGCGAGGACCTGCGTGCCAAGTTCTCTGGCACACCACAGTATCTCATCAACTATCTTACACTGGTAGCGGAAGAGGTGCGCGAGTGGATGGCACGTCTTGGCGTTGCACGCCTGGACGATCTGGTGGGGCGCGGCGACATGCTGCAAGCACCGCCGGAGGCAGTTGTCGATCTTGGCTCTCTGCTGGTCTCGCTCCCTGAGATATCATCGCCTGCTACACATGTTACGCTGCCTTCATCTCCTGTCGCGGAGCACCTGCTGCTCAATGCGGAAGAGGCTCTCTCAGGAGAACGGAGCGTATTCATCCAGCACAGCATCTCGAATGGTGATCGTTCCGTCGGTGCAGGTCTCGCTGGCGAGATTGCGCGTCGCTATGGAGATGGAGGTCTACCGGGAGTGAGCATTACCTGTAGCTTGCATGGGTCTGCTGGTCAAAGCTTTGGAGCGTTTTGTGTCCCCGGTATGCGCCTCATCCTCAATGGTGAAGCGAATGACTACGTGGGCAAGAGCATGAGGGGTGGACAAATCATCATTGCTCCACCAGGCGCTGCAACCTTCGAGTCGCAGAAAAACACCATTTTGGGAAATACTGTACTCTATGGTGCAACAGGTGGACAACTTTTTGCAGCAGGGCGTGCGGGAGAACGCTTCGCCGTGCGTAACAGCGGTGCGCTCGCCGTCGTAGAGGGTGTGGGTGATCACGGCTGCGAATACATGACGGGCGGGATGGTTGTCGTCCTGGGCGAGACTGGACGCAACTTTGGCGCGGGTATGTCTTCCGGCGTTGCCTATGTACTAGACCTGGCAAACGCCTTTCCCGTGCGCTGTAACACCGATCTGGTAGACCTGCAACGCATCGACGACCCTAACGAACTCGAAGCATTGCGCACCGTCATCGACCAGCATGCCAGGAGGACGCGCAGCAAGCACGCTGTACGTATTCTGGACGAATGGGATGCGATACAAAACGTGTTCTGGCGCGTCCAACCACGCGGTGCAACAGTTTCAGCCTGTGACTTCGTGGACGTAGGCGAGCACGATGTTGCTCGTGTGAGCGCATCACAATAGCATGTAAATTTGAGAGAAGAAGACGATAATCTTCTTCTCTCAAATATTAAGCAGCAAGAGAATCGAGGAGATGAAGAGCAGTTCTTTCATCTGTCACCCTCCATGCAAAGAGAAGCAATGGATAAAATGGATGATGTATGTAAAGAGTTGTAAAGGTTCTCTGGCTGTAGCAGATGGGCTTTTCGCTTCATCTGTTCAGCCAGAATTGCATTCAGGTGTGTTCTCTCTGCCTTTATTTACCTAAAAGTCGCTCCACCACAGGCGCGAACTTTTCCATGTGCTCCTCGATAACCTCAATACAGGAAATACCGATTTGCTCCCGGCGCTGTTGCAGTGTCTCGACCATCTGATCAACGGTTCCGATTCAGCTTCGCAGTGGCGTACATGCAAACTGTTTCATGGCGAAAATCACACAAGTATCCGGGTTCGCAAGCTGTCCGAGATACCTCAATTCGTTCTGTCTTCCCTGTGGCAAAACCCGGATCATGGTGGGAAAAACGACCAGTTGAACGTTTGCATGTACACCCTGCCCCTTGACAAGCGCTCTTCTCTCGTTTATAATAGTAACGTAGAGTACGTTACGAAAATGAGCAAAAGGAATGGAACACAGACTGAACACACGCACCCAACAGACGCGCGAGCGTCTTCGCGCCGCCGCCCTCCGACTGTTTCTTCAGCAAGGGTACCTGGCGACGAGCATCGATGCCATTCTGGCGGAGGCGGGTATTTCCTCCAAGGAGACCCTCTACCGCCACTATGCCAACAAAGAGGCCCTCTTTGTCGATGTCCTCTTGCACCTGACGCTCTCGCAGCCGGGCTTTTTCCAGAAGCTTACGGCCCTGCCCACGCCCCAGGATCTACCACAGCTCGGCCAGGCACTCACGCAGCTTTCCCGTGAGATTCTCTCGATGATGAGCCAGCCTGAGTATCTGCCCCTGGTGCGTATGATCATCGCCGAAGTGCCGCGCTTCCCGCAGCTGGGCCCCCTGTTTTTCTCGACCGTTCCACAGCGCGGTCTCGCCATCATCACCGCACTGCTGCAAGAGGCCCGCCAGCAACAGATCATCGCCGATATCGACTTCGATGCCGTGACGCATACGTTGCTTGGCGGGCTATTGACCTATGCTATCACGAGCCTCGTGCTTGCAGGGGAGGAAGCGCACCCTCCGGCACTCGACCGTGCCGATGCGGTCGTTGAGGTTATTATGCGCGCGTTGACACCATAGCACTTAGCTTTGGCCTTTTTTCAAGGAGGATATGATGTTGCGTGATCGAATGCGTACCTTTAATAAATACGTCACTAATCGGATATTACGCGTGTTTGCGAGCTTTTCCTACGGCCCGTTTGCCGTTGTTCATCATGTGGGTCGTCGAAGCGGAAAGCCGTATGAGACGGTGATCATGGTCTGGCCGATGGAAGAGGGTTTTGTGATTGCGTTAACGTATGGGCCAGAGGTGGATTGGTATCGTAATATTCTGGCCGCTGAAGGCTGTAGTGTGTTCTGGCATAAAAAGGTCCATGCTGTCGGGAAACCGGAACCGATTGATGCCGAAACAGCCCTGCCAGCGTTTCCCGCGCCTTTCAGGCTGGCCCTGGGAAGGCTGGGCCAGCGGGATTTTGTGCGGGTGAGGTTCATCGTTCCTGAACTTGCCATGTTGGAGAAGGCTGCACGTTCGGAGTAGAGGTTCCACGCTCATTTTTTTAACGAGAAAGTTAATTAATCAGTCAATAAGGAGACACAACACATGGTTGCTCTGAAAACGCTCCTGTTCACGATCCTGGCTCCGGGGATGGTGGTGGGCATCGTTCCCTGGCTCCTGTTGCGATGGGAGGGCGTGGCGGTGATGCCTTCCCTATCGATCTGGTTGATTGGTTTGCTCCCTCTCCTCGCGGGAATAGTGCTCTACTTCTGGTGTGCCGGAGCGTTCACCTTTATCGGCAAAGGGACGCCAGCGCCCATCGACGCGCCGGTCTTCCTGGTAAGATCGGGACCCTACAAGTGGGTGCGTAATCCGATGTATCATGCTGGCTTTTACATCCTTATTGGTGAGGCTATCCTCTTTCCCTCGCTGCTATTGGTCGGTTATATCCTGCTGATAGGGATAGTGGTGCATCTGTTTGTCGTCTTCTACGAAGAACCCACGCTGCGTCGCCGGTTTGGGGAGAGTTACGAGACGTATCTGCGCACGGTTCCGCGCTGGTTGCCTCGTTTCTCACCGCAGAGAGTCCCTCACAGATGAGGAACAAGAGAAAGGAATAGCATCATGCCCATCCTCGATCTCTCCATTGATGACTGCTGACCACAACCCACGCAGTGCGCAAGCGCCTGGATCTCACGGTCCGGTGGAAGCGGAGGTGATCCGGGAATGCCTCTCCCTAGCTTTACAAGCTCCTACCACCAGTTCAGGCCAGAGCGGACACTTTGTGGTCGTTACTGATCCCTCCTAGCGTGAGGCGCTGGCAGCTATAAGCAGCTAGGAATCCAAATCCTTGCATTCTTACAACCTTTTGTTGCTTTGTTCGTCTATGAAATAGACACTACTGTTTTCCTTAGAAAAAAGAAACTACCAATGTGTGAAGCACGATGCGGCACACTACTAGTAGCCCTGGATAGACATACTTGGACTCTTTTACTGATCATTACGCAACATTGGGTGTCGAGTCAGGTGCGCCCGCCAGTGCGGTGAAAGCCGCCTTCAAGAAGCTTGCACTTCAGTACCATCCCGACGTATACAAGGGGGAGGATGCTGATGAGCGTATCCGAGTCCTGCTTCTTGCATATAAGACGCTTAATGATCCCGAATTGCGCAAACAATACGATGCTCGCCGCTCTGAATATTTTTTGACAGGTCGGGCTTCCTCTGTTGGACATGCTTACAGCGCGTCTGATGGTTCTAAGCGCTCTGCTGGGCCTGTTCCCAGGCGTCCTCGTACAAATGCATCAGAGGTATCGCCGTCAGCGCGCCGAGATCGCCAACGCCATTATGACTTTCCTGATATGCAAAACGGGCGACCTGTCCATATTGACCTGATTGATACGGCCTACACTCTTTCCGCAGGAGAGACGCGCACGCTGCAACAGCAGGGCATGCTGCGAGGTATCGCACCTGAAGCCGCCGATTCTACTTATTACTGCCATCGTTGTCGGCATCGCTGGCAAACCACGTCTACGCGAAACCGTAATGGTGAAAGCGATTTTCCTCGCTTCTGTCCCAAATGTCACGCGAGCGATTGGCCGGAGTATCTCTTGCTGCGCTGTATACACTGCAGCGCCGTGTTTGAAAGCGAGCAGATACGCTATGAAATAGGGTCATATACTTATGGCAATGGAAAACATGCTAACGCCATGCCTGACCTTTGTCCACCCTATGAACTCTTTCCTCTCTGCCCCTACTGCGGAACGGCTCGCTGGTGTCCAGCCGAAGACGCGCGTGTGGAGGAACTGCGCCTTCATAGCGCGAAGCGTGCCGCGATGATGCGCATGGTATGGATCGGCGTAACGGTCTTCGCTATTGTCGTCCTGGGAGTTATCGCGCTGGGAATCATGCACTGATCTAAATCAGAGAATGTCGTTCTTCAGACGATAAATTCTTATACGCTGCTTTTCGCTCTTTACGAGTTTGCGATGCTCTGCTGATAAGAACCATGTTGTGGGGGACCATTCGCCAGTATCAGCGTAGTAGTTAATGATTTCGATACCGTGAGGTTGGAAGACTTTGGCAAAGGTAAGATATGTTCTCAGTTGATGAAAAGGAGATGTCACTAGAATTACACGGTTCATGGAATGTTCCCGCAGCAAAGCAAGCACATATTCCGCATTCTCCCGTGTGTGGAGTGACTCGCATTCTACTAGAATTGCCTGTGGTGATATACCCATTTGTACTGCTTGATCGTGCATATATTTCGCGCCTAAGCCAGTATCCCACGCTTTTGCTGCTGTTGCCACATCCTTTTCTTGAATACGTCTTGCTGTCACTGCTTGCTGTAGTTCTTCAACGGTAATGAGGCTAGGGGTATCGGTAACTTTGACACTAAATTTACCAGTGCAAATGATGCGTTGGGCCCATCCTTCTTGATGGAGACGTACAGCAGTACGAATCTTTGCATGCAAAAATTTGATATTTCCTCGTGTGCCAGCAAGAACAATGATCGCATCTGCTTTCTGTAGTCTATCCCGTAGCGCGAACTGTTTTCCGTGAAGAAATAACACAATCCAGGTTATAATTGATGTAAGAAGAACACTGATACCGATTATGGCGGAGAGTATTGGTAATTTCTTCATTTTTTCCTTTTCATTGCCAATAAGGACCTTTCTGGAATCTCGATGGTTGCTGCTGTGCCCCATCAACTGGTATCATTCCACCGTTGATCCAACTACCTGCGGGAGAGGCGACAAACGCGACCACACGAGCAACCTCTTCTGCTGTCCCCAGGCGTCCTAGTGGAAACTCCTCTGTCTGGAATTTCTGAAAGCCTTCGGGATCACGTTCTTGATGGCGTGCCCAACCACCTCCAGGAAACAGAACCGAGCCAGGACATACTGTGTTCACCCGAATGTTATCTGGCCCTAACTCCATCGCAAGGGCACTACCCAGGAATATCTCCGCTGCTTTGGCGCAACCATATTGACTGGCAGGTGCAGGTTTGGAGCCAGAAATAGAGGATATGATCACAATCGAACCGCCTCCCCTCTTGCGCATATAGGGGACTACGGCACGCGACACACGGACCGCGTGAAAGAGATTCACATCGAAAGTGTCAAACCACTCTTCATCGGTAGAATTCAAGAGACCTCTCCCTTTGGAACCTCCTACGTTGTTCACAAGAATGTCAATGCCTCCCAGTACCTCCACACAGGCGTGGATAAAGTTTTCTACTGCATCACTTTGTGTGATATCTGTTACCTGTCCAAAGGCTTGGGCTCCGCCTGAGCGTAATTCGGCCAGCACAGTGTTCATGCCTTCTTGCCCACGAGCACAAATAGCGACATTAGCTCCCTCGGCTGTACATGTCAAAGCGATAGCACGTCCAATGCCTCGGCTACCACCTGTAACAACAACAACTTTTCCTTGCAGTCCCAAATCCATGTCAACATGCTCCTTTTAAGATAAGATAGATGCTATCTGTTCATCCAATTGTTTGATACACGACATCATTTTCCACGGTTCTAATTCAAGGCGGACTTGATGAATACGTTGAATTGAGTTTATTGACTTCGTTTGAGCTGTGATTGCAAGGGCTTGGTCCAGGTATTTACTAGCCTCTTGAGGCTCTCCTTGTTGAACAAAAGTAGCTGCAAGATCAGTAAGAAAGATCGACTTCTGACGCGCGAACGACGGAGCAATAGTTGCCAAGGCTTCATGCAAAGCTCTTTGAGCCACTTCTAGCTTGTGCACATGTAAGCAACAGACACCTTTAAAGCCTAACATTAGAGGACGATCAAAGTTCGTCCAGTACGGATCTTCTTCGGGAGTAAGCTGATTATTGATGAGTTCTGCCTCTTCTAACGCCTTGAGACACGCAACCTCTTCCTGCACATTTGCCCACATTTCCGCTTCCTTTGCTGCCAACCAGGCGCGAGTGGTAAGAGTCGCACTTTGTGCGGATAGTCGTCTTGCTTCCTGTAGAAGAGGTAAAGCTATCTGTGACTGACCGTTATTTGTAGGGATTGTTGCCATGCGTCCTAAAACAACTGCACGCAATGCATCATTGCCTGTTTCCAGAGCTACTTCAAAAGAGACTTTATTATAATTATTGGCAGCAACGTGGTTGCTTTGATCAAAAGATATTCTTCCGATAAGCAAAGCTGTCTTACTAGCAATAGAGCAGAGACGCTTATATACACTTACTGGCTGTGAGTGTTGAAGAAGTGATGTAGTTGTTTGCAGATGACCTACAACGCCACTAATAAGATCGTGTGAGGCGACGATGTAAAATAATTGCCAGTAACTCTCCGTAATTAACTCAAGGTGGTTAAGTACAATCTCGTCAACGGGACATGGTTTGGCTAATGCTCTTGAAAGTCGTTCCCAGGGTTCAGCCGTTAGCAACTCTTGGGGCGCTGTAATTGCGGCTCCCGTAACACTAAATAATTGTTGAAGCGTTTGACGACGTGATCTGTTCATCTCTTGAATTCTAGGTTCTAGGAGTGAATGTGTGTTCTGCTTTACTGTTGACGAGAATATTTCTGCTTTACTACCAGGCTTTTCGACAAGTGAGGACGTATAGGATTGAACTGGCTCTGCTATCAAATCCTTGATTGAACATGCTAACATTCGAGCAAGTTTCTTGAGATTATCTCGCGGTACAGGTCTGATGCCACAGATGTAATCAGTCAATGTTCTACGCGGTATACCTACTTTATTCGCCACCTCTTGAATGGTATACCCTTGTTGCTTGATATAGTGCCGAATATAGTTTGGATATGGTTTATCTCCATCATTTTTTGTCACATTGCTCATCTCTTGACGACTCTCACGTACCCAATATTCTTGATCTCAATCGCTTCAGCTTGATTATAGCATGAAATATTGTAAGTATTGTATAAAAAACAGCCCTGTCATATTCAATCCTAACGGCTCAATACGAATTTCAGCAGGAATATTGCTCAAAATTTGCCTATAAGTTGCCTTATTCTCAAAAAAAATTTGCTCAAAAACTGCTCGCTCTATTGCGTGAAAACTGCCCGTTCCTAACCTTTTTCTGAAGACGAGCTTGTAGAATTGTAAAGGGATGTAAAACTTGTAGGAATATTTCAATAGTTCTTTTGAGTGAAAGAAAGGATGGATATGACAAGCAAAACTACCAGGAGGCCGACTTTTATGGCGCTCTGGCATATGCACTATGACTCACTTGAGACGGTTTTCGAGGTTGCTGGATTATCTCCACTCGCTGTCGCGGCTGTGGTCGTTGGGTGTCATGTCCCGCGAGATGTGTTTGATGCGACCTTGAACGCTCTCAACATATTGGCGGGAACTCACTACACTATCGACGATATCGCTGGAGTACATATCATTTCAGACCAGGCTGATAAGACCTCTCTATCAGTCGAACGCGAAATTGTAGAAGGGAAGCAGATATATGAGCACATTGACATATAAGGGGCAGTACTGGATAGGCGAAAGTGACACCTTGTTAGTGAGGATGGACGATGCCACTTATCGAAGGCATCTTAACGCATATCTGGAGAGCATGGGAGTTCCTACGCAAACATACCTTCAACTTATGGAGCATGTGCAAGCGGTGTGTGAGCAGCAGTATCAGGCTGCACACATCTTGAGAAACCTCGACTACTGGCGTGACTGCAATGATCCCGAGGTGCGAATCCTGAAAAAATGATAGATATGTTATAATTGCCTCGATCAGTTTCAACGGAAAGGCAAATGCAGCATGAATCCTACTTTACCATCTGGTATCTATCCACCTTTGCCCACGTTCTTTGATGAGCGGGGGAATCTTGATCTTGCAACTTTGCAGAGGCATATGCAACGCTTAACAAACAGCGGCATTGCCGGGTATGTGGTGATGGGGACGAATGGTGAGGCAGTTCATCTGACAAGCGACGAACGTATGCAAGTCATAGAGACAGCAAAAGCGGTAGCCAGCAATCTACCCGTCATTGCTGGCTGCGGCGATCAGTCGACGCATGCTACCATCGCCAACTGTCGTCAGGCAGCACGAAGCGGGGCGGATATCGTCCTCGTGCTACCCCCATTCTACTACAAGGGGCGTATGGATTCTCATGCACTTGTTGCTCACTATCGAGCCGTTGCGGAGGAGAGTGCTCTCCCTGTTCTGATTTACAATATGCCCGGCAGCACCGCTGGACTTGACCTTGATGTGGCAACCATTTGCGCACTTGCCGACCATCCCAATATCATCGGCTTGAAAGATAGCGCGGGCAATATCGCCAAAATCGCGCAGGTTGTCGCCTCAGTCCCTGATAGCTTCCAGGTTTTTGCGGGTAATGCAGGTTTCTTGCTGCCAGCCCTTGCGGTTGGTGCGGTTGGTGCGGTCAGTGCTCTTGCCAACGTATTTCCGCAAGAGGTCTGTGATGTTCAAGCACTCTTTGATGCCGGGCAACTTGAAGAGGCTCGTCTCTTACAGGCTCGCCTGATACCCGCTAATGCTGCTGTGACCACAGTGTACAGCGTTCCGGGACTCAAAGCAGCACTCGAACTGATCTTTGGCTATGGTGGGCATCCAAGAATGCCCTTACAGCCCTTGAATGCGCAAGAGCGCGCAAAGCTCTCCGAGCTGTTGCAGTCTGTTCGTAGCGGTCTGTAGGGGCGCGATTGATCGCGCCCGCGTTCGGTGATGCTTCCAATTTGGTTCTCTAGCAAGACGGGCGCGATCAATCGCGCCCCTACGCGTTTCGCCGATCTATATCCTGCATCATTGCAATGCCTTGACGACTTGTCGGTACAAAGCTGCTGGATGTCACGGTAAAATGCTTTACCTGTGCAAGCTGTGCATCGCTACAATCTTGCTTAGTACACCAATATAGTTCTGCTACTCCATCGTTTGTCGCTGTTGTATAGTCATTCGTGAAGTAACCCACTGTGTTTTCGTGACTATGATGAAACGATCTTGTGTAGACAGTTTGGCCGTCTGCATACCATTTCGCTTGAATATAGCCATCCTGACTTCCAGAGTTGATGTCAAAGACCACGTATATTGTTTGTCCCGTCTTAAATGTGCTGGTGACATGTGTAGGAACGTAGTTTTTATCTACATCGGTGCTCGTTTGAGGATTGCTCAAAATCGACGCAGCGGAAGAGACAATACTCTTTCCAGATGGCGCACCGGTCTGACCTGTCGCCTTTGGAGTCGTATTTGGAGCAGTTTTAGTGCCATTATTGACAGCCGCGATAACCGCGATAGATATACCTACACAGGCAAGTAATGCTACTCCGACGACGATGCCGATAATTAAGCCAACTCTGCTCCGTTTCTTTGGCTGCGGAGCCACTCCGTAACCGCCAGGAGGTATGCCTTGTGGATATCCCTGCGGATAGCCATAGTTTGGCGGTGGTGGCTGTCCCGTGGGAGGATAAGAGCCGTAAGGATTTGGTGCTGGCGGTATAGGAGCGCCAGGGGGAGGATATGCTACACCGCCGTATGGAGCTTGCGCTGGTTGTGTATAACCGTAAGGGTTAGATGGTGTTTCGCTTCCTTGTTGCGGTGCTCCATACGGTGATGTACCATAGCCCGTCGATGCCTGCTGATTTGGCGGTACTTCATACGGCGATGACGCAACAGTTTGATCATAAGGAGATGTGCTTTGCGCGCCAGGAACATATGGTGCAGGCGTTCCACACACGGGACAATTTGCAACTCCAGGCGGAAGCGGATTGCCACAAGAACTACAATTCAAAAAGATGCCTCCTAATAATGTGTATACGGTCGTCTACTTATTCTCTATCGTTTAATATCGCCCTACAATACAAAATATGGAAGGGTTATCAAGCCTATCTACTATATCATGTTTCGCGATTATTGTGTAGCACGACGGTGCGGTTATGCTGTCACGGCAAAAGCAACACGATCCGCCAATATTTTATTTGGGTCTGTGCATGATGGTGCAGTTTCCCAGTAAATCTCCACATACCCAGAACCGGAACTACCCGTGGTCGCGTAAGAGTAGGCAGGAGAGGATACCGTAGTGTTTATCGCGAATGAATAATTTGTAAATTGTCTCGTATTGAGATACCAGAGCAAACAGACCGCTCCAATATGACCATCAGGATGTACTTTGAAGGTAATATACATTGTCTGATTGGTCCTGAAGGTCGTTTCTGGTTGTACAGGCAGTGCTTCAGCACTTATGGCAGTTGCCATTTGCGCGTTGTCAATGTATTGTCGTCCAGGATATGTAACTGCTGGCGATGTGGCGGGCGGTGGTGGTGTAGAACCTGATTGGGCAACAGACGTGTTCTTTGCTGATGTCGTGGGCAAATTGGATTGTCCTCCGGTCAATCGGGAAGATAAACCATTGGATGGAAGCGGTAAATTTTGTGCTATGAAGTAGACAAATACCAGGAGCAGACTTGCCATCATCAAGCAGAGACCCGCAAGTCCAAAGCCAATTGTTGTTGAGCGGTAGCCTTGTTTGTGCTTCTGAGGCGGGGACGAAAACAGCCTTGGTTCTTCAACAGAGGTAGGAGCTTGAAAGGCTTTAGGAGCATCGGAGGCGAGAAACAAGGGCGAGTTTGTTGCCGATTTGTTGGTATTGGCACCACAGCGCGGACAAGTTGTCCGCGTTGGCGAGATCGGTAAATCGCAGCGTGAGCATCTCATCTCAAACACAACTCCCTTGTTATCTATCCTTTTCTCGCTCTCTATATTACAACGAGTCATAGATGAAACGGTAAAGAAAGGTTCCTCACGTAGGACATTGGTCCCATGCTATGAGAATTCTCAGTAGGGTTTTAGCTGTGGTAGGTCTCTCTAAGCTCTTGACACTGCTACCTTACCCAACTACAATACACACATAGATTTGATGGTTGTGTGGTATCAAGACCACGACGTAGTGGGTACGAGGAAGCAGGAAGAGAAACATGATGCAGGGCACTAAGGTAGAGCAGATAGTGTCGCCACATGTAGAGCGGTTGCGTGCGTGTCTTCAACATGCTTCTGGAAGTAGTTATGGGCCAGAAGAGGGCAGTGACGCATCATTGCTTCTTAATGCTCTTGTGAGCGATGATAGCCATAGTGACTCTTCGCTCATTGCACGTCTCGAACAATCGGGGCGTTGGCTTGCGGAACAGGGTGGAAAGCTGGATGCGCGCCTCAGTGGACTACAAGGCTACGTTGATGCTCTCGCTAGTGAACTGAAAGATATCCTGGAAACGCAACCGCTACTTCTGCTAGAGGCCACAAAGCATCTCTATAAACTGCAATCCGACGGTGTGCTTGCCCTGACTCGTGGCTATCAAAGCGTTACCGACCGCCTTTCCCTCGAACGGGTGCAGGTCAACCAACAATTAGAGAATCGCCTTCTGGCTCTTCAACGTATCAATGGCCTTAGCAATTCTGCTATGGACCTCGATCAGACATTGGAGGTCACCGCGCAGGTGGTTGCCAATGAGCTTCATGTTGATCTTTGCTCGATCTTTTTCTACGATGATCTTCAACGCGTCTTGACACTACGCGCCACAAACGGTCCCCGGCCATTGGGCGGAATGCATTTCACACTCCGTCTAGGAGAGGGCTATAGCGGCTGGGTTGCCGATAAAGGCCGACCTCTGCTCCTCGATGACGCCCTTACCAACTCCAATTTTGCTAATGAGGTAAATGCCTATAGTGAAGGTTATCATGGCCTTATGGCACTGCCAATCATCTTCTTTGGGAATGCTGAGCGACTCATTGGGGTAATTAGCGTTCAATCAAAGGAACTCCGTGACTTCACGCGTGAGGAGATGAGCTTTGTAGAGGTCGTCGCGGGTATCGTTGCTATCAATATCGAAAATGGTCGTCTTTATGAGCAGACCGACGAGCAATTGCGACGCAAGGTTCATGAACTTGCCACTATTCACCGGGTCTCGTCGATCATCGCGTCAATACTTAATCTGGACGAGGTGCTTCAGATCATCACGACTCAGGCCGTCCACCTCTCAGGAGCCGAGCGTTCCTGCATCTTTGCGCTCGACCCAGACACACAGAGCCTGCATGTACTTGCTCATTATGGCCTTAATGCGACGCTTGCAAGTCAAATGCATATAAACGTGGGTCAATGTTGCGCTGGACGTGCAGTACAGACGGGTAGACCAAGCATGGCTGTTGACTGTTTTCATGCCGACGAGCATTGTATTTTACACAGCGACCCCTTCGTCTCGGCAGAGATACACGCTGTGCTCTGCGTTCCACTACAAGTTAAGCAGAAAATCCTTGGATGCATCTGTATCTATAGTAGCCACCGCCACATGCTTAGTGCAGAGCAGATGCAACTGGTCGTGACTTTCGCGAACGAAGCTGCTATTGCTATTGATAATGCGCGTCTCTATGATGAGACTCGTCGTGGTCTCGAACTGAAATCCGCTCTGCTGCGTGAACTTCATCATCGCGTAAAAAATAATCTTGCCACGGTTGCGGGGATCCTCTCCTTGCAGCGACGACGCACCAAATCGCCAGAGGTGCGCTATACGCTTGCTGAAAGTGTCAACCGCGTTCAGGGACTTGCCGCGACACATGATCTACTTGCGCATGAAGATGTCAGCGAGGCGCGAGTCGATGATATTGCTCGTAAGATCGTTGGCGTTGCGAACGCGAACCTGCGCCCTCCCGACAAGCATATTGTATTTGATGTTGAGCCATGTGCAGTTGTTATACCTTCGCGCGCTGTTACCATCCTCGCATTGGTTCTTAATGAAATGGTTTCCAATGCTATCAAGCATGGAATAGCTGATCGCTCTGAAGGAACCGTCACTATTAGAGGGCGTGAAGAGGATGGAATGGTAACTGTGCAGATGATTGACACGGGTAGTGGACCACGCTTTGAGCTGCCTCTAGAGGAAAGCGGTGAATCGGGTACCTTTGAGGGACTGGGTCTCTCGCTCATTAAACACATGATAGGCGATCTTGACGGACGTTTCTTCCTCCGTCGTGAAAGCCTTCCTTCTAGTGAACAATCCCCAAATGATGGCACGGTCATAGAGCGTACTGTTGCAGAGGTACGCTTCCCGCTCAAGCGGCGGAGCCGTACGTCTATCTAGGCATATGTTAGCTTGGCTTTTGTATAGAAGTTTATCTGGTGGTTTAGTAGAGGTGTACATCATGGAAGATACTGCAAAAAGATATAAAATTCTTGTTGTGGAGGATGAGGCTGACATCAGGCAGGTTCTTTGTTTTTTCTTAAAACACTCTGGCTTCGACGTACTTGATGTCTCGAATGGGCAAGAGGCTATTCATGTCATTCCAGAGTATAATCCCGATCTTATCATCTTAGACATCATGATGCGTCCCGTCTCAGGCTGGGATGTCCTTTACTGGTTGCGTACCGTTCACCTGTGCCCGACGCTGCCAGTTCTTGTGCTTACCGCACTGGTACACCTCACGGATCAAGTTCGAGGCTTTGAGGAGGGTGCTGTTGAGTATGTAACGAAGCCTGCACAGCCGAGTAGTGTTATCGAGCGTGTGCGAACCATCCTCTCGCTTACCACTGAACAACGTCTCCTTCGTCAGCGGAAACGCATAGATGAGCAACGCAAAATATTGGAGCGCCTATACGCTGCTCAACCCGACGAGTTTGTTTATTAGGAGAGACTCATTTCTCTCACAAAACTCACCAGGCTGAGAGTCCACGCGCTGTGAGGGATTGCCCGCACTTTGTACAGAAGCGGTTATTTGCTGGATTGTAACCACCACATGTCATGCACTGGTTCAATGGACTACCGCACTTTGTACAAAAGCGCATTTGGGGCTTGTTGAGATAGTGACAGGCAAGGCAGTGGTGTTGTCCTGGCTGGGACGATGACGAGAGTGGGGTTACATGAGATGGGTATGTAGAGTAGGCTGGAGTGGGATACCCTTGTACCATCTTTCTTCTATCAAACGGAGTGGTAGGCCCGATAGATGATGCTTTTCCTTGTTGCTGTCCATACATTCCCATAGTGGCGGGGCGAATAGCGTGAGGTGTTGATTGCATATGCGCGCGTTCCAGTGCCTCTGCCATATCGCTTGCTCGTTGGTAACGCTGTAGTGGGTACTTCATCAGTGCCGTGAGAATAATCTGCTCTATCGCGGGACTGATGGCAGGATTGAGCGTACTTGGGCGAGGTGGCGTCTCGTAGATGTGGCTATGTGCGAGAGCCGGATAGTTATCCCCAAGAAAAGGAGTCTGACCTGTCAAAGCCTCAAATAGCATAACCCCTAGAGAATAGATGTCGGCGCGTCCATCCACCTGTCCTCCATGACACTGTTCAGGTGACATATATTCGGGTGTCCCTACTCCTGCACCGGGGCGCGTGAGAGAATCTTTCGTGCTAGCCAGGACTTTGGCGATGCCAAAATCGGAGAGAATAGGGCGACCAGAGCGGTCCATCAACACGTTTACCGGCTTTATGTCACGATGAATGATTCCTTGCTCGTGTGCATAGGTAAGCGCACTGGCGAGCTGTCCAAAAATGGGAGTGACCTGCGCTATGTTCATTGTCCGCCCTTGCAGATGGAGTTGATCGAGAAGATGTTTCAGCGTTCCGCCATCAACGAGCTGCATAACAATGTAGAGGTGCCCATTTTGCTCACTAGCATCATGAACCGTCACAATATTGGGGTGCGAGAGGCGAGCAACAAGCCTTGCTTCTAGATTGAACCGCTCTACAAAATTGCGGTCAGCCGCATACCACAGGGGAAGTACTTTCACTGCGACCTCACGGTCGAGGCTTTCCTGGTGTGCTCTGTACACGCGGGCCATACCACCCTGACCAAGAGGTGCGAGAATGCGATAGTTGCCGAGTATTGTGCCGATCAGATCGTCTTGTTGCATTATATAGCGGGACCTTCTCGCTCTATCAATAGATCAAGATCCATGAAATGTTCTGCTGGCCTTTACAAGGCAAAGGCCAGCAGAACATTTCATGGATCTACTCCTAGCCGCGGGCAAAGACAAGTACGGTTTGACCGAGTTGAATACGATCACCCTCCTGCAATGGATAGGTTTGATACTTGTTCACTAACTGCCCATTAACCTTTGTGCCGTTCGCACTTCCCTCATCCTTAAGGGCATAGTTGCCGTTGCCCATATTAACGACGGAGGCATGCAGACGTGAAACTGCCAGGTCCTCCAGGAAGATATCGCTTTCTCGGCTTCGTCCAATGCTCAGTGAGTCTTTAACGATCTTATACTCGCGGCCCGGTTCCTTGCCCTCCTCGACACGCACGAGACCTAGTCCACCTGTTGACCGCAGCATCGTCTTATCACCATCATTACTGCCAAAGCTACCATCAGTGCCACCATAGAAGGCACCCTGATCTTGTCGCATTCCTTGACCACCTGGCCCCATTTGCCCAAAGCCTCCTTGTTGCCATGAGGGTGCTTGTGGCGGACTTGCCGCAGGTACGCTAGCGAATCCATTCGCAGCATTGTTTATGCCCTGCGGTGCATATTGAGGTGCTCCCCAGGAGTCGGCTTGCCCTCCCTGTGCGCTTTGCCCGTTCTGACCATTACCACCGAATCCTGGTTGATTCCATGATGAACCGGAACTAGGTTCGCCAAAGGCCGTCTGTGGCTGTTGTGTTCCTGCCCGTGGGGATGGCGACGCGGACTGCCCCCACGGCTCCTGTGTTGCGGGAGCCTGGTTGCCTTCCCACGGCGTGCGATTGCCCTGATTGCTCTGTGCTTCCCATGGACTTGCGGAGCGTTGAGGAGCATTCTGATTTCCTTGCGCTCCCCATGGGCTTGCGGGTTGCTGACTGTTTTGCATGCCTCCCCAGGCGGGTTGCTGCTGAGGAGAGCCAGGGCCAGCTATGTTACCCTGTCCTTGTTGACTACCCCAAGGACTTGCCGCTGGTTGCTGAGAGGCCCCCTGTGCTCCCCATGGGCTCGCGGGTTGCTGACCGTTTTGCATGCCTCCCCAGGCGGGTTGTTGCGGCTGTTGTGTCATATTTTGACCATTCCAACCACCTGCCTGCTGTCCGCCCTGGATTCCTTGTGAGTTCCATGCAGGGGCGTCATTTCCCATACTTTGTGGGTGCCAGCCGCCAGCCGCTCCCCCCTGCTGGGACTGCCTCTGCCAATCGCTGGTACCTGTGCCTGTTGCCGTTTTTGTGCCCTTCTTACCACCACTGCGGTAGATTAAGAGGCCACCAATAGCAATAACCAACGCTAGAACCACGCCTGCGACAGCAATAACTGTTGGGTTGACTATAGAGCCAATACCCAAGAGCATAAGTTGTCCAAACATAATAGTTCACCTCTCTGATCGTAGGGGCGGTGAGGCATCTTGTCCGTGTCTTCGTCTCCTCAACACGGAAATTGGACTCTGCCACCCGATCTTAATCGGGTACCTACCTGTGGTACCCCTACAAGTGCGACTCAGTACGTGCCAGTGCGTGCCAGTGCCTTGCCTATAGCTGTCAATGCCTGTCAGTTCCTGTCAATACCACATCTATCGCAATTCAAAACGTACCTCGACACTGCCAAAGCGAAGGACATCACCATCTTTGAGTGTACGTTCCTCGTGTGGTGTCAAGATGACTCCATTCAAGCGCGTCTTATTCAGGGCGTTAAGGTCTTCAACAGTATACGTTCCCTGCTGATTACGCAGGTAGGCATGTCGTCGTCCAACCGTTTTGTCCGACAGGGTGATCTCCGGGAATATCCCCAGAGTTGGATCCTGTCGTCCCACGACCATCAGGTCTCCCTTCAATGGAATGGACTGTCCACTTGAGATAACTACGATACGAGCCTCTTTTTGTGATACCTGTCTAGGGGGACTCGCATGCCCTATATTAGCCACACCCACCAGATTTTGCTCGTAACCATGCTGCGCCACTACTTGAGCCATCCGCTTATCGGTCGGCATTGTCAGTACGAGTTCGTGCACCTGTTCAAGAGCCGCGATAAACTCTTGTGGTGTCGCATAACGGTCTGTTGGCGACTTGGCGAGTGCCTTTTGCATAAACAGGTCCATCTCCATCGGTAAGTCCTGCCGAATGCGGCAGATTGACGGTACCTTATCGTTCATATGCTTGATAACGATATCAACCGCCGTTTCTCCTTGAAAAGGAGGCACTCCGGCTAACATCTCGAACAAGACGGTTGCCACTGAGTACAGATCGGAACGTGTGTCTGCTGAACGCCCACTCTCCGCCTGTTCGGGCGAGATATAGTAGGCCGTACCCATAAATACGTTGGACTGTGTAAGTGTCACCGTTTCTCGACTACGCGCCAACCCAAAATCAGTAATCTTCACCATATCCTTACTATTAATAAGAATATTCTGCGGCTTAATGTCTCTATGGACTACTCCCTGATTGTAGGCCGCGTCCAATCCCTCCGCAATTTGGCGCGCGTAGTTTAATGCACGTAACGTCTCCATCTGACCATGAGTGATCATATAGTACTTTAGGCCCTGACCGTCGATATAGTCCATCACAATATAGTGCATGTTTTCGTCGTTGCCATAATCAACGATACGCACTATGTGGGAGTCACTCAGGTTCAGGAGGATGTGGGCTTCACGTTGAAAACGCGCGAGGAGTTCACCATCATTGGACAGTTCGAGATGCATAAGCTTTATAGCATAGATATGATTATCTTCCAAGTCGCGCGCGATATAGACGGTAGCAAAACTGCCCCGCCCTCTCTCGTCGATAAGCTTATAACGCCCCTTGATGACACGTCCAGTCATGTCACCATTCATGGAAAGAACTCCTCCCTCGAACCGACTGTTAGCGGCTACATTATACACCATCTGTATGCTTGTGTCATGCTGTTTCTTTTCCCGCTCTAACCGTTCCTCCTTCTAATGGTAAGAACGGTGCAGACCATCCAATGGGTCATAGTATGGGACGAGTATGCTAGAACGGAGAGCCCTTTTCCTGGTCGTCGAACATTTCGCTAATACTCTCGCGGTTGTGTATACGCTTAATGGCCTCGCCAAAGAGCGTGGCTACAGATACGACTTCGATTTTGTCAGAGAACTGTATCGGCTGGTTCTCAACTGTGTCCGTGATAATGAGACGCTTGAGCGGGCTTTTGTCGATGCGCTCGACAGACCCTTTGGCTAAGACTCCGTGTGTCACTACAGCATGGACTTCTCGTGCTCCCCGCTCCAACAGTTTTATTGATGCATCCACCAGTGTCCCACCTGAAATGGTGAAATCATCGACAAGGACAACACTTTTGTCCTCAACATCGCCAATGATGTGCAGGACGGACGCCTTCTCGTCGTGTGCCAGACGTTCTTTGTCGGCGATGGCGATAGAGACGCCGAGACTGGATGCGAAACGTCGCGCCTGTTTCGCAAAACCTACGTCGGGCGAGACGATGACCATGTCCTCAAGCTTCAACGCTTTTATGCGTTTGCATAAAAGAGGCAAGGCATATAAGTTATCTACTGGTTTGTGAAAGAAACCTTGAATTTGTGGTGCGTGCAGATCCATCGTTACTACGCGGTCCGCTCCGGCGACCTCGATGGCGTCTGCACAGACGCGGGCACGAATAGAGACGCGAGGCTCATCTTTTTTGTCGCCTTTGGCATAGCTGAAGTAGGGGATAAGAACCGTTACTTCAGCAGCCCCAGCACGTTTGAAAGCATCAATCCAGAAGAGTAGCTCCATAAAATTGTCATTAGAAGGAAATACCGTTGATTGTACAAGGTAGACACGTCGTCCTCGCACATTGTCCAAGATACGTACAAAAATATTGCCATCCGAAAAGTGGAGTGTTTCATTGCTGCCTTGTGGTACGTCCAAATACTCGCAAATGCGGGCGGTGAGTCGTCGGCTCCCACTCCCTGCAAATATCGCCATGCCATCGGGTTCCATGATGTGTTTCCTCATAATGTCTTGTGAGTGTGTGTTAAATAAGATATACGCGACTTATAGGAACAGCCCCTCGCAAGTGTCCCGAGGTGAGATTATACCCCACCTCGGGCACTCACAAGGAGATGCTTCTATGGATATGTATGAGCTAACGTTTACTCTTCATAGCGTCCGCCAAGGTGCTGAGCAAGGAATTTTTCAGCCGCCGCATAGAACTTGAGACGGTTCTCAGGTTTAGCGAAGCCATGACCCTCGTCGGGGAAGAGCATATACTCGTAGTTGATACCCTTACTCTTCATTGCCTCTACGATTTGCTCGGACTCCGCCTGCTTCACACGTGGATCGTTTGCACCCTGCGCGATCAGCAAGGGAATCTTGATCTGGTCAACTTTGAAGAGCGGTGAACGCGACTTCAAGAACTCTTCCTCAGTATCTGGATTGCCAACACGATTATGAAATTGAGCCAGGAATGTAGACCAGTAGGGAGGAATACTTCTGATCAGCGTAATCAAGTTACTGGGACCAACGATATCAACCGCGCAGCAGAAGAGGTCAGGTGTGAATGTTGCCCCTACCAGTGCTGCATAGCCACCATAAGAGCCGCCGTAGATAGCAATCTTTTTAGGATCAGCTATCCCTTGCTCAATTGCCCAGTTGACAGCGTCTACCAGGTCATCGTGCATCTTCGCGCCCCACTCTTTGTTGCTCGCATTCAGGAAGTCCTTGCCGTAGCCTGTGGAGCCACGATAGTTGACCTGAAGGCAGGCATAGCCTCGGTTGGCGAACCACTGAGCCTCTGGGTTGTAGCCCCACGTATCACGCGCCCAGGGACCTCCATGCACATCGAGCACCATCGGCAAGTTCTTCTGATTTTCGCCGACTGGCAGGGTGAGGTAGCCATGAACGGTCAAGCCATCTCTGGCTGTGAAAGTAACAGGTTCCGTGTGTGCGAGCGTATACTTGCTCAACTCCGGATGATTATCAAAAAGGAACTTTGCGCTCTGACCCTTTCTATCGTAAACGTAGAAGGGAACTGGGCCGTTGTCAACGGTAAAGGCGACAATCCAGGTCTTGTCCGCGTCATCACGACTGGTGATGAAGAAGTCCCCCTGGTGAATCTCGCGGATTCGATCAAAGTCTATTCTAATCGAATCGTCCAGGATTGTCCATTCGAGGCGGTCTTTGTTGAAGGCGACCGCCTGCACCTCATAGGTGTCGGGGTCGATCATCACACCGCCCACGTCGTATTGTTTGTCTTCTGCGATAACGGTCAGATCGCCTGTTGTGAGGTTTAGTGTAACAAGACGACCCGCATTCGCGTTGCGCGAGTCTTCCAGATACAGTGATTGACCATCACTGGTGAAGCCAACTGGACTGCTGTTGAGTGCATCATCAGGACCCCATGTCACAATTTTGCGCCATTCACCCTGTTCGCTGTCTCGCACGAGGAGTTCTGTACCACCATCCGGAGTGGCCGCCAACGCTCCGCGTACCTTAAATTGCGTATCCACGACCCAACCCGCGAAGTTTCCAGGATTTTTGGCAACGAGGGTCAACTCGCCACTCGTTAGATCAAGGTGGTAAACATCGTGTACCTGTGGATTCTCTTTGTTGAGTCCCACGAGGAGTTCATTGGGAAAATGCTTGTCGCGGTCGATAATCTGTGCCTGCACGTTCTCAAAAGGTGTCAGGTCGCGTGTCTCTTTCGTATCCAGGTTAGTCGCGTATACGCGAAAGTTTTCATTGCCACCGACATCCTGAATGTATAGGATGTGTTTGTTATCCGCTGCCCAAAAGTAAAAGCGTATACCTCGCTCAGTATCTTTTGTAACCGGCTCGTTGTCGTTGCCGTCAACGGCGCCAACCCAGACATTGAGCACGTCATTGACGGGCGCAAGAAACGCCATGCGCTGACCATCTGGTGAAATGTGCGGACTGGTGTTGACCGGGTTGCCAAATAGCACTTTTCTAGGAATCAGTTCAATCTCTGCTGTCATCATTACTTCTCTCTTCCTCTGGCTCTAAACGAGTAATACCTTCTATTTTATCGAAATCCTTATCCCAGCTATAGACATAAGTTATCTCTTCATCGATCATATAGGCTGCATTGTAAGCATCAGCAAAAGAAATATTTTTGGTAACGAAGAGATCAAGGGCACGGTAGTAGACGTTCTTACCTGGCAGATGAAGATTCCGTAGAGAAATAATGGGTAAAAGTAGCTCCTTTATGCGAAGCTGAGGAACCCTGTAGAAGCTTTGTAACGTGTAAATTGTCTCAAAAATAACGAGAGAGGAGGTCATTACCTTCTCCTCTCCTCGTTCAATTCTAATCAAAAGACTAAATGTCCTTTGAGCCTTGCCCTCATCATCTCGCGTCAGGTAACGCAACAGAACATGAGTATCCAAAAAACTTACTGCCATAATTTCTTTTATTCCTCAGAAGTAACTTCCTCGGCAACCCCTTTCTCAAATTCCTCCCGTACCTTCTGAAAATCCTCAGGCTTATTTTTAGGCGAGATAGCTCCATATCCTGCCAAAAGCTTGGAGGTAGCGCGTGTGATCTTGACTACATCTCCCTCCACTTCAAAACGAACTCTATCTCGTGGGTGTAGTCCAATCAAACGACGAATCTCCAAGGGAATCGTCACCTGCCCTTTTTCTGTCAGTGTGGTTTCAAATTCTTGCATGTATACCTCCAAAGTAAGTATTACTAATAAAGTAAGTAATACTATGTTACTTGAGTATTACCCTTTTGTCAAACCAGAATTAGTGTGTATGCTTATCATTTCTTGGTACACTCCATAAGTTTGCCTTGCAATTTGCTCCTGTGTATAATTATCCAGCACGTGTTGCCGACCCCTCTTTGCTAGATCAGTGTATAACTCAGGATTATCAAGCAGTTTTTGTACGCATTGGACTAAATCTTTAGCATCACCCTCTTTGAAGACGAGTCCTGCATCCCCTATGACGTAGGGAATTTCGCCGTTGGTAGAGCCGATCACAGGCGTTTCGCAGGACATGGCTTCGGGCAGGACGCGCCCAAATTGCTCTATCCAGTTGGGACGTGTTATTGATGGCAGGACAAGGACATCGAACCGCTCCATTTCTCGTGGGACTTCATAAGTGGGGACACCGTTCTTGAAGATCACGCGATCTGTCACGCCCAATCGTGCTGCTTGCTCTTCAAGTACACTCTTCATTGGTCCGTTACCGATAAAGACCGCCTGGCAGTATTGCGGCAGAGAGGTAAGGGCCTCGACCATAAGAGGCAAGCCTTTTTCCTCTTTGAGTCGACCAATGAAGCCGAGAGTGAATGGGTCGTTAGTAGCCCTGGGAGCGCGCGGCGCACTTCGCTTGTAGATGTCGGTGTCGAAGCCGAACTGTGGAATGACATGAATAGGACCTCGATAGCCCTTGCGCCTCAATACCTTTTCTGCATCGCGGTTTCCGGCCAGAGCCGCCGCCGCATGCTTGTAGTTGTAGAGTTCGATCTGGCGAAAGGGTGGGGGATAGTTGCGATACAGGTTTTGCCAGGTGAAGAAGAGTGCATGTGCCTTGTGTTTTTGCGACAAAAACATTGCCTGCGCCGTGGCGACGTTGTATGGCTCTTCATCGATGTGCACAACCTCTGGACGCACCTCACGCATAATCTTGCCCAGTTGTGGGTAGTAGTGCAGGTGAAAGTTTCCGTTGAGGGCTATCGGTGTAACAATCATACGATAGCCACTTGTGTAGAGACGCTCAAGCATCTGCTTGCTGCCATCGTCACTCTGCCAGAGTGGAGGCGTCACCACTGTCAGTTCAACGTCAGGGCATTTCGCCAGTTCTTCGAGTTTGCGCTGTGAGGTCCCTGCGACGAGGGCCTTTGAAATCATAAGTACACGCATCATTATTTCAAATCTTTCCTTGTGGTTGGGTCTTTCGTGGCTTTGCTCCTCGTGTAAAGGTCTCCTCGTAAACGGCTATCGTTTCGTCAGCGGCCTTGTGCCAGCTGAATTGCGCGGCCCGTTGCAGAGAACGCACACGTAGATCGGCCTGTAATGTCTCATCGGTCAGTACACGGCCCATTGCCTCTACTAGCTCACGGGTGTTTTCAGGGTCAACGGTAATGGCTGCGTCTCCTACCACCTCTGGTAGTGATGTGCGGTTAGAGCAAACGACGGGTGCGCCACAACTCATGGCTTCAAGCGGTGGCAGACCAAAACCCTCATAGAGTGAGGGGAAGACAAACAGGCTTGCTCCACTGTAGATTGCTGGTTTGTCTTCGTCGTTGACGAAGCGGTAGATAATCTGTCCGCTCATATCAAGATCAGCAGCGACTGGACGTGGATCGGGGAAAAGCGGCCCCTTTTGTTTGTCGGGATTGCCCGAGACGAGCAATTGGAGTTTAGGGTCGCCGATCTGAGCGTAGAGGTGCGCAAAGGCACGTACCAACTGTGGAACGTTCTTGCGTTGATCCAGGCCACCAAGATAAAAAATATAGCGCTCGCCTAGTCCATAGCGTGCGCGTGCCGCTGCCAACATTGCGGGGTCAGTGACTGGGCGATATTCATCTCCTGCCGCCTCATAGATGACGCGAATACGTTCAGAAGGTAATCTCAGGACATCGATCATATCTTGTTTGGCATGCTGCGAGACGGTAATAATTCTTGTTGCCCTGTGAGCAGCACTGGCAACAAGTTTCATATAGGCTTTGACTTTCGCATCTGGCTGGTAGGCTGAAAGACGCATAGGGATTACATCATGAATAGTAACAACGGTAGGCGTGCGTGGTAACAGAGGAGGGGCGAAATAGGGAACATGGAAGATGTCTACTCCTGCTTTCCTTGCCGCTGCTGGACCTGTAAGTTGTTCCCAAATCACCTTCTGCACATTCTCATTGTTCCCCGCGAAGCCAGGAACCGATTGTACCTGATAGGGAAATGCGCCAGGAGATTGCTCATCGACTGGTTGTGGTCCCAGCAAAACGTATTCATTTTGTGTATCAAGCTGAGCGAGTGCTGCCAGTAGATGAGTCATATAATTTCCACTACCCGTGGCAGGATATTGAAAAAAGAGAGCGTTTATACCGATTTTCATGAATCATTTATCCTCGTAGTTGAAGTTCTTCTCTCCGTTGTAAAGCTTTTGGTAGACCATGAGCATCTTGCGTGCTGATGTAGCCCATGTGAACTGTTGTGCTCGTAAATAGCCCTTCCGTCGTAGCTCTTCGCGCAACTGCTCATTTTCTACCAGGCGTGTAATAGCGTCCGCGAGCGCATCAGTGTCGTAAGGGTCAACCAGGAGCGCGGCATCTCCTACAACCTCTGGCAACGCGGATGTATTTGAGGTAATGACAGGTGCTCCGCACGCCATCGCCTCTATAGGAGGAACGCCGAAGCCCTCAAAAAAGGAGGGGAACGCGAAAATATCCGCCATACTGTACAAGGTGATAAGCTCAAGATCGCTTACACGTCCCAGGAAGCGCACCTTGTTGTCCAGCTTGAGATCAGCGATTACCTGCTTTGTCTGTTCATATAACCAGCCTTGCCCGCCTGCAATGGCGAGTATTGCTGGTCCATTTCTTTTTTTCTGTGCTTTAGAAAAGGCTTTGATGAGACCTATATGATTTTTGCGCGGCTCAAGTGTGCCGACCGCGAGCACGAACGGCGATTTCAGGCCATACTTGTGGCGGGTCGCACTCAGAAGTATGGAGTCGGTGATGCGTCGAAAGTTCGTCCCTACACCATTAGGAATGACCGTCAGTTTCTCGCGTGGCGTTTGGAAATGATCGATAAGAGTACGGCTCACCTCGTGAGAGACGGTAGCGACCACATCTGCGGCGGCAACCGCTTCGGGAACCACCTTTTTGAGGTAGGCGGCTAGTGAAGGAACGGCGTATTCTGGATGTTCGAGGAAGGCGATATCATGAATGGTGACAACCTTCCGCACCTTCTTACCAAGCGGCGGCAAGGTAAAGTCGGGGTTGTGATAAATGTCTACTGGACCCGAGAACAGCGTCGCGGGAAGCAAAGGTGTGCGCCAGCGATACCAGAGGATGTTCAGATACCGATCAGGAATAGAGATGCTGCGCCCGACGACATTATCTGCTGTAGGAAACGGACGCTCCTGTGTAGGGCGTCCGCTGGTGAGCAGTTTGTACTGTGTGTTGGGGTCTTGCACTAGCATTGCAGCAACCAGGTTGCGCACATAGGAGCCGATGCCAGCACCTTGTCGGATAGCCGCTGTATAGTCAATAGCGATACGCATGAAGCCTCCTCTACACTCCTAGCCTGGAGGCCAACCTAGTTCGCGCCCACCCAGGAGATGGAAGTGCAGATGAAAGACGGACTGTCCAGCATCAGGGCCGACGTTGGTTATAACGCGGTAGCCGCTCTGATCGACGCCAAGCTGTTGGGCCACTTTTTTTGCGGTAGTGTAAATATGTGCCAGCAATGGCCCATCCTCTTCCGTCAAGTCGGTTGAAGAGGCAATGTGCCGTCTTGGAATCAAGAGCACATGCTGTGGTGCCTGTGGATGAAGGTCCCTAAAGACTACAACATCCTCGTCCTGATATACAATAGTAGCTGGTATTTCGCCCGACGCGATCTTACAAAATATACAGTTCTCCATAAAAAATACCTCTGAAAATATATGATGGTGTAGAGGAGAACAGGAACAGGGCGACCACAAGGGTACGCCCCTACTATACAGCTATGTAGCTACGAGGTGCCGCATATAGTAGGGGCGGGGCTTGTCCCCGCCCTGCTCTAGCTATGCCTCTGATGTCACGCTTTTGTCTGACTCTACGACATCCCCATTCGTAGCACCTTCTGATTGCTGTTCCTCCTGTTTAGCATTCACTAGAGCAGCCGTATCTGTAGTATCAACAGCGTCGGTTGGAATCGGTGCTGGCTCTCCATCAGGAGGAACTTGCGCCTGAGTTTGTGTGTCCTGCTGTGCATCTGGCTGTGCATCTGGCTGTGCACTCCCGGGCGGTTTGAGTTCCAGGCCATGTACTGCTGGATCGTTGTACTGCGGCAACTTCATCTCTGCACGAATGGACTTGATGGCTTGATAAACCTCCCCTGGTTTGAGTCCGAGTTGTTCCGCGATTCGCTTATGCACTCCTATATCTGGTATGGGAAGTGAGGGTTCATATGCTGCCCTTATCTTCGCTAAATCCTCTTCGCTGCCTTTAAAGGTTTGTGTCTCCCACCAGCTTGGAATATGCTGGCGGTCTCTCAGGTATTTGACGATCTTCTTGACAACCTTTTTGGGAATGCCTACCTCATGTGCAATTTGTGTACGGATTCCATCGAACTCGACAGGAGTGGCCAGTTCCAGGTAACGTGTCTCGACCTGTGTGATCTGCTCTGCCGACGGTTTGAAAGGTTCTGGCGGCGGTATCTTCTCGCGCTTAGGCTTAGGTGCGGGAGGCGGTTTAGGCGTTTTAAGCTTGGGCTTCCCACCAAATTTGCCGTCTTTTGGTCCGCCTGGGCGAGGGGGTCTATCGTCACCAGGTCGAGGGCCTCGACCATAGCCGCCCTCCATGGGCTGACGTGGTCGTGGCCCAAGATTAGGAAGACCAGATCCACCGCCAACGCGATAGGGGCCAGGAGTACGATTTTCGTTTTCTCGATAGCCGCCAGGTCCTCGACTTCCGCCTTCGCGGTAGATGTTGGAGCCTCGGTCCTCTCGATAATTATCAGGCCCTCTATCTTCACGATAGTTGCCGGGCTCACCAGAATCTCGATATCCAGCGGGGCTACTGCGGGTATCGCGTGGTGTTGGGGAGGGAGGCAGTTTTGGACGTGCTGTCTGATCTGGTTGAGCCACCTTCACATCGTTTACTGCGTCAAGCCACTGGTTGGTTCCACTCTGTGTCTGTTTAGGCTTAGGTGGTGGCGGAGGTGTACTCTGCCCTATGGTTGATTTGGCTGGCGTCGGTGGCGCGGACTTAGCCGCCAATTTCTCTTTTCTGGCTTTCTGCAAACAGTCAGGGCAAGTGAGATCTTTAGCATTTGCCGACTGAAACCACTTGCCACAGGTGTTGCAGCGCATCTTCGTTTTGCTCATGTGCAAACTCCCCTGTACCACTAAAAAATGGACATCTCTTGTCGTAGCGTCGGAATGCACCTTCTATTATAGCCTATGTTAGCCTTTTGTCTATACCCTCAGTTCTTGGGGTCATTGAGCGTGCAGCGGTACATTTTTGCCTAAATGTGTTGAAGGAGCCTGAACACAAGAGGTCCATGTGATATACTTTTTGTAAGGTATGTACACCGTGGCAAGCAGCAGCAAAAGGAGCTGATCATATGGCTGTGTCTCATGTCATTGAGGACGAAAAGGCACTTATAGAGGCGATTCGAGAGTTGGCCCGGGAGCGCGTGGCACCACGTGCGGCAGAGATTGACCGCACAGGTGAGTTTCCATGGGATATGAAGGAATTGCTGGCACAGCAAGATATTCTGGCGATGCCGTTCCCCGTCGAGTATGGCGGTATTGGCGCGAGCGAACTGGCTATTGTAATGGCGATTGAAGAGCTGTCTCGCGCTTGCGCAACGACTGCTCTGTTGCTTGCGGTTCAGCAATTGGGAGCAACGCCGATTTTGTTGGCTGGCACCGATGAACAGAAGCGAAAGTACTTTCCACGCCTTGCGAGCGGTGAATGGCTTGCAGCCTATGGTTTGACCGAGTCCGGCTCTGGCTCGGATGCGGCTGCAATGCGTACATTCGCGGTGCGCAAGGGCGATAAGTATATCCTCAACGGCTCGAAACGCTTTATCACGAATGGTGGACTTGCACAGGTCAACTCGGTCATGGCGATTACTGATCCTGAGAAGGGGACACGCGGCATCAGCGCCTTTATTGTCGAGCGCGATTACCCCGGCTTCTCGGTCGGGCGTGTCGAGGACAAGATGGGTATCAGGGGGTCGCAGACGGCTGAACTGATCTTCACCGATTGTGAGGTTCCTGTAGAGAATTTACTGGGACGTGAGGGTGATGGCTTTAAGATTGCAATGGGAACACTTGATCGCACGCGTCCGGGTATTGGTGCTCAAGCTGTAGGTATAGCACAGGGTGCCCTTGATCTCTCAGTGGACTATGCCAAGCAGCGCGTCCAGTTCAATAAGCCGATTGCGGAAAATCAGGGCATCCAGTTCATGCTGGCGGACATGGCAACCAAGGTGGAGGCGGCACGTCTGTTGATCTACAATGTCGCCGAGATGATTGATCGTGGCGAGAAGAACTTCAGTAAGTATTCGTCAATGGCGAAGTTGTTTGCCTCCGATGCCGCGATGGAGGTTACGAACGATGCCATTCAGGTGCTTGGAGGATATGGATATATCACCGAGTATCCCGCGGAACGCATGATGCGCGACGCGAAGATCACCCAGATTTATGAAGGCACAAACCAGATACAACGGCTGGTGATTGCCCGCGCTCTGCTCATGGCATCTTGATAGTAGGGGGACCTACAAGAGGTCTCCCTACTGGGCGGAGAGTATTTCTTATAGCAGCGGTGGAGATACATCATGCCTTCTCTCTCTTTTGACCAGGTTGCTCATGCTTATGATGCTACGCGTGGCTATCCATACTACGTTGCACAACAGATCGCGTATGCCATTGAGAACGCCGCCGACGCAACAACTCAAACGAAGTTCCTGGAAGTAGGTATTGGAACTGGCCGTATCGCGCTTCCCCTGGCTTCATTAGGCCATATCTACACAGGAGTGGATATTTCGGAGAAGATGGTTGAGCAGCTTGAGGTGAAACTGCGTCTCTCAAACTGGCAAGAGCAGCAGCAATCATGGGGGAGTCTGCCGGATGAGGACCCGAAACATGTGTCAATAGTGCGGCGCTTCATAAGACCTGAGCAGAGAGCTTCGATGCGACTGGTGATGTCGGACATGACCAAACTACCCTTCTACAATGCCTCGTTCGATGTAGCGGTTGCGGTGCATGTCTTTCATCTTGTTGATGGATGGCAGCATGCGGTGCAGGAGGTACTACGTGTGCTGCGCTCGGGTGGACTGTTGCTGCATTGTTGGGATGAACATGGGAAACTGGATGTCCAGGATATTTCGGAGGAGTGGTACAGAACCGTGCAGAAGTTAGGCGGAGAGTCTCGGCGTCCAGGAGCGTCCTCTGTTCATTTCGTGACGGAATGGTTGCGTGAACGAGGCTTGCAGTCGGAGAAACTGCGAGCCTTCACGTGGGAGCGCTTGATCACACCGCGCCAGATCGTCGAGAATATCACGCAGCGTCTCTGGTCGAATACATGGAGTGTTCCAGACAACATATTTGTTCCCGCCGCAGAGCATCTCATACAATGGACCGACGAACGCTATGGTGCTGACATGGATACAGCACGCAAGCAGGAGTGTCGCTTCATCATCAGCAGAACGCGCGTGTAGGGACCGATTCTGCTTTTTGACAAACTAATCCGGTCATAGAAATGCTCCTGTAGGGG